>Ga0209233_1000057_pt1 | contig 430619 bp, 402 predicted proteins | sample AraplaCL_Cvi_mCL_FD_184269 | JGI IMG/M metagenome (GOLD analysis project Ga0209233, IMG submission 184269) | Arabidopsis root microbial communities from the University of North Carolina, USA - plate scrape CL_Cvi_mCL (SPAdes) (version 2) | ecosystem: Host-associated > Plants > Roots >... | reverse complement strand
GCGATATCAGCCACTTCTTGATGCATCGGTACAACTGGATTCGGCCTCACCAATTCAATGGTGGGTTGGCACCAGCTCGGGCCGAGGAAAAACTTAACGTCGTGTCCGGGATTAGTTGACCACTACAGAAGCCTCGCGAACGACTAGGTAGCCTATGCGTGAGATAGTGACTACCGCTCGTCGTTTGGAATTCTTATCTTCGCCAAATTTTGCAGCGAATGACGAAATATCAATCTATACACCCGAATGGCGTTGCTTCTGACTTCTTTAATTTATATGCGAGATGGCTTTGGAAGAGGTGATGTAACTGCTGCGATAGTTCGTGACCCATGGCCTGGAAGGGGGCGACGAACCCTGACGCCACAGGAATGGCTCAACATAAACTTTGCAGCCCGCATTCGTGTTTCGTGAGAATGCCCGAAAGAGGACATTCGCCTCTCTGTACGAAAGCATCGTGTAAGAGATGCCACCTCGGCCTGAAGCAAATCTCGGAAACGACAAAACCCAGCGCTAGACTAGACTCTTCCCACATACACCAAGGACTGGTCGCCAAATGAAACTAGCCTACCTGGTTCTTACTGCCTGCTTGATCTTTCAGCCCGCGTTCGCAAGGTCTGACACTGATCCTCAAACAGTAACCCCCGACGAATCGCAATTGGTCGAGCATGGCTCGTACAAAAATAGCGACGGAAAAACTGTACACAGCCCTGCCCATACGAAATCAGATCGTGCACCAGAGGGCGCAACCGCCAAGTGTCGCGACAAATCCTACAGTTTTAGCCAGCACCGGCGTGGTACGTGCTCACGACATGGTGGCGTGATGGCCTGGCTGTAGATGCAAAAAGCCGAGCACTCGACTGGGCTTTGTCACATCAGGAAGAAGTGAGCGGTAGTCGTGCCTGTACGAACTTCCAGCTCCCCTCTTTAGCCGCACAAAACCTGATCAAATCAAAATCGAAATGATTCCGAGGCGTCCGATGTTAAGCCAGCGAACCAGAATGAAGCGGATGTTGCTAGAGTTTTCAAGGAAAAAGGCATCTCCGCCGAGGAGTATCTAGGCGTGATGTACACGGCCATGGAGCGTCAACTGGTAGTCCGCCCTCAGCACGTTGACGAAGACCAAGAGCTTTACGACATTTCCCATGAAGGCTGGGAGTACGCCTGAGGGCAACCAAATCATGCCGGATATTTGATTACTACTGTCGCTCTGACTTCTGACAGCAGTACCAGGCGAAGACAGCCGCGCAGATCAGCATCTGTAACCAATCGGTGAAATCATTCACGCGAACATACTCCCCCTCTTCTATAGGGCCGCCCGGGCGGCGATCATTCCCAGCCATGAACCGTCAAAGAGCCATCGGTTCTGAGCGAACGGCCACACCTTAGCCAGCGACCGACTCAGCGCCTATAGGACTTTTCTGAATTCACCACAAGACTCATCTCAATAAGACGCTTCTGAACTCACCGCAAACAGAGCATCTGCCGGTGAACGGCGGGCGAGGAATCCCCATGCCCAAAGAACTGAAAGCCCAATGCACCCGCTGCCGAAACAAACACCGGCACACCGACCGCACAAGCATGCCGAACACCACCATCAGCGGCATGCGCTACTAGGTCTGCCCGCGCTGCAACTGCCGCAACTACTACCGCCTGGACGCCAACGGCAAACGCTCGGCGTAACCCTCCTCCACCTTCTGCCGCCACGCGCGGCATGGAGAACCATCACCACCCTGAAAACGGAATAGAAGAAATCACTATGCCTGGAGAGCCGCAAATTTTAGCTGCGCCAGATCCCGACAAATTGCCCGAAAAACAAATGGCGTTGCGCCTCGGCACCACCGTAAAGGCGCTGCAAACTCGCGGAGACCGCAAGTAAATCCCCGAAGGCGTATGGAACAAGCTCGGGTGTCACATCATGTACAGCGTCAGGAGATACGATGAATGTCTGGAAAGACTGCGGGTATGCCCGCCGGGCTGGAGAACAGGAGGTAACACCATCCGCATCCGTTTTAGTTGGGACGGTAAGCGTCGCTCAGAAACACTCAGCCTCCCAACAACGACAATGCCGAAATCGCTCAGTTCGGACAGTTCAACCAATGATGCCAGCGGTACTGGTCTGTTCACGCATTCTCCCTGGAGACTCTTCACCGCTGACACTCAAAACGATGACGCCGGTCTATTGAGGCGCCTTATAGCGTCGGGCAGACTTCCACTGACTCATTTAAAAAAGGAGTTTACGGATGCCATTCTCACTGGAAGAAAGAACCGCTTTGCTCGCCCTCAAGGGCGTAGGACCAACCGTCATTACTCGGCTTGAGCAGATGGGTATCGAATCGTTCGCCGAGCTCCGAAAATCGGATATTGGTGACATCCTGGCTCAAGCATCCGCGGCATTAGGTTCGACTTGCTGGAAGAACAGTCCTCAAGCCAGAACAGCAATCACTGCGGCCGTCGAGCTTGCGAGGGACTCAGCAGAGCATAGCTCCACCCGATAGGCGCGTTCGATTGCCTCCCCGTCGGGTTGCTTGGTTGTCATGGTTAAGGCGCAGAGTTCTGAATGGTGCTGGGGAGTTACTTGGCGCGGTAGTAGTGATATAGGCCGCGCAGCTTGTTCCAGGCTAGCCATATGATCACCATCAATATCCAAAACAGGGTTAACAGTTGGCCCAGGGCTACGGCCGGCGGCAGTTGAAGGCCGAACAGGAAGAAGATAATCAACGTGCCGTAGGCCGTCAGGCGATAGTTGAACAGCAACAACAAGGCCGGGATCATCGTACTGCCCAAGGTGATACCGAGGATTTCCAGTATCTGATGAAGCAGTATGTCGCGGCCCAGCGAAGTGACCGTATCAATGGGGGTCAAAATGAACGTGAGGCGCAGGTAGAGGCGAACTAACGCATTGAGTAGCAGACTCACCAGTAACAACAATGCCAGGCTTTTTATCTTGGGCCACACCTTCATTGATTCGACCTTGAACAAGGGAGAGAAAAGCCGCCGATCATATCAGGAGCAAAACTCAACTGTAATCGATGGGCACAGCACCGTCTTGGAGTTAGCGCGTCAGCGCTATCCAGCGTTCGAGGCTGCAATCCAACGCCTTGTCTATGGCGCCGCTCAGATCGGCGACGGCCTTATCGATGTCCGGCTCAGTGGTAGAGCGTAACGGAGCCCTGTAACGTTACCCATCAACTGAACGGATCGGCAGGCTTCGCGATCGAGCGCATGAACCACATGAAGCCCTGTTGCAAGTTGGTCTTGGCCAGAGCCAACAGCCGCGGATCAACACCTTCAACCTGGCTGATCTGCTTGAACAACTCGCCGGCGTCAGCTTAAAGCGCCTTGATGGAGTTCATCCCGTCGATTTCAAATTGAGTCAGGTCGCGGTAACCGGTGATTTTCTTGTGCTGATTGTCCATGGTGATTCCTCGTTGCAGGTCGCGACACAATTTGCTGATTCGCGAAACGTGTCGCGGATTATTCAGGCTTGCGGCTTGGCAACTTAAAGTCAGTCACCCGGTCAGCGATGTTGCGGATCTTCTCCACACCCGGTAAACCAACCCAGCCACCGGCGAAAGTGGCCATGCTCTGGGGCTGGGGTGAGGCGGAGACCCAAGTCGGACAGGTCAGACAGTTCAAGCAGTGACGCAGGAGGGTGTGGCCTGTCCATGGGTTGCCTAACACTTGAAATACTGGCGCGTTGTAGGTATTGGTCGAGATCAACTCAACGCAAGGAGCGAGAAAGTGATCAAAATTCGAGAGGCGACCATTGAAGATATCCACGCACTTCGTGATATCGGCATCGAGACGTATCGGGACCACTTCTCCGACATCTGGACCCCCTCAGGCATGCAGCATTTCTTGAGTGAAGACTTTTCAGTCCTGGCGCTTCAGGAATCGATAGGGGCACCCACGCATCACTGTTGGCTCATAGCCCTCGATGAAGACGACAGAGCGGTAGGGTTCTCAAAGGTTAACTGGTCGAAGCCAACGCCTATTTCCGGCAAGGCCGGTGCGGAGCTCCAAAAAATTTACTTCCTCAAGACCCAAGCAGGCAAAGGCTACGGGAAACAGCTTCTGCAATTCATCCGCCAACTTGCCAAAAATCGTAAAGAGCATTTCATTTGGCTCGACGTACTAAAAACCAACGCCAGTGCGAGGCGCTTCTACGAGGGCTTCGGCTTCGAAGTACTAGGCGAGATCCCATTTAGCACCGACAAGACCGAGATCGGAATGGTTGTGATGTGCTGCGACATTTCCCGATAGGCGCGTTCGATCGCCTCCCAGTTGGGTTGCTTGGTTGCCATAGCATTACTCTGGTATTTGAAATACTGGCTCCGTGCCGGTATTTGTGAGGATCAACTCAGCGTAGGGAGTGTGTTCATGGATTTCGAAACAGCGGATATTGATATCAACCCAGGATCAGACGGCCACGTTCGACTTTCTGCAGTGCCGTTTCATTTCAATTCTGGCGATCGTTCTTTCTATACTGGCGCACTCCGGCCATGGATTTTCCTGCCCGCCAGCAACGGAAAAGCCCAGCACTAGACTGCAATGCTGCTCCACTTAAGTGAACAGCATTGCGCCTCGTACCTGCTTATTGTGAGCTTGTAACGTTTGAAGAAATGCTAACGACTTCCAGGACATCAGCGATTATGTGGCATCGCTCCAGTGGAGATTCAGATCACCAATAGTCCCGCCTTTGAGCTCAACGGTGCCTCGTTGTTCGTGCCCATTGCGAGTGCCGACGATGACATATTTTCCGGGGGGCAACTGAACGTAAACGATAGGTCCAACCTGACTCAGCGTCAGCACTGAATGTCCCTGCATATTCTGAATCGCGATATCGACATCAGGGACGTATTTATTACCCGGACCGGTGGAAAAGGTCATATGCAGGCTGTATCCCTTGGCCTGCTGAATGGCTCGTGACTCGTCCAGACCAATACCACCTGACAGATAGGTGATACCGTTTTGCTGTTGCTGTTCAAGTTGCACTGCTGACGTATCGATCGGTTCGCTACTGGCAGCGTGCAATACCGCTGCAGGCATTCCCGACAATATGACCACTGCAGCTCCAGAAAGCACAAGTAAGTGCAAAGACTTCATGATGACGACTCCCGGGTTCTCGCAGAACCCATGCATGGATGCCACCACTAAGCGCTATGCTATAAAATGGCGTCATCCCGACTTCAGTCACCCCCTTGTACTGTTGATCCCTCAGGCTCTAAAAAGTTTATATTTTGCTCATTGGCTGTTTTGACCGTCGGCATGAGGTCTCCACGAAACAACAATGCCCAGTACTAGACTGGGTTTAGTCACGTCAGGAAAGACGTCTTATTTGCCCTGAGGCCAGATAATTGCCTGGGCCACCACGACGTACGAGCCGTTGAATGTTGCAGCTGGCGAACCATAAAGCTGGTAGCCCAGCGCAAGCGCTTCAGATACTCGATGACAGAACGAAGTGTCATCTTTGCCTGTCAGTAGCCGATAAATTGGCAAGCCTTCGGGAGGGGATTTCTGCATTGACACACCGATTCCAATAGAAAGAAAAAAGTTACCTGAAACGATCTATAGCCGTTCTGCGTTGCTCGTGTAGGCTGACTTGTAGCATCACCTCCGCCTGTACGAATCCCCAGTAACGCCCTACCGCGCTCCATAGTAGCCTCCAGCCCTCACGCAGCGGATTCCCCAGTCCTTTGCCTGTAAGCCCAAGGACTGGGATTGCGCCAATTTCGGCGCGCTTTTGACCTGGAGGTCGATTTGGGAAATGAATACGAAAATTGGGGCTATAGAGCGGGTCCTAGCGATGCGATGAATCAGGAAATCGGACAGATCGTGATCAACCACGCGCTCTGTGACGCCCCGCTACTTAACCTATTCACGACTCTATCTTCAGTCTGACCCACCCGCACCTATTTCGAAGCAGGCTTCAATGGCATCGCGTACGTAAAGAAGCCTTTCAAGTCATCGCGCAGACGTTCTGAAATGAGAGGGTCATCAAAAATACGGGGGTCAAAGTAGATCAGCCACGTGCCATCCGGCCTTAACTCCGAGTCGGCAAAGTAGGCCCCCACTTCGTTCTCTGTAAGTCCTGTGGCGTCAGCAATTTCCTTGATCGTAGGCTTGCTTTTCATCAGCGGCCTCCTTGATTCGGCGGCATGCCGAATCCTCAACAAATAGCCCACAACCCCGAATCACACCACAACCTTCCGTCACGGAGGGCGGCGCCTACGATTACGACCCTACGTGCGAAAGCTCTTCGTCAATGATTCGCTCAGCATTCTTCGCAGCGGTTGTCGCAAACTCGTAACAGATCCAGAAGTCCTGCTCTGTTACGAATGCAGATCCCTGCAAGTTCTCTAGGCAGCGCGCCAATGCATGCTTTATCAAGCCATCATTTAGAGCATTGCGGGCAGCCTCTTCACCCTCAACTGCTCGAATGGCAGCTTCGATTTCTTCGATCTGCTCAATCTTTGCCACCAGCACGAGCTTGGCGAACTCATCTCGCTCGATGATTTTGGTCCAAGAGTGATCAACTATCAGCATTTTCATTAGTAGCTCCCCGTCTTCCTGGCTCATGCCTAATCATCAAGCAATAGCCCACAAACATGAACCATGCCACCGCATCCGGTCCGGGGGCGCATTGCTCGAATAGATCTACTTTAAAGCGGCGAGTAGAGTGATGTAACAGCTAAAGAAGAGGCATTATAAAACGTATTGCAACAATGGTTAGCGCGAAAACGACTAAGGCTGAGGATCCCCATTTCAAAAGTCTGAAAGACAGCTCGCCACGCTTGCCCCTCTCCCACTCACTTTTTAAAACTTTCTGCGACTTGCTCACGAGCTCGCTCACCAGCTCGTCAGTAACGTCATCCTTATCCAGTTTAGATTCAATCCTATCTAAAACCTCGACAAGCTCTGTACATTCAACCGGATTAATTGGCTTGATCAAGCTAAGACTGATGGATGACGCGAAGTTCGCCGAGCTTTTTCCTGGCTCAGCAGCATCCGCTGGAGGAATGGTGTCTTTCGGGGAATACGCCCGGTTGTGGCTGGACGGGAGGGAGATTGAGGTCTGCCCCCTTCACCCTTGCCGAAGCCAATCTGATCGTTGATCACCTTTACCAGGTCGAACATTGGCCAAGCAGCATTTTCGCGAAGTCTTTCGAATTCTCATTCTTCACCGGCTTGCGGTTACAAGAGGCGATTGCGCTTCGCCGGGATGCTGTCGACATCCCGAACCGCCAGATCCATATCTGCAGGGCCAGCGCTGAGCGGGAGATCAAAGAGCGCAAAAAAACGAAAAAGGATCGTTTCGTTCTGCTCAATGAGCGAGCGGCACATGCGCTCGACTTCGCTCAAAAATATGCGGATCGTCGGCTAAAAGGTGCTGGTGCTCTGACAGAGCTGCCTTATGTCTTTCCTCCGTCCAAGATGAGCGAGCACATCAAACAAACCTCAGACCTGCACCACCAGTGGTGCCCTGCCCTGGAAAAGCTGGGTATCCGCTACCGCCCGCCATATAACTGTCGTCATACGTATGCGACAATATGCATAATGTCTGGCATGAACCCCGCATTCATATCACAGCAGCTCGGCCATAGCGTGCAGATGTTGCTGTCGACCTATGCCCGCTGGATAAACTCAAGCTCCGATTGGAGCGAGCTGGAAAAACTGAAAATTGGTATCAAATCGATATCAGCAGAACCCAGCCTCAGCTAAGTTATTGATAGGTAAGCTCTTTGATCTCCACAGCAAATATCACGATGCAGTTCGGCGCCAAGCCGTTGTTCGAGAACGTTTCGGTCAAATTTGGTGCGGGTAACCGCTATGGCCTGATCGGCGCCAACGGTTGCGGCAAGTCGACCTTCATGAAAATCCTCGGTGGTGACCTCGATCCGTCCGGCGGTCAGGTCATGCTCGAGCCGAACGTGCGTCTGGGTAAGTTGCGCCAGGACCAGTTCGCCTACGAAGAATTCACCGTAATCGACACCGTGATCATGGGTCACGAAGAGCTGTGGAAGGTCAAGGCCGAGCGCGACCGCATCTACTCGCTGCCGGAAATGACCGAAGAGGACGGCATGGCCGTCGCCGAGCTGGAAACCGAATTCGCCGAGATGGACGGTTACACCGCCGAATCGCGCGCCGGTGAACTGCTGCTGGGCCTGGGTATCGGCATCGAGCAACACTTCGGCCCGATGAGCGAAGTTTCGCCAGGCTGGAAACTCCGCGTTCTGCTGGCTCAGGCACTGTTCTCCGATCCGGAAGTGCTGCTGCTCGACGAACCAACCAACCACCTGGACATCAACACCATCCGCTGGCTGGAAAACGTGCTGACCCAGCGCAGCAGCCTGATGATCATCATCTCCCACGATAGACACTTCCTGAACAGTGTCTGCACCCATATGGCTGACCTGGACTACGGCGAGCTGCGCCTGTTCCCGGGCAACTATGACGAGTACATGACCGTGGCGACCCAGTCCCGCGAGCAACTGCTCTCGGACAACGCCAAGAAGAAAGCACAAATCTCGGAACTGCAATCGTTCGTCAGCCGCTTCTCGGCCAACGCCTCGAAAGCCAAGCAGGCTACTTCCCGTGCCAAGCAGATCGACAAGATCCAGCTGGCCGAAGTCAAGCCTTCGAGCCGCGTGAGCCCGTTCATCCGTTTCGAGCAGAACAAGAAGCTCCATCGTCAGGCGGTCATTGTCGAGCGTATGGCCAAGGGTTTCGATGGCAAGAATCTGTTCAAGGACTTCAGCTTCACCGTTGAAGCCGGCGAGCGTGTGGCGATCATCGGCCCGAACGGTATCGGTAAAACCACCCTGCTGCGCACCCTGGTCAATGAATTGAGCCCGGATGCCGGTAGTGTGAAATGGACCGACGCCGCAGAAATCGGCTACTACGCACAGGACCACGCTTCGGACTTCGAAGATGAATCCAACCTGTTCGACTGGATGGGTCGCTGGACTCAAGGTGGTGAGCAACTGGTCCGTGGCACCCTGGGCCGTATGCTGTTCTCCAACGACGAAATCCTCAAGTCGGTCAAGGTCATCTCTGGTGGTGAGCAAGGTCGCATGCTGTTCGGCAAGCTGATCCTGCAAAAGCCGAACGTACTGGTGATGGACGAACCGACCAACCACCTGGACATGGAATCCATCGAAGCGTTGAACCTGGCGCTGGAAAACTACCCGGGCACGCTGATCTTCGTCAGCCACGACCGTGAGTTCGTATCGTCGCTGGCCACTCGAATCATCGAGCTGAGCCCAAGCGGTGTGATCGACTTCAGCGGCACCTACGATGACTACCTGCGTAGCCAAGGCGTAGTGTTCTAAGCAGTTTTCAGCAACACGCTTCACGTAAAAGCCCCGTCCATGTGACGGGGCTTTTGTGTTTTTGGCTAGAGGATGCGGTAGAGCAAGCGCTCGATCCGTACCCGGCTGACCCGACGCAGAAACTTGCTCACCGCCGGCGGGTATTCAAGCAAGGTTTCCAACTGCTGATAGCGTTCAATGCGGCGGGTGTTGTGGAAAATCTCCGCCAACTCACTGCGGCGCGGTTCCTGCAACTCACCTTTCGGGTCGTCGATCAGCAAAGCGTTTTCCAGGTCCAGGCGGAAGGCTCGCGGATTGAGGTTGTTGCCGGTCAACAAGGTGTAGCGTTCGTCGACCCACATGCCTTTGAGGTGATAGGTGTTGTCACCGTCGCGCCACAGGTGCAGGTTCAACTGACCGCTGTCGATCACCCGCTGATGGCGCTTGGCGAAGCGTCGCAGGCTGATCTCATAGAGATACGGTAACGCGGCGATAACCTTGAACGGCTCGCTCGGCGGAATGTAGAAGTCATTGGCAGTCTTGTCGCCGACAATGATGTCGATCTTCACGCCGCGTGCCAGCGCCCGGTTGATTTCACGGGTTACCGGCAACGGCAGGTTGAAATACGGTGTGCAGATGGTCAACTGATGCTGGGTGCAGGCAATCAACTCGCAGATCACCCGGCTCAACGGGTTGTTTTTACCGACCCCAAGCAGCGGGCTGACTGTCAGGCCTCCCTTGTCCAGCGTACCCGCGGTGGTGTCGTACACCGCGTGCTTGAGACGGCTGCGCAGGTCGCCGATATCGCTGCGCAGACTGCGGGTGGTCGGCAGGTTCGGCACGTCAAGGCGGTGCACGGCTTTAGAGGCGATCAAGCCGTGCTGCACCAGATGCTGCATGGAGTCGGCGAGCGCCCCGTTGCGCAGCACGTGATAACGGTCGTAACGGTATTTGTCGAATTTGTGCAGATAGACGTTATTCAGACTGGCGCCGCTGTAGATCACGCAGTCATCGATCACGAAGCCTTTAAGGTGTAACACACCGAACAGTTCGCGGGTTTGCACCGGCACGCCATACACCGGCACTTCGCTGGCGTGTTCGCGAGTCTGCTGCTGATACCACGCTGAATTGCCCGGTTGCTTGCCGGCACCGATCAAACCGCGCTGCGCCCGTAGCCAGTCAACCACCACCACCACGTCCAGTTCCGGGCGCGCAGCTTTGGCAGCGTGCAAGGCATCGAGGATTTCCTGTCCCGCTTCGTCGTGCTGCAGGTAAAGCGCGACGATGTAGATGCGCTGGGTCGCCTGGGCAATTTTCTCCAGCAGGCAACGACGGAACTCGGCAGCGCCAGAAAGGATGGAGACCGCATCGGCGGTCAGCGGAAAACTGCGCAGTTTGGGCAGTAGAGAGCGTTTGAAAAGCGACGGCATAGGGCTCGCAAAAAGGTCGAATCCGAAGAACCCACGAGCTTACACCATGTGCGGCTAGGGGGCTTGCCCCCGTGGACTGCATAGCCGCCGAAAGTGCCGAAAATCTGGTTTTCCATTTGCCGCTTCCAGTATTTTTCAGGCCCGCTTCGCGGTCCAACGGGGGCAAGCCCCCTCGCCACAATAAAATTATTGAATAGCGAGTTGACCAAGAAGAATGATCGTTCTACTCTTTACCACATGAACGAAATTACTCGCAACGACACACGCGACATCATTCTGGATGTCACCGAAAAGTTGATCTATAAAAGTGGCATTGCTGCCACGGGCATGGATCTTCTGGTGAAAACCGCCGGCGTCTCCAGAAAAAGTATTTACCGCTACTTTGCCAACAAAGAGGAACTGACTGTCGCGGCTTTGCAGCGACGCGACGTACGCTGGATGAACTGGTTCAAAACCGAGGTGAACAAGGCCTCGACCCCGGCCGAGCGGCTGCTCAACCTGTTCACCGTGCTCAAGGGCTGGTTCGCCAGCGAAGGCTTTCGCGGCTGTGCCTTTATCAACACCAGCGGCGAAACCGGCGACCCGCAAGACCCGGTGCGCCTGGTGGCGAAAGAACATAAACAGAAGCTGCTCGACTACGTCTGCGAGCTCTGTACCGAACATGGCGTACACGACCCGGAAGCGCTGGCCAAACAGCTGCTGATCCTGATCGATGGCGCCATTACCGTTGCGCTTGTCATGGGCGATCACAGTGCTGCCGATAATGCGCAATGCATGGCGCGAAAGTTATTGGACCTGTAACTGTTCAAGCAAGATCAACTGGCTGTTTTGACACTCACTTTCCCTGGAGACTTTAAATGTCATCTAATGCCGAAGTTCGTCCGCCACTTCCGCCGTTCACCCGTGAGTCCGCCATTGAAAAGATTCGCCTGGCCGAAGACGGCTGGAACTCCCGCGATCCACAACGGGTATCCCTGGCCTACACCCTGGACACCAAATGGCGTAACCGCGCCGAGTTCGCCAACAACCGGGAGGAAGCCAAGGCTTTTCTGACCCGCAAATGGGCCAAGGAACTGGATTACCGACTGATCAAGGAACTCTGGGCGTTCACCGGTAACCGTATCGCTGTGCGTTACGCCTATGAATGGCACGACGATTCGGGCAACTGGTATCGCTCGTATGGCAATGAAAACTGGGAGTTCGATGAGCAGGGGTTGATGTCCAACCGTTACGCCTGCATCAATGACCTGCCAATCAAGGAAAGCGAGCGCAAGTTCCACTGGCCGCTGGGTCGGCGCCCGGATGATCATCCGGGCCTTTCTGACCTGGGCTTGTAACCCGGTTGTTGATCGTTCCCATGCTGCGTGGGAACGATCATGCCCGGTATCAGGGCGGTCGCAGGGGGCAGCAGTTATGGGTAAGATGGCGCCCCGCCTTGCCCTCTGCCCCGCCGAATAAGTCGACCTCATGCCTTTCGAACTCAGCGTAGACCTCACCACTCTGGCCATTTTGGCCATCGTCGCGTTCATTGCCGGTTTCATCGATGCCATTGCCGGCGGTGGCGGTCTGCTGACCACCCCGGCGTTGCTCACTGCCGGTTTGCCGCCGCACCTGGTGCTGGGCACCAACAAACTCAGCTCGACCTTCGGCTCGGCCACCGCCAGTTTCACCTTCTACCGACGCAAGCTATTCCACCCGCGGCAGTGGGTACACGCGATCATCGGAACCCTGGTCGGCGCACTGACCGGCGCAATCGTTGCGCACTACCTGCCGGCTGAATGGTTGAACAAGATGCTCCCGGTGATCGTCTTCGCCTGTGGCGTGTATCTGCTGTTTGGCGGCACGCCGAAAGCGCCACTGGACAGCGACGCACCGATCAAGAAGAAGTGGCAGTCGAGCCAGGGTTTCAGCCTCGGTTTCTACGATGGTGTGGCCGGCCCCGGCACCGGCGCCTTCTGGACCGTCAGCAGCCTGCTGCTCTACCCCATCGATCTGGTCAAGGCCAGCGGCGTGGCGCGCAGCATGAACTTCGTCAGCAACATCGCGGCGCTGTCGGTGTTCATCTTTTCCGGGCAAGTGGACTGGATCATCGGCCTGAGCATGGGCCTGTCGGTGATGGTCGGCGCGTTCTTTGGGGCACGCACCGCCATCAGCGGCGGGGCGAAGTTCATTCGCCCGGTATTCATCACCGTGGTACTGGGCTTGACCGTGCGTCTAGCCTGGCAGCACTGGTTCAGCATGGCCTAAGCGTCGCGCCACATAAATGTCGATCAGGTAGCGGGCAATCGAACGCCCTGCCGGCAACGGCGGCAGCGCATGAATGTTGAACCACTGGGCGTCTTCGATCTCGTCGGCTTGCGGCACGATCTCGCCACTGGCGTATTCGGCATGAAAACCAAGCATCATCGAATGCGGGAACGGCCAGCACTGGCTGCCCAGGTACTGGATGTTCCTGACCTCGATCTGCACCTCTTCGCGCACTTCACGAATCAGGCAATCCTCGGCCGACTCCCCCGGCTCGGCAAAACCCGCCAGGGTGCTGTAGACACCCGGAACAAAGCGCGGCGAGCGCGCCAGCAGGATTTCGTCACCGCGGGTGATCAACACGATCATGCTCGGTGAAATCCGCGGATAAAAGCGCAAATCACAGGGTTCGCAGTACATCGCCCGCTCACGCGGTATCTGCGTCATGCGCTGACCACAGTTGCCGCAAAACCGGTGCTCCCGCGCCCAGGTGCCGACTTGCGCGGCATAACCCAGCACTTTGTAGACGGTGTGATCGCCATCGAGCATGAACGCCCGCAGGCCTTTCCAGTTGCAGCCCGGCACCTCGCTGTGAGACTTGAGCTCCAGCAAATACACCGGCTCACCGTCGAGATGACCGATGCCGTGCTCGGCGAGAATCGACAGGTCCTGTCGCTTCAGCCATTCCCGCGGAAACAGCGCGCCATTATCGTCGAACAAAAAACCTTCGGGGCTGCGGGCCACGGCCCAGCCGCCGGGCAAGTCGGTGTCGAGTACTGCAGTGGTCCAGCGTGAAGTCATGTGTGCTCAGTCCAGAAATTCGGGTTTCTGCTTGCTCATCGACGCCGCCATGGCGACCCGCAGGTCTGTGGATTGCAGCATCGCGGCGTTCCAGGTAGCGATGTATTCCAGGCCATCGTTGATGCTGTGATCGCGCATGTAGCTGATCATCTCTTTGGTCCCGGCAATCGCAATCGGCGATTTGGCAGCAATTTCACGGGCAATGCCCATCACCCCGTCCAGCAGGCTGGTCGTGTCCGGGTAGACCCGGTTGACCAAGCCGATGCTGCGCGCCTCTTCTGCGCCGAAGGTGCGACCAGTGTATGCCAGTTCGCGCAGCATGCCGTCACCGATGATCCGCGGCAAGCGTTGCAAGGTGCCGACATCGGCGGCCATGCCCATGTCGATTTCCTTGATCGAGAATTGTGCGTCTTCTGCCGCGTAACGCATGTCACAAGCGGAAATCAGATCGATGGCGCCGCCCAGGCAATAGCCCTGAATCGCCGCCAGCACCGGTTTACGGCAATTATCGACAGCGTTGAACGACGCTTGCAACGCCAGAATCTTGCGCCGCAACAGGCGCGCATTGCGACCCGCGTCCTTGCCCATTTCATTGGCCACCGAAGCCAGCATCATCAGGTCGATACCCGAAGAGAAATGCTTGCCGGCGCCGCTGATCACCACTGCGCGGACTTCATCGGTGTCGTCGATCCACTGGAAAATCTCGATGATTTCAGTCCAGAACACCGCATTCATCGCGTTGATCTTTTCCGGACGGTTGATCTGCACATGGGCGATGTTGTCGCTCAGTTCGACGCGAAAGGCTTGGTATTCGGACATGGCAGTGATCCTTGCTGGCGCTGAAAATAAGCTCAGAACTATAACAAGCCATCGCGCGTGGCTGTAGGCAGTGCATCGGCCAAAAACGGGACTGGACGCCCACAGACCTTGCAGGCGTCTACATCACGTTGATGACCTCCCCCCCTTGGTCTTCAAAAACGGCCCTATGCTCAAGGTAAAAAGAGTGGTTTAGTGCCGCCCGTTACCCATCCGGAGAGTTGTCATGACGTTCGATTCGCTTCACTTCACCCCATGGTCCGCGTTGGCTGGAGGCGCGCTGATCGGTCTCGCCGCCGGTTTGTGGGTGGTCGCCAGCGGTCGTATCGCAGGCATCAGCGGGTTGTTGGGCAGCCTGCTGGGCCCCAGGGATTCGGCCTCGGGAGAAAAAGCCTTGTTCCTCCTCGGATTGCTGGCGGCGCCCGTGCTGTGGTTACTGTTAGCGGGACAGCCAGGCATCGAGTTCAAGACCGGCGCCCTGGGCCTGATCGTGGCCGGGCTGCTGGTGGGCATCGGCACCCGCTATGGCGCAGGTTGCACCAGTGGTCATGGCGTGTGCGGTGTTTCACGGCTTTCTCCGCGCTCGATCATCGCCACGCTGTGCTTCATGTTCAGCGGTTTTACGACGGTGTTCGTCTTGCGCCATCTGCTGGGAAATTGAACATGAAAAAACTGACTGCGTTTGTTGCCGGCTTGCTGTTCGGCATCGGCCTGCTACTGTCGGGCATGACCAACCCGGCCAAAGTGCTGGGGTTTCTGGACATTGCCGGACTTTGGGACCCTTCTTTAGCGCTGGTCATGATCGGCGCCATTGCCGTGGCGTGGGTGCCGTTTCACTGGGCCATGAAACAGAAAACATCGCTGCTGGGCTTACCCATGCAACTGCCGGTAAGCCGTGAACTGGATCGACGCCTGATCGGTGGCAGTCTGCTGTTCGGCGTCGGCTGGGGCATTGCCGGAATGTGCCCGGGCCCGGCACTGGTGCTGCTGCCCACGGGGCACTGGCAGGCCTGGGTGTTTGTGATTGCCATGCTGGCGGGCATGCTTATTTTCAACGTCTTGCAGACCCGTCGTTGAGCCCGCGAATGTGTTGCGGCCCCGCCTGATCGCCTGGATTAGCCTTGAACCGAAGCATTTTCTTTCAACGGTTGAGCGCGAGCCCCATCGACAGTAGCTCTTTTCTGAGCAGTGGCGGCTCGACAACGACCAGCCCTGCCTGACAGTCGACCTGTAACAGGCGGTTAAGCTTATGTTGGCTTACTACAGGTTCGACCAGTAAGTAGCTTTTAGCCTCGCCGATGCTGATGACGTTGAGCATCCAGTCATCCCCTTGTGCATTGAGCCATCGGCTTATCGCTGATCGGTGCTGTTGTACAAGAGCCTCGGCGTTCCAAACCGCCATCTGCGCAAACACCTGGGGCAAATTGCTCTGCGGCCGCATTATTTTCAGGTCCGCGACCAAAGCCACCGGCAAGTCGGCTTCAATCGCCGCCTGACATTCGAGAAAGTAACGCTCAGGCCAATCAGACGCCAACCCCGCTAGCGGCCTCAGAACCTCAAAGGCTCTGAGATCCTCATCAGTGCTGCGCAATCCGGTGAAACACAAGGTGTTATCCAGAATTGCCGTAGCCAGCAACGCCGCGCTCTGTGCGCTGATGTGAGGCAGCAAGCCCGAGCTTTCCCAGCGCTGGAAAACCTGAGTCGCTGCCGCGCCGATAGGCCGAATGTCAGCATTCGGCCCCAAGATTTCAGCCCAGTAGGTCTCGAAGCCAGGATGATGATCAATCACCTCCACCACCCGATCGAGCGTCACCATCGGGTCGAAGTGGTGATAGTCAGACACGTCCATCACCACAAACTCGTCATCGGCTCGCGGGATGTAATCATCAAAGCGTTTGTTCCACCCCAACACCGTTGCCGAGACACTGGCGTTGGGCTGTGCGCTGCTCACGGCCCTCGCATCGACGCCGGTAAGATTCAGCCATTCGGCATAAGCGATGCAGCACGCATAAGCATCGATATCCAGATAGGCCGAGCCGGAGGTCACCACCCTCATGACAGGTCTACCGCCAGCCTGTGGTGCCGCTCACTTGGGCAAGGCAAGTCCTGAGCGTACGCAAATCCGTAAATCGACATCACATGTCCACATCCATATTCACATTACGTAACAGGGCGTCCACCCTGCTGCAGTTGTTACCTGATAATCAGGTCGCGCAAAATCTCACAGAGACATGACCTAAATGTGACAAAGCGATGGAATATTAAGTAAGTGTTCGGATGGGGAGAGGTCTCACACCTCTCCCTCACTCTCGGCGATACCTCAGGCCGCCAGTTCACCACTGGCAATCGCCGCCGAAGCCGCCAGCATCGCCCGCAACAACACCGCACATCCGGCCGCCAGGTCGTCCGGGGTGGCGTTTTCGATTTCGTTGTGGCTGATGCCGCCCTCGCACGGCACGAAGATCATCCCGGCTGGCCCCAGCTCGGCGAGGAAGATCGCGTCATGCCCCGCCCCGCTGACGATGTCCATGTGCGACAGCCCAAGACCTTGTGCCGCACCGCGTACTGCCTCGACGCAGCCCTTGTCGAAATACAGTGGCGGGAAATCTGCAGTTGGCGTCAGTTCGTAAGTCAGGCCGTGCTCATCGCAGGTGCTGTCGATCACCTGCCGCACTTCCGCGATCATCGAATCCAGCCGGGCCGGTTCAAGATGACGGAAATCCAGGGTCATGCGCACTTCGCCGGGGATGACGTTACGCGAGCCCGGATAGGCTTGCAGACAACCGACGGTGCCGCAGGCGTGAGGTTGATGACCCAGCGCGGTACGGTTCACGGCGGCGACGATTGCGGCGGCGCCGACCAAGGCATCCTTGCGCAAATGCATCGGCGTTGGTCCGGCGTGAGCCTCGACGCCGCGCAGTTTCAGGTCGAACCACTTCTGCCCCAACGCGCCCATCACCACGCCGATGGTCTTGCGCTCGTCTTCCAGAATCGGCCCTTGCTCGATGTGCGCCTCAAAGTAGGCACCGACTGCGTGGCCACTGACCTTGCGCGGACCGGCATAGCCGATGGCGTTCAGCGCCTCACCCACGGTCACGCCGCTGGCGTCGGTCTTGGCCAGGGTTTCCTCGAGGGTGAACTTTTCGGCAAACACCCCGGAGCCCATCATGCATGGGGCGAAGCGCGAGCCTTCTTCGTTGGTCCAGACCACCACTTCCAGCGGCGCCTCGGTTTCCACGCCCAGGTCGTTGAGGGTGCGCAGCACTTCGAGCCCGGCCAACACGCCGAAACAGCCGTCGAACTTGCCACCGGTGGGTTGAGTGTCGATGTGGCTGCCGGTCATCACCGGTGGCAGTTGCGGATTGCGCCCGGCGCGGCGGGCGAAGATGTTGCCGACGGCGTCGATGCTCACCGTGCAGCCCGCCTCCTCGCACCACCTGACAAAAATGTCGCGGGCCTGGCGGTCAAGGTCGGTCAGGGCCAGGCGACAGACGCCGCCCTTGACCGTGGCACCGAGTTTGGCCAGCTCCATGAGCGACTGCCAGAGCCGGTCACGGTCGATGTGCTGATGGCTGGACTGCAGAACGTCTACGGCAGCGTTCATGGTGATCTCCTTCAGGCAATTGTTATGGGTTTTCTCAGGCAAATCGTTGGTGAATTTTAGGCCCTCATCGCGAGCAGGCTCGCTCCCACAGTGGTTCTCAAGTGTCCACAAGTCCCTTGTGGGAGCGAGCCTGCTCGCGATGAGGCCATCCGTCACACCGGAGATTTCACAACAGCCGGGCTAGTACGCATTGCGCACAACCCGTAATACATCAGCCCGCCAAGGGCCGAGCCGGTGAACCAGCCGTAGCTGTAGAACCAGCTGAAGGCATCGCTGCCCAGCGACAGCAAGGTCAACACCACCGGCACGCCGAAGGCGATGAAGCCGTTCCAGTTCCACGCCGGGTACACGTCGTCGCGGTACAGGCCAGCCAGGTCCAGTTGTTGTTTCTTGATCAGGAAATAGTCCACCACCATGATCCCGGCAATCGGTCCGAGCAGGCTCGAATAACCGAGCAACCAGTTGGAATAGACCGTTTCCAGGCTGACATTGGAGACGATCAGCCCAAGCTTCTTCAGCAGTTCGTGGCCCATCAGCGCCAGCCCTACCAGGCCGGTCAACATCACCGCTTTGGTGCGGTTGATGAGTTTAGGTGCAAGGTTCTGGAAGTCGTTGGTCGGCGAAACGATGTTGGCAGCCGTGTTGGTCGACAGCGTCGCGATAATGATCAGCGCCATGGCGAACGCCACCCACACCGGGCTCTGGATATGCCCGATCAGACTGACCGGATCAGACACGGTCACACCCACCAGTTTCGCCGACGCGGCAGTCATCACCACCCCGAGCGAAGCGAACAGGAACATGGTCAGCGGCAAACCGAAAATCTGTCCGAGAATCTGGTCTTTCTGGCTTTTGGCATAACGGCTGAAGTCCGGGATGTTCAGCGACAAGGTCGCCCAGAACCCGACCATCGCGGTCAGCCCGGCCAGGAAGTAGCCGGTCACGCTGGCACCTTCAGGACGTTTCGGTGGCTGGGCCAGCAACTCGGTCAGCGACACATTCGGCATGGCCCAGACCAGCAGGCCCAGCCCCACCGCCACCAGCAGCGGTGCGGAGAGCGTTTCCAGCCATTTGATCGACTCGGCACCGCGCAGCACCACCCACAGGTTCAGCGTCCAGAACATCATGAAGCCGATCACTTCGCCGGTGCCCCCGAGGGATTTCCAGCCCTCGAAAACCGAACCGAGAAACAGGTGAATCGCCAGCCCGCCAAACATCGTCTGGATACCGAACCAGCCGCAGGCCACCAGCGCGCGGATCAGGCACGGCACGTTGGAACCGATCACCCCGAACGAGGAACGCAGCAACACCGGAAACGGAATCCCGTACTTGGTGCCCGCAAAGGCGTTAAGGGTCAGTGGAATCAGCACGATGACGTTGGCCAGCAGAATCGCCAGCAGCGCTTCGCCAACGCTCAGGCCAAAGTACGCAGTAAGCACCCCGCCAAGGGTGTAGGTCGGCACGCACACCGACATGCCGATCCACAACGCGGTGATGTGCCATTTGTTCCAGGTTCGTTCGTGCACCTTCGTCGGCGCAATGTCGTGGTTGTACCGGGGACTGTCGAGGACGTCGCTGCCGGCGTCCAGTTCGTACAACCCTTCGCGCTCGGTGACTTGCGATCTGTTCTGTTGCATGGCCGCTCCACTGTTTTTTTGATTATTTTGCTCATCGGGCTGGCCTGCGGTTAAACCACGAGCCGGACGATGGCCGGAGAACTTACGACTTTTACCGGCCGGCCAAGGTGTCAGCGGCAGCAATCAATAAACATGCCGGAGGCTTTGCTGATGACCTTTGCGCGTCGGTAAAATCCATGTAAACAACTGATGTTCATCAGTTTTATTCAAACAACAAGCGAGCCCGCGAATACATGTCCGGGCACTCAGGCAAAATGCCAGGCAAGTTGTCCGAACCGTCAGGACTCAATCTGGTGCGTTACATTTATTTTGTATTTTTTCTGTCAGCCACAGGCGCACCTCAAATAGCTGATTTCACATAGGAAATCTTGACCATATTTCGATCCTGTCAAGTGCGTCAAAATGGTGAGAGGCCTCACCATTTTGGTGTTTTGTACATTTATCCGTTTAATATCAACTAGTTAATTAAGTTATAAGCTTATATAAAATATTCTTGCCCAATCCGATATCTCCAGCTAGCGTTTATTCCTGACAGCGCTGACAGGAATACAACTTCCTTAGCCTGCTACATATAAAACACTTAGAACCGGCATAAGCCAGTCAAGCCTGCGAGGAACTCGGAATGTCTCTGTTGATCCGTGGCGCCACCGTTATTTCCCATGATGAAAGTTATCGCGCCGATGTCTGGTGCGCCGACGGCGTGATCAAAGCCATCGGCAACAACCTCGACACTCCCACCGGCTGCGACGTGCTCGACGGCAGCGGCCAATACCTGATGCCCGGCGGCATCGACCCGCACACGCACATGCAACTGCCCTTCATGGGCACCGTGGCCAGCGAAGACTTCTTCAGCGGCACGGCGGCAGGTCTTGCCGGCGGCACCACCTCGATTATCGATTTCGTGATTCCCAATCCGCAGCAATCGTTGCTGGAAGCTTTCCATCAGTGGCGTGGCTGGGCTGAGAAATCAGCCTCCGACTATGGCTTTCACGTCGCCATCACCTGGTGGAGCGAACAGGTTCGCGAAGAAATGGCCGAGTTGGTCAGCCACCATGGGGTCAACAGCTTCAAGCATTTCATGGCGTACAAGAACGCGATCATGGCCGCCGACGACACGCTGGTCGCGAGTTTCGAGCGCTGCCTGGAGCTCGGTGCCGTGCCGACCGTGCACGCGGAAAACGGCGAGTTGGTCTATCACCTGCAACGCAAGTTGATGGCCCAGGGCATCACCGGGCCTGAAGCGCATCCGCTGTCGCGACCGTCCCAGGTTGAAGGTGAAGCCGCGAGCCGGGCGATCCGTATCGCTGAAACGCTTGGCACGCCGCTGTACCTGGTCCACGTCTCGACCAAGGAAGCGCTGGATGAAATCACCTACGCCCGCAGCAAGGGCCAACCGGTCTACGGCGAAGTGCTGGCCGGGCATCTGCTGCTGGATGACAGCGTCTACCAGCACCCGGACTGGCAAACCGCCGCCGGCTATGTGATGAGCCCGCCCTTCCGTCCGCGCGGCCACCAGGAAGCACTTTGGCATGGCCTGCAATCGGGCAACCTGCACACCACCGCCACCGATCACTGCTGTTTCTGCGCCGAACAGAAAGCCGCTGGCCGTGACGACTTCAGCAAAATCCCCAACGGCACGGCCGGCATCGAAGACCGCATGGCGGTGCTGTGGGATGAAGGGGTCAACACCGGGCGCCTGTCGATGCAGGACTTCGTTGCGCTGACCTCTACCAACACCGCAAAAATCTTCAATCTCTACCCGCGCAAAGGCTCGATCCGCGTCGGCGCCGATGCCGACCTGGTGCTGTGGGACCCGCAAGGTACACGCACCATTTCTGCCAAGACCCATCACCAAAACGTCGACTTCAACATCTTTGAAGGCAAGACCGTGCGCGGTGTGCCCAGCCACACCATCAGTCAGGGTCGACTGGTCTGGGCCGACGGCGACCTGCGTGCCGAACGCGGTGCCGGACGCTACATCGAACGCCCGGCGTACCCGGCGGTGTTCGACCTGTTGAGCAAGCGGGCTGAGTTGCACAAGCCGACGGCTGTGAAACGCTGAAAGCGGCCTTCGGCCTATCGCGAGCAGGCTCGCTCCCACAAGGGAACGCATTTCAAATGTGGGAGCGAGCCTGCTCGCGATGGCGTCATCACTGACTACAAAAAACAATGCCCATCAGAGGCAGTACCTCAAATAACCGTGAGGCCAACACCGTGATCAAGACTCTGAGCCACTTGCCCCATCCCGCCGAGGATGCGGCCACCCTCGCCGGCCATTTCACCGACCTGGCGCCGCCGCTCAACGACCGTCAGGCACATCTGGAAGCCTCGCGCTGCCTGTATTGCTACGACGCACCCTGCGTCAACGCATGCCCGAGCGACATCGATATCCCGTCGTTCATTCGCAACATCCATCAAGAGAACGTCCAGGGCGCTGCGCAAACCATCCTCTCGGCGAACATCCTGGGTGGCAGTTGCGCCCGGGTCTGTCCGACAGAAATCCTTTGCCAGCATGCCTGCGTGCGCAATAACGCCGAGGAATGCGCGCCGGTACTGATCGGTCTGTTGCAGCGCTATGCCATCGACAACGCGCACTTTCGCGAACACCCGTTCCAACGCGCAGCGGCCACCGGCAAACGGATTGCCGTGGTCGGTGCCGGGCCTGCCGGTTTGTCCTGCGCGCACCGCAGCGCCATGCATGGCCACGAGGTGGTAATTTTCGAGGCGCGGGAAAAGGCCGGTGGTCTCAACGAATACGGGATCGCCAAATACAAACTGGTGGATGACTTTGCCCAGCATGAGCTGGATTTCCTGCTGGAAATCGGCGGCATCGAAATCCGCCACGGGCAAAAACTCGGTGAGAACCTGAGCCTCAGCGAACTGCATCAACAGTTCGACGCGGTATTCCTCGGCCTTGGCCTGGCCGCCAGCAAACAGCTGGGGCTGGCTGACGAAGACGCCCCAGGGTTGTTGGCCGCTACCGATTACATTCGCGAACTGCGCCAGGCCGATGACCTGAGCCAATTGCCGCTGGCCGATCATTGCATCGTCCTCGGCGCCGGCAACACGGCAATCGACATGGCCGTGCAAATGGCCCGCCTCGGTGCGCACGACGTGAATCTGGTGTATCGCCGAGGCCTCGAGGACATGGGCGCAACCGGTCATGAGCAGGACATCGCCAAGGCCAATCAGGTACGGCTGATGACCTGGGCGCAACCGCAGGACGTCTTGCTTGACGATAAAGGCCAGGTGCGCGGCATGCGTTTCGCCCGTACACGTATGGAAAATGGTCGGCTGATCAGCACCGGGGACACCTTTGAGCTGGCCGCCGATGCAATCTTCAAAGCTATCGGCCAAAAATTCGACGACAACGCGCTGAGCGATCCGCTGGCCCGCGAGCTGAAACGCCAGGGCGACCGAATTCAGGTGGATGAACAGATGCGTACCAGCATTCCCGGCGTCTATGCCGGTGGCGATTGCACCAGCCTCGATCAGGACCTCACCGTGCAGGCCGTGCAGCACGGCAAACTCGCAGCTGAAGCGATCCATGCCCAACTCATGCTCAACGCGGAGGCTGCTTAAATGGCCGATCTCTCGATTGTCTTCGCCGGCATCAAAGCCCCTAACCCGTTCTGGCTGGCCTCCGCGCCGCCCACCGACAAGGCCTACAACGTGGTCCGAGCGTTCGAGGCCGGCTGGGGTGGCGTGGTCTGGAAAACCCTGGGCGAAGACCCAGCGGCGGTCAACGTCTCGTCGCGTTACTCCGCGCATTTTGGCGCCAACCGTGAAGTCATGGGCATCAACAACATCGAGCTGATCACTGACCGCTCGCTGGAAATCAATCTGCGGGAAATCACCCAAGTCAAAAAAGACTGGCCGGATCGCGCCTTGATCGTTTCGCTGATGGTGCCTTGCGTTGAAGAATCGTGGAAAAACATCCTGCCGCTGGTAGAAGCCACGGGCGCCGATGGTATCGAACTGAACTTCGGCTGCCCCCACGGCATGCCGGAACGGGGCATGGGTGCCGCTGTCGGTCAGGTGCCGGAATACGTCGAGCAAGTCACTCGCTGGTGCAAGACCTATTGCTCGCTGCCGGTGATCGTCAAGCTCACGCCGAACATCACCGACATCCGCGTCGCCGCCCGAGCGGCCCACCGTGGTGGCGCCGATGCGGTGTCGCTGATCAACACCATCAACTCGATCACCAGCATCGACCTGGATCGCATGGTTGCGCATCCGATGGTTGGCAGCCAAAGCACCCACGGCGGTTACTGCGGTTCAGCGGTCAAACCGATTGCATTGAACATGGTCGCCGAAATCGCCCGCGACCCGCAGACCCAAGGCCTGCCCATTTGTGGCATCGGCGGCATTGGCAGTTGGCGCGACGCAGCCGAATTCATGGCGCTGGGCAGTGGCGCGGTGCAGGTGTGCACGGCGGCGATGCTGCATGGTTTTCGGATCGTCGAGGAGATGAAGGACGGGCTGTCGCGTTGGATGGACAGCCAAGGCTACTCAAGCGTGCAGGACTTTTCCGGGCGTGCGGTGGGCAATACCACGGACTGGAAATACCTGGACATCAACTATCAGGTGATCGCCAAGATCGATCAGCAAGCCTGCATCGGTTGCGGCCGTTGCCACATCGCCTGCGAAGACACCTCACACCAGGCCATTGCCAGCCTGAAACAACCGGACGGCACCCATAAATATGAGGTGATCGACGATGAGTGCGTGGGCTGCAACCTGTGCCAGATCACCTGCCCGGTGCAGGACTGCATCGAGATGGTGCCGATCGATAACGGGAAACCGTTCCTGGACTGGGACCATGATCCGAGGAATCCCTATCATGTCGCGGGTTGAGATCTGCGTCGCCTGAGCTGACGCCATCGCGAGCAGGCTCGCTCCCACATTGGATCTCCAGCGTAAACCAGATCCCTGTGGGAGCGAGCTTGCTCGCGATGAGGCCATCTGCCGCGCAACAAATCTTAAGGCTCCAACCCGATCCCCCGCAAAATCACGCTGGTCACCGTCTGCACCGCGCGCTCGAATTGCATGTCCGACAGCGGTTGATGGTCGTTGAGGATGTTGATCTGGTGATCGAAGTCGGCGTAATGCTGGGTCGAGGCCCAGATCATGTACAGCAGGCTTGAAGGCTCCACCGGCAGGATGCGTTTATCCTCCACCCATTGGCGAATTTTCGCTTCCTTCATCTTGGCCCAGTCGTACAGGCTGGCGTCCAGCGCCTCACCCAATGTCGGTGCACCATGGATGATTTCATTGGCCCAGACTTTCGAGCCATACGGCCGGCTGCGGGAATGGTTCATCTTGGCGCGGATGTAACTGCTGAGCACCACCCGTGGGTCATCGAACATCTCGAAGCACAGTGCGTCCTGCTTCCAGACTTCCAGCAAATCGAACAGCACTGCGCTGTACAGCTCAGCCTTGGTGCTGAAGTAGTAATGCAGATTGGAGCGCGGCAGTTGCACTTCTTTAGCGATGTCGGCCATCGCAGTGCTGCCAAAACCTTTCTCGGCGAAGACCTTCTCGGCGGCCAGGAGGATTTTCTCGACGTTACTGCGACGGATCTCGATCTTGTGATTGCCCATAAGGGCTCCCTGACAGCGGCATGGGTCAAGACTAGCATTCGCCACCTGCGAAACGAAACGTCGTACAGGGTGCGAGGCATAGGTAAACTGTCGCATCTTCCAATTTGCCTGATAGGTGCTGACCGATGTTGCTGAAAAAAGCCCTGACTGTGACTGCCCTGCTCGGCTCGCTGTTCGCCACCTCCTCGGTGTTTGCTCACGCTCACCTGAAAAGCTCGACGCCGGCCGCCGACAGCAGCGTTGCCGCACCTGCCGAATTGCGCCTGGTGTTCTCCGAAGGGGTTGAAGCCAGTTTCACCAAAGTCGATATCAGCAAGGATGGCGTAGCCGTTGCCGTGAAAAGCATCGCCACCGAAAACGCTGATAAAAAGACCCTGGTCGTCACACCCGCCGCACCTCTGAGCGCCGGTAACTACAAGGTCGAATGGCATGCAGTGTCGGTCGACACCCATAAAAGCGCAGGCAACTACAGCTTCAAGGTGAGTCAGTAATCGATGTCGAGCGCGCTGGTCCTGTGCCGCTTCCTGCATTTCATCGTCGTGCTGATGCTGTTTGGGGCCTGCCTGTTCAGGCCGTTGCTGTTGCGCCATGAACCGCTGACCCAAGCGCTCGCGACACTTGATCAACGCCTGGCCAAGCTGAGTCGGCTGCTCGCCGGGTTCGCCTTGTTCACCGGGGTTTGCTGGCTGCTGTTGATCACCGCCAGCATGGCCGGCTCGCTGTCGGCGGCGTTTGATTGGCCAACCGTGCAACTGGTGTTGAGCAACACCTTCTTCGGGCAGGTCTGGCGTTGGCATTTGCTGTTCAACGGGCTGCTGGTGGTCTGCCTGCTGAGCCCGCTGAGCAACTCGTTTGCGCTGCGTATGCTCCTGAGCAGCCTGCTGCTGATGACCCTCGCCCCGGTCGGTCATGGCGCGATGCTCGATGGCCTGAGTGGCCAGTTGCTGATCCTCAATCAAGTGATTCACCTGACCTGCGTCGGTGCCTGGCTGGGCGGGTTGATGCTGCTAATGATGATTCTGCTGCGACCGACGACCCACGCTGTCGAGCCGATACTGCAACGCTTCAGCGGGATTGGTTATGGGTTGGTGGCGGGTTTGCTGGTGACCGGCCTGATCAACGTCCGGGTGTTGACCGGGGCCTTCTGGCCGACACCGTTGCTGTCCGGGTTCGCGCTGATTCTGTTGATCAAGGTGCTGTTGGTCAGCGCCATGCTTGGCCTGGCGCTGTTCAATCGCTTGAAAATCAAGCATTGCGAGCAACGCCTGTCGACGCTGCGCACCAGCGTGATGCTGGAGTGGTTGCTGGGGATAGCGGCCGTGGCGGCAGTTTCCCTGTTGGGTACATTGCCGCCGATGGTGGCCGGTAACTGATCGTTCCCGCATGGGAACGATCATCGGCGCCTACGGATTGTCAGCGACGGCATTGCCTTGCCCGGACGTATCGATACTCACCACCACCGACATGCCGGGTCGCAGGCGTTCGCTTTGCGCCTGGTTCGCGTCGACGGTGATGCGCACCGGCACACGCTGGGCGATTTTGACGAAGTTGCCGGTGGCGTTGTCGGCCTGCAACAGGCTGAACTCGGAACCGGTGGCCGGTGAAATGCGCTGCACCCGACCGTGAAATTTCTGGTGGTTCAGGGCGTCGACGGTGAAGGTAACCGGCTGGCCGATGTGGATGTTGTTCATTTGGGTTTCTTTCATGTTGGCGATCACCCACAACTGGCTCGGCACCAGTGCCATCAACTGCGCACCGGAATTGACGTAGGCGCCGAGACGCACGCCGATCTGCCCGAGCTGACCGTCTTGCGGAGCGACCACGCGGGTGTTGGACAGATCAATCCGCGCCAGCTCGACCGCCGCTTCGGCACTGGCCACCGCCGCCTCCAGCGAACCGCGATTGACGATCACCGCTTGCAGGTCCTGCCGGGCAATTTCCAGACTGGCCTGGGCCTGTGCCACCGCGGCGATGGTTTGCGCATTAGCGGCGCGGGTCACGTCCAGCTCGCGTTTTGACACCGAGCCGTCGCTGATCAACGCCTCATTACGCCGCAAGTCCGCCGCACTTTTTTGCGCCTGGGCCTGGCTGTCGGTCAGCGCCGCCTGACGCAGCTTGATGGTCGCCTCGGCGCTGTTGCGTTGCTGCAGCGCATTGGCCAGCGCAGCTTTCTGCACCGCCAGTTGCGCCAGTGACTGATCCAGACGTTGCTTGTAGATCCGGTCATCCAGCCGCACCAGCAGGTCACCGGTCTTGACGAACTGGAAGTCCTGCACCGGCACCTCAAACACGTAGCCGCTGAGTTGCGGGCCAATGATCGTCACCTGGCCGCGAACCAGCGCATTTTCAGTGCTTTCGATGGCGCTGCCGAACGGCGGCAACTGCCAGGCATACAGCACGATCAGCACCCCAACGATGGCAATGGCAGCAAAGCCCAGGGACGAAATGATCCGCACCGCCAGCGAACGCGGCTCGGTGCCAGAAGTTTTAGGCGGTGCCACGCCCTCGGGAGTCGAGGCGATGGCGTTGGTGGTTGTGGTGATCGGGTCGGTCATGAAGAAGAGGCACCGCTGGAAGGAACGGAAGTCGAACTGGCCGGCGCGGGAGCGACAGCCTTGGTCGTGCTCAGCAGCCACAGGCTGCGAATGAAGATCCAGAACATGGTCAGCATCGCGATCACCGCGATCAGCATGAACACGTCGTTATAGGCCATGACATTCGCCTCCCGGGTCGCAGCCGCAGCCAGGCTACGAATGCCCTGGGTGGTGCGGGCCGACGGGTCGGCGATACTCGACACATAACTCGCGCTGCTGCCTTGCACACGGCTGGCCACTTGCGGGTCGATCAGGGTCAGGCGCTCGACGATATGGCTGGAATGGAATTTTTCCCGGGCGATCTGGAACGTCCCCAACAGCGCCGCACCAATCAAGCCGCCGAGGTTCTGACAGATCCCGAACAGCACGGAAAAACTCACCAGATTGCGCGGATTGGTCAACACGTTGCGGGTGCCGAGGACCATGGTCGGGCCGAGGAAAAACGTCCCGCCGAAGGCCAGCAGAAACTGGCTGAGGTACATGTTCTCCGGGCGCGTCAGGTTGGTCGAGAAACTGTCCATCACCGAACCGGTGGCCATCAGTGCCAAAGAAATGATCAACGGCATCAACAGGTGCGAGGGATTGATCGTCAGGGCGCTGGTGGCAAGACCAGCGACGCTGCCCACCAGCATCACCACGTAAAGGCTGTGCATCTGCTGGCTGCCCAGGTTCAGGGTTTGCAGCAAACCCACGGCCCCGGTGGATTGCTCGGTGAGCACCATACGGATGAGGATCACCGCCAATGCGAGTCGAATCATCACCCCGCTGCCCAACCAGCGGGTCATCAGCATCGGGTTGCTGCGGTTATGTTCGATGGCCAGGCCGGCCATGATCAACACGATCGAGCCGGCCGAGGCGACGCCGATCCACGGTGCTTCGAGCCACCAATCGATACGGCCCAACGACAACACTGCACAGAGCAACGCCACTCCGCCCGCCAGCAAGGCGAAGGTCAGGAAGTCGAGTTTTTCGAAAGTTTTGAAGCGGTCGCCCGGTGGCAACTTGAGCATGAACACACAGCCCAGTGAGGTCAGCGCCATGCCCAGTTCAAACAGATAGAGCCCGCGCCATTCAGCGATCTGCAACAAGTCTTCGGAGAACAGCCGGGCCAATGGCAACGCCAGTTGCGAGGTGCCCAGGCCGAGCACCAGCGCCTTCATACGCCACTTCGCCGGGAAAGCCTGAACCATGTAATACAGGCCCAACGAACTCAGTGCCGCGCCGACCATACCGTGGGCGGCGCGCACCGCAATCGCCGAACTCAGGTCGTTGACGAACAAATGGCCGAAGGTCACCAGCGCATACAACACCAGGAATACTTCAGTGAACGCCCGCAGGCCGAACTGCTGACGAAACTTCACCAGCAGCAGGTTCATCGAGACGTTGGTCATCACATACGCCGCCGGCAGCCAGGCCATCTCGGCAGTGGTCGCCCCCAGCGCCCCTTGCAGGTAAGGCAGATTGGCGACCACCAACGCATTGCCCAAACCACCGGTCAATGCCACCAGCAACCCGACCAATGCATAAGCCAAGCGCTTTGGCGTGGGGTGCAAAGGGGTCGAGGGGGAACCAGGCAAGCTTGGCCGTTCGTGGGGCTGCCAGTTGCGCGGGGCGTAGTGATCCATGGCGTGGCCTTGTCATCGGTATAGCAGGCAGTAAACCTGAGCCTGAGACTTCTTGCCAGTTCGCTACACTGCAACCACCGATTTCAAGCCTTGAGCAGCATGTAGCCGGCTACCATCAGGCACACGCTGGCAAACCCCACTTGAAGTGCCCGGGCCGGAACCCGGGCGCACAGTCGCCGCCCCACGACCATCCCGGCGATGCTGGCGGCGATAAAGGCCGCGCCCTGGGCATCGATGATCACCCCGGCATGAAAGGCGCCGATCACTCCGGTTGCCGAGATCAGACTGATCACCATCAACGAGGTGGCGATGATGCCGCGCATCTGTACGTCGGTCAGTTGCTTGAAGGCCGGCACGATCAGGAAACCGCCACCGACCCCGAGCAAGCCTGAAACCACGCCGGTCACCGCCCCCAATGCAGCCAGGGTTGCGGTGCATTTGGCGGTCCAGGAAAAGCGCCCGGTCTGTTGATCGAGCATGCAGTTTTTCTGGCCCCAGCTGGCGTGGCCGTGATCGCTCGGCCCCGCTTGCGGCTTTTCTCGCCGTAGCATCCGCCAGGCGATCATGATCATCAGCAGACTGAACAGGATCATCAGGACTTTTTCCGGCAACTGATGGGCGAAGTAGATGCCCACCGGCGAGAACACCGCCCCCAGCAACGCAATCAACAACGCCGCACGGTAACGCACCAACCCATGGCGCAAGCCGTCGATGGCACCGACCGCCGCGGCGCTGCCCACCGCAAACAACGCCACCGGCGCTGCCTGGGTCATGCTCCAGCCCAGCCCGAGCACCAGGGCCGGCACTGCAAGAATCCCCCCGCCGGCCCCGGTCAGCCCCAGGACCAGGCCCATTACCACACCAAACAATGTCGCCAGCAGCATAGGGTTTTCTCAATCGACCTTGGACACACGAGTCAGCCACTCACGACCTTTGAGCATGCCGTTCCAGTAAAACCACGGCAGCAGCGTCGCCTTGAGAAACCATGCCGAGCGTCGCGCCACGGTCGGTTCGAGGGGAAAAGTCGGCAGCAGCTTACCGGCATAGCCGAACTCGGCGAGTATCACCTTGCCCTTCTCCACCGTCAGCGGGCAGGAGCCATAACCGTCGTACGCAAGCGGCAAGGGTTGCTGTTTGCGCAAGGCCAGCACGTTCTCCGCGACCACGACGATTTGCTTGCGCACGGCGGCGGCGGTCTTGGCGTTGCTGGTGGAGCAGACATCGCCGAGGGCGAACACGTCCGGATAACGCACATGCTGCAAACTGTGGACGTCCACTTCGCACCAGCCAGCGGCATCGGCGAGCGAACTCTGGCTGATGAAGTCCGGCGAAACCTGCGGTGGTACCACGTGCAACAGATCGAATTTTTTCGCTTGCAGCGTGACCGTTCCGGCGGCGTCCTTGACCTCGAACCAGGCGGTTTGCGCCGGCCCGTCGACCTTCACCAGGTTAGAGTTGAATGCCAGCCGGGCACGGTATTTCTCGATGTACTTCATCAGCGGCGCAACGAACGTCGCCACGCCGAACAACGCGGCGCCGGCCAGGTTGAACTCGACGTCGACATGCTTCAGCACACCGTGTCGGAGCCAGTGATCACACGACAGGTACAACGCCTTTTGCGGCGCCCCGGCGCATTTGATCGGGACCGCCGGCTGGGTAAAGATTGCCTTGCCGCCGCGCAGACCTTTGACCAGTTGCCAGGTGTAGGCCGCATGCCGGTAGCTGTAGTTGGACGTGACACCGTGCTGCCCAAGGGCTTCTTGCAGACCTTCGACTTTCTCCCAGGCCAGTCGCAAGCCAGGGCAGACGATCAGGTTCTGATAAGAGACGCTGCGCCCATCATCAAGCGTCAGCAGACGGCTTTCGGGGTCGACGCTGCTGACCGCAGCCTGCACCCATTGAGCCTGACGCGGCATCACCGCAGCCATTGGCCGTACGGTGTTCTTGAGTTCATGGGCACCACCGCCGACCAACGTCCAGGCAGGCTGGTAATAGTGCTGGGCGCTGGGCTCGATGACGGTGATGTTCAAGTGCGGATCGCGCTTGAGCAGGCTGGCGGCAAAGCCGATACCCGCTGTACCGCCGCCTATCACCACGATGTCGGCACTGATGGTCTGGCCCCAGTGTTGGTCCTTCATAAGTTATTGCCTCTACAAGGGGGCTGCCCGAAAAGGCTCACGCCCAGCTTTTTAGCACCGCACCGCAATACAGGCCCGAGAGTGTTTTCATCACCTGAATCACTTCGTGGCTGGCCAGGCCATAGAAAATGTACTTGCCTTCACGTCGAGTGCCCACCAGGCCTTCATCGCGCAAAATGCCCAACTGCTGGGACAACGTCGGCTGACGCACGCCAGTCATGGTTTCCAATTCGCCGACGTTGCGCTCGCCCTGGGTCAACTGGCAGAGGATCAGCAGGCGGTCCTCATTGGCCAATGCCTTGAGCAGCGCGCAGGCCTTGGAGGCCGAGGCACGCAATTGCGCCACTTCACCTTCGCTTAGACTGGATTGCATTTGCAGATAACCTTAGTCGTCACTTAAGCTGCGGACATTATGTTTAAACATAAAGTGTTGCAAGCCTTTGTGTCTTTCTGCCACCCAGCCAGGACCCGCCGCCATGCCAGCGTTGATCCAAGCCTTCCTTGACGACGCATCAAAGACCTACACCTATGTGATCTATGAACACGACGGCGGCCCGTGCGCCATTGTCGATTCAGTGCTCGATTACCACCCGGCGTCCGGTCGAACCGCCACCACGCAGGCTGACCGGGTGATTGCTTTCGTTCGCGAGCACCAGTTGCAAACCCAATGGCTGCTGGAAACCCACGCCCACGCCGATCACCTGTCCGCCGCGCCTTACCTGCGCCGCGAGTTGGGCGGCAAGATCGCCATCGGCCAGGCCATCAGTCAGGTGCAGGACGTCTTCAAGAACCTGTTCAACCTTGAGCCGGCGTTTCGCAGCGACGGTTCGCAGTTCGACCATCTGTTTGCGCCGGACGAGGAATTTTCCATCGGCAACCTCAAGGCCAAGGCGCTGCATGTTCCCGGCCACACTCCGGCAGACATGGCCTACCTGATCGACGATGAATTGATTCTGGTGGGCGACACGCTGTTCATGCCCGATGTCGGCACCGCCCGCTGCGATTTCCCTGGCGGCAACGCCAATCAACTGTTCGCCTCGATACACAGGTTGCTGGCCTTCCCCGCCGACACCCGTCTCTATGTCTGCCACGATTACCCGCCAGCCGGCCGTACTTCCCAGTGCATGACCACCGTTGGCGAGCAACGCAAAAACAATATTCATGTGCATGACGGCATCGACGAAACGGCGTTCGTCGACATGCGCACCCGGCGCGATGCGGGCTTGTGCATGCCAACGCTGATACTGCCGGCGATTCAGGTGAATGTGCGGGCCGGCAACCTGCCGCCGGCGGAAGACAACGGCGTGGTCTACCTGAAGATCCCCATCAACCAGTTCTGACCCCCAGACCCCACACATTATCTCGTAGCAGCTGCCGAGCTCCGCGAGGCTGCGTTCGGCGGCGCAGCCGTCGTAATCCGGCTGATACGGTCTGCCTGAAAGAACGCGGTGGCGGGTTTTGCGACGGCTGCGCCGCCGAACGCAGCCTCGCGGGGCTCGACAGCTGCTACGGGTATGTGGGGAGATTTCAGTTGGCCAGGGTCAGGCCATTGGCTGGCAATGGCAGCGCGGTTTTGTAGCGCACCTGCTTGAGCGCAAAACTAGAGCGGATGTTGGCGACGCCCGGGACTTTGGTCAGGAAGTCCATCATGAAGCGTTCCAGCGACTGAATGGTCGGCACCAGTACGCGGATCAGATAGTCCGGGTCGCCGGCCATCAGGTAACACTCCATCACCTCCGGACGGTTGGCGATGGCGGCCTCGAATTGCGCCAGCGCCTCTTCCACCTGCTTCTCCAGGCTGACGTGAATGAACACGTTGACGTGCAGCCCCAGCAGGTCGGCATCCAGCAGCGTGACCTGCTCGCGAATCAGCCCTAATTCTTCCATGGCCTTGACCCGATTGAAGCACGGTGTCGGTGACAGGTTCACCGAGCGTGCGAGGTCGGCGTTGGTGATGCGGGCGTTCTCCTGAAGGCTGTTGAGAATGCCGATGTCGGTACGGTCCAGTTTGCGCATGAGACAAAACAACCTGTTTTTTATGTTTATGCAGATTTTTTATCCTCAAATGACCTTGAGCGCAACGAAACAGAGATAAATATTCTTCTTGCCCCGGCCTATGATTGTTGTAGGACAAGATTTCTTCCACCCGAAGGATGACGGTCAGCTCACTACAAAAAATTCACAAGATCGAGCGTAGAAAGCCATGAATCAAGCGTACGAACCCCTGCGCCTGCACGTTCCCGAACCCTCGGGCCGCCCCGGCTGCAAAACCGACTTCTCCTACCTGCGCCTGACCGATGCCGGTACGGTGCGCAAACCCCCAATCGACGTAGAACCTGCCGACACCGCCGACCTGGCCAAGGGCCTGATTCGCGTGCTCGACGATCAGGGCAATGCCCTCGGTCCGTGGGCAGAAGGCGTGCCCGTGGAGATTCTGCGTAAAGGCATGCGCGCCATGCTCAAGACGCGGATTTTCGACAACCGCATGGTGGTCGCCCAACGTCAGAAAAAGATGTCGTTCTACATGCAGAGCCTTGGCGAAGAAGCCATCGGCAGCGCCCAGGCCCTGGCCCTGAACATCGACGACATGTGCTTCCCCACCTACCGTCAGCAAAGCATTCTGATGGCTCGCGAAGTGCCGCTGGTGGACCTGATCTGCCAACTGCTGTCCAACGAGCGCGATCCGCTCAAGGGCCGTCAGTTGCCAATCATGTACTCCGTTAAAGACGCCGGCTTCTTCACCATCTCCGGCAACCTCGCCACCCAGTTCGTGCAAGGCGTGGGCTGGGGCATGGCGTCGGCGATCAAGGGTGATACCAAAATCGCCTCGGCCTGGATCGGCGACGGCGCCACCGCCGAATCCGACTTCCACACCGCCCTCACCTTCGCTCACGTTTACCGTGCGCCAGTGATTCTCAACGTGGTCAACAACCAGTGGGCGATCTCGACGTTCCAGGCGATTGCCGGTGGTGAAGCCACCACCTTCGCCGGTCGCGGCGTCGGCTGCGGCATCGCCTCCCTGCGGGTCGATGGCAACGATTTTGTCGCGGTGTACGCCGCCTCTGCCTGGGCTGCCGAACGCGCCCGCCGCAACCTCGGCCCGACCATGATCGAATGGGTCACCTACCGCGCCGGCCCGCACTCGACGTCCGATGATCCCTCCAAATACCGCCCCGCCGACGACTGGAGTCACTTCCCGTTGGGCGACCCGATTGCGCGCCTCAAGCAGCATCTGATCCGTATCGGCCAGTGGTCCGAAGAGGAACACGCCGCCCTCAGCGCCGAACTCGAAGCCGAAGTCATCGCCGCGCAAAAAGAAGCCGAACAGTACGGCACCCTGGCCGGTGGCCAGATTCCGAGCGCTGCGACCATGTTCGAAGACGTCTATAAAGAGATGCCGGAGCACTTGAAGCGCCAGCGTCAGGAGTTGGGGATCTGACATGAACGATCACAACAATAATATTCAGTTGGAAACCGCCATGACCACAACCACCATGACCATGATCCAGGCCCTGCGCTCGGCCATGGACGTGATGCTCGAGCGTGACGACAACGTCGTGGTGTTCGGCCAGGACGTGGGGTACTTCGGCGGCGTGTTCCGTTGCACCGAAGGCCTGCAGAGCAAATACGGCACCTCGCGGGTATTCGATGCGCCGATCTCCGAAAGCGGCATCGTCGGCGTTGCGGTCGGCATGGGCGCCTACGGTTTGCGGCCGGTGGCCGAGATCCAGTTTGCCGATTACGTCTACCCGGCCTCGGACCAGATCATTTCCGAAGCGGCACGCCTGCGTTATCGCTCGGCTGGCGAGTTCACCGCCCCGATGACCCTGCGCATGCCGTGCGGCGGTGGCATCTACGGCGGCCAGACCCACAGCCAGAGCATCGAAGCGATGTTCACTCAGGTCTGCGGCTTGCGCACGGTGATGCCGTCCAACCCTTACGACGCCAAAGGCTTGCTGATCGCCTCCATCGAGAACGATGACCCGGTGATCTTCCTTGAGCCAAAACGCCTGTACAACGGCCCGTTCGACGGCCATCACGACCGCCCGGTAACCCCGTGGTCGAAACACCCGGCCGCGCAAGTGCCGGACGGCTACTACACCGTTCCGCTGGACCTCGCCGCCATCACCCGTCCGGGCAAGGACGTGACCATCCTGACCTACGGCACCACCGTGTATGTCTCGCAAGTGGCCGCTGAAGAGACCGGCATCGACGCCGAAGTCATCGACCTGCGCAGCCTGTGGCCGCTGGACCTGGAAACCATCGTCAAATCGGTGAAAAAAACCGGCCGTTGCGTGGTCGTCCACGAAGCCACCCGCACCTGCGGCTTTGGCGCCGAACTGGTTGCGCTGGTTCAGGAACATTGCTTCCACCACCTGGAAGCGCCAATCGAGCGTGTGACCGGTTGGGATACTCCCTACCCGCATGCGCAAGAGTGGGCGTATTTCCCAGGTCCGTCCCGTGTGGGCGCGGCGTTGAAACGGGTCATGGAGGTCTGAATGGGCACGCACGTTATTAAAATGCCGGACATTGGCGAAGGCATTGCAGAAGTTGAACTGTCGGTGTGGCACGTCAAGGTCGGCGACATGGTCGTCGAAGATCAGGTGCTGGCCGATGTGATGACCGATAAGGCGATGGTCGACATTCCGTCCCCGGTGCACGGCAAGGTGATCTCACTGGGCGGTGAGCCCGGCGAAGTCATGGCGGTCGGCAGTGTGTTGATCAGCATCGAAGTGGAAGGTGAAGGCAACGTCAAAGCGTCGTCTCAGCCAGCCCCGGTTGCACAAGCACCGAAGCCTGCAGCGGTTGCCGCACCGAAAGTCGAAGCAGTGGTTGAAAGCAAACCTGCCGTCCCGGCTCGCCCAGTTGCACCGCAAGGCCCGATGGTCGCTCGCGAAGCCGATGAACGTCCACTGGCCTCCCCGGCCGTGCGCAAACATGCGCTGGATGCCGGCATTCAATTGCGTCTGGTCCGTGGCACCGGCCCTGCCGGGCGGATTCTTCACGAAGACCTCGAGGCCTACCTGGCGCAAGGTCAGTCGAATGCATCGAGCACTGTGGCCGCTTACGCCGAACGCAACGACGAACAGCAGATCCCGGTGATCGGCATGCGTCGCAAGATCGCCCAGCGGATGCAGGATGCGACTCAGCGTGCCGCACACTTCAGCTACGTCGAAGAAATCGACGTGACGGCAGTGGAAGAACTGCGTGCCCATCTGAATGAAAAGCACGGCGCAACTCGCGGCAAGCTGACGTTACTGCCGTTCCTGGTTCGCGCCATGGTCGTCGCCCTGCGCGACTTCCCGCAGATCAACGCCCGTTATGACGACGAAGCCCAGGTCATCACCCGCCTCGGTGCGGTGCATGTCGGCGTCGCGACCCAAAGCGACATTGGCTTGATGGTGCCCGTGGTGCGTCACGCCGAGGCTCGCAGCCTGTGGGACAGCGCTGCGGAAATCTCCCGTCTGGCCACGGCTGCGCGCAATGGCAAAGCCAGCCGCGATGAACTGTCCGGCTCGACCATCACCCTGACCAGCCTCGGCGCCTTGGGCGGCATCGTCAGCACCCCGGTGCTGAACCTGCCGGAAGTCGCGATCGTCGGCGTCAACAAGATCGTCGAGCGGCCGATGGTGATCAAAGGCCAGATCGTGATCCGCAAGATGATGAACCTCTCCAGCTCCTTCGATCACCGGGTGGTCGATGGCATGGACGCGGCGCAATTCATCCAGGCCATTCGTGGCTTGCTCGAACAACCCGCAACCCTGTTTGTGGAGTAGTAAGGCATGCAACAGACTCTGAACACCACGCTGCTGATTATCGGCGGCGGCCCCGGCGGTTATGTGGCGGCGATCCGCGCCGGTCAGCTGGGCATCAGCACCATTCTGGTCGAAGGCCAGGCGCTCGGCGGCACCTGCCTGAACATTGGCTGCATACCGTCGAAAGCGCTGATTCATGTGGCCGAGCAGTTCCATCAGACTCAGCACCACAGCCAGCATTCGGCCCTCGGAATCAACGTCTCGGCGCCGACCCTGGACATCGGCAAAAGCGTCGAGTGGAAGGACGGCATCGTTGACCGCCTGACCACCGGCGTCGCGGCGCTGCTGAAAAAGCACAAGGTCCAGGTCATTCAAGGCTGGGCCAAGGTCATCGACGGTAAAACCGTCGAGGTCGGCGACACCCGTATCCAGTGCGAGCACCTGCTGCTGGCCACCGGTTCGAAAAGCGTCAACCTGCCGATGCTGCCAATTGGCGGGCCGATCATCTCTTCCACCGAAGCCCTGGCACCGAAAAGCGTACCAAAACGGCTGATCGTGGTCGGTGGCGGCTACATCGGTCTTGAGCTGGGCATTGCCTACCGCAAGCTCGGCGCTGAAGTGAGTGTGGTCGAGGCGCAGGATCGGATCCTGCCGGCTTATGACGCCGAACTGACCCAGCCGGTCAACGAAGCGCTCAAGCAACTTGGCGTGAAGCTTTACTTGAAGCACAGCGTCGAAGGCTTTGATTTACAAGGTAATACTCTGCAAGTTCGCGCCCCGAATGGTGAAACCCTGAACCTGGCCACCGATCAGGTGCTGGTGGCGGTTGGACGCAAACCCAACACCCAGGGCTGGAACCTTGAAGCGTTGAACCTGGACATGAACGGCTCGACGATCAAGATCGACAACCGCTGCGCGACCAGCATGCGCAACGTCTGGGCCATTGGCGACCTGAGCGGCGAGCCGATGCTCGCCCACCGTGCCATGGCGCAGGGTGAAATGGTCGCTGAGCTGATCTCGAGCAAACACCGCGAGTTCAATCCCACCGCCATCGCCGCCGTGTGCTTTACCGACCCGGAACTGGTGGTGGTCGGCAAGACCCCGGACGAAGCCAAGGCTGCTGGCCTGGATTGCATCGTGTCGAACTTCCCGTTCGCCGCCAACGGCCGGGCGATGACCCTGGAATCGAAAAGCGGCTTCGTACGGGTGGTCGCGCGACGTGACAATCATCTGATTGTCGGTTGGCAAGCGGTGGGTGTCGGGGTGTCCGAGTTGTCGACGGCATTCGGCCAGTCCCTGGAAATGGGCGCACGCCTGGAAGACATCGCCGGCACCATCCACGCCCACCCGACGTTGGGTGAAGCGGTGCAGGAAGCGGCGTTGCGCGCCTTGGGGCACGCGTTGCATTTGTAACCGCTCAACTGTGGCGAGGGAGCTTGCTCCCGCTGGGCTGCGAAGCGGCCCCAATCGCGTCACTGCGATCTGCCTGATACACCGCAGTGTCCGGTTTTACCAGTGCTGCGCACTGGAACGGGAGCAAGCTCCCTCGCCACAGGTTTTCGAATAATGAGGGATCGGCGGCAAGTTTCATGAGCAGGCTAAGAAATCTGCCAATCACCCGATAGTCCGGGCTGCGATTTAGGCCCGGAATGAAGTATTGTTGTCCCCATCCAGAAAAACGTCAGAAGCCTTGAACCATTCAGGCGATTGTTAAGTGATAGAGGGTGTCATGGGTAACGAAAGCATCAATTGGGACAAGCTGGGTTTTGACTACATCAAGACAGACAAGCGCTATTTGTCGCACTGGCGCGATGGCGCCTGGGATAAAGGCACCCTGACCGAAGATAACGTGCTGCACATCAGCGAAGGTTCCACTGCCCTTCACTATGGCCAGCAATGCTTCGAAGGCCTGAAGGCCTACCGCTGCAAGGATGGTTCGATCAACCTGTTCCGCCCGGACCAGAACGCCGCACGCATGCAGCGCAGCTGCGCTCGCCTGCTGATGCCGCAGGTCGACACCGAACAATTCGTCGAGGCCTGCAAGGCCGTGGTGCGTGCCAACGAGCGTTTCATTCCACCGTACGGCACTGGCGGCGCGCTGTACCTGCGTCCGTTCGTGATCGGCGTGGGTGACAACATCGGCGTGCGTACCGCTCCCGAGTTCATCTTCTCGATCTTCTGCATCCCGGTCGGCGCCTATTTCAAAGGTGGCCTGACCCCGCACAACTTCCTGATCTCCAGCTACGACCGCGCCGCCCCACAAGGCACCGGCGCTGCCAAGGTCGGTGGCAACTACGCCGCCAGCCTGATGCCTGGCTCCCAGGCCAAGAAGGCGCACTTCGCCGACTGCATCTACCTGGACCCGATGACCCACACGAAGATCGAAGAAGTCGGCTCTGCGAACTTCTTTGGTATCACCCAGGACAACAAATTCGTCACGCCGAAATCCCCTTCGGTATTGCCGGGTATCACCCGTCTGTCGTTGATCGAGCTGGCAAAATCGCGCCTGGGCATGGAAGTCATTGAAGGTGACGTGTTCATCGACAAGATCAGCGACTTCAAGGAAGCCGGCGCCTGCGGTACTGCTGCGGTGATCACGCCAATCGGCGGCATCGAGTACAACGGCAAGCTGCACGTGTTCCACAGCGAAACCGAAGTTGGCCCGGTCACCCAGAAACTCTACAAAGAGCTGACTGGTGTGCAGACCGGCGACATCGAAGCGCCAGAGGGCTGGATCGTCAAGGTCTGATCCAGCGCTTGCGGCACTGAAAAGCCCACCCATCGCTTACGCGGTGGGTGGGCTTTTTATTGGTTGGCATCTACATCGAGTCGGGCAAACAGCCATTCCAGAAACACCTGGGTCTGCTCTGTCACGTCCGGCGCAACACCGTAGTAGTAACGCGGCAGCGGCATGCGCAGTTCGGGCAATGGGCAAATCAGCCGGCCGCTCGGCAGGTCATCGCCCAGCAACGAGGCCGGACACAAGGCTATGCCCTGTCCCTCCACGGCAGCCTGAAGCACCGGCTGCATGTGATCGAACTGCAGCGTCATCTGAGTCGCTGACTGAGTTTCGCCGAACAGCAGGGCCCAGTTGTGCCAGTCCTCGCGGCGGGTCTTGGCGGTCAGCAAGGTATGTCGGCTGAGGGCGTTCAAGTCGTCGAGCGACAGACGCTTGATCAGCGCAGGCGCCGCGACCAGCAGCAATTCGTCTTCAAACAGTACCTGAGCGTGAATGTCCGGCGCCCAGCCGTCGCGGCCCCGTCGAATAACGACGTCGAACCTGTCTCGTGCGTGATCGGGCGCCAGCGTGGACGTGACCACCTCGGGTTTGATCTCCGGGTGCAGCGCCATGAACTCCGCCAGCCTGGGCGTCAGCCAGCGCTGGGCAAAGGTCGGACGGACGTTGATCTTCACGGTACGCAGCGAGGCGTGTTGCTTGAGCCCCGCGGCGGCGTTGGCAATCTGTGACAGCCCCGCGCTGACCTGTTCATAGAAGCTCTGTCCAGCCGGGGTCAGCAGCGATTGCCGGATGCGCCGTTCGAACAGCAATACGCCCAGGTGTTCCTCAAGCCGTTTGATGTGACGGCTGACGGCACTGTGACTGACGTGCAGTTCCTCGGCCGCGAGACTGAAGCTCTGATGACGGGCAGCGGCCGCAAAAGCGCGAACCGCATTCAAGGGAGGGAGTTGATTAATCATGCGTCTAATTTAGTCACATATGCCGTGCAATTAAAGCGTTTGTCACACCTTCATCGTCACGCCAATCTGCGGGCATGCAGCCAATGCCACCTGATGGAGTGAGAGATGAATAGCTACGGAGTGTTTTTACTGTTCGCCGCCCTGACCATTCTGAGTCCCGGGCCGGGCGTGGTGCTCACGCTGACCAACTCCCTGCGTCATGGCTGGACCGGCGCGCTGCCGGGCATCCTGGGCATCGCCCTCGGGGCGTTTGTCGTCGCAGGGATCAGTGCGACCAGCGTGGGCCTGATACTCGCAACCTCCGCGAGCGCGTTCACTGTGCTGAAATATGCCGGTGCCGCATACCTCTTGTATCTGGGTTACAAAAGCTGGCGCACTGATCGTTTCATCCCTGAGCGTGAAGTGAACTCGTCGGGTCCTGGGTATCGCTTCGTCGAAGCAGCATCGCTGCAGCTGTTGAACCCAAAAGCGGTGTTCTTCTTTCTCGCGGTGTTCCCGCAGTTCATCGATACCTCGACGCACTACTACAGCCAGTTTTTTACCCTGGTCAGCTCCTACAGCCTGCTGGTGATCCTGATCCACGGCAGCTATGCGCTGCTCGCCAATGCAGCCAAAGGCTGGTTGTCGAGTCAAAAAGGTTCCTGGCTGGCGGCGAAGGTGTCAGGCGTTACGTTCGCCAGCTTCGGCGTGCTGATGGCCTCGGCCAGCCGATAGCGAATACCGGCCGGTTACGGCGAAGGACTGACAACCGAGCGACTGCCCGACTCAGTGGCACCCCGCAGGTTCACCTTCGTCAGTGCCGGCAGTTCAATCGCGAATCTGGCCGTGATCTCTTTACGCCCGGCCGCCGTCAACGCCAGCGCTCGACTGTCCAGATCCTGTGTCAGCCATTTGCGCTTGATCGCCGTTTGCAACAACGCCGCGCCCAATGAGCCGCCGAGATGCGGGCGACGCATGCTCCAGTCGAGACAAGGGCAGGCAAAACGTCGACGCAGGCTGCTCAAGGACTTCACGTCGATGCCCAGCCCTTCGAAAAACCGCTTACCGGTTTCGCTCAACGCGTACCGCTGATCACCCTGCTCCGACACTGCCAACCAACCCGCTTCCAGCATCCGGTCATGCAGCAGCACGGCCAAGGTGCCGGCCATATGGTCGTAGCAAGTGCGAGCAAATTGCAGGCGATCCGGGGTTCGGGGAGTAAAGGTTGGCGCGGCGTTTTGGCCGATCACCATCAGCGCTTCCAGGGCCTGGGCGACCCGTTGGTCCGCCAGGCTGTAATAACGATGACGGCCCTGAACATGCAGCCGCACCAAGGCAAGTTCCTTGAGTTTCGCCAAGTGGGCACTGGCGGTAGAGGCGCTGACGTCGGCGATCACGGCCAGTTCAGTACTGGTGCGCGCGTGACCGTCCATCAGCGAACAAAGGATTTTCGTTCGGGCCGGCTCGGCAATGGCTGCCGCCACTTGCGAGACGCCGATGTCGTGCTGCTCTACGTTCATATTTCGCTCCCTGACGAATCGTCGCCCTGCCCGACTGGAGATAGTAGCAACACTTTCCACCGACGAATAAGGCAGCGCTTCATGGACCCGATCATCGCCGCGACACATACCGATCCCTACCCTTATTACGCCAGCCTGCGCGCCGACGGCGGACTTTCATTTCATCAAGGACTGAGTCTGTGGGTGGCCAGCAGCGCCCAGGCCGTTGCCGCCGTGCTGGCTCATCCCGACTGCAAGGTCCGACCGGCCCACGAACCAGTGCCCAACGCCATCGCACACGGCGCGGCTGGCAAAGTGTTTGGTCATTTGATGCGAATGAACGATGGCGAACGCCAGCGCTGCCCGAGGTCGGCCATACAACCGGGACTTGAAGTGATCGACACCGATGAAGTCCGCGCACTGGTGCGCGCCCGGTTGATCAGCCCATCTGCTGACGGACTGCACAAGGCCATGTTCATGGGCCCGGTGTGCGTGGTCGCTGCATTGCTCGGCTTTAAGCCAGCCGAAGCTCGAACCCTCAGTAAACTGACGGCTGATTTTGTCGCGTGCCTGTCACCGCTGAGCAACCCGGTCCAACTGGACACGGCCCATGCGGCGGCGGAACAGTTGAACGGTTACTTCGTAGAACGCCTCAGCGCACAGGATCACCAAAGCCCTCTACTTGAAAGGATTTGTCAACGCCTGGCAGACCCCGACACCCTGCTCGCCAACCTGATTGGCCTGCTTTCCCAGACCTATGAGGCCACTGCCGGATTGATCGGTAACGCCATGCTGGCATTGATCCGCAATCCGCAGCTCAAGGCTGAAGTGCAGTGCGACCCGGCGCGGGTCAAAGATCTGTTGGCGGAAGTCCAGCGCCATGACCCTTCGGTGCAGAACACCCGTCGCTTCGTCAGCGCGCCTTGTGAAATCGCCGGCGTGAGTCTCAAACCCGGCGATGTCATCCTGGTGCTGCTGGCCTCGGCCAACCGCGACCCACAGCTCAATGACAACCCGGACGCCTTGCTCCTCGACCGCCCGACCCGCCGCAGCTTCACCTTCGGCACCGGCCGTCATCAATGCCCCGGCCAGACACTGGCCTTGAGCATCGCCAGCGCCACACTCAGCGAAATCCTGACGCACCACGGCTTACTGGATCAGCTTGCCTGGGAGTACCGCCCGTCACTGAACGGGCGTATTCCGGTGTTTTGGGAGCGGCGGGAGGTTCAGCGATGATCGTGGTGATTTTCGAAGCGTTGCCTCATGCGGAACATCGTCAGCGTTTTCAGACCCGTCCTACAGCCATGGCACTCCGCTTGAGATAGCGTCTCGTCGTACTTAACAGGCGAAACAAGGATGCGCATGGCTCGTAAAAAGGACATACCAAAAGTCTGGAACCCTCCGTCGGGTGACGGTCATCACCGCACCTCTAGATACATGATGCCAACCGAGCTTGCAGAGCGTGAGTCTCGACAGCAGGCATATGAAGACATGCTCTGATCAAAGCCGGAACGGTCGACAACAAAGGCAACATTCAGGGAGTTAAAAAGTGAGTCTGCTCTATCAAGACCCATCGATGAACCATGACAAAGCGAGCACTCTTCTTGCTGAAGGAAAGGAAGCGGATGTCATCGCCGCCCTGATCTCCATCGGTCTTAACGAGCCAGATGGGGCGTGGGCTCAGAACACTTGCCTGCACTATCTGAACAGTGAGAGTGAAAATGTTGCATCAGCGGCCATCACAGCCCTTGGTCATGTGGCACGCCGACACGGTCAACTGGAGCTAGAGAAGGTACTCGCGGCCTTTGAGCATGCGAAGGCGCGATTCCCCTCTCTTGAACCTGTCATCTCGGACACCCTTGAAGACATCAAGCTATTTACCTGACGTATTTCCAGGTAAATGCCCATAGCAGTGTCCTCAAGCGTTGCGATATTCAACCGTCAGGTGTGACAGCTCATGGACCGGGGCCAGCCGTTCGCGGATGGCATCGGCCGTGACGGCTGCCGAGGTCACGACGCTGACAATCGCTGCCCGGGCCTGTGGGCCTACGCGCCAGACATGCAGGTCGGTGATACTGACATCGCCGGTCGACTCCAGCAGCTCACGAACTTCGGCGGCGACGTGTTCATCGGTCGTATCCAGCAGCACTGCGGCACTGTCTCGCATCAAGCCATAGGCCCAATTGGCGATGACGATTGCGCCGACGATACCCATCACCGGGTCCAGCCAGATCCAACCCAGATAGCGGCCGGCCAACAACGCAGCAATTGCCAGCACGGAAGTCATCGCATCGGCCAGCACATGGACATAAGCCGAACGCAGATTATTGTCGTGATGATGGCCATGATCGTGACCGTGACCGTGACCGTGACCGTGACCGTGACCGTGGTCATGATGCGCAGAGTTGCCGGCCAGTAAAAGCGCGCTGACAATGTTCACGGCCAGGCCCACTACGGCGATCAGTGTTGCTTCGTTGAAAGCCACGGTAGTCGGTTGAAACAGCCGCATGATGGACTCTGCGGCAATGACGATCGAGACCAGTCCCAGCACCATGGCCGAGGCGAAGCCCGCCAGATCCCCTACTTTGCCCGTACCAAAACTGTAGCGCGCATTACCGGCGTTGCGTCTGGCAAACCCGTAGGCGATTGCGGTAATGCCCAGCGCACCAACGTGGGTGGCCATATGGAAACCGTCCGCCAACAGTGCCATCGAACCGGTGATGTAACCGGCGACAATCTCGCCAACCATCATGACGAACGTCAGCGCAACGACCCACAACGTGCGTCTGGCATTCTCATCGTGGGTGGCCCCCAGGAACATGTGATCGTGGGAATAACGTGAAACCTGAGGTGAACTGCTCATGGGTTGCATGACCTTCAATTTGAATAACGACGAATGGCTTGCAGCAACTCTTCAAGGCCTTCGGCGCGTTCTTGATCGCTGAGCTCGGGGCTGGCCACGTGTTCACGGGCGTGGGCTTCGATGAACTGGTCCATCAGACCGTTGACCGCGCCACGGATTGCCGCGACCAGATGCAGGGTCTTGGCGCAGTCGGCTTCCGACTCCAATGCCCGCTCGACGGCTTGAACCTGGCCGGCGATACGACGAACCCGCTTCAGCAGATCGTCCTTGTGTTCGTGAATGTGCGACATACCCATACCCCCTATACCTATCTACGGAAAGAATAGTCGTCGATCACGTCAATATTGGCAACCCTGCATTCACCCAATGGTCATGGGATATGCCGCGGAACAGCGCTAGAACAAGTTGAGTTTGTTTCAGGGGCCGCGTCGACCTGTACTCTTGAACGTTCCTGCTTGCGCAGTCGCCCTATCCCGATCAAAGGAATGTCAATGAGTGCAAATTTTTCAGGCATTACGTGGGGCTTTCCCGGCATCGACCGGCGTCTGCTGAAAGTGCAATTCAGTTTTTTGCTGATGGTTCTGGGAGGACGGTGCAATCAACTGGCGGTGGCCTGGTGGACCTTGCAGGAAACAGGCTCTGCGCTCTATTTCGCCAACATGATTGCCTGTTCCATCGCGGCGGAAGTGTTAGCCAAACCCGTGCTGGGATGGCTGGGGGACAAGTACAACAAAATCCTGATCATCAAGCTGGCCTCATGCATCAGCCTGCTGACAGCGCTGTTGATGGTGGTGCTGTCCGCCACGGGGTCGTTCAACCCCTGGACGGTGGGCGCGCTGATGATGATCAGCAGTGCGATCGTCGGCGTGCGAGACCCTCTCCAGGCGTCGATCATTCCTTTGTTTGCAGACGACGATAAAGTCTCTCTGGCCTTTCGGACCAAAAGCGTGATGTCGTCCTTTTCCATTCTGCTGGGGCCGGTGTTGGCCAGCGGGCTGATTTACAGGTTCGGTATCACGTTCGCCTTTGCCGCCGACTTTTTTGCGATTCTCATCGCCGGGGCGTTGATTGCGACCATCCCGAGCCACATCGGTGCCACTGGCCAAGACGAAAAAGCCCCGGGTGCCAGCGGCTTCAGCATGATCTATTCCGGCTTCAAAGTGGTTTACGGAGTGAAAGTCGAGTTTTACCTGGCCATCATTGCAATGCTGATCAACTTTGCCCTGTTTCCGTTCTTCACCATCCTGATCCCTCTGTACGTAAAGGACGTCATCCAGTACCCGGTCACTTACATCGGTCTTCTGGATTCGTGCTTCGGGCTGGGCATTCTGGCGGGCAGTTACAAGATCATCGGCTGGTTATCCGACCGGGTCCCCCGTGACATGTGTGTGTCCGCAGGTTTTGCATTACTGGGGGGCAATCTGGTGGCAGTCGGCACCGTTTCATCGTCGTTCATCGTGCCCGTGGCCTTCTTCTGCGGCGGCGTCGGCCTGATGTTGATCAACATCCCCACCTCCGCTGTGAGGTTGCTGGCGACGCCAAAGCTCCATCGCAACCGGATTTTTGCCACGGTTTCATTTCTGTCTGCGGCGGCTAGCCCCTTGGGCAGTTTCGCGATGAATACCCTGATCGCCTATCTGGGGGTTGCACTGACAATCACGCTGCTGGGCGTCATGGTGCTGCTGTTGTCTCTGCTGGTCTTTCTGGTACCCGACTTCAAAACGTTCATGCGTTCCCAGGATACGCAGCTCAATGATGCCTATCTGGACAAATACCCTGAAGCGTTTGCGCACTGATGTGCTTCGCCATGCCTCTGCCTCTTACAAACGGAGTTGCCTTTCACTATGCCGGACTTCAAGGGCCGATCTGAAATCCGCTCTACCCCGAACGCCGCTACCGACCGTTGCGTGCGCGGTTGCTCACCGAGTTTCTCAGCGAGCGAATCTGCCATTTACCGGGGTTCGAGGCGTAACAGTGGTCAGTCGTCGCGGGTCAGCACTTCGAGCAATTCAATCTCGAAAACCAGGTTGGAATTGGGCGGGATGGCGCCCATCGAGCGCTCGCCATATGCCAAGTGCGCTGGCACCAGCAGCTTGCGCTTGCCGCCGACCTTCATGCCCATCAAGCCCTGATCCCAGCCCTTGATCACTCGGCCGGTGCCGATCACGCATTGAAAGGGTTTGCCGCGCTCCCAGGAAGAATCGAACGGCGTACCGTCCTCCAGAAAACCGCGGTACTGGGTGGTAATCAAGGCGCCTTTAACGGCGGCTTTACCGTCGCCCAGTTCAAGGTCGATGACCTGCAATTCTTCGTTCATTACTGCTCTCTCGTTCGCGATGACCCTAAACACACGGCCCGCGTTTTCTCAGATTTCGCGTTGCAGGGCAATCCCGTTGGAGACGCGGATGCAGGCACCCCGCTCAACGCTCGATCGGCATGACTGCCAGAATCTTCCCGCTGCCGGTGTGCACCAGCATGTACTTGTCGTTGACTTGCACCCACTGGCTCTGGCTTTGCGGGGTGTTCAAGCCGTGCTTCTTCCAGTCGACCAGAGCTTTTTCATAACGTCTGTAAATGTCCGGCGCATGATCGCCGACCTTCAGGTTACGGGCATTGATTGGCGAAGCCTGGACGCTGGCTTGCACAGGATCATCGGCCAGGACCGTCGGGCAGAAAACGGCAAGACTCGCAAGCACCGCCATGGCCGTCAGTTTCCTTTGATGCAGCATCGGTCTTCCTCCAGTGAATTCGTGGCACCCGCTCTGGGACCGCAAGTGCGTCCGGTTATTCGAAACGCTCACACCTCACTGTAGCGATGATTCTGCGGTTGATTCCATCGCAGTGATAATCCATACGCATCAATGGATGTTAAATATGCACTTATCATATCGATCGACCTGCCCCAGTATCCGGCCTTAATAAGATCCATGCGCCACGTTGCGCATGCCATAAAAAGCGCGGGAGACACAACATGCAGGCTACAACCCATCCGCCAGCGACATCCGCTCGCAGCAAGGCCAGTGCAATTTTCCGGGTCACCTCGGGCAACTTCCTGGAACAATTCGACTTCTTCCTCTTCGGTTTCTACGCCACCTATATTGCGGCGGCGTTCTTCCCTGCCAGCAGCGAATTCGCCTCGCTGATGATGACCTTCGCAGTGTTTGGCGCAGGTTTTCTGATGCGTCCTTTGGGCGCGGTGATTCTTGGTGCCTACATCGATGATGTCGGCCGCCGCAAGGGCTTGATCGTCACCCTGTCGATCATGGCCAGCGGCACGATTCTGATTGTGCTGGTGCCCGGCTACGAGACCATCGGCCTGTTTGCCCCGGCGTTGGTGTTGATCGGTCGCCTGCTTCAAGGCTTCTCCGCTGGCGCGGAACTCGGTGGCGTGTCGGTGTACCTGGCGGAAATCGCCACGCCGGGCCGCAAGGGCTTTTTCACCAGTTGGCAGTCGGCCAGCCAGCAAGTGGCGATCGTCGTTGCTGCCGCGCTGGGCTATGCGCTGAACCAATGGATGCCGGCGACAGTGGTTGCCGACTGGGGCTGGCGCATTCCGTTTTTCGTCGGTTGCATGATCGTGCCGTTTATTTTCCTGCTGCGGCGCAGCCTTGAAGAAACCGCAGAGTTCACCGCCCGCCGCCACCGCCCAAGCATGCGTCAGGTGTTCGGCACCTTGCTGCAAAACTGGCAGATCGTGATCGCCGGGATGCTGATGGTGGCGCTGACCACCACCGCGTTTTACCTGATCACCGTGTACGCGCCGACCTTTGGCAAAACCGTGCTGCACCTGAGCACTTCCGATGCGCTACTGGTGACCTTACTGGTCGGCGTGTCGAACTTCTGCTGGCTGCCACTGGGTGGCGCACTCTCGGACCGCATCGGTCGGCGTCCGGTGCTGGTGGCGATGACCCTGCTGACCTTGGGCACGGCCTACCCGGCATTGACGTATCTGGTCCAGGCACCGAGCTTCATCAACATGCTGTTGGTGCTGCTGTGGTTGTCGTTCATCTACGGTTTGTACAACGGCGCCATGGTTGCAGCGCTGACCGAAATCATGCCGGTGGAAGTTCGCGTGGCCGGTTTCTCCCTGGCCTACAGCCTGGCGACCGCAGTATTCGGCGGCTTCACCCCAGCGATTTCGACCTTCCTGATTCAGTACTCTGGCGACAAAGCCGCCCCCGGTTACTGGATGAGTTTCGCCGCGCTGTGTGCGTTGTGCGCAACGCTGTACCTGTACCGGAGCTCGACCGGTCGTTTACAAGTCGCCGTGCAATAAGCCAACCCCAGACAGAGAAAAGCTGATGAAAAAATTACTGAACCTTGCGGCGCTGACCCTGATCGGTGCCCTGGGCCTGAGCAGCGTTGCCCAGGCTGAAGAGCTGCACGTGATGACCTCCGGTGGCTTCACGGCCGCCTATAAAGTGCTCGGTCCGAAGTTCGCCGCCGCCACCGGCAACACGCTCGATACGGCGCTTGGCCCGTCGATGGGCAAGGCGCCTGAAGCGATCCCCAACCGGCTGGCCCGTGGTGAACAGGCCGATGTGGTGATCATGGTCGGCTACGCCCTGGATGAGCTGATCAAGCAAGGCAAGGTCTTGCCCGGGTCACGGGTTGAACTGGCCGATTCGAGGATTGGCCTGGTGGTGCGCGAGGGTGCGGCGAAGCCAGATATCAGCTCGGTCGAGGGGCTGAAGACGACATTGCTCAATGCCAAATCCGTGGCCTACTCCGACAGCGCCAGTGGCGTGTACATCCAGGATCAGCTGTTCAAGCGCCTGGGGATCGAGCCGCAGCTCAAAGCCAAATCGACCATGGTGCCGAAAATTCCGGTGGCTTCGGTGGTTGCCACGGGCGACTACCAATTGGGCTTTCAACAGGTCAGTGAATTGCTCCCGGTGCCCGGCGTGACCTTCGTCGGCAAGATTCCGGAATCCGTGCAGTCGGTGACACGCTTTGCTGCTGGCATCCCGGTTGGTGCGCAACATCCGGTGCAAGCCAAAGCCTTGCTCGACTACCTCGCCTCCCCGGCCGCCCAGCCAGATGTCAAGGCAACCGGACTGGACTCGGTCAGCCGTTAAGCCTGGCGCCGGCCTCAGCCGATCCAGGCTGAGGCCGGCTTGACTTTCATTTCAATAATCAGCCGTTCCAGCTCCAGCGCCGCAGGCGTCAGCGTCCGCCCCCTGCGCTTGAGCAGGCCGACGCTGCGCATCACTTGCGGATCAGTCAGCGGTATGTGAGTCAGAATCGGGTGGTCATTGCCGGGCATGGCCATCAACGGTACCGCAGCGATCCCCAGCCCTGCTTCAACCAGACCGATCATGGTGGTGACGTGTCGGGTTTCGCAGATGCTCTGACGCGCCGGCACAATCCCGCTCAACGCCTGATCCAGCAGGAAGCGATTGCCCGACGTCTTGTCGAGGGAGATGTAATCCTGCTGGTACAGCTCGCTCCAGCTCACACTGGCGCGGTTGGCCAAGGCGTGATCACGTCGGCAAGCGACCACATAGCGCTCCTGCACCAGCGGTTCGAACTCGACGTCGGCCTCCAGCGTGCCCATGAAACTCAAGCCGAAATCCGCCTCGCCATTGACCACTGCGCTCAGCACGTCATGGGCGCTGGAGTCGAGCACCTTGACCTTGATTCGCGGAAATCGCTGATGGTATTGGGCAACCACCTGCGGCATGAAGTAGTAAGCCGCCGACGGCACGCAGGCCACAGTAACGTAGCCCAAACGGGTCGACGCCACGTCGCTGATCCCCAGCAACGCCACATCCAGGTCATCCAGCAACCGGTCGACACTCGGCGCAAACGCTCGCCCGGCCTGGGTCAGGCTCACGCGGCGAGTGGTGCGCTCAAACAGTTTGACGCCCAGCGCGTCTTCGAGCTTTTCAATCCGTCGACTCAGCGCCGGCTGGGAGATGCGCACCGCGTCGGCGGCCTTGCGAAAGCTGCCCTGCTCGACCACGGCGCGAAAAGCCTGCAAGTCATTCAGGTCGAAGTTGATGGCCATGAAGCGCACTCAGCGGCAAACGAATTGATCAGCTTATCCTATGAATGTAACAAACTGATGCAAAATGTAACGCGAAAATCCGCAATAGACGGTACTCATGACTGACTGACGCCGGCCCAGCCTTTATCCTTGTCGCCTTTCCAACCCATGATTGTCCGCAATTTTTGTCGTTCGACGTTTTCCCAGGAGTAAGCCATGCCCCATGAAGGCAACCTGTTGCAAGCCGCTGTCGTCTTTCTGTTCGCGGCGGTGCTCACCGTGCCTTTGGCCAAACGCCTGCAACTGGGCGCGGTGTTGGGCTATCTGCTGGCCGGCGTCATCATCGGGCCGTCGGTGCTGGGGTTGATCGGCAACCCGCAAAGCGTCAGCCATATCTCCGAGCTCGGCGTGGTCTTGCTGCTGTTCATCATCGGCCTTGAGCTGTCGCCACGACGGCTGTGGGTGATGCGCAAAGCGGTGTTCGGCGTCGGTCTGGCGCAGGTGCTGCTGACCGGTTCGGTGATCGGCGTGCTGGCGTTCTACGTGTTCGGCCAGGCGCTCAACAGCGCGATCGTGCTCGGCCTGGGATTGGCGTTGTCGTCCACCGCCTTCGGTCTGCAAAGCCTGGCTGAACGCAAGGAACTGACCAGCCCGCACGGGCGGCTGGCGTTTGCGATTCTGCTGTTTCAGGACATCGCCGCGATCCCGCTGATCGCCATGGTGCCGCTGCTCGCTGGCGGTGATCACAGCACGTCCGCCGCTGACGATTTGAACCATGTCCTGCGGGTGCTGGGCAGCATCGCAGTGGTGGTGATCGGTGGGCGTTACCTGTTGCGGCCGGTGTTTCGGATCGTCGCCAAAACCGGCCTGCCGGAAGTCTCGACTGCCACCGCGCTGCTGGTGGTGATCGGCACCGCGTGGCTGATGGACCTGGTCGGCGTGTCGATGGCGCTCGGGGCATTCCTCGCCGGCTTGCTGCTGGCGGACTCGGAATACCGCCATGAACTGGAAGCGCAAATCGAACCGTTCAAGGGCCTGCTGCTGGGGCTGTTTTTCATCAGTGTCGGCATGGGCGCCAACATCAGCCTGCTGTTCAGCGCCCCGGCAACGGTGCTGGGCCTGACCCTGCTGCTGATCATGCTCAAGCTGCCGATGCTGTTTGTCGTCGGGCGGCTGGCCGGAGGTCTGAATCGGCTGAGTGCGCTGCGCCTGGGCATCGTACTGGCGGCGGGCGGTGAATTTGCGTTCGTGGTGTTCAAGATCGGCCGCGATCAAGGCTTGTTCGACCCACAGATGTATGACCTTCAAGTACTGACCATCACCCTGTCGATGGCCGTGACCCCGCTGTTGCTGCTGATGTGCGGCCGACTGGTGAAATCGAAAGTCCAGCCCGTCGCCGTACCGCCGCACTTGCGCGAAATCGACACCGACGCACCGCGCGTGGTGATCGCCGGCATGGGCCGTATGGGCCAGATCGTCGCGCGGATCCTGCGGGCGCAGAAAATCCAGTTCGTGGCCCTCGATACGTCGGTGGAAACCATCGAACTGTCGCGCAGTTTTGGCGGCGTGCCGGTGTTCTATGGCGATCCGATGCGCCCGGAAATACTCCACGCGGCCAAGGTCGGGCAGGCGGAATACTTTGTGATTGCCACCGATGACCCGGACACCAACATCAAGACCGCCGAACTGGTGCGCAAGCTCTACCCGCACATGAAAATCATCGCCCGTGCGCGTAACCGTCAGCACGTTCACCGGTTGGTCGACCTCGGCGCCGAGGCGATCCGCGAAACCTATTATTCAAGCCTGGAAATGAGTCGCCGGACCCTGATCGGTCTTGGCCTGAGCCAGACCCAGGCCGACGCCCGCATCGAGCGTTTCAAGCATCACGACGAACAAGTGCTCGAAGCCCAGCACGCGATCTACGACGATGCCGCGAAAGTCATGCAAAGCGCCCAGGAAGCCCGAGCCGAACTGGCGCGGTTGTTCGAGGCGGATCGGATTGAGGAAGAGACGGTCAAACCTTGAAGCCAAAAAAGATCGCGTTCCCCGTGGGAGCTGCCGCAGGCCGCGATCTTTTGCTCTGAAATGTTGAAAGGAATCCACGATGAGTAGCACCGACCAATCCTCCCCCGCCCTGAAGGAAATCTTCAACGCCGAGCGCTTGCAACACATCGCCAGCGAAATGCACGCGGTGTACCCGGCGTTCAACGCCAGGGCGTTCCTGAAACTGGCCAATGAAGGTTTGGCCGAGTTGTCGGTGATGCAGCGCATGGCACGGGTCGGTGAATGCCTGCACGCGGTGCTGCCGCTGAGCTATGAGCAGACACTGGAAATCCTGCGCCCGCTCGCACCACGCTTGAACAGCGGCTTCGTCAGTATGTTCCTGCCTCAGTACGTCGCCACTTATGGGGCTCACGCGTTCGAGCTGTCGATGGACGCGCTCAAGTACCTCACCACCTTCGGTTCCTCGGAGTTTGCGATCCGGCATTTCCTGCGCAGCGACTTCGAACGCTCACTGGCACTGATGCACGACTGGTCGCTGGACGACAACGAACACGTCCGCCGCCTGGCCAGCGAAGGCAGCCGCCCGCGCCTGCCATGGTCATTTCGTTTGGAACCGGTGCAAGCCGACCCGACGCTGGCAGCAGCAATCCTCGACAACCTCAAGGCCGACAGCAGCCTTTACGTGCGCAAGTCGGTGGCCAACCACCTCAACGACATCACCAAGGACCACCCCGAGTGGGTGCTGAGCCTGATCGAAGGCTGGTCGCTGGAAGACCCGCGCACCGCGTGGATCGCCAAACACGCCCTGCGCAGCCTGATCAAACAGGGCAACCAACGGGCACTGGCAATCATCGGCGCTGGCGGCAAACCCGAGGTCCAGATCCATAACCTCAAGGTTGAACCGGCAGTGATCCGTCTTGGCGAGACCATAAAGCTCTCGTTCGACCTTCATTCAACCGCCAGTGACAACCAGCAACTGGTGGTCGATTACGCCATCGACTACGTCAAAGCCTCGGGCGCTACCTCGGCGAAAGTCTTCAAACTCAAGGGCCTCACCCTGCCCGCCCACGCCCGACAAACCCTCAGCCGCACCCAGAAGATTCGCGAGCTGACCACCCGCAAACATTACGCGGGCACGCATGCGGTACACATCATGGTCAATGGTGAGCGGCTGGGAAGCACCGCGTTCGAAATCAATCCGTGACCCAGACCAGGCTCGCTCCCGCAATGGATTGGCGTGCATCCGCAAGAGATTGGTCGGCTGTCCGGCCGCCTTCGCAGGCAAGCCAGCTCCCACAGTTTTGATTGGCGTGCATCCGCAAGAGATTGGTCGGCTGTCCGGTCGCCATCGCGAGCAGGCTCGCTCCCACAGTTTTGATTGGTGTACATCCGCAAGAGATTGGGCGGCTGTCAGGCTCAAAAGATCGCAGCCTACGCTTAAGAGCCGGGCCCAAGCAGCAGCGCCTGCTCGCGATCACACAACCCCACCACGTAATCCCACAACACCCGCAAGCGCACCGACTTGTGTAACTCACGCCGAGTACTGATCCAATAACTACGCTGAATACTTTCAGCCGGCAGCAATGGCACCAGCTCCGGATCGTGGCTGGCCATGTAACACGGCAACACCGCGATCCCCAACCCCGAGCGCGCCGCCTGCTGCTGGGCAATCACACTGGTGCTGTGAAACACCACCTGAGGGCTGCGGCAAAAACTGTTGAGAAACATCAATTCCTGACTAAACAACAGATCGTCGACGTAACCGATCCACGCATGCCGCGCCAGGTCCTCGCGGCTGCGCAACGGCGGCGAACGGTCGAGGTAAGCCTGGCTGGCATAAAGCGCCAAACGGTAATCCGTGAGCTTGCGAGTGACCAGCATGTCAGCCGCCGGGCGCTCCAGATGAATACTGATCTCGGCTTCGCGATTGAGGATACTGACGAAACGCGGCACCGCCACCAGCTCCACTTCCAACCCCGGATAGCGATCAAACAAACCCTGCATGCGACTGGCGAGAAACATGATCCCCAAGCCTTCGGTCACCCCGACCCGAATCTTGCCCAGCGGCGCACTGGACTGGGTGATCTCCTCCTGCGCCAGCAAGGCGACATTCTCCATGGCTTCAGCATGTTTGAGCAGCGCTTCGCCAGCCGGGGTCAGTTGGTAACCCTGGGCTTGCTGGACAAACAGCGCGGTGCCGAGGCTCGTTTCAATCGCCTCGATGTGCCGTGCCACCGTAGCGTGGGTGGTTTTCAAGCGCCGGGCGGCGGTCAGCAAGCGGCCGCTGCGTTGCAATTCGAGAAAAAACCGCAAGTCATTCCAGTCGAACATCAGCCTTCCTTGCATGCGTGGGAATTGATCACTGTTTAAAAACGCACAGCAGCTGAGCAAAAACTAACATTCTTTTGCCGAAAACTAACAACTAGGATGGATTCCAATAAGAACAACACGCTGCGAGGTCATGGATGCAACCTGCCGTTGATGCATACGATTACATCGTGGTCGGCGCCGGACCGGCCGGCTGCCTGCTGGCCAACCGGCTCTCCGCCAACCCGCAGCACCGGGTGTTGCTGCTTGAAGCCGGCGGGCGCGATAACTACCCGTGGATTCACATTCCGGTCGGTTACCTGTTTTGCATCGGCAACCCGCGCACCGACTGGTGCTTCAAGACCGAAGCGCAAACCGGCCTGCAAGGCCGCAGCCTGAACTACCCGCGCGGCAAGGTGCTGGGCGGCAGCTCATCGATCAACGGCATGATCTACATGCGCGGCCAGGCCGGCGATTACGACCGCTGGGCCGCCGAAGGCAACCCCGGCTGGAGCTGGAACGACGTGTTACCGTTGTTCAAACAGAGCGAAAACCATTTTGCCGGTAACTCGGTGTTTCACGGCGCCGCCGGTGAATGGCGCGTCGAGCGCCAGCGGCTGTCGTGGCCGATTCTCGACGCCTTCCGCAGCGCCGCCGAACAAAGCGGCATCGCCAGCATCGATGATTTCAACCAGGGCGACAACGAAGGCTGCGGCTACTTCCAGGTGAATCAGAAAGCCGGGGTGCGCTGGAATGCCGCCAAAGCCTTTCTCAAACCGGTTCGCCATCGGCCTAATCTCACCGTCCTGACCGGTGTCGACGTCGACCGCGTGCTGCTGGAAAACGGCCGGGCATCCAGGGTCAGCGCCCGCTGGCAAGGTCAGGTAAGAACCTTTGCTGCCCGTCGGGAGATCATCCTCAGCGCCGGTTCAGTCGGCTCGCCGAGCATCCTGCAACGTTCCGGCATCGGCCCGGGCGACCTGCTCAAACGCCTGGGTATCGGCGTCGCCCACGAACTCAATGGCGTGGGTCGCAACCTGCAGGATCACTTGCAGCTGCGGCTGATCTATAAGCTGGAAAACGCCCGGACCCTGAACCAGATCGCCGGCAGCCTGTGGGGCAAAATCGGCATGGGCCTGCGCTATCTGTACGACCGCAGTGGCCCGCTGTCGATGGCCCCCAGTCAACTCGGCGCCTTCGCCCGCTCCGGACCGGAACAAACCTCGGCGAACCTCGAATACCACGTCCAGCCGCTGTCGCTCGAACGCTTTGGCGAACCCTTGCACGCGTTCCCGGCGTTCACCGCCTCGGTCTGCGACCTGCGCCCGCAAAGCCGTGGCCGTGTCGAGATTCGTTCGGCCGACCCGCAACAGCCGCCGTTGATTCAACCCAATTACCTGAGCCATCCCGAAGACCTGCGCGTGGCCGCCAATGCCATTCGCCTGACCCGGGGCATCGTTGCCGCACCGGCCTTGCAACCGTTCAACCCGGTCGAATACCTGCCGGGCGCGGCCTTGCAAAGCGAAGAACAACTGCACGAAGCCGCCGCGCGCATCGGCACGACGATTTTCCATCCGGTCGGCACCTGCCGCATGGGCAACGATGCCGATGCCGTGGTCGATGCCCAGCTGCGGGTTCACGGCATCCCCGGATTGCGTATCGCCGATGCGTCGATCATGCCGCACATCACCTCGGGCAATACCTGCTCACCGACACTGATGATCGCCGAGAAAGCGGCGCAACTGATTCTCAACCCCCCTATAAACACCCACCCTGTGGGAGCGAGCCTCCTCGCGAAGAGGCCTGTCAGCCACCTCTGATGGTGACTGACACAACGCCTTCGCGAGCAGGCTCGCTCCCACAAAGGCCACGCAATACCAGTAGGAGCGGCGCCAGCCCACACGGCCGGCGCTGACAGTGGAACAACAATAAATAAACACTGTGAGGGATACCGACATGTCAGAACAGGCTCAAGCCATCGCCGCAACGCTCAGCGCCGGCACCAGCAAGGAAACCCAGAAAGTCATCTTCGCCTCGTCCCTCGGGACGGTGTTCGAGTGGTATGACTTCTTCCTCTACGGCGCCCTCGCGGCGGTGATCAGCAAACAGTTCTTCGCCGGGGTCAACGACACCACTGCCTTCATCTTCGCGTTGATGGCCTTCGCCGCCGGTTTCATCGTGCGACCGTTCGGCGCTCTGGTGTTCGGTCGACTGGGGGACATGATCGGGCGCAAATACACCTTCCTCGCCACGATCATCCTGATGGGCCTGGCAACCTTCTCCGTTGGCTTGCTGCCGACCTACGCCAGTATCGGCATTGCCGCACCGATCATTCTGGTGGTGCTGCGCATGCTCCAGGGCCTGGCTCTCGGTGGCGAGTACGGCGGTGCCGCGACCTACGTGGCAGAACACGCGCCCGTCGGCAAACGCGGTTTCCACACCAGCTGGATTCAGTCCACCGCGACCCTCGGTTTGCTGCTCTCGCTGCTGGTGGTGCTTGGCTGCCGCTACTTCACCGGTGATCAGTTCGAAGTCTGGGGCTGGCGCATTCCGTTTCTGCTGTCGATCGTGCTGCTGGGCATTTCGACCTGGATTCGCCTGAGCCTGCACGAGTCGCCGGCCTTCTTGAAAATGAAAGAAGAAGGCAAGTCCTGCAAAGCACCGATCCGCGAATCTTTCGGTAACTGGGAAAACCTCAAAGTCGTGCTGATTGCATTGTTCAGCATCAACGCCGGGCAAGCGGTGACCTTCTATGCCGCACAGTTCTATGTGCTGTTCTTCCTCACCCAGTTCCTGAAAATGGACCCGGCCCTGGCCAACACCTTGCTGATTGTCAGCGTGGTGATCGGCGCGCCGTTCTTCATTTTCTTCGGCTGGCTGTCGGACCGGGTCGGGCGCAAACCGATCCTGATGATTGGCCTGTTGCTGGCCACCGTACTGTACTTCCCGATCTTCAAAACCCTGGCCCATTACGCCAACCCGGCCATCGACCGCGCCAGTCAACAAGCGCCGATCAGCGTGCTGGCCGACCCGGCCACCTGCACCTTCCAGTTTGACCCGGTCGGCAAGGCGCGGTTTGACAGCCCCTGCGACAAGGTCAAAACCTTCCTGGTCAAACAAGGCCTGCCTTACAGCAGCAAAGCCGCCCCTGCCGGCAGCACCGTGCAGGTCAGCGTTGGCGATGTAAAAATCGACGGTTACGACGAAGCCGCCCTACGCGGTGCCGTGACCCTGGCCGGCTACCCGCAACAGGCAGACACCCAGCAGATCAACAAACCGATGATCGTCGTGCTGATCGTGGCGCTGATCATCATTTCGGCGATGTGCTACGGGCCACTGGCGGCGCTGATGGTCGAACTGTTCCCGACGCGTATCCGCTACACCTCGATGTCCCTGCCGTATCACATCGGTAACGGCTGGTTTGGTGGTTTCCTGCCGACCGTATCGTTCGCGCTGGTGGTCTACACCGGGGATATTTTCTACGGGCTGTGGTACCCGATACTGATCACCGGGGTGAGCCTGGTGATGGGCATGCTCTGCTTGCGCGAAACCAAGGACGTGGACCTGCAGAAAAACTGACGGCATAAAAAAAGTCCGCCCATGTTGGCCCTGGGCGGACTTTCATTTCACTGCACAGAACCGCGTCTGCGGTCCCTGTCAGCAGAGTCTAGGCGACAATGTCCGTGGTTGCCGCCTGACCGACCGTTCCCACGGCAAAATCCACCGCACCGTGGCCGGTGAGATCGATATACAAACTGGTCTGGTTGGTCTGTGCGAAGTACGTCAGGATCGCGTCGCCGGCATGACCGGTGAAACCACTGACGAAGTTCAGCGTGGCGGCGCCGGACGCGAACTGCGCGATGCCCGACAGGTCGATCTTGTCCTCACCGCTGGTGAAATCCATGATCCAGTCCGGCGCGGTCATGGTCGAATCGGATGCCGCGCCGAACACGAAGGTGTCCGCCCCTGCCCCGCCCCACAAAGTATCGCCGCCACCGCCGCCGTAGAGGATGTCGTTGCCGGCACCGCCTTCGAGCAGATTGGCCACCGCGTTGCCGATCAGCAGGTCATTGCCCGAACCACCGATAGCGTTTTCCAGGGTTACGCCGTGGGCGATGGACACGTTGCCGACGAGGCCGCCAACGTCAGAGAACGAGCCTTGGTTGAGGTTGATCTTCTGGTTCTGGCTGAAGCCCGAGAAGTCCAGGGTGTCGTTGCCGCCACCGTCCCACACCGAGAACACCACTTTGGAATCAGCCGACGTGGCGCTGTAGAAGTCACGACCGGCGTTGGAGTTGAAGCCATAGACCGTATCATCGGCACGGGTCTCGAGGTTGGCGCCGTAGAGTTTTTGTACCGCGACAATGTCGTCCATCAGCGGGGCTGACGCATACGCGCCGCTGCCATCCTTGCTGAAATCCTGACCGGTGTTGCTCTCGCTCCAGTAGCTCATCAGGCTGTAGCCGCGCGTGTCCTGAGCGTAGGTCACGTCGTTATAGGTCGGGTTGCCGTTACCTGCGTTATAGACGCCCGGATGGGACAGGCCCAGGCTGTGACCGATTTCGTGGGTCAGGGTCTGACGCCCATAGTTGTTGGTGCCCGGCGTCTCGTTGACCCGGTACTGATCGTTGATCAGGTACCAGGACTGACCGTCGTAGCTGCCGCCCGACGGCAAGTAGGCGAACGCCGCGCCACCGGTGCTGACATCGTAGTTACCAAAGCTCAGGTGCCCGTCACCGCCTGCGGCCCCTTCCTTGAAGGTGACATTGGCCACGTCCGACCACGATTGCAGAGAGAGTTTCGCCTGGGCTTTCTGCAGATCGCTGAACTCGCTGAAATGACCCAGCTTGGTGTTGTAGTTCGCCGGCGCCGACGTCATGAAGCTGAAGCTCAGTTCGACTTTGCCATTGCCGTCCGTGTCGTGCCAGGACAGGTTTTTACGCAGAATCTGATCAGCCGCCTGATCCGCGGTGAACGACGGTTTGCCGTTAATCAGCTCAGCGCCACCGCGATCATACAAATGGCTGAAGGCATCGACCTGACTGTAGGCCGAACTGACCTGCCCTGAAGAAATGAGCGCTTTTGCTTTGGCCTGTGACATCACTTACGTCCTTGTTTCAAATAGTCGGTTCCGATAGACCACGGCGACCCCTTCGCGAGATCGTCCTATCACTCGCCCTGTTGAAGGCGCAACGAAACTGACACAGTTTGAAGCGGCGGGGCTATTGAATTTTTAGATAGCGCGCCGCTCAAGGGCAAAGCGTCATGCCTGATGCCAGTCAGTTAAGGCACATACCTGTGGGAGCGAGCCTGCTCGCGATAGCGGTGGGTCAGTCAACATTGATGTTGAATGTTTTGCCGTCATCGCGAGCAGGCTCGCTCCCACATGGATTGCGCTTAACTGACTGGCATTAAGCGTCATGCGTCCTTTTTTTGACCGGACTGACGGTACGCCCCTTCATCGCCAGCTGATTGACGTCTCCCCCCTGCAAGCGCGAGATATCAGGTTCAGCAATGTTCGAACAAGGGGAGTTCAACATGGTCAATGTCACCGTTTTGGCAGGAGATTTTCAACAAGGCGATAGCGAGTACCGCGAAGGGGCGTTGCAGTTGAAAACCCTTTTCAACCCTAACCAGGAAATCAAAGTGCGGCCCTCGGCATTCAAAACCCTGGAAGTGGCAACCGAGGACAGCGTGACCAACAAGGATGCGATTGGCTACAGCATCGCCGGCGCCATGCTGCTCGGCCCCATCGGGGCAATCGCCGGCTACCTGATGGCGGGCAAGGAGACCGAGATTACGTTCATCGCCACGCTCAAGGATGGTCGCAAGCTGTTGGCGGCAACGGACAGCGATACCTACCGGGATATTTCCCGACACATGCATCATTAAGCGTTACAGCGTAATCCCTTGTGCTCATGACGACTGAATGTCATGAGCACTTCGCGCCTTAATATCGATCACAATCAACTGCAATTATTCTGACCGTCCCTTCTGCACTGTCCTTATCTGTCTGATTCCTTAACAACATGGATTTAAGGTTGACGTCAGCGGCCTGCCTGAGTACATTGCCCGGGCCGGTAACTCAGGCCTTTTTTCAACTCACAAAAGAATCCAATGGACACAGTATCTAGACGCTGTCTGGCTGATGCGTTTTCGCAGAGCTGGGCACTTAACCCAGAAAATGACGGGACTCGACTCCTCGGTCGGGTGAGCTGCGCTAGGGCTTGACGCTCCATCGTAACTTGCCTCTCCGGCGTCAGTCCGGTTGCGAGGCATGTTATGAACTTCAAATCTACTGTAATGCCAGGTGTACGCGCCTTCGCCTCGACGATGCGCGTAAAGCCTTGCCGTGAGCGCCCTGTGGCGGCTCACTCGGCGTTTTCCTCCCCTTCTTCGCGCACTCAGGCTCAGCTGCGTGCCACTTGGCGCGTCTGCCCGTCGACCGGCCAACTCCAGCAACGCTGGAGCCTCGACGAAAGCCAGGAACCACCGAGTTGGTGCTTTGCGCACCTCCTGCAGCAGGCCAGCGTATGGCTCGGCCTGCACCTCGGGGCACGCACTTTCAGTTGATCTGAAAGTACTTCCAAGGGTGTATAACCAGCGTTTTCCTTAATAAGGAATTCGGCAACTTTCTATTGCCTATTTAAAACACAGACTTCATGAGGTTCGTTATGGACGAGGCCAGTAGTAGGTTCGCTGCATGCCGTTTTTTATTGGGTGTGCAGCGAACGTTAAACACTAAAAAACACAATAACTTGAATCGATCGCTTACTTGCGACTCGACCTACATTCGCTCGCCTTTAATTAGTTGAGTTTGCAGTGTGTCGTGCCGCAAGACTGCGGCAGGAGCACACACAATGACCCTTGTAAAAGATCCGAAAAAGCACGTCCGGGGCGCCACGAACGACGACACCAAGCTGTCGATGCGCGCCGCCCGTGAGGCGCAAAACGGCCTCGCAGTTACCCTCGCCAACGTCAAGACTTCCGCCGACGGCCTGACCGAGCTCGATGCCGAAGGCCGCCTGCAACGCGAAGGCTTCAACGAAGTGGCGCATGACAAGCCACCGCACGCCATCGTCCAGTTTCTCCAGGCCCTCAACAATCCGTTCATCTATGTGCTGCTGGCGCTGGCCGGCATCAGCTTCGTGACCGATTACTGGTTGCCGCTCCAGGCAGGCGAAGAAGTCGACCTCACCAAAGTCATCATTATCATGACCATGGTGTCGCTCAGCAGCCTGCTGCGGTTCTGGCAGGAGCACCGCTCGGCCAAATCGGCTGAAGCGCTCAAGGCCATGGTCCGCACCACCGCCACCGTGCTGCGTCGCGAGCAAATGGGCATGAAGCCCAAACTGCGAGAAGTGCCGATGCGTGAACTGGTGGCCGGCGACGTCATTCAGCTGTCGGCCGGTGACATGATCCCGGCTGACATTCGCCTGATCGAATCCCGTGACCTGTTCATCAGCCAAGCGGTGCTGACCGGCGAAGCCTTGCCGGTGGAGAAATACGACACCCTGGGCAACGTTGCACAGAAGTCCGCCTCCGCAACAGCCGCCGACCAGTCAAACCTGCTGGACCTGCCGAACATCTGCTTCATGGGCACCAACGTGGTCAGCGGCACCGCCCGAGCGGTGGTGGTCGCGACTGGCCCACGCACCTACTTTGGATCGCTGGCCAAAGCCATCGTCGGCTCACGGGTGCAGACCGCTTTCGACCGTGGGGTGAACAGCGTCAGCTGGCTGCTGATTCGCTTCATGCTGGTCATGGTGCCGATCGTGTTCCTGCTCAACGGTTTTTCCAAAGGCGATTGGGCTGATGCGCTGATGTTCGCCCTGGCCGTCGCGGTCGGCCTGACCCCGGAAATGCTGCCGATGATCGTCAGCGCCAACCTCGCCAAAGGCGCGATGGCGATGGCTAAACGCAAAGTCGTGGTCAAGCGCCTCAACGCCATCCAGAACTTCGGCTCGATGGACGTGCTCTGCACCGACAAGACCGGCACCCTGACCCAGGACAAAATCATCCTCGAGCACCACGTCGACATCAATGGCCGGCGCGACGACTCGATCCTTGAACTGGCCTGGCTCAACAGCCATCACCAGAGCGGTCTGCGCAACCTGATGGACCAAGCGGTGGTGCAATTCGCCAAGCGCAACCCGACGTTCAAGATTCCGTTCGCCTACAGCAAGATCGATGAACTGCCGTTCGACTTCATTCGTCGGCGCCTGTCGATCATCGTCAAGGACAGCCGCGACGATCATCTGCTGGTCTGCAAGGGCGCGGTCGAGGAGATGCTGAACATTTCCAGTCACATCCACGAGAACGGCGTGGTGGTTGCACTGGATGAGCAGCGTCGCAAAGCGCTGCTGGCGATGGCGAACGAGTACAACGAAGACGGTTTCCGGGTGCTGGTGGTGGCGACTCGCGAGATCCCGAAAGCCCAAAGCAAAAACCAGTACAAGACCAGTGACGAACGCGAGCTGGTGATTCGCGGCTTCCTGACCTTCCTCGATCCGCCGAAGGAAACCGCTGGCCCGGCGATTGCCGCGCTGCGGGACATGGGCGTGACCGTCAAGGTGCTGACCGGCGACAACGCCGTGGTCACCAGCAAGATCTGCCGCGAAGTCGGTCTGGAGCCCGGCACGCCGCTGCTCGGCCAAGACATCGAGAAGATGGACGAGTCGACCCTCAAGTTGCGGGTTGAAGAACGCACGGTGTTTGCCAAGCTCACGCCACTACAGAAATCCCGGGTGCTCAAGGCCTTGCAGTCGTACGGTCACACCGTCGGCTTCCTCGGCGACGGCATCAACGACGCCCCTGCCCTGCGTGATGCCGACGTCGGCATTTCGGTCGACAGCGGCACCGACATTGCCAAGGAATCGGCCGATATCATCCTGCTGGAAAAGAGCCTGATGGTGCTCGAAGAAGGTGTGATCAAAGGTCGCGAGACCTTCGGCAACATCATGAAGTACCTGAACATGACCGCCAGTTCGAACTTCGGCAACGTCTTTTCGGTGTTGGTGGCCAGTGCCTTCATCCCGTTCCTGCCGATGCTGGCGATCCACCTGCTGCTGCAAAACCTGATGTACGACATCTCCCAGCTGGCGCTGCCGTGGGACAAGATGGACAAGGAATACCTGCGCAAACCACGCAAGTGGGACGCCAAGAACATCGGGCGCTTCATGCTGTGGATCGGGCCGACCTCGTCGATCTTCGACATCACCACCTTCGCCCTGATGTGGTACGTGTTCTCGGCCAACAGCGTCGAAATGCAGACCCTGTTCCAGTCCGGCTGGTTCATCGAAGGCTTGCTGTCGCAGACGCTGGTGGTGCACATGCTGCGGACCCAGAAGATCCCGTTCTTCCAGAGCACCGCGGCCTTGCCGGTGATCCTGATGACCGGTCTGGTGATGGTGCTGGGCATCTACATCCCGTTCTCGCCACTCGGCACCCTGGTCGGTCTGCAACCGCTGCCATGGCAGTACTTCCCATGGCTGGTGGGCACTCTGCTCAGCTACTGCGTGTTCGCCCAGTTGATGAAGACCTTCTACATCCGCCGCTTCAAGCAGTGGTTCTGATGCACTGAACACCGCAATCCCTGTGGGAGCGAGCTTGCTCGCGATAGCGGTTGCACATTCAACACTTGTGCTGCCTGTCAGTCCGCCATCGCGAGCAAGCTCGCTCCCACAGGTTTTTGTGTTCGCCGCACCTTTACGCTGCGATCCGGCTTTCGGGCCGTCAATCAATGAAATAGCAAAGGGAGAGTCCTCATGTCGGGAACTACTCTATTGATCAACCTCGCCGGCTCCATCGCACTGATGCTCTGGGGCACCCATATGATTTCTTCGGCGCTGTTGCGCGGCTTCGGCACGCCACTGCGCCAATGGCTGGGCAAAAACCTCAACAACCGCTGGATGGCCGTGCTGTCGGGCGTCGGGATCACCGGCATTTTGCAAAGCAGCACCGCCGTCAGCCTGATGGCGACCTCCTTCACTGCCGCCGGAGCCCTGGGCCTTGCGCCGGCATTGGCGGTGATGCTCGGGGCCAATATCGGCTCGACGCTGGTGGTGCAACTGCTCAGTTTCGATATTTCAATCGTCACCCCTATCGTCCTGCTGGCCGGGTTCATCGTCTTCCGCCTGCGCGATGACTCACGCTACGAGAGCGTCGGTTGCGCACTGATCGGCCTGGGCTTGATGCTACTGGCGCTGCGCATGCTCGGGTCGACGCTGGGAGAGGTCGAAGGCACGCCGATCTTCCATGCGCTCATGCACAGCCTCGATGGCGACATGATCATTGCCTTGCTGGTGGCGATGCTGCTGACCTGGATCTGCCATTCCAGCGTCGCGGTGGTATTGCTGATCGCCTCGCTCGCCGCCACTGGTCTGCTCTCGCCGGTGACCAGCATGGCGCTGGTGCTCGGGGTGAATATCGGTGGCGCCCTGCCCTCGGTGCTCAACGCCAGTTCCAACGTGGCCCGGCGCTTGCCAGTCGGCAACCTGCTGGTGCGGGTCATCGGGGCGCTGGTGTGCTTGCCGTTCGTGCCGATGCTGGCCCAGAGCAGCCCGATTGCGGAGCTGACACCCGCGCTACGGGTGGTTTGCCTGCACACCAGTTTCAACCTGGTGCTGGCGCTGGTGTTCATCGGCCTGACAGAACCGCTGGCGAAACTGCTGACGCGCCTGCTGCCGTCACCTGCGCGGGATGTCGATCCCGGCATGCCGCTCTATCTGGATGAAGCCGGCCTCGCGGTGGCGAACATCGGCCTGTCCAACGCGGCGCGCGAAGCCCTGCGGCTGGCCGACATGCTCTCGATCATGCTCAACCGCGTGCTGCAACTGTTCCAGACCTCGGACCAGCGCAATGCCGATGAGGTACGGCAGATCGACCAGTCCCTGGATCTGCTGAGCGCGGCGATTCGTGCCTATCTGGCGGACATCGGCCAGGAAGGCATCAGTGACAGTGACGCCGATCGCTCGCAGGAAATCCTGATGTTCGTGATCAACCTCGAGCACGCCGCCGACATCCTTTCCACCAGCCTTGCGCAGTTGGCCGCGCGCCGACTGCGGCGCGGCGAAAACTTTTCGGCCTTCGAACTGGGCACGCTCTATCCGCTGCACAACGAACTGCTGGAAAGCCTGAGCCTGGCGATTACCGTGTTTCTTCGCGAAGACCTTGTAACCGCCCACTATCTGGTCAACCGCAAGGAATCGGTCAGAAGACTGGAAGCTGCGGCCAGCCGGGCACACTTTCGTGCCCTGCGTGAAGACAAAAGCGCCTGGGCCGAGTCCGGTGACATCTTTCAACGGCTGCTGCGCGACTACCGACGCGTACATCACCACATCGCGGCGCTGGCCTACCCGGTACTCGAACGCGCCGGGGAACGTGATATCGAGAGCAGTTACCTGGCAGATGTTCATCCGCAACGCTCTGACGACAAGGATGAACTGCCATGCGTGTCCTGATCTGTGCCGGGCGCTATTACACCGATACCCGTACCTGCCGCCGAGTGCTGGAAGCCTTCCAGTGCCTGCACGAAGTGCGCGTGCTGATCCACGGCGGCAATCAGTTTCTGGGCGGAGACATCGAAAACTGGGCCCGGGAACTGGGCGCGAACATCGTGCGCTACCCCGCCAACTGGCAACTGCACGGCAAGCTGGCGGAGCGTCTGCGCAACAGCTTCATGCTGCAAGACAGCCGACCCGACATCGTCATTGCGCTACCCGGTGGGGAGGACACCGAAGAGCTGATCGCACAGGCCCGGGCGGCCGGCATTCAAACGTTGCAGATGAACGAAAGAGTTTAACCTGCCTTAACTGTACATCCATACAGATAAAGGTTGATCCACGCCGCTGTACCCCGCATGCTGTGCACCTTCAAACCCTGATGACTGATGGTGGTTATGCAGCTGTTTCTCTGTGAAAAGCCTTCCCAGGCCAAAGACATTGCGGCCGTGCTCGGTGCCAGCCGGCGCGGCGACGGCTGCTGGCTGGGAACGGGCGTCACAGTGACCTGGTGCATCGGTCACCTGCTGGAAACCGCGCCGCCGGATGCCTATGACGCCCGTTATAAACGCTGGGTCCTGGAAGACCTGCCGATCATTCCCGAAAAATGGAAGATGCTGGTCAAACCCAAGACCGCCAGCCAGTTCAAAGCGGTCAAACGGCTACTCGGCGAAGCAGATGAACTGGTGATCGCCACCGACGCCGACCGTGAGGGCGAGATGATTGCCCGTGAGCTGGTGGAGCATTGCCGCTATCGCGGGCCGATCAAGCGCCTGTGGCTGTCGGCGCTGGATGATGCGTCAATTCGCAAGGCCCTGGCGGCGCTCAAACCCGGTGCCGAGACCTTCAGCCTCTATCACTCGGCACTCGGGCGCTCGCGTGCCGACTGGCTGATCGGCATGAACATGAGCCGCCTGTTCACCCTGCTCGGGCGTCAGTCCGGCTATCAAGGCGTGCTGCCGGTGGGCCGGGTGCAAACACCGACTTTGCGTCTGGTGGTCGATCGCGACCGCAGCATTGCCGACTTCGTGCCTGTGCCGTATTGGGCCATCGACGTACAACTGCTGCATGACAACATCCCGTTCACCGCCCAATGGCGCGCCGCACCGGAGGTCTGCGACGAGCAGGACCGCTGCCTGAATCAGGCGCTGGCTCAGGAAGCGGCCACGGCGATGCGCAACGCCGCCAGCGCGCGGCTGGTCAAGCTGCGCACCGAACGGGTCCGCGAAGCCGCACCGCTGCCGTTCGACCTTGGCACGCTGCAAGAAATCTGCTCGAAAAAACTCGGCCTCGGCGCCCAGGAAACCCTGGACGTGGCCCAGGCGTTGTACGAAACCCACAAGGTCATTACCTACCCGCGCAGTGACTGCGGCTACTTGCCGCTGAGTCAGCACAGCGAAGCACCGGGCATTCTCGCCGCCCTTGGGCGTGCCGACCCGGGCCTTGGCGAGTTGCTCAAGCACCTTGAGCCACAACGCCGGTCGCGAGCCTGGAACGACGCCAAGGTCAGCGCCCACCACGGAATCATCCCCACGGCGGCGGCGAAAAACCTCGAACGCCTGACCGGCAAACACCGGGCGGTCTACACCTTGATCCGGGCGCGGTATCTGGCGCAGTTCCTGCCCAATCACGAATACGACCGCACCCAGGCTGACTTCGACTGCGCCGGGCAAGCCTTGCGTGCGGTGGGCAAACTGATCGTCGAGCCAGGCTGGAAGCGCGCGCTGCCCGAAGCGTTGGCGCCGGCGAAAGGACGGGAAGCTCCGGCGCCGCAGACGCTGCCGGCACTGGCTGAAGGGTGCGACTACGCCGTCGCCAACGTGACGCTGAAGGACCTCTGGACCCAGCCACCCAAGCCGTTTACCGAAGGAGACCTGATCAAGGCGATGAAGAACGTCGCCAAACTGGTGGAAGATCCGCTGCTCAAGCAAAAGCTCAAGGACACCACCGGCATCGGCACCGAGGCGACCCGCGCCGGGATCATTCAGGGGTTGCTGGACCGAGGTTATCTGATCAAGAACGGCAAGGCCCTGGCCGCCACACCGCCGGCCTTCAGCCTGATCGACGCCGTGCCCCGAGCCATCGCCGACCCAGGCACCACAGCGATCTGGGAACAAGCTCTGGACATGGTGCAAAGCAGCGAAATGAGCCTTGAGGAATTCGTCGCCAAACAAGCCGCCTGGATGAGCAAACAGGTCGGCCGCTGCACCGGCCTGCGCCTGACCATCAGCGGCCCGGCAAGCCCGGCCGGCAAAGGTGCGGCGCCCTGGAAGAACAAACGCAAGACCACCCAGCGTAAAACCGCACCTGCCACCAAACGTAAAGCGAAACCCACCCTGTAAGAGCTAGGCCTCCCACAATGAGGCCCACAATACAAGCCCGTAGCAGCTGTCGAGCCCGCGAGGCTGCGTTAGAGGCGGGCCGCGTTCGGACGCAGTCCTCGCCAATCCGGCGTACGCGGTTTTCCTGAACGAACGTGTTGCTTGATTTTACGACTGCTTCGCAGCCGAACGCAGCCTCGCAGGCTCGGCAGCTGCTACGACGGGTGTTTAAGCTTGCCTACGCAGTGCCCATCAGAGGCTACAACGCCTTGCGTCACAGCCTACACCTGCGCCAGAATCCGCCGGCTTGTGCGCTTTGGTCCTCGCCTCTATTGTTTCCGTGTCACTGCCCATCAGTGATCGGGCTTGGCGGCTCGGTATTCAAAGCGCGCAACAGCGTCCCAACCATGATTGACGGCACTCTTTAGTGCCTGCTCTCCTGTGTCATGGCGGGTTGCCCAAGGATCCCTTCGGGGATGCCGGTATTTTTTCGCTTTGAACCGGTCCGCCAAACTTGTGTAACCCGCCACCTAATCTGCTTGGCGGCAGACGGTGGTAACTCACAATGACAAAGCGAGGTTCACCATGTTCAAAGCCACTCCAAATCCCCCCGAAACCGATCCGGTTTCTCCCTACGCCTCCCTCGATTCAAAAGAACTCCACGCCGCCGCGCACCGTGCGCTCGATCATTACCTGGTGCTGCCCGAGACCAAGGCATTGTTAACCGACCGACGCCCCGGCTGCATTTTCGTCATCGCCCCCGACGTCGACTCTGAAACCCTGCTGGCCCACGCCTGCGAAACCCTCGCCTCGGCCAATGTCATGGCCAGCGATCTGGCGTTCGACCTCGAAGGCCCCAAGCGCAACACCGCGCTGGCGATTCAACAGATGATTTCGCTGGCCGAGTTGGCGGTGAATCGCGCACTGGACCATCTCGATCCACCGGAGTAACAGCGCCCGTAGCAGCTGCCGAGCCTGCGAGGCTGCGTTAGAGGCGGGCCGCGTTCGGACGCAGTCCTCGCCAATCCTGCATACACGGTTTTCCTGAAAGAACGGGCTGCCTGATTTCACGACCGCTTCGTCCGGATGCGGCCCAGACCGAACGCAGCCTCGCAGGCTCGGCAGCTGCTACGGTTTTGCGTAACGGCTTGCGTAAACATTCACGTAACGGTTTGCGTAACGGTTCTCGGGCTTGACTGACATGCCCTAACTTCTAGAACACCGACCAGCCAATGCGCTGGCTCAGCAATTCCAGTGCCGCCATGCCGGCCAGTGAGTTGCCTGCCGGGTTCAGTTCCGGTGACCAGACGCACACGGTAAAACGCCCCGGCACCACGGCCACAATACCCCCGCCGACGCCACTCTTGCCCGGTAGACCGACGCGATAGGCAAAGTTGCCAGCCTCGTCATACAGACCGCTGGTGGCCATGATCGAGTTGACTTGTTTGGTCTGGCGCGCCGTGAGGATCTGTTCGCCGCTGTGCTTGCAGAACCCGTCATTGGCCAGGAAGCAGAAGGCCCGGGCCAGATCGACACAGCTCATGCGCAGCGCACAATGGCTGAAGTAGCTCCGCAGCACGGCTTCCACATCATTATGAAAGTTGCCGAAGGATTGCATCAGGTAGGCCATGGCCGCGTTGCGCGCACGATGCTGGTATTCCGACTCGGCGACTTTGCTGTCGACCATCACTTGCGGATTACCGGACAACCGCCGCACAAAATCACGCATCGACAGCGCGGGTGCGGCAAAGCGTGACTGGTTGATGTCGCAGATCACCAACGCCCCGGCATTGATGAACGGATTGCGCGGCCGACCGCGTTCGAATTCCAGCTGCACCAGCGAATTGAACGGCTGGCCGGAAGGCTCGTGACCGAGTCGCTCCCAGATCGCCTCGCCAGAATGCTCGATGGCCTGCACCAGGCTGAATACCTTGGAAATACTCTGCACCGAAAACAGCGTGTGGGCATCGCCGGCGCAATACAGCTCGCCGTCATTGCCATACACCGCAATGCCCAACTGATCGGCCGGCACACTGCCCAGCGCAGGAATGTAATTAGCCACCTTGCCCTGTCCGATCAGGGGGCGAACCGTGTCAAGAATCTCGTTCAACAACGCTTGCATGCCGGCTTCCCAATTCACGCCCCGTACCACCGCGGGGACACAGACGCTAGACGTCACAAACGCACGTCAGAGCACAGTTTTTCGCTCAACTGCCAACCCCTCGCAGTAGACCGAATAACAACTATCCTGCATCGTGTTGTGAAACCCGGCAACCGGAGCGCTGACCATGTTCGACAGCCCCATCCGCGAACAGCTTGACCACCTGCAGAACCTGATGGCGGAGCAACCGTTGCTGGTGCTCACGGGGGCCGGTATCAGCACGGCGTCGGGCATTCCCGATTACCGCGACACCGATGGGGTGCGGCGCGGCCGGCAGCCGATGATGTATCAGGAGTTCCTCAAAGCACCCGAGTCACGCCAGCGTTACTGGGCACGGGCGATGCTCGGTTGGCCACGGGTTCGGCAAGCGCGGCCGAATACCGCCCACGAAGCCTTGGCCACGCTGCAAGCACAGCGGCAGATTGCCGGGCTGATCACCCAGAATGTCGACACCTTGCACGATCAGGCCGGCAGCCCGGACGTGATCGAGCTGCATGGCAGCTTGCACCGGGTGTTGTGCCTGGATTGCGGCCAACGCAGTGACCGGGACTCGATCCAGCGCCTCATGGAAGCGCAAAACCCCTATCTGGCGGGTGTCGATGCGGTTCAGGCACCCGATGGTGACACCCTGCTCGACCCGGCCTTCGAGTCGCATTTTCAAGTCCCCCGCTGCCCAAACTGCGAGGGTGAGCGAATGAAGCCGGACGTGGTGTTTTTCGGTGAAAACGTCGCGCACGCCACCGCCACCAAGGCCATGGCTGCTGCCGAGCAGGCAGCGGGTTTGCTGGTGGTGGGGTCATCGTTGATGGCATTTTCGGCATTTCGCCTGTGTCGAGTGATCGCCGACCGCGGCAAACCGCTGATCGCCATCAACCTGGGCAAGACCCGCGCCGATGAGTTGCTGGACATGAAAATCGAGGCGTCCTGCGAACAGCTATTGCCGCTGCTCGCAGAACGCCTGAGCCAATTCAGGCCATTTCTGCCTGTTTGACCGCGACCGTTTGCTTCACCTCAAACCGATCCGCCAGGAACGGTGTGATGTCCAGCGGCAACGCTTCGTTGTTCACCAACTTATCGAGCAACACCCCGGTGATCGCCGAAGTCAGGATGCCAGTGCGGAAATGCCCGCAGGCATTCAGATAACCCTGAACCCCTTTCATCGGCCCGAGAATCGGCAGTTCATCTGGTGAGCCCGGCCGCAACCCCGCCCAGCAGCGCTTGAGATTGATGTGTTCAAGCTCTGGGATGCAGCGAATCGCGCCTTGCCCCAGCCCATAAATTTCCGGGTAGGTGGTGGTCACGTCGAAGCCTTTGTCTTCGGTGGTGCTGCCGATCAGGATCTCGCCGTTGTCCTTCTGCGCCAGGTAGCAATCACTGGTGGTCAGGCAACCGCGCAAGATCTTCGGCATGCGCTCGGTCAGCAAGATCTGGCCCTTGACCGGACTCACCGGAATGCGAATGCCCGTGGCTTGCTGGCTGAGCTCCGCGGCCCAGGCGCCGGCAGCGTTGATCAAGGTGTCGCAACGGAACTTGCCGGCTTCGGCAGTCTGCACCCCGACCACCCGCGAACCCTGGCGCAACACCTCAGTGACGTTGGTGTTGAAGTACAGATCGACGCCGTTCTGCCGGGCACCTTCGGTGTAGGCGTCCGCCAGGCGGAACGGGCTGACCTGATGGTCGCAGAGAAACTCCAGCGCCCCGTGCGCTTCATGACTGACGCTCGGCTCGGCCTCGCGCAACGCGGTCTGGTCGAGCCAGCGCACCTGATCGGCCAGGTGTGGAATGCAGGCGACGATGTGCTCGGCGTACAAGCGGTCCTCATCGTCGTAGATCACGAACTTCAACCCGGTTTTTTCGAACTTGAAATCCATGCCGTGCTTTTCCTGCAACTCGCGGTGCAGGTCCGGGTACAGCGCATTCGATTGCAGGGCAAACTCAAAGAACGAATCCGGCAGGATGTGCGGCGTGCTGGAGTCGACCGCCACCGCCGCGCCCTGGGCTTCGCGCTTGCGGTTGGCCGACATCATGCGAAAGAAAATGACCCCGCAACCCAACCCCACCGACTCGCCAATCGCCCACAGGCCGCCGGCCGACGCTCGGGTCGCGTTGCCGGGGCGCTTGGCGTCGATCAGCGCGACTTTCAGGTTTTTGCGTTTCGACAGTTGATAGGCGCAGGAAGCCCCGATCACACCGCCACCGGCAATGACCACATCGTAGAACTTACTCATGATTCAACGCATCCGTGCCGAGGTTCTGGAAAGCCGAAAAAGGAATCGGCTCGATGGGGAAACGCGGGCGCAACCAGCCCACATCCTGGCGCCCGGTGGCTTCGCGCAAGCGGTCGCTGCAATAACCGACACACATCCGCCCCTGACAATCGCCCATGCTCACCCGCGTGCGCATTTTCAGGCTGGCCATGTCTTGAACGCCTTGGGACAGCGCACGATCGATGTCGGCCCGGGTGGCGTTTTCGCAACGGCAGATCAGCGTATCGGCAGCCGGCAACGCGGTCTGTCCGGCACCGCGCTCGGTGTAGCGATCCACCGCCGCGCGAAAACGTACGATGGACTTGAGTTTCGCCAGATAGCGCTCGCGCAAGTGCAGCGCCTTTTCGCTGCTCAGCACATCGCGCTGCACAAGGATCGACAACGCAGCGATTCGACCGCTGAGCATCGCTGCCTCACCACCGCGGATCCCGCCCATGTCACCAGCCAGGTGAACGTGCGGCTCGCTGCTTTGCTGCCAGATATTGGCTGTAGCACGCAGATAACCGTCAACGCTGAAGCCATGTTCCAGGCCCATTTGCTGACTCAGTTGAGTACGCGGAATAAAGCCATAGCCTACCGCCAGGGTCTGCGCCGGCACTTGCTCGGCGAGACTCAGGTCTGGCTGCCAGTTGCTGGAATACGGTGCGACCGTCACGCTGCGCAACTCGCCCTCGCCTTGCGCCTCGACCACGCCCCAACCGTAGCGCATCGAGATTCGGTGCAGTTTCAGATAGGCGAGCATGCTCAGCCCGTCGAGGAACAATTGGGGTTTGTTCAGCAGTGCCAGGCTTTCCTTGGCGATCTTGCCGAACGCGCAGGCCTCGAACACTCCGGCGACCTTCACTCCGCTGGCATGCAATTGGCAGGCAACCAACGGCAACAACGGACCGGTACCGGCGATCACCACCGGGCTTTGCGGCTTGACCACGCCACTCTTGATTTGCAGTTGTAGGCCGCCCAGCAGTATCACACCCGGCAACGTCCAGCCGGGGAACGGCACGCTGCGCTCATGGCATCCGGCGGCCAGCAACAATTGCGGGTAGGTGATTTCCTGCACGCGTTCGTCAGCGTCCAGCATGACCAACGCCCGAGTCCCTTCGGCACCGACAACCCGCGTGTTCAGACACACATCGATCAGCGCACAACGGTCCAGAAAGTCGCCATGCAGTTTGGCCAGGGACTCGGCGTAACGCGGCCCCAGATAGTCCAGCTGTACGCCGTCGCGCAACGGCCCGCGAAACACCACCCCGCCCAGCCGCGAAGCTTCTTCGAGCAAGGTGCAGTGCACCCCGTGTCTGGCCAGTTCAATGGCCGCCGCCATACCCGCCGGGCCTCCGCCGACGATGACTGGATGCAGGCTCATAGTGCCTCCTGCTCGGCAATGCGGTTGACCGCCGTTTCAACCTGCATGCCCGGCTGCACCAGCGTCTGACAGGCGCGGCGCTTGTGTCGACCGTTGATTTTCACCAGACAGCATTGGCACACGCCCATACCGCAATAGGCCCCGCTGATCTGATCGTGATCGTTACGTGCGACCTGACGCACACCGAGGGATTGAATGACCGTCAACACCGTTTCGCCGATCGCGGCGCTGACCGGCTGGCCATTGAGTTCGATGGTCATATCCGCCCGCATGAGCGGCTGGATATCAAAGGTACGGTATAGGCGTTGCATGGCATGTTTCATCCGTGAAAAGTCATTGAGGGGTATCAGCATCCTGTTGCGCTTGTGCAACGACGCAACATTGCTGCGCCAGGACAATGTAACTGACGGTGCTACAAGACCCTGATTCCTTTACGTTACGTGATATGCCAAAGCAAAATATTGATCCAGGCCAGTGAACCGTCCCGCGCCTCCTTCTGTCACACGCGATGAAAAGTCGTGTCTGCCTGAAGGCAATCTACCTTGCATGAAAGTTTTTTTAGAACCCTTGCCGGCATTTCTTGGCACACTGCCACCCGTGTATTTCACTTATTCTCAGGCAAGCCCCATGACCCGAATCCTGACCATTGAAGACGACGCCGTCACAGCACGGGAGATCGTTGCCGAACTGAGCAGCCATGGCCTGCAGGTGGACTGGGTCGCCAATGGTCGAGAAGGCCTGGCGCGGGCGGTCAGCGGTGACTACGACCTGATCACCCTTGACCGCATGCTGCCGGAGCTCGACGGCCTGGCGATTGTCACCACCTTGCGAACCATGGGCGTGTCGACGCCGATTCTGATGATCAGCGCCCTGTCCGACGTCGATGAACGTGTTCGCGGTCTGCGCGCCGGCGGTGACGATTACCTGACCAAACCCTTTGCCACCGACGAAATGGCCGCCCGCGTCGAAGTCCTGCTGCGACGCCAGAACACCGTCAAGGACTACACAACGACGCTGCGCGTGGCTGACCTTGAGCTCAACCTGATCAGCCGCGAAGCCAGCCGCGGCGGACAGTTGCTGAGCCTGCTGCCGACCGAATACAAACTGCTGGAATTTCTGTTGCGCAATACCGGGCAGATCCTCACGCGGATGATGATTTTCGAAGAGGTCTGGGGCTATCACTTCGACCCCGGCACCAACCTGATCGATGTGCACATCGGACGTCTGCGCAAAAAAATCGACCTGCCGGGCCAACTGCCGCTGATACGGACTGTGCGAGGCTCGGGTTATGTCATTGCTGAACCCGTCTAAAGGCTGGCGCTCCTCAAGTAGCCGTTTGCTGGCGCTCTACAGTGCGCTGTTCGTGGTCTGGAGCTGTCTGCTCATGGGGGTGATGTATTACGAAGTTTCCAGCTACCTGGAGAGCCTTGCCAAACATTCGCTGATGCAACGCCAGCACCTGTTTTCACGCTTCCACGGTGATCAGCTGGATGAGGCACTGATCGCCAGCATCACTTTCGACCAGCGCGGTATCGACGCCTACGGGCTGTTTGACGAACAGCATCGGCCCCTGCACGGGCTGATCCACAAGATCCCCGCCGGCTTGCCACTGGACGGCAAGATTCACTCACTGGGCGACTGCGCCGATCCGGATGACGCCAGCCTGCCATCCGACAGTTGCGACGCGGTGGCGACCCATACCCTGGATGGCCGCTGGCTGGTTCTGGTGCGTGACAACGGTTCGTTATTTGCGGTCACGCGGATCATCTTGCATGCGCTGTTCTGGGGAGTCTCGCTGACCATCATTCCCGGCATCGCCGGTTGGCATTTGTTGCGCCGTCGACCGTTACAACGGATTCGCGCCTTGCAGGCGAGCGCCGAAGCCATCGTCGCCGGCAACCTCAACCACCGTTTGCCGCTGTCCAGCCGCCGCGATGAGCTGGACATGCTCGCAGCCATCGTCAACGCCATGCTCGAACGCATCGAGCGCCTGGTGAACGAGGTCAAGGGCGTTTGCGACAACATCGCCCACGACCTGCGCACCCCGCTCACCCGGCTGCGCGCGCAGCTTTACCGCATTCAACAGCAGGCCGTCGAAGGTTCTGCCGAGGCATTGCAACTGGATCAGGTGATCGCCGAGACCGACACCCTGATGGCGCGCTTTCGTGGGTTGCTGCGGATTTCCGAGCTGGAGGATCAACAGCGGCGTTCGGGCTTTGTAGTGTTCGATCCATTGCCGCTGTTGCAGGAACTGTACGATTTTTACCTGCCGCTGGCCGAAGAAGGTCAACTGAATTTAAGCCTGCAAACACCACAGACCTTGCCGGCGCTGACCGGCGACCGGGCGTTGTTGTTTGAAGCCCTGTCGAACCTGCTGAGCAACTCGATCAAGTTCACCCCGGCGGGGGGTCAGGTGATTGTGCGGGCAAACGACATTGCCGGCAGCACACGTATTGAAGTACTCGACTCCGGCCCGGGCATCCCGGCGGACAAACGCACAGCGGTGTTCCAACGGTTCTATCGCGTCGACGACAACGCCAAGAACGGTGGCTTCGGCCTCGGCTTATCGATTGTCGCGGCCATCGTGAACCTGCACGGATTCGCCCTGGACGTCGGCAGCAGCGAACTCGGCGGCGCCCGCCTGACACTCGACTGTCGCCAGCGTTTACTGCCCGCCGACTAATAGCGCCCCCACACTCCCCCCGTAGCAGCTGTCGAGCCTGCGAGGCTGCGTCCGGCTGCGAAGCAGCCGTAAAATCAGGCAACGCGTTCCCCCCAGGGAAACCGAGTGCAGAGATTTTGCGAGGACTTTGTCCTCGAACGCAGCCTCGCGGGCTCGGCAGCTGCTACGGATCGTGTTATGGCATCACACCAATAGTGCTCAAACCGGGGTCGGCAGCCACAACCGGAACCGCGCCCCGCCCAGCGGTGAGGTTTCGGCCGTCAGTGTTCCGGCCTGGGCTTCCAGGGCCCGACGGCTGATCGCCAGCCCCAGGCCAAACCCGCCCGTGGCGCGGTCGCGGCTGCGGTCCAGACGATAGAAAGGTTCGAAGATCCGCTCGCGTTCGTCTTCCGGAATGCCGATGCCGTCATCGTCGACGCAGATTTCACACCCTTTTGAGCAGACCTGCACGCCGATCTGAATGCGTTTTTCGCAGTAGCGCATGGCATTGCGCAGCAGGTTCTGGATCGCTCGGGCGGTCAGGCGCGGGTCGAGGCTGAAGCGTTCGAGCTGGCCGTGCAGCAAGACGTCGATGACGATGTCCGGCGACTCCAGTTCTTCATCGACGCTGCCCAGAATGCTGTCGATAAACTCATCCAGCGACACGTCCACCTGCTCCGGCACCCGTGCCGGATTCTGCAGACGGCTGTAGGAGAGCAATTCCAGCACCAGCTCGTCCAGTTCGCGAATGTGTGCAACCAGGCCCTGCAAACGTTCGCGGCTGGCGGCCGGCAAGTCGTCGGACAATGCCAGTGCCAGACCAAAGTCCAGTCGGGTCAACGGCGTGCGCAATTCGTGGGACACCGCATTGAGCAAATCACGTTGCTGGTTCAGGAGGTTTTCGATATCGCCGGCCATGGTGTCGAAAACGTTGGCCAGGCTGCCAATGTTCGAACTCGGCGGGATCTGTGTGCGCTCGCTCAAGTGACCCTTGCCAAAGCGCTCGGCAGTATTTTTCAGGCGTTCCAGGTCACGCCAGTGCGGCCGCAGCCAGATCAACAGACACGCCAGCAGCGCGCCGCCGATCAGTACGTTGATGCTCCAGTACAACAAATTGACGTCCAGAGGATCCGGCGGCACCACCAGTTTCACCGACAGTTGCTGATCCAGCGGCGAGACTGCCAGTGTGCGCCAGCCCCAGTCGCCCATGCGGATGACGTTTTCACCGCGCTCCAGACGCTCACGTTCGTAGGGGGTGAAATCCGCGTCGTCATTGCGCACCAGTGCCACATGCAACGGGCTGAAGTCCTGGTCCAGCTGCGCGGCCAGATGGGTCCATTGCTCGGTCGGCACTCCGTGAAACTGTTTAGTGATCAGCTTCTGCAAGCCTCGGGAGTGATCAAGGTTGTAATTCACGAATCGCTCATGAAAGGCCTTGATCACCAGATCCGGGATGAAATAAATCGCCGCGCTGAAGGTGACGATGGTGATCAGGTAGAGGCGGATCAGAATGCGCAGCATGCTCAGCATTCCCACTCGGAGCGGCTGAACAGATAGCCCTTACCCCATACGGTCTTGATCTTGCGCGCTTCACCGGCATGGTCGTCGAACTTGCGCCGCAGCTTGGAAATCGCCACGTCCACCGAGCGGTCGGTGCCGTTGAATTCGATGCCGCGCAGGCGTTGCAGGATCTGGTCGCGACTGAGCACTTCACCGGCGTGGCGAGCCAGTACCACCAGCAAGTTGTATTCGCCGCTGGACAGTTCGACCAACTGCTCGCGCCAGGTCACGGTGCGCTCCGACAGATCGATGCAGAGGTTGCCCATCAGGATTCGGTCGCTGGCAGTCTGCGGCTCGTTCAGGCTGCTGCGCCGCAGCAAGGTCCGCACCCGCGCCAGCAGCACGCGTGGCTCGCAAGGCTTGGTGACGTAATCGTCAGCGCCCATCTCCAGGCCCAGCACCTGGTCGTGACTGTCGTCGCGGGCGGTCAGCATCAGAATCGGCAGAGCCGCCGAATCGGCGCGCAGCAAGCGACAGACCTGCAAGCCATCAAGGCCCGGCAGCATCAGGTCGAGGATCACCAGATCCGGCGGATCGACCCGCGCCCGTTCGCGCACATGGTCGCCACGGCTGATCACGCTGACCTGATAGCCATTGCGTTCAAGGTAGCTGGCAATCAATTCAGAGAGTGCGGAATCGTCTTCGACCAGGAGGATGTTGGGCATGGGTGTTTCCAGAAAGTGCGGTGGCGTCCGATAAACCGCCATCGCGAGCAGGCTCGCTCCCACAGTTGATCGGGGATGTTCACAACCTATGTGCTCACATCAAATCCCTGTGGGAGCGAGCCTGCTCGCGATAGCAATCGACCAAGCGCAATAGAAATCAAGCGTCCAAGGATATACGCCCTCACGCACACCTGAGTAAAACCCTTACACAATTTCACACAGCACCTACAAAGCTTCACCGCTACCCTCGCCTGCGCCCAGTAGGATGCTGGGGGTCAATATTGGGGTATTTACATGTCAAAGAACCTGTTTGCGAAGCGCAGCCTGATTGCCTTGGCAATGACGCTGAGTGCGTGCGACAAGTCCTCCACTGCCGAAGAAACAGCGCCGCTGGCCACGGTCCGGATCGAAACCATCGAAGCCCGGCCGCTGTCGATCAGCAGCGAGCTGAGTGGGCGGATCGCCGCACCGCGGATCGCCGAAGTCCGCGCCCGGGTGGCCGGCGTGGTCCTGCAACGGACCTTCCGCGAAGGCAGCGACGTCAAACAGGGCGACGTGCTGTTTCGCATCGATCCGGCACCGTTCAAGGCTGATCTGGACAGCGCCCAGGCGGCGCTGCGCAAAGCCGAGGCCAATGCCTTTCAGGCACGCTTGCAAGAGCAGCGTTACGCGCAGTTGATCGAAGGCAACGCCATCAGCGGCCAGGATTACGACAACGCCCGCGCCGCCGTCCGGCAGACCGCCGCCGATGTCGCGGCCAATCAGGCGGCTGTGCAACGGGCGAAACTGAACCTGGGTTATGCCACCGTCACCGCCCCGATTTCCGGGCGGGTTGGGCGTGCGCTGGTCACCGAAGGCGCGCTGGTCGGGCAGAACGAAAGCACGCCCTTGGCGCTGATCCAGCAATTGGACCCGATCCACGCCGACCTGACCCAGTCGACCCGCGAACTCAACGCATTGCGCCGGGCCTTCCGTGCCGGGCAACTGCAGCAGGTCGGCCAGGACCAGGCCAAAGCCACGTTGATTCAAGACGACGGCAGCCTTTATCCGTTGCCGGGCAAGTTGCTGTTTGCCGACATCAGCGTCGACCCGGGCACTGGCCAGATCATTCTGCGCAGCGAGTTCCCCAACCCTGACCTCGACCTGCTGCCAGGCAGTTTCATCCGCGTGCGCCTGGAGCAAGCGGTGAATCAGCAAGGCATCAGCGTGCCGCAACGGGCGATCCTGCGTGACAGCGCCGGCATTGCTCAGGTGCTGTTGCTCGATGCCGACGCGCGTGTCAGCCAGCAACCGGTGCAGCTGGGCCAGGTGCAGAAGGATCGCTGGATCGTCACCGGCGGCCTCAAGCCCGGCGACCGCATTGTCATCGAAGGCCTGCAGCACGCCCGTCCCGGCGAAAAAGTAGAAATCGACGACACCCCTCTTCCACTTACCCAGGTCACCGGGCAGTAGGCAGGACGCAGACTTTATGCCGCAATTCTTTATCGACCGCCCGGTGTTCGCCTGGGTGGTCGCGCTGTTTATCCTGTTGGCCGGCGCGCTGGCCATCCCGCAACTGCCCGTCGCGCAGTACCCCAACGTTGCCCCGCCGAAAGTCGAGATCTACGCGGTGTACCCGGGCGCCTCGGCGCAAACCATCGACGAAAGCGTGGTCAGCCTGATCGAGGGTGAGCTCAACGGCGCCGACCACCTGCTGTATTTCGAATCCCAGAGCAGCCTTGGCACCGCGACCATCACCGCCACCTTCCAGCCCGGTACAGATCCGGAAATGGCTCAGGTCGATGTGCAAAACCGGCTCAAGGTGATCGAGTCACGCCTGCCGCAAGCGGTGACCCAACAAGGTTTGCAGGTCGAGAAAGTATCGGCCGGCTTCCTGCTGCTGATCACCCTCACCTCCAGCGACGGCAAGCTCAATGACGTGGCGCTCAGCGACTATCTGGCGCGCAACGTGATGAACGAGATCAAGCGTCTGGACGGTGTCGGCAAGGCTCAGCTGTATGGCGCCGAACGGGCCATGCGGATCTGGATCGACCCGCAGAAACTGATCGGCTTCAACCTGACCCCGGCCGACGTCAACGCGGCGATTGTCGCGCAGAACGCCCAGGTCTCGGCCGGCAGCATCGGCGACTTGCCGACCCGCACCACCCAGGAAATCACCGCGACGGTGCTGGTGAAAGGTCAGCTGTCGACCCCCGAAGAGTTCGCCGACATTGTGCTTCGGGCCAATCCTGACGGTTCCACGGTGCGCGTGGGTGATGTGGCGCGGGTCGAAATCGGCAGCCAGGAATACCAGTTCTCGACACGCCTCAACGGCAAGCCGTCGACAGCAGTCAGCGTGCAGCTGTCACCCGGCGCCAACGCCTTGAGCACCGCAACGCTGGTGCGCGAGAAGATGGACGAGCTGGCGCGCTACTTCCCGGCCGGTGTGGAATACAAGATTCCGTACGACACCTCGCCGTTCGTCAAAGTCTCGATCACCAAAGTGGTTTACACCCTCGGCGAGGCGATGCTGCTGGTGTTCGCGGTGATGTTCCTGTTCCTGCAGAACATCCGCTACACGCTGATCCCGACGTTGGTGGTGCCCGTGGCGTTGATGGGCACTTTTGCGACCATGATGGCGCTGGGTTTCTCGATCAACGTACTGACCATGTTCGGCATGGTGCTGGCGATCGGCATTCTGGTGGATGACGCCATCGTCGTGGTCGAGAACGTCGAGCGGATCATGGTCAACGAAGGCCTGTCACCCAAAGAAGCAACACGCAAAGCCATGAGCCAGATCACCGGGGCGATCATCGGTATTACCCTGGTGCTGGTGGCGGTGTTTATCCCGATGGCGTTCATGCCGGGCTCGGTCGGGGTGATCTACCAGCAGTTCTCGCTGTCGATGGCCACATCGATTCTGTTCTCGGCGTTCCTCGCCCTGACACTCACCCCGGCACTCTGCGCCACGCTGCTGAAACCGATCGCCAAAGGTGAGCATCACGCCAAGGGCGGTTTCTTCGGCTGGTTCAACCAGCGCTTCGAGCAGATGACCGAAGGCTATCAGCGCTGGGTCGTCTACGCCCTGAAACGCAGTGGTCGTTATCTGCTGGTCTACGGCGTGCTGTTGATCGGCCTGGTGTTTTGCTTCAGCCGCCTGCCCTCGTCCTTCCTGCCGGTCGAAGACCAGGGCTACACCATCACCGACATTCAACTGCCACCGGGTGCCAGCAAGAACCGTACGGTGCAGGTGGTCGAGCAGATCGAAGCGCACAACGCCACTGAACCCGGTGTCGGCGACAGCACAGTGATTCTCGGCTTCAGCTTCTCCGGCAGCGGTCAGAACGCAGCCCTGGCGTTTACCACGCTCAAGGATTGGTCTGAACGCGGCAGCGATGACTCGGCGGCCTCGATTGCCAATCGCGCCAACGGTGCCTTGAGTCAGATCAAGGACGCCGTGGCCTTCTCGATACTGCCACCTCCAGTTGACGGCCTCGGTACGTCGAGCGGTTTCGAGTTCCGCCTGCAAGACCGCGGTGGCCTGGGTCATGCGGCGCTGATGCAAGCGCGCAGTGCCTTGCTGGCGGCTGCCGAGAAAAGCCCGATCCTGATGAACGTGCGCGAAAGCGCCCTGGCTGAGGCACCGCAAGTGCAACTGGAGGTCGACCGCAAACAGGCCAATGCCTTGGGTATTTCCTTTGCCGATATTGGCAACGTGCTGTCCACCGCCGTCGGTTCGGCCTACATCAACGACTTCCCCAACCAGGGGCGAATGCAGCGGGTGGTGGTTCAGGCTGAAGGCGATCAACGCAGTCAGGTTGAAGACTTGCTGAAGATCCATGTGCGCAACAATGCCGACAAAATGGTGCCGTTGTCGGCGTTCGTCCGTGCCACGTGGACCCAGGGCCCGGCGCAGCTGACGCGCTACAACGGTTACCCGGCGATCAGCATTTCCGGTGAGCCGGCACCCGGCCACAGCACCGGCGAAGCCATGGCGGAAATCGAGCGCCTGGTCGCCCAAGGCCCGGCGGGGTTGGGTCAGGAGTGGACCGGGTTGTCGTTGCAAGAGCGCTTGTCCGGCAGCCAGGCACCGATGCTGCTTGGCTTGTCGTTGCTGATCGTGTTCCTGTGTCTGGCGGCGCTGTACGAAAGCTGGTCGATTCCGACTTCGGTGCTGCTGGTAGTGCCGCTGGGGGTGCTCGGCGCAGTGCTGGCGGTGACCTTGCGCGGGATGCCCAACGACGTATTCTTCAAGGTCGGGCTGATTACCATCATCGGGCTGTCGGCGAAAAACGCGATCCTGATCATCGAGTTCGCCAAGAGCCTGTACGACGAAGGTCACGACCTGATCGACGCCACGGTGCAAGCCGCACGCTTGCGTCTGCGACCGATCATCATGACCTCGCTGGCGTTCATCCTTGGCGTGGTACCGCTGGCGATTGCCACCGGCGCCAGCTCGGCGAGTCAGCAAGCGATCGGCACCGGGGTGATCGGCGGGATGATCACCGCGACCATGGCGGTGGTGTTTGTGCCAGTGTTTTTTGTGGTGGTGATGAGGTTGGTGCGCAAGCGACATAAGAACATCCAGGCAACAACACCAACCTGATGTGGGAGCGAGCCTGCTCGCGATCGCGGCGTAAAAGCCAACATGGATGTTGGATGTCACGGCCTCATCGCGAGCAGGCTCGCTCCCACAAGGGCTATCGTCTGCCTGCTGATGGTGGTCACAACAGACCGCGCTGGGCTAAGGTGTTGCAAAGCCCTGACGTATCGAGCCTCCATGCCACACCTCCTGCGCACCCACCCTCGCCTGACCGTCGCCGCCCTGCTGGGGGTAGCGGTCAGCCTCCTGGTTCCGGCCAATTCCGTCACCAGCAAGATTCTGATCGGCTGGAATGCCGGCGTCTGGACTTATCTGATACTGATGCTCTGGCTGACCATCCGCGCACGGGCCGATGATGTAAAACGCATCGCCGAAGTCGAGGACGAAAACGCCGGCATGGTGCTGTTCATCGTCTGTATCGCGGCGATTGCCAGCCTCGCCACGATCACCCTGGAACTGGTCGGCAGCAAGGACCTGGAGACCAGCCGACGGCTATTGCATTACGGCTTCACCGGGATGACGGTAATCGGTTCGTGGTTGTTGGTCGGGGTGATCTTCAGCGTGCACTACGCCCGGCTGTTCTACACCTGGGACGGCCAGGAGCCGGCGCTGCGCTTTGCCGAAGGCTTGAAAAACCCCAACTATTGGGACTTCCTGTATTTCTCGTTCACCATCGGCGTGGCGGTACAAACCGCCGATGTCGGGGTGGCCACACGCAGTTTGCGCAAGATCGTGCTGGCCCAGTCACTGATCGGTTTTCTGTTCAACACGGCCATCCTTGGCTTTTCGATCAATATCGCCGCCGGGTTGTTCAGCTGACCACCGATTGGGCGGTCTGCAATTGATCGCCCCTTAAAACTTGAACTCCGCACCCAGCGTCCCGCTAATCGGCATTTCGATGCTCTTGCCGGTCATGGACTCGACCTCGGCGTGTGCACTCCAGCGGTCGGTCAGCTTCACGGCAACCCCCGCCCCTACTTCAACACGCGACCCGGAGAGTTTATGGCTGAACACATTGTCGTTGACCTTGAACTCACTGCTACTGGAAAACTCGTGGGCCAGCGCCGCTCGGACATAAGGCTGCAATTTGCTGCCGTTCTTCATCTGCAGCTCACGACCCGCCGTCACCCCAACCTTGCCCAGCAATGAATAGGTCTCGTCGCCCTCGACCTCCATGCCGTTATCCAGACCATAATTCTTGTCCTTAATGTAGGCAGTCGACCATCGAGTAAAGGGCTCGATGAAATATTTATCTTCGCCAAGTTCGATTTTCCGCCCCGCCTCCACGGAGGCGCTCACGGCGTTATTACCATAATCCCCCTTGGACTTTGTCCCATCACTCATCGCAACGTCGGCCTTGTTCTCGAAGCGGTTGAGTTTGAGAGTGCTATCGACGTAATACCCGCGTTCACCCAACCAGGTCAGGTAGAGGCCCAGGGAGTAGCTGTCGACAGTGCCCGAACTGCCGTGGTTCAGAGCGATGTCCGACTGGCTATAGCCAGCCATCACCCCCAGCAACCACCGACTGTCACCCAACGGTGTATCGACACCTAACGCAAAACCCCGCTGCGTTTGCCGATAGCTATTGCCGTAGTCCCCATCGACATTGTACTTGCTGCCGAAAGCGCGGCTCCAGGCCCCTGACTTGTCGGGGTTGAAGCGCACTTCGCCCATGCGCGTACGCAGTGAGGCGTCTTCGGCTAACAACAGGGGGAGCGGCGCGCCAAACAAGGCACTGACGACTTGAGTGGAAGGACTGACGCTGCGCTTGCTCGGATCGAGGAACCAGTTTTTGCCGGCAGCATCCTGGCTCAGCCCATAGGAATACGTACCCAGGTCGACTGCGCCATCGGTATTGGCCAACTTGAACTGAGCATCGCCGTCTTGTATGCGCGCCACGATGATGCGCTGACCACTGGCCGGATCGAAACCGCTGCTGGTGATCAGCAGTTGATGGTTGCCGGTAGCAGTGCCTTTGACGCTCAACAAATCAGTCTCACCCGTGGTGAAATGGGTGCGCATGATAAACAGGCCTTCGCCCGACAGGTTGGTGACGACCAGCTCTTTGTAGTCAGTGCCATGATCGGCACCAAACCTGACAGTGCCCTCTGTGTGCAGGTCACCGACCTGGCTATCGCCAGTCATGGCCCATTCGGATTGATGATCGATGCCGAGCGTGGCGACGTTCTCCAGGCGCCCGGTCAACAGAGAACCTTGCTGCAACTGCACATTAGCGGTGCTGCCTGACTCGGCGATCACGTCACCGGTCAGCGAGCCTTGATTGAAGTTCAGGTTCGCGGTGCTGTTACCCGCTACTTGAACATTGCCCTCCAGGGCGCTCCTGCCAACCTTCATGTTGACCGACGCGGCGCCCGTCACTTCAAGAACGTTGCCGTTACCGCCCTTGAGGTTGGAGCCGTTGAGAATATCGATCTGCGTCGGGGCACTGATCTTATTGGCGTAATCGACAAGGATCGCCGAACCCGATCCACCGACCACACTCGAGTTGTCCAGAACTACTGTATTAGGTTGCGAAACAACATTGGGATCCAGCCCGAGGATCAAGCCATTCTGGCCGCCGATGATATGGCTGCCATTGCTGGCCGTAACGCTGCCATTGGTCAACCGAAGCCCATAACTCGTGGTGCCAGTGCCTTGCAGCGTAGAGTTCGAAAGATTCAGAGCACTAAGGCCGGTGACCCACGCCCCGCCCGTCACGCCAGTGATCGTGCTGCCGCTCACCGTTGCTGTAGAGCCGATGTCGCCGCCCGCATTGCGTGCGATGCGCATACCCAATTGGTTACTGTTGATCGTGCTGTCAGTAATGGTTGCGACGCTGTCGACCAGTGCGACTCCCGTATTGCCACCAGCAGCGTTGACCGTCGTATTGACCAGATTGACCGTCGAGCCCTGGCGGGCCGAAATTTGTTGTGTTGTGCCCGCATTGACATTGAGCGTCGACTGTGTCGCATCTATAGCAAAAGTAGACATACCGTCGACCGTTAACACTGCGCCTTTGTAAAGCTGCCAATCCTGGGTCACCCCTGGCGCGCTGATCGTCAGTGCGGCGCCTTCCAATCGCTGTGCACTGACCGTAGGCGCGATCATTGACATAAGCGCCAGTGAGGACATATTGAGCCCGATGACAACCGGATTCAGGTTAAAAAGTTGCGTTAACGACATAGTGAGGTATCCAGGTAATTATCCGTCCTTGAAGGAAAGATCCAGTAATCCGATACGGGAGCTCTCCTCCCGGAATGCGCGGGAGACTACGTGCGTAAACGGTTCGCGTATGTAGGACTTTTCATCAGTCCAATCAGACTTTTCCCTCTGGCGAGTCAGAGTATAAAAAGCAGAGAGCGGTACTGGCCTCTCTCTGCTTCCTGGGTCAGCATTGATTAACGCGTTTATCTATCTTCGCAATAGACGCCAGAAGACAATAGCCTTACTTCACGCAAAAACTCATCTGACGGAGTGGACTTACCTTCGACCAGCACGGTGTACCAGACTTTTAGAGCACCATTTAATTGTCCACTACCCTGGCTTGGTTGAATGGGTTTCAGTTTGTCCAAATACGGCTGGATCCACTCTACAAACTGCCCCGCGTCTACCTCATCGCTGGTAACCGTGTGATTCTTGGAGAACTCGGTACCCGGTATGACCTCATGGCCTTCTCGATCTTTTGTACCGACCGAGTGCACCGTGATAACAGACTTTTCCGGCATCCAGCGAGGGTTGATCGGCACAGTCACTGCCAATCGCTGATACAGTTGATCCGGCGGCGTACCCGCGGGCATACTGTTTTTGATACTTGTACAGTTAATGACAAATCTTTCTTCACCACTATCACTATCCACGATCCGAAAGGTTTCTGCCGACGGCTCTAAAAACTTGACTGTCTCGGCATCAACGGTAACTTTAGTTATTTCCGACTTCAGAACATTGGCACTACCATCGATCTTAATAGTCCACCAGGCGTCCTTGACTCCCGTACCGGCGCTATCAATTTCGGCTGCAGGTATATCGTATGTAAGCTCTGTCTCCTTGCCGGTCAACCCCAACGTATAAACAGCTTTCCCACCGTACTCGAGTGTAATAGTTTCATTGGCCATTATCGTAAAGAGCGGGTCGCTCATCGGTGTACTGATGGTGACGCTCTCTCCACGGTCCTCGCCGCGGATATGATTCAATGTTCCGGATTTCCCTTTAAGTCCAACATTGATCATCTTCGGATTGGTCAAGCTCGGGTAATCGGGGTGTGGTATGAGGGGAATCGATCCATCAAAAGTAAAATCGTAATCATTCGATTTAATCGGAGGCTCAATCCCTCGTATTAACTGGTAAGAGAGTGTCGTGGGAATCGGTTGATCACGATGGCCCGTCAGTTGTTTCAGTTCCAGATAGGAGAGCAGGAACCGCATCGGGTTCGGCTCGGCGCCTACAATTTTTTCCGCCACTGGAATAGTGCCATTCAGATAGACCCGCACTTTATCTGTATCGAGAGCGTTGTCAGGATGCTTTATGTAAATATAAACTTTGAATTGAAGCGTCTTTAGATCAAGCACCCCATTTCTGCCGACAATCGGCATGTCGAGATCATGCAATACCGGCTTCGCCTTCAACTTCACCGAAATGGAGACAGGTAATGAAACCTTACTCTCGTTGCCAGCCCTGTCCGTAATTAAAACGCTGATAAAAATGGCACCATCCTTCGCAACTTTATCTGCAAATTTTTCAAGCGGAATATCCACTCGTCCATCAGCAGCTAAAACGTCGGAAAATACCAGATCAGTCAGCGGAGGGTTCTCCCCGGGCTCGGTATTGGAGATCGCGACCGAATACCGATCAGTTACAGAATAAAACGAATACTCGTTTTCAATTTTTAACTTGAGAGGTAGTTTTTTTGCGAGCCACGCTTCGTCAATGACAGCGGGACCATCAATAATGTCAACCCTGGGAGGTCGAACGTAGCTGCCGTCAACCTTGCTTTGGTAAGGCGCGTAGAGGTCGACGCTGAAATGGAGTTTATCTGTAAACAGTTCATTACCGCTGTTGCCATCGTAAATTTCCAATTGCACGTAATAACGCGTTACCGGATCAAACGCTTCATCATCAAGCAGGTACCCTTTCGGCAGAGGCAAATCGACAGGGTACTCTTCCTGAGTGGCTGGCAAGTCAATATACTCCCCCTTGTAAACCGGGACGTCTTCTCCAACTTTATACAAATACACTTTGGCCTGATCACCCTTATGGTAGCCTTTCAGTTCCGATACCTTAATCGCCAGGTCTTCTTTCGCAAGTTTGCTAGGCAGCAGTCCATCAGCTAACTTCCCTTCAATATCTGGAGCCGGGTGCGGATCTTCCGTATTTGGCAAACTGAAAAAGCGGCTCATGTCACGAGCATTCTCAGCAATTTCCTGGTTGGTCAGTTTCGATGTCAGTTTTTCGTTAGCAGTCATTTCACGTTCTCCATCACAGTTGAATTGATGCGCATGCAAACAGGTGTTGCAGGGGAGCGTTCTTCAATAACAGGACGTAACCTGTTATCCCTGCAAGAAATTAAACGCCCTATCCCCAACACCGGCTACTGTCAGATCTGACAGGTCTAACGACCGCCTGTCGGTTTAAACCGACTTTTCCTACAATTTCCTTCGTCGATGAGCTTGACGTTCACGTGCGTCTGGTGTTTTCTGAAACCGGTTTCAGCGCCAGCCACAACAACTCAAACAACAAGGCTTCACACCGTGACTACTTTTTCCGCCGCCCAGCGCGGCCGCGTCACCATGCTCGATGTTGCCAAGCACGCCAGGGTCTCGAAGGCCAGCGTGTCGCGTTTTATTGGCGAAGACCGGGCCTTGCTGTCCGAGGCCACTGCCAAACGCATCGAGCAAGCGATCAGTGAACTGGGCTATCGCCCGAACCAGATGGCGCGTGGTTTGAAGCGCGGGCGTACCCGCCTGATCGGCATGCTGGTGGCTGATATCCGCAACCCCTATTCGATTGCCGTGATGCATGGCGTGGAAACCGCCTGCCGTCAGCACGGCTACAGCCTGGTGGTGTGCAACACCGACCGCGACGATGAACAGGAACGCCAGCATCTGGCGGCACTGCGCTCGTACAACATCGAAGGCTTGATCGTGAACACCCTTGGCCATCACCTTGATGAGCTGCGCGAGTTGCACCGTGAACTGCCGATGGTGCTGGTGGATCGCAAGGTCGATCTGCTGGACAGCGACCTGGTCGGGCTGGACAACCCGGCGGCGGTCGAGATGGCCCTGGATCATCTTGAAGCACGCGGCTATCGCGACATTGTGTTGGTCAGCGAACCCTTCGACGGCACCAGCTCACGGATTGAGCGGGTCAACAGCTTCAAGGCACAGATCGAGCAGCGCTCGCTGCTGAGCGGTGCAGTAGTCGAGACCGGCAGCGAACTGAACGCACAGCTGAAATCCTTCCTGGCCACCCCCGGCCCCGGTCCGAAAGCGCTGTTTTGCGCCAACGGTATTGCCGCGTTGGCCGGCACCCGCGCCTTGCGCGAGTTGGGTTGCAGGTTGTTTGAAGACATCGGCTTGATCGCCCTCGACGACCTCGACTGGTACCCGCTGGTGGGCAACGGTATTACCGCCCTCGCCCAGCCAACGGCAGAGATTGGCGCGAGCGCGTTCGAGTGTTTGCTCAAGCGCTTGCGCGGCGATGACGGGCCGGCACGGACCCTGGATTTTGCGGCGCGGTTGATTGAGCGTGGGTCGACGCGGCCGTGTTTGGTGTGATGCTTCTGGCCCATCGCGAGCAGGCTCGCTCCCACAAGGGCACCACCGCGATTCCATGTGGGAGCGAGCCTGCTCGCGATGGGGCCCTCAAGATCACCCCATAAATCAACGATCGGATATTTTTTTGAACAAAAATGAAACCGGTTTCAGAGGTGCAAAACAATGAATAAATCACCCGTTTCCATCAGTCTTTCCAGCTACGGTGCCGAACTGGTTCGCCAGCGTGGGCAGTTGAGTTTTGTCGAGTTGCTGGCCGTTGCCGGCGCAGATCGCATAGAGCTGCGTGAAGAACTGCTCACCGATGAAGTGCCGTCGCAAGTGGCATCGGCCATCGAATACCACGGCTTGGGTTGCGTGTTTTCTTCACCGCTGGAACTGTGGCTGACCGGACAGGAGCAGCCCCATCCAGAACTGCCGGACACCTTAAGGCGAGCCCGGGCGTTTGGCGCCAAGTGGCTGAAGGTCTCGCTGGGGCACTTCACCGACACTCATTCCCTGTCGGCGCTGGCCCGTTGCTTGTCCCAGAGCCCGGTGCAGTTGCTGGTGGAAAACGACCAGACCTTGCAGGGTGGACGCATCGAGCCGCTCCAGCGGTTTTTCAGCGCAGTTGAAACGCATGCGCTGCCGGTGCAGATGACCTTCGATATCGGCAACTGGCAATGGCAGGACCAATCCGCCGCCAGCGCCGCGCACTTGCTCGGACGGCACGTCGGCTATGTGCATTGCAAAGCGGTCCACCGCCGTGCCGACGGCAAGCGGGTCGCCGTACCGCCCTCGCCCAGTGATTTACAGGAATGGGAACAGCACCTGCAGCACATGCCCCAAGGGGTGATGCGGGCGGTGGAATATCCGCTGCAAGGTACAGACCTGGTGCAACTGACCGCCGAGCATGTCACCACCCTCGCCCGCCTGGGTCAGGCACGGTTGGAGAGCGCTCATGTCTGAGATCGATATTCTGTCGTTTGGCGAAACCATGGCGATGTTTGTCGCCGAACAGAGCGGTGATCTGGCCGACGTTGCGCAGTTCCACAAACGCATTGCCGGCGCCGACAGCAATGTCGCGATCGGTCTGTCGCGACTGGGGTTCAAAGTGTCCTGGCTGAGCCGGGTCGGTGCGGATTCGCTGGGCCGGTTTGTAGTCGACACCCTGGAGCAGGAAGGTCTGGATTGCCGTTTCGTCGAGACCGACCCCGCGCACCCGACCGGTTTCCAGCTCAAGTCGCGTGCCGACGATGGCCGCGATCCTAGCGTCGAATACTTCCGCCGGGGTTCGGCGGCCAGTCTTCTGTCCGTGCAGTCGATCGTGCCTGAGCTGCTTGAAGCCCGGCATCTTCACGCCACCGGCATTGTCCCGGCGCTGTCCGGGTCGGCGCGCCAGATGTCCTTCGAATTGATGACCCGCATGCGCGAAGCCGGGCGCAGCGTCTCGTTCGACCCGAACCTGCGCCCGACACTGTGGGGCAGCGAACAGCAGATGATCGGCGAAATCAATCGCCTCGCCGCCCTGGCCCATTGGGTGCTGCCGGGCTTGAGCGAGGGACGCTTGCTCACAGGTTTCGAGGACCCGGCCGACATTGCGGCGTTTTATCTGGATCAGGGCGCCGAGGCGGTGGTGATCAAACTCGGCCCGGACGGCGCCTATTACCGCACCCCACATGATCAGGGTTTTGTACCCGGTGTTCCGGTGGCCAACGTGGTGGACACGGTGGGTGCCGGCGATGGTTTTGCGGTCGGCATGATCAGCGCCTTGCTGGAGAATTTCAGCCTCCCCGATGCTGTGCGGCGGGCCAACTGGATTGGCAGCCGTGCGGTGCAGAGCCGGGGGGATATGGAGGGGTTGCCGACTCGCGTTCAGTTATCCGCCGAGTTCGAGGCCGCCAATCGCGAGCAGGCTCGCTCCCACACTGGACCGCATGCACACACAGATTCTGTGAACACCACCGACCTACTGTGGGAAGAGCCGGGCGACGTTCGTCTGCTCGCGATGAGGCCCTGACTGTCACCGCATTACCTGAACCAGAACCGTTACCTGCTGCGACAAAAACAACAAGCTCAGGAGCACTGCCATGCAAACGCTGAACCTCGCCACCCGCCGCTGGTGGTACATCATGCCGATCGTGTTTATCACCTACAGCCTGGCGTATCTGGACCGCGCCAACTACGGTTTTGCCGCCGCCTCCGGGATGGCCGCTGACCTTTTGATCACACCGGGGCTGTCCTCGCTGCTCGGTGCGCTGTTCTTTCTCGGGTACTTTTTCTTCCAGGTGCCGGGGGCGATCTACGCGCAAAAGCACAGCGTGAAGAAACTGATCTTCGTCAGCCTGATCCTCTGGGGTGGCCTCGCCACGTTGACCGGCATCGTCTCCAACGCCTACATGCTGATCGCCATCCGTTTCCTGCTGGGCGTGGTCGAAGCCGCCGTGATGCCGGCGATGCTGGTTTACCTGTGCCACTGGTTCACCCGCGCCGAACGCTCGCGGGCCAATACGTTTCTGATCCTCGGCAACCCGGTGACCATGCTCTGGATGTCGGTGGTGTCGGGGTATCTGGTGCAGCATTTCAGCTGGCGCTGGATGTTTATCATCGAAGGGTTGCCGGCGGTGCTCTGGGCATTTATCTGGTGGCGCCTGGCCGATGATCGGCCTGCCGACGCCAAGTGGCTGAGCAACGAGCAGAAGCAAGACCTGCAAAGCGCCCTGGCCGCTGAACAGGTCGGGATCAAAGCGGTGAAGAATTACGCCGAAGCGTTCCGCTCGCCCAAAGTGATCATCCTGGCCTTGCAGTTTTTCTGCTGGAGCATCGGCGTTTACGGGTTTGTGCTGTGGCTGCCGTCGATCCTCAAACACGGCGCGCAGATGAACATGATCGAAGCCGGCTGGCTGTCGGCGCTGCCGTATCTGGCAGCGGTGATTGCGATGCTCGGTGTGTCCTGGGGCTCGGACCGGATTCAGCGGCGCAAACGTTTCGTCTGGCCGCCGTTGTTGATCGCCTCGATCGCGTTTTACGCCTCCTATGCCCTTGGCGCCGAACACTTCTGGTGGTCCTACGCGCTGCTGGTGATCGCCGGTGCCTGCATGTACGCCCCGTATGGGCCGTTTTTTGCCATCGTCCCGGAGATTCTGCCGGTCAACGTCGCCGGCGGAGCCATGGCGCTGATCAACAGCATGGGGGCTCTCGGCTCGTTTGGCGGATCTTATCTGGTCGGCTATTTGAACAGCGCCACCGGCTCGCCCGGCGCCTCTTACCTGTTGATGAGCGCGGCTTTGATGCTCTCGGTGGTCCTGACGATTTTCCTCAAGCCCGGTGCCAGCGACCGGGCCCAACCCTCGCGTGCGACGGCCCGGACCGTAGCGGCACATTCCTGAATTGAACAAGAGACTGATCGGATGAAAAAGCAGGTCGTGCTGTACAAAAAACTCTCTGCGCCACTCATGGCCCGCTTGCATGAACAGGCCGAGGTGACGCTGATCGACAGCCTTGACGCCGAGGGGCTGAAGCACTTGCGCGAAGTGCTGCCCACGGCTCACGGCCTGCTGGGCGCCAGCCTGAAGCTGGACGCCGAACTGCTCGACCTGGCGCCGCGCTTGCAGGCCATCGCCAGTGTCTCGGTCGGCGTCGACAACTACGACATCGACTACCTGAACCGCCGACAGATCCTGCTCAGCAATACCCCGGACGTGTTGACCGAAACCACCGCCGACACCGGTTTTGCGCTGATTCTGGCGACGGCCCGGCGCGTGGTCGAGTTGGCCAATCTGGTGCGTGCCGGGCAATGGAACCGCAACATCGGCCCGGCGCATTTCGGCACCGATGTGCATGGCAAGACCTTGGGCATTATCGGCATGGGCCGCATCGGCGAGGCGTTGGCCCAGCGTGGGCACTTCGGTTTCGGGATGCCGATTCTCTATCACAGCCACAGTCCGAAACCTGCGGTGGAGCAACGCTTTAACGCGCGGTACCGCAGCCTACCAGCGCTGCTGCAACAGGCCGATTTTGTCTGCCTGACATTACCGCTGAGCGCTGAAACCGAAGGATTGATCGGCGCCGAGCAGTTTGCACTGATGCGCCCGGAGAGCATTTTTATCAATATCTCCCGAGGCAAAGTGGTCGATGAGGCGGCGTTGATCGAAGCGTTGCGCCAAGGGCAGATTCGCGCGGCGGGGCTGGATGTGTTCGAGCGTGAACCGCTGGTCTACGACTCGCCGTTGTTGCAGTTGAACAACGTGGTGGCGACCCCGCATATTGGCTCTGCAACCCACGAAACCCGCGAGGCCATGGCCCGCTGTGCGGTCGACAATTTGCTGGCGGCGCTGGCGGGTGAACGGCCGGCGAATCTGGTGAATGGTGTTGCGTGGAAAGTTTGATGGTGTTGGTGTTCGCTAGATAGCTATCGCGAGCAAGCTCGCTCCCACAGGGGATTTGTTTCGGGCATGAATTCTGTGCTCGACGCAAATAAAGTGTGGGAGCGAGCTTGCTCGCGAATAGGCCGTCAAATCCAGCACAAAGCTCCAGGCGGTTCAGGTCCGCCGGGCTTTCAGCAGCTCCGTTGCACAGCGCACAATCCGGCGGCAGGCTTCGGCCAGCTGCTGTTGGTCGAGCACCAGGCCAATGCGGATATGCCCCGCCGCACTCGGCCCGAACGCTTCGCCGGCGAGCACCGACACGGCATAACCTTCCAGCAGTTTTTCGGCGAATGCCTGCGCACCGACCCCGGTCTGGCGCACATCGACCATCACGAACATCCCGCCATCCGGAATCACCGGGCTGATGCCCGGGCAGTCGCCCAGGCGCGCGCACACCAGATCACGCCGCGCACGGTATTCGTTGCGCATCAGCGCAAGCTCCGGCAAATCAGCCTCCAGTGCCACCCGCGCTGCGTTCTGCACGAAGTCGGGAATGCCAAAGAGCATGCACAGCGAAAGGTTCTCCAGGTGTTCAGTCAAGGGTTTCGGGCCGATCACCCAACCGACTCGCCAGCCAGTCATGGCGTGAGATTTCGACAGACTGTTCACGGTCGCCGTACGCTCGGCCATCCCCGGCAGGCTGGCCGGACTGATGTGCTCACCCTCATATAACAGTTCGCTGTAGACCTCATCGCTGATCAGCCACAAGTCATGCTTGACGCACAAACGCGCCAAGGCCTGCCAGATCGCCAGCGACAGGCTTGCCCCGGAAGGATTGTTCGGACTGTTGAGCAGAATGGCGCGCGTCCTGGGAGTGATCCGTGCGGCGATGTCCGTCGGGTCAACGCGAAAGCCGTTCTCCGGCCGCACCGCGATGGGTACCACCTTCGCCCCGCAGGCACCGAACACGCCTTCGTAGGTCACGTACATCGGTTCGGCGACCAGCACCTCGTCACCCGGGTCGAGCAAACATTGCACCACCGAATACACCGCACACTGCGCACCCGGTAGCACCAGCACATGATCGGCATCGACCACCTGACCGCTGCGCCGAGTGTGACGACGGGCGATGCTGGTGCGCAGCGACCGCGTGCCGCGCACCTCCGAATAATGCGTGTCACCGGCCAGCAAGCTGTCGATGGCTGCCTGCACGATCGGCTTTGGCGTATCGAAATCCGGGTCGCCGACCGACAGCAGCAGGACATCGACGCCCTGCTCGCGCAACTCCAGCGCTCGGTAGTGAATCTGCCAGGCATCGGCTCCGTCGCCGGCGATCCGTTGGGTCAAGGCTGAATAGCGCATGTACTTCTCCTGTCGCGCGAGTTCCACATTCAACCCTATCTCAAATCACGAAACGCGCCACCATGGCATTCAAATCAACCGCCAGGCGCGACAACTCATGGCTGGCGGCGCTGGTCTGGTTGGCACCAGCAGCCGATTGCGTGGCCAGGTCGCGGATGTTCACCAGGTTGCGGTCCACTTCGCGCGACACCTGCGCCTGTTCTTCCGAGGCGCTGGCGATCACCAGGTTGCGCTCGTTGATCTGGTGGATCGACTGGGTGATCTGCTCCAGCGCCACGCCGGCCGCACGGGCCAGTTCCAGCGTGGTGTGCGTGCGCTGGTTGCTTTGCTGCATGGAGTCGACCGCTTCGCCGGTGCCGTTTTGAATCCCGGCGACCATTTTTTCGATTTCCTGGGTCGATTGCGCAGTGCGATGCGCCAAGGCGCGGACCTCGTCCGCCACCACGGCAAAACCGCGTCCGGCTTCACCAGCACGCGCGGCTTCAATAGCAGCGTTAAGTGCCAGCAGGTTGGTCTGCTCGGCAATCGCCCGGATCACATCCAGCACCTTGCCGATATCACGGCCCTGAGTGGCCAGGCCTTCAATCATCAGCGAGGTGCTTTGTACGTCATGGGTCATGGTCTGAATGGCGTTGACGGTTTCCACCACGCGATCGCGACCTTCACGGGCGGCCTGGGTCGATTGATTCGACGCTTCGGACGTAGACACCGCGTTGCGTGCAACCTCTTCCACGGCGGCGGTCATTTCATTGACAGCGGTCGCGGCCTGTTCGATTTCGTTGTTTTGCTGTTGCAGGCCGCGCGACGCTTCTTCGGTCACGGCGCTGAGTTCTTCTGCGGCAGCGCCCAGCTGATTCGCGGAACCGGCGATCTGTTCGATGGTTTTGCGCAAGTTGGCCTGCATGGTCGACAAGGCACCGAGCAAACGCGCCGGTTCGTCCTTGCCGTCAATTACGATAGGTTTGGTGAGGTTACCGCCAGCAATGGACTCGGCAGCGGCGACCGCACGGTTCAGTGGTGTGACGATGCTACGGGTCAGCAGCCAGGCCAGCAGCACCGTCACCAATGCGGCAAACACCGAAACCGCGATGATGCCGTTGGTAGCGAAAGAATATTGGTCGCCCGCTACAGCATCGGCCTCAGTTGCGCCCGCCTTGTTAATGGCGATCAATTTGTTCAGCTGCTCACCCATCAGATCGGTACCGTCCTTGATACGCGTATTAATCAGGTTGCGCAGTTCATCGAGTTTGTTCTGCCGCGACAGCTCCATCATCTGGCTTTGGGCTTGCAGGTAGCTGTCCAGGGTGGCAGCAAAGGTTTTATACAGCGCCGCTTCTTCCGGGCCGGCTGGCAGGGCTGCGTAGCTCTTTTGAGCTTGTCTGGCCTTGTCAGTGAGTACGTTGATGCGGGTTTCAGCGTCTTGCAGTCCGGCGGCGTCGCGGTTTACCAGCACGCGGAACGAGAGGATACGCAAGCGCAAGACGCTCTCGGTGATATTCCCAAGGAAGGCGACGCTGGGCAGCTGATTGGTTTCCATGTCGATGGAGGCCTGGCGGATGATCGACATTCGGTTCACGGCAAAGATGCCAAGCACGATGACCAGCAATGCAATGAACGCAAAACCCAGGAACGCTCGAGGCGCGATATTCATATTACGTATGGACATAGGATGACTCTCGGGTGGTGAAGTCTTCGAGCATCCATGCAGTGAACGCTGGCAGGCAGAAAGTTGCGCCCAGCGTGCAGGTAGGCGACTTTTATTTGAGAGGTTATGCGCCTATACCCTGTATCGGCAGGGCTTTAGATTTTATGGAGGGTTGAGCGAAATATATTTCTGGGCTGGAGAAGTGTTTCAGTGGTGAAACACTGCTCCTACCTGTGGCGAGGGAGCTTGTCGGAACGCCGCACCGTCCCGCTCAGTGGCGAAGCCGCCGTAAGCCTTTGCTTTATTTTTTTCCATTTCGGGGCCGCTTCGCGTCCCAGCGGGACGGTGCGGCGTTCCGACAAGCTCCCTCGCCAAAAAGGACCGTGTTCAGTGCTTATGTACCGCCATGCGCCAGACGCGGGCGATGTCCCGGGCGCGATCCTGTAGCAGGCGCGGGGCGTCGACGCAGGCTTGCTCCAGGGTCATTGGCCCGGATGCGAGGGCGAATGCCGCGTCCACGCCATGTTCGTACATCTGCTGGTAGCCCTCGCCGAGCGTGCCGGCAATTACGATCACCGGTACGCCCTGTTGCCGGGCGATACGCGCCACGCCAAACGGGGTTTTGCCGCGCAAGGTCTGGGCATCGAAGCGGCCCTCGCCGGTGATCACCAGGTCTGCATCACGTACTGCCTCTTCCAGGCCGACCAGATCGGCAACCACTTCTACACCGGCGCGAAATTGCGCGCCAAGAAACGCCTTGGCCGCAAAACCCAGACCGCCCGCAGCGCCACTGCCTGGTTCGTCACGCAGATCTTTTCCCAGCGCTTGGGCGCAGATCCCGGCGAAATGCCCAAGGGCCTGATCCAGTTGTCGGACCTGCTCGAGCGATGCACCTTTCTGCGGGCCGAATATGGCCGAGGCTCCGTGGAGGCCGCACAACGGATTGTTGACGTCGGCGGCGATCTCGAAGCGCACGCTGGCCAGACGCGGGTCCATTTCACTCAGGTCGATCCGTGCCAGTTGCGCCAATGCCAGGCCACCCGGTTGCAATGTCTGGCCCTGGGCATCGAGCAGTCGTACACCCAGCGCCTGCAACGCACCGGCACCTGCGTCGTTGGTGGCACTGCCGCCGATGGCCAGGATGATCCGCTGCGCCCCTGCATCGAGTGCCGCGCGGATCAGTTCGCCCGTGCCGAAGGTGCTGCTGATGCACGCATCGCGTTGACCCAGCGGCACCAACTGCAAGCCGCTGGCTTCGGCCATTTCGATGATCGCAGTGTGAGTATGGGGCAGCCAGCCCCAGTGCGCGTCGACCTGTATACCGAGCGGCCCCTGCACGCTGGCGCTGCGCAGCTCACCTTCGCAGGCTGCGAGAATCGACTCGACCGTGCCTTCGCCGCCATCAGCCATCGGACACTTGACCAGCGTCGCGTCCGGCCAGACCTCGGCCAGGCCCAGCGCAATGGCAGTGGCCACGGCTTCGGCGCTGAGGCTGTCCTTGAACGAATCAGGGGCGATGACGATTTTCATGTGAATTCTCCAGTTCCAATGGAGCCCATGCTGCCAGTTGATATGAACAATAACGCCGGTCCGTTGCACAAGTGCAGCAGGGGTTTATTGTTCATTCTCACAAAACCCACAAGGATTGGCAGCGAAACAAAATGTTGTGAACCTTGCCGATCCATTGTGGGAGCGAGCCTGCTCGCGAAGGCGATGTGTCAGTCGCCATGGATATTGGATGTGATGACCTCTTCGCGAGCAGGCTCGCTCCCACAGGGATTAATGTCGTTCACGGTTTGGCGTCTGTCTCGGGCAGCAATTGCACGCCCAGGTACAGCGCGAGCATGCCGTCGAGGCGCAACGGGTCAACGCCGCTGAGTTCGGCAATGCGCTCCATGCGGTAACGCAAGCTGTTGCGGTGAATGCCCAACGCATCGGCACAGGCCTGGCTTTGGCCATCGTGTTCGCACCAGCTTCGTAACGTCGCCAACAGTTGGCCGTTGCTGTCCTTGGCGATGACTTTGCGCAGAGGCGTGAGCAACTCGTCCAGCGCATCATCGTTGCGATGACGCCAGAGCATGACCGGCAATCGATAGCGGTTCAGCATCAGCAAACGGGTTTTCGGCAGCACATCGCGCCCATAGGCCAGCAAGTCGCCGACCCGTCGATAGCAGCGGCGCAAGCCTTGCAAACCATCGGCCTGGCCACCCACGGCAATACGCAGAATGTTCCAGCCCAGGCCCTCGAGTTTTTCCAATAAGCGCTCGTTGTCCACCACTTGCGTGGTCGGCCGGCACCACAGCAACGACGACTTCGCGGAGCTCACGCACCAACTGTCGGGATAGCGTGAGATCAGCCAGGCACTCAAGGCCTCGGCGGTTTGCCCCGCGCCATGCTCCAGGCCCAACTCGAACAAATAAGGCGTGCGCGACAACTGCGGCTTGAGGCCCATTTGCTGAGCTTCGTCGATCAGCCGTGGCGAATCCCCGGCCTCGCTGAGCAGCAACGCCAACAGGTCATCGCAACGCTGGCGACGCCATTGCTGCTCGGCCTGCTGGTTGCGCTGGCCGACCAGCATCTCGGCAGTCATGCGCACCAGTTCGGCATAGGTACGCAGTTGCTCGGGTTCGCCAGTAATGCCCAACACGCCGATCAAACGTTGATCGAGCAGTAACGGCAAATTGATCCCCGGTTGCACGCCTTTGAGGTGCACGGCGGTCTGCGCGTCGATTTCCACCACGCGCCCATTCGCCAGCACCAGTTGCGCACCTTCGTGCCGGGTGTTGATCCGCTCCGGCTCGCCACTGCCGAGGATCAGCCCCTGGCTGTCCATGACATTGACGTTGTACGGCAGAATGGCCATCGCCCGGTCGACGATATCCTGCGCCAGGTCGTGATCGAGTTCGAACATGCGGCGTAATCCTTGAAAACGTGCGGTGATTGATTGTTCACCCGCACAGGCTGTTGGCGCAAACCCTGTGCTCAGGCACAAAGACTTCCGCCCAGGGGTGACCGAGACTCATCAGGCGACCAACGTTACCCTTGCCTCGCAAAAAATCATAATAAAGAGAGTCCCGCCATGTCACAGAGCGCCGCTGCCACCCTGGCCACCGATGACGATAAAAACGCCGTCTACAAGCGCGTTACCCTGCGCTTGATCCCCTTCATCTTTGTCTGCTACCTGTTCAACTACCTCGACCGGGTCAACGTTGGATTTGCCAAACTGCAGATGCTCGATGCGCTGAAATTCAGCGAAACCGTGTACGGCCTCGGGGCCGGGATATTCTTCATCGGCTACGTGTTGTGCGGCGTGCCGAGCAACCTGGCGCTGAGCAAGTTCGGCCCACGGCGCTGGATCGCGCTGATGATGGTCACTTGGGGCATGCTGTCGACCTGCCTGCTGTTCGTCACCACACCGACCGGGTTCTATACCTTGCGCCTGTTCACCGGTGCCGCCGAAGCCGGATTCTTCCCGGGTGTGGTGCTGTACCTCTCGCAGTGGTTCCCGACCTTCCGCCGTGGCCGCATCATGGCGCTGTTCATGTCGGCGATTCCGGTGTCCGGCCTGCTTGGCAGCCCGTTCTCTGGCTGGATTCTCAACCACTTCGCCGCCGGCCAGGGTGGCCTCGCCGGCTGGCAGTGGATGTTCCTGCTGCAAGGCATTCCGACCATCACGCTGGGTGCGCTGGCGTTCTTCCTGCTCAGTGACAACTTCGCCAGCGCCAAATGGCTCAAGCCAGAAGAACGTGCCGTGCTCGAGGCGGATCAAGCCATCGATTGGTCCAGCAAACCGAAAACCGCCACCGACTCGCTGCTGGCCGTGTTCAAGAACCCGGCGATCTGGGCATTCGGCCTGATCTACTTCTGCATTCAAAGCGGTGTGTACGCGATCAACTTCTGGTTGCCGTCGATCATCAAGAACCTCGGTTTCGCCGATAACCTGGTGATCGGCTGGCTCAGTGCGATTCCGTACCTGCTGGCAGCCGTGTTCATGCTGATGGTCGGTCGCTCGGCTGACTTGCATAAAGAACGCCGCTGGCATTTGGTGGTGCCGATGCTGATGGGCGCGGTGGGTCTGTTGATTGCCGTGAACTTTGCGGCCAACCCGGCCATTGCGATTCTTGGCCTGACCATCGCCACCATGGGCGCCCTCACCGGCTTGCCGATGTTCTGGCCAGTGCCGACCGCCATGCTCAGCGCCGGCGCAGCTGCCGGTGGCCTGGCGTTGATCAACTCCATGGGCCAGATGGCCGGTTTCCTCAGCCCGTACCTGGTCGGCTGGGTCAAGGACAGCACCGGCTCGACTGATGCGGCGTTGTATCTGCTGGCGGGCGTGATTGTTTGCGGCAGTCTGTTGGCACTGCGCATGACCCGCACTTTGCGCGTTTAATCACCGCGAATCTTCCAATGCGGGAGCGAGCCTGCTCGCGATGGCGGCATGACAGTCAACATTGATGTTGAATGTAAAGCAGCTATCGCGAGCAGGCTCGCTCCCACACTGATTTCAGCATTGGCCGGATAATTCCGTTTGCCCCGTGCGGTTGTTCTGGTATTTGATTGAGCCTTTCCCACCGGTAAAAGGATTTCGCACATGACCTACCGCACACTGGGCCACTCCGGCCTGCAAGTGTCTACGTTGACCCTCGGCACCATGATGTTTGGCGAACAGACCAGCACCGAAGATTCGCTGCGGATCATCGAGAAGGCCTGGGATCAGGGCGTCAACTTCATCGATACGGCAGACGTGTACACCGGCGGCCGCTCCGAAGAGATCGTCGGCGAAGCGATTGCCGGTCACCGTCACGAATGGGTGGTGGCCTCCAAGGTCGGCTTTGGCCCGGTGGACGGTGTGCCGAATCGCAGCGGGCTGAGCCGCAAGCACCTGTTCAATGGCATCGATGCCAGCCTGTCCCGCCTGGGCACCGATTACCTGGACATCTATTACCTGCACCGCGAAGACCACAACACGCCACTGGAGGTCACGGTGTCGGCCATCGGCGACCTGATTCGCCAAGGCAAGATCCGTTACTGGGGCTTGTCCAACTACCGTGGCTGGCGTATCGCCGAAGTAATCCGCGTCGCCGAGAAACTCGGCGTCGACAAACCGGTGATCAGCCAGCCGTTGTACAACATCGTCAACCGCCAGGCCGAAACCGAACAAATTACCGCCGCCAATGCCTACGGCCTCGGCGTGGTGCCTTACAGCCCGCTGGCCCGTGGCGTGTTGAGCGGCAAGTACGCGCCAGACGTCACTCCGGATGCCAACAGCCGCGCCGGTCGCCAGGACAAGCGCATCCTGGAAACCGAATGGCGGGTCGAGTCACTGCGCATAGCCCAGCAGATTCAGGCATACACCCAAGAGCGCGGCGTCGGCATCGTCGAGTTCGCCATCGCTTGGGTGCTGAACAACTCTGCCGTCAGCTCGGCCATCGTCGGCCCGCGCACCGAAGCCCAATGGGATGCCTACACCAAGGCCCTGGCGGTGAAGATCACCGCCGAAGACGAAGCCTTCATCGACTCGCTGGTGACGCCGGGACACTCGTCGACACCGGGGTTCAATGACATGGGCCATTTCGTCTCGGGGCGTAGACCGCGTTCCAACTAAATAAACACATCCCCCTGTGGGAGCGAGCCTGCTCGCGATGGCGGTTTCACATTCAACATTGATGTTGGCTGGTAGACCGCCATCGCGAGCAGGCTCGCTCCCACAGTTGGTTTATGTTGATCAGTCGGACAATATTCGGCTCTGAAACCACGTATCCTCTGCACCCGCTTCACACTCACTCAATGTCTCGCGAGGACAGTTTGTCTAAAGGTATTGCTCTATCGGTGTCAGCCTCGGTGCTGTTCGCCGTCATGTATTTCTACACCTCGTTGCTGTCGCCCCTGAGCGGCGTGGAAATCTTCGGCTGGCGAATGCTGCTGACTGTGCCGTGCATGACCGTGTTCATGGTGGTTTCCGGCGAATGGCGGCGTGTGGTCGAGATCCTCCGTCGGGTGGGCAGCAAACCGGCATTGTTCGGTGGCCTGCTGGCTTCCTCGGCATTGCTCGGCGTGCAACTCTGGTTGTTCATGTGGGCGCCGCTGAACGGCCACAGCCTTGACGTTTCGCTGGGCTACTTCCTGCTGCCACTGACCATGGTGCTGACCGGGCGCATCGTCTATGGCGAACAGCTCTCGTACCTGCAAAAGGTCGCCGCGTTTTTCGCCACCCTCGGCGTGCTCAACGAGTTGTATCAGGTGGGCAGTTTTTCCTGGGCGACTCTCTTGGTGGCCATCGGTTACCCGACCTACTTCGTGCTGCGCCGACGTTTGGCGTCGGACAACCTCGGCGGTTTGTGGCTGGACATGACGCTGATGCTGCCGGTGGCGTACGGGTTCGTGCACAGCGGCGAACAAGGCTTTGCCGTATTCGATCAACACCCGTGGTTGTCGCTGCTGATCCCCCTGCTCGGGGTGATCAGTGCTTCGGCACTGGTGGTGTACATCATCGCCAGCCGCTTGCTGCCGTTCAGCTTGTTCGGGCTGCTGAGCTATGTCGAACCGGTGCTGTTGCTGGGGGTTGCATTGCTGCTGGGAGAAAGTATCAAGGCGGGAGAATGGCTGACCTACATTCCGATCTGGCTGGCGGTGCTGGTGTTGGTGTTTGAGGGCTTCAAGCATTTGATGCGGCATCGCCGCCCTTGACGCTGCGCAAAACAATGTGGGAGCGAGCCTGCTCGCGATGGCGTCTTCAGACTCAACATTGATGTTGGCTGACAGATCGCTATCGCGAGCAGGCTCGCTCCCACAGGTTTACAGTTGAAGCAGATTACTCAGTCGAGAGCACACCACGGCGAACCTGGTCGCGTTCGATGGATTCGAACAGTGCCTTGAAGTTGCCTTCGCCGAAACCATCGTCGCCTTTACGCTGGATGAATTCGAAGAACACCGGGCCCATCAGGGTTTCCGAGAAGATTTGCAGCAGCAGACGCTTGTCGCCCGCTTCGGACGAACCGTCCAGCAGAATCCCCCGCGCTTGCAGTTCGTTGACCGGTTCGCCGTGGTTCGGCAAACGGCCTTCGAGCATTTCGTAGTAGGTGTCTGGCGGCGCGGTCATGAAGCGCATGCCGATCTTTTTCAGGTGATCCCAGGTCTTGATCAGGTCATCGGAGAGGAAGGCAACGTGCTGGATACCCTCGCCGTTGAACTGCATCAGGAACTCTTCGATCTGCCCGGCGCCCTTGGACGATTCTTCGTTCAGCGGGATGCGGATCATGCCATCCGGGGCAGTCATGGCCTTGGAGGTCAGGCCGGTGTATTCGCCCTTGATGTCGAAGTAACGGATCTCACGGAAGTTGAACAGCTTCTCGTAGAAGTTCGCCCAATAAGCCATACGGCCGCGATACACGTTGTGGGTCAGGTGGTCGATGATCTTCAGGCCGGCCCCGACCGGGTGACGATCAACGCCTTCGATGAACACGAAGTCGATGTCGTAGATCGAGCTGCCTTCACCAAAACGGTCGATCAGGTACAACGGCGCGCCGCCAATGCCTTTGATCGCCGGCAGGTTCAGTTCCATCGGGCCGGTTTCGATGTGGATCGGCTGCGCGCCAAGTTCCAGGGCGCGCTTGTAGGCCTTTTGCGAATCCTTGACCCGGAACGCCATGCCGCACACCGACGGGCCGTGTTCAGCCGCGAAATACGAGGCGACGCTGTGGGGTTCGTTATTGAGGATCAGGTTGATCTGGCCCTGCCGATACAGGTGCACGTCTTTGGAGCGGTGGGTCGCGACCTTGGTGAAGCCCATGATCTCGAAGATCGGCTCAAGGGTGTTCGGGGTCGGCGATGCGAATTCGATGAACTCAAAGCCCATCAGGCCCATTGGGTTTTCGTATAAATCTGCCATGGTTGGCGCCTCATCATGATGCTTTTGGAATTAACGGAACGTTAGTTACAAGCACTGCTGAGAGCGGCGGGTGGCGCACAGGAGATACCTCGCACACTGCGGGCGAGAAAATCACCGTAGATCAATTGGAACCCGAATATCTTCATTGTCGACCCAAGGCTCTTGCGGGCGAGGCTTCTGCTGCCAGAAGACGTTATTCTTATATGCGTAACCGGATTCTACACAGCGTAACCATGTTTGTCCGCCTTCTCTATAAAATCCCCCTTTTTGACGCTGGTGCAAGGGGTTTATTGCACAGGTAAATGCCCAGCAGAATCGCCCCGCCTCCCAGGTACATCGCCCCACTCGACTGCTCGCCCAGCAACAACGCGCCAAGTATCACTGCCGTCAGCGGATTCAGGGCGATGAACACCCCCGAACGGGTAGCGCCGATTTTACGAATACCGTCGTAGTACCAAATGTAGGCCAGTGCCGAACCGAGTACCCCCAGGTACAACAGACTCAACAGCTGCGTCACCTGCAAATCGCCCAACACCTCAAGACTCACCTCGCCGCGTGCGGCGCTGGTCGTCCATAACATCAATGTGCCCAGCACAATCGAGTAGGTCACGGTGTGCAGCGGGCCCAACGCTTGGTTCAGGCCTTTGGAAAACAACGAATAGATGCCCCAACCCAACACGCAACCGAAAATCAGCAGATCACCGATCCAGCTGTTCGCGGTGCCACCATCAAACACAGGCTGGTTGCGACTGACAATGACCAGCCCTGCCCCGGCGATGCAGATCGCGATGCCGCCAATTTTGGCCCGACTCAAGCGTTCCTTGAACAGCAGCCACGACGCCAACCCGATGACCGCTGGATTCAACGCCACGATCAGCGATGCCCGAGAGGCGTTGATGTAGTGCAAGCCGTAAAAGAAACACAGGTTGTAAAAGAAGATCCCGAAAAAACCCAGCACGCCCAACTGCAACCACTGCCTGAAGGTCGGACGCATCAAAGGGATGCGCGCCAGAGCCATAAACAGCAGCAAGGCCAGGCTCGCCAACAGAAAGCGCAGGCTCGCCGCGAATAACGGGCTGAGAGCGTCGGCGAGAAACCGGCCAGCCACGAAGGTCCCACCCCAGATCATCGTGACCGTGGCGAGTTTCAGGTAAACCGGAACATCTGAATCACGGGAGCCACTTTGGACAAGGCTTTTCATAAATCTCCACGCCGAGAAGGAAGTCGGATGACGTATTCTTTGCGTAATGCCTGATCATCGTAAAATGAGTAAACACTCATGACCCTGACCCAACTCGAGATCTTTTCGCTGGTGGCCGAGCTGCACGGTTTCACCAGTGCGGCCAACCGCCTGGGCATCACCCAGTCGGCGGTGTCCCATGCCATCAAGTCGCTGGAGCAGGAACTCGGTGTCGAGTTGCTCAGAAGGCATCAGTCCCACATCGAACTCAGCGATATCGGTCAACAACTGCTGTTACGCGCCCGCGCCATGCTCGGGCTGGCCAGCACCCTGCGCCAGGAAGCAGCGGATGCTCGCGGAATGAAACGTGGCACGCTGCGTATCGGCTCATTCGGACCGACCTCGTCGATCAAACTGCTGCCGAAAATTTTGCAGCACTACCGCGCGGCGTATCCCGGAATCGAGATCCATGTTGACGAAGGTCCGGATCGGCAAGTGCTGCAATGGCTTGAGGAGCGGCGTATCGACATCGGTTTTGTGGTGTTGCCCGAGGAACGCTTTGATACGTTTGCGCTGGTGGAAGACCAGATGGTGGCGCTGTTACCGGCCACTCATGAACTGGCCAGACGCGACAGCCTGACCTTGAGTGATCTGTGTCACGACCCGTTCATACTTACTGAAGCCGGCTCTTCGGAGCTGGTTTCGCACCTGTTCAGCGCTGCCCGACTGACCCCGGACATTCGCTATCGCAGCTCGCAATTGCTCAGCACACTGGAAACGGTTAGCCGTGGTGACGCCTTGACGCTGGTGGCTGAACTTTCGCTGCCGAACGCGGAACAACCGCTCTACGTGAAAAGGCCCCTTAAACCACCGGTCAAACGTCAGGTCGGCCTGGCAGTACTCGACCAGCGCCAGTCATCACCGGCGACCCTGGCGTTTATCAAGTTGGCCGTAAGTCTGGACTACCGTTGAAAAGCGCAAAGCCTGTGCGCCATCTATCATGGCCCTTGTCTGTACTCTTTTTGAGAGGCAAGCCGTCGTCCTGCCTGCATTTGAGAGCCCTACTCTTCTGAGAGCCCTACTCCGTCGCCGCAGGTTCCGCGCATGCCCTTGACCATCAAAGCCCGCCGCACACCACGGACTCGCAACCTCATCACGCTGTTGATCGGCTTGGTGCCGGTGGTGCTGGGCTTCGCCATTCTGCATATGCAAGCCGAACGGGTGCTGGAGCAAAGCACCCACCAAACGGCCGAAGAAGCGGTGCGGCAATTCGATTTGATGCTCGATGACACCGCGCTGGCAGCACAAGAACTGCTGCCGCTGGCCGGACAGCCTTGCGCCGATGTCAAACTGGCCCTGCGCGAACAAGTCACGCGCCGGCCCTTCGTGCGTTCGACCAATCTTGTGTGGGACAACAACATATATTGCAGTTCACTATTTGGCGACTATCAGGCAGCGGTTGATCCTGGCGAGTACACCCAAGGCAAGTTGTGGTTGATGAACGGCAACCCGGTCACACCCAATACCGCGGTGCTGGTGTATCGCCTCAGCGAAGGCAAGCAAGGCGCCCTGACCGCCCTTGACGGCTATCACCTGAGCAACGTCCTGCGGCTGATTGGTCGTCAGACTCTACTGTTACTGCAAGTCGGCCCCCACTGGTTATCTACCGATGGCCAGGTCCACGAGGGCGCCCTGCCTGTATTACCGGTAGCCCGCAGCAATCTTGAATCTTCGCGGTATGCCTTTGAAGTCGAGGCCGGCTTCCCGGTGGGTGAAGTCTGGCGTTACATGACGACTGAATACCCACCGCTGTTCAGCCTGCTGATTTTCTTTGGGGTCATTGCCGGGGCCATTGGTCATTGGCTACAGAAGCGCTCGTCTTCACAGACTCACGAACTGCAACGAGCACTGGAGGCCAACGAGTTCATCCCGTACTTCCAGCCTGTGGTTCACGGTGACAGCAAAGCGTGGGCAGGCATCGAGGTCTTGATGCGCTGGCAACACCCGAAAGAAGGCCTGGTGCGTCCGGACCTGTTCATTCCATTCGCCGAGCATTCCGGATTGATCGTGCCGATGACCCGCTCGTTGATGCGCCAGACTGCCGCGCTGCTCGCCCCGCATGCGCATGCGTTCCATGAGCGCTTTCATATCGGCATCAACATCACCGCCAGCCACTGCCGTGACCTTGCGCTGGTAGACGATTGCCGCGAGTTTCTCGCCGCCTTCCCGCCCGGCAAGGTCGCGCTGGTTCTGGAGCTGACCGAGCGCGAGTTGATCGAACCCAACGCCATCACCCTCCAATTGTTTGAACAGTTACATGCGCTGGGGGTGATGATTGCGATCGATGACTTTGGCACCGGGCATTCAAGCCTGGGGTATTTGCGCCAGTTCAATGTGGACTTTCTGAAAATCGATCAAAGCTTTGTGGCGATGATCGGTGTCGATGCCTTGTCCCGCCATATACTCGACAGCATCATCGAACTTTCGGCCAAGCTGGACCTTGGTATCGTTGCCGAAGGTGTCGAAACCGTCGAGCAGAGTGATTATCTTGCCCGTCATGGGGTGAACTTTCTGCAAGGCTACCTATTTGGACGACCGATGCCGGGTACCGACTTCATTATTGCGTTGAACAGCCATTAATTAGCCACTTTGCGCGTTCCATGGACATCCTCAAAAAAGGATCCATGCCGCAAATTGCATCAAACAGCAACGTGCGTTACATCATGAAAAAGACGTGATTTACTCTGGGCGAATTAACTACTACAATTTTTCTTGCCTGCGCAAGATTGACAGGTGAGCCATTAACACCGAGTCGCTACAAGGCTCTTGGCTTATAGCTTTGTTGGCGGTTGGTATCAGCCAAACACACTATTGGAGTAAAGATATTGTCCAGACTCGCTGAATTTCGTGCCGCTGAAAAGGCCCTTCAAGAACAGCTCGCGCAGCTGGAATCGCTGAAGAACGACGCCGGGCTCAAGAAAGAAATCGAATTCGAAGAAAAGCTCCAGGGGCTGATGAAAACCTACGGCAAGAGCTTGCGCGACATCATCGCCATTCTCGACCCGAATCCAAAATCCAGCCTGCATCAGGCCGTCGCACCGAAAACCCGCCGCGCCCGTGTGGTCAAGGTTTATCAAAACCCGCACACCGGTGAACTGATTGAAACCAAGGGCGGCAATCACCGCGGCCTGAAAGCCTGGAAGGAACAATATGGTGCAAGCACCGTTGACTCCTGGCTGCGCGCTTAAGCTTTCCTGCGCCCCTCCAAAAGCCCTGCCTGTGCAGGGCTTTTTTATGCTCATCTATACTTAATGCAACGATGATCGTCGATCTAGTTGGAAACGCCGGCCAAATACCATAGGCATCCGGTACAACTTTCTGCTTAATCCCTTTGGGCATTAAACAACACCCCTCGGCACGGCCAGCGTGCAGACATCGCGCATTACTAAAGTCTCAAACTGTTTCGTGCATCGCGTATTTCATCCTGACTTGCGGCATAAGCCTCGGCTTGGCCTGCGTAGGAAAAAACATAGGCCTTATCAGCATCTAGCGCTGCGACTAATGTTTGCGACAACACATGTCGTCCATTCTGGGTGACCGTGCAGGTGGTTTCCAGCGCTTGCAGCCTGCTCAATGTAGCGGGATGAATTTTGTTGCAGACACTTTGATAACCGCCCCGAAAAAAATCCTTTTGCACGGACTTGCGCATTTCCAGCAGCACGCCTTGCAAATTGACTTCATGCCCCGGCTCAACCTGGCTCATGGTCAACTCCATGACCAGGACCGGATCACCGTTTGCATCGTTTTTCACCGCCCGCTGCCTTGAAACCCTGGGCGGTGTTTGAGTTGTCGCTTCCTCTTGTGGCAACACTTGCACTGCCCAGCCGCTGGGCCAGGTAATCTCGGGGAGCACAGTCTCGGCGCGGGCAACAGCCGAAAACAGGCTGGTCAAAACAAGCAGGTAGCGATACGGTCGAAACATTGCACTCAACACTGACGGGGCGAACGTTAAAGTCTGAGCCCCGCCGCGCCGCCAGGCAATAGCTGAAGGTTTTGCTTTGGCGCAATACGCCGCCTTGCGTATTATTGGCGTACTGCAAGCAAGTCCCATCAACGGCAAGCCAAGTGACAGCCCTTGTCTTGAGCGCCGTTTGCCCCACTTTTTTCCGGAGGGCCCATGAGCCTGCACGAACTGAACTCCTTCCCCGGCGTTACCGCCCAACCTGACGCCGCCACGCAGCAATTTGTCTTCAACCACACCATGTTGCGGGTCAAGGACATCAGCAAATCCCTGGACTTCTACACACGCATCCTCGGCTTTACGCTGGTGGAAAAACGCGACTTCCCTGAAGCCGAATTCAGCCTGTACTTCCTGGCGCTGGTCGATAAGAACCAGATCCCGGCCGACGCAGCTGCACGCACCCAGTGGATGAAATCGATTCCCGGCATTCTTGAGCTGACTCACAACCACGGCACCGAGAACGATGCGGATTTCGCCTACCACAATGGCAACACCGACCCTCGCGGTTTCGGCCACATCTGCATTTCGGTGCCAGACATTCGCGCTGCTTGCGAGCGTTTCGAAGCCCTGGGCTGCGATTTCCAGAAACGCCTGAACGACGGCCGCATGAAGAGCCTGGCGTTCATCAAGGACCCGGACGCTTACTGGGTTGAGATCATTCAGCCAGCCCCACTGTAAAGCTCCCACAAAGATCAATCCATCATCTGGATTGTGTGAGACACAAAAAACCCCATGATCGCTCATGGGGTTTTGTGTTTTCAGCGTTGACGTTTACGCAGGCGCAGAGGTGCGAATCAGGTGATCGAAGGCACTCAGCGATGCCTTGGCACCCTCGCCGACCGCAATCACGATCTGCTTGTACGGCACGGTCGTTACATCGCCGGCAGCGAACACACCCGGTATCGAGGTCTCGCCACGGTTATCGACGATGATCTCGCCGCGCGGCGAAAGCTCGACGGTGCCCTTGAGCCAATCGGTGTTCGGCAGCAAACCGATCTGCACGAAGATCCCTTCCAGCTCGACGCTCAATACTTCGCCTGTCTGACGATCCTTGTAACGCAAGCCGTTGACCTTCTGGCCATCGCCGGTCACTTCAGTGGTTTGCGCGCTGGTGATCACTGTCACGTTCGGCAGGCTGTGCAACTTGCGCTGCAACACCGCATCGGCACGCAACTGCACATCGAACTCCAGCAGGGTCACGTGGGCGACAATACCCGCCAGGTCGATGGCCGCTTCGACACCCGAGTTACCACCACCAATCACCGCAACGCGCTTGCCTTTGAACAGCGGGCCGTCGCAGTGCGGGCAATACGCCACGCCTTTGTTGCGATATTGCTGCTCGCCCGGGACGTTCATTTCGCGCCAGCGAGCACCGGTCGCGAGGATCACGGTCCTGGCTTTGAGTGAAGCACCGCTGGCGAACTGGATCTGGTGCAGCTCGCCGTTCTTGCCCGGCAACAGCTTGTCGGCGCGTTGCAGGTTCATGATGTCGACGTCGTATTGCTTGACGTGTTCTTCCAACGCAACGGCGAGCTTCGGCCCTTCCGTCTCCTGTACCGAGATGAAGTTCTCGATCGCCATGGTGTCCAGCACCTGACCACCAAAACGTTCGGCTGCAACGCCGGTACGAATGCCTTTACGGGCGGCGTAGATTGCTGCCGAAGCACCGGCTGGCCCACCACCGACGACCAGCACGTCAAAGGCGTCTTTGGCGCTGATCTTCTCGGCTTGACGCTCGATGGCGCTGGTGTCGATCTTGGCAATGATTTCTTCCAGGCCCATGCGGCCCTGACCGAAATTCACGCCGTTCAGGTAAATGCTGGGCACGGCCATGATCTGCCGTTCAGTGACTTCATCCTGGAACAACGCGCCATCGATGGCAACGTGACGAATGTTCGGGTTCAGCACCGCCATCAGGTTCAGCGCCTGGACCACGTCCGGGCAGTTCTGGCACGACAGCGAGAAATAGGTCTCGAAGTTGAACTCGCCTTTGAGCGAGCGAATCTGTTCGATCACCTCACTGCTGGCCTTCGAAGGGTGACCGCCGACTTGCAGCAAGGCCAGCACCAGCGAAGTGAATTCGTGGCCCATGGGGATACCGGCGAAACGCAGGTTGATATCACTTCCCGGGCGGTTCAACGAGAACGATGGCTTGCGTGCATCGGTACCGTTGTCGAGCAAGGTAATTTGTTGGGAAAGACTGGCAACATCTTTCAGTAACGCGAGCATTTCCTGGGATTTCGCACCGTCGTCGAGGGAGGCTACGATCTCGATCGGCTGGGTGACCCGTTCCAGATATGACTTCAACTGAGCTTTAAGATTGGCGTCCAACATACGGGCGATTTCCATTTTGTATACGGTAGAAAAAACAACGCCCGAGCGAATCTCGCCCGGGCGTTTTTGAGGGCGATGCGGCTTACTTGTTTAAGAGCTCATCGCCCTCGATCGACTCACAGACTCAGATCTTGCCAACCAGGTCCAGGGACGGAGCCAGGGTGGCCTCGCCTTCTTTCCACTTGGCTGGGCAGACTTCGCCCGGGTGAGCGGCAACGTACTGGGCAGCCTTGATTTTGCGCAGCAGCTCGGAAGCGTCACGGCCAACGCCGCCATCGTTCAGCTCGACGATTTTGATCTGACCTTCAGGGTTGATCACGAAGGTGCCACGGTCGGCCAGGCCGACTTCTTCGATCAGTACGTCGAAGTTGCGGGAGATCACGTGGGTCGGATCGCCAATCATGGTGTACTTGATTTTTTCGATCGCTGGCGAAGTGTTGTGCCATGCAGCGTGGGCAAAGTGGGTGTCGGTCGACACGCTGTAGATTTCTACGCCAAGCTTCTGGAAGGCATCGTAGTTGTCAGCCAGGTCTTCCAGCTCGGTTGGGCAAACGAAGGTGAAGTCGGCCGGGTAGAAGAATACGACGGACCATTTGCCTTTCAGATCGGCGTCCGACACTTCGACGAATGCGCCGTTTTTGAATGCGGTAGCTTTGAACGGTTTTACGTGGCTGTTGATGATAGGCATCGTTGACTCTCCGTCAGGGGTTGAGAAGTTGATGGAGTGAATCCTACCTACTCGACCGACGGATGGCTCATTGGCAAACCTGATGTTGCTCATTGGTTTTCGCTATTAGCCTGCACTATCAATAGAAGAAAACTGTATCTATTCGCCAACAGCCTTTTCAGCGATCCGGAGCCCAAGTCGCACTGTGGGAGCAGCCGGGCGGCGTTCCGTCTGCTCGCGATAGCGGTGTAACAGTCACCCACAATGGTGAATGTTATGGCCTCATCGCGAGCAAGCTCGCTCCTACATTTGATCTCGGGTGCTCAATAATTCCGTGTCCCCCCATAGCTTCAGAGGCACGGAAGGACGATTAGCCCGCCACCGGTGTGCGCATGGTGACGAACTCTTCGGCAGCGGTAGGATGCACGCCGATGGTTTCGTCGAAATCGCGTTTGGTAGCGCCAGCCTTCAAGGCAATTGCCAGGCCCTGAACGATTTCACCCGCTTCCGGGCCGACCATGTGGCAACCCAGAACCTTGTCGGTCTTGGTGTCCACCACCAATTTCATCAACGTGCGCTCCTGGCACTCGGTCATGGTCAGCTTCATCGGCCGGAAACGGCTTTCGAAAATCTGCACCTCATAACCTTCTTCCCTGGCCTGCTCTTCACTCAGGCCAACGGTGCCAATGTTCGGCAAGCTGAATACGGCCGTGGGAATCATCTTGTAGTCGACCAGACGATACTGCTCGGGCTTGAACAGCCGACGCGCCACTGCCATGCCTTCAGCCAGGGCTACCGGCGTCAGTTGCACGCGACCGATCACATCGCCAATCGCCAGGATGGATGGCTCAGCGGTTTGATACTGCTCGTCGACTTCGACAAAGCCCTTCTTGTCGAGCGTGACCCTGGTGTTCTCCAACCCCAGGTTGTCGACCATCGGACGACGCCCCGTCGCGTAGAACACGCAGTCCGCCTGCAGCTCGCGACCATCCTTGAGGGTCACGTTCAAACTGCCGTCGGCCTGTTTTTCGATGCGTTCGATGTCGGCATTGAATTGCAGACTCATCCCGCGTTTGGTCAGTTCCTCCTGCAAATGCTTGCGCACCGAGCCGTCGAAGCCACGCAGGAACAGCTCACCGCGATACAGCAAGGTGGTTTCGGCGCCCAGCCCGTGGAAAATTCCGGCGAACTCTACGGCGATATAGCCACCACCGACCACCAGAACGCGCTTGGGCAGCTCTTTGAGGAAAAACGCCTGGTTTGAGCTGATGGCATGCTCGTGCCCCGGAATCTCGGGGATCTGCGGCCAGCCGCCGGTGGCAATCAGAATATGCTTGGCGGTATGCCGCTCGCCGTTGATCTCGACCTCATGCGGGCCAACGATTTTGGCGTGACCTTCATGCAAGGTTACGCCACTGCCCACCAGCAGATTGCGGTAGATACCGTTCAGCCGATTGATCTCGCGATCCTTGTTGGCGATCAGCGTTGCCCAATCGAAATTCGCTTCGCCCAACGACCAGCCAAAGCCCTGCGACTGCTCGAAGTCTTCGGCAAAATGCGCCCCGTAAACCAACAACTTCTTCGGCACGCAGCCAACGTTGACACAGGTCCCGCCCAGATAGCGGCTCTCGGCCACTGCCACCTTCGCACCAAAACCTGCAGCGAAGCGCGCTGCTCGTACACCGCCGGAACCGGCGCCAATCACATAAAGGTCAAAATCGTAGGCCATTTTCAATCTCCTCGGCAGGCCACAAGCATACTCGCTGCAGCTTTCTCGGTCAGCGCTGCGATTGACATGGGGCCGAAAAACGAAAAAGCCACCCGAAGGTGGCTTTCCAGAACAAAACAGCGAAGCGCTTTTAGTAAGCCTTGCCCGTCTTGTAGAAGTGTTCGAAGCAGAAGTTGGTCGCTTCGATGTAGCCTTCAGCGCCACCGCAGTCGAAACGCGTGCCTTTGAACTTGTAGGCAATCACGCAACCGTCTTGCGCCTGCTTCATCAGGGCGTCGGTGATCTGGATCTCGCCGCCTTTGCCTGGCTCGGTTTCTTCGATCAGCTTGAAGATGTCCGGGGTCAGGATGTAACGACCGATGATTGCCAGGTTGGATGGAGCATCTTCCGGCTTTGGCTTCTCGACCATGTTGCGGACGCGGTACAGGTCGTCACCGATCAAATCGCCAGCGATCACGCCGTATTTGTTGGTTTCCTGCGGGTCGACTTCCTGGATCGCGACGATGGTGCAACGGTACTGTTTGTACAGTTTGACCATCTGGGTCAGTACGCCGTCGCCGTCCAGGTTGACGCACAAGTCGTCCGCCAGTACGACCGCGAACGGTTCATCACCGATCAATGGACGGCCGGTCAGAATTGCGTGACCCAGGCCTTTCATTTCGGTTTGACGGGTGTAGGAGAACGAGCACTCGTCGAGCAGCTTGCGGATGCCGACCAGGTACTTCTCTTTGTCAGTACCTTTGATCTGGTTTTCCAGCTCGTAGCTGATGTCGAAGTGGTCTTCCAGGGCGCGTTTGCCACGACCGGTCACGATGGAGATTTCAGTCAAACCAGCGTCCAGTGCTTCTTCAACGCCGTACTGGATCAGTGGCTTGTTCACCACCGGCAGCATTTCTTTAGGCATGGCTTTAGTCGCTGGCAGGAAGCGAGTACCGTAACCGGCTGCTGGGAACAAGCATTTCTTGATCATAAAAGTCCTTAAAAGGGCTGTGTGTACGAGTTTCGGCGCAGTCTAATCAGCCGGCGAGCACCTTACAATGCCCCGCACTGGCTAACCGATGCCATCATAGAGAAATATTCTGGCGGATAGTTCCGCAACGACGCAGATTAGCCTCCAGGCCAAGACGTACGGAACAACGCAAAGACTTCACTTTAGACCAGTGAACGCGCGCGGGTACTTTTCCAGTTATCATTGCGCGATTGAACCAGCCAACGAGGCAGATAGATGTCGGCAGCAAAAAGCGTAAACGGTTACCTGATCAATCAAGCCAAAGATGGCCAGTGGTGGGTCGACAGCGTCAGCGGCGAAAACATCGCTGGGCCTTTCCCCACAGAGGCATTGGCGATTGAAGTCGCCTCGGTGTTTCAAGATACCCCGCCTGCACCCAAGCGGCGCGGTGCCAAGCCTGAGTAACACCGCTGCTCGAAAGAGCCCTGCCAAGGTGCAGGGCTTTTTTGTGATTGTCTGTACCGAAATAGTTGTTCGCTATAGCATCTCGCTGCAGGGCGACTTACGCCCTTACACACTGTTCACTCGATGACGACCCTTACATGAAAAAATATCTGGCTCTGATTGCGGTGTTGGCCTTGAGCGGTTGCGCGACTGCCTCCAAAACCTATCTGAACAATGGCGAGCAAGGCCTGTCGATCGACTGCTCGGGTGAAGCCAACTCCTGGGCCAAATGTTATCAAATGGCTGACGATTCCTGCGCTGGAACCGGCTATCGGATCATTGGCACCGATGGCACGCCAGCCACCAAGGAAAGCGACAAGACCCTGGGCGTCGACGTTGGCAACTACAAGAGCCGCAGCGTTGTAGTGGTGTGCAAGTAACCGGCAAGACGCTATGGCGGTTACATGTGAATTTCGGCGAATTTGATCCCGAGCCCGCGTACTGTCTCGATCAAATCATCCAGCCGAGCGAATGATTCGACCTCGTCGTTTTCATCCACCAGGAAATAGCTGCGCCCTGCACTTTTCTTGAAGAACACAATCCATTCCCCGGAGTTTGCCGGGTTTTGAATCACATGCGTCGCAGAGATAAGCCCCTCTGCATGCCGTTCTCTTACTTGCTCTCGCTTCATTGACCACTCCAGAAATGACAGTGCCGCCCAAGCCCGAGGCTGGACGGCACTCCTGCTGATTGACGACAGTTTATCGGACGATACGGTCAATCAGCCAATTTCAAATTCAGCGAGCGAGGGGGAAACGCCAAAAAAACTATGTTCCAGAAATGCATTGGTTGGCCGCATCCTGCACATCTCCAGGCCGAATTGGCACATTGGACATGCTTTCGTGGAGCTTGATGCTGCTTCCGCCGGATCGCTCTTCGATGTCAAACACCGCAGACGGACTCGCAGACAATTTTCCTGCAACAATGACCCGGACGCCGCCCTTGTTGTAGGGCTCCATTTGCACAGCCCCTCGAGTACTGGCCAAATGTTTGGCCACGCAGTCGGCGTACGCTTGAGGTTTTTTCCCCGAGATCACATTCATGGTCGGCAGCGTCTGACTAATGTCCGAGACAGTCGCGCAACCACTTATCGCCAACACCAGTACCAAAACACCCCGTTTCATACGAATCCTCCCTTAAAGACCCTCCGACAGCGCAAATACTGTTTTTCTCCGGAGACTGCTGCTTTATCACCCATAAAAAACCGAATAGCTGTTTTTAATTGTCAAAGCGCCTCGCGGTAGCCCAATAATAAACCGTTCGGGCTGATAAACTGCGCCATCGCCCATGCTATCGTTTTGATTTTGTAGAAAAAGCCCTTCTGGAGGCGCCCCCATGAAATTTATCCACCAGCGCGAGCACCTCAATGAAGATGACATCGTCGTCATTCAATGCTCCCAAATGTGCAACATCCGCCTGATGAACGACGCCAATTTTCGCAGCTTCAAGAATGGCGGCCGCCACACCTACCACGGCGGCGCGTTCGACACCTTCCCGGCGAAAATCACCGCGCCAAGCACCGGTTTCTGGAACATCACCATCGACACGGTCAACCGCCGGCCGATCAGCGTGACCCGCAAACCGACCCTGACCCACTCGATCAAAATCATCCGCCGGTCCAGCTCGAAACTCAGCTGAGACCTCGGCCCGCACTGCGACAGACAGGTACGACCGTGGCCCAAACGACTAAATACGTCATCAAATACAAGCTCAACGAAGAACGCCGCTTCGAGTTCGCCCAGCTTGAAACCGGCACCGAAGAAGAAGCCAGAGCGGCACTTCAAGCGATTCACGGCGACTTGTCCGGGATCAGCGATATAAAGGTCAGCAAAGCGCTGTAACCCCTGGCACAACCACTCCGGAGTTCGACCGCAAGCACCGGAGTGTCGCCCGCCTTCGTACTCCCCAGACTGGCACACCTCAACCTTGAGTTCAGGAGCCGGACATGTCCATTTCTTTGCCGCACAACACCTCAGTAGCGCGTTATATCGACGGTGTCCGTGCAATGGGCGAACAGCCTTTGATCTCGCGTATCAACGCACTGGATTGGCCTTCCCTGGAGCAAGACCTCGACCGGGACGGCTGCGCGACAATCAAAGGACTGCTCAGCCCCGAGCAATGCGCAGACCTGCGCGCGCTCTACGCCCAGCCTGCGCTTTTCCGCTCGCACGTGATAATGGCCCGGCATGGTTTTGGGCGCGGCGAGTACAAATATTTCAGTTACCCGCTGCCGGATATCGTTGCTTGCCTGCGCAGCACGCTCTACTCAAGGCTTGTCCCGCTGGCCAATCGCTGGAATGAACGGATGGGCTTGCCCGGCCGCTTTCCCTCGGAGCACGCAGCCTTCCTGCAACGTTGTCATGACGCAGGACAGGAGCGCCCTACGCCACTGTTGCTGCAATATGGCCCGCAGGACTACAACTGTTTACATCAGGATCTGTATGGCGAGCACGTGTTCCCACTGCAAGTGGCGATTCTGCTGTCCGCTCCCGGCGAAGACTTTACCGGCGGCGAGTTCGTGCTCACCGAGCAGCGCCCACGGATGCAATCACGGCCCATGGTGATGAGCCTCGATAAAGGCGATGTGCTGATTTTTGCCGTGCATCAGCGCCCGGTCAAAGGTGTTCGCGGCGATTACCGGGTGAACCTGCGCCACGGTGTCAGTCGCCTGCACAGCGGCAAACGACATACCCTTGGAGTGATCTTTCACGATGCGCAGTAAAGCGATGCCTCCAACCACCTTCGAGCTGTTTGCCGATGAAGACCGGCAACCGGCCAGGACCGAGCAAATCGGCGAACAGTCTTTCGTACTCCGGGGTTTTGCCCTGCCCTGGGTGGAGCAATTGTTGCCGCTGCTGGAGAAAATTCTACGGGCCGCACCGTTTCGGCAGATGGTCACCCCTGGCGGTTTCACCATGTCGGTCGGCTTGAGCAGTTGTGGCACGCTGGGCTGGACCACCGATCGCAGTGGCTATCGCTACACTCGCATCGATCCCGTCAGTGGCCAGCCCTGGCCGGAGATGCCCGAGGTCTTTCGGGAAATGGCACAGGCTGCCGCACGAGAAGCCGGTTTCCATCACTTTGAGCCCGATGCCTGCCTGATCAACCGATACCTGCCGGGCGCCAAGATGTCGTTGCATCAGGACAAGGATGAACGGTCCTACGATCCGCCGATTGTTTCGGTGTCCCTCGGTCTGCCGGCGATGTTCCTGTTCGGCGGCTTCAAGCGCAACGACACAAGCCAGCGTGTGTCGCTGTTTCACGGTGACATCGTGGTCTGGGGCGGCGTGGATCGCTTGCGTTATCACGGCGTGTTGCCGCTCAAGGACGGTCATCACCCACGACTGGGCGGACAGCGGATCAACTTCACGTTCCGTACCGCGGGATAAAACCCGGAATTTGACCGCAAGCGCCGGAGTGTCCTCAGTGTCCACACTCTCTAGGCTGAACTGAACCTTCTATCGGTAACGTCCCATGACCACTGCCAAACCCATCACAGAGCAAGATCCCCGTTGGTCCGCGGTGCTGGCGCGCGACCCGCGCGCTGACGGTCAGTTCGTCTACGCGGTGAAAACCACCGGGATCTATTGCCGCCCCAGCAGCCTGGCGCGATTGCCGAAACCGGAAAACGTCGAGTTTTTCGACACCGAGGAACAGGCTCAGGCGGCCGGTTATCGCCCGAGCAAACGCGCAGCAACAGACCAGACTCATCTCGCCGCGCAGCACGCCACACTGGTCGCTGCAGCCTGTCGGCAGATCGAGGCTGCCGAGACATTGCCCAGCCTGAACGAACTGGCAGAGACCGCACGAATGAGCGCTTTCCACTTTCACCGGGTGTTCAAGGCTGTCACTGGCCTGACGCCCAAGGGCTATGCCACTGCACAACGTTCACGCAGGGTTCGTGAACGCCTGGAAGTCGCCGGTTCGGTGACCGACGCGCTGTATGAGGCAGGCTTCAATTCCAACAGTCGCTTTTACGAGTCCGCCGATCATCTGCTCGGCATGAAGCCCAGCGACTATCGCGCCGCGGGCCAGAACACCGACATCCGCTTTGCCGTTGGCCAGTGCTCATTAGGGGCGATCCTGGTGGCGCAGAGTCAACGCGGGGTGTGCGCGATCTTGTTGGGGGATGATCCCCATGCGCTGGTCTGCGACCTGCAAGACCGGTTCCGCCAGGCCAACCTGATTGGCGCTGACCATGAGTTCGAGCAGTTGATTGCCAAGGTGGTGGGTTTCATCGAAGCCCCGGCGCTTGGCCTGGACCTGCCGCTGGATGTGCGCGGCACGGCGTTTCAGGAGCGGGTGTGGATGGCGCTGCGCGATATCCCGGCGGGCAGCACCGCCAGCTACGCCGAAATTGCCCAGCGCATCGGCGCGCCAAAAGCCTTCCGTGCCGTGGCCCAGGCTTGCGGTGCCAACAACCTCGCGGTGGCCATTCCCTGCCATCGGGTAGTACGCAGCGATGGCGATCTCTCGGGTTACCGCTGGGGGGTAGAGCGCAAGCGTCAACTGCTTGCGCGTGAAACCCAATCTCAGAAAATGCCGATATACACGGCCACTGACTCAGGGCCGGTATAGGCTTCGAAGTCGGTGGCAAATCGGCGTTTGACCTGCGGGTTGGCCTCAAAATACGCCCAGACCCTGCCCCACGCCTCGATCACACTGCCGGGCATTGCCCCCTTCGCCTCGAAAACCAGGTACTGGCCGCCCTGCACCTCAATGGTTTCATAACCGGGAGCAGCTTCATTGACCGCCACCCCGGCTGTCACGTCGAAAGCCCCGGATGCATCGGACTCATAGTGGGAGTACACCCCGTAAGCCGGTGAGTCCGGTTGCTTATTGGCAATCTTGTCAAACAGCCCTTCGGCAAAAAATCGCTGCCACATCGGACCGATTCTGGCGGTAGCTGCCTGCTGCTCGGCGCTGTTGAACGTACGTACACGCAATCCCGATACACGGAATGGTGAAACCTCAAGTTGCTTCAAATCCATGGAACAGCTCCTCCGTTGTTAACGATTAACATCCACTACAAGCGGCCACAATGCATTGGCCCGAGCGCTGGCACAACCGGAGGCTACGCTTTATTGCACTTGGCATCTGCGCCTAATGGCTACTGGTCTTTTGACACTGATTCCTGCTACATAACTGACTCTTGTCATGAGGAGGACGTTGCGATGAACCAGTGGCCTGACACCCGTATTCTTGATCTGCTCGGCATCGAATTGCCGATTATCCAGGCCCCCATGGCCGGTGCCACCGGATCGGCCATGGTCATCGCAGCCAGTAATGCCGGCGCCCTGGGCTCAATGCCCGCGGCCCTGCTCAGCATCGAACAATTGCGCGAAGAGCTGAAAGTCATCCAGCAGCACAGCCAGCGCCCGTTCAATGTGAACTTCTTCTGCCATCAACCACCGGTCGCCGACGAGCAACGCGCTCAGCAATGGAAAAACCTGCTGGAGCCCTATTACCGCGAGTTGGGCGCTGACTTCGACGCACCGACGCCGGTGTCCAATCGTGCGCCGTTCGATGCCGCCGCCTGCGCGGTGGTCGAAGAGTTCCGTCCGCAGGTGGTGAGTTTTCACTTCGGCCTACCGGAAAAATCCCTGCTCGATCGGGTCAAGGCTACAGGCGCAAAAGTCCTGTCTTCGGCGACCACCGTCGATGAGGCGATCTGGCTGGAACAGCACGGCTGCGACGCGATTATCGCCATGGGTTACGAGGCCGGCGGCCATCGCGGGATGTTTCTCAGCGATGACCTGAACAGTCAGGTCGGCACCTTTGCCCTGGTACCGCAGATCGTCGATGCCGTCAGTGTACCGGTGATCGCCGCAGGCGGGATCGGCGATGCGCGCGGGATTGTCGCCGCCTTCGCCCTGGGTGCGTCGGCAGTGCAACTGGGCACCGCCTACCTGTTTACCCCGGAAGCCAAGGTCAGCGCCTCCCATCACCGGGCCTTGCGCAGCGCCAAGGAAAGCGAGACGGCGCTGACCAATATTTTCACCGGGCGGGCTGCGCGAGGCATTCTCAATCGGGTCATGCGCGAACTCGGCCCGATCAGCCCGCAAGCACCAGCCTTCCCGCTGGCCGGCGGCGCACTGATGCCACTGCGTGCCAAGGATGAAGCGGACTTCAGCAATCTCTGGGCCGGACAAGCGCTGCGGCTTGGGATTGAATTACCGACCGCTGAGTTGACCCGGCGTCTGGCGGACGAGGCGCTGGCCTTGATGGCGCGTCGCTAAACACCATTTGATCGTTCACGTGCTTTGCGTGGTAACGATCCCCCCCCGTAGCCGCTGCCGAGCCCGCGTGGCTGCGTTCGGCCACGTAGCAGCTGTCGAGCCTGCGAGGCTGCGTTCGGCTGCGCAGCAGTCGCTGGATCAGGCCACGCGTTCTTTCAGGTAAACCGCGTTTGCAGGATTTGCGAGGACTTCGTCCTCGGACGCAGCCTCGCAGGCTCGGCAGCTGCTACGAGGTACGGGGGAACGGGGATAACGGGGATAACGGGGATAACGGGGATAACGGGGATAACGGGGATAACGGGGATAACGGGGATAACGGGGATAACGGGGATAACGGGGAACAGAGCGCGTGTCGGCTCATTGCGTGGTATTTGATACGTTCCGTTTGTCGGAAATTCGCTATATATTCACCTATATAGCGTTTCATCCTTTCGCACCGGTGCAGTCCACCCCCCAATAAAAACTGCCCACTGCACCTGCCAACCTCGGAGCCGCTTCATGTCTATTCGTGCCTCACGTTTTGCCCCCACTTGCCTGGCATCCTTGCTCGCCGTGTTCGCGTTTGGCTCAGCCCAGGCCGATGAAGTCCAGGTCGCGGTCGCGGCCAATTTCACCGCACCGATCCAGGCCATTGCCGCCGACTTCGAAAAAGACACCGGGCACAAACTGGTCGCCGCCTATGGCGCCACGGGCCAGTTCTACACCCAGATCAAAAACGGTGCGCCGTTCGAAGTGCTCCTGTCGGCTGACGACAGCACCCCGCAAAAACTCGAGAGCGAAGGCGACACGGTCAAAGGTTCGCGTTTCACCTACGCCATCGGCACCCTGGCACTGTGGTCGGCCAAGGACGGTTACGTTGACGCCAAAGGCAAAGTGCTTAGCGACAACACCTATCAGCACCTGTCGATCGCCAACCCGAAAGCCGCCCCTTACGGTCTCGCGGCCACTCAGGTATTGGCTAAACTGGGCCTGACCGACAAGGTCAAGGGCAAGATCGTCGAAGGCCAGAACATCACCCAGGCCTACCAGTTCGTCTCCACCGGCAATGCGGAAATAGGCTTCGTCGCCTTGTCGCAGATCTATAAAGACGGCAAAGTCACCGGCGGTTCGGCGTGGATCGTTCCAGCCGACATGCACGACCCGATCAAACAGGACGCAGTGATCCTCAACAAAGGCAAAGACAACCCGGCCGCCAAGGCGCTGGTTGCTTACCTCAAAGGGCCTAAAGCCGCTGCCGTCATCAAGTCCTACGGTTATCAACTCTAAATGACGCTATCGAGTGCCGATTTTTCCGCCATCTGGCTGACCCTCAAGCTGGCCTCCCTGACGACGGCCATCCTGCTGGTCATCGGCACTCCGATTGCGTTGTGGCTGTCGCGTACCCGCTCCTGGTTGCGCGGGCCCATCGGCGCTATCGTCGCCCTGCCCCTGGTGCTGCCGCCGACGGTGATCGGCTTCTATTTACTGATGACCCTCGGCCCTAACGGGGTCATCGGCCAGTTCACCCAAGCACTGGGGCTGGGCACGCTGACGTTCAGTTTTGCAGGGCTGGTGATCGGTTCGGTTATCTACTCGATGCCCTTTGTCGTCCAGCCACTGCAGAACGCCTTCTCGGCGATTGGCCCGCGTCCGCTGGAGGTGGCCGCCACCTTGCGCGCCAACCCCTGGGACACTTTTTTCAACGTGATCTTGCCGCTGGCCAAGCCAGGCTTTATCACTGCGGCCATTCTCGGCTTCGCCCACACTGTGGGTGAGTTCGGCGTGGTGCTGATGATCGGTGGCAATATCCCGGACAGAACCCGCGTGGTGTCGGTGCAGATCTACGATCATGTCGAAGCCATGGAATATGCCCAGGCCCATTGGCTGGCCGGGGCGATGCTGGTGTTCTCGTTTCTGGTATTGCTGGCGCTGTACTCCAGCCGCAAAACCGAAGCCGGCTGGAGCTGATCGATGACCTCAACGATTCACGCTCGGCTGAAACTGAGCTACCCGGATTTTTCCCTGGACGTCGACCTGCACCTGCCCGGTCGCGGCGTGACGGCGCTGTACGGTCATTCCGGCTCGGGTAAAACCACCTGCCTGCGCTGCATCGCCGGCCTGGAAAAGGCCGAGCAAGGCTTTATCCAGATCAATGACGAAGTCTGGCAAGACAGCGACAAGAAACTGTTTGTCGCCCCGCACAAACGGGCGTTGGGCTACGTGTTTCAGGAGGCCAGCCTGTTTCCCCATCTGTCGGTGCTGGCCAACCTGGAGTTTGGCCTGCGGCGCATTCCACGCGAGCAACGCCGGGTCGACATGGCCCACGCCACCGAACTGCTGGGAATCAGCCACTTGCTCGACCGTCATCCACAACACCTCTCGGGCGGCGAGCGCCAACGGGTCGGTATTGCCCGGGCGTTGCTCACCAGCCCGAAACTGCTGTTGATGGACGAGCCACTGGCCGCGCTGGACTCACAGCGCAAAAGCGAAATCCTGCCGTACCTCGAACGGCTGCACGACGAACTGGAAATCCCGGTGCTGTACGTCAGTCACTCGCAGGATGAGGTCGCGCGACTGGCCGACCACATTGTCCTGCTCAGCTACGGCAAAGCCCTGGCCAGCGGGCCCATCGGCGAAACGCTGGCGCGGCTCGACCTGCCACTGGCCTTGGGCGACGATGCTGGCGTGGTGATCGAGGGTCAGGTGACGGACTACGACGCCCATTATCAACTGCTGACCCTGCAACTGCCCCACAGCCAATTGAATGTGCGGGTCGCGCATTCGCCTATGGCCGTTGGCAAGTTGTTGCGCGTCAAAGTCCAGGCTCGCGATGTCAGCCTGAGTCTTCAGGGCGGTGAACTCAGCAGCATCCTCAATCGCCTGCCAGTAACGATGACCAGCGAAATTTCCGCGGACAACGCCGCTCACGTACTGGTGCGCCTGGACGCTTGCGGAACACCGTTGCTGGCGCGCATCACCCGCTACTCCCGCGATCACTTGCAACTGCACCCCGGCCAGCAGCTGTGGGCGCAAATCAAGGCGGTGGCGGTCCTCGCGTAAGTCGACAAACAGCACAGACCGCTTTTGCACCTTTTCAACTTGCTTCTATAGTTGATGTGTACATGACTGGAGCGTCCGGTGACGCCATGGAAGACATATTCGTTGTGAAGCGTTGCAACAAGGCCACCGTTCAGGGTCGCCGTGCGGGTGAAGTGTCTGGTCAGCAGCCGATTGCGGCGGTCTGGTACCGGATCGCCGATACACGCACGGGCGGCGGTTTTATCGGTGACGGTTATGAACGTATGGAAGATGCCATGAAGGAGTGCCGACGGCTCAATGCCGCCAGCTCGAGGGTCTCGCGCAAAGTCTGAAACCCGGGCTGCACGCGGCTCCGCTGCCATTGGCATTGCGGGTCTATACTGATTCCAGCTGAAGGATCGGCGACCCCATCGGCAAACGCTCGCGCCCGGCGAGCGTTTTGTTGCTCGATCAAAAGCTTCTCTGATACGGAGGTGTTTCTCATGTCCGAAAAAGAGTCCATCACTACCTTGCTGACCCTGCTCGACTCACGTCAGGCGCGCCTGGCGGCTGCCTGCAAGGAAATCGCCGACTGGGTCGATATCCATGGCGGCCACCCCACCGCGATGAAAATTCGCGACCGTCTGCAAGACATCGAGAAAGATGCCCCGCTGATTCAGAACGCGCTGACATCACTCAAACCTGTCGACCGGCCACTGCCTCGATTCCGCTAAGCAAGTCCCGGCTCATACGCTGAAGCCGGGACTCGCCAGGGATCGGCAGCACGCCGACACGCTGTTTTTCAGAGTTGATCCCGAGCGATACCGCTGCGAATACGCAGGATATCGGCGAGCACCGCCAAGGCGATTTCCGCGGGTGTCTTGCTGCCCAGATTAAGCCCGATCGGCGCGTGAATACGCGCCAGTTCAGCCTCTCCCAAACCACCGATACGCCGTAAACGCTCAAAGCGCTTTTGCGAGGTTTGCATCGAGCCCATCACACCGATGTAAAACGCCTCGGTGCGCACCGCTTCCATCATGGCCAGGTCGTCGATGCGCGGATCGTGGGTCAGCGCCACCACGGCGGTATCGCTGTGACAGCCGCCATCGGCAATGAACATCGACGGCAACTGGCGACGAATCTCCACGTTCTCAAGGACCACCCCTTCGAGGACTTCATCACGCGGATCACACAGAATCACTTCGAAACCCAGCCCCACCGCAAACTCGGCACACGCCTGTGCCACGCTGGAATAACCGGCGAGCAACAAGCGTTGGGCCGCACCGACGCGCACACGCACCCGGTCGATTTCCCGTTCGATACGCGGCCCGTGTTCACGGTCAACCAGTAGACTGCGTGCGCCACTGGCCAGATTCACTTCGCGAATCAAACGACGCTGCCCGAGCAACGCGGACTCCAGTTCGCGCAGATGGGCGTGCACCTCGCACTCAGGCTCAAGCTTTTCCACCAGCACGTCGAGTAACCCGCCGCAGGGCAGTTTTATCGTGGAACGCGGATCATCGCCTTCGCCGTAACGCACCACCGAAACGGCGTCGAGAAACGCTCCTTCGGCCATGCGCGCCAGAAAGTCGTCCTCGACGCAGCCGCCCGACAATGAGCCAATCCATTGCCCGCTGTCGTTGACCGCCAACATCGAGCCCGGCGCACGAGGCGCCGAACCGTAGGTGCCGAGCACGCTGCAGAGCCATACACGCTGGCCAGCGCTGGACCAGGCCAACGCTCGCCGAACCACTTGCAGGTCAAGATGCTGCATATCAGTGTGCCTTGTGCTCAACGGGAGCATCTGCCTTCAATTGCTCGATCTGGCCGATCAGCAGATCAGCCGGTTGACCGCCCCAAGCCTGACGCAAATAGCTGATCAGGTCCGTCATTTGTTGATTGCTCAACTTGTCGGCGAAACCCGGCATCGGTTGCATGCGCTCGAAGCCGGCAAATTTTTGCTCGCCAATCCCGTCTTCGATCACCCGCAACAGGTTGCGCGGATCGTCCAGGCGCAACGTGGTGTTGCCTTGCATCGCCACCGCGATATGCGGCTTGCCCTCGCCGTTGACACCATGGCAACCGGCGCAAACGTTCAGGTAATCCTGACGGCCGCGCCGGGCGCTTTCGGTCATCTTGTCCAACGGCACTTCGCTCAACACCCGCGCTTGCGGTGGCGAGTCGCCGAGCAGGAAAGTCGCCATGGACGCCAGGTCCGGCTCATTGAGGTTCTGGGTGCTGTTATGAAACACCGGGAACATCTCGTTGAACATCGTACCTTGAGCGCTCATGCCGTGCTTGAGGAAAGAACTCAGGTCCTGATGCGTCCAGCCGCGTGCCGCCAGATCGTTGGCGAGCAAGCTGGGCGCCAGGTAGCCATTGAGCAGGCCGCCGGTCATGCGTTTGTCTTGTTGCATCGCGCCGGGCAAACCACGCGGTGTGTGGCATTCGCCACAGTGGCCGAGCACGTCGACCAGGTACTGGCCGCGTTTCCAGTCTTCACTTTTGCCTTCAGCCGGCGTCAGTTTCACGTCCTTGCCGTAGAGCATGTTCCAGCCCATCAACCCCGGACGAACATTGAACGGAAAACTCAGGCGGGTGACCGGTGCAGCACGGTTGATCGGCGCGACCGTCTCCAGGTACGCGTGAATGGCGTCGGAGTCTTCACGCGGCATCAGGTGATACGAGGTGTACGGCATCGCCGGGTACAGGTTGGCGCCGTCACGACGCTTGCCTTCGGTCAGCGCAGCGAAGAATTCGTCGTCGCTGTACAGACCGATCCCGTGGTCCTTGTCCGGGGTGATGTTGGTGCCATAAATGGTGCCGAACGGTGACACGATCGGCAGGCCGCCCGCATAAGGCGCGCCACCGGGCGCGGTGTGGCAAGCCATGCAGTCCGTCGCCCGCGCCAGGTATTCACCGCGCTTGATCTGCTGCTGATCGGCCGCCCGGGCCTGCTGGATCGCCATCAGCGAAACGGCCAGGCCAACCGCCGTGCCAAGGCTGGACAGTATTCGCTTCATGCTCAACCCTCCTTGACCAGGCCGAGATCGGTCAGCACGTTGCGCGTGGCGCTGTAATAGCGCACGTAGCCGGTGCAGCGACAAATGTGATGGCCGAGGCTGTCTTCGATGACCGCTTCCAGCTGGCTTTTGCTGATCGGCTGACGCTGGAGTTTTTCCACCAGCACGGTCGCAGCGTTGACGAAGCCCGGGGCGCAATAGCTGCACTGGAAGGCGAACTCGTCGACGAAGCGTTGCTGGATCGGGTTCAGTTCGGTGACCTTGCCACTTTCATCGCGGCTCGCATGGCCTTCGATGGTGCGGACTTTCTTGCCCTCGAAGTAATGCGCGCCGGTGATGCAGGTGCGTACTTCCTCGCTGGTGCCGTCGGGGTTGTCGACAATCACCACGCAAGCGTGACAAATGCCCTGGCCGCAGCCCAGGCGCGAGCCGGTAAGGTTCCGGTATTCGTGCAGATAATCGATCATCGGCAGATCATCAGGGACCTCCACGGGACCGACGGATTGACCATTGAGGGTCATGTGAAGCGGACGGTTAGCCATTGAGGGCCTCCTTGATGCGTACTGGAGTGATAGGCAGGTCACGGACCCGTTTGCCGATTGCATGGGCCACGGCGTTGGCGATGGCGCCCACCACCGGAATCATCACCACTTCGGCGATGCCCTTGGACGGGTCGCTCGGCGACAATGGCGGAAGGATCTCCGAGGTCTGCGTCCAGACCGCGACGTCCTTGGCGCGCGGCAAACGGTAACGGTTGAAGTTCCAGTCACCCTCCCCCGGTCCACCTTCGTACAGTGGCATTTCTTCCAGCAGCGCGTGGCCGATGCCCATGGCGATCCCGCCCTCGAGCTGGCCCTTGACCAGTTCTGGCACCAGCACCCGGCCACATTCAAGCCAGGAGTGATGGTTGAGGACTTTCACCTCGCCCGAACCCTTGTTCACTTTCAGTTCAACCAGCGTCGCCACGGGGCTGTAATAGGTCACCGCCGCGTTGTTCAACTGGGTCGCCGGGTAGGCAATGTTCTGCCGATCCAGCAGGTGGAAACCGGCGCTGTTCATCTGCGCCTTGATCGCATTCGACGCACCGTCGCCATACTTCACGGCGAGTCCATCGAGTGGCAACCGCTCGCGCACGCCATTGATGCTGTACTCGGCCTCGGCCCAGCTCCAGCGGTTGAAACCGTGCACCGTCGCACCGGTCACCAGGCCGCGCTCGTGGGCGCGTTTGGCCAGTACGGCAAATGGCAGCGGTTCCATGCCGTTGGCGGTCAGTTTGCCGTCCACCCAATGCGCGTCTTCGCGGCGCAGCACATACGGGTTGGCCTGACCACCGAACGGCCCCTGACGCCAGATTTCGACGGCGGCCGGCCACAGGCCGTGATTGAACAACACACGCGCCGCTTCGCGGGTCGCATGGCTGAAGTAGTAGGCGGAGTTGGTCGCCGACGACGCCGAGGCAATTTTGCCGACCCAGCGCGGGTTGCGCAGCATGGCGTCCTGCTCGGCCTGGCTCATGAGGTACGGGTTGCCGCTGCTGGTCAGTTGCAGCTCTTTCCATTCGGTTTCGCCGGTCTTCACTTCACTGGCCGGGTTGCCGAGGAAATCGGCGACCACCAAAGCCTGGGAAGTGGACATGCCGGTGCCAATCTCGATGCCGATGTGGCGCAGCGTGATATGCCCGTCAGCGGTGAATTCGATACTGGCCATCGGTGCTTCGGAACCGGTGCCGAAGTCTTTCTGGCAAATGGCGAAGCCGATGCCGTACCAGTTGTCCGGGTCCTTGGCGTCCTCTTGTTTTTTCAACGCGTGACGGTTTTTCCAGAGCTCGTTGCCAGCCGCTTTTTCGAGAATCTCATGCAGGCGCAATGCACCGGCCGGCACTGCGCCCTGGGTGTTTTTCATCCCGGACAGCAGCACGTTTTTCTTGCGCAGGTCGATGGCATCAATGCCCAGCCGATCAGCAATTTCGTCCACCATCATTTCGGTGGCGGCCATGCTTTGCAGGGTGCCGTAACCCCGCATGGAGCCGGCTTCAACACCACGTGAATGGTACGCGGTCACTTGCAGGTCGTTCTGCGGCATGTAGTAAATCGACTGTGCAGCTGTTGCACCAACCGCCGCCACCGAAGGGCTGTAGTTGATCCGCCCACCACCGTCGACGCTCATGTCCGCGCGGAAAATCTTGAAGCTGTGATCCTGTTTGTCGACGGCCAACTGGTAGCGAATATCGAACGGATGACGCTTGATACCACTCTGGAACTGCTCGTAGCGGTCGTTGGCCAGACGCACCGGCACACCGCCGCCATACAACGCCGCCAGCGCTGCGTAGTAGACAAAGATGTTGTGGTCCTTGGAGCCGTAGCCGACGGTGTAGCCTGGATGCATGTTCAGCGTGCTCAAGCCGAAACGCGACGGCGCGATCATCTTCGCGGTTTCAGTCGCCGCCTCCAGCGGGCACTGGGTCGCGACGACAAAATGCAGGGTCCTGGTCGCCGGGTCGTACCAGCCATTGCCATTGTCCGGTTCCATTGCAGCCGGTTCAATCGACGGCGTCTTGTAGCGCTCGTCGAAAACCATCCAGCCTTCTGGCGGGGTTTCCAGTTGCTGTTTCATGCGATCGGCATAAAACAGGCCGCGCTCGGTCAGGTTGCCATGCAGGTTCGGCTGGGCGTTCCACACCGGACGCCGTTCGCGAATCATCGGGAACAGGATCGAGTCCTTCAGGCTGGCGAATTCATCTTCATCCGCCGAGGTCGCCCCACCGACCCGCACATAACGGAAACTGCCATAAGGATCGCGTGTGTAAAACGGCGCCTCGGCACCGTAGCGGATCGCTTTGTCGTTGAACTTGAGCGTGTTCTTGGCCTGGCGGAAGCGCTCGAAATCGTTCCAGATCAGGATCGCTACCGGGTGGCCGATGAACATCGGCACCTTGCCGGTTGGCAGCAGCGGATCGGGCGCGTGGTCTTCAGGGAAAACGATGCCATCCCTGTCCAGGTCTTCAGCGGTGACGATGCGATCAGGCTGCAATTCGGCACCCAGCAACGACAGGTCGAATCCGTCATAAATGCGGTCGGCGCGAACGGTTTTGAGCAGCATCGCGTGGCCTTGTTGGTGCGGCCAGCCCGGCATGTCCTTGGAGCGGATGTCGCGGGCAAATACCTTGCTGCCGCACACCTTGGACAATGAGTCGTTGCGCATGCGGGCCTTGCCGTTGTTGCCGAGCCATTGCTCGGACGGCACGGTCACGCTGTTTTCCATCAAGGCAGCCAGCGCCTGGGAGCTGAGCGGGGTCAGCGTGACGCTGACGCCAGCGATCAACCCACCCTGCAGGAAGGAGCGCCGGGATATATCACGGTTGGACATGGATCATCCTCTGGACGGTTATGAATGCCGCCCATGTCGTTATGGTGTACAGGGAAAATCTCAAATCTCAGGAGCCCTTCCTCGCAATGCGAAGGGCTGAAAAGCCGAAAAGTTGACCTAATGGTTAACTTTATAGAATTTGTCAGGCCTCGGCAAAAGTAATCAATGGAGACTCACTGGAGAGCCTGTCGACGAATGGACAATATTGAGGACGAAAAAAAGCCCGCATGCGGGCGGGCTTGAAGGGGATATCTCAAAGGAGTCAGGCCAATTTAGGCCGGTCGGGGTGAAGACTTCGTGAAAGGGTTGTCATGGTTACGGAAATATCGCAGCCCCCCACGCAAGCCAGCGCCTTATCAACGCCCCTCACACGCCCTCACTGGGTCTTTTTCGTCTCGCCCCTTTACTACTCCATTTTTTACTCAGCGACTTGCGAATGGGTTCAAGAAGAAAGAACAGTACATAGCCCGAGAGGACGAGCGCGAGATCGATCCATGATTCAGCAATGGGGCCTACGAAGTATTCAATGCAGTATTTAGCAACGAACAGCAACGAAATGCCGCCAAGCCCCATCAATATGAGCACTGCAAAATCTGAAAACCTTTCCTTCAACTGGGTATATCTCCTGACTCGGTGCGGCAACCTCATGTGAGACGCCTGGAAATCTCCATTGCTCCGAAAAATCTGCAACGATGCCGCAGAGTCATACTGGCGGTCCTGAGCGAGCTGTAATGGCGACCCGCGCTTATTCAAGGTGAATTCGATGAGCCTTCACCTCACTCGCGTAAAGGGCCAGCCGTTCTTCGGCGGTCCCCAACACCTGACACGTCTTCAACAATGACTGGGCATCGACCTCATTACCGGCCTGTTTCAGCCGCTCGGCAATGGCGTTGAGCTCCACCGCCGACCATCGCAAATCAGATGCAAGGTTCTGGAAGTCGCTACGCAGTTCGTGCTCGGGTTTGTTAAGTAACATGGCAATTCCCTCCGCGTCACGGCATCACTCGATGCGACGCTCTGAAAATCGTTTCCACTGCAAAAGACTTGATAACCCTCTTGTGCACTTGATGCAACTCCCAGATTTGCCACCTCGCTTGCGCGGCGAATCGAGCCTGCCGCCAGATCATTCGGCAGAAGTCCAACCGTCGGACCGCGACTTGACCTGATCGTTGGATCAGCCTGCGAACGCTCTGCGCCCGGCTTTCAACTCAGCACGCAGCTCACCGATAAAGTTGGCGATCTCCCGGACACTGCCCAGCGTCGACGTCGATACGCCAGTGATCAGCAGTTCAACCCGTCCGGATTCTGGATCGACAATTGTGACCCTCAACGAGCCGTCGGGATTCACTGTGCAGGTGCACGAGAGTGGATAGAACCCGGACTCCACAATCTGGCAAAGCTGAAGAAGAGGAAACATGGCATTCCGTCCGTGGGGATTGTGTGTGGGAGCGTTACCTGACCTTTACAGGTTAGCTGCCCCCGGCAAAAGCGAACGAATTAAGCTCAAAGTACTAGGTATTTCGCACTTTGTAATCGCGCGCCACCTGAAACGGCCCCCGGCAAACCATCTAGACTCCAACGCAGAAGTGCTGAAGGTTCCCGAAAGTATTAACCCTTGATAGCGAGCCACTCCCATCCAAATCCCGAGTACACAAATCATGTGTGAATCCTGTGATTCAAACTCCGCGCCGGACGCAGATGGCCGTCGTCGTTTTCTCCGGCTTGCGGGACTAGGCGCCAGCGCCCTGCTGCTTGCCGGTGTGCTGCCTGACAGCATCGCCCAGGCCGCCGAGAAAAAGGCCGCGCCTCCAAAACCACAAAATGCGATCAGTCCCGACAAGGCCCTTCAACGACTGATCAACGGTAACAAGCGATATATCAACGGCACCTCGAAGACGCACGACTTCAAGGCCGAGCGTGAAGCCTTGGTCACCGGCCAGAACCCGTTCGTAGCAGTCTTGAGCTGCGCTGATTCACGCATCGCCCCCGAGTACGCGTTCGACACGGCCCGCGGTGATCTTTTTGCGGTGCGTGTCGCGGGCAACTTCGTCACGGAGGAAGGCATGGCAAGCCTGGAATATTCGGTCCTGGTGCTCGGCGCACCGCTGATTCTGGTACTGGGGCATGAAGACTGCGGCGCACTTAATGCCGGCATCAAGGCAACAAAGGACAATGCGGTTTTCCCCGGTCAAATCCAGAAACTGACTGACGCACTGAGGCCCTCTATCGAGAAGGTACTCAAGGATCCGGGGAATCTTCTCGAGAACGCGACCGTACAAAACGTCAAAGATACGGTAAACAACCTCAAGAAAGCCTCACCCGTACTGACTGAAGCGCTGAGCAAGGGCACATTGAAAATCGTCGGGGGCGTCTATCGCCTGGCCAGCGGCAAAGTGGATCTGATTGCCTGATTCGCACCATGCATCTCACCCGACTGTGAGATGCATGGCTTGTACTCGCTGGCGAGCGCCGCTTAGAGAGGCCTGGCTTTATCGTGCAGTGTTTCCAGCTCGCTCTCGACCGCGCTTTGAACATCCTTCCACTTTTTCGGATTATCTGGCTGGAGCTCGTCGCGGTCCTGCCGTGCGTCGTCCGAATGGCTCGGTTCAGCTGGTTTTCGGGTACCTGGTGCTTGCGGATCGGTCTTCATGGCTCACCTCTCGTACGCCCTGTGGTCGATACGTATTAGAAGTTTAGAAACGCTCCATGTTCAAAACCAGTACCCGCCAGCGACAAATTTCAGGCAAAAAAAAGCCCAAGCAGCTGATGGACGCTTGGGGCTTAAAAATGCGTAAACCGTGGTAGGTGAACACGGACGCGATAATAGCCCACCACTGTACATGTAACAAGATATTTACATCTTTTTCTTACACGAAGAATCACCTAAGTCCTTAAATAACCACACTTTTTTAAAGGTTTCAGCTCGAACGTCGCTACTTCAGCGAGAGCTTGGCGCTATTGAAATGCCCTCGCTCGCATCACCGTAAATTCGAAAATGCCTGACCTCTCCGGCATCCATGGTCGTTACCACCTCGCGTAATGAAATGCCTAACGAGCACAGGCCGTTACCCTTCAGGTCTTCGCCTGCGCCGACAAAGACTTCCCCGGGCTTGGTGAAAAATCTTGCTCCTTCGCCGGGCCCCACTCGCGCAACAAAATCACCGTTCACATAAACACCGATGTAGCAGGCCGAACCCAGCAAGCCACCATCACGCGTCACAAAAATCGTTCCGCTATCTCCCCCGATGGGTTGCTGAAATGCAAAAACCCGATCACCTGGAACCTGAGCGGCCTTTTCTGCTGGAACTGGAGAAGTCATGCACCCTGACATGAATAAAAAGGCTGCAACCCCTATCAAAATCCGCATGTTGAGCCCTCGTAAATCCAGGCCAAGGCTTTATCACCAGCGAGTGAACAGGATAGGTCCCGGAATCGGGATCCCATGGCTGAATGCATGACAAAGAGTATAGATGTCAGGAATGAGGACCTGATCGACTGCCGTGGCTGGCCAGGAATATTTCTACGCCGTTTATCGCCCGCTCGGGCCGCTCAACATCCATTGCATGAACGCCCCGGAAGACAATGGGACAGAGAAGAAATATCCCTGCCCGACCTCATAACCTTGCGCTCTGAGAATGTCACGCTGGGCGGCGTGCTCAATGCCTTCAGCGACAACATGCAAGGAAAGCCCCTTACCAATACCGATGACAGACTCGCTTAATGCGCGGCAGGAGGCATCGTGCTCCAGGTCATCAACAAAGCTCTTGTCCAGTTTCAGCTCGCTGATCGGCAACCGCCGCAAGTACCCCAGGCTGGAATAACCCGTGCCAAAGTCATCGATTGCCAGACGTACACCCAAGGCATGCAGATCCTGGATGGTTTGCTCTGAACCAGGGCTGTTGCAAAGCAATACGCCTTCCGTCACCTCCACACACAAATCGGCGGGCTGCAATTTGCATCGACGCAATTGCTCGTCGATCAGCCCCACCAGATTCAGATTGTGAAAGTTGATCGGTGACAGATTGACCGACATGGACGGGACCACGAATCCTTGTCGGCGCCACTGTGCCAATTGCCCGCAGGCCTCTTGCAATACCCATTGGCTCAACTCATTGATTAACCCGCACTCCTCGGCCAAAGGTATGAATCGCGCTGGCGAGATACTGCCCAGTGTGGGGTGTTCCCAGCGTGCCAGCGCCTCTACGCCGACAAGACGTCCGTTCCTCAGGTCGACTTGTGGCTGATAGGCCAGTTGAAGACCATTGTCAGCCAGGGTCACACGCAACGCCGTCTCGAGTATCAAACGTTCCTGAGCGATCTTGTTCATTTCTTCGAGAAAAAAACTGAAGCCGCCACGGACGGTACGTTTGGCCTGGTACATCGCAATATCAGCGCAATGCAGCAGGTTTTCCATATCCTGCCCGTCATCTGGAAACATGCTGATGCCGATGCTGGCCGACAGGACTACGGAGGTGCCGGCTATATTGGCCGGAGTACTCAGGGTCATCTTCAGCCGTTCGAGAAAGGTTGTGACCTGCGTGGCATTCATCCTTGGAAGCACCAGAACGAACTCATCGCCGGATAACCGCCCGACAATGTCCGCCTCCCGGAGCACACTGCGTAGCCGTTGCGCCATGACTTGCAGCAACTCGTCGCCCGAAGCATGCCCCAGTGCATCATTGACCTGCTTGAAGCGATCCAGGTCGACAAACAGCACCGCCAGCCCGCTTTGCTCTTGAGCAACTTCGGCAATGGCCCGGTCCGCCTGTGCAAGCAAAAAACTGCGATTGGGCAAGCCGGTCAATGCATCATAAAACGCCATTTTTCGAATGGATTCACGCGCCTCTTCCCGCTCGAGCGCCAACATGCACAGGTGCGTTCCCGCCGTCACCAGGTGCGCATGCAAGGTATCGGGACCGCGACATTCCCTGAAATAGAGTGCAAAGGTGGCAGCAATCCGGCCTGCGCTATTGCGCACGGGAATAGACCAGCACGCTCGCAAACCAGCCTTCTCGGCCAGAGACTTGTAATCCGCCCAGAGCGGATCGTGATTGATATCCGTCACCAGTACCGGCTCGCCCCTGTAGGCCGCCGTCCCGCAAGACCCGGCAACAGGACCTATCGGTAACCCCTCGATAGCTCTGGAGTAATCAGTCGGCAAACCAGGACTGGCCAGCGGGTGCAGAAATCCTTCCGGGTCCACGCTCAGGATCGAAACGATGACTTCTGGCGCGATGCGTTCGATCTCCTGACACATCAGGGTCAATACGCTTTCCAAAGACTGCTCTTTCAAAAGAGCCCCGATCACCTTGTCCTGTAACACCTCGTGCAGCTTCGACCGGGTGATGTCGGTCAGCACGATGACAATGTTGTCGACCTTCCCTTGAGCATCGAACACGGGGGTCGACGAAATATGCACCCACAACCGTTGACCATTACGCTTGCTGATCAGTGCGCTGGCCTCACTGGGCTCACCACGCAGGACTCTTTCGAGCACCGCTTGCGCACGCGTTTCGGCCTGAATATCGGAGACAAAGAACATCAGGGGCGACCGTCCGATGACCTCCTCACGGGAATACCCGAGCAATCGAATTAGCCCGTCATTGACATAGATAAGGCGTGCATCGGCGTCGACAATACAAGTGGCAGAGCTGGTGATATTGACCGACATCGACAGCAACCGGTGTTCGATATCTTTCAAGCGCGTCTGCGTCACATCCTTGACGAAGGCCGCATACAGGATTCGGCCCTGCAAGGTAATTTTCGAGATCGACATCGCGCCCCAGCGCTCCTCACCATCCTTGCGCACGATATGGACATCCCGGCTGACACCCACGATCTTGTTGACTCCGGTCTCCCGATTCGCGTCGACATAACCGTCGTGCCGGGAACGTAGGGTGTGAGGAACCAATGTATTGACGTTACTCCCCAGTATTTCCAGACGGGGACAGCCCCAAAACCGTTCGGCAGCCGCATTGAAAAACACCACGTTGTTCTGGTCATCAATGACCACCACGGCATCGACAGCCTGCTCCAGTGTTTGGACGAAAAAGTCTTCTGCCTCTTCACCGCTCGCCAGTCTGACTCTCGTGTCCATAATCGCCACTTTTCCAATGCCACCACGACCCACCCTCCCTGGCTGCGTGTGGGGCGTCATAAGAACCTTCAGACCAGGAAGGGACCTCTCATCGAAGCAACGCGCACTACTGTTTCTACATCGAAAGTCGGGATTTATTCACTCTGGTCGCCCCATGTGTCACTGTGCCTTTGGCTTGAAATCACAGAATAGCCTCGAAGTGACAGATCGACCGATCCAATCCACCCGTACGACGCCCGGATACGAGAAAGCCCAGCATCATACTGGGCTTTCTCGATTTCAAACCGACTCAATGAAGTTGGCGCAGCCGCTGTAGTTCGGTCTTCAGCCAGAGGCTTGAAGGTTGTACGCCTGCGGGACATCGCACTTCATAGAGGCTGCCACTCATGCTGCTTTTAGTGGCTGCCAGATCGATGAAGTCTTCTGCACTGCCGATCATGTTCTTGCCTTCGAGGTAGTTCAGCTTTTTCTCCAGATGCGCCCGAGCCTGGGAACCCGGATACTCACTTCCGTTACGCACGAACCGACACTCACTGTGCTCGACAAAATCCAGCAGGCCCTTTATTTCTTGGGCGGCTTGAGGTGAGGTTTGAGCCTGGGCATAGGCCATAATTGCGATCAGGCCGATACCCGCCGCCATCAACCACTGGCTGACGGGCCGAACCGTCCTTGCTGTCAGAATCTGCATGAGCTTTCCTCGTTCCGACCAGGCCTCAAGCGTCAGTCGTCTCTGTTGTCATGATCACGATTGTGGTAACGACCTTCGCCCTGATCATTGTCACGACGCTCGTATCCACGGTCATCATGGCGATCATAACTACGATGATACTCACGACCATGATCACGGCCTCGGTCATGATCTCGGCCGTACCCGTCTCCATCTTCCCAGTAAGGCCAGCAGCCTCCCAGCAGGAGAGAGCTTGAAATGGCCAGGATCATTATCGCTGTGCGCTTCATATGAACATCCTAAAAGCAAGGGTCAGTACTACGGAGAAGGAGTGTCACTACCCGCAAGTTTAGTTCGCAGAGCGTTCACCCATAGATACGACCATCAAGCGGATTAATGATTCATTAGTGAGCGGTGGTACACCAGAAAACAGGTCCGGTGATTATCAAGCCTGACTGGCTTAAGGGGCGTTACCCGTGCGTCGCGCGATTTCGATCCCCCAGTCCAGAGCGTCTTCCATGTCCAGCAGATGCGGTTTTGGATCGTGGTCCTCAAAGAGGACCGTACCGTCAGGCCGGTAAACACCGATGAACATCTGCAACGAGCCGTCCCTCAGAATCTTGGCCTTGACCTCGATCTTGCGTCCGTTCGAAAGCGTTTCCGAGTGGATCATATGGCGCTCAGTCATTGCTGCATCCCTCTGTTGGTTGTTAGTCGAGTAACCTGCACTAAAGAGCCCACCGCGTACGGGCTGTTTTTTTGCTCCTGTGTAAACTCTCGACAACGTGCCACTATCGCAGTCGAACTTTGGCTTTGCCGCGCCCTCTACAGTTCTAGTGCTCTCTCTATCGTCAATGCACCGACGAGAGCAGCTTGGCGACCGGAAGCAACAACGCACGTTTCAAAATGCTCAATAGTCAAAATAGCAGTCTGAACACAAAAACTACTTATTGAGGTGCACAGCATGCGAATCACACTGCTTACCCTTGCTCTTGGTGCCCTGATCACACAAGGAGCAATGGCCGCTGGAGATGGAACCGCAGCCGTTGGCGGAGGCCTTGGCGGCGCACTGGGCAACATAGTTGGTCAGCAAATGGGCGGAAGCACCGGTGCAGCGATCGGCGCGGGTGTAGGGGGCGCTGCAGGCAGCGCTGTCGCTGCGCCGAGGGGCAACAAAACCAACGCAGCGATCGGCGGTGGGCTCGGGTCGGCGGGTGGTTCGGTCATTGGTCATCAGCTGGGCGGCTCAACCGGCTCCACCATTGGCGCAGGCCTCGGCGGTGCCGCGGGCGGCGCACTCGGCAATAACCTGTCCGACGATCATCGCAATCGTGGCTCAGAGGGCAGAGGTTACAACGGTAAACACCATCATAAATACAAGAATAAGTACAAACACGATTAAACGGTTGAGTTGACGTGCCTGTTCAAGCCCGATCTCGTGTCGGGCTTTGCCCTTCACCGGGTTCGCTCCAACCGCCGCTACTGGCTATAAGACGCCCTCCTCCCGGCAGTCGATTGAACTGCCGGGCTCGAGACGAATTTATCCTGGCTCCGCTACATCGAACTCATGCATGGCGATACTCTTGTGCCTGATGATAGTCACCGTAGTAACGCCCACGATCATGTCCGCGACGGTCATGGTCATGCCAATATGGCCAGCAACCGCCAAGTAACAACGCCGCTGACACCACAAAAATCAAAGCAGTTGTGCGTTTCATTTGATCATCTCCGGGCAGGCCCGTGCCTGACGTTATAGTCGTTTGATGCCCTCGGATTGAGGAGGTTCAAAACGCCCGGTTGCTGAAGATCCCACGCCACGAAACCTGTCACTCATCCGCCTTGAAGTCCCCGAACTCGTGGGGCAGCTCCATCCAGGCATCAAGGGATGCGATCTGCCGCGCTACAGCCGCATCCCATTCCGCGCCTATAGCCCTGTTCTCACGCATCATCTTGTGAACGGCGACCGTAGCCTCTTCATATTCATGATGAACCTCTAACGCTTTCGCCAAAAACTCTTCTTGCCGGTTCATTGGGGCGCTCCAGGGACAGGTAAGAAGTATTGACCCGCTACCACTGGCGCGCCAATCGGCAAGCAGTCGTACATCGGATGTGCCTGTCGGCCTCCGCGAGCCGGCGAGAAGTTTTTTGGGTGAGAGGGTCAGCGGCAGAAAAGAAGAGGGATCAATGAGCCCGATGCACGGGTGCGCGAGCAGTTGGCCAAAGTCGCAGCTACTTTTCCCTGTATCGGCAATCAGACTCATTGATCGTTGCCCAGCTCAATGTTGGGCGATTTCCATTTAGCCAAATGGAGATGCAAGAGCACGCAGACAGCGTGTCGTGCACTATTTTTTTAACAAAGCAGCTTCGGCACGTCTAATAACCTTTTGCCCCGCCGTTATAGGCTCAGGAAATATTCCCACGCCCTTCACCCGTGCGGCTCGGCTCCTTCCCCCGGTGTCCTGCTGACCGTATACCACCCGCGCGGCACCATTTGCTCTCGATAGAGCCCTCATCCCGCTCATTTTTAGACTACGCTTGCATCATCGCTCACGATATTCAGTGTTGATCAGCACGAATAGATTTGGCTCGTTTTGTACTCCATCCTTGCAAGTAGCTATAGAAAAATCCATCCAGCACATAAGAATACCTGCGCTCTTATTTTCACGGAGGAAAAACCATGAGACAAACAATAAACGTCGTTATTACTCCAGCAATTACCGCAACACTCGAGTTCTGGCCAGCGCCAGCAGTTTCTCGCACCTTACTCTTATACACTCATGGAATGCAGAACCCAGTATATTTAGAACCACCGCCATCACTCCCACCCAAAAACTATGCGTTTACCATCCCCTTTAATTACGCGTTATTCAACCCAGAGTTTACCTCTCCAGACAACATAGAGAACCTGCAAATATACACTGAGACCTTCATCGGAAGCGCTGCGAGCTTCACCTCACCAGCTCCTCAGCTCTACATTTACCCTTATTTGTTTGCACAAGCACCCCGTATCGATGATGCACTTGACGCTCTTGATGTACATGGCGTTTGCGACTTGATGTACCTAACTGATCTTACGATAGGTACCGACTATATTCGACTTGAGCAGCTTATTGCCTCACCGCACCCTGCAGGTGGAACCTTTCACACAACTTACGATTCATTTTTTCTTCTTGCGTGTCGCTCTAGCACCGCAGGACGAGTGATCGGTTTTGGTGGAGCTCCAGCAACAGGCCCAGATGGTCTCTATAAAGGAGATGATAGTTTTATCATACGTTGGTAGTCCCCATCTCGTACTACCTGACAATAGACATTATTCAACTATGAGTAGTCCACGTTTCACCAATTAATCGGAAAACTGCGTCCGACCTGGCGCATACGGCGGTGGACGCACTCGAAGACCGGGTATCGCCTGATTGAGAGGTATCCGTCCGGTGCAACGCGTTGGTTCTTCGATCTCACGCCCTTGCTCGACGGCGTATATCGGCAGCCTGCCGGTGAAAGGAGGGCGAGGAACGCATATGCCCCACGCACTCGACGACCGACCTCTACTGGTCCGGCCCCAAAAACGCGATTTGCGCGCAAAGGCCGGTACATCCGCAACCGAAAAGGCGAGAAAGTCTCGCCTACCAAGTGAGTTGCGGAGCAACGCTAAAATTGCGGACCAGAAACGAACAAGGGTTTGCTTAGCTTTCGCTCGCAAACCCTTGATAAATATGGTGCCCGAAGCCGGGGTCGAACATACCACCTAAAGACCGCTTAATTACTGTGTTTATCTACCCTTAAGCTCGCATCGTATACCTAAACGTATACCTAAAACGGGAAGTCCCCCCTCCTCCGCCTCCGGCCGGTTGCCTATCGTGCCAGCGCCCTCCTCCCGTTTCGTCGTCGCTGGGTGGTGCTTGTGATCATCAGCGCTCTCACCGTTTCAGGATGGTGGTTAGTAAATACGAACTTTGAAGAGATGGGAAAATAGTTTGGGTGCTGGGGGCCGATACTGCGAAGGCTCAGACTTTTGACGCAGCACATCCCGGCATTCCCTCATGCTCACCCAAGACGGCGATTTGCCAAAAAAACTACGAATCTATGGTTGGAACGGACTGGGACCGGTCTTTGAGGCGACGGCTCCAGACTTTTAACCTCCCCCTCCCGAGCAGTACCAACTGTCTAGGTTACTTGCCTTGTGGCGAGTTACGGAGCAACGACCAATACGCCACGCCCCGCCGTATGCCCCCGGTACAAAACCTCGAATTACCCGCATTGGGGCAATTGTCGTCCGTGGTTGGGTTTCGTAGGTATGCACTGGAGCTTGATTTTGGCGATTCTTGCCCGCGGCCAACGGCAGAGCTCGACCAACAGGAAGCCCCCATTGTCAATGAAAGTGGTTGGAAATTTATTTCTCCGCCATTGATGAAACCGCCTTGCTGCTAAGCTTATGTAACAAGAGAGAAAGTGAACATTAAAACTTGAGGCCTCCCCCAATGCACCACATTGATATACGTAGTTTTTATAGATATTTCTCGGAAATATCCGATAACTTCAGTAACGATCCGGAGCCTATATTTTCGTATTGGAATGAAATATCAGAAAGCTTTTCCTTGGTAGACCTAGACTACAGCATCGTCAACATAATAGGCCTATCTTCAAAGTCCGAACCAATTCTCAAAGCAATCTCCGATGAGGATAAGGAAGAACGCAAAAATGAACTATGCAACTCCTTTAATGATTACACAAAAAATAGTGGAATTGACTTAAGAATAGCGCCATCCGACTCATCGAGGGTTATAGCAGGCAAAATCATCTCGCTCGCAAACCTACTAATAAAAGATGATAAATTCATAGATAATGATATCTTTTTAATGCTTTTGAGTGAGGAATCAAGAAAAGAATATTTGTCAAGTATTGATGACATCTATCATAAAGAAGACTCCATCTACGAAGATGCAATTTCACGCGCAACAAATTTTTTGGGGATGGTACAAACTTTTTATGAAGATCTGTCATCACTCGACAGTTCAGTAATATTCGCTACAAAGCACAAAAACTCATTAATAAAATTTTTTACCGGACGCAATATTAGATTAGTAACTGGAGACTTCGATCGCGAAACCATTCGAAAACTAATTAAGAAGCACTTCGGATACAACAGCAACTCTTCAAAAGACTACGGCCCCCTAATAAGCCAGTTACTCAATGACCAAAGCCCTTCCCAAAAAACAAATACAACCCTAAAGGGCCATGAACTTGAGCTTAAAATATCTGAAACATACAAAATGCTCGGATATGAAGTAAAAATAACCAAGTTCTCGGGTGACTTCGGGATTGACATCATTGCTGAGTCAAACTCCGAAAAAATAGGAATTCAATGCAAAAATTTTGAATCAAATGTAGGAGTTGATGCAATTATGCAAGCATATTCGGGCGGGAAGTTCTACGATTGCACGCGCTATTGCGTTATCACAAACATAGGATATACCGAACCAGCAAGGGAGCTAGCAAATAAATTAGGGGTCGAGATATTGACTTACCGCAACAACTAATGCACATGCACCCAGCAAATAGCCTTGACTTAAAAATGCACTGATAAAATAAAAAAAAGCCACGAACCGATTCGCTTTCAACTAATTCTTTGTTGATGTAGAGACAGAAGCACACTTAGGTCAGCACACTTAGAATATTTAACTCTCCCCTGCCCCCCGAATACTCGAAAAAACAAGCACTATCTTTTCTGAAAGAGTCGCCTAGGATCGTTACCTGCTATTAGTAACAGGCAGCGACCGAAACGCATCAGAGGTTCGCCAACCTGAAGTTAGACTTTGCCGCGTCAACCTATGAAATTTCAAACTGCTGCCAACCGGGCGCCGCACTCGCAGCAGTAATCTGACAAAGCATTGAAACAACCTCTTCACGACTGACAGTTTGTCCTTTTACTGCGGGGTCGATTGTAAGGCGACTGGCGAAGTACTGTCTCCCGTCGTTACTTAAAGAGTACTGACCATCGCTGTGCTTCTCTAATCGCCCAGCCTGCAGATGGGTGTGGTAATTACTCATAAAGAGAGAAATATCGAAGCGCTCACCAGCCATCAGACCGGTAACTTCCAGGATGGCCTGCATATAAGCACGCATATCACGGGAGTTTGCGGTGGGTGGCGTGATCATTTTATTGAGAACTGTCATAGTTACCTCCTAAACAGCGTGGCTTTGCTGGAAATAATACTCCTGAAGACGGACGTCGCCCCAATCTTGTACTCGAGATCGTGGAGTAGCGCGTAGAAGGTAGATGATCGTTTCCTTTTCATAGATATATCCTCCGACCACAACTCTAAAACACCCCCCTAGTGGGTTGACAACACGCCTTCACGGCTTTGACGAATATCCCTGACCATTGAAGAGAGATATACACCATTGACGAAAAGCCGATCTGTTCGACCAATTCCGGCAACAAACCAAGCATAGCTACAAAATGACCATCGTTCCTCCTGCCGGCAGCTACTGGCCCGGAGTGTGTAAAAACGCCTTCGCTATGATTTCTGAGGACTTTCATCGCAAGGATCGCCCATGAAGCGTATATCCAAGGTGAACATCGACGATTACGTCACGGATACCAATCCGGTGCGAGTAGTCGACGTCTTTGTCGACGAACTCGACCTGGTCAATTTGGATTTTGAAGGTGCCGATACTGGCCGGCCTGCTTACTACCCCGCGGTCCTGCTGAAGATCTACATCTACGGCTATCTCAACCGCATCCAGTCGAGCCGACGTTTGGAACGAGAAGCCCTACGCAACGTCGAGCTGATGTGGCTGACCGGGCGTTTTTTACTTCTCCCGGTGATCTGACGCGTTGCTGGGCCTATTTTGCTCAGCAGAAAAAACGCCGTACCCTTGATTAGGCAGTGAAAGGTGATTGCCTCTCAGGCCCTGAAGATCGAAACGGAATCCAGCGCTTTTACCCACTTTGGGCCGAAAGCGGCCCCCGCTCAGCGGCTGCTCACAACCTAAAGCGGTGGCTCCTGATGGGCACCCTCGGGTGTTAGACTTGCGCTTTTGCCCCTACTCCAAGGAATTGTTGCGTGAATACGGAAAATCATTCCCAGACGGCCGCTTTTCTCTGGTCGATTGCCGATCTGCTGCGTGGTGATTTCAAGCAGTCCCAGTACGGCCGCATCATCCTGCCATTCACCCTGCTGCGGCGCATGGAGTGTGTGCTTGCGCCGACCAAGGATGCCGTGATTCGCGAGTTCTACGCACAGGAAGGCCGCCCGGACACCGTACGTGAAATGTATATGCTGCGTGCAGCAGGCGGTCTGCAGTTCTTCAACGCATCGCCGCTGACTCTCGGCACTCTCTCCGATACCCAGACCTCGGCAGACCTGATGAGCTACGTGCAGTCCTTCAGCAAGGACGCACGCGAGATCTTCGAGCACTTCCACTTCGAGGACTTCGTTCTGCAATTGGCCAGCGCCAACCTGCTCTATCAGGTAGTGCAACGGTTTGCTGCCACCGATCTGAGCCCCGATCGCATCAGCAACTTCGGCATGGGCATCATCTTTGAAGAGCTGATCCGCAAGTTCGCGGAAAGCTCCAACGAAACCGCGGGTGAGCACTTCACCCCGCGCGATATTGTGCACCTCACCACTTCACTGGTGATCACCGATCAGGACCACAAACTAGCGCCCAACAGCATCGTCACCATCTATGACCCAACTGCGGGTACGGGTGGCTTTCTGTCCGAGGGCGATGAGTACATCCAATCCATCAGCGAAAAGGTCAGCGTCTCCTTGCACGGCCAGGAGTTGAATCCAGAGTCCTACGCCATCTGTAAAGCGGACATGCTGATTAAGGGCCAGGACGTGACCAGCATCAAGCTGGGCAACACGCTGTCCAACGACCAACTGGCCGGCAAGCACTTCGACTTCATGCTCAGCAACCCGCCGTTCGGCGTGGAATGGAAGAAGGTACAAAAGCAGATCACCGACGAGCATAGCCACAAGGGCTTCGACGGCCGCTTCGGCCCCGGTCTGCCACGGGTGTCCGACGGCTCGCTGCTGTTCCTTCTGCATCTAGTCAGCAAGATGCGTGACCCGCGCGACGGTGGCTCGCGGATCGGCATCATCCTCAACGGCTCGCCGCTGTTTACCGGTGGTGCCGGCTCGGGTGAGTCGGAGATTCGCCGCTACCTGCTGCAGAACGACCTGGTCGAAGCCATCGTCGCGCTGCCGACGGACATGTTCTACAACACCGGCATCGCCACTTATGTGTGGATACTCAGCAACCACAAGACCGCCGCGCGCCAGGGCAAGGTGCAGTTGGTCGACGGCAGCCAGCACTACGCCAAAATGCGCAAGTCGCTGGGAAGCAAGCGCCAGTACATCACCGAGGATCAAATCAACGAGCTGGTGCGCCTGTATGGCCGCTTCGAGCAAAGCGCTCAGAGCAAGATCTTCCCCATTGAGGCCTTCGGTTACCGCCGTATCACCGTCGAACGTCCGCTGCGCCTGAACTTCCAGACCAGCGCCGAGCGCCTCGGCAAAATGCTCGAAGAAAAAGCCATCCAGAAGCTCGACAGCGCCGCTCAGCAGCAACTGATGGCCGCCCTGCAAGCCATGGACGCGAACGTGCTACATCGCAACCGCGAGCAATTCAGCAAGCAGCTAAAAAAAGCCCTCATCGCGCACGGCGTTAGCCTCAGCACGTCGGAGCTGAAAACCCTACTCAACGCGTTGAGCGAGCGCGACCCCGAGGCGGATATCTGCTTGACCAAGGGCCAGCCGGATGCAGACGCCGGCCTGCGCGACAACGAGAATGTGCCGCTGGGCGCGTCGGTGTACGACTACTTCCAGCGCGAAGTCATCCCTCACGTGCCCGATGCCTGGATTGACGAGAGCAAGACAGATGCTCAGGACGGCGAGGTTGGTATTGTCGGTTTTGAGATTCCATTTAACCGCCACTTCTATGTATTCCAGCCACCGCGCCCATTGGCAGAAATCGACCGCGACCTGAAAGACTGCACTGACCGTATCAAGCAGATGATTGCGAGGTTGTCGGCATGAGCTTCCCTGCGTATCCGGACTATAGAGATTCCGGAGTCGAGTGGCTTGGGGTGGTGCCCGCGTATTGGGAATCTTGGAAGGTATCTCATGCATTTGGTGAGCTTGGTAGCGGCACCACACCGCCAACCAGTGAGGTTGAATGGTATGAGGGTGGGACGGTGCCATGGGTGACTACAGGTGAGCTGAGAGAAAGTGTTGTTTGGGAGACCAAAAAACTACTTTCAACTGCTGCACTTTCTGCTTTTTCAGCACTCCGACTTCATCCAGCTGGGTCGTTAGCCATCGCTATGTATGGTGCAACGATTGGGCGACTAGGAATTCTTGGCATTGATGCAACTACGAATCAAGCATGCTGCTTGTTGACTCGACCCAATCACTTGCATATCAAGTTCACATTTTTTTGGTTGCTCGCTTTCAAGCAGCACATTATTGATCTATACGCATCTGGTGGTGGGCAGCCAAATATCAATCAAGAAATTATTTCGAATCTAAAGATTCCAGCTCCTGAGGTTCGAGAACAAATTCAAATCGCCCGATTCCTCGACCACGAAACCGCCCGCATCGACACACTAATTGAAGAGCAGCAGAGCCTGATCGAACTGCTCAAGGAAAAGCGCCAAGCCGTGATCTCCCACGTCGTCACCAAAGGCCTCGATCCGACGATGCCAATGAAGGACTCCGGGGTGGAGTGGCTGGGCGAGGTGCCTGTGCATTGGGATATTTCCCGCCTCAAATACCACAGCACCAAGATCGGTGATGGCTTACACGCCACCCCAGAATACGACGATGAGGGTGATTATTTTTTTATCAATGGAAATAATCTTGTGGATGGGGAGATTGTCACCAACTCAACAACTCGAAAAGTAAATTTCCAGGAATTTTTAAAGCACAGAGTGCAGCTTGATTCGAGTACAGTGCTTATCTCGATAAACGGTACCATAGGAAATCTAGCGCTTTATAACAGTGAGCCGGTGATCCTTGGAAAGAGCGCAGCCTATATCAACTGCACCGAATCACTCTCTCGATCATTTTGCCTTTATCTTTTTTCCTCAGAGCAGATTAAGCGTTTCTTTGATAGTCAACTTACAGGGACGACAATTTACAATCTTTCTCTCCGGACAGTTGCGGAAACGCCAACTCCTTTACCCCCATTGGATGAACAAACATCCATAGTCAAGTTCTTGAATCAACGCATCGCTGAGTTTGACGAGTTAATCGACAATGCGGTGCAGCTTTCTAAACTCCTTCAAGAACGTCGCTCCGCCCTAATCTCTGCCGCCGTTACCGGAAAAATCGATGTGCGCGGCTGGCAGCCAACGGCTAACGCACCATCCCATGAATTAGAACAAGAGGCCTTGTAATGGCGGACAGCAAGGAAGCGCAATTCCAGCTCGACATCATCGACGCCTTAGCCGGCCAGGGCTGGCTGGTGGGTACGGCCAGCGGCTACGACCGCCGCACGGCGTTGTACACCGAAGATGTACTAGGCTACTTCAAGGACGCCTGGCCGGAGCGTTGGGAAAAGTTCGCCAAGGCCAACCCCAATGCGCCGGAAGAGGTGCTGGTGCAGAAGCTGGTGCGCGAGCTGGAGCAGAGCGGAACCCTGGATGTGCTGCGCCATGGCTTCAAGCTGCCAGCAGTGAAGGTGGAGCTGTGCAGCTTCCAGCCCGACCACGGTATGAACCCGGACACCTTGAAGCGCTACCAGTGTAACCGCCTGCGCGTGGTGCCGGAGGTATCCTATTCGCCGCATACGCGAGAGGCTGGTAGCAGCGGGCAAAGCTACAACCCACGGCTGGACCTGGTGCTGTTCGTCAACGGCATCCCCACAGCCACACTGGAACTGAAAAGCGAGTTCAAGCAGTCGGTGGAAAACGCCAAGCGCCAGTATCGTTACGACCGCCCGGTAAAAGACCCGCTGACGCGCAAACCCGAGCCGCTGCTGACCTTCAAGCGCGGTGCGCTGGTGCACTTTGCCGTGGGCCAGAATGAGGTGGCGATGACCACGAAACTGGCAGGCAAGGACACCTTCTTCCTGCCCTTTAACCTCGGCAGCGAGGAAGGCGGTGCTGGCAACCCAATGCCTGCCGACGATAACCAGTACGCTACCGGTTACCTGTGGCAACGGCTGTTGCAGCCAGATGCCTGGCTCAAAGTGCTGGGGCGTTTTCTGCACCTGGACAAAAAAACCAGCGAAGGCTTCGACGGAACACTGGTTACCAAGGAAACGATGATCTTCCCGCGTTACCACCAATGGGAAGTGGTCAACAAGTTGGTCAACACCACCCGCGCCGAAGGACCTGGCAAGCGCTATTTAATCCAGCACAGCGCCGGTTCGGGCAAGTCCAACTCCATCGCCTGGACTGCGCATCAACTGGCCTCCCTGTACGACGCCACCGGCCAGCGCCTGTTCAACTCGGTGATCGTGGTCACCGACCGCACGGTGCTGGATAGCCAGTTGCAGAACACCATCTACCAGTTCGAGCACGCCCAGGGCGTGGTTAAACCGATCAGTCGTGATGTCGGCAACCAGAGCAAGTCCGAACAGCTGGCTGAGGCGCTGGCTGAGCAGACGCGCATCATCATCGTCACCATCCAGACTTTTCCTGCATTGTTCGATGCCCTAGACAAGTACCCCAAGCTGGCCAGCGGGCGTTATGCGGTAATCGCTGACGAAGCGCATTCCTCGCAAACTGGCTCGTCAGCCAGCAAGCTGAAACAGATTCTAGGCAGCGATGCGCTGGATTCCGAGGAAGTCAGTGCCGAAGAGTTGTTGGATGCCGCCGTACAGGCGCGTCAACCGAATGAGCGCATCAGTTACTACGCCTTCACTGCCACGCCCAAGGCCAAGACCCTGGAGTTGTTCGGTCGCCCAGCCGACCCCACGCTGCCGGCCAGTTCCAGCAACAAGCCGGCGGCTTTTCATCTGTATTCCATGCGTCAGGCTATCGAAGAGGGTTTCATCCTCGACGTGCTGCGCAACTACACCACCTACAGCACCGCCTGGAAGATCGCGCACCCGGATGGCGAAGACGACGAGGTGGACAGCAAGAAGGCACGCATCAAGCTGGCGCGCTGGGTGCGTTTGCATCCATACAACATCACTCAAAAGGTTGAAGTGATCGTTGAGCACTTCCGCGCCAATATCCGCAATCTGCTCAATGGTCAGGCCAAGGCCATGGTGGTGACCAGCAGCCGCCAGGAAGCGGTGCGTTACCAGTTGGCGGTGAGAGCTTATGTACAGCAGATGGGATACGACGATGTGCACCCGCTGGTGGCGTTCTCCGGCAGCGTGCTACCGGATGAGGTGATCCCCGAAGAGGTGACGGAAAGCAGCAGCCTGCTCAACCCCGGCCTGAATGGCCGCGACCTGGCAGTGGCGTTCGACACCCAAGACTTCAACGTGATGATCGCGGCCAACAAGTATCAGACCGGCTTCGATCAGCCCAAGCTGTGTGCCATGTACGTGGACAAGAAACTGCAAGGCGTGGACTGCGTGCAGACCCTGTCGCGGCTGAACCGCACTTTCGGTGACAGCAAGGAAACCTTCATCCTCGACTTCTTCAACGAGCCGCAGGATATTCTCGACGCCTTTTTGCCGTACTACACCAAGGCCGAGCTAACCGATGTAACCGACCCGCAGATCATCTATGACCTGCAGAAGAAGCTGGATGCCGAGGGGATCTATCACTGGCAGGAGGTCGAAGCATTCGCCATGGCCTTCTTCGACCCCAAGGCGACGGCCAGCAAGCTCAGCTACTACTGCACTCCGGCAAAGGAGCGCTTCGCCAAGCGCTACTCCTTCTCGGTGGAGTCGCGCCAGCAGGCGCTGGACTTCAAGCGCACGGCCGAAGCTAACGGCGACAGTAGCGGCCTGAAAAAAGCCGAGTACGCGTTGAAAGAGGCAGGCGAGCAGATCGATCAACTCGACCTGTTCCGAAAGAATCTGCAGAGCTTCGTGCGTCTGTACGAGTTCCTCTCGCAGATTGTGCCCTACGAGGACCGCGAACTGGAGCAGCTCTGCGTGTACGCCAAGCATCTGCACCCGCTGCTGCGCGTAGATCGCCTGCAACAAGATGACGTGGACGTGGGCGAGCTGCAACTGAGCCATTACCGTTTGAGTAAGCGCGCCGAACACCAGCTACGCCTGAACGAGGAGCATGGTGAATACACCCTCAAACCTGGCAGTGATGTGGGCAGCGGTAAGCCCCATGACCCGGAAAAGAAGCGCTTGTCGGAAATCATTGAGGCGCTGAACGATATCTTCGGTGCTGAGGTTAGCGATGACGATCAGCTGCAGTTCCTCACCGGCATCGCCCAGCGTATTAGCCGCCAGGAAGATGTGATGGCCCAGGTGAATAACCACTCTGTGGATCAAGTGATGCACGGACTGTTCCCCAAGCGCGTTCTGGACACCGTACTGGATGCAATGACCGACCACGAGAAGCTGTCGCTGGAAGTGCTGGATAACGAGACCAAGAGCCGTGCTTTTGCCTTGGTGATTTTGAAGATGTTGAAATCGGCAGCAGCCTTCGATGAATCCGGTTTGCGCGATGCGTGAAACCATATAAATCGCATCAACGGAATACGCGCCGACATCTGCTTTTTGCCGATTTCTGCCCATTGCAACAGGCGGCAATCGGCCAAAAGCAGACTCCAAATGAGTCCACGAAATTAGGGGCGATTCACGGCGATATGTTACTTATCCGAGTAAGCTTTTCTTTGTGAAGCTAGGTAGTCCGCAATGATTGGTGTATTGAGTGGGCCTGCGACCAGCCCCGATCGCGTTACGTGGCTTTAGACCAAGACCCACTGGATATCTCCACTAGAACGTGGCCCGCCAGCAGTGTATGCAGGCTCATGGGTCGCTTTATGCATCATAGCGCCCCCTAAACCAAATACACCGCTGCTCTCTCAGTCATGCTTAGGCGACGAAACGGTTTCATTCTGAGGTGGGCCGGCTAATTGGGTCGCCTCAGCTCCTGCCACCGGTGCAGCTTCCGCAGCACTTTCAAGAGCTCCCATTAACGGAGCAGATAAGTTGCCTAAGGCTGTGACCATCTGTTCGTAGTGCGTGTCATCAACCTCCTTCATCCAAGTGAAAATGTCGGCAATGACGTTGTGACTCTCTCCGACCAGATTTTCAAGCGAATCTTCACCGATCTCAATAACGGCGTTATGAGAATATTTGTTGATGAATCGGTAGATTTTTTCCTTTGTCTGAGGTGTGGTGATCGTGCATCCATTAAGGCCCTGTTGAAATAAGCCAGCCATGTCGCCTTTGTATACTGGGTACTTGAAGCTGAAAAAAGACTCTAGAATCTTGCGCGCGAGGTTCGCAGTCAAGAATGCTTCGTCACGGTCAACTTGTGCTTGCTCTCGATAGCGATAAAGACGGCTGAAAATGTAATGATATTCTGAGCTGTAGTCGTGCAGGCTCTTAGGCGCATTCTTCAAGGCAGACTTTCTAGGGCTTTCAGTGCTGGCTTCGATTACGTAGAAGAAGCAGTTTGCTGGCTTTGGAGGTCTTCTGTTTCTGCGATTTGTATTGGTGCCATCGAGCCAGTCTCTGATGAGCTTGAAGAAATTAAAATTGTGAGTGAGTACAAAGAGCTGCAGAGCCGGGGTGCAGTGATGCCTCAAATATGAATAGGCGTGGAACAGGTGGTTGGAGTCAAAGCTAGATATGGGGTCGTCTACTGCGATGATAAGTTTCGCAATGTCATTATCGCCCTCTGAAAGCTTAGTTATGAAGTAGACGAATGCGATAGCGGTTTTTTCTCCTTCGCTTAAGTCTCTTGCGTGGCGCTGCTCTGCACCTCGAATTATTTCATAGCCAAGCATTTTGGGGTTGAAGCGAAGACAGAGGTCGGATCTACCTAAGAAGTTGTGAAGGTGCTTATTGAACTCATCAGCGCCAAGTACTTCATTTGACAGAGCAGCCTCAAGTTTTTGAATCTCTTTTTGACGGGCACTGGCATATTCCTGAAGGGTACTAACTTGTTTAGAGATAGTGTCGCGCTTTTGGATTTTTGCGTAATACCCGAAATCCTTTACTTCCATTGCCGCGTAATGAAGCTCGATTTTTCTCTTAATAGTGCCGGTTTCGTTAGTGAAGTCTTCGGTCTTTCTATTATGCCGCGTTATCGTATTGTTCATCTGGGCTAAAACTGAGTTGAAGCCTTCGCATGCCTCGACATCAATAGCTGGGACCGTGAAGTCGGTCCTAAATTGATCCGAAATCTTCTGCTGTAGCAACTCCTGCCATCGTGCGATCCCGCCGTTTATGCTTGCTACGTGCGAGGAAAGCTTGGCTCCAGCGGTGGTAAATTCCGCCCGCATCTCCTCGTACAACTGCTCTTCTTGACCGAGGTCGCCAATGTCGAGGACCTGCTGATTAAGCCATTGCTCAGCGCTGACGAGTCGGCTTTGGAATTGACGGTACTCGTCGCTGAAATGGGCATTAATTTCGTCAATTCGAGCCTGGATCAGTGCCGCACCGCAAAATTCACAGCTTTCGGATTTGTGGCCGTTATGGATGGCAAGGCCTGCCTGTACCCAGGATTGTATGTCAGGGTTCTCTTTAAGTCTCGTCAGCACAATGCTCGTGGCGGTTTGCTTCAGAAGAGACTCTAGGCGTGATTGGGCATCTTTAAGCTTCGTTGCGTCCAATCTATTGGTGATGATAGGAATCTGCGGTTTCGATACAGGCTTTGCGGCGACTACCAGTGCTACTAATTCATCATTTTGTAGTATGGAGGATGGGTCTCGAACGGCTTCCGTATTAGATACGATAAAATTCTCTAACTTGGTGCGATTGTAGTTAAGGTAATGACTGTCTTCTGTGCCGATAATCTGGAGGCTGGACTTGGTTCGTTTTGCGCTATCGGTTAAAAATTTCTGTAAGTCCGTAGTAGCTTTTGTTGCTTCAGAAATGGCCTTTTCGGTAGACTTTAAATCAATCTCTTGCTGCGCTTTGAGCTTTTCAAGCTGTTTTCGATCATCGATTTTTTCTTTTGCGACCAGCAGTATACTTTTGACTGAGTTATCCCAGTCGATATTTTCTTTAATGAAGCCGGCGTTGAATGTGCGCACGATGGCGCTCGACTGTAAAATGTTCTTTTCTGTAATTATTGTGCTCTCATCCAATACTACAGAAAATTCACAATTTGGCTCAGCGTTTGCTTGAAGGTTGCGACGTTTCTCTAAGGACTCGAAGACTTTAGAGAGAGTCGATTTTCCGCTGCCGTTCCAACCGTAAATCAAATTAAATTTGCCAAACGCCTGCGTTGCATCTCCATTGAAGTCCCTAAATATCCCAAAATTCTTTAGCTTTTTTATTTTCGTAATCATGGTTAGCGGTCCTTTCGCCGAAGGTTGCTGAGTCAATGAAAAGCGTGCGGCATTGAGCCAGCTTAGAAATCGGCGCTGAATTTCGCAATGACATGACTTGTTGTTTTTAGTAACTTGTTGATTGTCGTGACAAAATAGTTTTGGCTGTTGAGGTGATGACTTAAAAGTGCTCAGAAAAGTGAGCTGTATAAGGGGAGGCCCGCTCCGGCCGATAGTGATCGGCTCCCGATAGACGCGTTCCAGAGCAACCAAGTCCACCTTGGTGATCAAGACAAATAGGTACCTGCTGGGAGCGGGTGCCAGCCACCTTTGCTCAGCCGCTTCTCCACTAGATCCTTGTACTCCTGCGGCTCCGGCGTGTTCTTGCGCTTATGACGGCGCTGATTGCACAGCAGGCAGGCGGCAGCAATATTGGACTGGGTATTTCTTCCGCCATCCTGCCTGGCGACTAGATGCTCGGCTGTGCACTGGAAGTGCCTAGCCTGCCGAAGGGAAAGGCCATGACGGCGGGCGAAAGCCTCAGGAGTATCGCGCCACATCCGGAAGCCGCAGTAATAGCAGCGGCCTCCTTGGCGATCGAACGCAGTGAAACGATGTTTGATAACAGATTTATCGGCCATGGCGGCCTCCTGTATGAAAAAGGAAGTCCGCTGCGCCTAAAGGCGAGAAACGGTACCAGTCGAGTCACTCGAACCGGCCCAACATCGCCCCCTTAAGAGAACGACAAGAGCAAATCTATGCCAAAACAAAAGCAGTCATCAAGTAGTCTGGAGAAAACCTGAACTGGTCAAGTATTCCCAGACACCCATGCAGGCGAAATCATCGCCAATCAACTGTGTAAAAGTATAAAGCCCGGTAGTTATCCGGGCTAAACGTCACTCTATCTTCGCGTTAGGCCATCGGCTTCGGGCTTCAACCAAGGCTTCGGCATGAGTCATCGGCTCGCCGATCATTGTGTAGGGACTGTACCCTGCAACGAACACTGCCCAGTGACTACGACGGGCCTCACCATCGTTGGCCGCAACTTCGGCCATCAGCTCCAAACGGTGCAATTTGATGTAGCGGCGCAGCTCCTGTGTCAGCCTGCTAGATGGTGAGACGCTTAAGCGGTTGCCCACCACCTTGGCACTGAACCCGCGATCATGGAGATAGTCGATAACTCCCATCAAAAGACCTCCGCGTCGGATTCATCGAAGGCCATGTCCGGCGAAGTACTGGTGGTGTCGGGGGATAGTTGCCGACTCGAAGTCCTACAAGTCCCAATGTCCTGCTCGGGGTGATCGTCTGGCAGGACATCAGGACTTGCAGGACATTGCTTCGATAACTTTCTCCCGATACCCCATTTCACCGTCCCTCCAGATTTACCCAGGGACTTGCACTCGATGCCTATCTGCCGAAGAGCGGGAGCAGCACGTCGCAGGGCGTCCCCTAGCCCCTTAGCGGAACGGGGCCACGAATCGCAGCCGGTTGGACGGTACTGTTCCAGGGTACGCAGAATATCCTTTGCCGGGGCGGTCACGCCGTGCGGACGCGCCTCGACCAGTTCCACTACGGCGGCAGCTACCGGGCTAGCGTCAATGGTGCGAGCCAGACTTTCCTGCCGACTGGCGTTGAACTCGCGCAGGAAGTCCTTGGGCTCATGTCCTGCTGCGGCGGCGACAGCCATACCGAGGCGAGCGAACTCAACCAGACGCGGACGCTCGTCGGCAGGGATGTGCATCTGCGGCAATAACTCCAGCGCCTTGGCGAAAATATCCAGCAGCGCCCCCAGCAAACACGGACACTTGGCTTCGTACTCCCGCCAAAGGTCTGTAACTTCTAGCCGTTCGCTGATAACCGGATTCTCGATGGTGATCGTTCTGTCCACCAAATCTTGCGCCGTGACTGCTGCAGATATGCCGTTGAGCATGACCGGACGCTTCACGCTGATAACGCTTTCGTCGGCATCAGAGTACAACTTGCGCTTGGCAAAGCCGCCTCCGGTTGCCAATACACACATGGCATCCTGAGTTGCTGCGGGCAAGTGCGAGACGTTCTCCAGGCTCACTACCGCACACACACCAGCAGAAACGAATAGGTCCTCCGGCGACTTCGGTGCACTGCGCAATGGGCAGGAATTCGGATCAATGAGCTGGCGCAGTGCTGTTTGTGTCGTGCTCTTCGCACTACCCTGCTCGCCCAGCAGCTCCAGCACTGGATAAGGCGTATCAGGACGGAGGCATTCGATCAGCCAAGCCAGGGCCAGCAGACGGGAGCCGCGCGGGATGTTCGCCACGCGCCAAAGTTGCTCGATCGATCCACCTGGAACTGGAGCCGGAATCGGCTGCATGGATTCAGGTCGAACGAACATGGCCTCGGGTGACTCGGCGATCTCCCACTTACCCGGCCGGATGCGAACCGCACGGCTATTACCTGGTACAGCCAAGTCGAGGAAGTAATCACCAGCGGCACCGGAAGTGCGCAGGTGTACCTCCTGACAGTCTCCATGGAATCGGCCGAGGCCGGCCAGGGTACCCAGCGCCTCGCGGACCGATTGATCTCGGGGCGCCTTTCCGCTGTCGGAGTAAAAGCCGGCGACCAGTGCATCTCGGAACTGGCGCGCGGCTAGATTACGCACTTCGCCGGTCGTTTGGTCCTTGGCGAAGACGTCCTTGTTTTCATCGTGGAACAGATCAAAGCGCTGCTCCACGAACTTGACCAATAGAGACGCCTGGCTCTGCTTTTCGTCGGCATCATCACCGGGTTCGAAGTGCTCCTCGACTGACTGCTGATAGTCGTGTTCGAATTCGTGATTGCTGGGAGCGTCCACCATTTGCAGGAGTTGCTCGACGGTGCCGCCCGCGTCCAGCCAGTCGGATACGTCGCCCTTCGGCAGCAGCCCTGGTAGGCAGAGCACGCGAACTCCGGTCTCTGCCAGACTCAGAGCCCGACAAACCTTGGCGGCGTGCTTATGTCCCGGTTCATCGTTATCAGCCAGAATCACTACGCGGCGGCGCGCGAAGAATTCGTTGAGCGCATCAGGCCACTTGCCTGCGCCGCCGACGTTGCAGGTTGCGACCAGTCCCAGCGATTCCAAGCGCAGTACGTCCTTCTCGCCCTCCACGACAAACACTGGCGTATCCCACGGTGCGCCCAGCAATTGAGGCAGATGGTAGGGAACCTGACGCACGCCCTTCACCGACCACAACCAGCCACCTTTTCCGTCGGGGCGGCGCTGACGAAAGTCCTTTGGCTCGAAGCGGACAACCTGATACAGAACGTTGCCGTCCTCGTCGGTGTAGTCATAACAAGCCGATATGCGACGGCTGGCCGGTAGGACATCAGGACTTTCAGGACATGGTGCCGGCTGCTTTTCTTTCAGGCCCTGCTGCTCAAGCCACCCCATTTGCGCAGCCCAACTTGTGATGCCGGTTTCCTTGGCGATCAAATGCAATACGCCGCCACCGCTTCCGTCTTCGTGCGAGTGCCATACCCCCTTTTCCAGATCAACGGATAAAGAGCCATGCGCTCCGAATCGAAGCTCAGTCGGCTTGCTCATTGCGCGATTTGGCTCGCCAAGAAGGTACCGGGCTACCGGCCCAATCATGGATTTCAGCCAAGCCGATCCCGTCGGCGCATGGGCGCCGTTTTGACTTTTCATGGGTTACACCCCGAGCTGCTTGGCTTTGCGCCAGGACCAGAGAGAAGAAGACTGGGAGGAATCAGCGTGCAGGGCGGCCATTACGCGAATCATCCAGGAAGCTGTAAGCGATGATGAATGGCTCATACTGCGTCTCTCGCTTCAATCTTGGTCCGTAACCAAGCCTCCACCTCAGCCAAGACGTAATAAGCCGCGGCTTGACGGCTTTTGTTGGCCTTAATCGGCTTCGGGAATGTCGGGTCTTTCTTGCGGAGCTTGTCTAGGCCAGAGCGGGACAGGTCCAGCCATAGACAGAGCGCTGGCTGACGGATGAGAGCTTTCGGGGGAATTGTTGCTGGCTGCATTTGAGTGCCTCCGTATCGGGTACAGAGTCATTTTTGTTGAACCCCCGATTGCTGTCGCAGTGCTCAAAAGAGATTAGTTAGAGGCTTTTTTCCCCCCTTTTTTTGCACGTCGGATCAGTTTTTCGATTTCGACAATATCCTCTGGCACCTCGACTCCTGCGGCAACGAGAAGCTCTCGGGCGAGTTCTGCAGCTCTGCGTTTGGTCATCTTCGCTAAGGATGACTGCCGTAGCTTGTCTGCGGTATCAGCCAGCAAAGCATCTCGCGGAAACTTCGGCTTCACGCCCCGAATAGTTGGAGCGGCCTCCAACTTCTGCTCGGTAATATCCAACACATCGGACACCACGGTGGCCTTCGCCTCAAGGTCAGAAAGCAAGCCACCGCTGAAAAAGCCCCCATGGCTACGCCAGCTGGCCTCGTTGATGAGACCCTCGACGAAAGGAGAGAAATTGCTTAGCCGCTGTAGCGCTTCACGAAGACTCAGGTGCGCCTGCTGTATTTCGCGAATTTCTTCGTGGCGCGCGGGTCCCTTTTCTGTTTCGCGGATGACCGCTCTGTAGGACCCAAGCCTTTCCTTGAACCACTCCTGAAGATCACCGTCATGATGTTCGGCCAAGTCAGCGATTATTGCCTGCGCAGCACCAGACAGGCTTTCATCGACCAAATCACCGGTACCCCATTCGTGTTGATTGTCGAATACTGGAAGTGCTTTTGATCGCTTGCCTCGTTTCGTCATGCTCGTATCCCCCGTATCACGCTCACAACATCAGTGTCCGATGTGCAAAATCGTAGGGTGTAATGTGCTTTTCCCGGTTGGCGTCAAGGTAGTCGGCCCACCAAGTCATCATCAGTCGGCGCTCTTCCAAGTGCTCAGCCTTGTGGATATAGGCGGCGCGCACGCCGTTGCGCTCTTGGTGGCTCATTTGCCGTTCAACCGCGTCACGCGACCACAGGCCGGACTCGACCAACGCGGAACAGGCCATAGTGCGGAAACCGTGCCCGCAAATCTCTATCTTGGTGTCGTACCCCATACGGCGCAGTGACTTGTTTACAGTGTTCTCCGACATTGGCCGCCAGTGGTAGTGATCGCCTGGCAGCACCAGATCAAAACGCCCGCTAAGCCGGCGTATCTGCTCTAGTACTTCCAGCGTCTGGCGTGACAACGGGACAAGATGCGGAGTCCCCATCTTGGCTCCTCGGTGCGACCTCTTGACGCCCTCGATTGGTACCCGCTCGCCGGGAATCGTCCACATGCTCCGGGCAAAGTCGAACTCTGGCCAGCGAGCAAAGCGCAGCTCACTAGAGCGAATGAACACCAGCAGAGTAAGGCTTACGGCAAGTTGGGTCAGTGGGCGCCCGGTGTCGGCCTCGATGCGTTGCAACAGCTCCGGTAGTCGCGCCAAAGGTAAAGCAGGGCGGTGCTTGGTCTTGCGGGTTGCAGTCCCCCCCACCAGATCAAGCGCGGGGTTGTATTCGATCAAGTTGTGCTGAACGGCGGTTCGCATGATTCCGGCGATACGCTGGCGCAGTCGCCCAACCAAATCAAGCGCGCCGCGTTTCTCTACCGCCTTCAGACAGGTCAGAAGGTCGCGGGTTTTCAGGTCGGTTATGGGGCGTTTGCCCAGCATGGGGAAAAGATTGACCTCAATCTCTTTCAGCACCCTGACCGCGTGATCCTTCGACCATTTGCCGGCCATGCTGGCGTGCCATTCCCGGGCCAGAGCCTCAAAAGTGTTCCCCGCCGCACTGGCCGCTTCGATCTTTGCTTGCTTAGCGCTCTCGATGGGGTCTTGGTCGTGCGCCAGCAACTCGAGCGCGTCGGCTCGACGTGCACGGGCGGCTTTCAGACTGAGAGCCGGGTAGTTGCCGAACGTAGCCAGACCGGCCTTACCGCTTGGCTTCTTATACTTGAAGCGCCAGACTTTGGTGCCGGTGGCCTTTACAAGCAAAAAAAGCCCCTGCCCGTCGAACTGGGTGTAGTCCTTTGCGCGGGGCTTGGCGGCCTCGCATTTGGGGTCAGTAAGGGGGATTACGGTGCGCGCCATAGGTATACGCCTCGATATCGAACCGATATATACCTAAACGTATACCTAAATCGTGGGGCTGTATAGGAACATACGGGGATATTCAGACACAAAAAAACCGGCTACAAGGCCGGTTTCTCTAGGTTTCAGGTGTTTACGGGAACATCTGAAATCATACTATTGGTGCCCGAAGCCGGAATCGAACCGGCACGTCCTTACGAACGGGGGATTTTAAGTCCCATGCGTCTACCAGTTTCGCCATTCGGGCGGTAGCGCGGTGAAGCATTCAAGAATGATCGAATGATCGAATGAACGATCAATCTTTTTGGTGCGGTGCAGCAGGGGAAGAAATATATACACCCCTTCCCCTCTAAGCAAGTTCGCTGACGTCAAATTCAAGACAAAACCTTGCTGTCTACTGCAAATAAAAAAGCTCCGTAAATCAGTGATCTACGGAGCTATTTATAGTGGAGGCCGAGGTCGGAATCGAACCGGCGTAGGCGGATTTGCAATCCGCTGCATAACCATTTTGCTACTCGGCCCCAAACGTCCGATGCCTTAGAAACAACATCAAACGCATAAAAACTGGAGAGGGAAACTGGATTGCTATCTGTTTCCAACCCTTTGATATCTAAAGGGTTTTTCTCGTTCCTGAATCAGGAATGGACGCAATTCTGGACGTGTTCGCCGGGCATGTCAAGGACAGGAAGAAAAAAATTCTATAGCACCCTACCGAGTGCATTCCGCAACCAGGCAGACGATGTCACAGGGCAATGTGTCCACTAGCATCACTACTGGATATTTCGCCATTCGTACCTACGCTGTTTCGCCAGGGATCCAGGTTTCTGGCGGGCCGTGGTTGAGTGAGGTGCGAAGTCGATACGGATGATGCCGGCCTTACCACTAAGGCGACCTGAATAAAACGTTTCAACCCATGGAGTAAAAATATGGACCTATCCAGAAACTTGCTTATCGGTGTTGCCTTGACCGGCCTGCTGCTCGGCGGTTGCACCTCAAAAGTGACACAGAAGGAACAATACTCGGGGTTTCTTCCCAACTACAGCAACCTGCAAGAAGTCACCACCCCCAGCGGCGAGAAAGCCATGCGCTGGGTGACGCCCTCCTGGAACCCGAACGCTTACAACACGGTGGCCTTCAAGCACCTGGAACTGTACCCGGCCCCCAAGCCCAATGAGCGAGTCAACCGTCAGACGCTGGATCAGCTGCAAACCTACATGACGGACAGTGCCAAGAGCACACTGAGCCAGAAGTACCGTGTAGTGCCTGATGTTCAGTCGGCCCCTGCCGGTTCGCGAATCCTGATCGTACGCGCCGCGATCACCGGGGTCACGGCTTCTAACGAGGGCATGAAATGGTATGAAGTGGTTCCGGTCGCAGCTGCGATAGGTGCGACTCAGGCGGCCACCGGTCACCGCGACCAAGACACCGAGTTGTACATCGAAGCTGAGATGATAGACGCGAGCAACGGCCAAACCGTGGCTAAAGTTGCTCGCAAGGTCTTCGGTGAGCAGTTAAAGAATACAAGCCAGCAGGTGACTGCCAACGACTTCAAGGCGGCACTTAAGAAACTGACCAGCGACATGCAGGCATTCCTTCGATAACAACGGGGTAAAACGCCGACTCAGTTCACGGGGCTGAGTCGGCGGTTGTTACAGATACCAACGGTACTCGCGCGCACTGATCTCCTGCATGAAGGCCAAATGGTCCTGGCGCTTGTTCTCGCAGTACACATCAACAAACTCCGCCCCCAAACCCTCACGCAGTTGTGGCTGATGCTGCATGGCGCGCACGGCTTCGAGCATTTCCAGCGGGAAATCGATCCCGCTGTTGCGGTCTTCATTGAGCGCTACGATCGGCTCGCGACCGGCTTCCAGCCCCTGCTCCAATCCCACCAGAATCGCTGCCAGCACCAGATAAGGGTTGGCATCCGCGCCTGCCAGGCGATGCTCGATACGCAGATTTTTCGAATCCGAATCGGGAATCCGCACACACGCATCGCGATCCTCGAAACCCCAGCTGGCACGTGTCGCCGCGTTCACCGTACCGCCCAAACGCCGGAAGGCGTTCTGGTTCGGCGCGAAGATCGGCATGCAATGCGGCAGCAGTTCCAGGCAGCCGGCCACTGCATGCCGCAGTGCTTGCTGCTGGTTGGCGGCCAGCAGGTTTTTACCCTCGGCATCATAGAGGCTGACATGCACGTGCATGCCGCTGCCCGGATGCTGCAAGTAAGGCTTGGCCATGAAGCTGGCGCGGTAACCGTGCTTGAGCGCAACGCCACGGGTGCTACGGCAAAACAGCGCCGCCCAGTCGGCAGCTCGCAGGCCGTCATCAAGGTGGCCGAAGTTGATCTCGAACTGGCCCGGCCCAAGTTCGGCAGTGATCACCGTGGTATCGATGCCTTGCGCCCTCGCCGCTTCGACCATTTCATCGAGCACCGGCGAAAAGCGCGACAGCCGCTCGATGTGCATGTTCGGTTGATCATCGGCATCGTCCGACAGCTGATCGCGGGGGAACTGCGGCTGCCCGTCGCGCAGCTGTTTATCGAACAGATAGAACTCCAGTTCGAACGCCACCACCGGATGAATACCTTTGCCACGCAACCGCTCCAGCACTTGCGCGAGGACCTCGCGGGGCTCGAAGACAATCGGCTTCTCGGTGCCGTCCGAGGTGATCAGCATCTGCCCCAGTGGCTTGGATTCCCAGCTCACCGGCTTGAGCGTGCCGGGCACCAGGCGCCGCAAAGCATCCGGGTCGCCATCGTTAAAACAGTAGTCGCCGATTTTGAACAGCCCACCCTGCACGCCCAGTAATACGCAGTTCTGCGGCAGCTTGAGAGCGCTGCCGGCAGCCACCTTTTCGAGCATCTCTATCGGATAGCGCTTGCCGTAGAAATGCCCGGGAATGTCCAGGGAAATCAGGTCGACATAGCGCACCTCGGGGTAGCGTTGGCGAAAAGCACGCACTTCGGCCAGCAGATCAGAGCAGGCAGCATCCATCGTTGTTGTTCCTTTTATTGTTATCAGGTGTAAACCCAAAGCACTCGCGTGAGCTGGTCAGTGAGGTTGCCGTAGCGACAGCGCGTGTGACTGTCGAGCTGAAAACTGTCGCCGGCCTGCAAGGTGACCGGCTCGTCGTCATCGCCCAACCACAGCGTCAATGCGCCTTCCAGCACGTAGCCGCCCTGCTCGGAGCTGTCGCTCAAGTGCCGCTCGCCACTGCTGGCGCCGGCCTCCAGTTGGCTTTCGAGCATCGAGAACGAGGCCCTGATCTTCGGCGAGACCAGAATGTCGGTAATCCCGTTGGCGTAGTACAACGTGCGGCGCTCATCCGGGCGGGTCACCCAAGGCAACACCTTGGGTTTTGGCAGGCTGTAAAAATAGGTGGTTGGCACGCCGAGGGTTTCGCTGATCGCGGTCAGGTCCGCCACGGTCGGTCGTGACAAGCCCCGTTCGACTTGCGAAAGAAAGCCCACGGAGCGGTCGATTTTGTCGGCCAATTCCTTGAGGGTGTATTTCTTGTGCTTGCGCAGATCGTGGATCAGGATCGCCAACGCGGCGATTTCTTCTTGCTTGTTCATGCCAGTAATTCCGGAAGATGACTCATCAAATGCTGTCGCGCAGTCGGTACCAGGCCTTGCCGATCGCTTCCAATGGCGCTGCCAGGTATTTACCGCCGGGAAAGCTGTCATTACGCAACCTCTGGTACAACGCCAGCTCGTCCGGCTGACCGAGAATCGCATCGGACACGGCGCGAGCCCCAGCCAATGTCGGAAGCACGCCATGCCCGGAATAACCCTGTAGCCAGTAGAGGTCGCCACGCCGGCCAATGTCAGGGGTGCGCTTGAGGGTCAGATCGATATGCCCGCCCCAGGCAAACTCCAGCTCGACACCTTTGAGCTGCGGGAAGACCCGTTCCAGATAGGGCCGTGTCGCGGCGGCGATGTCTTTGGGCATCCCGCCCAGATAGGTGCAGCCGCCACCGAACAGCAGGCGGTTATCCGGTGTACGACGGAAATAATCGAGGACGAACTGGTTGTCGGTGACGCAGACATTATTCGGCAGCAGCGCGCTGGCTTGCTCGGCGGTCAGCGGCGCGGTGGCCACCTGATAAGTGCCCACCGGCAGCACACAACTGGCCAATTCAGGATCGAGTTGATCGAGATAGGCGTTGCACGCCAGCACCAGGACATTTGCCCGAATGCTCCCGCGCTCGGTGGTCACCCGGTACTGATCGCCGTCTTCGCGATAGCTCAGCGCTTTGCTTTGCTCAAAGATGCAGCCGCCAGCATGTTCGATGGCTGCGGCCAGCCCCAGCGCCAGCTTCAATGGATTCAGATGCCCGCCTTCGGGGTCATAGAGCCCCGCCTGATAACGCTCGCTGGCGACCCACTGCGGTAACTGCTCACGCGTTATGAATTGCAGGCCATCGTGGCCCCACTTATGGCTGGCCTCGCGTTGCCACTCGGTCAGGAGACTGACCCGACGCGGCATGACCGACGTCCACAAGTGGCCGGGGCGATAATCGCAGTCGAAACCATGGCGCACGGGCAACTCGCGCAACTCCTGCGCCGCCCAGCGCATGCCGTCCCACAAGCGCCGCGCGCGTTCATGACCCAGCGCAGCCTCCAGAGGCGGCATGTCACACGACCAGCCGAGAATCGCCTGCCCACCATTACGCCCCGAGGCCGCCCAGGCAACACGACTGGCTTCCAGCAACGTCACGCGCTTGCCCGCCAAGGCCAGGCGCAATGCGGTATGCAGACCGCTGAAACCAGCACCAATGATCAGCACCTCAGCAGTGTGTTCACCTTCCAGAACGGCTCGGTTCAACAGGCGATCAGCGCAACTGTGGGCGTAATAGCTGGCGACATGCTGCGAGGACTGCTGAAACATTCGGGCACCCATGAAATTATGTTTTTATAATTTCATGAAAAACTACAGAATAAATTTCACGAGCGCAACACCCAGTCTCTTTCTCGCGAGCCGGATGGGTTCGGAAAAAACGACCCGAAAATCAGTGCCACCACACAATCCGTAGCAGCTGTCGAGCCTGCGAGGCTGCGTTCGAGTGCACAGCACTCGTAAAATCATGCAATGCGGTCTACCAGATCGACCGTGGCGGCAGGGTTTACGACTGCTGCGCAGCCGAACGCAGCCTCGCAGGCTCGACAGCTGCTACGGAGTGCGTGCTGGTCTTACTGTTTTATTCTCGCGCCAGCCGCTCAAACAGCGCCGAATGCTCTGGAAACAGCTCGCTGAGCCCGCGCCGACTGCCCAATTGCATATCCGCAAAATCAAACCCTGGCGAAACGGCTTCACTGATCAGGCCGTAAGCGGCCGGTCCAGCCATGAGCTGCGAAGCCTTCCAGACACCGCCCGGCACATGCAATTGCAGGCACTGCCCAGCAGTGACGTCATTGCCCATCTCCACGGCTTTCAACGTGCCGTCCGGGTAAATGAGGAAGTACTGAATCGCATCGCCCAGATGGTAGTAGTGAACGATGTCGGATCGGTTCAAATGAAAGTGGCCGACGGGAGACTTGTCCGTCAGCAGGTAATAGATCGAGGTCATTGCATAACGCCGACCACCTGCGGTCTCGACCATGGGCTGGTGATCAGACTGAAAGGTCCGGCGGTAATAACCGCCTTCCACATGGGGTTCCAGGTCGAGTGCAGCGACGATGTCCTGGGCGCTGGGAGTGTGTCTGTCGGGTTTGCTATCCGTCATGTTAATGGCCATCAGTCAGGTGGAGTCGCGACAGTTTGCATAGCGTGTAACGCAGCGCAAGCGTTCCTTGGAGCATCGATGGAGGGTGCCGATGGGCAGTCGATTTCACTGCTTTACTGTAAGGGTCGAGCCTGCCAGACGGGGCCGCAGTTTCACTGACGCTCCCCCGCCACTGCCGGCGCCAACGGAAAATCCCGCCCCGGAGAGTTGTCATGTCCCTGCACAACGTCGCCCGTTTTACAGACCTTCGTGAAGACCGCGGTACTCGCGTTGAAATCGGCTCACTGAAGATCGTGCTGTTGCGGGCCGGCGAACGGGTCTACGCCTATCAAGGCGAATGTCCGCACGCACAGGCTCCGTTGGACGAAGGCATTGTCTGCAATGGTCGGCTGATTTGCCCGTGGCACAAGGCGATGTTCATGGTCGAGGATGGCCGGCTGAGCGAACCGCCAGCGCTGAATGGGCTGACCCGCTATCCGGTCAAGATCGTCGATGGCGATGTACATGTGGACGACCAGCCCCTTGCCCCCATCGAAGTGAATCGTGCCCCTGATTCACGCTGCTTCGTGATCGTCGGTGCAGGCGCTGCGGGTACAGCGGCAACAGCCGCCCTGCGTGAACACGGCTTTGCCGGTCGCCTGGTGTTGATCGATCGCGAAACGGACCCCGGCTATGACCGTACGGTGCTGAGCAAATATGTCCTTGCCGGGGAAATGTCCGCAGAGGAAACCCCACCGCTGCTGGATGAACGCTTTTACAACGAACAGCACATCGAGCGTGTTCAAGGTGAGGTCATCCGTCTCGATGTAGCCGCAAAAAGGGTTTCCCTGGCTGACGGGCGCACCTTCGACTACGACGCCGCGCTCCTGGCCAGTGGCGGCGAACCCAGGCCGCTTTCAGTAGACGGTGCGCATCTGCACAACATCCTGGCGCTACGTTCGCGAGCGGACGCCGAGCGCATTCTGCACATCGCAAAGCCCGGTGCCCGGGTGGTCATCATCGGTGCCAGCTTCATCGGCCTGGAGTCGGCATCGGCCTTGCGCCGCCATGGCCTGGAAGTCAGCGTGGTCGCGCACCATGAAACACCGTTCAGTACGCTGTTCGGTGAGCGCATCGGCATGGCGATTTTGTCCCTGCACGAAGACAATGGCGTGGTCTTTCATGCCAATACCCAGCCGAAGGTGTTCGAGGGCCAGGACAACGTCGAGGCCGTTCTGCTCGAGAATGGCCAACGACTTCCCGCCGACCTGGTGCTGATCGGCATCGGCGTCAATCCGGTCACCGACCTGCTCGAAGGTGTTGAGCTGGACGATGACGGCGGGCTACCGGTAAACGAAGGCATGCGCGCTGCGCCTGGATTGTGGGCCGCCGGCGACATCGCCTCCTTTGCATTGCAAGGGTTCCCCACACGCATCGAGCACTGGCGCCTGGCCCAGCAGCAGGCGCGGATCGCCGCGCAAAACATGCTCGGCGCTGATACACACTATGTGGATGTGCCGTTCTTCTGGACGTATCACTTCGACAAGACCTTCGAGATGCTCGGTCACGCCGACCAATGGGACCGGATCGTCTTCGAAGGCAACCCCGAGCAATACGCGTTCATCGCGCTGCTGTGCAAGGGCGAACAGGTCGAGGCGGTGGTCGCCTGCGAGTACTCGCGGCAAATGGCGTTGCTGGCCGAACGGATGAAACAGCCGTTGCTGCGCGAAGAAGCCTTGCAGATCATTCGACGAATCGCCGCTCAGGAAGGCTGAACAGTCACAATTAAACGACGCCCTAATTGGAACTATCGTACTTAATTACCCGTAAATTAAACAACCACACATATTCATTATCAATGGCGATAAGAACTTACCCTGCTTATGAGAAAAGAACCCGACACACTTCCCCTCATCGCCAATCCTGATAACAAACGGTCAACTTCCTAACGCGTCGCTATTAATAAAATAATATTAACAATTTATCAGCCGTACTAGCCCATTGCCCATTGCATATTTATCAACCCCTGCTTAACTGCAAAAACTGCTGACGACAGCAGTATTCGCACAACCACGGAAGGAATCGTTATGAGCAATTCAATTGGCCATAGCATGCCCCCTTATGGGGTGGCCATCCAAAGCGCGATCAAGGCAGGCAAGCTGCCGCAAATGAAAGCTTTATTGAAACAACGCGATACATCCAAGCCAGAACCCAAAGAACTCAGTAGCGCGTACGAGCAGTTGGCTAAGGAAGTCGCACGCCTGGAACGGCACTAACTGCTGTTTCCGCTCCCCTATTGCAATGGAGGCAATAACTATGTCTGGTTCTTCTCAGCAATCTGTCGGTTTATTCCCACTCTGCTATCAAATTGGTACTCAGCAACCGGGCGCACAAAGCCTGGCGCTCAATCTGTTGGTGTTTACACCTGAGCAAACGGTAAGCGGTACTGCCGCAATCACTCAGGCAACCAACCCGCCGCTGGATGTGCATTCCGATGTCTGGGGTGAATACACCTACATGACAGTGATGAAACCCGGCGTCAGCAAAATCCTGATCACCGTTCAAGGCAACCAGGGTGGCCCGAGCTCTAACTCCATCGTGAATTTCAAGCTGCATCTGGTGGTCGGTAGCGACTGGAAATCAGGCGTCGCCAACTATGAGTACTTCAATGGTCAGCGCTGGGTCAAGGTCAATGCGCCCGCCCATCTTGTCGAGTCGGTGCCCTCCAAGGCCTATTTACCGCCATTGGAACCGGGTCCGGTCATCCTGCCGTATCCACCGATCATGCCGCTGTACGCCGCACCGATTCAGAGTGCCATTGCCAGCGGTGACCTGGCCCAGATGAAAAATCTGGCGAGCCTTGCCACACAACAACTGGACCAGCAACCCCAGTTGCAAAGTGCGCTTGAGGCCGCCAAGGGTGAAATCAGCCGGCTGGAACGCCGCTGACCGGCAACTGAATGTGCCTGGCTTGTCCTGAATACAATTAAGGGAGTTGCACCATGTCAATTGGACTTTTTCACACGCGCCTCAACGTTTCCAGCTCGCTACTCGGCGCACCGGTTTTAACCCTGGATCTGCTGGTGGATACCGTCAACAAGAAAGTCAGCGGTATTGCGAGCATTTTTCAAAGCACCTATCCACCCCTCAACTTCCGTGCCCGGGTATGGGGTGAGTATTCCGAGGCCAAACTGACCGCCGATACGGAAAACCACATCATCCTTACTTTGGATGGCAGCCCGAGCGGCCCTAACAGCAATATCGCCCAGACCTTTGACCTGCGCGGCATTCTAGGCGCCGATTGGGCCAGCGGTTTTGCGGACTACAAGTACTACGATCAGGACCACTGGACGACAGTCAGACACGCGGCTGTCAGCCAGGCCCCGGCTCAGCACCCGGAGCATCCGTCACATGTTGTGCGCCCGCTCTACGCCGTCGCCGTGCAGCAAGCGCAAGCCAGCGGTGACCTGGCGCAACTGAAATCCGTGGTGAGCCAGGGCGAGCAGCAACTGGCCAACAGCGGCGCCTTGCGCAGCGCGCTTGAGCAGTTGCAAGCAGAAATCGCCCGACTGGAAGCACGCTAACCGGCAATACCCGGGCGTGGTCACTTAAAAAGTGGCCACGCTTGGGTATCCCTGTGGGAGCGGGCTTGCCCGCGAAGACGGCGGCACAGTCATCATTGATGTCACCTGACACACCGCTTTCGCGAGCAAGCTCGCTCCCACAGGTTCTGCGCCCGTTGGCAGGCAACAAAAGGTAAATCCACTCGCGCCGTTGATGCTAAGGAAGGCGCGAACACTTCGATGGATTCGTGCCGCGTACGTCTCTGTGCGCAAGGATTTTCCATGTCAGACAATCGCCCCGCCCGCTACCTCAGTGAAACCGACCTCAAACGCTACGTGCCGGTCCATGTGGTCTGGGAAATCACCCTGGCCTGCGATCTCAAATGCCTGCATTGCGGCTCACGCGCAGGCCATCGACGCCCCGATGAACTGAACACCCGGGAATGCCTGGATGTCATCGATTCCCTCGCGGCACTCGGCACCCGCGAGATCACCTTGATCGGCGGTGAAGCCTATTTGCGCAAGGACTGGACTCAGCTGATCCAGGCGATCCACGATCACGGCATGTATTGCGCGATACAAACCGGTGGACGCAACCTGACGCCCGCGAAAATGCAGGCCGCCGTGGACGCCGGGCTTAATGGCGTCGGTGTTTCGCTGGATGGACTGGCCCCATTGCATGACGCCGTGCGCAATGTTCCGGGCTCGTTCGACAAGGCTATCGATACCCTGCGACGCGCCAAACAGTCGGGGCTTGCGGTGAGCGTCAATACCCAGATCGGCGCGGCCACCCTGCCCGATCTGCCCGAACTGATGGACTTGATCATCGAGCTCGGCGCCACCCACTGGCAGATCCAGCTGACGGTCGCCATGGGCAATGCCGTCGACCACCCAGAGTTGCTGTTGCAGCCCTATCAACTGCTTGAAGTGATGCCGTTGCTGGCACGCCTCTACCGTGAAGGGGTCGATCGCGGCCTGCTGATGAACGTGGGCAACAATATTGGTTACTACGGCCCTTACGAGCATATGTGGCGTGGTTTTGGCGACGAGCGCGTGCACTGGAGCGGCTGCGCGGCCGGGCAAACCGTGCTGGCACTCGAAGCCGATGGCACCGTCAAAGGCTGCCCTTCTTTGGCAACGGTGGGTTTTTCCGGCGGTAATGTGCGCAACATGAGCCTGCACGATATCTGGCACTACAGCGAAGGCATGCACTTCGGCCGTCTGCGCGGTGTCGAGGATCTATGGGGCTACTGCCGAAGCTGCTACTACAACGATGTCTGTCGTGGCGGCTGTACCTGGACGTCGCACTCCTTGCTCGGCAAACCCGGCAACAACCCCTACTGTCACTACCGCGCGCTGGACCTGCAAAAAAAGGGACTGCGCGAACGAATCGTCAAACTCGAGGACGCCGCGAAGACCTCCTTCGCCGTCGGGCGTTTTGACCTGATTACCGAACGCATCGACACCGGCGAGAAGGTCAACAGCGTCAGCGACAGCGGCCAGGTGATCAAACTGGCCTGGGCGAACCAGGGCCAGAAATCGCCTGACGAAGGACGTATTCCGCCGCAACTGGCGCTGTGTCGTGGCTGCTTGCAGTACATCCACGCACACGAAGTGATCTGCCCACATTGCGCCGCCGATGTCGCCGCCGCAGAAGCCGAGCACCAGGTCAACCGCGCCCGGCAACAAACCATCCTCAATACGCTGACCGGCCTGCTGGGGTTGCCGCAAAGCAACTTGATGTAGCGAGACCTCGATACCAGGGGGCGAGTTGCCCCCTGCGATCTTTTTACCGCCGGTAATAACGCTCCCTCGCAGCAAACAAAATCATCTAAAAAAACCACGCCTGTCAGCCATAATTAGCACCCTGCTACTCGATAGCTGAACGTCTTTCCCATGGTTTTACCCACGCGGGCACGCTGGAACAAACAGTGCCCTCTCCCTCTGCGTTCCTGGAGCTGACGATGAAAATCAATCCCTACCTGATCTTCAACGGTGATTGCAAAGCAGCCTTCACGTTCTACGCGCAATGCCTGCAAGGCACCCTTGAAATGATGATGACCTTCGGCGAGTCGCCGGCTCGCGATCAAATTCCGGCGAGTAGCCATGACCTGATCATGCATACCCGGCTGGTGGTCGGCGACCAGGTCCTCATGGGGTCCGACACCACACCTGAGCGGCCCTACCACGGCATCAACGGTTGCTTTGTTTCGCTGAATGTCACCAGCATCGCTGAAGCCGAGCGAATTTTTAGCGCACTGGCGGACCGGGGCACCATTCAAATGCCGCTGGAGGCGACGTTCTGGGCCGCACGCTTCGGCATGCTGGTTGACCGTTTCGGGGTGCCATGGATGGTCAATTGCGAAGCCGACAAGTAAAACGCTATTCGATGAGTGCAGTGCTGTTCACTTAAGCCAATGTTTCAGGCACAACCGCAGTTGTGGCGAGGGAGCTTGCTCCCGCTGGGGCGCGAAGCGGCCCTGAATTGGGCCTGCTACGCAGTCCAGCGGGAGCAAGCTCCCTCGCCACAGATACTTCTCAGCTATCGATGCGCTTGCCCTGGAATCTCGCCCGGTAACGCCCCGGACTCTCACCGGTCCATTTCTTGAACGCCCGATGGAACGCGCTGGGCTCCTGAAACCCGATCTGCTCGGCAATCGCGGTGATGCTCGATTGGCTCTGGCGCAGCTGTTCAAAGGCAACACCGCGGCGTACTTCGTCCTTGATCTCCTGAAATGAACAGCCTTCACGCTCCAGTTTTCGGCGAACGGTGCTGGGGCTCAAATGCTGTTCGAGCGCAAACGTCTCCAGGGTCGGCCATTGGCTGTAATGGCTGTTGCGCAAACGCTGATGAACCTGCGAGGCCAGGCCATGCTGGTTACGGAAACGAATCACCAGCCACTGCGGCGCACTGCGCAAAAATGCCTTGAGCGAAGCCAGGTCCTGAACCACCGGCAATTGCAGATAACGGCTGTCGAACTCGATCTCGGTGCGCTCGGCGCCGAAGGTCAAATTCGCGCCCCAGAGCATTGAATCATCATTGAGCGACAACCGCTCATGACGAAAGTCCGCACGATCGATGGGAATGCGCCGCCCGCCCAGCCAGCACAGCAGGCTGATCATCAACACCAGAAACGTCTCTTCACCGAAATGCGCGACGTCGCTGTTTTGCGCCTGAGTCTGCAAGCTGATGACTGCACGCTTGCCACGCACCGTTAACGTGCCGCGAAAATCCCGCAGGAACAGGCCGAAATTGGCCAGGCACTGACGCATGGCTTTTTCCAGCGTCGGTTCCTGGATCAGTGCCCGACAGATCAAGGCGAAACTGCCCGGCGGCATGCCGTGGGAGTCCAACTGAAAGAACTCGTCGTTCAGCTCACGAATCTGCACCAGCCATAACGCTGCAAAAGCAGTGGCCGGCACCCGTGCCGTAGGCTGATCCATCAGTGCCGGATCGATTCCCACCTGCTCGAGTACCGACCGCAGACGCTGCGGATTTTCACGCAGGGCATGGATCATTGGATACATGAAATAGACCGCCACCGAATCCGTATCCCGCATGTGATCGTCTCTCTCCTCAGCATCTGAAAGTGGCAAAAAACGCCATCACCGTTGAACAGTTCCGGCATAGGCCAGCGGCGTTGCTGATTCTAGACTCGTACCCAACAAAAAAGACCTCTTTCAGGAAACCCACATGAACCCTTCCGATATTTTTGTTGTGAGCGCGGTCCGTTCTGCCATCGGCAGTTTTGGCGGTTCACTCAAGGATGTGCCGCCTATCCAGTTGGCAACCGACGTATGCCGCGCAGCCATTGAACGTTCAGGCCTGGCGCCCGAGCACATCGGCCACGCGGTGATGGGCCATGTGATCCCGACAGAGGCGCGCGACGCCTACATTTCACGGGCCGTGGCGATGAATGCCGGCCTGCCGAAAGAGACCCCGGCCTTCAACGTCAACCGCCTCTGCGGTTCGGGTCTGCAGGCGATTGTCAGTGCCGCGCAAAGTCTGATGCTCGGGGATGCCGGGGCAGCGCTGGCCGGTGGCGTCGAATCCATGAGCCGTGGTGCCTACTTGTTGCCACAGGCGCGCTGGGGTGCACGAATGGGCGACATTCAGGGCATCGACTACATGCTCGGTGTGCTGCAAGACCCGTTCGCCGGCTTCCACATGGGCATCACCGCAGAAAACATCGCCGAGCACTACGGCATCTCCCGTCAGACCCAGGATCAACTGGCGCTGCTCAGCCAGCAGCGTGCTGCCCGGGCGATTGCCGAAGGGCGTTTTGCCGGGCAGATCGTGCCGATCGAAGTGGCGAGCCGCAAAGGCACGGTTTCGTTTGCCACGGATGAGCATGTACGGGCGGAAGTCAGCTTCGAGCAATTGAGCGGCATGAAACCCGCGTTCAAAAAAGACGGCAGCGTCACCGCCGGCAACGCCTCTGGCCTCAATGATGGCGCTGGCGCGCTGATCATGGCCACCGGGCAAGTTGTCCAGGAACAAGGCCTCAAGCCGATGGCCCGGCTGGTGGGTTATGCCCATGCCGGCGTTGAGCCTTCAATGATGGGCCTGGGGCCGATTCCTGCCACCCGCCTGGTGCTCAAGCGCGCGGGCCTGACGGTGGCCGACCTTGATGTGATCGAGTCCAACGAAGCCTTCGCCGCCCAGGCCTGTGCCGTGGCGCAAGAGCTGGGCTTCGATCCCGAGAAGGTCAACCCCAACGGTTCGGGCATCTCGCTGGGCCATCCAGTAGGCGCCACTGGCGCAATCATCGCGACCAAGGCCATTCACGAACTGCATCGGATTCAGGGACGTTATGCCCTGGCGACCATGTGCATTGGCGGCGGCCAAGGCATTGCCGTGTTGTTCGAACGGGTTTGACGGAAAGGACATGACGATGAATCTGCAGAACATTGGCGTCATCGGCGCCGGCACCATGGGCAACGGCATTGCGCAAATCTGCGCACTGGCCGGTTTCAACGTGACCTTGCTGGACATCTCCGACAGCGCCCTGCAAAAAGCGCTGGCGACCGTGGGCAAGAACCTCGACCGGCAGGTCGCCAAGGCGTCGCTGACCGAGGAGCAAAAGCTCGCAGCATTGGGCAAGATCCGCACCAGCACCGACTACGCCACCCTGCACAATGCTCAACTGGTGATCGAGGCCGCGACCGAAAACCTCGAACTGAAACGGCGGGTGTTGCAACAGATCGCCGCTCAGGTCAGTGCCGACTGCGTGATCGCCTCCAACACTTCATCGCTGTCGATCACCGAGCTCGCCGCCAGCGTCAGTTCACCGGCGCGCTTCATCGGCTTGCACTTCTTCAACCCGGTGCCGGTCATGGGGCTGATCGAAGTGATTCGCGGCCTGCAAACCAGCGACGCCACGCACACCCTGGCCCTGGAACTGGCGCAACGCCTCGGCAAGACCGCAATCACCGCCGGTAACCGTCCGGGCTTTGTGGTGAACCGGATTCTGGTGCCGATGATCAATGAAGCGATCCTGGTGTTCCAGGAAGGCCTGGCCAGCGCCGAAGACATCGATGCGGGCATGCGCCTGGGCTGCAACCAGCCGATAGGTCCGCTGGCGCTGGCCGACCTGATTGGCCTGGATACCTTGCTGGCGATCATGCAGGCCTTCTACGACGGCTTCAACGACAGCAAGTACCGCCCCGCTCCGCTGCTCAAGGAAATGGTCGCGGCCGGTTACCTGGGGCGCAAGAGCGGCCGTGGTTTCCATACCTATGGCTGAGCGTTGCTCACGCTTTGCCGAGAGCCGGGACAAGGCCCTGGAGCTGTTCGCCAGCAAGGGTTTTGGTCAGGTCGGCATGCGCGAGCTGGCAGCGTTCCTGGGGCTTGCCCCAGGCTCGCTGTATCACCATTACCCGAGCAAGCAGCACTTGCTGCTCGACTTGATCGAAGAGTTTTACGAGGAGCTGCTGGCAACCCTCGGACGCCTCGAGCGACAGCCGCGAGACCTGCGTAGCAGCCTGCACGACGTCATCCATGCGCACCTGAACCTGCATCGGGAAATGCCCTGGCATTTTCGCCTGGTGGAGCGCGACAGCGGTTGCCTGAACGAGGATCAGCAAGTGCATGTTCGGCAGTTGCAGGAGCATTACGAACGGCAATTGTTGATGATCCTCTGTCCCTCGCCCCGATTCAGTGAACAAGGGTTACTGGCTGCCGGACACACCATTGCCAGCATGCTCAACAGCGCACCCAGCTGGCTGGCACTGCACCCGCTGGAGGATCGGGAACGCAACGAACTGCTGGAGAACCTGCTGACCGGGGCTATTGCAGGTTTGCTGGCCCATACCTCCTGCGATCCGCCAGTCCTGCAGACAATAGATCTGCTCGCGGCGCCTCCGCCCTGGGCGCGACTCGGCTAAGCTGAAAGCTCCACCGGAGGATTTTCCAATGTGTGGAAGACTTTCGCAGTACCGAGGCATCCACGACTTCGTCGCGGCGCTGAGCATGCCCAATCCCCTGGTCAATACTGTGGGCGACCAGCCTCTGGGTCTGTACAACGTCGCGCCATCGACCCAGGTCGCGCTCTTCCACCTCGAAGGCGAAACCCTGCACGCTGACCGGGTACGCTGGGGATGGCGACCGGCCTGGTCGAAAGACCACTCCGTGCCCATCAACACCCGGGTCGAGAAAGTCGCACACGGTGCGTTCTTCCGAGCGATCTGGCCGCACCGCGCCATCGTGCCCATCGATAACTGGTTCGAATGGGTTTATGAAGGCGGCCCGAATAAACAGCCTTACCTGATCCGGCGCCGGGATCGCGCTCCCATACTCTGCGCAGCCATTGGTCAGTACCCCGCGGGTGGCCGGGAACCGAAGAAGGACGATGGTTTTGTGATCTTCACCGCAGACAGTGGAGGTGGCCTGGTCGACCTGCATGATCGGCGACCAGTGGTGCTGTCACCGGAGTTGGCCCGCGAGTGGCTCAACCTGGCAATGCCCAAGGAGAGCGCCGAGCAGATGGTGTTGCACCAGGGCGAGCCTGCCGAAACCTTCGAGTGGTTCAAGGTGGATATGGCGATAGGCAATGTGAGAAACCAGAGACCTGATCTCATCACACCGATCGGCAAGATCATCAGTGGCGATCACAAAAGCAATGGCTGATCGGGTGGCGACACCGAGGTTTCTCGACTAGGATTTTCGCGGTATGGAAACGCTTCGCGCCGTTAGCGAGCACTTGGTCTGGGAGACGAAAATGAACCCGATTCGAATGGCCGAGCGGACCTATCGCACTTGGTCCAGCCCGATCCTGCTTGAGCTCAAAGAGAGGGAACATCAGCTGCAACCTTCAGACCGCCAGGCACTTGAAAATGTAATGGTGGAGAGAAGGCTTTTGAACACCGGCAACCCTGCCGGCAAGGATCGACGCAAACCTCAGTCGACTGATAACGCCTGACAAAAGAGCCCGCTGAACGCGGGCTCTTTTTTGTTTGCGGTAACTGGAAGAAAGGCCAACACACTCCTCCAGATGCTCGCCTCACTGTGTATTGGAAACGGGTTTCGTTCTGGATGCACGGGCAGGCAATGACGCGGCGTAAGCCAGCGCTTCCTCTCGGCTGCCAAAGGACCCGAGCCGGTCGTTACGGGTACAAACCTTCCAGAGACCGCTGTTGACGCTGACCACTTGATAACCGTTCATCTGCATTTTGCTAAGCATCGGAGCACTCATAGTCACCTCCATTCGAGTACAGACAGGTCCGGACCTAACTTACACCCGGTTTGGCGTTCTGTGGGCTGAATAGGTCGAACGGTCGAATGGCCCGGCATTACATATGAAACATCTTTCACAGTGATTTCGACGCTGAACGCTTATATTCCTCGCCGCTCATTCAAGAAACATTCGGCCCGCACCCTCCCGCGGGCTTTTTTTTGCTTTTTTTTTGCCCCCCCAGGGCTTCGTGAAAACCAAAAAAGCCCGGCATCGCTGCCGGGCTTACGGTTCCAATCCTTTAGAACCTGTCAGGCATCACACTACAAACTTGGCCTTACTTGAAGTCCACGTCGAAGGCTTGATAGAACGCATTGCCGGTGTTGGCGACAATCCACAGCAGCACAATGACGTGATGGCCTTTCTTGCCTGCCGGCAACTTCACTTCATGTTCGACTTTGGCTTTGAGTTCGCTGCTGTGCGCGTAATAAGGCACCTGGGTGTAGAAGTCTTCCGCGAACGGTCTGGCCTCGAGTTGCGCGCGGCTGATGCGCTGTTTCGGGTCCCAGCCATCCTTGGTGATGAACCAGCTATAGCCGCGGGTGGTATGAGGCGCGGTGTACTGCCAGGTGACATGAAAGGTCTGGCCCGGGTTCACGTTCAGCAGTGGCCAGGTGAATGGACGATTGAGCTTTTTGCTCATTTCTTCGTTGGTGAAGTTGATGCAATCACGCGCATCAGCCTTGCCGCCGCTGAGAATAAAACCATCAGCCGGTGGTGCGACGCTGTCGCTGTCCGTCTGATACGGTGCGGGAAAAGGCCCGGCAGTCAGTGACGGGAAGTTCTTGCCGCCTTCCATTTCGTTGACCTGCCACCCTTCCAGGAGACCGACCTCCATGGCGACAGAGCCGCGGCTGGCAGGGGTAGTGACACGACCATGTTTGAGTTGCGCTTGGGTTTGTGGCTTGTTCATTTTTTCACTCCGTTGATTAAGAACGTTCCTTCCTGAGGAACGCTTTCAACCTAACCGAATGACAGATGAAGTCCATGGCCGCTTTTTTAGCGTTTCGGTCGCGCTTTCGAGCAGGACTCAATAAATACTGGCTATACATACAGTTAAATGTATGAATTCCTACGTCTAGACTGGCAAAAGTACTACAAAACAACCCCGCAATCGGAACGATTCACATCAAGACGGTTGCGCGCCACAGGCATTCACTTCGTTAACAACACGCGGTAGTCTCGGTATCGGTTGCCCAAAAACCGTTACAAGGACGTCACGAATGAAACTGCGCATCGAGTTATCGCAAAACCCGCTAACCGAAGAACGCCAGGCGATTATCAATCCCCTGCGCGCCTACAACATCGCCCATGCCGGCGAAGGTCACTACCAGGAAATCGCCCTGCTGGTTCGTGATGAGCAGACCGACGAAATCCTCGGCGGGCTCTACGCAAAACTGTTTTATCAGTGGATGCTCATCGACCTGTTGTCAGTGCCCGAGCAGGCACGCGGACAGGGCACCGGCTCACGGCTGATGCACATGGCCGAAGAGCTGGCGCGGGAGAAGAACTGCATTGGGATCTACCTCGACACCTTCGAATTCCAGGCACCGGAGTTTTACAAGAAGCTGGGGTTTACCGAGATTGGGCAGATTGCCGATTACCCGCCGGGCAGCAAGCGCTTCTTTTTTCAGAAACGCCTGACGGCCGCTGAGCCAAACACCTGACGCTCACTGACTCACAAACAGGTTGCCAGTGCTGCCAGTCGGCGCTTGGCAGCCCAGTTGTCCTGAGTGGCGTAGTACTTCAATGCGCCGCCTTGCACGTCGATGAAGGCCTCGGCCGAACGGGTGTAAACGGTGAAGCCACCGGTTTCGCCGGGTTGCAGGTAACCGCTGGCGTCGACACCGAACACCGCCTCGTCCTGCCAGGCAAACTGCACGCACTGGGCGACGACCAGATCGGGCTTGCTCGAAGCGAGCGTCTTGTAGGGGCTCTGGGAGCGCGCTTCTTTCATCGTCGATCCCGCGCAACCCGCCAGCAACACGCCAGCCAGCGCCACCATCAAAATACGCATTGTGTTTCCTTATTCGCAAAACGCTGACTGTATCACCGCAAGCGGCTACTCCGAAGCGCCTGGAAAGGTTCTTCCTCGTGGCGCCGCTCTGATTTACTTCATGCTTTACTTGATATAGTTCGCGACAGCCCGCGCCGATTCGCGCACCCTGTCGCGCCATAATTGGCGCGTCGCGCCGAGCAACTTCCTCCGGAAAGCCCATGACCCCCAATGCCGAGTTCTACAAACCTTCCACCGACTACGCCGACAAGCTGATCAGCCAGATCGGTCAGACTCCGTCGTGGATCGCCAAACGCATTGGAGTGACCGACAAGCGCATCCGCTACATCCTCGATGGCGAAAGAACCGTCAAAGGTGAAACCACGCCGATCCAGATGACCTACACCGAGCAGTTTGCACTTGAGTGCCTGGCCGCCGAGGCCAAAGCCAACAAGAAAAAGACCTCCTGACCCGCGTCAAGGCAAACGCCCTCAAGACGCGCATACTTTCCTTTTGACAAGGACGGTCCATGGCCCCCATCGACTCGCAGCACGAACTGGCGCTGCAACGATTTCTCAATGCACGACCGGCGTTACGCGAAGAACTCGATCACCTGAACCCTCTGGCCGCCCAGGCCAAAGGCGAAACCATGGTGCAGTATCGCAACGAACGACTGCATGAAGCCTACGAGGCGGAGGCCGAGCGTCTGGGCCTGTTTGCCTGGGAGTTGACGCTGCAATTGACCGTGGCCACTGTTGAGGACTATGAAGCCCAGCGGCTGGAGGTGCACAAGGAAGTGGCGCAAATGGCCGGCATGGACTGGAAGGAATATCGCAAACTGCATGGTCTCGAGAGCTGATAAATGCTGCCGTCTTCACCTAATCGCGCCCATACACCTGGCCTGTTGCATGTGCAGAAATGGCGCGGCCGGATCGGTATGTTGCTGGTGGCGAGCCTGTCTGTGCTGGCCGGCATGACCGACGCTATTGGCTTCATGGCCACCGGCGACTTCGTCTCCTTCATGAGCGGCAACACCACCCGCCTGGCGGTAGCGATCAGCGGCGCAGATCTGGGCATGACCTTACGGTTGCTGGTGTTGGTCGCCATGTTTGTCGTCGGCAACGCCTTGGGCATTGTGGTCAGCCGCTTCAGCGGCCGGCGTGCCCTGCCCTTGATGCTGTGTGTCGCTACCCTGTTGTGCGGCGCCGCTGCATGGCCATTCGAGGCTAAATACCCAGCGTTGCTGGCGGCGATCATCGCCATGGGGATGCTCAATGCCGCCGTCGAACAGGTCAATGGCTTTCCGGTCGGGCTGACGTACGTTACCGGCGCCCTGTCACGCTTTGGGCGCGGCCTGGGACGCTGGTTGCTTGGCGAACGCCGCAATGGCTGGCGGGTGCAACTGATCCCCTGGACCGGCATGTTTGCCGGCGCCATCCTGGGCGCGGTGTTCGAACACCATCTTGGCTTGCAAGCCCTGTATGCCAGCGGCCTGCTGGCCGGCGTGCTCGGCGTTGTTTCACTGAAGATTCCAAGGCGCTGGCAGATGGGCTATATGCCGCGCTGAATCGCCCTTCGCCGCACCGGCGATAAAGCTTTATCATGGCCGCAGATTTGTTGTCAGAGTTCACCATGAAGTTCGCCATTGCGCTGTTTTCCGCCGCACACGCGCCCTCCTCGCGCCGCGCCCTGCTGTTTGCCCAGGCAGCGCTGGCCGGTGGGCACGAGATCGTGCGGCTGTTTTTCTATCAGGACGGCGTTTACAACGCCTCGAGCAACGTCGTTACGCCACAGGACGAGCAGGACCTGGCGCTGCAATGGCGCACCTTCGTCAGCCAGCACCAACTCGACGGCGTAGTGTGTATCGCTGCAGCGTTGCGTCGTGGTGTGCTGGATGAAGCAGAAGCCAGGCGTTATCAGCGCACGGCAATCAATGTCAGCGCACCGTGGGAATTGTCCGGGCTCGGGCAATTGCACGATGCGGTGCAAGACGCCGATCGCCTGATCTGTTTTGGAGGGCCATGAACATGCCTAAATCCTTGCTGATTATCAGCCGGCAAGCGCCCTGGTCTGGCCCCAGTGCCCGTGAAGCGCTGGATATCGTACTCGCCGGCGGCGCCTTCGATTTGCCGATCGGCCTGCTGTTTCTTGATGACGGCGTGTTCCAGCTCGCCACCGGACAGGACGCCAAAGCCGTGCAACAAAAAGACCTCAGCGCCAACCTGCAGGCGCTTGGGTTGTTTGGTATAGAAGACCTGTACGTGTGTGGCGAGAGTGCAACCACACGGGGTCTGGAACCGACTGCCCTGAGCCTCGAACCGTTGCACGTACTGGCCGCTGAACAGATCTCGGCCGTTATTGACCGTTATGACCAAGTGATCACCCTCTGATGTCGACTTTGCATGTGTTGTCTCACTCGCCGTTTACCGATAACCGGCTGACCAGTTGCCTGCGCTTGCTGAGTGCGAGCGATGCCCTTCTGCTCAGTGGCGATGCGGTCTACGCCTTGCAGCCTGGCACCGAGCCACTCCGCGCACTGCAAGCACGCAGCGAAACCTTGCGTCTGTTCGTCCTCGACGAAGACGTCCAGGCTCGCGACCTACACGTGCCCGACTGGGTCAAAAGCGTCGACTACCCGGCCTTTGTCGAACTGTCGATTCACTACGACAAGGTCAACAGCTGGCTATGAACTCGCTCACCGTAGGCGCTCGTCGCATCGATCTGGACAAGGACGGCTACCTGGTTGATCTCGGTGACTGGTCCGCCGAAGTCGCCACGGCGCTGGCTGCCGCCGAAGAACTTGAGCTGAGCCCCGAACATTGGGAAATCCTTGAGCTGCTGCGCGGTTTCTATCAGGAGTTCCAGTTGTCGCCGGCCACTCGCCCGTTGATCAAATACACCGCGCTGAAGCTGGGCCCGGACAAGGGCAACAGCTTGCACCTGAACCGATTGTTCAAAGGCACCCCCGCCAAACTTGCCGCCAAGCTGGCGGGCCTGCCCAAACCGACGAATTGTCTATGACCGATTTCGCCCCACTGATCACTGAAACACCTGCCGAACACCCTTTCGCGCAGTTCGTGCGGATTCTCGGCAAAGGCAAACGCGGTGCCCGCAGCCTGACCCGCGAAGAGGCCCGCGAGGCCATGGGCATGCTGCTCGACGACAAGGTCGAGGACACTCAACTCGGTGCCTTCCTGATGCTGTTGCGGCACAAGGAAGAAAGCCCGGAAGAGCTGGCAGGCTTCACCGAGGCCCTGCGCAAGCGGCTGAACGCGCCAACGCTGGCAGTCGACCTGGACTGGCCGACCTACGCCGGCAAGAAGCGCCACCTGCCGTGGTACCTGCTGGCAGCCAAGTGCCTGGCGCAAAACGGTGTGCGGATCCTGATGCACGGCGGCGGCGCGCATACCGCCGGGCGGCTGTACAGCGAGCAACTGCTCGAACACTTGCAGATTCCGTTGTGCCGTAATTGGCAGCAAGTGGGTGAGGCTCTGGAACAAGGCAATCTGGCGTTCATCCCGCTGGGCGACTGGGCGCCGCAACTGCAACGGATGATCGACCTGCGCAACACCCTCGGCCTGCGTTCACCAATCCACTCGCTGGCGCGGATTCTCAATCCACTGGGCGCGCGCTGTGGCTTACAAAGCATCTTCCACCCCGGCTATCAGGGCGTGCACCGTGACGCCAGCGGCTTGCTGGGCGATAACGCGATCGTGATCAAGGGCGATGGCGGTGAGATCGAGATCAACCCGGATGCCGACAGTCACTTGTACGGCACCACTGGCGGTGAGAGCTGGGACGAGGAATGGCCACAGTTGTCGGCGCAACGCCACGTCAAACCGGCGAGCCTTGATCCGGAACACTTGAAAGCCGTATGGCGCGGTGACGTGGTCGACAGCTATCCGCAAATGGCGCTGATTTCGACCATGGCCCTGGCCTTGCGCGGTCTCGGTACACCGCGTGATGAAGCCTTCGTCAAGGCTCAGCAGTTCTGGGATGCTCGCGACAAATCTATTTAATCGATCATTAACGCTCAACCTTTGCGCTTTTTGTTCGAAGGGATCGGAATAGACTCAACTCCAACGTTTAACGACTTTGGAGTTCAAGATGGGTTTGCTGATTGAAGGGCAATGGCGTGATCAGTGGTACGAAAGCAGCAAGGACGGCGCGTTCCAGCGCGAACAAGCGCAGCGCCGTAACTGGCTGACCGCTGACGGCAAACCCGGCCCCAGCGGTGAAGGCGGCTTCCCCGCACAAGCCGGCCGCTATCACCTCTATGTCTCGCTCGCCTGTCCCTGGGCGCACCGCACGCTGATTCTGCGCAAGCTTAAAGGCCTGGAAAGCCTGGTCGATGTGTCGGTGGTCAGCTGGCTGATGCTGGAAAACGGCTGGACCTTCGACAAGGCCTTCGGCTCCACGGGCGACAAGCTCGACCACCTCACGTTTATGCACCAGCGCTACACCGCCGATACCGTCGACTACACCGGCCGCGTAACGGTGCCGGTGCTGTGGGACAACCAGCAAAAACGCATTGTCAGCAACGAATCGGCGGAAATCATCCGCATGTTCAACAGTGCGTTCGACGGTCTGACCGGCAATGGCCTGGACTTCTACCCGCAACCCTTGCGCGCTGAAATCGATGAGCTGAATGCGCGGATTTATCCGGCGGTGAACAACGGCGTGTATCGCGCCGGGTTTGCCACCTCGCAAACGGCTTATGAAGAAGCATTTGATGAGCTGTTCAGTGAACTCGACTGGCTGGAAAACCGCTTGGGTGAAAAGCGCTACCTGACCGGCGAATACCTGACCGAGGCGGACATTCGCCTGTTCACCACGCTGATTCGCTTCGACGCGGTGTATTACAGCCACTTCAAGTGCAACCTGCGGCGGATCGCCGATTACCCGAACCTGTCGAACTGGCTACGCGAGTTGTATCAGTGGCCGGGGATTAGCGACACCGTGGACTTTGCCCACATCAAGGGGCACTACTACGCGAGCCATCGCACGATCAATCCGACCGGCATTGTGCCGAAGGGACCGGCGCAGGACTTCACCGTCAGCCATGATCGGGAACGGTTGAGCGGGAAAGGGGTTTGGCGCAAGGCCTGAGGCTTATACAGGTTTTGAGGGCCCCATCGCGAGCAAGCTCGCTCCCACACTGAACCGTGTTCAGCCACAGATTCATGGCCAAACACAGATCAAATGTGGGAGCGAGCTTGCTCGCGATGGCAGCAACTCGGTGTTCAGACTTGCGACTGGGCGCCTTCAAACCAGGCGAGTTTCTCGCGAAGTTGCACCACTTCTCCCACGATCACCAAGGTCGGCGCATGCACTTCATGCTCCGCCACCAGCTGTGGAAGGTTGGCCAGCGTGCCGGTGAAAACCCGCTGATTCGGCGTCGTGCCCTGCTGGATCAACGCTGCCGGCGTGTCCGCCGAACGACCATGCCTGATCAATTCTTCGCAGATGATCGGCAGCCCCACCAGCCCCATGTAAAACACCAGGGTTTGCGCTGGCGCGACCAGATCGCTCCACGGCAGATCCGAGGTGCCGTCCTTCAGGTGACCGGTGATAAAACGCACCGACTGCGCGTAATCGCGGTGAGTCAGCGGAATCCCGGCGTAGGCCGCGCAACCGCTGGCAGCGGTAATACCCGGCACAACCTGGAACGGAATGCCGTGAGCCGCCAGTTCTTCGATCTCTTCGCCACCACGGCCGAAAATGAACGGATCACCGCCCTTCAACCGCACGACACGCTTACCCTGCTTGGCCAGGTCGACCAATTGCTGGTTGATCTGGTCCTGAGGTACGGCGTGATCGGCACGTCGTTTACCGACATAGATCCGCTCGGCATCACGACGGCACAGTTCAAGAATCGCCGGTGCCACCAGACGGTCATACAGCACCACATCGGCTTGCTGCATCAGTCGCAAGGCGCGGAATGTCAGTAGATCCGGATCACCCGGCCCCGCGCCGACCAGATACACCTCACCTGGAGCGTTGGGGGATTGGCCGTTGATTTTCGCCAGCAGCAAACGCTCGGCTTCAGCGCCCTGCCCGGCCAGTTGACGATCCGCGATCGGCCCCTGGAACACCTCTTCCCAGAACGCCCGACGCTGCTGCACATCCGGGAACAGACCTTTGACCTGATGGCGAAAACGCGCTGCCAACCCGGCCAGTTGGCCATAGGTCGAAGGAATCCAGGTTTCCAGCTTGGCGCGGATCAACCGCGCCAGCACCGGCGCATCGCCGCCGCTGGACACCGCAATCACCAACGGCGAACGGTCGACGATCGCCGGGAAGATCACGCTGCACAGGGCTGGCGCGTCCACCACGTTGACCGGCACGCAGCGCCGATGAGCATCTTTGGAAACTTGCGCATTCAGCGGTTCGTCGTCGGTGGCGGCAATGATCAGCCCGCAGCCGTCGAGGTCCGACTCACGATAGCCGCGCAACACCAGCTCGCCGCCACTGTTCTGCACCAGCTCACGCAGCTGGGCTTCGATCTCAGGTGCAACGACCCGCAGCAGCGCGCCGGCGTCGGCCAGCAGACGGGATTTGCGCAAGGCAATCTCCCCTCCACCGACGACCAACACACGACTGCCGCGCAGGTTGTGAAACAGCGGCAGAAATTCCATTTAGCCGATGACCTCAAGGCCGCCCATGTACGGCTTGAGCACGGCTGGCACGCGGATCGAACCGTCGGCCTGCTGATAGTTTTCCAGCACCGCCACCAGGGTACGACCGACCGCCAGGCCGGAACCGTTCAGGGTGTGGACCAGCTCGGGCTTGCCGGTTTCCGGGTTACGGAAACGTGCTTGCATGCGCCGGGCCTGGAAATCGCCGCAGTTGGAGCACGACGAAATTTCACGGTATTTGCCCTGGCTCGGGACCCACACTTCCAGGTCGTAGGTCTTGACCGCGCTGAAGCCCATGTCGCCGGTGCACAGCGCCAGGGTACGGTATGGCAGTTCCAGCAATTGCAGGACTTTCTCGGCGTTGGCGGTCAGGCTTTCCAGCGCTTGCATCGAAGTCGATGGCTCAACGATCTGGACCATTTCGACCTTGTCGAACTGGTGCTGACGAATCATGCCGCGGGTGTCACGGCCCGACGCACCGGCTTCGCTACGGAAGCACGGGGTGTGAGCGACGAATTTGATCGGCAGCTGTTTGGCGTCGATGATTTCGCCAGCCACGATGTTGGTCAGCGACACTTCAGCAGTCGGGATCAGGTACAGATCGGCTTCGCCTTCGCGGCTGATCTTGAACAGGTCTTCCTCGAACTTCGGCAGTTGACCGGTGCCCTGCAAGGCCGGCGCCTGAACCAGATAAGGCGTGTAGGCCTCTTCATAGCCATGCTCGGTGGTGTGCAGGGTGATCATGAACTGCGCCAGTGCGCGGTGCAGGCGGGCAATCGGCCCACGCAGCAGGGAGAAACGGGCACCGGACAGCTTGGCCGCGGTTTCAAAGTCCAGCCAGCCGAACTTCTCGCCCAGCGCGACGTGATCCTTGACCTCGAAGTCGAAGGTGGTCGGCGTGCCCCAGCGGCGCACTTCGACGTTACCGTCTTCGTCGGAACCAATCGGCACCGACTCGTGTGGCAGGTTAGGAATGTTCAGCAGGATCGAGTCCAGCTCGGTCTGGATCTCGTCCAGCTCGACTTTGCCGATACCAAGCTCGTTCGCCATGCGCTCGACGTCGGCCATCAACGGCGCGATGTCTTCGCCGCGCTGCTTGGCCTGACCGATGGATTTGGAGCGCGCGTTACGTTCAGCCTGCAGTGCTTCGGTGCGGGTCTGGACGGTCTTGCGCTGTTCTTCCAGCGCTTCGATGCGCGCAACATCCAGGCTGAAGCCACGGGATGCCAGGCGGTCCGCTACGTCCTGAAGGTTGCTACGTAACAGTTTGGAATCGAGCATGTCGGTCTCTCGTTTATCAAAGTTTGGTCAGGGACAGGCCAGCCCAGGTCGCGAGCAGCCCGCCGAATACGCTGATTGCCGCATAGCCCAGGGCCAGCGGCACTTGCCCGCTTTCCAGCAAGCGCACCGTATCCAGTGAAAAGGATGAAAAAGTCGTCAGGCCGCCAAGGAAGCCCACCATCAACCCGGCACGCACCTCAATCGGCACTTCCGGGCGCAGCATAAACAGGCCGTACAAAAAGCCGATCAACAGGCAGCCAATGATATTAACGGTCAGCGTAGCGGTATAGAAGTGCCGCGGCCAATTCGCATTGATCCAGTTGCCGGTAGCGAAACGCAACAAGGTGCCGGCAATACCGCCGACGGAGACCGCAACGATCAAGGGAATCAAGGTTTTCTCCGCTGTTTGGGGCTCAGGCGGTCAAGCTGCGCAAGGTGATTGAGCTTCTCGCCGATCTTCAATTCGAGGCCACGGGGTACCGGACGATAGAACGACTGCGGCTCCAGCTCCTCCGGGAAATAATCTTCGCCGGCCGCGTAAGCGTCCGGTTCGTCGTGGGCATAACGGTATTCATCGCCGTAACCGAGTTGTTTCATCAACTTGGTCGGGGCATTGCGCAAATGCAGCGGGACTTCCAGCGAGCCGTGCTCGGCAGCGCTGCGCATGGCCGCTTTGAAACCCATATAGACGGCGTTGCTTTTCGGCGCACAGGCCAGATAGGTAATCGCCTGCGCGACCGCCAACTCGCCTTCGGGACTGCCCAGCCGCTCCTGCACATCCCACGCCGCCAGGCACAGGCTCAAGGCGCGCGGATCGGCATTACCGATGTCTTCGCTGGCCATGCGCACCACGCGTCGGGCGAGGTACAACGGATCACAGCCACCGTCGAGCATCCGCGCGAACCAGTACAGTGCGCCGTCCGGGTTGGAACCACGAACCGATTTGTGCAGCGCAGAGATCTGGTCGTAAAACGCTTCGCCGCCCTTGTCGAAACGTCGCCGGGTATCGCCGAGCAGGCTTTGCAGCAGCTCGACGCCGATTTCCGTGCCGTCTTCGGCCAGGTCGGAGGCGTTTTCCAGCAAGTTCAGCAAACGCCGGCCGTCACCGTCAGCGGCGCTGAGCAGCATCTTGAAGCCATCATCGCCGAGGCTCAGCTGACGCTTGCCCAGGCCGCGCTCTTCGGTCAAGGCCCGCTGCACCAGTTTGTGCAGCGCGGTTTCGTCGAGGCTCTTGAGCACGTAGACGCGCGCACGGGACAGCAGTGCGTTGTTCAGTTCAAAGGATGGGTTTTCGGTGGTCGCGCCGATGAAAATCAGCGTGCCGTCCTCGACGTACGGCAGAAAGGCATCTTGTTGCGACTTGTTGAAGCGATGCACTTCGTCGACGAACAGAATGGTTCGGCGGCCATATTGCCCGGCCTGCTGCTTGGCGACTTCCACCGCCTGGCGGATCTCCTTGACCCCGGCCAGCACCGCCGAGACCGTTTCGAAGTGCGCATCCGAGACTTCCGCGAGCAGCCGCGCCAAGGTGGTTTTACCCACGCCCGGCGGCCCCCAGAAAATCATCGAGTGCAAGGCACCCTGCTCCAGCGCCTCGCGCAACGGCTTGCCGCGGGCCAACAGGTGTTCCTGACCGACGTACTCATCCAGGTTGGCCGCACGTAAACGGGCGGCCAAGGGCTGAGCTATCGGGGCACTGCGAAACAGGTCCATCACGTAGGGTTAAAACCTCGGATTATTACGTAATTCTCAAGTCTGGCGAATACCCTGTGGTGAGGGAGCTTGCTCCCGCTGGACTGCGTAGCAGTCCCATTTTCAGGGCCGCTTCGCGCCCCAGCGGGAGCAAGCTCCCTCGCCACAGGTTCAGTATTCGGCTTAAGTGATCGGCATTAGGGCAAGCCCCCTCACCACAAATTATGTGTGTGTGCTGCAGCTTCCCTTGACTGCCCAGCACTGGGTTACTGCTGATCTTTATTCCTGGATCACATCGGCACCCTTGGGGATGTCGAACTTGAACTTGGAGGCCGGAATCGGCTCGTTGGCCTTGACTCCGGTGAACAGGATATTGGTGCGCTGACCGACGCTGTCGATCATCTGCATGTCATTGACCATGCCGTTGCGGAACGACAGGCGCAGGCTGTCGAACAGCGTGTCCTTGGTCTTGGGCTTGAGCGTGAAGTCGATCACGCCACCGGCTTCCTTGGACGTGATGGCGAAGCTCTGGCTGATTTTCGACACGTCACCGGACAGCAACAGCGCTGGAGTCTGGGTCAGGCGCTGATCGAGCTTCTTGATGGTGACCTGTTGCAGATCAGGGTCCCACAGGGAGACCTTCTTGCCATCCGACACCATCAGCTGTTCTTGTGGTGCATCGGTGTGCCAGTAGAACAGGCCCGGACGCTGCAACGACATCTCGCCAGCGGTTTCCTGCAACTGAGTACCGCTGCCGTCGAGGGTCAGCTGAGAGAAACGTGCGGTCAGGGTCTGCGACTTTTCGAGCAACTGAGTCAGACGCGCCACGTCCTTGTCATCAGCGTGGGCCGAGAGCGTGGTTAAAGCCAGTACCGGCAGCAGCAACATGCGGATAAGACGCATGGGAGTCCTCTTTGATATTCGTTTGAATGGCATGCCGCGTGATCTCACGCGGCACCGGTCAGTCGCGCATAGGGCCTGGTGCAAGCACTTCGCGCGAGCCGTTGGTATTCATGGAGGTCACGACCCCGGCCATTTCCATGGCTTCGATCATGCGCGCAGCGCGGTTGTAGCCGATCTTCAGCTTGCGCTGAACCGCAGAGATCGAGGCGCGGCGGCTTTCCAGCACGAACTGCACCGCTTCGTCATAGAGCGCATCGGTTTCCGCATCATCGTCGCCACCGCCACTGCCGCCTTCAAAGCCACTGCCCGCCTCTTCGACACCGTTGAGGATGTCGTCGTTGTACTCCGGTGCACCGCGCAGTTTCCAGGCTTCAACCACCCGGTGAACTTCATCGTCAGAAACGAACGCGCCGTGAACCCGAATTGGCAGACTGGTGCCCGGTGGCATGTAGAGCATGTCACCGTGACCCAGCAACTGCTCGGCACCACCCTGGTCGATGATGGTTCGCGAGTCGATCTTGCTCGATACCTGGAACGCCATACGGGTCGGAATGTTGGCCTTGATCAGACCGGTGATCACGTCCACCGACGGACGCTGGGTCGCAAGGATCAAGTGAATACCGGCCGCACGGGCTTTCTGGGCGATCCGAGCGATCAGCTCTTCAACCTTCTTGCCGACGATCATCATCATGTCGGCAAATTCGTCGACCACCACCACGATGGTTGGCAGCTTGGTCAGCAGCGGAGCTTCGTCGTGAATGCTTTCGCGGTTGTACAACGGATCCGTCAGCGGTGTACCCGCCTCCTGCGCCTCTCTGACCTTCTGGTTGAAGCCCGACAGGTTACGCACGCCCATCTTCGCCATCAGCTTGTAGCGACGTTCCATCTCGGCCACGCTCCAGCGCAACGCGTTGGCGGCGTCCTTCATGTCGGTGACCACCGGGCACAGCAGGTGCGGAATGCCTTCGTAGATCGACAATTCAAGCATTTTCGGGTCGATCATGATCAGCTTGGCGTCTTCCGGGCCCGACTTGAACAGGATCGACAGAATCATTGCGTTCACGCCCACCGACTTACCGGAACCGGTGGTACCGGCTACCAGCAGGTGAGGCATTTTTGCCAGGTCGGTGATGACCGGCTTGCCGCCGATGTCATGGCCCAGGGCCAGGGTGACCGGGGACTTGGCGTCATCGTATTCCGGTGTCGACAACACTTCGGAGAAGCGCACGATCTGCCGGTCTTCGTTGGGAATCTCGATGCCAACCGTGGTCTTGCCGGGAATCACTTCCACCACCCGCACACTGGTCACTGCCAGCGAACGCGCAAGGTCTTTGGCCAGGTTGGAGATACGGCTGACTTTTACCCCGGCCGCCGGTTGAATCTCGTAACGGGTAATCACCGGGCCCGGGTGAATCGAATCCACCGAGACTTCGACGCCGAATTCCTTGAGCTTGATTTCCAGCAGATGGCCAACCGCAGCCAGCGACTCAGGCGAATAGTTGAGTTGTTTCTTTTCAGCCGGGTCGAGGATCGAGATCGGCGGCAAGGTGCCTTCCACTGCACTGTCTACGAACAGCGGCGCCTGTTTCTCTTTTTCGACGCGTTTGCTTGGAGGCGGCGCTTTCGGCGGTGCTGGAGCAATCACCGGCGGAACCTGCTTCTCGCGCTCGGACATGTGCTTGCTCAGGGCCTGTTCACGCTCGATCAGGCGTTCCTTGACCTTGGCTTGCTCGCGCTTGTCGGTCACGGTCGGTGCCACGACCTCGTGTACCCGATCGTCGACTTCACGCAATTGCGCAACCAGTTGCTTGCGCTCGGTGCGCGCAGCCCACCAGCGATTGGCGGCCCCCTGGAACAGTTCGAACAGGTCGAGGGTGATCTTGCCGGTGACGTCCATCACCTTGAACCACGAGAGGTCGGTGAACACGGTCAGGCCGAACAGAAACAGCGCGATGAACATCAGGGTGCTGCCCTGGATATTCAGCGCGTTCTTCGCCAGATCGCCCAGGCTTTCACCCAATGCACCGCCAGCGCCGGCCGGCAAACCGGTCGGGGCGTGGAAATGGATATGCGCCAGGGCTGCGCCCGACAGCACCAGAAACACCAGGCCGATCAGACGCCAGGAAAACAGCCAGCCGCTCCACTGCCACGGTTCGTGGCGTTGACGGAAGATCTGGTAGGTCTTGACCGCCAGCAACAGCGGGAAGATATAGGCGAAGTAACCCAGCACCATGAACAGAATATCGGCGCTGTAAGAGCCGGCCGGCCCGCCGAAGTTCTGTACATCGTCGATTTTGCTGTTATGACTCCAGCCTGGATCGTCCTTGCCATAGGTCAGCAAGGCCATCATCAGGAACAGGCACAAGGCACCGATGGCGATCAGTGCACCTTCCTTGAGCCGGTAGTGCAGATGCTGACGCCAAAGTGGAACTACTGTTTTAGGTGCTGCGGTGGATTTCTTCAAAACGCGTCTTTTCCTGCGCCTGTAGCGCGTCCAACTGTTGATTGACTACAAAAAACTGCCCACTCCGGGCAGGTAACAAAGTTAACGGGCGCAACAGAGACTACTTTTAACACTCTGACATCGAAATCTGAAACCGTAGGAGATGCCGAAGACAGCGATCTTTTATAACGAAGATTTCGGAACATCCCGATACAGACCGGCATTGTACGGGTTTGCCCGCACGATGCCACGCCAGAGCAGCTAAGGTGTAGCATAGCCAAAAGTACGTTGCGCGCGCTTCAATTTGAGCATGCATTCTCTTTTGTGACAAAGGCTTATGAGGTGTTTTTATGAGCGAAGCTAAGCATTCACGCCTGATCATTCTGGGTTCCGGCCCTGCCGGGTACAGCGCCGCCGTTTATGCCGCTCGCGCCAACCTCAAGCCAACCGTTATCACGGGCCTGCAAGCCGGCGGTCAATTGACCACCACCATTGAAGTCGACAACTGGCCAGGCGATGTCGAAGGCCTGACCGGCCCAGTGCTGATGGAACGCATGCAAAAACACGCCGAGCGTTTCGACACCGAGATCGTCTACGACCACATTCACACCGCAGAGTTGCAGCAGCGGCCGTTCCGCCTCACCGGCGACAGCGGCACCTACACCTGCGATGCACTGATTATCGCGACCGGAGCCTCAGCACAATACCTGGGGCTGCCCTCTGAAGACGCGTTCGCCGGCAAAGGCGTTTCCGCCTGCGCCACCTGCGATGGCTTTTTCTACCGCAATCAAGTGGTCGCGGTGATTGGCGGTGGCAACACGGCCGTTGAAGAAGCGCTGTACCTGGCCAACATTGCCAAGGAAGTGCACCTGATCCATCGTCGCGACAAACTGCGCTCAGAGAAGATTCTTCAGGACAAACTGTTCGAACGCGCCAAAAATGGCAACATCCGCCTGCACTGGAACCAGAACCTTGAAGAGGTATTGGGCGATGCCAGCGGCGTTACCGGTGCACGCCTGCGCGACAGCCTGACCGGCGAGATGAAAGACCTGGAGCTGACCGGCGTATTCATCGCCATTGGCCACAAACCCAATACCGACCTGTTCCAGGGCCAACTGGAGATGCATAACGGCTACCTGCGAGTCCGCGGTGGCAGCGAAGGCAATGCCACCGCCACCGAGATCGAAGGGGTGTTCGCCGCCGGCGATGTGGCCGACCACGTCTACCGTCAGGCGGTAACTTCCGCCGGTGCCGGCTGCATGGCGGCACTGGACGCTGAAAAATACCTCGATGACAACTGATATACATTCATTGCGGTGGGCCCCAGCCCATCGCCGCCCTCCCCTTCTGCAAGCCTGGATACCATGCTGACCTGGTTACAACGCGATTCCCTGAAATTCCCGCCGCTGGAAAAAGCCATGCGCGACCCCAACGGCCTGCTTGCCGCTGGCGGCGACCTGAGCGCCGATCGGCTGATCCAGGCTTACCGCCACGGTTGTTTCCCGTGGTTTTCGGAGGGCCAACCGATCCTCTGGTGGTCACCGGATCCACGCACCGTATTGTTTCCCGACGAACTGCATGTTTCTCGCAGCCTCGGCAAGCTGTTGCGCCAAAAGCGCTACGACGTGACGTTCGACCAGGACTTCCCAGCCGTCATACGCGCCTGCGCAGCTCCACGGGAGTATGCCGATGGCACCTGGATCACCGAAGCGATGCAAACCGCCTATATGGAGCTACACGCTCGCGGATACGCCCACTCGGTCGAGGTCTGGGATCAAGGGGTGTTGGTGGGCGGGCTCTATGGCCTGGCCATGGGTCAGCTGTTTTTCGGTGAATCGATGTTCAGCCGCGCCGACAACGCTTCCAAGGTCGGCTTCGCCACGCTGGTCAATCACCTCAAGGACGCCGGTTTCGTATTGATCGACTGCCAGATGCCGACCGGTCATCTGCACAGCCTGGGTGCCCGGGCGATCCCTCGTCGCGAGTTTGCTGGCTATCTTCAGCAACATCTTGATCAACCCAGCCGTGCCACATGGGTTTGCTGAGCGATTTTTGCAGCCGTGGCTTACACTTAATTGAACAGCTATTCCCGAGGGTTGATTCATGACCGAGTTGGCGCGCCTCAAGTTTTATGCCACTCAGCCCCACTCTTGCAGCTATCTGCCCGATGAACAGGCCACCACGCTGTTCCTCGACCCTAGCCAGCCCATGGATGTGCATGTCTATGCAGACCTGTCGGAAATGGGTTTTCGTCGCAGTGGCGACCACCTGTACCGGCCGCATTGCCAAAACTGCAATGCGTGTGTGCCTGCGCGCATTCCCGTTGCGCAGTTTTCGCCTAACCGTCAGCAGAAACGTATTTTCAAACGTAATGCCGACCTGCAGGTTCGCCCGGCCAAACCGGGTTTCAGCGAAGAATATTTCGATCTTTACCAGCGCTATATCGAGCAACGCCACGCCGATGGCGACATGTACCCGCCCAGCCGCGATCAGTTTTCAACCTTTCTGGTCCGCGACCTGCCGTTTTCGCGCTTCTACGAGTTCCGCCTCGAGGGCCGTCTGTTGGCGATCGCCGTGACGGATCTGCTGCCCAACGGCTTGTCGGCGGTCTACACCTTCTATGAGCCCGAAGAAGATCGCCGCAGCCTGGGGCGTTACGCGATTCTCTGGCAAATCAACGAAGCCCGGCGCCTGGGACTGGAGGCGGTCTACCTCGGATACTGGATCAAAAACTGCAAGAAAATGAACTACAAGACCCAATATCGCCCCATAGAGCTGCTGATTAATCAGCGCTGGGTGGTACTGAACTAGGTTCAGCCCTAAAGCCCTTGGCTTAAACCCCACTTTTCGGGCACAATGCACGCCGCTTTTGCCTGGCGCAGTTGCACCGGGCCATTCATTGGATACCGAGGGCTTTACTGCATGTCGAAAGAAGACAGCTTCGAAATGGAAGGCACTGTCGTCGACACCCTGCCCAACACCATGTTTCGTGTGGAGTTGGAAAATGGGCACGTCGTAACCGCGCATATTTCCGGCAAGATGCGCAAGAACTACATTCGTATTCTTACCGGTGACAAAGTGCGCGTCGAGCTGACGCCCTATGATTTGAGCAAAGGGCGGATCACTTACCGCGCTCGTTAATCAAGTCAATACAAAACGCCCGGCTCTGCCGGGCGTTTTTGTTTGTCTGGGATCTTTCGGCTGGGGTGTATATCCGTTGCTGCGGTAACGGCGGCTTATGGTTTCGCTCTTACAGCGACTCACTTTTCCAGACGCCGGGGTGCCGGCCCAGCAAAAAGGAACCAAAAGGCTTCGCCCCGGCGTACGGCACCTCGCCAAGGCTCGGTGTTCCCTCGCTACGGTGCCCATCAGGGGGCATCGCCTACGGTCTGCTTCGCTACGACCTCCTCTCGATGTGCTCGACTTCGTCGAACGGCGCTACGCGCCTACCCCCTGATGGACACCTACGCTCGGCCTGCCGATGGGGCGAAAGATCAAAAGCAGATCAAGATCAAAAGCCAAAGCCAAAGCCAAAGCCAAAGCCAAAGCCAAAGCCAAAGCCAAAGCCAAAGCGTTTTGTAGGCCCAATGTAATTCGAGTACATCCACCAGAAACCGATCAACAGTCAGGCCGCCATCACAGGCAAGCCAGTTCCCACGGTTTTTATTGGTGTACATCCGCAAGAGATAGGCCGGCTGCCAGGTCGCCATCGCGAGCAGGCTCGCTCCCACAATAGATTGGCGTGCATCTGTAAGAGATTGGCCGGCTGTCAGGCCGCCATCGCAGGCAAGCCAGCTCCCACACTTTTGAATGGCGTACATCTGCGAGAGATTGGTCGGCTGTCAGGCCGCCATCGCAGGCAAGCCAGCTCCCACACTTTTGAATGGCGTACATCTGTGAGAGATTGGTCGGCTGTCAGGCCGCCATCGCAGGCAAGCCAGCTCCCACACTTTTGAATGGCGTACATCTGTGAGAGATTGGTCGGCTGTCAGGCCGTCATCGCGGGCAAGCCCGGCTCCCACAAAAAAGGCAAAAAGGCAAAAAGGCAAAGCAACGCCCCCCCCCACCACTCAACAGGCCGAGCGTTAGCTCGCCTGCCGCTGTTGATCTTGATCCACCCGCCCCTTCGGGAGGCCGAGTGGAGGTGTTCATCAGGAGGTTGGCGCGTAGCGCCGTACGGCGGAGCCGGACACATCGAGAGGAGGTCGTCGCGAAGCAGACCGTAGGCGATGCCTCCTGATGATTACCGCAACGAGGGAACGCCGAGCCTAAGCGAGGTGCCGTACGCTCGGGGTGAAGGGATCAACCGCCAGCAGCCGTTACCGCAGCAATGGATATACACCCAAAACCCAACCCCAACCCACAGACAGCAAAAAGGCGCCACCAGGCGCCTTCTGCTTTAAAGCAACAGCAACAACCGTCAGGCCATTTCTGCTGTGGTCTCGAACTCAAAGGTCAACTCGCCATCCTTGATGTCGATGTGCACCACACCGCCATGCTCAGCCAGTTCTCCAAAGAGAATCTCCTCCGCCAGCGGACGCTTGATCTTGTCCTGGATCAAGCGCGCCATTGGTCGCGCACCCATGGTCGCATCGTAACCACCGGCCGCCAGCCAACTGCGCGCAGCGTCGGTGACCTCGAGCAGTACACGCTTGTCTTCCAGCTGCGCCTGCAGTTCGGTAAGGAACTTGTCCACCACGCTCTTGATGACCTCATGACTGAGGCGACCAAACTGGATAATGGTGTCCAGACGGTTACGGAATTCCGGCGTGAAGCTCTTCTTGATCACTTCCATCGCGTCGGAAGAGTGATCCTGATACGCGAAGCCGATAGAAGCCCGAGCTGCGGTTTCGGCACCGGCGTTGGTCGTCATGATGACGATCACGTTACGGAAGTCCGCCTTACGCCCGTTGTTATCGGTAAGCGTACCGTGGTCCATGACCTGCAACAGCAGGTTGAAGACTTCCGGATGCGCCTTCTCGATTTCATCGAGCAACAGCACGCAGTGAGGCTGCTTGGTGATCGCTTCAGTCAGCAGGCCGCCCTGATCGAACCCGACGTAGCCTGGAGGTGCACCGATCAAACGCGAAACGGTGTGGCGCTCCATGTACTCGGACATATCGAAGCGAACCAGCTCGATCCCCAACGCCTTGGCCAGTTGCCGGGCCGCTTCGGTTTTACCGACACCCGTAGGGCCGGCAAACAGGAACGAACCGACGGGCTTGTCAGGCGACTTCAGACCGGCACGGGACAGCTTGATCGCGGTCGACAACGAGTCGATCGCCGCATCCTGGCCAAACACCGTCAACTTCAGATCGCGCTCAAGGTTACGCAGCAGCTCTTTGTCGGAACTGGTGACGTGTTTTGGCGGAATCCGCGCGATCTTCGCCACGATGTCCTCGACCTGAGGCACTTCGATGCGTTTCACACGCTTCTCGATTGGCTGCAGACGCTGATAGGCGCCCGCCTCGTCGATGACGTCGATGGCCTTGTCCGGCATATGCCGATCATTAATGTAGCGCGATGCCAGTTCGGCAGCGGCGCGCAGGGCTTCATCACTGTATTCGATGTTGTGATGGAGTTCGAAACGCCCCTTGAGACCGCGCAGGATACCAATGGTGTCTTCGACCGAAGGCTCCGACACATCGACCTTCTGGAAGCGCCGCGCCAGCGCACGGTCTTTTTCGAAGATCCCACGGAATTCCTGGAACGTGGTCGAGCCGATGCAACGGATATCACCCGACGACAGCAGCGGCTTGAGCAGGTTCGAAGCATCCATGACACCGCCAGAGGCAGCACCCGCACCAATAATGGTGTGGATCTCGTCGATGAACAGGATCGCCTGCGGACGTTTTTTCAGCTCATTGAGCAGCGCCTTGAAGCGCTTCTCGAAATCGCCACGGTACTTGGTCCCAGCCAGCAACGCGCCCAGATCGAGCGAATAAACCACGCTGTTGGCCAACAGATCAGGCACCTGATTGTCGACGATGCGCTTGGCCAGACCTTCGGCAATTGCGGTTTTACCCACACCTGCCTCGCCGACCAGCAACGGATTGTTTTTGCGCCGCCGCGCCAGAATCTGCGCGACACGCTCAACTTCCATTTCACGCCCGACCAATGGGTCGATACGACCCTGGCGCGCCAGTTCGTTGAGGTTGCTGGCATATGCATCCAGAGGATTGCCTGAAGAAGAAGACTCACCGCCCTCGTCGTCCTGCATATCTTGCTCACCTTCAGAGTGTTCGCCATGCCCTGGCACTTTCGAGATGCCATGAGCGATGTAATTGACGACATCAATGCGTGCAACGCTCTGCTGTTTCAGCAGGAACACCGCCTGACTCTCTTGCTCACTGAAGATTGCAACCAGCACATTGGCGCCGGTTACTTCGCGTTTGCCCGAGCTCTGTACATGAAAGACAGCACGTTGCAGTACACGCTGGAAGCCCAGGGTTGGCTGGGTTTCGCGATCCTCGTCATGAAGGGGGATCAAAGGCGTGGTGGAGTCGATGAACTCCTGCAGGTCATGCTTGAGTTTGTCGAGGTTTGCACCGCACGCACGCAAAACGGTGGCGGCTGCCTCATTATCCAATAGAGCCAACAGGAGGTGTTCGACGGTCATGAATTCATGACGTTTCGAACGCGCCTCCTTGAAGGCGAGATTGAGGGTGACTTCGAGCTCGCGGTTTAACATAGCTTCACCTCATACCCAAGTGGTCGGCGTTAACCGTCCTTCTCGATTTCACAGAGTAGCGGATGCTGGCTTTCCCTGGCGTACTGGTTGACCTGCATGGCCTTGGTCTCGGCGATGTCGCGGGTAAACACTCCACATACTGCCCGTCCTTCTGTGTGAACGGCCAGCATGACCTTGGTCGCCAGCTCGCGATTCAGGTTAAAAAACACCTCGAGCACTTCGACGACGAAATCCATCGGTGTGTAGTCATCATTGAACAAAACCACCTTGTACATCGGCGGCGCCTGTAACGCAGGCTTAGCCTCCTGTACAGCAATGCCTGCTGAATCGTCGTCGTGTAAATCAGGGCGATCCTGATTGAATGTTAGTCGAATCTGGCTGATAGCATGCATGGAAAGAAAGGTTCGTTAGTTGAGCTGAATACAGTGGTGGGGGCGGCCCCAGAGCTTTTCAACCCCGACTGCTTGGTCACCTTGACTATCGGCAAATCAGTGTTACAACCAATAGAGCCCACGGTGGGTAAAAAAGGTCCGCACGGTCAACCCATTTCAGGGTTGATGCGGATTAACTGGATGATACTCCAGTGATGGAGTCTGTTGCAGAGGGATATGAGCATGGCTAGCGGTAAGGTCAAGTGGTTCAACAATGCCAAGGGATATGGCTTCATCAACGAGGACGGCAAGGACGAAGATCTCTTTGCCCACTACTCGGCCATTAAAATGGACGGCTACAAGACCTTGAAAGCAGGCCAACCCGTGAGTTTCGAGATCATCCAGGGCCCCAAAGGCCTGCATGCGATCAACATCGACTCAGCTACAGTAAAGGCCAATGCGCCCGCGCCTGCGACGACCGTCCAGCACGAGCGCGTGTTGAGCTGATACCACCAAACTCAGAGACATAAAAAAACCGGCCGACTCATCATTTGAGTCGGCCGGTTTTTTATTTAACGCAAATCAGCTTACATGTGCGAGATCAGCGCATCGCCGAACGCGGAAGAAGACAGCAGTTTGGCGCCCTCCATCAGACGTTCGAAGTCATAGGTCACGGTCTTGGCCGAGATTGCGCCGTTGGTGCCCTTGATGATCAGGTCGGCCGCTTCGGTCCAGCCCATGTGACGCAGCATCATTTCAGCAGACAGAATCAGCGAACCCGGGTTGACCTGGTCCTTGCCGGCGTACTTCGGTGCAGTGCCGTGGGTGGCTTCGAACATCGCCACGGTGTCGGACAGGTTGGCCCCTGGCGCGATACCGATACCACCCACCTCAGCCGCCAGGGCGTCGGACAGGTAGTCGCCGTTCAGGTTCAGGGTCGCGATCACATCGTATTCAGCCGGGCGCAGCAGGATCTGCTGGAGCATGGCGTCAGCGATGGCATCCTTGACGATGACGTTCTTGCCGGTTTTCGGGTTCTTGAACTGCATCCACGGGCCGCCGTCGAGCAGGGTTGCGCCGAATTCCTCAGCAGCCACTTCGTAGGCCCACTCCTTGAAGGCACCTTCGGTGAACTTCATGATGTTGCCTTTGTGGACGATGGTCAGCGAATCGCGATCATTGTCGACAACGTATTGCAGGGCCTTGCGCGCCAGACGCTTGGTGCCTTCCAGGGAAACCGGCTTGACGCCGATACCACAATTCTGGTCGAAACGGATCTTGGTAACGCCCATTTCTTCTTTAAGGAACTTGATGACCTTGGTCGCCTCCGGCGAACCGGCCTTCCATTCGATACCGGCGTAGATGTCTTCCGAGTTCTCGCGAAAGATCGTCATGTCGACGTCGCCAGGCTTCTTGACCGGGCTGGGCACGCCTTCGAACCAGCGCACAGGGCGCAGGCACACATAAAGGTCGAGCTGCTGACGCAGCGCAACGTTGAGGGAACGGATACCGCCACCGACCGGCGTGGTCAGCGGGCCCTTGATGGAAACCACGTAATCCTTGACTGCATCCAGAGTTTCCTGAGGCAGCCAGGTGTCCTGATCGTAAACCTGAGTCGCTTTTTCCCCGGCGTAGACTTCCATCCAGGAAATTTTGCGCTCGCCGCCGTAAGCCTTCTTAACAGCAGCATCGACAACCTTGATCATGACCGGGCTGATATCAACACCAATACCATCACCTTCAATGAAAGGGATGATCGGGTTGTTAGGAACATTGAGAGAATGGTCTGCATTGACGGTGATTTTGTCGCCGACTGCTGGAACCTGAATCTTCTTGTATCCCATGCTGAACTCCATTGTTTGGATTGAACATCTGGCTTCGTCCGAGCGTACCCCAGTTGAAACGGCACGCAAACCCTATGTTCCATCGATCTGCCGCAAAGCCGCACAGTTCGCGACGTACAAGCCTGAAAGCAAAGGGAAAAGCGCCAAACTCAAGCACGGTGGACGACTCTACGCCCCACGCACGCCTGCGACCTTTAGACCAATGGACGAGAATCGTTGCATATGAACCATCGGCAGATTGCCAGCTACCTATGTATAATGCCGCCGCTGACCGCAGGGTCACATAGGCGAACCTCTCTATTTCGAGACTTTCCGCCCGATTAAAGCCGGGCTGTTACCGCAGTCCACCCGCTTGACGCTCGACTGATGCACCCAACATCACCGCGAAGAAACCTCGACATTCGGCTCATGGATGACTTTGAACGAACGCGCTTACCCGGCGCCCCTCGAGTTTCTGCGCACGCTTTAGCAAAGAAGAGAGTTAATCCGAATATGCCCAACCGCTCGAAGATCATCTATACCTTCACCGACGAAGCCCCAGCCCTCGCCACCTATTCACTGTTGCCTATCGTAGAGGCCTTCACCGCCTCCGCTGATATCGCCGTGGAAACCCGCGATATCTCTCTTGCAGGGCGCATCCTGGCCAGCTTCCCCGAGCAATTGGGTAATAAAGCCGTAGCCGACCACCTCGCCGAACTGGGTGCGCTGGCCGTCACGCCTGAAGCCAACATCATCAAGCTGCCGAACATCAGCGCTTCGGTTCCGCAACTGCAGGCCGCGATCAAAGAGCTGCAAGCCCAGGGCTATGCACTGCCGGACTACCCGGAAACCGTCACCAGCGACGCCGACAAGGACGCCAAGTCCCGTTACGACAAGATCAAGGGCAGCGCGGTAAACCCGGTTCTGCGCGAAGGCAACTCCGATCGTCGCGCTCCGCTGTCGGTCAAGAACTACGCTCGCAAGCACCCGCACAAAATGGGCGCCTGGGCCAAAGACTCCAAGTCTCACGTTGCTCACATGAGCACCGGCGATTTCTACGGCAGCGAAAAAGCCGCCCTGATCGACGCCGCTGACGCCGTGAAAATCGAACTGATCGCTCAAGACGGCACCACCACCGTCCTGAAAGAAAAAACCACCGTGCAAGCCGGTGAGATCCTCGATTGCGCCGTGATGAGCAAAAACGCCCTGCGCAGCTTCATCGCCGCTGAAATCGAAGACGCCAAGCAAAAAGGCGTACTGCTGTCGGTTCACCTGAAAGCCACCATGATGAAGGTCTCCGACCCGATCATGTTCGGCCAGATCGTTGCCGAGTTCTATAAAGACGCCCTGGCCAAGCACGCTGACGTGTTGGCACAGATCGGCTTCAACCTGAACAACGGCATCGGCGACCTGTACGCCCGCATCAAGGCATTGCCGGCCGAGCAGCAAGCGGCGATCGAAGCGGACATCCAGGCGGTCTACGCGGTTCGTCCGTCGCTGGCGATGGTCAACTCCGACAAAGGCATCACCAACCTGCACGTGCCGAGCGACGTCATCGTCGACGCCTCGATGCCAGCCATGATCCGTGACTCCGGCAAGATGTGGGGCACCGACGGCCAGTTGCACGACACCAAGGCCGTGATCCCGGATCGCTGCTACGCCACCATCTACCAGGCGGTGATCGAAGACTGCAAGCAACACGGCGCCTTCGACCCGACCACCATGGGCAGCGTGCCAAACGTTGGCCTGATGGCGAAAAAAGCCGAAGAGTACGGCTCCCACGACAAGACTTTCCAGATCAAGGCAAACGGCGTGGTTCGCGTTTCCGACAGCGCTGGTCGCACCCTGCTGGAGCAGTCGGTTGAAGCCGGCGACATCTTCCGCATGTGCCAGACCAAAGACGCGCCGATCCAGGACTGGGTCAAACTGGCCGTCAACCGTGCTCGCGCAAGCGCAACGCCGGCGATCTTCTGGCTGGACCCAATGCGCGCCCACGACGGCGTAGTGATCGAGAAAGTTCAGGCTTACCTGAAGGATCACGACACGTCCGGCCTGGACATCCGCATCATGTCGCCAGTCGACGCGATGACCTTCACCCTGGCCCGCACTCGCGAAGGCAAGGACACCATCTCGGTGACCGGCAACGTACTGCGCGACTACCTGACTGACCTGTTCCCGATCATGGAACTGGGCACCAGCGCCAAGATGCTGTCGATCGTTCCGCTGATGAATGGCGGCGGCCTGTTCGAAACCGGCGCTGGCGGTTCGGCTCCGAAACACGTTCAACAGCTGCTGGAAGAAAACTTCCTGCGCTGGGATTCCCTGGGCGAGTTCCTGGCCCTGGCCGCCTCCCTTGAGCACCTGGGTGTTACCTACAACAACCCTAAGGCGCTGGTGCTGGCCAAGACCCTGGATCAGGCCACCGGCCAGTTCCTGGACAACAACAAGTCGCCATCGCGCAAAGTCGGCAACATCGACAACCGCGGCAGCCACTTCTACCTGGCGCTGTACTGGGCTCAGGCCCTGGCCGCCCAGACTGAAGACGCAGCGCTACAAGCGCAGTTCAGCCAACTGGCAAAAACCCTGACCGAGAACGAGGCAACCATCGTTGCCGAGCTCAACGCCGTTCAGGGCAAGCCAGTCGACATCGGCGGTTACTACCACGCCGACGCCGAGCTGATCAGCAAGGCCATGCGCCCAAGCAACACCTTCAACGCGGCGATTGCTGCGCTGGTTTAAGGTTGTAAGGGAACACCAGAAACCCCGGCCCCGCGCCGGGGTTTCTGTTTTTGCCCTTCACATAACTCCAACACGAACACCGGACCAATGTGGGAGCGAGCCTGCTCGCGATAGCGGTTTATCATTCAACACTGATGTCGACTGACCCGCTGCAATCGCGAGCAGGCTCGCTCCCACATTGTTTTTTATTCCAGCATTAGATCGAGGAACCTTCATGGATTGGCTACCCCACATCACCGTCGCCACCATTGTCGAAGACAACGGCCGCTTCCTGATGGTCGAAGAGCTCAAGGCCGGACGCGCGGTGCTCAATCAACCGGCCGGGCACCTGGACCCGAACGAAACCCTGACCGAAGCCGCCATTCGCGAAACCCTCGAAGAAACCGGCTGGGACGTTGAAGCCACTGGCGTGGTGGGCATCTACCTGTACACCGCTCCAAGCAACGGCGTGACTTACCAACGTGTGTGTTTTGCCGCCAAAGCAGTGAAACACCACCCCGACTATCAACTCGACGACGGCATCGTCGGCGCAAAATGGCTGACCCGCGACGAACTCCTTGCGCAACGCGACCACTGGCGCAGCGAGCTGATTATTCGCTGTATCGACGATTACCTGAGCGGTAAACTCTTCAGTCTCGAACTGATCCGCCCTTCTCTTTAGCCTTGCAGGCTCGGGCCTGATAGAATCGCGTCCTTTTTCAAGACACTCATTAAATCCCTATGCGTGATCCAGCCCCTTCTGACACACAAAAGAAGCGCGTCATTGTCGGCATGTCCGGCGGCGTGGACTCTTCCGTTTCTGCCCTACTGCTGATCGAGCAGGGTTATCAGGTGGAAGGCCTGTTCATGAAGAACTGGGAAGAGGACGACGGAACGGACTACTGCACCGCCATGGACGACCTGGCGGACGCCCAGGCCGTGTGCGACAAGATTGGCATCAAGCTGCACACCGCCAACTTCGCCGCCGAGTACTGGGACAACGTGTTCGAGCACTTCCTGGCTGAGTACAAGGCCGGCCGTACGCCGAACCCGGACATCCTGTGCAACCGTGAAATCAAGTTCAAGGCGTTCCTCGACTACGCCATGATGCTCGGCGCCGACCTGATTGCCACCGGCCATTACGTGCGCCGTCGCGACATCGATGGCCGCACCGAATTGCTCAAAGGCCTGGACCCGAACAAGGACCAGAGCTACTTCCTGCACGCCGTGGGTGGCGAACAGATCGCCAAGACCCTGTTCCCGGTCGGCGAACTGGAAAAACCCGAAGTTCGCGCGATTGCCGAGAAACACGCCCTGGCCACCGCGAAGAAGAAAGATTCCACCGGTATCTGCTTTATCGGTGAGCGACGCTTCAGCGACTTCCTCAAGCAATACCTGCCGGCACAGCCAGGCGAGATCAAGACCACCGAAGGCAAAGTGATCGGCCGCCACCATGGCCTGATGTACCACACCATCGGCCAGCGCCAGGGCCTGGGCATCGGCGGCTTGAAAGATGCCGGCGACGAGCCATGGTACGTGCTGATCAAGGACCTGGAACACAACGAGCTGATCGTTGGCCAGGGCAATAATCACCCTACGCTGTTCTCCCGCGCCCTGCTTGCCTCGGACATCTACTGGGTCAACCCGGTCGACCTGAGCTCGCCACGCAAACTCACGGCGAAAGTCCGCTATCGCCAGTGCGACCAGCCTTGCACCCTGGAAAAAACCGCCAACGGCTACCGCGCCACCTTCGATGACCCGCAGCGCGCGGTCACCCCAGGTCAATCGGTGGTGTTTTACGACGGTGAAGTCTGCCTCGGTGGCGGTGTCATCGAAGTCGCCGAACCCTGGAGCAGCAAGGATTCGTGCGCATGAGCCCGACTCAGGAGCAACTGATAGCGCTCGGCGGTGTGTTTCTCGCCGCCGTGCTGGTCGACAAGATAGCCAAGACCGGGCAGGTCAGCGAGGCCGGCCTGACCTGCATGCTTGGCAGCTTGTTGATCATCGACCCGAAGGACACGCTGGAGGTCTACGGCGGCGACGATATCAATCTGCGCGAAGGTTATCGCGCGTTGATCGGCGCCCTCGAACGCGACCCGAGCACCCTGCAGCGCGAACCCCTGCGCTATGCCCTGTCGATGCTCGGTCTCGAGCGGCAATTGGCCAAGCGCGGCGACATGCTTGAAGTGATCGGCAAGCGCTTGCCGCAGATTCAGTCCCAGGTCGAGCATTTCGGCCCGACCCATGAAAACGTGATCGCCGCCTGTGGCGCGCTGTATCAGGACACCTTGAGTACCCTGCGCCAACGCATTCAGGTGCACGGCGACATGCGCAACCTGCAGCAGCCAAGCAACGCCTCGAAGATCCGCGCCCTGTTGCTGGCCGGTATCCGTTCGGCGCGCTTGTGGCGGCAGTTGGGCGGTCATCGCTGGCAGTTGGTGATCAGTCGCCGCAAACTGCTCAAAGAGCTTTATCCGCTGATGCACAGCAGCTGATCTGCACCTGTAATACTGATTTTTAGCCTGTAACGCGTAAGACGCTGGTCAGTTGGCAACGGACCAGCGGAACTTTTTCATGTATGATACGCGCCCCATTTCGTTGCCCGACTGTCCGAGAACACCCCATGCAGCTCTCTTCGCTCACTGCGGTTTCCCCTGTTGACGGCCGCTACGCCGGCAAAACCCAGGCCCTGCGCCCAATTTTCAGCGAATACGGCCTGATCCGTGCTCGTGTCCTGGTTGAAGTGCGCTGGCTCCAGCGCCTGGCCGCTCACCCTGCCATCAGCGAAGTTCCGGCGTTCTCCGCCGAAGCTAACGCTGTGCTGAACACCCTGGCAGAAAACTTCTCTCTGGAACACGCCGAGCGCGTCAAAGAGATCGAGCGCACCACCAACCACGACGTTAAAGCCATTGAGTACCTGCTCAAGGAACAGGCGGCCAAGCTGCCTGAACTGGCCAACGTCAGTGAATTCATCCACTTTGCCTGCACCAGCGAGGACATCAACAACCTGTCCCACGCCCTGATGCTGCGTGAAGGCCGTGATGATGTGATGCTGCCGCTGATGCGCCAGACCGCCGAAGCCATCCGCGAGCTGGCCATCCGCTTCGCCGACGTACCAATGCTGTCGCGCACCCACGGTCAGCCGGCCTCGCCGACCACCCTGGGCAAAGAGCTGGCGAACGTGGTTTACCGTCTGGAGCGCCAGATCGCTCAAGTCGCTGCCGTACCGCTGCTGGGCAAGATCAACGGCGCTGTCGGCAACTACAACGCCCACCTGTCGGCTTACCCTGAGATCGACTGGGAAGCCAACGCCCGCGCCTTCATCGAAGACGAGCTGGGCCTGGGCTTCAACCCGTACACCACGCAGATCGAACCGCACGACTACATCGCCGAGCTGTTCGACGCGATCGCGCGCTTCAACACCATCCTGATCGACTTCGATCGCGATATCTGGGGCTACATCTCCCTGGGCTACTTCAAGCAGCGCACCATTGCCGGCGAAATCGGTTCCTCGACCATGCCGCACAAGGTCAACCCGATCGACTTCGAAAACTCCGAAGGCAACCTGGGTATCGCCAACGCACTGTTCCAGCACCTGGCGAGCAAGCTGCCGATCTCCCGCTGGCAGCGCGACCTGACCGACTCCACCGTACTGCGCAACCTCGGCGTCGGTTTCGCCCACAGCGTGATCGCGTACGAAGCAAGCCTCAAGGGAATCAGCAAGTTAGAGCTCAATGCTCAGAAGATTGCTGCAGACCTGGACGCGTGCTGGGAAGTTCTGGCCGAGCCAATCCAGACCGTGATGCGTCGCTACAACATTGAAAACCCGTACGAAAAGCTGAAAGAACTGACGCGCGGCAAGGGCATCAGCCCTGAAGCGTTGCAGACTTTCATCGATGCACTGGACATGCCTGCCGAAGCAAAGGCCGAGCTGAAAAAGCTCACCCCGGCCAACTACATCGGCAACGCCGTGGCACAAGCCAAACGCATCTGATCGACCGTTTGAACCTTTGAGACGCCCGGCAGCGCCGGGCGTTTTTATTCCCGTCTGAAAAGTGCTTTTTTTCAATAGGTTACACATGAATCCTGATACTCCTCTTCAACTTCTGGGCGGCATCACGGCACGGGAATTCCTGCGCGACTACTGGCAGAAAAAACCGCTGCTGATCCGCCAGGCGATCCCTGACTTCGAAAGCCCGATCGACGCCGACGAACTGGCCGGTCTGGCGCTGGAAGAAGAAGTCGAATCGCGCCTGGTCATCGAACACGGCGAGCGCCCTTGGGAACTGCGTCGCGGCCCGTTCGCCGAAGACGAATTCAGCAAGCTGCCAGAGCGCGAGTGGACCCTGCTGGTGCAGGCTGTCGACCAGTTCGTGCCGGAAGTTGCCGAGCTGCTGGAAAACTTCCGCTTCCTGCCGAGCTGGCGCATCGACGACGTGATGATCAGCTTTGCCGCCCCGGGTGGCAGTGTCGGTCCGCACTTCGACAACTACGACGTGTTCCTGCTGCAAGGCCACGGCAAGCGCAACTGGAAAATCGGCCAGATGTGCGATTCCGACAGTCCGCTGCTGCAACATGCCGACCTGCGCATCCTCGCCGACTTCGAAGCCACCGACGAGTGGACCCTGGAACCGGGCGACATGCTGTACCTGCCACCGCGCCTGGCCCACTGCGGTGTGGCCGTCGATGACTGCATGACCTACTCGGTCGGTTTCCGCGCCCCAAGCGCCGCTGAAGTGCTGACCCACTTCACCGACTTCCTCAGCCAGTTCCTGCCTGACGAAGAGCGCTACACCGATGCCGACGCGCAGCCAGCGATCGACCCGCACCAGATCCAGCACGATGCGCTCGACCGCTTGAAAAGCCTGCTGGCCGAGCACATGAGCGACGAGCGCCTGTTGCTGACCTGGTTCGGTCAGTTCATGACCGAGCCACGCTACCCGGAGCTGGTGGTTGGCCCGGAACTGGAAGAAGACGACCTGCTGAGCAGCCTTGAACAAGGCGCCGTGCTGATTCGCAACCCAAGCGCGCGCCTGGCCTGGTCCGAAGTCGACGACGACCTGCTGCTGTTCGCCAGCGGCCAGAGCCGTTATCTGCCGGGCAAACTGCGCGAACTGCTGAAAATGATTTGCGCCGCCGATGCGCTGCACGTCGACAACCTTGGCCAATGGCTGAGCGATGAAGACGGCCGCAGCCTGCTGTGCGAACTGGTCAAGCAAGGTAGCCTGGGATTTGCCGATGAATAAGATTCACGTACGTGTCGCAGACTGGCAAAAGGACAACGCCGAGATCCGGCGCATTCGTGAAACGGTGTTCATCGCCGAGCAATCCGTTCCACCTGAACTGGAATGGGATGCCGACGACGCGAGCGCCGTGCATTTCCTCGCCTTCGAAGGCGACTTTCCGATTGGCACCGCCCGCCTGCTCCCCGATGGTCACATCGGTCGGGTGTCGGTACTCAAGGACTGGCGCGGCCTGAAGGTCGGCGACAAGCTGATGCAAGCGGTGATCGGTGAAGCCGAGAAGCGCGGGCTCAAGCAGCAGATGCTCAGCGCGCAGGTGCAGGCCACGGCGTTCTATGAGCGCCTGGGCTTTACCGTGGTCAGTGAAGAGTTCCTGGAAGCAGGGATTCCGCATGTGGACATGGTTCGCAAGGGCTGATTACCTGTGGCGAGGGAGCTTGCTCCCGCTGGGTCGCGAAGCGGCCCCAAAATTATTAGGGCTGCTGCGCAGCCCAGCGGGAGCAAGCTCCCTCGCCACAAGTACACACCAGTAACACCACAAAACGCCCCGCTATCCTCAGGTAGCGGGGCGTTTTGCTGTCTACGATTCAACTTGCCCCATCGCAGGCCGACAAACTGGCAAACTCAAGCCTTTGATCGCGGAGATAACGGACATGTCCCTACGCACCCTGCTCACCACGCTGCTGCTGACCTGCAGTTTTTCGGTCGTCGCTGCTACCGAGGTGGTGCAGCTCAACAATCGCACCAGCGCCGACCTGCTGCCGGTGGCACAGAATATTATCGGCAGGGACGGCAAGGTCAGCGCCTACGGCAACCAGCTGATCGTCAACGCCGAACCCGACAAGATCAACGAACTCAAAGCCCTGATCACACAGCTCGACACCGCACCCAAGCGCCTGCTGATCACGGTCGACACCAACGAAAACAACCAGCAGAACAACGCCGATAGGCAAACGCAGATCATCACCTACAGCACCGACAGCCGTGAAGGCGGCATCCAGCAGGTCCAGACCAGCGAAGGCACACCCGCCCTGATCCAGATCGGCCAGAGCGTGCCTCTCACCACCACCCAGACCGACACCTACACCAGCCTGCCAAACCAGATAAACACCTCCCGCCAGCCCCAGCCCAACACCTCCGGCCAGCCGCAAAACCCGCTCAACAACTACGCTCACCAGCAAAGCCAGACCCAATACCGCAACGTCACCCAGGGTTTCTACGTCACCGCCAGCGTCACCGGCGACATCGTTCACCTGGCAATCAGTACCAACCGTGACCGGATGAGCCAGGAACGTCCCGATGTAGTGAACGTGCAAAGCACCGACACAACCGTCAGCGGTCGCCTGGGCGAGTGGATCACCCTGGCCGGCGCCAACCGCCAGACCCAAGCCGACAAACAGGCTATGAGCCGCAGCTACTCTACTCAGGGGCGGGATGACATGACGTTGCGAGTCAAAGTCGACACCTTGGACTAACACACCAAAAACTGACTGATTAGTCGTATTAGACTAAAGATGTAGTGCTTGAAAAATAGCACTACAAAACGTTTGACGAGCCAAAAAAGCGAAGGCATGATGGCCTCGCTCCCGCTAATCAGGGGCCCTGGCAAGGGCCTTCGGGTCGCGCTCTAACCTTACCGACCTGAGCCGATTCGTGTCTGTACCGCCCACAAGGTGTGTTTGACGAGGTTGCGACTGGAACGAAGTTGTCCCGAGGGACGGAAGCGTAATAGGTAGCCCGGCAACACGCTGATGATCGTATAAAGGCCCACGACGCCCGAATGCGCCCGCCAGTTCGCCCTTACCTGCTCAGCTTTCATCCTCGAGCCCATCGTTCATCCCGTCGCCTTCCCCGCCAGACCCGACTTGACCGCCTAAGCTTCTGGTCAGCGAGCGCCATCTACGCCCTATTTGAATGTGCGTATCTGGCAACAGGAATTTTCCACCAGACCTATGCGACGAGGTTTATCTCCATGGCACTGACACGCGAACAGCAAATTGCAGCCCTTGAAAAAGACTGGGCTGAAAACCCGCGCTGGAAAGGCGTGACACGCACTTACTCCGCTGCTGACGTCGTCCGTCTGCGTGGCTCGGTTCAACCTGAGCACACCTTTGCAAAAATGGGCGCCGAGAAGCTCTGGAACCTGGTTACCCAGGGTGCCAAGCCAGCGTTCCGCCCCGAGAAAGATTTCGTCAACTGCATGGGCGCCCTGACCGGCGGCCAGGCGGTACAACAAGTTAAAGCCGGTATCCAGGCGATCTACCTGTCGGGCTGGCAGGTTGCTGCAGACAACAACTCTGCAGAATCGATGTACCCGGACCAGTCGCTGTACCCGGTCGACTCTGTACCGACCGTGGTCAAGCGCATCAACAACTCGTTCCGTCGTGCCGACCAGATCCAGTGGAAAGCCGGCAAGAACCCGGGCGACGAAGGTTACATCGACTACTTCGCTCCGATCGTTGCCGACGCTGAAGCCGGTTTCGGTGGCGTGCTGAACGCCTACGAGCTGATGAAGAGCATGATCGAGGCAGGCGCTGCCGGCGTTCACTTCGAAGACCAACTGGCTTCCGTGAAAAAATGCGGCCACATGGGCGGCAAGGTACTGGTTCCAACCCAGGAAGCCATTCAGAAGCTGATCGCAGCTCGTCTGGCCGCTGACGTTGCCGGTACTCCGACCATCATCCTGGCCCGTACCGACGCTAACGCTGCTGATTTGCTGACGTCCGACTGCGACCCGTACGACCAGCCATTCGTGACTGGCGAACGCACCCAGGAAGGCTTCTACAAAGTACGCGCCGGCCTCGACCAGGCTATCGCTCGCGGCTTGGCCTACGCGCCGTACGCCGACCTGATCTGGTGCGAAACCGCCAAGCCGGACCTGGACGAAGCCCGTCGCTTTGCTGAAGCGATCAAAAAGGAATACCCGGACCAACTGCTGTCGTACAACTGCTCGCCTTCCTTCAACTGGAAGAAAAACCTGGACGACGCGACCATCGCCAAGTTCCAGCGCGAACTGTCCGCCATGGGCTACAAGCACCAGTTCATCACCCTGGCCGGCATTCACAACATGTGGCACAGCATGTTCAACCTGGCGCACGACTACGCCCGCAACGACATGACTGCCTACGTGAAGCTGCAAGAGCAGGAGTTCGCTGACGCGGCCAAGGGTTACACCTTCGTGGCGCACCAGCAGGAAGTGGGCACTGGCTACTTCGACGACATGACCACCGTGATTCAGGGCGGCTCGTCTTCGGTGACCGCGCTGACCGGCTCCACCGAAGAAGAACAGTTCCACTGATCTGCTTCACCTGAGCAAACGGCCCTTCCGGACCAGGTAAAAACTAACCGGAATGCCGCACATCTGACGCCCCGACTGGTTCGGGGCGTTTTTTTGCCCGCAATTTGAAAGCAACCACCGAACCCTGTGGGAGCGAGCCTGCTCGCGATAGCGGACTGTCAGGCAGCGCAGTATCGACTGGAAGGCCGCTATCGCGAGCAGGCTCGCTCCCACAGGGGATGATGGCGAGCAAAAGAAAACATTGATCCAGGGCGGTATTTCGATCGGCAAAACAGGGTAAAACGGCCCCGCGCGCTACTTGCAGTAGCCGGTATGTAAGCGCAACTTTCCAGCCACCACCCCGACTAACAGTTCAAAAACCACCGCAAACAATATTGATTATCATTTGACGCGATTCATGTTCGTTACAACACGCACAAAACATTATTGACAAAACCCCGGCTAATGCCCGCAACGCATGGGCTGCAGGCCTTTTGAGGTGCGCTATGTCCTTATTCTTATAAATAATTTCGCTACAGGAATTTTACTTGCACGGTGTTGTGCCATAAAATCACCGTGATTGATTGCTGCGACATATCGTCACTGCTTTATTTCTTTTCAAGCTCAGAGACCTTTGCTCTCTGTTAAGGATTACCAGCATGCCCGAAGCGACAGGACTCATGGCCCACAACTGGGGCTTTGCCATTTTCCTTCTGGGTGTCGGCGGCCTATGCGCCTTCATGCTCGGCGTCTCCAGCCTCCTCGGGTCAAAAGCCTGGGGCCGCAGCAAAAACGAACCGTTCGAGTCCGGCATGCTACCTACCGGTGGCGCCCGCTTGCGGCTCTCAGCCAAATTCTATCTGGTCGCGATGCTGTTCGTGATCTTCGATATCGAAGCCCTATTTCTCTTTGCCTGGTCTGTGTCCGTCCGCGAAAGCGGCTGGACCGGATTCGTCGAAGCTCTCGTTTTCATAGCAATTCTGTTGGCAGGTCTTGTCTACCTATTTCGAGTGGGCGCCCTTGATTGGGCTCCGGCAGCTCGTCATAAGCGGCAGGCGAAGCTGAAACAATGAGGCTTTGGCGATGCAATACAATCTCACCAGGATCGACCCCGATGCTCCTAACGAGCAGTATCCGATCGGCGCACGGGAAACCGTCTCCGATCCGTTAGAAGATCAAGTCCACAAGAACATTTTCATGGGCAAGCTCGAAGACGTGCTTAACGGCACGATCAACTGGGGGCGTAAGAACTCCCTGTGGCCGTATAACTTCGGTCTTTCGTGCTGCTACGTGGAAATGACCACCGCCTTCACGGCGCCCCACGACATCGCGCGCTTTGGCGCCGAGGTTATCCGGGCATCGCCGCGTCAAGCGGATTTCATGGTTATTGCCGGAACCTGCTTCATCAAGATGGCGCCGATCATTCAGCGTCTCTACGAGCAGATGCTCGAGCCGAAGTGGGTTATCTCCATGGGTTCGTGCGCCAACTCCGGTGGCATGTACGACATCTACTCCGTCGTTCAAGGGGTGGACAAGTTCCTGCCCGTGGACGTCTACGTGCCTGGCTGCCCGCCCCGCCCTGAAGCTTTTCTGCAAGGCTTGATGCTGTTGCAGGAGTCGATTGGCCAGGAGCGTCGCCCACTTTCCTGGGTCGTTGGCGATCAAGGCGTTTACCGCGCCGAGATGCCTTCGCAAAAGGAACAGCGCCGCGAACAGCGTATTCAGGTAACCAACCTGCGCAGCCCCGACGAAGTCTGATCCAGATCTGTTCTTACAAAGAAACGAGAAACTGGCTTCATTCTTTACGTTGACCGAAAGCGATAAAAAAACCATGACTACAGGCAGTGCTCTGTACATCCCGCCTTACAAGGCAGACGACCAGGATGTGGTCGTCGAATTGAACAACCGTTTTGGCCCTGAGGCGTTCAGCGCCCAGGCCACCCGCACCGGCATGCCGGTGCTTTGGGTTGCCCGTGCCAAACTCGTCGAAGTCCTGACCTTCCTGCGCAACCTGCCCAAGCCGTACGTCATGCTCTATGACCTGCACGGCGTGGACGAGCGTCTGCGCACCAAGCGCCAGGGTTTGCCGAGCGGTGCCGACTTCACTGTGTTCTATCACTTGATGTCGATCGAACGTAATAGTGACGTAATGATCAAGGTCGCCTTGTCCGAGAGCGACCTCAGCTTGCCGACCGTGACCGGTATCTGGCCGAACGCCAACTGGTACGAGCGTGAAGTGTGGGACATGTACGGCATCCACTTTGCCGGCCACCCGCACCTGACCCGCATCATGATGCCGCCGACCTGGGAAGGTCACCCGCTGCGCAAGGACTTCCCGGCCCGTGCCACCGAGTTCGACCCGTTCAGCCTGACGCTGGCCAAGCATCAGCTTGAAGAAGAAGCTGCGCGCTTCAAGCCTGAAGACTGGGGCATGAAACGTTCCGGTGCCAACGAGGACTACATGTTCCTCAACCTGGGGCCGAACCACCCTTCCGCTCACGGTGCGTTCCGCATCATCCTGCAACTGGACGGCGAAGAGATCGTCGACTGCGTGCCGGACGTTGGCTACCACCACCGTGGTGCCGAGAAGATGGCCGAGCGTCAGTCCTGGCACAGCTTCATCCCGTACACCGACCGTATCGACTACCTCGGCGGCGTGATGAACAACCTGCCGTACGTGCTCTCGGTCGAGAAGCTGGCCGGCATCAAGGTGCCTGAGAAGGTCGACGTCATCCGCATCATGATGGCCGAGTTCTTCCGGATCACCAGCCATCTGCTGTTCCTGGGTACGTACATCCAGGACGTCGGCGCCATGACTCCGGTGTTCTTCACCTTCACCGACCGCCAGAAGGCGTACACGGTGATCGAGGCCATTACCGGTTTCCGTCTGCACCCGGCCTGGTACCGCATCGGTGGCGTCGCCCACGACCTGCCGCGCGGCTGGCAGAAACTGGTCAAGGACTTCGTCGAATGGATGCCAAAGCGCCTGGACGAATATCAGAAAGCCGCACTGGACAACAGCATCCTGCGTGGCCGGACCATCGGCGTCGCCGCCTACAACACCAAGGAAGCCCTGGAATGGGGCGTCACCGGTGCAGGCTTGCGTTCGACCGGTTGCAATTTCGACCTGCGTAAAGCCCGTCCATACTCCGGCTACGAGAACTTCGAATTCGAAGTACCGCTGGCGGCCAATGGCGATGCCTATGATCGTTGCATCGTGCGCGTGGAAGAAATGCGCCAGAGCATCAAGATCATCGACCAGTGCCTGCGCAACATGCCGGAAGGCCCGTACAAGGCGGATCACCCGCTGACCACGCCGCCGCCGAAAGAGCGCACGCTGCAGCACATCGAGACCTTGATCACGCACTTCCTGCAAGTTTCGTGGGGCCCGGTCATGCCGGCCAACGAATCCTTCCAGATGATCGAAGCGACCAAGGGCATCAACAGTTATTACCTGACGAGCGATGGCGGCACCATGAGCTACCGCACCCGGATTCGCACCCCAAGCTTCCCGCATCTGCAGCAGATCCCTTCGGTGATCAAAGGCAGCATGGTCGCGGACTTGATCGCGTACCTGGGTAGTATCGACTTCGTTATGGCCGACGTGGACCGCTAAGCATGAATAGCACGCTTATCCAGACAGACCGTTTCGCCCTGAGCGAAACCGAGCGCTCGGCCATCGAGCACGAGCTGCATCACTACGAAGACCCGCGCGCGGCGTCGATCGAAGCCCTGAAGATCGTCCAGAAGGAACGTGGCTGGGTGCCTGACGGCGCGCTCTACGCCATCGGCGAAATCCTCGGCATCCCGGCCAGCGACGTTGAAGGCGTGGCGACGTTCTATAGCCAGATCTTCCGTCAGCCAGTCGGCCGTCACATCATTCGCGTCTGCGACAGCATGGTCTGCTACATCGGTGGCCACGAGTCGGTGGTCAGCGAAATCCAGAGCAAGCTGGGCATCGGCCTGGGTCAAACCACTGCCGATGGTCGTTTCACCCTGCTGCCGGTCTGCTGCCTCGGCAACTGCGACAAGGCGCCGGCGTTGATGATCGACGACGACACATTCGGTGATGTGCAGCCTGCTGGCGTTGCCAAATTGCTCGAGGGCTACGTATGACCCTGACTTCCTTCGGCCCTGCCAACCGCATCAAGCGCAGTGCAGAGACCCACCCGCTGACCTGGCGCCTGCGTGACGACGGCGAGGCTGTCTGGCTCGACGAGTACCAGGCCAAGAACGGCTACGCGGCAGCGCGTAAAGCCTTCGCCGACATGTCCCAGGACGATATCGTCCAGACCGTCAAGGACTCCGGCCTCAAGGGTCGCGGCGGCGCGGGCTTCCCCACTGGTGTGAAGTGGGGCCTGATGCCCAAAGACGAATCCATGAACATTCGCTACCTGCTGTGCAACGCGGATGAAATGGAACCCAACACCTGGAAAGACCGCATGCTGATGGAGCAACTGCCCCATCTGCTGATCGAAGGCATGCTGATCAGTGCCCGCGCACTGAAAACCTACCGTGGCTACATCTTCCTGCGTGGCGAATACACCACCGCCGCCAAGCACCTGAACCGTGCCGTGGAAGAAGCCAAGGCTGCGGGCCTGCTGGGCAAGAACATCCTGGGCAGCGGTTTCGATTTCGAACTGTTCGTCCACACCGGCGCCGGGCGTTACATCTGCGGTGAAGAAACCGCACTGATCAACTCCCTCGAAGGCCGCCGTGCCAACCCGCGCTCCAAGCCGCCCTTCCCTGCCGCCGTTGGCGTATGGGGCAAGCCGACCTGCGTGAACAACGTCGAAACGCTGTGCAACGTGCCGGCGATCATCGGCGACGGCGTGGACTGGTACAAATCCCTCGCTCGCGAAGGCAGTGAAGACCACGGCACCAAGCTGATGGGCTTCTCCGGCAAAGTGAAGAACCCTGGCCTGTGGGAACTGCCGTTCGGCGTCCCTGCGCGCGAGCTGTTCGAAGACTACGCCGGCGGCATGCGCGACGGTTACAAGCTCAAGTGCTGGCAGCCAGGCGGCGCCGGTACCGGCTTCCTGTTGCCGGAACACCTGGACGCACAAATGTACGCCGGCGGCATCGCCAAAGTGGGCACCCGTATGGGTACCGGCCTGGCCATGGCGGTGGACGACAGCATCAACATGGTGTCCCTGCTGCGCAACATGGAAGAGTTCTTCGCCCGTGAGTCTTGCGGTTTCTGCACCCCGTGCCGTGACGGTTTGCCGTGGAGCGTCAAGCTCCTGCGCGCCATCGAGAACGGTGAAGGGCAAGCCGGCGACATCGAGACCCTGCTGGGTCTGGTCGGCTTCCTCGGCCCAGGCAAGACCTTCTGTGCTCACGCACCGGGTGCCGTGGAGCCGTTGGGCAGTGCCATCAAGTATTTCCGTCCAGAGTTCGAAGCCGGTATCGCGCCTACCCGCGCCGCCGTCCCGCCTCTGGCAAGGCCGATCGTAGTCGGCGCTTAACGCTTTAAAAAGGCGAACGGTCCGTGCCGTTCGCCTTTCGTCCGATGACGCCTTTTCAGGCTGTTTGGATTCGGACGGATAACAAGATTCCATTAGCCACGCCCGCTGACACCGGGCCAACGAAGAACTTTGAACCATGGCCACTATCCACGTAGACGGCAAAGAGCTCGAAGTCGATGGGGCAGACAACCTGTTACAGGCATGTCTGTCGCTAGGCCTCGATATCCCTTATTTCTGCTGGCACCCCGCCCTCGGCAGCGTTGGCGCTTGCCGCCAGTGCGCCGTCAAGCAGTACACCGACGAGAACGACAAGCGTGGTCGTATCGTCATGTCCTGCATGACCCCTGCGACCGACGGCAGCTGGATCTCCATTGACGACGAAGAAGCCAAAGTGTTCCGCGCAAGCGTCGTCGAATGGCTGATGACCAACCACCCGCACGACTGCCCCGTGTGCGAGGAAGGCGGTCACTGCCACCTGCAAGACATGACGGTAATGACCGGCCACAACGAGCGCCGTTACCGCTTCACCAAGCGTACCCACCAGAACCAGCAACTGGGCCCGTTCATTTCCCACGAAATGAACCGCTGCATCGCCTGCTATCGCTGCGTACGTTTCTATAAAGACTACGCCGGCGGTACTGACCTCGGTGTATTCGGCGCCCACGACAACGTGTACTTCGGTCGCGTTGAAGACGGCACCCTCGAAAGCGAGTTCTCCGGCAACCTCACCGAGGTCTGCCCGACCGGTGTGTTCACCGACAAGACTCACTCCGAGCGCTACAACCGTAAATGGGACATGCAGTTCTCGCCGAGCATCTGCCATGGCTGCTCCAGCGGTTGCAACATCAGCCCGGGTGAGCGTTACGGCGAACTGCGTCGCATCGAAAACCGCTTCAACGGTTCGGTGAACCAGTACTTCCTTTGCGACCGTGGCCGTTTCGGCTATGGCTACGTCAACCGTGAAGATCGCCCACGTCAGCCACTGCTGGCCAACGGCGCCAAGCTGAGCCTCGACGAAGCGCTGGATAAAGCCGCTGACCTGCTGCGCGGCCGCAACATCGTCGGTATCGGCTCGCCGCGTGCCAGCCTTGAAAGCAACTACGCCCTGCGCGAACTGGTCGGTGCCGAGCACTTCTACTCGGGCATCGAAGCTTCCGAGCTTGAGCGTATTCGCCTGGTCATGCAGGTGCTGAAAGACAGCCCGCTGCCGATCCCGAACATGCGCGACGTCGAAGACCACGACGCGATTTTCGTCCTCGGTGAAGACCTGACCCAGACCGCTGCGCGCATGGCCCTGGCCCTGCGTCAATCGGTCAAGGGCAAAGCCGAAGACATGGCCGACGCGATGCGCGTTCAGCCTTGGCTCGACGCCGCGGTGAAAAACATCGGTCAGCACGCGCTGAACCCGCTGTTTATCGCAAGCCTGGCTGAAACCAAGCTCGACGACGTGGCTGAAGAATGCGTTCACGCCGCTCCAGACGACCTGGCACGTATCGGTTTCGCCGTGGCTCACGCCCTCGACGCCAGCGCCCCGGCCGTTGAAGGCCTGGATAGCGAAGCTCTCGAACTGGCTCAACGCATCGCCAACGCCCTGCTCGCGGCCAAGCGTCCGCTGATCATCGCCGGTACTTCGCTGGGCTCCAAAGCGCTGATCGAAGCGGCGGCGAACATCGCCAAAGCCCTGAAGCTGCGCGAGAAGAACGGTTCCATCAGCCTGATCGTGCCAGAGGCCAACAGCCTCGGCCTGGCCATGCTCGGTGGCGAATCGGTCGACGCAGCCCTGCAAGCGGTGATCGAGGGTAAAGCCGACGCCATCGTGGTGCTGGAAAACGATCTGTACACCCGTACCGACAAAGCCCGTGTCGATGCAGCCCTGACCGCCGCCAAAGTGGTGATCGTTGCCGACCATCAGAAAACCGCTACCAGCGATCGCGCGCACCTGGTTCTGCCAGCCGCCAGCTTCGCTGAAGGCGACGGTACGCTGGTCAGCCAGGAAGGCCGCGCCCAGCGCTTCTTCCAGGTCTTCGACCCGACTTACCTCGATGCAAGCATCCTGGTTCACGAAGGCTGGCGCTGGCTGCATGCCCTGCGCGCAACCCTGCTGAACCAGCCGATCGACTGGACCCAACTGGACCACGTCACCGCGGCCTGCGCTTCGAGCACCCCACAACTGGCCGGTATCGTCAACGCTGCACCGTCCGCTTCGTTCCGGATCAAAGGCCTGAAACTGGCTCGCGAACCGCTGCGTTACAGTGGCCGGACCGCCATGCGCGCCGACATCAGCGTGCACGAGCCGCGTACTTCCCAGGACAACGACACCGCGTTCTCGTTCTCCATGGAAGGTTACTCGGGCTCCGTCGAGCCGCGTCAGCAAGTGCCATTCGCCTGGTCGCCGGGCTGGAACTCGCCGCAAGCCTGGAACAAGTTCCAGGACGAAGTCGGTGGTCACCTGCGTGCCGGTGATCCGGGTGCTCGCCTGATCGAAAGCCAGGGTGATTCGCTGAACTGGTTCGCCAGTGTTCCACGTGCATTCAACCCGGCCCAGGGCACCTGGCAGGCTGTGCCGTTCTATCACCTGTTCGGCAGCGAAGAGAACTCTTCGAAAGCCGCTCCGGTCCAGGAACGCATTCCGGCCGCCTACGTGTCGCTGGCCAAGTCCGAAGCCGATCGCCTGGGCGTCAATGACGGTGCCATGCTGAGCTTGAACGTTGCCGGCCAGACCCTGCGCCTGCCGCTGCGCATCAACGAAGAACTGGGCGCCGGCCTGGTGGCGTTGCCTGCGGGTATCGCCGGCATTCCACCGGCAATCTTTGGCAAATCCGTTGACGGTCTGCAGGAGGCAGCGCAATGACCTTGTTCACTCCTGAAGTGATCGACATCATCATCGCGGTGCTCAAGGCCATCGTGATCCTGCTCGCCGTGGTGGTCTGCGGCGCGCTGTTGAGCTGGGTCGAGCGTCGTTTGCTCGCCCTCTGGCAGGACCGTTACGGTCCGAACCGCGTCGGCCCGTTCGGCGCGTTCCAGATTGCTGCCGACATGATCAAGATGTTCTTCAAGGAAGACTGGACGCCGCCGTTTGCCGACAAGGTGATCTTCACCCTGGCGCCGGTCGTGGCCATGAGCGCCTTGCTGATTGCCTTCGCGATCATCCCGATCACCCCGACCTGGGGTGTCGCGGACCTGAACATCGGCATCCTGTTCTTCTTCGCCATGGCCGGTCTGTCGGTCTACGCGGTGTTGTTCGCCGGCTGGTCGAGTAACAACAAGTTCGCCCTGCTGGGCAGCTTGCGGGCCTCGGCACAAACCGTGTCGTACGAAGTGTTCATGGGCCTGTCGCTGATGGGCATCGTGATCCAGGTCGGCTCGTTCAACATGCGCGACATCGTTGACTACCAGGCCCAGCACCTGTGGTTCGTCATTCCGCAGATCTTCGGTTTCCTGACCTTCTTCATTGCCGGCGTCGCCGTGACTCACCGTCACCCGTTCGACCAGCCGGAAGCGGAGCAGGAACTGGCCGACGGTTACCACATTGAATACGCCGGCATGAAATGGGGCATGTTCTTCGTCGGCGAGTACATCGGCATCGTGTTGATTTCGGCGCTGCTGGTAACCTTGTTCTTCGGTGGCTGGCACGGTCCGTTCGGCATTCTGCCGCAGATCCCGTTCATCTGGTTCGCACTGAAAACCGCGTTCTTCATCATGTTCTTCATCCTGCTGCGCGCCTCGATTCCGCGCCCACGGTATGACCAAGTGATGGACTTCAGCTGGAAGTTCTGCCTGCCGCTGACCCTCGTCAACATGCTGGTGACCGCTGCGATCGTGTTGCTCAACACGCCCGCCATCGCGGCTCAGTGAGGATAGAGAATCATGAAGTATATTTTTGACATCGTGCATGGCTTCTTCACCCAGCTTCGCAGCCTGGTGATGATTTTCGGCCATGCCTTCCGCAAGCGCGACACGCTGCAATATCCGGAAGAGGCGGTGTACCTGCCGCCGCGCTTTCGTGGACGTATCGTCCTGACCCGCGACCCCGATGGTGAAGAGCGTTGCGTTGCCTGCAACCTCTGCGCCGTGGCGTGCCCGGTCGGTTGCATCTCGCTGCAGAAAGCCGAAACCGAAGACGGTCGCTGGTACCCGGAGTTTTTCCGTATCAACTTCTCGCGCTGCATTTTCTGTGGCCTCTGCGAGGAAGCCTGCCCGACCACCGCGATCCAGCTGACACCGGATTTCGAAATGGCCGAGTTCAAGCGTCAGGACCTGGTTTACGAGAAAGAAGATCTGCTGATCTCCGGCCCCGGTAAAAACCCTGACTACAACTTCTATCGTGTTGCAGGTATGGCCATTGCTGGCAAGCCGAAAGGCTCCGCGCAGAATGAAGCCGAACCGATCAACGTGAAGAGCTTGCTGCCTTAAGGAAGAAAGATGGAATTCGCTTTCTATTTCGCGTCAGGAGTTGCCGTTGTGTCCACGCTTCGCGTGATCACCAACACCAATCCTGTACACGCCCTGCTCTACCTGATTATTTCGCTGCTCGCCGTGGCGATGACCTTTTTCAGCCTCGGTGCGCCATTTGCCGGTGTACTGGAAGTGATCGCCTACGCCGGCGCCATCATGGTGCTGTTCGTGTTCGTGGTGATGATGCTGAACCTCGGCCCCGCCTCGGTTCAGCAAGAACGCGTCTGGCTCAAGCCCGGTATCTGGGCGGGTCCGGTGGTACTGGCTGCGCTGCTGCTGGCTGAACTGCTGTATGTGCTGTTCAGCCATTCCAGCGGCACCGGCGTCGGCCACACCACCGTAGACGCCAAGGCCGTGGGCATCAGCCTGTTCGGTCCTTATCTGCTGGTGGTCGAACTCGCCTCGATGCTGCTGCTCGCTGCAGCCGTCACGGCGTTCCACTTGGGCCGCAACGAGGCGAAGGAGTAACTTTATGCCTGCTATCCCTCTCGAACATGGTCTGGCGGTTGCCGGCATCCTGTTCTGCCTCGGTCTGGTTGGCCTGATGGTCCGCCGCAACATTCTTTTCGTGCTGATGAGCCTGGAGGTCATGATGAATGCCTCCGCACTGGCTTTCATCGTTGCCGGTAGCCGTTGGGGCCAGCCGGATGGACAGATCATGTTCATCCTGGTGATCAGCCTGGCAGCCGCAGAGGCCAGCATTGGCCTGGCGATTCTGTTGCAGCTGCATCGCCGCTTCCACACTCTCGATATCGACGCTGCCAGCGAGATGCGCGGATGAACCTTCTCTATCTGACTTTCGTATTCCCCCTGATCGGTTTCCTGCTGCTGTCGTTCTCACGCGGCCGCCTCTCGGAAAACCTCTCGGCGCTGATCGGCGTCGGCTCCGTCGGCCTCTCGGCGATCGTTGCTGCCTATGTGATCTGGCAGTTCAACGTCGCGCCGCCTGAAGGCGGTCACGTCACCCAGGTGTTGTGGCAGTGGATGTCGGTAGGCGACTTCAAGCCGAATTTCGCCCTGTACCTGGATGGCCTGTCCGTGACCATGCTCGGTGTGGTCGTCGGCGTGGGCTTCCTGATCCACCTGTTCGCGTCCTGGTACATGCGCGGTGAAGACGGTTACTCGCGCTTCTTCGCGTACACCAACCTGTTTATCGCCAGCATGCTGTTCCTGGTGCTGGGCGATAACCTGTTGTTCCTGTACTTCGGTTGGGAAGGTGTGGGCCTGTGCAGCTACCTGTTGATCGGTTTCTACTACAGCAACCGCAACAACGGTAACGCCGCACTCAAAGCCTTCATCGTCACCCGTATCGGCGACGTGTTCATGGCCATCGGCCTGTTCATCCTGTTCCAGCAGTTGGGCACGCTGAACATTCAAGAGCTGCTGGTCAAAGCACCTGAACACTTCAAGACCGGTGACTTCTGGATCGTCATGGCGACCCTGATGCTGCTGGGCGGCGCTGTCGGTAAATCCGCGCAACTGCCGCTGCAAACCTGGCTGGCGGATGCGATGGCCGGTCCTACCCCGGTTTCGGCACTGATCCACGCCGCGACCATGGTGACCGCCGGTGTCTACCTGATCGCCCGTACCCACGGTCTGTTTGCCCTGGCGCCGGATATCCTGCACCTGGTCGGCATCGTCGGCGGTGTGACCCTGGTGCTCGCCGGTTTCGCAGCCCTGGTCCAGACCGACATCAAGCGTATCCTCGCCTACTCGACCATGAGCCAGATCGGCTACATGTTCCTGGCGCTGGGCGTAGGTGCCTGGGAAGGCGCGATCTTCCACCTGATGACCCACGCGTTCTTCAAGGCCCTATTGTTCCTTGCTTCCGGTTCGGTGATCGTTGCCTGCCACCACGAGCAGAACATCTTCAAGATGGGCGGTCTGTGGAAGAAACTGCCACTGGCCTACGCCAGCTTCATCGTCGGCGGCGCGGCCCTTGCAGCCCTGCCACTGGTGACCGCAGGTTTCTACTCGAAAGACGAAATCCTCTGGGAAGCCTTCGCCAGCGGCAACCACGGTCTGCTCTATGCCGGTCTGGTGGGTGCCTTCATGACGTCGCTGTACACCTTCCGGCTGATCTTCATCGCGTTCCACGGTGAAGTGAAGACCGAAGCCCACGCCGGTCACGGCATCGCCCACTGGCTGCCACTGTCGGTGCTGATCGTACTGTCGACCGCCATTGGCGCAATGATCGTTCCGCCGCTGCACGGCGTGCTGCCAGAAAGCGTTGGGCATGCCGGCGGCGAAGCCAAGCACAGCCTGGAACTGGTCTCGGGTGCTATCGCCCTGTCCGGTATCCTGCTGGCCGCGCTGCTGTTCCTCGGCAAGCGTAGCTTCGTCACCGCCATCGCCAACAGCGGCATCGGCCGTCTGCTCTCGGCCTGGTGGTTCGCCGCCTGGGGCTTCGACTGGATCTACGACAAACTGTTCGTCAAGCCGTACCTTGCGATCAGCCACATGCTGCGCAAAGACCCGTTCGACCAAACCATCGGTTTGATCCCGCGGATGGCCAAAGGGGGTCACAACTCCCTGAGCCGTACCGAAACTGGTCAACTGCGTTGGTACGCCGCCTCGATGGCTGCTGGTGCCGTGCTGGTTATCGGCGCTGTCGTGCTGGTAGCGGTCTGATATGAACCTTGCGAACTTGCGAAAGGAAACGAGCCCGTCATGATTTTGCCATGGCTAATCCTGATCCCCTTCATCGGCGGCCTGCTGTGCTGGATGGGTGAGCGCTTCGGCGCTACCCTCCCCCGCTGGATTGCGCTGATCACCATGTCCCTGCTGCTCTCCCTCGGCCTCTGGCTGTGGGCCCACGGTGACTATTCATTTGCTCCGGCGCCTGGCGCCGATCCGACCTGGGCGCTTGAGTTCAAGCATGTCTGGATCCAGCGCTTCGGCATCAACGTGCACCTGGCCCTCGACGGCCTGTCGCTATTGATGATCATGCTGACCGGTCTGCTGGGTGTCCTCTCGGTACTCTGCTCGTGGAAAGAGATCCAGCGTCATGTTGGCTTCTTCCACCTGAACCTGATGTGGATCCTGGGCGGTGTCGTCGGCGTGTTCCTGGCCCTCGACCTGTTCATGTTCTTCTTCTTCTGGGAAATGATGCTGGTGCCGATGTACTTCCTCATCGCGCTCTGGGGTCACAGTTCTTCGGACGGCAAGAAAACCCGGATCTACGCGGCGACCAAGTTCTTCATCTTCACTCAGGCCAGCGGCCTGATCATGCTGGTGGCGATCCTGGGTCTGGTACTGGTCAACTTCAACAGCACGGGCGTGATTACCTTCAACTACGCCGACCTGTTGAAAACCAAGATGTCGCTGACCACCGAGTACGTTCTGATGCTCGGCTTCTTCATCGCCTTCGCGGTGAAGCTGCCGGTAGTGCCGTTCCACTCCTGGCTGCCGGATGCTCACGCACAGGCACCGACTGCGGGTTCCGTTGACCTGGCCGGTATTCTGCTGAAGACCGCTGCGTACGGTCTGCTGCGTTTCGCCCTGCCGTTGTTCCCGAATGCGTCGGCCGAGTTCGCGCCGTTCGCCATGGCCCTGGGCCTGGTCGGGATCTTCTACGGTGCGTTCCTGGCGTTCGCCCAGACCGACATCAAGCGCCTGGTTGCGTACTCCAGCGTTTCGCACATGGGCTTCGTGCTGATCGGCATCTACTCCGGCAGCCAGTTGGCCCTGCAAGGCGCAGTGATCCAGATGCTCGCGCACGGCCTGTCGGCAGCGGCACTCTTTATCCTCTGCGGCCAGCTCTACGAGCGCACCCACACTCGCGACATGCGTGAAATGGGTGGCCTGTGGTCGAAGATCGCCTACCTGCCTGCCATCAGCCTGTTCTTCGCTGCGGCCTCGCTGGGCTTGCCGGTGACCGGTAACTTCGTCGGTGAGTTCCTGATCCTGATCGGCACCTTCGCCAGCGCGCCATGGGTCACCGTGATCGCGACCGCAGGCCTGGTGTTCGGTTCGGTCTACTCGCTGATCATGATTCACCGTGCCTACTTCGGTCCGTCCAAATCGGACGCGGTGCTGCATGGCATGGATACTCGCGAAATGATCATGGTGGTTGGACTGGCGGCACTGCTGATTTACATCGGCGTCTACCCGCAACCGTTCCTCGATACCTCTGCCGCGACGATGCATGGCGTGCAGCAATGGTTCGGTACCGCCTTCACTCAACTCGCTTCGGCCCGGTAAGAGCGCTATGGACTTTACGATTCAACACTTTATCGCGCTTGCGCCATTGTTGATCACCAGCGCCACGATCATCGTGGTGATGCTGGCGATCGCCTGGCGCCGCAACCACTCGCAGACCTTCCTGCTGTCGGTCGCGGGTCTGAACCTGGCCTTGCTGTCGATCCTGCCAGCCCTGAAAGTCGCGCCTCTGGCCGTGACTCCACTGCTGCAGATCGACAGCTTTGCCTGCCTGTACATGGCGCTGATCCTGGTCGCCACCCTCGCTTGCGTCACTCTCGCCCATGCCTACCTCGGCGAAGGCGGTACGGGTTACCCGGGCAACCGTGAAGAACTGTACCTGCTGATCCTGATGGCTGCCGCCGGTGGCCTGGTTCTGGTCAGCGCGCAGCACCTGGCCGGCTTGTTCGTCGGTCTGGAACTGCTCTCGGTACCGGTCTACGGTCTGGTGGCCTATGCCTTCTTCAACAAGCGCTCTCTGGAAGCCGGCATCAAGTACATGGTGCTCTCGGCAGCCGGTTCGGCGTTCCTGTTGTTCGGTATGGCCCTGCTCTACGCCGAAGCCGGCACCCTGAGCTTCAGCGGCATCGGTCACGCCCTTGCGGCCACCGGCCTGCCAAGCCCGCTGGCGCAGATGGGCCTGGGCATGATGCTGATCGGCCTGGCATTCAAGCTGTCGCTGGTACCGTTCCACCTCTGGACGCCGGACGTCTACGAAGGTGCCCCGGCACCGGTTGCAGCGTTCCTGGCCACCGCCTCGAAAGTTGCCGTGTTCGCGGTCATGGTGCGTCTGTTCCAGATCTCGCCAGTGGCCAGCAGCGGTGTATTGAGCACTGTGCTGACCGTGATCGCGATTGCCTCGATCCTGTTCGGTAACCTGTTGGCATTGACCCAGAGCAACCTCAAGCGTCTGCTGGGTTACTCGTCCATCGCCCACTTCGGTTACCTGCTGATCGCCCTGGTGGCGAGCAAGGGTCTGGCGATGGAAGCCATCGGCGTGTACCTGGTCACTTACGTGATCACCAGCCTCGGTGCTTTCGGCGTGATCACCCTGATGTCCTCGCCGTACAAAGGCCGTGACGCTGACGCACTGTACGAGTACCGCGGCCTGTTCTGGCGTCGTCCGTACCTGACCGCCGTGCTGACCGTGATGATGTTGTCGCTGGCCGGTATCCCGCTGACCGCAGGCTTCATCGGCAAGTTCTACATCATCGCCACCGGTGTCGAGTCTCACCAATGGTGGCTGGTCGGCTCCCTGGTACTGGGCAGCGCCATCGGCGTCTTCTACTACCTGCGCGTCATGGTCACCCTGTACCTGATCGAGCCAAACCTGCGTCGCGTCGACGCCCAACTGCACTGGGAACAAAAGGCAGGCGGCGTGATGCTGCTGGCCATCGCAGTGCTGGCGTTCTTCCTCGGCCTGTACCCACAACCGCTGCTGACACTGGTTCAGCAGACTGGCCTGGCGGGTTGATCGCTTAAGCGACACGCAGCAGAAAACACAAACGGCACCTTCGGGTGCCGTTTTTGCGTTTGGGGGACTGCTCTCCCCTTTCTCGGAATATGCCTGCAAAGAGACCGGTGGCAGCTGACATCCGGCTGATGCAACCAAGCGCTAAGGTGAGTGACGGGCTATCAGGAGCATTCAATGAAACAGGATATTTTTTCAGACGTGGTCGAAGGTTTTAAATGCCTGGCGACTGAGCAACAACGCAACATTCTGGTAAGGGGTACTCCCGAATCGCCAGCACCCTCAAAAACCTCTCGACCTTTCACCGCTAACTCGACACATGACAACGCGACCTATTGTCCGCTCACCTTTGCCTACCCCAAAAATTCTGGCTATATTTGTCCAGAATATTGGAGGGGCATCATGATCATCGTTCCGTTAGGTGAAGCAAAAAACAATTTGTCCAAACTGGTCGATGACGCTGCTTCCGGACAGATCATCACGATCGCTAAACATGGCCGAGCCCTTGCCCGCCTTGTTCCCGTGGGAAAACCCTCCGGACGGCGCATCGGAGCGATGAAAGGCAAACTGACCCTGCCTGAAGACTTTGATGCGCCGCTACCGGACGAGATGCTGGACGCATTTGAAGGGACTCCTGGATGAGGGTCTTACTCGATACACATATTCTGCTTTGGACTCTCAGTGATGATCCAAAACTATCCGGCAGAGCCAGAAAACTCATTGAGAGCGCCGCTGAGATTTACATCAGCGCAGCTACTTTCTGGGAGATGGCGATCAAGGTTGGGCTGGGAAAGCTAAGCGTTGATTTGGAAGAGGTTCGAGAATACTGCCTCGAAAGCGGTTTCATAGAGTTGCCTGTCACTTCAGAACACGCCATTGCAGTGAAAGACCTCGAACATCACCATCGCGATCCGTTCGATCGCCTTATTGTTGCAACTGCAATCACAGAACCAATGAAGCTACTCACCGCCGACCCTTTAGTCGCCAAATACACATCACTCGCTATTTTGGTTTAACTGGTTCTATCTCAACAAAGATTACGTCCATCAAACAAAAACCCGCACTAGGCGGGTTTTGTTTTTAGCTCAAGCAGGCTTTAGTCAGCCAGGCGCCACGTCGTGCCGCCCTTGCCGTCTTCCAGCACCACGCCCATGGCGGTGAGCTGGTCGCGGATGCGGTCCGACTCGGCCCAGTCCTTGTTGGCACGGGCGGTCAGGCGCGCCTGAATCAGTGCCTCGACTTCTGCTGCATCGACCCGGCCTTCAGCGCCGGCTTGCAGGAAGTCATCGGCTTCAAGCTGCAACACGCCAAGCACACTGGCCAGTTCTTTCAAGCGCGCCGCCAGACCTGCCGCCGCGTTCAGATCGCTCTCACGCAGACGGTTGATTTCGCGCACCATCTCGAACAGCACCGCGCAGGCTTCCGGCGTGCCGAAGTCGTCGTTCATCACCTGGGTGAAACGTTCGACAAAGGCTTCGCCACCGGCGGCCGGGACCGTCGGCAAACCTTTCAGCGCGTGGTAGAAACGCTCCAGAGCGCCTTTGGCGTCCTTGAGGTTGTCTTCCGAGTAGTTGATCGCGCTGCGGTAGTGGCTCGATACCAGCAGGTAACGCACGACTTCCGGGTGGTACTTGTCGAGCACGTCGCGAATGGTGAAGAAGTTGTTCAAGGACTTGGACATCTTCTCGCCATTGATGCGAATCATCCCGCAATGCATCCACGCGTTGGCGTAGGTCTTGCCGGTGGCCGCTTCGCTCTGGGCGATTTCGTTTTCGTGGTGCGGGAACTCAAGGTCACTGCCGCCGCCATGAATATCGAAGGTCTCACCGAGGCAGCAGGTCGACATCACCGAGCACTCGATGTGCCAGCCCGGACGCCCGGCGCCCCATGGCGATTCCCAGCTCGGTTCACCCGGCTTGGCGGCTTTCCACAACACGAAGTCCAGCGGGTCCTGTTTCGACTCGTCGACTTCGATGCGGGCGCCGATGCGCAGGTCTTCGATTTTCTTGCGCGACAGCTTGCCGTAGCCCATGAACTTCGCGACGCGGTAGTACACGTCGCCGTTACCCGGCGCGTAGGCGTAGCCCTTGTCGATCAGGGTCTGGATCATCGCGTGCATGCCGGCAATGTGGCCGGTGGCGCGCGGTTCCATGTCCGGCTTGAGGATGTTCAAGCGCGACTCGTCTTCGTGCATTGCCGCGATCATGCGCTCGGTCAACGCTTCGAACGACTCGCCGTTTTCACGGGCGCGATTGATGATCTTGTCGTCGATGTCGGTGATGTTGCGCACGTAGGTCAGGTCGTAACCGCTGAACCGCAACCAGCGGGTCACCAGGTCGAACGCGACCATGCTGCGGCCGTGGCCCAGGTGGCAGTAGTCGTACACGGTCATCCCGCAGACGTACATGCGCACCTTGTTGCCATCCAGCGGCTTGAAGACTTCTTTGCTCTTGGTGAGCGTGTTGTAGATCGTAAGCACGATTGTTCCTTAAGACTTGATCACTGGCCCCACGAATCACGCAGAGTCACGGTACGGTTGAATACCGGAGCGCCCGGTTTCGAGTCCTTGATATCCGCGACGAAGTAACCTTCGCGCTCGAACTGGAAACGGTCTTCCGGCTGTGCGTTGCCCAACGAGGGTTCAGCACGACAACCGGTGAGGACTTGCAGTGAGTCAGGGTTGATGTTGTCGAGGAAACTGGCGCTGTCTTCGGCCTTCTCCGGGTTCGGAGAACGGAACAGACGATCATACAGACGCACTTCGCACTCGACGCTGGCCGCGGCCGGCACCCAGTGGATCACGCCTTTGACCTTGCGGCCTTCAGGGTTCTTGCCCAGGGTTTGCGGGTCATACGAGCAACGCAGTTCGACGATGTTGCCATCGGCATCCTTGATCGCTTCGTCGGCACGGATCACGTAGCTGCCGCGCAGGCGCACTTCACCGGCTGGCTCCAGGCGCTTGTAGCCCTTCGGCGGCTCTTCCATGAAGTCTTCACGGTCGATGTAGATCTCACGGGCGAATGGCAGAACACGCACGCCCATGTCTTCTTTCGGGTGGCACGCCAGTTCGAGGTTTTCGACCTGACCTTCCGGGTAGTTGGTGATCACGACTTTCAGCGGACGCAGCACGCACATGGCGCGCGGAGCGCTGTGGTCGAGGTCGTCACGGATGCTGAATTCGAGCATGCCGAAGTCCACCACGCCGTCGGAACGGTTGGTGCCGATCATTTCGCAGAAGTTGCGGATCGATTTCGGCGTGTAGCCACGACGACGGAAACCCGACAGCGTGGACATGCGCGGATCGTCCCAGCCATTGACGTGCTTTTCATCGACCAGTTGCTTGAGCTTGCGCTTGCTGGTGATGGTGTAGTTCAGGTTCAGACGGCTGAACTCGTACTGACGCGGGTGCGCCGGTACTGGCAGGTTGTCGAGGAACCAGTCGTACAGCGGACGATGGCTTTCGAACTCCAGGGTGCAGATCGAATGGGTGATGCCTTCGATGGCGTCCGACTGACCGTGGGTGAAGTCATAGTTCGGGTAAATGCACCACTTGTCACCGGTCTGGTGGTGATGGGCATGACGGATGCGGTACATGATCGGGTCGCGCAGGTTCATGTTCGGCGAGGCCATGTCGATCTTGGCCCGCAGCACGCGTGCGCCGTCCTTGAACTCGCCGGCCTTCATGCGGGCGAACAGGTCGAGGTTTTCCTCAACCGAGCGGTCGCGGAACGGGCTGTTCTTGCCCGGCTCGGTCAGGCTGCCGCGGTATTCCTTGGCTTGTTCAGGGGTCAGGTCGTCGACGTAGGCCTTGCCCGCCTTGATCAGCTCGACCGCCCACTGGTGCAACTGGTCGAAATACTGCGAGGCATAGCGCACTTCACCGGACCACTCAAAGCCCAGCCACTTGACGTCGCTTTCGATGGCGTCGATGTATTCCTGGTCTTCCTTGGCCGGGTTGGTGTCGTCGAAACGCAGGTGCGTCACGCCACCGAACTCCTGGGCCAGACCGAAGTTCACACAGATCGACTTGGCGTGACCGATGTGCAGGTAGCCGTTGGGCTCAGGCGGGAAACGGGTGACGATCTGCGTGTGCTTGCCCGAGTCCAGGTCTGCCTGGATGATCGGCCGCAGGAAGTTGACCGGCACGGCAGGGCCAGTCTTGGAATTCGAGGTAGGGTCGACAGTGGGCTTGCTCATAGGATCCTTGAACGTACAAGTGCGTGGCCTTCATGGAGGCCTGACAAAACAAAGCCGCTATCATAGCCGATGCGGTCAAGCGCCTGACAGAGCAGGCCCTAAAACAGGTGCGTTTAATGCACCTGATTTGAAAAACAGCCTCGAAATTCGCGGCCATCGCGCTAAACTGCCCACCTTGGTGATTTTTCGCCAGACAGGTATGGGCTCGCACGCGTCACGCAGCGCCCCGAAAGCCACGAATTCCTTGAATAGAGTAGTAATCATGACTCAAGTCAAACTGACCACCAACCACGGCGACATCGTCCTGGAACTGAACGCCGAGAAAGCCCCGATCACCGTGGCCAACTTCATCGAGTATGTTAAGGCCGGCCACTACGAAAACACCATTTTCCACCGTGTTATCGGCAACTTCATGATCCAGGGCGGCGGTTTCGAGCCAGGCATGAAGGAAAAGAAAGACAAGCGCCCAAGCATCCAGAACGAAGCTGACAACGGTCTTTCCAACGACAAGTACACCGTTGCCATGGCTCGCACCATGGAGCCGCATTCGGCTTCCGCGCAGTTCTTCATCAACGTCGCCGACAACAGCTTCCTCAACCACAGCGGCAAGAACGTTCAGGGCTGGGGTTATGCCGTGTTCGGTAAAGTGACCGCCGGCACTGACGTTGTCGACAAGATCAAAGGTGTTTCGACCACCATGAAGTCCGGCCACCAGGACGTACCAGCAGACGACGTGATCATCGAGAAAGCCGAGATCATTGAGTGATATTGCTGATTTCAGATTTACATCTGGAAGAGGAGCGCCCGGACATTACCCGGGCGTTTCTGGATTTGCTCGCCACCCGCGCCCGTTCGGCGCAAGCGTTGTACATTCTCGGCGACTTTTTCGAGGTGTGGATTGGCGACGACGCCATGAGCCCCTTCCAACGCTCCATCTGCCAGGCCCTGCGCGAACTTAGCGACAGCGGCACGGCGATATTCCTGATGCACGGCAATCGCGACTTCCTGCTTGGCAAGGCCTTCTGCAAAGCAGCCGGCTGCACCCTGCTAAAAGACCCGAGTGTCGTGCAACTTGCAGGTGAGCCGGTGCTATTGATGCACGGCGACAGCCTGTGTACCCGCGACGAAAGCTACATGAAACTGCGCCGTTATCTGCGCAACCCCATCAGCTTGTTCATCCTGCGCCATCTGCCGCTGCGCACCCGCCGCAAACTGGCGCGCAAGCTGCGCAGCGAAAGCCGCGCGCAAACCCGGATGAAAGCCAACGACATCGTCGATGTGACCCCCGAGGAAATCCCGCGGATCATGCAGCAGTACGGGGTGAAAACCCTGATTCACGGCCACACCCACCGCCCCGCCATCCACAAATTGCAGATTGGCGAGCAAGCGGCCAAGCGCATTGTGCTGGGGGACTGGGATCGCCAGGGGTGGGCGTTGCAGGTGGATGAGCAGGGGTTTCAGCTGGCGGCGTTTGACTTCGCACCGCCGCCACAGCTGGCATTGCCGAACGGCTGAAAATCACCCCTCACCCTAACCCTCTCCCCAGGGGGGAGAGGGGACTGACCGAGGTGTTTTTCAGAGTTGCTGCGACCTGAAATATCGAGTCGAGCTCAAGTCTGAAAGCGATGAATATCTGCTCCCTTTCCCCCTCTCCCCCTTGGGGAGAGGGCTGGGGTGAGGGGTGGTTCTTGAGCCTTACACTCAATGCCCGCTCGCCTCCGGCCCCGCCTTCGCTGCAAACGGCGGCTTGGCCAGCCACACCAGCAGAATCAAGCCCATAAAGCCCCAGCCCAGCAGCGTGAAGTAATCCACGGTGGAAAGCATGTACGCCTGGCTGGTCAGCAGATGATCGAGCTGCGCATACGCCGGATTGCCCGCCCCGCCCAGCGTATTCAGCGTGTCCCGGGTTGCCGAATCGAACGTGCTGAGGCTTTCACTCAGGTAAGCGTGATGCTGATCAGCGCGACGGATCCAGATCCAGGTGGTCAGCGAGGCCGCAAAACTACCGCCCAGGGTCCGCAGGAATGTCGCCAGCCCCGCGCCGTCGGCGATCTGATGCGGTGGCAGGTCCGACATCAGGATGCTCAGGGTCGGCATGAAGAACAGCGCCACACCAATCCCCATGAACAGTTGCACCAGCGCCACGTGCTGGACGTCCACTTCATTGGTAAAGCCGGCACGCATGAAGCAGCTCAGGCCAATCGCCAGGAACGCCAGCCCGGCCAGCAGTCGCAGGTCGAACCGGTGCGCGTACTTGCCGACAAAGGGCGACATCAACACCGGCAGAATCCCGATCGGCGCCACCGCCAAGCCGGCCCAGGTCGCGGTGTAGCCCATCTGGGTTTGCAGCCACTGCGGCAGAATCAGGTTGATGCCAAAGAACCCGGCGTACCCCAGGACCAACACGATGGTACCGATGCGGAAGTTGCGATAGGCAAACAGCCGCAGATTCACCACCGGGTGCTTGTCGGTCATCTCCCAGATCACGAACACGGCCAGTGCGATCACTGAAATAGCCGCACCGATAATGATGAAGTTCGACTCGAACCAGTCCAGGTCATTGCCTTTATCGAGGATGATCTGCAGCGCGCCGACACCAATGATCAGGGTCAGCAGGCCAATGTAGTCCATCGGCTGGCGACTGATCACCACCGGACGCTCCTTGAGCTGCTGCTTGACCACCATCACCGCGAACACGCCAATCGGTACGTTGATGAAGAAGATCCACGGCCAGCTATAACTGTCGGTAATCCAGCCACCGAGTATGGGACCGGCAATCGGCGCCACCACCGTGACCATCGCCAATAACGCCAAGGCCATCCCCCGCTTCGCCGGCGGATACACCGCAATCAGCAGCGTCTGGGTCATCGGGTACAGCGGCCCCGCCACCAACCCTTGCACCACCCGGAAGCCGACCAGCTCGGGCATCGAGGTCGAGATACCGCAGAGGAACGATGCCAGCACGAACAGGATCGTCGCCCACAGAAACAGCTTCACTTCACCAAAACGCCGACTCAACCAACCGGTCAACGGCAGCGCGATGGCGTTGCTCACGGCGAACGAGGTGATGACCCAGGTGCCCTGCTCCGAACTCACGCCCAGGTTGCCGGAAATAGTCGGCAAGGCCACGTTGGCGATGGTGGTGTCGAGCACCTGCATGAAGGTCGCCAGCGACAGGCCAATGGTGCTGAGCACCAGGCTGGGCGGCTTGAAAGACGCGTTAGTACTCATCGCGAATCCTTTGGAACGAGGCAGTCGCTGCGACCGTTACGGCCGCAGCTGAGGGATTGGCGAATCAGCGTTGAGCGGTTTTGGCCGCCAGTGAGCTGTTGTCGTGGATCAAGCGGGTGATCATCGCGTCGGCCTCGGCCAACTGACGGTCGTAGACGTTGGTGCTGAACGAAGCCTTTTGTGGCGATTGCTGCGCCAGCACCGGACCGCTCTGGTCATGCAGGTTGACGTTGACCATCGTCGACAGGCCAACGCGCAACGGATGGGCGGCCAGTTGCTCGGCGTTGATGTGAATCCGCACCGGCACCCGCTGAACGATCTTGATCCAGTTACCGGTGGCGTTTTGCGCCGGCAGCAAGGCAAACGCGCTACCGGTCCCGGCGCCCAGGCTGTCGATGGTGCCGTTGTATTTCACTTCGCTGCCATAGAGGTCGGCTTCGATGTCCACGGGCTGACCGATGCGCATATCACGCAACTGGGTTTCCTTGAAGTTGGCGTCGATCCACAGTTGATTCAGCGGGATCACCGCCATCAGCGCAGTCCCCGGCTGGACCCGTTGGCCCAGCTGGACGGTGCGCTTGGCCACATAACCGGTGACCGGCGCGATCAGTGTGCTGCGGGCGTTGGCCAGGTAAGCCTGACGCACTTGCGCGGCAGCGGCCTGGACGTCCGGGTGGGACGAAACCACCGTGTCATCGACCAGCGCGCTGGTGGTGGCGAGTTGCTGCTGAGCATTGGCCAGGGCGTTCTGCGCCGAGGTCAGGTCGTCCCGTGCGTGGGACAATTCTTCCTGGGAAATCGCCCCGCCCGCCGCCAGATTCTTCCGGCGATTGAAGTTGTCCTGAGCCTTTTGCACTTCAGCTTTCTGGGCGTTGACCTGGGCTTTCATGCCGTCAACGTTGCTGTACAGGCCGCGCACCTGGCGCACCGTGCGGGCCAGATTGGCTTGTGCACTTTGCAGGCCGACTTGCGCGTCGTTCGGGTCGAAGTTGACCAGTACCTGGCCTTCGTGGACCAGATCGCCATCGTCTGCACCGATGCTGACAACCGTGCCGGTGACCAGCGGCGTGATTTCCACCACGTTGCCGTTGACGTAGGCATCGTCGGTGCTTTCGCTCCAGCGTCCGTAGAGTTCGTGCCAGCCCCAGACACCGAGGCAACCAACAATCACCAGGACCGTCAGCACCAGCAGCATGAATTTGCGTTTGCCTGGATTGCCCGCGTCTTGGGCGCTTTCAGGCGTTGGGTTGTTTTCGATAGTGGCCATGACAAGTACCTTGAATTATTGATTCAGCGTGGCAGGCGCTGGGGATGGGCTGGCCGCGGCCAGGGTGTCGGCTTGAAACCCGCCGCCCAGTGCCTGCATCAGTTGAATCGACAGATCGATCTGCTCGGCATTCAGGTTCGCCAACTGGCGCTGGGCCTGAAGTAATTGCTGCTCGATGCTGAGCACGTCCAGGTAGTTACCGATGCCGGAACCGTAACGCTGGACCACCGTGTTGTAAGAATCCTGGGCGATGTCGGTGGCGTGTTGCTGCGCACCGATCTGCCGACCGATGTCACGCAACCGGGAAATCGTGTCGCCGACATCCCCCAAGGCCTTCACCAGCGTCTTGTTGTACTGCGCGACAGCGAGGTCGTAGTCGGCGTCGCGGGCATCGAGGTTGGCGCGCAAGCGGCCGCCATCGAAGATCGGCAACGATACGGTCGGCATAATGTTGAAGAAGCGACTCGCCGAGCCGAACATCGCGTCACCCAACAACGATTCGGTGCCGGCGGCTGCGCTCAGGTTGAGGTTCGGGTAGAACTTGGTCTTGCCGGCGTCGATGCTTTTGCCCGCCGCCTCGACCCGCCAGCGCGCGGCGATCAGGTCCGGGCGACGACCGAGCAACTCGGCCGGCAGTGTCGACGGCAACGCCACGGCGCTGGCCTGAAGGATTTTCGGCCGGGCAATCTCGTTACCGCGATCTGGACCTTTGCCGAGCAGCACGGCCAGGGCGATTTTCGCGCTCTGCAGGGTCTTTTCAGCGTCGATCAATGTCGCTTCGGAGCTGGCTTCCAGGCTTTCGGTTTGCTGGTACTGGTATTGACTGTCGATGCCGGAGCTCAGCCGGCGCTTGCTCAGATCGAGCATTTGCCGGGTGCGCTTGAGGTCGTCGTTAGCCAGGTCATGAACAATATGGGCCTGCCCCAGGTTGCTGTAGGCGCGGGCGACATCGGCCGACAACGTCAGTTGCGCGGCTTGCTGATCGACTTCAGCCGCGCGGGCCTGGCCCAGCGCCGCTTCCCAGTTGGCACGCTGACCGCCCCAAAGGTCGAAGGTGTAATTGAAGCTGGCGCCGATACTGCGCACCGTGGCGTAGTTGCCGCCCGTTCCGGTCGGGTCCTTGTCACGCGCCAGGCGCGAACGGCTGACACTGGCGCTGGCATCGAGAGTCGGCATCCGTGCGGCATCGGCGGCATAAGCGGCGGCGCTGGCCTGGTGGGCCCGGGCGTCGGCGATCTGCATGTCCGGGCTGTCGTGCAGGGCTTCGCGAATCAGGCCGTCGAGCTGCGGGTCGCCAAGGCTTTTCCACCAGTCGCTTTTTGGCCAGGCCGCGGGCGACAGGGTGACGCCGTTGAGGGACTGCCCGGCCTTGAGGTTTTTCGCATCGAGGCTCACGCCTTGGGTGTTCAGGCCGCTGTAGCTGGCACACCCGGCCAGGCTCATGGCCAACAGCACCAGGCTGACGCGAGTGCGCAAGGATTTACTGCTCATTTGTCACCTACCCGCAGCAAGGTGATCGAGTCACCGGCCGCCAGCAAAATTTTCTTCAGGATCTGCTCCAGGGTTTTCAACTCTTCTGGCGTGATGGCGCCTGCCAGTTCGTTCATCGCCTCGGCACCGATGTGCGGCAGGCGGTCGGCGAGCTTCTGGCCTTCTTCGGTCAGCACCAGTTGCACCTGACGGCGGTCGCCTTCGCTGCGTTGGCGGGAAAGAAAACCCTTCTGTTCCAGACGATCGAGCATGCGGGTCATCGAACCGCTGTCCAGCGACAGGTGCCGGCACAGCTCGGCCGGTGTATCGACACCGAACTGGGCCATGATGATCAGCACCTTGAACTGCGCGGCGGTGATGCCATGGGGTTCCATGTGCGTATCGATGATCCGGTCCTTGAGCAGCGCGGCGCGCCCGAGCAAGAGACCGAGATGGCAATTGTGAAAATCGTCTGGTTTGAAATGCTTCATCTGACCACCCGTTAGCTGCCTAGGCAGCGAATGTATGTCGAGATATTACTGCCTAGGCAGCGAATGTCAACGTAATAGTTAGGAAGCTTTGTAATTAGCTGATAAATGGCGAGGAGAGGCGTTTCGGATCGACGACCACGGCGCGGCCATCGCGAGCAGGCTCGCTCCCACAGGTTCAGCGTGATTCCTGTGGGAGCGAGCCTGCTCGCGATTGGAGCGACTCGGTGTATTTGGAAGAACGGGGGCTTAGAAATCCCGCTTGTAGAAGATGTCCAGCGAACTGGCGATGCCGCTGGCGGCTTCCAGGTAGACCATTTTGCTCAGTTTGTAGCGCAAGGCGATGGTGTTGGCCGGTTCGAATACGCCGACGCCATAACGCAAACTGAGCTTTTCGGAGAGGTTGCCGCTGGCCACTACGCTGGTGGTGGTGCCGCTGCCCTGGGTGTCGAGCTGGAAGTCCTGGATGCCCAGATCCTTGGCCAGACTGCCGGTCAGATCGGAACTGCCCATCAAGCCCAGTCCCAGTGCTGCTTGAGCGAGCATGTTGTTGTCTTCGCCGTTGCTGCTCAGCGGACGCCCGAGCACCAGATAGGACAATGCCTGTTCCTGGCTCATCGCCGGCTCCGAGAAGATCTGCGTGGTCGGCTGCTCGGCGCTGCCGCTCAGGCGAATACCAGCGATCACGTCGCCTGTCTGGCGCACCGCTTCGATGTCCAGATACGGCTGATCGATGGGCCCGGCGAACAACAGCCGCGCACGCCGTACCGTCAGGCGCTGGCCGTACGCGCGATAACGGCCATCGTTGAGCCAGAGCTCGCCGCGGGTGTCCATGTTGTCACCGATGTGCACATGCCCTTGCAGGTTCGCCGTCAGGCCGAACCCGGCAAAGCTGAGCTTGTCCTCACCGACCGCCACATCGATGTCCATTGCCATGGCCATCGGCGGTTTGCCCGCTTCGGTCTGTTGGCCGACGATCACCGTGTCATCGGAGACCTTGACCGTCGACGGCGGCAACTCACGCACGGTGATTTCGCCCTTGGGCACCTGCACCTTGCCGACAATCGCCAGCTTGTCGTTGTTGATCGAGATCTTCAGGTCTGGTGCCACTTCCAGCACGGCGTACGGCTCGACCGTGACCGGCAGTTGTGTGCCTTTGAGGTTTAGATCCACCACCAACGCCTGGCCCCAGGCAACATGCCCGCTCAAGCTGCCCTGCCCGGCCTTGCCGCTTTTCCAGCCGCCGTTGAGCTGCACGCTCTCGCCGGCAATCTGCGCCTGAAGCTGCAACGCTTCGAATCGCGTCGGCAGCTGTGGACCAGAGATTTCACCGTCGCTGAGGGTCAGGTTGCCATTGACCTGCGGCGCCAGCAGCCCGCCCGACAAACTGCCGCTGCCATTCAAGCGCCCGGTCAGTTTCTCGACCATCGGCACAAACGGTCGCGCCACCGACAGGTCCAGACCGCTCAAACGGAATGAGCCGCTCAAGGGCTTGTTCCTGGGTAGCGGATTGATCTGCGCCTGCACCATCAGCTCGCCCAACTTGCCACCGACAAAGTCGAGCTGCGTGTCGATGCGTTTCGGGTTCAGGGTGCTGGTCAGCTTCAGGGTCTGGTAAGGGAACTCCAGCCACTGATCCTTTTCCTTCATGCGCAACGTACCGCCGCTGGCATCGACCATGACCTGGCCTTTCGGGCCGCTGGCCGGCAGGTCGAGTTGCACATCGGCATTGAGCTTGCCGTGCCAGGCAAAATCTTTCGGCAGCCATTGCGCGAGGCTGTCGATCGGGAACTGCTTGAGGTGGTAACGCAGCTTCGGTTCGGGCATCAGCCGCTGGTCTTCGCCGCATAGGCTGGCCTGCCCGGACATCCAGCAATGCGCGCCGAAGGTCAGCTTGCCGTCGGCCAGGCGTTCGATTTTTGCCGGATTTTGCAGCTTCCAGTCCTGGCCGCCAGCCTGTATGTCGCCACTGGCCAAACGGCCGCGCCAATTGCCTTTATCCAGATTGCCATCCAGCCCCAGCGCCAGTTTCAGTTGCGGGCCCAGCAGGTCCAGTTGCAGCTTCTGGCTTTTGATATCGCCCTGGCCGCTGGCGGTCAGCGTGCCCAGTTGAGTGTCGCCAGCCTGAATGCCGCTGCCCTTGAGGTCGATCTTCGCCCGTTGCGCGCTGTCGAGACTGGCATCGAGGTTCAGGCTTTGCAGGCGATTGTCGTCGAATGCCAGTTGCACACCTTGCAGGCTGAGTTTGCCTTGCGGTGCCTGGAGGCTGCCGGCAACCTCGACCCGACCATTGAGCTGACCGCGCAACTGCGGCCAGAGCTGGCCGAGACGTGGTGCCTTGATGTCGATCTGGCCGGCGAGTTTCTGTTGCAGGCTGCCGCTGCCATCGATGCGGTTGTCGCCCAGACGAATGTGCAACGCGCTGAGGTTCCAGCGCTCACCCGCGCCATCGGCCTTGGCTTGCAAGACGGCCGGCTGACCGCGCAGCTTGCCCTTGAGGTCGAGATCGGCGTTGAGGTTCAGTTGTTCGTTTTTCATTTCCCCCTTGCTGCGCAACGGACCGGCGAGGGTCCCCGGCAGCTCCGCCAGCCAGTACGCCGGGTTGATCGCCGACAGGTCCAGCGCAGTATCCCAGGCAATGCCATCGGCGAACTGCAGGTTCAAATGCCCTTCGGCCTTGCCCTGCCCGGCCGCCAGTTTGAATTCCGGCAGGAAGATTTTCGTCAGGTCGCCACTGAACGGACTGCTCAGGCTGAACGCCCCGGCCGGGCCATCCAGTGCTGCCTTGAAGTTGCCCAGGTAGTTGCCATCGCGGTAGGACACTTCACCATTGAAGCTGCGCAGCGCCACTTGGGGTTCGGCGATCAGCGGGTACAGCCGATGCCACGGGAAGTCCAGCCAATCGATTTTCGCCTCGGCACTGAAGCCCTCGGACCAATCGAGTTGCCCGCTCAGCTTGAGGTTTTGCGTGTCATTGGCGCTCAGATCAAGCCCGGCGATCTGCGCGCCCTTGGCGTCGACCTTGCCTTGCAGCAGCAACGCGACCGGGCCCTGCTCGGCCGGCAATGTCGCTTTGCCGAGCAACTGGTACCCGTTTTTCAGGTCACCGTTGCCGGTCAGTTCCAGCTGATTGAGCTGCAAGGTGTCCGGCAAATCCGCGCTGGCCTTGAAGCCATCGGCGGTAATCCGCACCTTGGCCGGCAGGTTTTCCACCAGCGGTTGCAACTCACCCGTCAATTGACCTTGCAGGTAACCGCTGCTGTCGGCGCGCAGGTTCAGGGTTTTCAGCAAATCGCCGTCGACTTTCAGCGCCAGTGCCCAGGGTGCTTTACCCGGTGCCGGCAAGGTCAGCTTGCCTTCGGCGCTGAGCGGCCAATTGCCGGTTGGTTGCAGCAGCCCGGACAAATCCAGGCTGAGGTCGTCGCGCTGCAGATGCACAGAGTCGATCTGCAAGCCCTTGGCCGTCCAGTGCGCGGCCAGTTGCAGGTCTTTGAGCTGCTCGCTGCCGTTGAGCAACAGGCTGCCGATCTGCACCTCGCCCAACTGGATCGCCAACGGCAATTTCAACTCAGGCAGGCTGATCGGCCCGCTGCTGGCTTCGCTGCTCGGGGCAAATTGCAGAATGACTTGCTCAGCCTTCAATTGCTCGATGCACAGGGTCATGCGCAGCAGGCACAGTGGCGACCAGGCGAACACTGGCTTGTTCAGCTCGACCCGACTGCCCGTTTGCTGCCAGAGCAGATGATCGGCACTCCATTGGCCGCCCAGGCGACCCTGGAAATTCTCCACGCTCAAACCCGGCACATGGCCCAGCGTCCAACGGCTGCCCGCTGGTGTACCGAGCAAAACGCCGATACTCAGCAACAGCAACGCCACCAGCGAGAGCATCGCCAGCAGCGCTATTTTCAAACCACGCTTCACAGCTCAGGCCCCATGGAAAAGTGCAAACGAATACCACCGGGATCATCCAGCGCATGGGCCAGGTCGAGGCGGATCGGCCCGACCGGCGAAACCCAGCGCACGCCAACACCGACCCCGGTCTTGAGACTCGGCAGGTCCAGCGTGTTAAACGAGTTGCCCTGATCGACAAAGGTTGCGATCCGCCATTTTTCGGCGATGGAATATTGATACTCGACGCTGCCAGCCACCATGTAACGCCCACCCACGCGCTCGCCGGCGGAGTTTTCCGGGGACAAACTCTGATAGTCGTAACCGCGCACGCTCTGATCGCCACCGGCAAAGAAGCGCAATGACGGCGGTATGGTTCGATAACCATTGGTGGCACTGCCACCTAACTGTGCACGAGCGAGGAACCGATGGTTGTCCCACACCGTGGTGATGCCTTTGACCAATGCAGTGCCATACACCACGTTGTTGTCCGAACCCAACCCTTGCTTGGCCACCTTGCTCTCGAACTGCAAGCGGTAACCGTTGTGCGGGTCGATGCGGTTGTCACTGCGCAGATAGGAATAACTGATGCCGGGCATCAACAAGGTACTCAGGCCCGAATCGTCGCCCAGGCGGTATTCCTCACGCTGCCATTTCAACGAAATCACCCGCTGCCAGCCGCTGGGCAATTTGCTGTGCCATTCAGGGCCCACGGTCAGCAATTTGCTCAGGCTGTCAGTGTTGGCCAGTTCTTCATTTTGATAACCACCGGCAAAGCGCAGTTTGTCGGTGAGCGGCGGATCCAGTGGCACGTCGTACCAGAGGCCGACGTTCTGCCGCGGTGCAGAGACCTCCGCTTCCCAGCCATAACTGTGGCCTTGCGCATTGACCCAGTGCCGGGTCCAGTTGGCCTTGGCCCGTGGCCCGACGTCAGTCGAAAAACCCAGACCCAGGCCCATGGTCCGCGGTTTGCGCGTGTCGAGTTTGACCGCCACCGGAATCACGTCGTTGGCCGCTGCAGTCGGCGCCGCATCAACCCGCACCGCGTCGAAGTAGCCGCTCGTTTGCAACGCCTGATTGAGTTCAGCGATCAGTTCGGAGTCATACGGCGCCCCGCTCTTGAACGGCACCATGCGTTGCAGCAGGTCTTCGTCGAACGGCGTATCGCCAGTAAAACTGACCTTGCCCAAGGCATAACGCGGGCCACTGTCGTAAATCAGCTCGATGTCGGCGACACCGGCCCGAGGGTCAACCAACAGTTTCTGGCTGGTAAAGCGCCCACTGAAAAAGCCGAAACGCGAAGCCTGATTCTGGATCAGCCGCTTGGCGTCTTCGTAATGGCCGTGATTAAGCACAGCACCGGATTTGAGCAGGTCGCTCTTGGGTACACGAAAGGATTTGAGGCTGGCGGCCGGGCCGTCGACACGAATGGTCACGTTGCGCAAATGCACCGGTTCGCCGGGGTCGATGTTCAACACCAACGTTGGCGACTTGCCGTTTTTGACTTCGCTTTCTATATGAGGCTGGTAATAACCCAAGGCCTGGGCAGCCTTGCGGGCTTGCTCTTCGGCGCCACGCCGAAAGCGCAACAAGGCTTCCTCGTCGCGATCGCCAAGGCCGCCGATATAGCCCTCTATATTGGCCTTCAGTTCATCGTTGGACGGTTTGATCCTGACGTCCAATTCACTTTGCGCCAGGGCCGCTACGCTGCTGAACAGCACGAGCAAACCGCTGGTAATTCTTCCTGGAAACTTCATAAGCGAGGATGCTATCACGAGCGTAGGGGCGTGATAGAGCGAACATTCTGAACAAAACTTCGACCTTAACCTGTTGCGCTATGTAACACCTGCGGATTGGCGTGGAAAAAAACGTGCTCGAGAACAGGCCCTACAGCAACTTCGCCAATTTCTTCATAACCCTGACGCTTATAGAACTCCAGATAACGCGGATTCCCAGTGTCGAGTACTACACCTTGGGAATGCTCGTCGACGGCGCACCAGTTATGCACGGCTGCGAGCAACTGCTCGCCGAAGTGCCGGCCTTGAAACTCCGGATGAATCCCCAGCAACGGCAAGACATGCACCGAGTCCGATGGCAGGCAGGCCGCCACCGCCGCGTGATACTCCAGATAACGCCGGGTGCAACGCAACCCGGCGCTCAGCACCATCCGCAGGCGCCAGGCCCAGCTTTCGGTAATGCCCAGACGACGTTGCGGCGGCGCGATCAGTGCAATGCCGATCAGCCGGTCATTGAGCAGCAGACCGATCGCCGGCAATTCCTGCACAAAATGCTGTTCGACCAGTTCCCGTATCGTGGCCCGCACCCGGTGTTCATAGCCAGGGCGTTCGGCCTCGAACAGGTACTTGAAGACCGGCTCATGTCGATAGGCGTGGTACAGCAAGGAGCGAGCTTCGTGCGAATAGCCACTGTCGAGCGGATGAACGTCAGCGATGGCAGTTGAGGTTTCAGGCATGACGGTCTATCTCCCCTGAGCGGGGCTAAAATGGCCCCGTTCTTATAAGTACGAACCCGGTGCAACGGTGATCGTTCCCACACTAAAGGACATTAGCAGTGCATCTGCCCTACTGCCACGCTGGCTCCCTTCCTACATGTCAGCTAGCATCGCACTTTTGCCAGGACTGCCGACCATGAAGATCGTCTCGTTCAACATCAATGGCCTGCGCGCCCGCCCCCATCAACTGGCGGCACTGATCGAGAAGCACCAGCCGGACGTCATCGGCTTGCAGGAAACCAAGGTCGATGACGTCCAGTTCCCGCTCGCCGAGCTTGAGGCGCTGGGTTATCACGTGAGCTTCCACGGCCAGAAAGGTCATTACGGCGTCGCCCTTATGTCGCGCCAGGCACCGCTCGCGTTGCACAAAGGCTTTGCCAGCGATGAAGAAGACGCCCAGCGCCGCTTCATCTGGGGCACGTTCGCCGATGCCAACGGCGTACCGGTGACGATCATGAACGGCTATTTCCCACAGGGTGAAAGTCGCGACCACCCGACCAAGTTCCCGGCCAAGGAGCGCTTCTACAACGACTTGCAGACGCTGCTCGAAACCCAGTTCAGCAATGACCAGCCGCTGGTGGTGATGGGTGATGTGAACATTTCCCCGGAAGACTGCGACATCGGCATCGGCCCGGACAACATGAAGCGCTGGCTGAAAACCGGCAAATGCAGCTTCTTGCCGGAAGAGCGCGAGTGGATGGCCCGTTTGAAGAACTGGGGCCTGGTGGACAGCTTCCGCCACCTGAACCCGGACGTGACAGATCGCTTCAGCTGGTTCGACTACCGCAGCCGCGGCTTTGAAGACGAGCCCAAGCGCGGCCTGCGCATCGACTTGATCCTCGCCTCCCAAGGGCTGCTGCCACGGGTCAAGGCCGCCGGTGTCGACTACGAACTGCGCGGCATGGAAAAACCTTCGGACCATGCGCCGATCTGGCTTGAGTTGAGCTGATTTCCAGAGATCAACACAGACAAATGTGGGAGCGAGCCTGCTCGCGAAGGCGGACATTCAGCCAACATCTATGTTGGATGTCAGTCCCTCATCGCGAGCAAGCTCGCTCCCACATTGAACATCGTCATATTTCAGCAACCTTTCTGTCTTATTCTCCCGACACTTCCTGTGACCTTGAAAGGTGTCGGCTCGATGCTGCGCGTCCTGTTACCGCTGCTGCTCTGCGGTTTGCTTCCTCTCTCTGCCTCCGCCGCTGAGCTGCCGATACCCGAGCGCGGCCCTGCCCTGCGCATTCAAGGCTCCAACACCATCGGTGCGGCCCTGGGTCCGGCGCTGGTCAAAGGGTTGTTGCTGGAGCAAGGGCTGCTGAAGGTCCATAGCGAAGTCTCGGACAGAGACAACGAACAGCAGATTGTCGGCCAGACGGCCCAAGGTCGACGGGTGGTCGTGGACATCGCCGCCCACGGCTCCAGCACCGGTTTCACCGCACTGAAAAACGCCAGCGCCGATCTTGCAGCGTCTTCGCGTCCGATCAAGGACAGCGAACTGGTCGACCTCGAAACCCTCGGCGACCTGAAAAACCCGAACGCCGAGCAAGTCATCGCCATCGATGGCCTGGCGATCATCCTGCATCCGCAAAACCCACTGACACAGCTGAACACCGAACAACTGGCGCGGATTTTCAGTGGTGAAGTGAAAACCTGGGAAGAACTCGGTGGCACCGGTGGCCCTGTGAACCTTTACGCCCGGGATGACCATTCGGGCACCTATGACACCTTCAAGGAACTGGTGCTGAGCCATCGCGGGAAAACGCTGGCCGGTTCGGCAAAACGCTTCGAATCCAGCGAGCAACTGTCCGATGCGGTCAGCCAGGACCCGCAAGGCATCGGCTTCATCGGTTTGCCTTACGTGCGTCAGGCCAAGGCCGTGGCGATTATCGATGGCGACTCGCAACCCATGTTGCCGCTCAACAGCCTGATCGCCACAGAGGACTATCCGCTGTCGCGTCGGTTGTATTTCTATTTACCAGCCAATGGCCAGAATCCCTGGGCCGACGCGTTGGTGACATTCGCCCAGAGCAGTAAGGGTCAGGCAATTGTCGCCGCCAGTGGTTTTATTGCGCAGACCGTGCAAGCCATGAACGTCGCGCCGAACCCGCAGATGCCTGACGGCTACCGGGCAATCATCGAACACGCAAAACGACTCAGCGTGAATTTTCGCTTCGAAGAAGGCAGCGCCAGCCTGGACAACAAGGCCCGGCAGGACCTGTCGCGGGTGCTCGATTATTTAAAGCAGCACGACAAGCTGAACAAACAGGTGACACTGGTTGGCTTCGGCGATGCCAAGACCGATTCGCAGCGGGCCGCCCTGCTATCGAGGCTACGTGCCATGGCGGTGCGCCGCGAGTTGGTGAAAACTGGTGTGGTGTTTCGCGAGATTCGTGGCTTCGGAGCCGAAATGCCGGTGGCGGCCAACAGTGCCGATGAAGGACGGATCAAGAATCGCCGGGTGGAAGTCTGGGTCTACTGACAGCCGCGCTCACTCTGGCGATTCAGGCTTGCGCAATAAATAGGTGTCCATGATCCAGCCGTTGGCCAACCGCGCGGCTTTCCTGACCCGCGTTATCTCTTGCGCAACGTCTTTGAGCTTGCCGGAAATAAGAATTTCATCCGGCGTGCCAAGGTAGGCGCCCCAGTAAATCTGCTGCTCCTGATCGGCCACCTGCCGGTAGGAGTCTTCTGCGTCGAGCATCACCACCAGGCTGTCAGCCTCGCTGACCTGGCCCGCAGCCAGTCGGCGGCCCGTGGTGATTTCAACCGAGCGCCCAATGCGGTTCAACGGCACCTTGTGCCGCGCCGCCAAGGCCTGGACGCTGCTGATGCCGGGAATCACCTCGAAGTTGAAGGTACAACGACCGGAATCGAGGATCGCCTGCAAGATCCGCAGGGTGCTGTCATACAACGCCGGATCGCCCCACACCAGAAACGCCGCACACTCGTCGTCCGTCATCTCTTCGTTGATCAAGCGCTCGAAGATCTGTTGCTTGTCGCGGTTCAGATCGACAACGCTGGCGTTGTAGTCCACATCGCCACGCACCCGCTCGGGGCTGTGGGCCTCGACGAAGCGATAAGCCGGATCGGTGATATAGCGCTCGCAGATTTCCCGCCGCAGGTCGATCAGCTTGTCCTTGCTCTGCCCCTTGTCCATCAGAAAGAACACATCGACCCGGTTCAGCGCATTGACCGCCTGCATCGTGATGTATTCGGGATTGCCGGCACCGATGCCAATGACCAGTAGCTGCTTCATGAATGCTTCACCTTGCTGTGCGTCATTGAGTCCAACGGCTTATCCGTGGAAAACGCGCCAGTTTCCTACACGAATTAAAGCACTAGCGTACAACATCAAGCGAAACCCACGCAGGCCTTGTCGGACAAGACTTTCGCCCCACTTTAGTGCTTTTCAGGCACATGGAAAAATTCACTAGACATGTAGCATAAATTACATAAATACTGATTTAACGGATTATGAAATAAAAGCAACACACCCCTCTAGCAGGAGCTCGGATGCCCTCACTCAGAGACCGGATCACCGATCCCGGCCTGGACCTCACACCGTCGGAACGCAAAGTCATACGTGCATTGCTGGACCAGTACCCGCGTAACGGGCTGGGCCCGATGTCGCGCCTGGCCGAGCATGCCGGCGTCAGCGATCCGACCATCGTGCGCCTGGTGAAAAAGCTCGGCTTCGGTGGCTATGCCGATTTCCAGGACGCGCTCCTCAGCGACATGGATCACCGGCTGCGCTCGCCCAGCGCGCTGTTGCAACCGCGTTCGCACCTCAAGCAAGACGATGCCTGGACCCATTATCTGGCGGACAGTCACCGTGCCCTGCTCGAAACCCAGGCCCTGACCCAACCCGAAGATGTGCGCATTCTGGTGGAGTGGCTGCTGGATACACGGCATCAGGTGCATTGCTTCGGCGGACGCTTCAGCAGTTTCCTCGCCCACTACCTGCTCAATCATTTACGCCTGTTGCGGCCAGGCTGCTTTGCCCTGGAAGACAACGCGCAACTGCCCGATCGGCTGTTCGATGTGCAACGCCAGGATGTGGTGCTGCTGTTCGACTATCGACGCTATCAATCCCAGGCACTGCGCGTTGCCAGCGCGGCCAAGAACCGGCATGCGCGTGTCGTGTTGTTCACCGACATCTACGCCTCGCCGCTGCGCGAGTTGGCGGATGTGGTGATTACCGCGCCCGTGGACTCGGCGTCGGCCTTCGACACCCTGGTGCCGGCACTGGCCCAGGTCGAAGCCTTGATTGCCTGCCTGACGCTGCGTTGCCCCGATCTTGCCGAGCGGCTCGAAGGCATCGATGCACTACGAAGCGATTTCACCACTCACCTGCTGGAGGAAAAATAAGGATGTTTATGCTCCCCCATCACTCGCCCCGCGACCTGCCGTTTGCCACCGACCACACCGCACTGCTGTTGGTGGACATGCAACGCGCCTGGCTTGAGCCGCAGTTCGACCCTCATCTGCAAGGGCCTGACGCCAGGTATTTCCTCGAGCGTACCCGCCAGCAGGTAATTCCCAACCAGCTCAGGCTGTTGGCCGCCGTGCGCACGGCTCGGCAGAACGTTCTGCACACGCTCATCGAAAGCCTCACCGCCGACGGTCGCGACCGCTCGCTGGACCACAAACTGTCGGACATGCACCTGCCAAAAGGCAGCCCGAAGGCCGCCATCATTGAAGAACTGGCACCGGCCGAAAACGAAATCGTCTTGCCCAAGACCTCCTCCGGGGTCTTCAACTCGACCAACATCGACTATGTGCTGCGCAACCTGCAAACCCGACACCTGATCATCGCTGGCATCGTCACCGACCAGTGCGTCGACATGGCCGTGCGCGATGCGGCTGATCGCGGCTATCTGGTGACGTTGGTCGAAGACGCCTGCGCGACCTACACCGAGCAACGCCATCTGGCGTGCCTGAATGCGATCAAGGGCTATTGCTGGATCACCGACACCCAAACCGTGCTCGACCGTTTGCAGGCGTTGCAGGCATGAGCCGCGCCAATAGCAGTGAGCTCCTGACGCCCGTGACCATGACCACCATCGTCACCACCGACCTGATCGGCGTGACCCGCGGCCGCTCGTTTCCCAGCGATGAACTCGAACACTACAAAACCGCCGGTTGCGGTTGGGTCCCGGCCAACAGTGCGCTGACCCCGCAAGACATCATCGCCTCCAGTAACCCGTGGGGCGCCTACGGCGACTTGCGGCTGATCCCCGACCTGGCCAGCCGGGTGACGGTCAGCAACGGTCCCGATGCCAGTGCGCCGGCGCTGGATTTTATCCACGGCGACATTTGTGAAACCGATGGCCGTCCATGGGCGGCCTGCCCGCGGACGCTGCTGCGCAACGAAGTACAGCGTTACCACGATGAACTGGGGCTGCAGATCACCTCGGCCTTCGAGCACGAATTCAACCTCACCACCGACAGCGCCCAGGCCGAGCATCTGGCGTTTTCACTGGAGGCCCAGCGTCAGGGCGCAGCGTTCGGCGGCTGGCTGCTCAGCGCCTTGCGCGCAGGCGGGGTCGAGCCGGAAATGTTCCTGCCCGAATATGGCAAACACCAATACGAAATCACCTGCCGGCCAACCCAGGGCGTCGCGGCGGCCGACCGCGCGGTCAATGTGCGCGAGATCACCCGTGAGATCGCCCGGCAAATGGGCCTGAACCTGAGCTTTGCGCCCAAGACGTCCGAGCACGCGGTATGCAACGGCGTGCACCTGCACCTGAGCCTGCACGACCTGTCCGGCGATCCGGTGCTGTATGACGCCGGGACCGCCAATGGCCTGTCGACCCTCGGCCAGCACTGGTCCGCAGGCGTGTTGCACTACTTGCCGGCCCTCTGCGCGTTGACCGCGCCGACACCGATTTCCTATGAGCGCCTGCAACCGCATCACTGGAGCGCGTCATATGCGTGCCTGGGCCAACGCAACCGCGAGGCCTCGCTGCGGATCTGCCCGACCGTGAGCCTGGGCGGCAAATCCGAAGCCGCGCAATACAACCTCGAATTCCGCGCCATGGACGCCACGGCCTCGCCTCATCTGGCGATGGCCGCCGTGCTGATTGCCGGCCGACTGGGCATCGAGCAACGCCTGGCGCTAAACGCGATCACCGATGAAGTCCCGGATTCGCTGAATGAAGAACAACGCCAGCGCCGCGGCATCGTCGCCCTGCCCGCGTCACTCGCGCAGGCCCTGAGCCACTTGCGGGGTAGCGAGGCCTTGCTTGAAGCCTTGCCAAGCGCCTTGCTCGACACTTACTTCGCCGTCAAAACCGAGGAACTTGCCTTGACCCAACACCTGTCGCCCGCCCAACTCTGTGAGCACTATGCACGCCTCTACTGAGTCCGCCGAGTTCGGGCTCTACACCGAGCCGGCTTACAGCCTGAGCCGGGAAGCGTCCGAGCACCCGCTGATTCTGGTGTGTGAACATGCCAGCCGCTACATCCCGACGGCCTTGAACGATCTGGGCTTGAGCAGCGAGGCCGCGCACGAGCACATCGCCTGGGACATCGGCGCGCTGGCGCTCGCCGAAAGCCTGTCCAAAGCCCTCGGCGCAACCCTGCTGGCGGCCAACTACTCGCGCCTGCTGATCGACCTCAACCGTCCGTTGCAGGCCCCGGACAGCATCCCGGCCAAAAGCGAAATTTATCAGGTACCGGGGAATCAGAACCTCGACGAAGCGACCCGCGACTACCGCCGCGAGTGCCTGTTCACGCCGTTTCACACGCGCCTTGGCGAACTGATCGATGCCCGCGTGGCCGAAGGCCGCACCGTACGGGTGGTGGGCATTCACAGCTTCACGCCGATCTACTTCGGCCAGCCTCGCGCGCTGGAAGCCGGCGTGCTGTATGGGCAGGCCGAGGAGTATGCGAACCGGCTGATCGATGGGTTGGCCAGGCATCCACTGCGGGTCGCTGGCAATCAGCCCTACAAAATCAATCCGGCGAGCGACATGACGGTGCCGGTTCACGGCGACGCCCGTGGCATCGACTCGGTGCTGATCGAGGTGCGCAACGACCTGTTGCGCAATCGGCTGGCGGTCCAGACCTGGAGCGATTATCTGGCACCGTTGCTGTAGAACCGAAGCCTCAAACGAACCGTTTCAAGCTGAAAATACACAGATGGTTGTACCGGTAAAACAACGATAACAAACGCTGTAGCGTGTTTTTACCTGCCTGGTTCAAACACATTGCCGTAGTGACTTACAAGGAGAACCGCTTCATGGAAATAGAAGAATTCGGCTACAAGCAAGAGTTGAAACGCAGCCTGTCGCTGACCGATCTGGTGGTTTACGGGATGATCTTCATGATCCCCATCGCCCCGTTCGGCGTATATGGCTACGTCAACCAGGAGGCGCCCGGCATGGTGCCGCTGGCCTACATCATCGGCATGGTGGCGATGCTGTTCACCGCCTTGAGTTACGGCAGCATGGCGCGGGCCTTCCCGATTGCCGGCTCGGTCTACTCCTACGCTCAACGCGGGCTGCACCCGCATGTCGGCTTTATCGCCGGCTGGCTGATGCTGCTCGACTACCTGCTGATCCCGCCGCTGCTCTACGTCTATGCGGCGATGGCGTTGAATCACCTGTACCCGGACATTCCCAAGGTCGGTTTCATCCTCGCCTTCCTGGTCAGTGCGACCTTCGTCAACCTGCGGGGAATCACCTTCACCGCACGGATGAACATCCTCTTTCTGCTGGCACAACTGGTGGTGCTGGGAATCTTCCTGTTCTACGCCTGGGCCGCCTTGCACGGTGGCACCGGCAACGGCCAGCTGACCCTGGCGCCGCTGTACAACCCTGAACACTTCAACTTCGCGTTGCTGATGCAAGCGGTGTCGATTGCGGTGTTGTCGTTCTTAGGCTTCGATGCGATTTCGACCCTGGCCGAAGAGATCAAGGGCGATCCGGGCCGCAGCGTCGGTAAAGCCGCGTTGATCACGCTGGTGGTCATGGGGGTGATTTTCGTCGTGCAGACCTGGATCGCCACGGACTTGGCCGCCGGCATGGGCTTCAAGTCCGCCGATACCGCATTCTATGAAATCGCCGAAATCGCTGCCGGCAGCTGGCTGGCGACTGTCACCGGTGTAGCCACGGCACTGGCCTGGGGCGTGGCGGTAGCGATCACCTCGCAAGCCGCGGTATCGCGCTTGCTATTTGGCATGGCACGCGACGGCAAACTGCCCAAAGTACTGGCCAAAGTCCATCCGAAACACAACACCCCGTACATCAGCATTTACCTGGTGGCGGTGCTGTCGCTGCTGATCTGCTACCTGTTCATCAACTCGGTGGACACCCTGACTTCATTGGTGAACTTCGGGGCTTTGAGCGGCTTCATGCTGCTGCACCTGACGGTGATCAACTACTACTGGCGTCGGCAGAAGTCCGGCCAGTTGATCCGTCACCTGGTTTGCCCGGTGATCGGCTTCATCATCGTCAGCGCCATCTTGTACAACATGGGTGTCGATGCGCAAAAGCTCGGCGGTATCTGGATTGCAGCAGGCCTGGTCTATCTGTTTTTCCTCAACAGAATCGGCGCCAGCGCTGTATTGCCGGACCCTTCCAACAGTTAGAAAAGGTCAGTACTTAAAACGTCGAGCGGTCGCTGACAAGGATTAGCCGACCGCCGTTGTAGTGCGTGGAAACCGACAGTGATAGTCAAGCCTGATGCCCGGTATCAGGCCCTTTGATACAGGAGTGCATCCATGCTGGCCTTACGCCCAGTTCAGTTATCCGACCTGACTCAGTTGCAACAACTTGCGCGCGACAGCCTGGTGGGTGTCACCTCGTTGCCAGACGACACCGAGCGCCTGCGTCAGAAGATTCTCGCATCCTGCGCATCGTTTGCCAGTGACGTGAAGAGCCAGGGTCCGGAGAACTATTTCTTCGTGCTGGAAGATCTGGCCGGTCAACGGCTGCTGGGCTGTTCGGAAGTCCTCGCGACCGCCGGTTTCAACGAGCCCTTCTACAGCCTGCGCAATCGCCCGTTCACCAGTGAGTCGCGCGAGCTGAACATTCATCACGGGGTGCCGGCGCTGTCGTTATGTCAGGACCTCAGCGCCCATACCTTGCTGCGCGGTTTTCACATCAACACCGAGCTTGAACGCACGCCCTCCTCGGAAATGCTTTCACGGGCCCGACTGATGTTCATCGCCGCCCATCCGCAACGCTTTTCCGACGCCGTGATTACCGAAATCGTCGGCTACAGCAGCGACACGGGTGAATCGCCATTCTGGGATGCGCTGGGCAAGCATTTTTTCGACCTGCCCTACGTCGAGGCCGAACGTCTCTGCGGCTTGCAGAACCGAAGCTTTCTCGCTGAATTGATGCCGCACTACCCGATCTACGTGCCGATGCTGCCGCAAAGCGCTCAGGCGTGTATTGGCCGGATTCATCCGGATGGCCAGGAAGCCTTCGATATCCTTGAACGTGAGGGCTTCGAGACCAACAGCTACATCGACCTCTTCGACGGTGGGCCAACACTGTTTGCACGCACCCCGAGCATTCGTTCGATCGCCCAGACCCGCACGGCCGTTGCCCGCTTGAGTTCACACAGCGGCGGCAAGACGCCGTACCTGCTGAGCAATGACTCTTTGGAAAACTACCGGGCGATTGTCGCCGAACTGGACTGGAGCGCAGACGAACCCGTCATGCTCGACGCCACTCAGCTCGACGCCTTGCAACTGGACAACGGCGGCCCGGTTCGGCTGATTGCGCTATGAAGCAGGTCTTCCGCACTCAAGGAGCTCCATCATGATCGTGCGCCCGGTTCAAATGACCGACCTGCCTGCGTTACTGGCGCTGGCACGCAGCGCCGGCCCGGGGTTCACTTCGCTGCCGGCCAACGAAGAACGTCTGACCCTGCGCGTCCGCTGGGCGCAGCGGACCTTTGCCGGTCAGGTTGAACGGGCCGACGCCGACTACCTGTTCGTGCTCGAAGACGACGATCAGCAAGTGATCGGCGTCAGCGCCCTGGCAGGTGCCGTCGGGCTGCGCGAGCCCTGGTACAACTACCGCGTCGGGTTGACGGTCAACACCTCGGCGGACCTGGGAATCCGTCGACAAATCCCGACCTTGTTTCTCAACAACGAGATGACCGGCCAATCGGAAATCTGCTCGTTGTTCCTGCGCCCGGATCAGCGCCAGGGCCATAACGGCCGGCTGCTGTCGGTGGCGCGATTGCTGTTTGTTGCCGAGTTCCCGCACTTGTTCGGCGAAAAACTGATCGCCGAACTGCGCGGCAGCGCCGACGAGCACGGGTGCTCGCCGTTCTGGGACAGCCTGGGTCGACATTTTTTCAAAATGGATTTCAGCCACGCCGATCACCTGTCCGGGCTCGGCAACAAGTCGTTCATCGCCGAGCTGATGCCACGTCAGCCGCTGTACACCTGCCTGCTCACCGAGCAAGCCCAGGCGGTGATCGGCAAGGCCCATCAAAACGCCGAACCGGCGCGCAGAATCCTCTGCAACGAAGGTTTTGCCCATAAGGGTTACATCGACATCTTCGACGGCGGCCCGGTCATCGAAGCCCAGGTCTCGAAAATCCGTGCCGTGCGCAACAGCCAGTCGCTGGACCTGATGGTCGGCACACCTGACGACAATGCGCCGCTCTGGCTGATCCATAACCAGCGCCTGGAAAACTGCCGCATCACAGCCGCCCGCGCCCGATTGGTCGGCAACAGCTTGCTGGTCGATCGCCTGACCGCCAAGCGCCTGCAATTGCAAGCTGGCAGCTCTGTGCGCGCCGTGCCGTTGCTCAAGCAACAACAGCAGGCGGTTGCCGCATAACGTGCCAAACAAATAGCAAAAAACCCGCACATGGCGGGCTTTCTGCTTGATGGGGTCAAATCCTTTTGTCAGTTCAATCTGCGCTTCAGGATGTAAGTAATTCGTGAAAAGCCTGTCGCAGGATCGAGAAAAAGACAGACTGCACTGAACACTCTATTTAACTGACGCCGAAACGGGTTCTGGCAACCGCCGCCCGAGCACATCCAGCAGATCACAACCGTCACGCAACGGAATGGCGCACAACAAGGCGAAATCGTTGAGGATCACCGAATCGCTGGCAATTTCGCCGCGCATCGCCAGGTTCTCCAGCACTTGAGTCACCGCACGAATGCGATAACGGGCAGCGTCGAGCAGGATATCGAGTGGTGCGTGGGTGTCAACGAACAGGGTCGGCATGTCAGAGCAGTTGCTGGTGAGGGCCATGTAGCGGTTGGAGGGATGGGAGGTTGGCGGGACGTAGGGTGGATTGGGGGTGTAGGTGTTCATTGTTCTGATTCCTAACGTATGGGTTGAAGCCGCCAGACATCACTTCCACGCAATAGGTGGCGGCTGTACGCAGGTGTGGAAGACCGGGACGTTAGGCACCCGGCGCGCTCGAAAGCGCCCCGCGCACAGCCACCATAAAACTCAGACGATAAAAAACGCCGAACTGGTGGCGCTTTGTGCGCCTAACGATAGAAGGGCTTCCACACCCTGTCACTGAATTTGCAGTGACAGCCCAAAGACTATCGATGCAGCCCATCACGCACCAGTTCATGCACACCGCCACAGCATGCGGGAAATCTCCGACAAGTTCGCCCGGAAACTTCATCGATTGAGTGGCATAGGAATCTATACAACGTTGAAATGCCACACAGGACTACGCCCGTAGCAGCTGTCGAGCCTGCGAGGCTGCGTTCGGCCGCGCAGCGGTCGTAAAACCAGACACCGCTTTCGTTCGGGAAAACCGTGTTCCCAGGATTTGCGAGGACTTCGTCCTCGAACGCAGCCTCGCAGGCTCGACAGCTGCTACGGACATCACCCACCACAACGAAATGATGCACCCGCCCCCACCACTCAACAGGCCGAGCGTTAGCTCGCCTGCCGCTGTTGATCTTGATCCACCCGCCCCTTCGGAAGGCCGAGTGGAGGTGTTCATCAGGGGGTGGGCGCGCAGCGCCGTACGGCGCAGCCGGACACATCGAGAGGAGGTCGTCGCGAAGCAGACCGTAGGCGATGCCCCCTGATGGACACCGGAGCAAGGGTACGCCGAGCCTAGGCGAGGTGCCGTACGCTTGGGGCGAAGCGTTTTGGTTACTTTTGGGCGTCTGCAAAAGTGACCCGCTGTAAGAGCGGAACCGTAAGTGGCCGTTACCGCAGAAATGGATATGTACACCTGCGTGAGATTGGTCGGCTGTCCGGCCGCCATCGCGGGCAAGCCCGGCCACAATGGATTGATGTACATCTGCAAGAGATAGGCCGGCTGTCAGGCCGCCTTCGCAGGCAAGCCAGCTCCCACAGGTTTGATTGGGGTACATCCGCGAGAGATGGGTCGGCTGTCGGGCCGCCTTCGCAGGCAAGCCAGCTCCCACAGTTGGACTGCGTACATCTGCGGGAGATGGGTCGGCTGTCAGGCCGCCAAGGTCAACAGATCGCAGCCTGCGGCAGCTACAGGCGAACTTCGTCCTTGAGAATGTCAAACAACGCCTGCGCCGCCGCCGACAACTCATGCCCCGGTTTGGTCAACACCCCAATGGCCCGCTCAATCACCGGATCACTCAAGGTAATGCAACACGCCCCAAGCTCCCGCATCTGCTCGACACACAACGCCGGCACCGCACTCACCCCCAGCCCACTGGCAACCATCCGCCCGACGGTCGCCAACTGATGACTTTCGAACTCCACCGGCAACTTCATCTGCCGCGCCTGCAAGTGCTCCTCAAGCATCACCCGCACCGTCGACGGCCGCTGCAACGTGATAAACGGCTGCTCCAGCAGCGTTTTCCAGTCGATCTCGGCACGCTCGGCCAGCGGCGAATCACTCGGCACCACCGCGACAAAGCGATCCATGTACAACGGAGTGAATTCCAGCGACGAACTCTGCGTCGGCTCGAACGCCACGCCAAGCTCCACATGACGGTCACGGACCATTTCCAGCACCTGCTCGTTGATCACGTCGTTCACCGTGACGTTGACCTTGGGGTAACGCGCACGAAAGGTCTTGAGGATCGGTGGCAGCAGGTTGCCGGCAAACGACGGCATCGCCGCCAGCGTCACCCGCCCTCGCTGCAGGGTGAAACGCTGGCGCATTTCATCCTCGGCGTTGTCCCAGTCAGCAATCAACCGCCGGGCCAGCGGCAGCAGGGACTCGCCCTCCGGGGTCAGCGCAACGTTACGGGTGGTGCGGCTGAACAGCCGCCCGCCGAGTCCGTCTTCCAGCGCCTTGATGGTCAAACTCAACGCCGACTGCGACAGATGCAGCCGCTCACAGGCCACCGCAAAGCTCAAACTCTGCGCCACTGCCAAAAACGCCCTGATCTGCTTGACTGTCATCACCGTCCCTCACCATGCTGACCATTACCGATTACTGAGTTTTATCTATCAATCAACCTTAAAAATCAACTTATCAAATCAATCTGATAGAGCAACACTCCACTCCATACGGCTAGCCAGCCGCCCACAAAGAATAAAAGAGGTGCATATGGCAGGTTTCGACAAGCGCGTGAGTTCCTATGAGGAGGCTCTGGCAGGCCTCGAAGACGGTATGACCGTGATCTCTGGCGGCTTCGGGTTGTGCGGTATTCCGGAAAACCTGATCGCCGAGATCAAGCGCAAAGGGACCCGCGATCTGACCGTGGTTTCCAACAACTGCGGCGTCGACGGTTTTGGCCTCGGCGTACTGCTGGAAGATCGGCAGATCCGCAAAGTGGTCGCCTCCTATGTCGGCGAAAACGCCCTGTTCGAAAAGCAACTGCTGAGCGGCGAGATTGAAGTCGTACTGACCCCGCAAGGCACCCTGGCGGAAAAAATGCGCGCTGGCGGCGCTGGCATTCCGGCGTTTTTCACCGCCACCGGCGTCGGCACGCCAGTCGCCGAGGGCAAGGAAATCCGTGAATTCAAGGGCCGTCCATACCTGATGGAAGAGTCCATCACCGGCGACTTCGCCATCGTCAAAGGCTGGAAAGCCGACCACTTCGGCAATGTGATCTACCGCCACACCGCGCAGAACTTCAACCCGTTGGCAGCCACTGCCGGCAAGATCACCGTGGTTGAAGTCGAAGAGATCGTCGAACCCGGCGAGCTGGACCCTTCGCAGATCCATACCCCTGGCATCTACGTCGACCGGGTCATCTGCGGCACGTTCGAAAAACGTATCGAACAACGCACCGTGCGCAAGTGATCCTCGCCCCCAGCCCGAACAGTGGAGAATAAAAAAATGGCTCTTACCCGCGAACAAATGGCTCAGCGCGTCGCCCGCGAAATGAAAGACGGCTACTACGTGAACCTCGGCATCGGCATTCCGACCCTGGTCGCCAACTACATCCCCGAAGGCATGGAAGTCATGCTGCAATCGGAAAACGGCCTGCTCGGCATGGGCGCCTTTCCGACCGACGATAAAGTCGACGCCGACATGATCAACGCCGGCAAGCAGACCGTTACCGCGCGCATTGGCGCCTCGATTTTCTCGTCCGCCGAATCCTTCGCGATGATCCGCGGCGGCCACATCGACCTCACCGTGCTCGGTGCATTTGAAGTCGACGTACAGGGCAACATCGCCTCCTGGATGATCCCCGGCAAACTGGTCAAGGGCATGGGCGGCGCGATGGACCTGGTGGCCGGTGCCGACAACATCATCGTGACCATGACCCACGCCTCCAAGGACGGTGAATCGAAACTGCTGCCGTATTGCAGCCTGCCGCTGACCGGTGCCAATTGCATCAAGCGCGTGCTGACCGATCTGGCCTACCTGGAAATCGAAAACGGCGCATTCATCCTCAAGGAGCGCGCACCCGGTGTGAGCGTCGAGGAAATCGTCAGCAAGACCGCTGGTAAACTGATCGTTCCCGAGCATGTTCCGGAAATGCAGTTCGCCTGAACCGCACCTTGAGGAGAAATTCGATGCAAGACGTTGTGATTGTTGCCGCCACCCGTACCGCCATTGGCAGTTTTCAGGGTTCGCTGGCCAGCATCCCGGCACCGGAACTCGGTGCCGCGGTGATTCGTCAATTGCTCGCACAAACCGGTCTGGCAGCGGATCAGGTCGATGAAGTGATCCTCGGTCAGGTGCTGACCGCAGGCTCCGGCCAGAACCCGGCGCGCCAGGCCTCGATCCTCGCTGGCCTGCCCCACGCTGTTCCGGCGATGACCCTGAACAAGGTCTGCGGCTCGGGCCTCAAGGCCTTGCACCTGGGTGCGCAAGCCATTCGTTGCGGCGACGCCGAGGTGATCATCGCCGGCGGCATGGAAAACATGAGCCTGGCGCCGTACGTGTTGCCGGCCGCTCGCACCGGCCTGCGCATGGGCCACGCGAAAATGGTCGACAGCATGATCAGCGACGGCCTGTGGGATGCGTTCAACGACTACCACATGGGCATCACCGCCGAGAACCTGGTGGACAAGTACCACCTGACCCGTGAGGAGCAGGACGCCTTCGCCGCCGCTTCGCAGCAAAAAGCCACGGCGGCTATCGCGGCCGGGCGTTTTGCCGACGAGATCACGCCGATCCTGATCCCGCAGCGTAAAGGTGATCCGCTGTCCTTCGCGGTCGACGAACAACCGCGCGCCGAGACTACTGCCGAGTCTTTGGCCAAGCTCAAACCGGCCTTCAAGAAAGAAGGCAGCGTCACCGCCGGCAATGCCTCTTCGCTCAATGACGGCGCCGCTGCGGTGTTGCTGATGAGCGCCGACAAGGCCAGGCAATTGGGCTTGCCGGTGCTGGCAAAAATCGCTGCCTACGCCAATGCCGGCGTCGACCCGGCGATCATGGGCATTGCTCCCGTTTCCGCGACCCGCCGCTGCCTCGACAAGGCCGGCTGGAACCTCGATCAGCTGGACTTGATCGAAGCCAACGAAGCCTTCGCCGCGCAGTCACTGGCGGTCGGCAAAGAGCTGGAATGGGATGCCAGCAAGGTCAACGTCAACGGTGGCGCGATTGCGTTGGGCCACCCGATTGGGGCGTCCGGTTGCCGAGTGCTGGTGTCGTTGCTGCACGAAATGATCAAGCGTGACGCCAAGAAAGGCCTCGCCACCTTGTGCATCGGTGGCGGTCAGGGCGTGGCCCTGGCGATCGAGCGGGCCTAAACCCGCATGGGTTCAACAGTCAGCGTGCGGACCCACGATATCCGCTCGCTGACTGGCAACACACCCGGCGCGACTTCGGTGGCGCCGGGTCTTTTTTTGCCTGGCGAACACTGTTTTTTCCAGGAACCCGTCCATTAAGAGAAAAGCGCGTCGAAAACAAAACCTGTGGCGAGGGAGCTTGCTCCCGCTCGACTGCGAAGCGGTCGTCATCCGGCAATCGCGTTCCATCTGAATGCTCGCGGTGACTGGCTTTAGGGTCGCTTCGCGACCCAACGGGAGCAAGCTCCCTCGCCACAATTGATCAATCATCCAAAGGTTTGATCAATCATCCAAGGGTTGCGGTGGCGCTGCCGGTTTTGCTCCTTTGCCCTTTTTCCCGCCCTTGACCGGCGCAGCCTCTACGGGTGGCGGCGCAGGTGGCGCTGCCTCTTTCTCGGCGGCTGGAAGCTGGTCAACGGTGGCGAACAGATCCTTGGCTTCTATCGGGCCGAGGTGGTCGAGTTTTTTCTCGCCGTCCTTGCCCACCAGAATGACCTTGGTCTCGCCACTGACGCCCAGTTTCAGCTCGCGAATCAGCGCCATGGTGGTTTGTGCATCGAGGTCCTTGCCGTCACGTTGGCCCATGAGGTTGACCACGGTGTACAGCACCATATTGCGTTCTTTGAAGGCCTGGCTGTTGGCCGGTTCCGCCAGGGACTTTTTCAGGCTGACCAGTGTCGGGTCGATGCTGCTGGGAGCGATGACGATCAGCGGCCGGGTCCTGCCGCGTTCCTGGGCCAGGGGCGTGTCGTTGTCGGCGGCGAATAAAGGGCCGGCGACAGCGAGCAGAGTTGCAAGGGTCAGTGACCGAATGAGCATGCGCATCTCCTTTTGATTTCCACACTTTATGATTGCGCATCAAGGCGAAAGATCCAGTTCCGTCGCCTGAAATTTCTATCGCCATGCTGCGAAGCTTAGGCGAGCGGGCTTAATCCGCAACCGAATTTCGCGACACGGGTTTAGGCCATTTAGTTTGTCCAGGCTCACACCGCCAAGGCCAAAACACACGGCGCAGGGTTTTATCGCGTACTACACTTTTATTTGTCCCCCATAGGGGGGACGTTGCCAAATCCGGGTCCGTAAGCAGCGAGTTTGTCGAAGAAACCCGCCCATGACGCTGGAGACAATGGCTACTCGTAATCGTCCTGTGGGGCTCGGCCCCACAGTGACGTCATGCAGGACGACGTTATCGCGTCCCACTCGCCCGGACATGTCGCGTGTCCGGGCATTCGCGTTGCAGGCGATTTGGCTTCACAACGCACCTGCAGTGTCGCCCTGATCATCCATCCGACTGCCGCCTGAAAGGTTGCTGCCTCTGCACACGCCCTCCTTCACCGGTGGTCTTTTTTCAGGAGGAGCAGATATGGACGAAGCCAAACTCAATGACTTCATGGGCAAGGTGGTTTCCGACATGGGCGGTGCAGCAATGCTCGCGAACATGATCCTGGGCGATGAACTCGGTTTGTACCGGGCGATGGCCGACAGCCAGCCTGTCACCCCTGAAGAATTGGCCAGCAAGACTGGCTGCAATGCGCGACTGCTGCGCGAATGGCTCAGTGCTCACGCAGCCTCTGGCTACATGGAGCACGTCGACGGAAAATTCCGCCTGCCAGAAGAACAAGCCCTGGCGCTGGCGATCGAGGACTCACCGGTTTATGTCCCGGGCGGCGCCGCAGTGATTGCCTCGTTTTACCATGACAAAGACAAACTGATCGCTGCCATGCGCGGCAATGGCGCCCTCGCCTGGGGCGATCACCACAGCTGCATGTTCAAAGGCACCGAGCGCTTCTTCAGACCCGGCTACCGCGCACACCTGGTCGGCGAGTGGTTACCTGCGCTTGAAGGCGTGGTGGACAAACTGAAAGCCGGGGCCAAGGTCGCGGATGTAGGTTGCGGCCACGGCGCTTCAACGGTGGTCATGGCCAAAGCGTTCCCGGCCTCCAGTTTTGTCGGCTTCGACTATCACGCGCCATCCATCACCACCGCGACCCAACGTGCCGAAGAAGGTGGTGTGGCCGATCGCGCGCGCTTCGTTCAGAGTACCGCCAAGAACTTTCCGGGCAATGACTACGATTTGATCTGCTACTTCGATTGCCTCCACGACATGGGCGACCCGGTGGGTGCTGCCAAACACGCCTATCAGGCGCTCAAGCCCGACGGGACGGTGCTGTTGGTGGAGCCGTATGCCAATGACCGTCTCGACGAAAACGCGACCCCGGTAGGACGGCTGTTCTACGCCGCGTCGACGTTCATCTGCACGCCTAACTCGTTGTCTCAGGAAGTCGGCCTGGGGCTCGGGGCCCAAGCGGGTGAAGCACGGCTGCGGGATGTATTCACCCAGGCCGGATTCAAGCATTTCCGCCGGGCAGCAGAGACACCGTTCAACCTGATTCTGGAGGCGCGTAAATAATCGCGGGGGTATGCCTCGGGCATGGCGCTGTGAGGGACAGCGCCATGCCGGGGATCAAAACACTAATTTGTAGCCGATAAATACCAGCATGACGGCCAGGCAAGGACGCAGCACACCGTCGGAAATTTTTCCGGCCAGGTGACTGCCGATATAGATCCCCGGCAACGACCCCATCAGCAGTAAGCCCAGCAGGTGCCAATCCATATTGCCCATGCTCGCATGCCCCAGTCCCGCCACCAGGGTCAGCGGTACGGCGTGGGCGATTTCTGTGCCGACCAGGCGTTTGGTTGCCAGGAACGGGTACAGGATGAACAGCGCCACAGTCCCCAGCGCGCCGGCACCGATGGAGGTCAAAGCGACCATCGCACCGAGTATCGCGCCCGTGACGATAGTCAGCAGGTTCAGGTTCCGGTTACTGAGGTGGTAATGATCGCCCGCATGTTTTTGGGCAAACGCCAAGAGCTGGCGCTTGAAGAAAATAGCCAGCGCCGTCAGCAGCAATACAAAGCCCAACGCCTGCTTGATAACGGCATTGGTCGCGTGCGGATCCGTGTTGAGGTATTTCAGGAACAACAAGGTCATGACAACGGCAGGCACACTGCCCAATGTCAACCAGCCGGTAATTTTCCAGTCGATGTTCCGGTGCTTTTGATGAACCAGCACACCACCAGACTTGGTGATCGCGGCATACAGCAAATCAGTCCCGACGGCCGTGGCCGGGTTGATGCCGAACCATAGAAGGATCGGCGTCATCAACGAGCCTCCCCCTACACCGGTCATTCCGACAACGAACCCGACAACCAAGCCTGCGACTACAAAACCCAAATTACCGAAGTCCATTGCCATACCTTACAAAACCAGCGCGACGACTTAAAAATCTGGCAGTCAGCATAGCGATTTTTCTTATAACCACTTATACCAATATGATCTGACTTTATAACCTCCCGCCATCAGCCGTAGCCGCCAAACCTCCTTGTGCCGTCAGGGCACTGTCTCCTTGTTGCGCCATGACCGTCTGGCTGAAACAGCAGCCAGTTTGATATTTTTATTTTCACACATTTGATTTATGAAATAAAACGTGTCATTTATACGCTCCATGGACACGCAACCCGCTGCACACCCTCGCCAGACCGGAAGGCATTCACCCCCAAACACCCTATCCACGGAGTCAACAATATGAACAAGACCGGACTTCTGGCTGCTCTGGCATTTTGCGCCGCCAGCACCCTGGCCCACGCCGACGAAGACAGCCTGCGCATCGGTATCGAAGCCGCCTACCCGCCGTTCTCCTTCAAGACCCCGGAAGGCAACATCAGCGGGTTCGACTACGACATCGGCAATGCCCTGTGCGAAGAAATGAAGATCAAATGCCAGTGGGTCATCCAGGAATTCGACGGGATGATCCCCTCGTTGAAAGTGCGCAAGATCGATGCGGTGCTGTCGTCGATGTCGATTACCGACGACCGCCTGAAGTCAGTCGACTTCAGCGAAAAGTACTACCACACCCCCGGCAAGTTCGCGGCGAAGGCCGGCCAGGCGATCAATGACCCGAAGGTCGATCTCAAAGGCAAGAAACTCGGAGTGCAACGCTCCTCCACCTACGACCGTTACGCCACCGAGCAACTCGCGCCCGCCGGCGTCGAGGTGGTGCGTTATTCCTCGCAAAATGAAGCCTTCCTGGACCTGGCGTCGGGCCGCCTGGACGCCACCCTCGCCGACATCGTCAACACCAACGAGAGCTTCATCAAGACCCCGGCCGGTAACGGCTTCGCCCTGACGGGACCGGACATCAATGACCCGAAATACTTCGGCCGGGGCGCCGGGATTGCGCTGCGCAAAGGTGATACCGCGAACGCGGCACGCCTGAACACGGCGATTGACGCGATCCGTGCCAACGGCAAGTACCAGCAGGTCATGGCCAAGTACTTCGCGTTCGATATCTACGGCGAATAAGCGTTGTGGGAGCGAGCCTGCTCGCGATGAAGCCAGCACATTCAACATCTAAGTTGACTGTCAGACCGCTATCGCGAGCAGGCTCGCTCCCACAGGTTTGTACCTTGATTGATAGCAATTAATCCGTATGGTCCCGCGCGCCTGCCGGCGCTTCGGGTGAGGAATTTCATCATGCTTCACGGCTACGGATCGAGCATTCTCGATGGCGCCTGGCTGTCGATCAATCTGGCTCTGAGCTCCATGGCACTGGCCATTACCCTGGGCCTGATCGGCGCGGCGTTTCGCCTCTCGCCGCTCAAATGGTTGTCGACGCTGGGCGAAGGCTACACCACGGTGATTCGCGGTATCCCCGACCTGGTACTGATTCTGCTGATTTTCTATGGCGGCCAGGACCTGGTGAACCGCATCGCCCTCGGGCTCGGTTACACCCATTACATCGACATCAACCCGTTTGTGGCGGGTGTCTGCACCATGGGTTTCATCTTCGGCGCCTACCTCTCGGAAACCTTTCGCGGCGCCTTCATGGCGATCCCGCAAGGTCAAGCTGAAGCCGGAGCGGCCTATGGTATGAGCAGCGCCCAGGTGTTCTGGCGGATTCTGGTGCCGCAGATGATTCGCTTCGCGATTCCTGGCTTCACCAACAACTGGCTGGTGTTGACCAAATCTACGGCGTTGATATCGGTGATCGGCCTGCAGGACATGATGTTCAAGGCCAAGAACGCTGCCGACGCGACCCACGAACCCTTTACGTTTTTCCTCGCGGTGGCGGCGCTGTACCTGGTGCTGACCAGCGTCTCGTTGCTGGTGCTGCGCGCATTGGAAAAACACTACTCGGTCGGCATTAAAGCCGCCGTTCTGTGAGTGGGAGCGAACCGACCATGCTCGACTACAACCTGATTTGGGAAAACCTGCCGCTGTATTTCAGTGGCGCGTTATTGACCCTCAAAGTACTGCTGATTTCCCTGACCTTCGGCCTGATGCTGGCCATTCCGCTGGCGTTGATGCGCGTCTCCCGCTCGCCGCTGATCAACTTCCCGGCCTGGCTCTACACCTACGCCATTCGTGGCACGCCGATGCTGGTGCAGCTGTTTTTGATCTATTACGGCCTGGCGCAGTTCGAAGCGGTACGCCAAAGCGTGCTCTGGCCGTACCTGTCCAGCGCGACCTTTTGCGCGTGCCTGGCCTTTGCGATCAACACCAGTGCCTACAGCGCAGAGCTGCTGGCCGGCAGCCTGAAGTCCACCCCCAACGGCGAGATCGAAGCTGCCAAGGCGATGGGCATGTCACGCCTGACCCTGTACCGCCGCATTCTGCTGCCCTCGGCCCTGCGCCGGGCGTTGCCGCAGTACAGCAATGAAGTGCTGATGATGCTGCAGACCACCAGCCTGGCGTCGATCGTCACCCTGGTCGACATCACTGGTGCGGCGCGCACGGTCAGCTCGCGGTTCTACCTGCCGTTCGAAGCGTTCATCACTGCCGGCCTGATCTACCTGGCCCTGACCTTCATTCTCGTGCGCCTGTTCAAGCTCGCCGAACGTCACTGGCTGGCGTACCTGGCCCCACGCAAGTACTAAGGAAGTCCCATGGAACACATCCACTACGTTTTGCCCTGGAGCGCCTGCGGCACTGAACGCACGCTGTCGCTGTTTCGATTTGGCAGCGGCTCACGCAAGGCCTACATCCAGGCGTCCCTGCACGCCGACGAACTGCCTGGCATGCGTGTCGCCGTCGAACTCAAGCGCCGTCTGCGCGAGCTGGAATTACAAGGCCGCCTGACCGGCGTGATCGAACTGGTGCCGATGGCCAATCCGATCGGTATCGGGCAAATGTTCCAGGCCACTCATCAAGGACGTTTCGAATTCAACAGCGGCAAGAACTTCAACCGTGACTTCCCGGAGCTGGCCGAAGCCGTGGCCGTGCACCTGAAAGGCCAACTGGGCGAGGATGCCGAGGCCAACGTGGCGCTGATCCGGCGCGCCATGATCGAGGTCATTGCCGACATGCCGCTGGCCGAATCGGAACTCGACGGCCTGCGCCGCCTGCTGTTGCAATACGCCTGCGACGCCGATGTGGTGCTGGACCTGCACTGCGATTTCGAGTCGATCATGTTGCTGTATGCCCTGCCGCAAAACTGGCCGCGCCTGCGTTCACTGGCCGCACGCCTGAACGCCGGTGCCGTGCTGTTGGCCGAGGACGCTGGCGGCAATGCCTTCGATGAAGCCTGCGCGATCCCCTGGTTGCGCCTGGCCGAACTGTTCCCGCAGGCGAACATTCCACTGGCCTGCGTGGCGACCACCATCGAACTGCGCGGTATGGCCGACACCGAACGGGAGCCGTGCATGGCCAGTGCCGAGCAAATCCTCGGCTACCTGGCGGAACAGGGCCTGATCAGCGGCGACTGGCCAGACGCGCCGGCCACCTGCTGCGACGCAACGCCCTTCGCCGGTGCGCAATACGCCTATGCGCCACACCCCGGCGTAGTGAGTTTTCTGCAACCGCTGGGTGCCCGGGTCTCGGTCGGCGACCCGCTGTTCGAAGTGCTCGACCCGTTGACCGATCGCCACAGCGTGGTGAAGGCCAGCACTGACGGCATTCTTTATGCCCGCGAACGCCTGCGCTTTGCCCAACCGGGTTTGTGGCTGGCCAAGGTCGCAGGCTCTACCCCCATTCGCAAGGGTCGCTTGCTCAGCGACTGACTCAAGAGAACCGACACCATGAACACACTTGAAATTCAGGACCTGCACAAACGCTACGGCACTCACGAAGTGCTCAAGGGCGTGTCCCTGGAAGCCAAAGCCGGCGACGTGATCAGCATCATCGGCTCCAGTGGCTCGGGTAAAAGCACCTTCCTGCGTTGCATCAACCTGCTGGAGCAACCCAACTCGGGCAACATCCTGCTCAATGGCGAGCAACTGAAATTGGTCGCCAACAAGACCGGCGGGCTCAAGGCCGCCGAGCCAAAACAGCTGCAACGCATGCGCTCGCGGCTGGCAATGGTGTTTCAGCATTTCAACCTCTGGTCGCACATGAGCGCCCTTGAAAACGTCATGGAAGCGCCGGTGCATGTGCTGGGCCTGGACAAGAAACTCGCCCGGGAAAAGGCCGAGCACTACCTGAATAAAGTCGGCGTGGCCCATCGCATGGGCGCTTATCCGGCGCACATGTCGGGTGGCGAGCAGCAGCGCGTGGCGATTGCTCGCGCGCTGGCGATGGAGCCGGAAGTGATGTTGTTCGATGAACCGACCTCGGCGCTCGACCCGGAGTTGGTCGGCGAAGTGCTTAAAGTCATGCAGGACCTGGCCCTGGAAGGTCGGACCATGGTGGTGGTGACCCACGAAATGGGTTTTGCCAGGGAGGTGTCGAACCAACTGGTGTTCCTGCACAAAGGCCAGGTCGAAGAACGTGGCAACCCGCGTGAAGTGCTGGTCAACCCACAGTCCGAACGCCTCCAGCAGTTCTTGGCCGGCAGCCTGAAGTAAGCCGCTTGCCGACCGTTCCGGGTGCTGCACGCCAACGGTCGGCTTCGGATACACTGGCGCGCACTCATGTCAGGGACCAGACCTGGTCCCTTCCAACCTCCTGCGGATGTTGAGCCGGTTATGCCTACTCCTTCGAAAAACACCACGGTCTACGCCGCGCCGGTCATGCGCAAACTGGCAGAAATTCTTGCCGACTTGCAGCCATCGCTGCGCAAGGTGGCGGACTTTATCCTGCGTCACCCGCTGAAGGCCGCGACACTGACCATCGAAGAGATGGCCCATGAAACCGCCACCTCACCGGCGGCGGTCAACCGTCTGGCCAAGGCGTTGGACCTGGGCGGTTACAGCGGCATGAAAGCTGAACTGGTCGCAACCTTGCAGCAGATGGTCTCCCCGGTGGACAAACTGCGTAACGAGCTGGCGCACCGCCCCGGGGGTGCGTTCGGTCTGCATGAGCAGATCCAGAGCGCCACCAGCAACCTCGGCACCGCCGGCACCAACAATCACCCCGACACCTTCGAAGCCGTGGTCACCTGCCTGATCGAGGCGCGCAAGATCTACATCCTCGGGTTTGGCAACAGTGTCTACATGGCCGGTCTCGCAGCCTCGACACTGATGCCGTTCTGCGCCGACGCCACGGCGATCAGCATGGAAGGCGGCAACGAAAACGCCGCCTATCGACTGGCTGCGATTACCGATCAGGACGTGCTGTTGGCGATCTCGCTGCCGCGCTATTCCCTCGACACCCTGCAGCTGTCGCGTTTTGCCCATGAGCGTGGCGCGACGGTATTGGCGATCACCGACTCGCCCGCCTCGCCCTTGACCCACATTGCTCAGCACGTGCTGTTTGCGCCGGCCGACCACCCGGTGCTGACCAGTTCCAATATCGCGGTACTGGCACTGATCGAAGGCCTGGTTGCCGGCGTGATGGCGCGTAACAAAGAGGCGGTGAAGCTGGCGACCGAACTCACCGAAAGCGTGATGAATTACCTGCACATTCCCGGCAGCAGCAAAACCCCGAAAAAGTGAGATGGCGCGTCATAGCCACCAGCGCAGCAGGAAAAAGAAGCCCATGCTCAGCAGCATGCTGATCAGAGTACTGCGGGTGTAGAGCACCAGGCCGATGGCGACCAGTGAACTGATCAGGTACGGATTGTCGTACTGCAGATTCAGTTGATGGTCGGGCATGAACACAATCGGCCCGCAGATCGCCGTGAGCATGCCCGGCACCGCAAACCCGAGAAATTGCCGCGCATTGCTGCTCAGGCGCACGGGCAACCGCGGCTCAAGGAACACATAGCGGTTGAGGAAAACCAGCATGCCCATTCCGAAAATAACCGCCCAGACCATCATGTGCGCGCTCCATAAAACTTGTTGCAAACAAACCCGGCACTCATTCCCAGCAAGCCGGCCAGCACCAGCGCCGAGCCCCAGTGCCAGTAGTTGAAGAGCACCGAGCAGAACAGCGAAACCGCCACACAGACAACCGTCGGAACGTTGCGCACCACAGGAGTGATCAACGCAATAAACGTGGCTGCGATGGAAAAATCCAGGCCCAGGCGTTCAAGGCCCGGAATGCTGCTGCCCAGCACAATCCCGGCCAGGGTGAAGAGATTCCACGCCACATAAAAGGTCAGGCCCACCCCGAGGGCGTACCAGCGATTGAACTGCCGTTGGTCAAATTGACTGGTCAGCGCGAACAGCTCGTCGGTGAGCAAAAAGCCCAGCCCCACCCGCCAGCGACCTGGCAACGGCGAAACCACCGGACGCATGCTCATGCCGTACAGCAGGTGTTGCGAGGTCAGCAGCAAGGTGGTCAGCAGAATCGAGAAAATCCCGGCGCCGCCCTTGAGCATCCCGATCGCGACCAACTGCGCAGCACCCGCAAAGACGATGCTCGACAAGCCCTGGCCTTGCAGTGGAGTGAGGTTGGCCTCAATGGCCATCGAACCCGCCAACAGCCCCCATGGCGCAGTCGCCAGGGACAAGGGCATGACGGCAGCGGCACCGCGCAGGAAAGCACTGCGCGGCAATAGATTGTCAGACATAGCGCTCTACAACGAAGGAAAGGTCGCCAACTGTGTCAGCCGATCAACCTCCTGTCTTGAACAATCTTGCGTAATTGCACATCCAGGCGCAGGCAGGTTATTGAGCACTGGCCGGTAAAAAAGTACTGCTCGATAAACATGGCAGCGACAGGAGATGGTCTATTTTTAATGGGTGTCGACTTCGGGTCGTTTGAGCGCAGGTGAACCTTATTGCCGGATACCCGGTCGATAGGTGCACCGGTGACCCCGTCGGTGATAGCAACTGGCCCGTATCATCCGCTGGAGAACGCTCCCTTGATAACGACCCGACGCATGGCCACGCTTAAAGCCTGGGGCGCCCACGGTTTTACCGCAACCGGCGTGGTGACCGCCTTCCTGGCGACCCTCGCCTTGTTCGATAACCAGCCCAGGGCCTGCCTGCTGTGGCTGGGCGTGGCGCTGATCGTCGATGGTGTGGACGGCGCGCTGGCGCGCAAGGTGAATGTGCAAACGGTACTGCCGCATCTCGACGGGTCCATACTGGATCTGGTCATCGACTACCTGACCTACGTGTTCATCCCGGCCCTGTTCATCTACCGTTACATCGACTTGCCGGCCTACACCCCGCTGCTGACCACCTCGGTGATCCTGGTCTCGTCGCTCTATTGCTTCTGCAACGTCAACATGAAGAGCACGGACAATTACTTCCAGGGCTTCCCCGCCGCGTGGAACGTCGTCACCCTGTGCCTCTACATCATTGCGCCGACACCCTGGCTGACGCTGCTGACCATTATCGGCCTGGCGCTGTTGACGGTGACCCGGATGAAGTTCCTGCACCCGTTTCGGGTGCGGCGGTTCATGCCGATCAACATTGCCGTGACGTCCATCTGGTTGCTCTGCAGTCTGTCACTGGTCCTCAACCATCCGACCGCCAACCCTTGGGTCATGGGGCTGTGGCTGGCGATGTCGGCTTACTTTCTGGGGATCTGCATCTGCCGCTCGGCCGCAGACTGGCTTGAGCGCAGTCATCATTAATGGAGGCATGAATGCCTATCCATATCGTGCAATTGGGCACGCCCCGTACACCCCATGAAGGGTTGCGCCTGGGCACCGTCCGCCGCCCACCGCGCGGCGTTCCGAAAGCCGAATTCGCCAGCCGCGACTTCTACGACACCTGGCTCCCCGTCCTGTCTCCCAGCGCAGAGCTGGTAGCAGAAGCGAAAGCCGCGGAAGACGACAGAGACTGGGAAGCCTTTCGACGTAAATTCAAGGCCGAAATGAACCACCCTGCCCCCAGCCAACTGCTGGATCTGCTGGCCGCCCTGTCCCATCAAACGTCGCTGGCTATCGGTTGCTACTGCAAGGAAGAACGCCACTGCCATCGTTCGGTGTTGCGGGAGCTGTTGATTGCTCGCGGGGCACAAGTTGTAGTGCCTGAAGAGGTGTAGTTGGGTGTTTGCTTCGAGGGGCGTTGGCGGCGGGATGTGAGCGGCAGAGTTCGGCTGTGGATTCAACCGGTCGATGGGAGATGTATCCAGGCGAGACAGTTGAAGAGCATCTGTCGGCAACCCGGACGACGGCAAGCGATACGCTACACTTCCCAAGCTCTGCCGCGGCACCTGAGGTGCCAAACCCTTGTCTCCTGATCTGGAGGTATCCAATGAGCGCTAACAACATACTCACTTCCTTCACCGGCTGGGCCGCGACGGCGGCCGGCGCGCCACTGGAGCGCTATAGCTACGATCCCGGTCCATTGGGGGAAGAGGAAGTAGAAGTCGCCGTGGAGTATTGCGGCGTCTGCCACTCCGACCAGTCGCTGATCGATAACGAATGGGGCATCAGCCAGTATCCCTTTATTCCCGGCCACGAGGTCGTCGGCAGTATCGTGCGAGTCGGCACACAGGTACGCGGTCTCGAGGTGGGGCAACGGGTGGGCATTGGTTGGTACAAGGGCAGTTGCATGCATTGCTCCTCGTGCATCGGAGGCTCCCATCATCTGTGCGGCACCGTCAAACCCACCATAGTCGGCAGTAACGGCGGCTTCGCCGACCGCCTGCGTTCGCACTGGGCCTGGGCCCTTCCAATACCGAGCGGACTCGACCCGGCCATGGCAGGCCCGCTGTTCTGCGCCGGCTCGACGGTGTTCAACCCGCTGGTGGAATTTGACGTCAAGCCCACTGACCGGGTCGGCGTGGTGGGCATCGGCGGCCTCGGTCATCTGGCACTGCGCTTCCTCAACGCCTGGGGCTGCGAAGTCACGGCCTTTACCTCGTCGTTGAGCAAGCAGGACGAAGCCAGGCGCCTGGGCGCGCACAACGTAGTCGCCTCGACCGACAGTAACGCACTGAAGTCCATTGCCGGCACTTTGGATTTCCTGCTGGTCACCGCCAACGCCGACCTCGACTGGCCAGCCATGCTCGGAACCCTGCGCGGCAAGGGCCGCCTGCATTTTGTTGGCGCCGTGCCTGGCGCGATTCCAGTGCACGTGTTCAATCTGCTTCCCCAACAAAAGAGCCTGTCCGCCTCGCCCGTCGGCTCGCCCAGCACCACGGCGACCATGCTGGAATTCTGCGTACGCCATCAGATCCTGCCGCAGGTCGAGCACTTCCCCATGAGCCGGGTCAACGAAGCCATCGACCACCTGCGCAGTGGCAAGGCTCGTTATCGCATCGTGCTGGATGCCAGTAAATGACTGAATGGCGCGTCGGGTAATGTCCGCATGCGCCTTTGACTGGGCTAAAACGGCCCCCCTTTACTGGTTCAAACGGAGAAGGCACCGACTTCTCCGTTTGCCTTGCATAGTTCATCAGTGGATGGTTTGCGAACATCAAGAAACTTCAGGGGGGTGTAAAAAACTAAAGGGGATAGAAGTTGTGGTTTGAGACGCCTTTTGTCTCACGTGAGATATCCGCGTTCCCTCACGACCGGTTGAATCCACAACCATAGGCAGCCACTCGAAGCAGCCGCCAAACGGGACTCATGGTGGATCATAAACTCCGAAACTGTCGTGAAGGGCTGCATCCGACCCAAAGCTGACGCCCGAAGCTATTCGAACACCGCGTATGATTTGGATTGGGGTGGGGATTCACCAGAAGTCATTGCGGAGTTGACAATGGATTTTTCCACCACGCTTTGGGAGTGGTACGGACAGGATGAGTACAAGCGAGTTCTTGTAGTGTGCGAGGCAATTCCGGCACTTACCTTCTTGGCGATGAACGCCGACGCGCAGCGAAACGCAATCCCTTATTGTCCGGCGTGTGAGGCGTGGTCGGAAACGATGCTGCCTCTGAATGAGGTACTTACAATCTGTGGGGTCGCGATGCCAAGTGAAGTTCGGACTGGACTACAGCAGGTCTGGGACTTGTGCAATTCGCTGCCTGAGACAGCTTTTCATTGCGATGATTGGTGGATCTTCGATCAATACGAATGGCAGCCTCTCCGGGAGGCCGCTGAGCAGGCTCTGGATTTGGTTGATGCGGTGAAAATATCCCCTTATCTGGATGAATTGATTTTGGATTGTCGAAATGCAGTGCGTGGATTGAAGGGGTAGTAAAACTCAGCGGGTATCACTCTTTTTTGGGCGCGCTAAAGCGCTCAATGACTGCTATTGGCCGTTAGTGCCTTTCGCAAAGGGCATCTTTGGGTCAGTTATTGCCGTTGGTAATGGACCATCATCGAAAGGGGTTCAAGTGTCGATGCGCAGCAAGGCTGCGATCAGGTCGATCCAGTGAGGAGGCATGTAGCGATCAATTTTGAAGGTCTCCATTTTGATTGGCCCAAGCCCCCTCACACAGTCGTCGCCAAACGACTTACAGAGTCAACCCATCCCCTGCAACCCACTTTTGATCAACGGAAAAGCAGGCTTTCGACCCAGACTCTCGCCAAAGCCACGGATCATCTGCAACAACGACTTCACCCGCAGCGGCAGATTCCCGGCCGGGTACACCGCGTGCATCTGCGGGCTTTCGCCGCTGCTGGAGGTGAGCATGTACTCGGGACAGACCCGAAGCAGGCGCCCCGCTTCCACTTCGGGCTCTGCGATCCAGTCCGCCAGACGGGCGATGCCGACGCCCGCCAGGGCCGCCTGGAACACCGCCGAACCGGAGTTGAAGCGAAACTTGGGATCGGCCCGAAAGCTGATGGCCTGCGTCTCACTGCGAAAATTCCAGTCTTTTAGAATCCGCGGCGCCGTGTGCAGGATCAGCGAGTGCGCCTCCAGCGCTTCGATGGAGTCGGGCGTCCCGCGCCGCTCCAGGTACCCGGGGCTGGCGTACAGGTATCGTGAATAACTCCAGAGCGGAAAGCCGATCAGGTCACTGGATTGCGGATACCCGCCACGAATCGAAAAGTCCAGTTTGCTCTTGGCCGGGTCGATGGTGTCATCGGTGAAAATCCCATCGACGTTCACGTCTGGATAACGCTCACCGTACTGCGCGATCAGCCGGGGCAATACCCCGTGGCCGAGAAACTCGGGGGCGGAAAAGCGGACCCAGCCGTAGGCCTGGCCGCTGATTCCGGCCAGGTCTTCATCCGCTTCACGTTGCAGATCCAGCATTTTGTAGGCGTGGGGCAACAAGCGCTCGCCCGCCTCGGTCAAGCTCACGGCATTGGACGAGCGATTGAACAACTTGACCCCGACGCTTTCCTCCAGGGCTTGAACGGCGCGGGTCAGCGAACTTGGGGAACGCCCCAACGAGCGTGCCGCCGCGACAAAACTGCGCTTGCGAGCCACCGTCGCAAAGGCTTCAAGTTCCCCCAACATATCCAGTGCCATTCACCACCTCGTTGCACTTTTCACAACGTGGCATTGCAACACAAAAAAAGTCGTTCCGTTAACCTTCCCGCTCAATCCACACCGCTGGACCTTCACCACTCCTTCATCGTCAGGGCCTGATTTCATGATCGATATTGTCATCCTTTGCGTGTTCGCCTTTGCTGCCGGCCTGATCGATGCGGCGGTGGGTGGTGGCGGACTGATCCAGATACCTGCGCTGTTCAACGTGCTGCCCACGGCACAACCAGCGGCACTATTGGGTACCAACAAGGTCGCGGCAGCCTGCGGCACCGCATTCGCGGCCCGGTCCTTCGTGCGTAAAGTGGTGATCGACTGGGGGCTGGTGATTCCCGCTGCCTGTGCGGCCTTTGTCATGTCCTTCTTCGGCGCGGCCACCGTGTCGTCCGTCCCGCAGTCGGTGATCCGGCCGGCAGTGCTGGTGTTGATCGTGCTGATGGCGATCTACACCTTCTGGAAAAAGGACTTCGGCGCCCTGCACAAACCCATGCACATCGGCACCCGGGAGAAATTGCTGGCGATCGTCATCGGCGGTGCCATCGGCTTCTACGACGGACTGTTTGGTCCCGGCACCGGCAGCTTCCTGATCTTCCTGTTTATCCGCTGCTTCGCCTTCGACTTCCTGCATGCCTCGGCGTCGGCCAAACTGGTGAACATCGCGACCAACGTCGCGGCGCTGATTTTCTTCATTCCCACGGGTAACGTGCTCTACCTGATCGCTCTCCCCATGGCCGCATTCAACATCCTTGGCGCGCTGACCGGCACCTGGCTGGCGGTTCGTAAAGGCGTGCCCTTTGTCCGGGGCCTGTTCCTGGTGTTGCTGGTGATCCTGATCAGCAAACTGTCTTACGACCTGTTCGTGTGAACCTGAGCCGTGGTTCTGACTGTCCCCGTAGCATTCTATTCATGCGAAATCCGACAACAGTGTTTGTCCAATAGGCCGCTGTCTGGGAAAGGGATAAACATCTAGCATCGTTTCTACCCGGTGAGCACATTGAATAAACATCAACTAGCTCACGAGGTAAAAACGATGCAGGTCAACCCCTTGAGCGATACGGTGAATATGATGAACATGATGAATATGTCAAAAGTTGCGATCTTCCTTGCCCTTGGCAGTTTAGGCGCACAAGCATTTGCAGACGAGAGCCATTCAACAGTCGCCACCCGTCAGACACCGGTAGAAAGTTACACTTACGCAACCAAGCTCGACATTAAAAAAGTCATTGCAATGACAGACGCTGCGGACCAGTGCGGGCCGGTTCCTGTTCAAATGACCTATGAAGACTCTCACGGTCAACAGCACGTCCTTCAGTATCAAGTCATGGGAACGGGTTGTTCAAACGGTTGAGCACTGTGCGGACGATGGAGGGTCGACACTCCATACCTGCCGCGCTAGCGAGCTCGAAAGCTGTTGTTTTTTCTGGCCGAGCGAACGATTTCTTCATCGGATGCGAGCAAACTCGGAATGTAATCTTTAAGAAATTCCACCCATGTCTTTATTTTTGCATCCACGAACTTTCGTGATGGATAAATGGCAAACAAGTTGAACTCTTCAAAATGATACTCCGGCAGTACGCGCACTAACGTGCCGGCCCTGAGTCCGTCGACTGCCGAGGCAATCGGCTGAATACCAATCCCCATCCCATTCGTTATGGCAACCGTCATGGCGTCAGCCGTGTTGACGTGAAACGGCGACAATGGAACGTTGACGGTCTCCACGCCTTCGGGCCCCTCAAATACCCAGTTTTCAACCGGCATTACCGTATTCACAATTCTCAAACAATCATGTTCGCCAAGTGATCTCGTGGAATCGGGAATCCCGCGTTTCTTCAGGTACGCGGGCGATGCACAGAGAATGCTGTAAGTGATGCCGAGCCGTTGAGCGACAAACCCTGAATCGGGTAGATCCCGCGCTAAAACAATCGAGATGTCATAGCCCTCCTCCAGCAAGTCAGGTAGTCGATTGGTCAGTGTCAAATCAAACATTACCAAGGGATAAATCTCTCTATACCTGGCAATGGCTTTGATCACGTAATGATTGCCGACGGCTCCCATCGCGTGAATTTTGAGCCTGCCAACAGGCATGACCTGCGCGGTACCCGCTTCCTCTTCAGCCTCACGTACCTCCTCAAGAATTTTCTCGCAGCGCTGCAAATAACGCGCACCTGCTTCGGTCAACGCCAGGCGTCGGGTGGTGCGGTTAATCAGGCGTGTTTGAAGCCTGGCCTCCAGACTGGAAACCGCTTTGGAAACGTTAGTTGTGGTGGTGTCCAACAGCTCAGCCGCCGCCGTAAAGCTGCCGCTCTGAGCGACAGCCACGAAAAAGCGCATGGTCTGGAAAACGTCCATCGTCACCACCTCCGCAGATCAGTAAAAAAATCAGCATGCTCTCCAGGCATGTCTCGCGTGAAGAACTATTCAAAGAGGCGGCCTTGTAGAAGACCGCCCCCTTGTCGCACGTTACTTCTTGCCCGGAATAAATCCGGGCACACCGGTTTCCACCACCGAGTTGAATCGTACGCGGGTCGTAATATCTTCCTTGATTTCAAGCATGGCCCTGTGAGGCAGGGTAGAAATCGCAAAGTTTTCCTGGATATGGCTCAACGTTGCAGACGTGGTCAGGAAAGCCACGCCACGTTGTACGGACCAGGCCAACGCAACTTGAGCCGGAGTCTGTTGCAAGCGCCGGGCGACGCCTGTGATCACCGCGTCTTCCAGTACGTTCGGCTGCATGCCATGCCCCAGTGGTGCAAAGGCAAGGACGATAATTCCATGCTGCCGACAAAACTCGAGCAGTTCCCATTCAGGCAGATAAGGATGCGATTCAACCTGCACGACGGCAGGTTTTATCCGGGCCACTGCCACAATTTCTTGCAATGCGTGCAGTGTAATGTCGGATAACCCGATGGACTTGCACCGCCCCTCATCAACCAAGCGCTCAAGTGCTCGCCAAGTCTCGATTAATGTCACGCCGGAGTCGTAAACGATTCTCCCCTGCTCGTCTCTTGGTTCCTGGTCTTCGCCCGGTTGAAAGGCGAAGGGTGTGTGGACGAGGTAGCAATCGATGTAACCCACTTGAAGCCGTCGGCAGCTGGCTTCAAAAGCCGGCAGAACCCGCTCGGGGCGATGGTTGGTGTTCCACAGCTTTGTGGTAATAAACAGGTCTTCGCGCCGGACCTTACCAGTATCCAGGAATTCCTTTATGGCTACTCCGACCTTGTCTTCGTTTCGATAGCGCTCTGCACAATCGAAATGGCGAAAGCCTGTTTCCAGCGCGTGCTTGACGGCTTGTGTTGTCACGCTCAGATCCCGGAACAGCGTGCCAAATCCAACCGCTGGCATCGCACCCGATCCGTGGACAATAGGGAACTTTGTATCGCGAAGTTCATCGTGAAACGCTTCGTATGACATGTCTTTACTCCGATGTCTGGGGCTACAGCCGCAATGGCGATAGTGGTCTCTGGTAAAACGCAGCTGCTATTGATAAACAGTTTTCGGCGCTTCGCGGCTGGCAACGCGTTGCTCGGACACACCCACCGAATTACCGCCGAGTGCCACATACAAGCGCACCGTGTCGAGATACTGCGCCGTCTTCACTCTGATTTGACCCAGTAACGCGTGCTCATAGGCACGTTCCGCTTCCAGCACCTGGAGAATGCTGTTCTCGCCTTGCGCGTAGGCTTGCTGGTTCAACCGAAAACTGGTTTCGGCCGCGCGTAATGCGTCCTCCTGCGCAAGGTTTTCCTCCGAGTCATGGTTGATTGCCTGCAGCGTGTCTGCGACCTGGCCAAAGGATTGAATGAGCGTTTGCTGGTAGCCAGCGAGTGTCGCCTTGTAGCCGTCGACGGCTGCCTGACGTTCAGCCTTGAGCGTGCCGCCATCGAAGATCGGCCCCGCCAGTCCCGCAGCAAGACTCCAGAGTGCCGCGCCGCCATTACCCGAAGCGGCCTGGGCAAGAGACGCGGACAGCGTTACATGAGGGTAGAGATTGGCTATCGCGACCCCGACGGCGGCGCTGGCCATGTGCAGTTCAGCTTCTGCTTGCAGTACATCCGGCCGGTCGTGGGCCATTTCCGAGGGCAAGCTGACTGGTACGCTAGATGGCAAGGCAAACTCAGCGAGGTTGAAGTCGGGAGCGGTCCAGTCTCCCGGGCCTTTTCCCGTCAGGACCGACAGCGCATGCCGTGCCGAATCACGCTGTTGAGCGAGGGGCGGCAACAGCGTGCGGTCCTGAGCGAGCCGCGTCTCGGCCAGCGAAACGTCGATCTGCGTGGTGGTGCCATTGGTGTGCGCCATGCGCACGAGCTCGAGGTTCTTCGCGTCATTGGCGAGCAATTTCTCGACGGCTTCCATCTGCGCGTTTGCCGAAGCAACCAACAACGCCTGGCTCGCAACATCGCCGGTCAGGGTCAGGTACGCCGCTTCGTAGCGATGTTTCTGCAGACTCGTAAACGCTTCCTTCTGCTCGACCAGCCGCTTGGTACCGCCAAAAGCGTCAAGGTCGAAGCCAACCCGTGGCCCAATCGAGTAGAAATTGGAGACGGTTGGCTCGGGCCCGTTGTGGGTCCGTTGGCGGCCAGCCTGGGCGCCAAAATCGACCTGCGGATACAGTGCACCCTCAGCCGCGGCAACAGAGGATGCCGCTTGGCGGATCGTTGCATCTGCCGCCACGAGCTCAAGATTGCCGTCGATTGCCCGACGTACAACCTTGTCGAGCTTGGGCGAATGGAAGGCAGACCACCAGTCACCGCTGACCTTCTTGCCCAGCTCAATGTGCTGTTCAGCAACCTTGTTGCCGCCCTCGCCGAGACGCTGCTCGGCCTGTTGATCATAGTGCTGCGACAGGGTCTGCGCGGGCTCTTTATAGTCAGGGCCGACGGTACAGGCGGACAGAAACATAAGCGCCGACACCGCACCGACCGTCATTGGGAACTGCTGTCTGTTGAGTACGAACGTATTGGATTTCATTGGGCAGACTCCACGAAAACTAGTTGGTCGGAACGGGTTTGCGAAGAAAGACAACCAGCGGGCTCACCACCAGCATCGCCAGCATCAAAATCTTGAACTGGCCGATAACCGCGATAAAAGCCGCCTGGCCGGTGATCATTTCGTTAAGCCCCCCGAGTGCTTGCAAGGACGTCGACGCCGTCATGGAATGTGCCGCGGCGCGATAAGGCGTCAGATGGCTTGCCAGCGCCACGTGCATCGTTTGCGTGTTGTTGAAGAAAAACACTTGCACGATGGCAACGCCGAGGGTGCTTCCGTAGACACGGGCCAGATTGAAAAAACCGGTACCTTCCGGGCGGAACCTGGGATCGAGGGTGCTGAAAGCCACCTTACTGATCGCTGGCATCAGGACACCGAGGCCGATGCCCTGGAGTGCACCGGCCACCGCCACGGGCCACCAGTCCATCAACGGCGAATAGCCGAGCATCAGCCAGTTGGCATACGCCACCAGTGCAACACCCGCGGCAACGAAGAGTCGCGAGTCGATCCGAGCAGGCACCCGGCCCATCAGCAGAAATGCACCTACCAGCCCTACCCCTCGCGGTATCGTCAGGTAACCGGTCGTGTCAGGTGGGTATCCGAGAATTTCATCCAGCATCGGCGATGTCAGGGCCATCGTCGGCAACAGCACAAAACCGAGTGCGAAAAAGATGATCGTCGACAGCACGAAATTGCGGTCTTTGAACAAATTCTTGTTGAGGAAATGCACCTTCGCAGTCAGCACATGAACAACGAACAGGTAGAGCCCCAGAGCACCTGCCAGCGCCTCCAGCCAGATCTCGGGCGAAGCAAACCAGTCCAGACGCTCTCCGCGGTCGAGCAGCATTTGCAACCCGATCATTCCCAGCGTGAAGGTGCCGACGCCGAAGAAGTCGAAAGGCAGACTTTTCTCGGCCTTTTTCTCGGCCAGCAACAACGTCACCACCACGAAGATAAACGCCGTTAGCGGAAGGCTGATGGAGAACATCGAGCGCCAGTCGTAATGCTCGCAGACCCAACCACCGATACTCGGGCCGCTGACGATGCCCAAGAGCACAATGGCCGTGAACATCGAGCCGAATTTCGCGCGCCGCGCAGGTGGCAGTGTCTCCATTGCAATGGCCATCGAAAGCGGTGCCAGCAGGCCACTCGCGGCGCCTTGAATGATGCGCGCACCGACGAACTCCAGCGGGGTCGTTGCCTGCATGGCGAGCAACAAGCCAAGGACGAACAAGGCTATCGCGGCTTGATACACAACCCTCAGGCCGTAGCGTCCGGCGAGCCACTGCGCAATCGGCAGGGTAATGGCGCTCGCCGCGAGGTATGAAGTGAATACCCAGCCAGCCTCGTCATCGGTCATCGATATGGCGCCCTGAATAAACCTCAGTGCCGCATTCGGCAAAGGCAGGTTCGCAGACTGCATATAGGTCGCGAGCAATACCGCGAACCTGAGCGTGCGCGAACCCTCTCCCGCCGGGTTTTCAGCAAGAGTGGCGTTCATCGGTCGGTACCTGCCGTCAACAGAGCCTTGAGTGGGTACCACCAGGGCGTGCGATACCCGGTGTCGACTTTGACCGTGGCGCTGGTACCCGAGAAAAGCGGCAGAGCAGGATCCACTTCATCGAGTTCGAGTCGGACCGGTACCCGCTGGACAACCTTGACCCAGTTGCCGGTCGCATTTTCCGGTGGCAGCAGTGCGAAGTCCGACCCGGCACCCGGACTCATACTGGTCACGTGGGCCTTGAATACGTGATCAGGGTACGTATCGACACTGATGGTCGCTTCCTGGCCCCGACGCATATGCGTCACTTCCGTTTCGCGGAAGTTGGCCTCCACCCAGATCTGACGATCGGACAGCAAAGCAAAGGCCGGCGCACCGCTGTTGACGTAGTTGCCCACCTGCAAATCGTCGACCTTGGCCACGATGCCATCCTCCGGCGCATACACCGTCGCGTACGAGAGATAAAGCTGCGCTTCGTCGAGCTGAGCCTTGGCCTCGCGAACCATCGGGTGTTTATCGGCTTCGATGTCCGGATTGCCGTTCAAGGCAACGACCGTGCTGGCGATCTGCTGTTCGATCGACGCTATTCGTTGCCGGGCAACTTTAAGGTCGGTGTCGGCACGTTCGTAAATGGCGCGCGAGACGAACTCGGTGGCGACCAGGGCTTTCTTGCGGGCAAATTCCCGCTGGTCGAAATCCGCCGACTCTTTGGCCGATTGCAGTTCTGCCTGCTGCTGGCGGTAGCTTGCCTTGAGCCCATCGATGCGAAGCCGAGCGACGCTCAGCTGCGCTTCTGCACGGTTAATGGCGATCTGGAACGGCTCAGGGTTGATCCGAAACAGCACCTGGCCCTTGCGAACAGGTTGATTGTCCTCGACCGCGATTTCGACGACTTGTCCGGAAACGCGAGCGTTGATCGACGCCTTCGCTACTCGGGCATAAGCGTTATCGGTCGAAACGTAGGGCTCGCCCGTCACATAGTGTGAGTACCCAACCGCTGCGACGAGAGCCGGAACACCCACCATAAGGAGTGGTCGCAACTTCTCTTTAAACGGTTTCTTGATGGGCCTGTCGGCCTGGTTCGGCCCTGGGTGCTCGAAGGTTTGCGAAGCTGGAATGTCGAACTGTCTGGTCATGATCGAATACACCTTTAACCGGGAAATCGGGCTAACACCGGCAACGATCGCCTGCGGCCCTGAAGTCAATAATTGCTGTGAGAAAGCAAGCTCATGCACGGTCAGGAGGATCGCTCTGCCGCACCTGTTTCATCGCCGCAACACCCAGTTCGAGCTCCGCTGCAACAAACCTGAAATTCAGGAACTTCTGGTTCCTTAATTTTGTGCGATGGTGTAAGAATATGCCGTGACTCACCTTCATTCAAGGATTTTGTACAGCATGGCACAAAATAAAACTGCAGAGGGCAAAGGCCGCGGCCGCCCTCGCGCGTATGACCCGCAGACAGCGCTGCAGCAGGCGCTTGGGGTTTTCTGGAGCACCGGATATTCCGGCGCGTCTCTGGATAGCATTGCGACGGCGGCCGGCATGAATCGCCCAAGCCTCTATGCGGCATTCGGTGACAAGCACGCGCTCTATATCAAAGCGCTTGAGCAGTATTGGGAATTTGCCGCGGCGGCCATGCATGAGGCGCTGACGGACAACACGCTGACGCTGGAGCAGGCGTTGATGCGTTTCTATGAGGGGCAGTTGTCGATCTACTTCTCGGGCGAAGGCCAACCGCGCGGCTGTTTCGCGATTGGTACGGCGACTACCGAGGCCGTCGAGGATGCTGAAATACGCGACGTGCTTTCGGATCGGCTGAGCAGGCTCGATGCCGAACTCGAAGCGCGTCTGCGGGCAGCAATCAATTCCGGCGAGTTGAAAAGCGATGCCGACCCCGCGGCCCTTGCCGTACTCGCGTCATCCTTGCTGCACAGCATTTCGATACGTGCCCGGGCGGGCAAATCCCGCGAAGAATTAACGGAACTTGCACGCAATGCGGTCAGCGTGATCTGCGGCTAGTTAACCTCGGCAGCTGTCGGGTTTGTGAGGTTTTATCGTGGGTGAAAGACTCGAAGATATTCTTGCCGAGCAGCTTGCAGTGATTTTCTGCGGCATCAATCCGGGCATCACGGCCGCCGCCCAGGGGCATCATTTTGCGGGTCGGGGCAATCGCTTCTGGCGCACCCTCCATCTCGCCGGTTTTACCCCGGAGGAAGTACGCCCGGAACACGATCAGACGATCTTGCAATATCAGTGTGGGTTAACCGCCGTGGTCGAACGGCCAACGGCGCGGGCGGATCAGCTGTCTGCACATGAATTCATCGCTGCCGCAGCGGATTTTGAACAAAAGATCGCACGCTATGCACCACGCTTTGTGGCGTTTCTCGGCAAAGCGGCGTACAGCGCATTATCCGGTCAACGAGAAATTGCATGGGGGCTTCAGTCAAAGACCTTTGGTAATGCCTCGGTCTGGGTCCTGCCCAATCCGAGCGGGCGAAATCGCGCGTTCACGCAGGATCAACTGATCGGTGCTTACCGCCAACTCTGCCTGGCAGCAGGTTCGGATCGGTTTTCCGGTTGATCAGGGGATCACTTTACTTTTTCGTCAGACCGGGATAAATAGCGTGTTACACCCCCTACTTGATACCTGATGTAATTAATCGAGAGATGCGATGCCCCGGCATTTTGACGATGTGCAACTCGGCAGCATTGAGCTGTTCTGTTTGGCCGTCGAGCTTGAAAGTTTCACTGCTGCTGCACAGGCCGCCGGCGTGACGCCCGCCGCCGTAAGCCGGTCGGTGTCACGCCTGGAAGAGCGTCTGGCGGTGCGCTTGTTTGTCCGCACCACCCGGCAGATACGCCTGACCGAGGCAGGTCGGGTCTATTACGAGCAATGCCGGCAAGCGTTGACTCAACTGGTTGACGCGGAGCGCAAAGTGACGGGCCAACAGCAGGCGCCCTCAGGGGAATTGCGCATCAGCGCACCGACGCCCTATGCGCATTTTCGACTGTTACCGCGCCTTGCCGAGTTTCGTCGACGCTATCCACTGGTCAAGGTAGTCGTGCACGTCAGTAACCGGAACATCGATTTCGCTGAGGAAGGTTACGATCTGGCTATCCGCGGTCGAGCGCCCGATGACTCGGCGCTGATTGCGCGCACACTCGAGAATGCAGAGCTGGTGGTCGTCGCCTCTCCTGAATACCTTCGGCTACATGGCATTCCGCAGGCACTGTCGGACCTGGAATCACACGATTGCATTCAATTTGAACTGCCCAGCAGCGGAAGGAATGTGCCGTGGACTTTCATCGTCGATCAACGCTCGGTCAGCGTGAACACCTCTGGAAATACCACCTGCCTTGAGGATTATCTTGCAACGATCACGATGGCCAGACACAGCGCCGGGATCGTGCAGGCGTACCGGTTTACCGTTCAGGCGCAAATCGACAGTGGTGAATTGGTCGAGGTACTCGGGGAGTTTGGTGGCGCCACCCGCCCCTTCATGTTGCTGTATCCCCATGCCCGCTATCTACCGATGAAAGTCAGAGCGTTGATTGATTTCTTGACGGACCCGGAGTCAGTTCATTGATTGCCAGGTCAGATGCTCCTTCTCTGGGGACTGAACACATGCCGATTCGGAAGGCTGCCGCTTCCCCCCAATGCCTGTCAGTTAAGCGCAAACCTGTGGGAGCGAGCCTGCTCGCGATAGCGGTGGTTCAGTCAACATTGATGTTGAATGTTATGCCGTCATCGCGAGCAGGCTCGCTCCCACAGGTTTACGCTTAACTGACTGGCATTAGCCGCTTACCCCTTCTAATTCGGGTCCAGCAATCCTCCGCTCCAGTTGCGCGACACCCGGGTTCCGGTGAATTTCGCCACCACCATGCCCTGTTGCACAAGGCGATCCCGATAACGTGTCACCATCCGCCCCGCTTGCTCGGCAAACAGCAACACTTCGGAAGATGGATCACCCGGACGCCCCAGAATCCGCGCAAACCGCTGCCCTTCTTCGACGAAATCGCCCAGCTCCTTTTCAAAGATCAGCACCCCGGGCTGCGGCGCGAGAATGGTCTCCATGTGGCTCATCTCTATCGCCTCGACAGGCCAATCGCCTGGCGACAGCGGCTCATCGATCACCCCGCACGCGCACAGCCAGGCGTATAGCCCCGCAGCATCCTGCTCGGCAAACCGGTCGCTGACATCGCCCTGCCCACGCAACTCCAGGGTCGCCGCCAAGTGCTGGTCCGTAACGCCATCGCGCCGCCAGGGCGCAATGATGGTTTCCTCGAAGGAGCCATCGCCACCGTCATCCCAGATGATCGCCACCGCCATCTTCATCGCCGCCGCCAGTTCACGGCCACGTGGCCAGAAACTGCGATGAACGTAGAGGTATGGTATTGCCTCGTCATCGGTGTGCAGATCGAGCATCAAGTCCGCCGTGGCCGCCAGTTGTACCAGGCTTTTTTGCCAGGCCTGGACAGCGGTCGAAGGCCGGGCCATCGCTGTCGACTGGTCGAATGAACGGTTGAAATTATGGCCGGTGGCGTCGTGAAACCGACCGAGTATTCGCCCTTGGCGAAACTGCCCGATGCCCAGGGGATTGGCCTGTGGCACCACGGTCACACTGCCCTTGAGGCGGCCCTCGGCCTCGGCGATCTGGAGTCGCTGCATCAACAGATGCAGGACCAGCATCCCAGCGATTTCATCGGCGTGCACCCCCGCCTGCAGGTGTACCTTCGGTCCGTCGCCATTGCCCTCGAATCGCCACACGCCGACCCGTACCGCGTCGCCGTTATTGTTCCGAACCGCGAACGAAATGTCCTGCGCCATACGTGTGTCCTCCGGTCATGACCGTTAAAACCCGATTACTCAATCCGTAGCAGCTGCCGAAGGCTGCGTTCGGCGGCGTAGCCGTCGCAAATTCGGCATCCACGGATTATTGGAAGACCGCATTGCGTGATTTTACGACCGCTTCGCGGCCGAACGCAGCCTTCGGCAGCTGCTACGGGGGTATGCGTCGCCCCGGAATCTCTTGACTGAGTGGCATTACGCCAACGGCCTCGCTATCTTGGGCTGCGGGATAAAGGGGTTGCGTCACGGAGCATTCGGCGCCGACGACGTCCTGTGCCGGGTGACGGCCAACGATCATCGCCAGGGTGCCGCTGACCGCGATCAGCCCGGCACCGATCATCAGCGACTCATCCATCAGCGTGCCCCAGACCAGGTTCGACAGCAGGAACGCCCAGACCAACCCGGTGTACTCGAACGGCGCCAGCAAAATCGCCGTGGCCCGCTGGAAACTGGCGAACAGCAGGAACTGTCCGATACCGCCCACCAACCCGGCACCCAGCATCCCCAGCCAGGCCGAAGTCGGCGACGGAGTGTGGGTCCAAGGCAACGCCAGCATCATGCAAATGACAAACACCCCATTGGTGATCAGCATCTGTTCCAGCACTGACGTCTGGTCATCCACCTGCCGCAACTGGATGTAGGTGAAGGCCCAGCACATCGCTGCCAACAGCGTCAGCACGATCGGCAAGGGCTCGGTCATATTGCTGGGGCGACAGGCAATCATCACGCCGACAAAGCCGATGATCAGGGTGAACCACTGCCAGCCGCTGGCACGCTCCTTGAGGATGACGACCGCCAGCACCGTGACCATGATCGGTGCCGAAAAATACAGCGTGGTCATCTCTGCCAGGGTCAGGTCCCGGGCTGCCGTGTAATACAGCAGCCAGGCAACAAGCGACAGCAACCCGCGCACCACCAGCAAGCGCCGGCTCGGTGAACGCCAGGCGCGCTGAATCAGCCGCAAGCGTCCTGCCAGCAGGCAGGCGACCACCACCACGAGGCTGCGCCAGAACAGGATACTGACCACCGAATAGTCGGCCACCAACCACTTGATGCTCGCATCCTGCAACGCCAGAAATGCGTAACCCAAGGTGCACAGGCCGATGCCCTGCAACGACCGGTCAACCCGTGGCGCGCTCATTACACCGCCCTGCGCAGCGGCGTCCCGCGCCGCTCGGCAAAGGCGAACAGCGCCTCGATCAGGAACGTCAGGCAGACATACACCCCGGCCACCAGCAGCAACGGTTGATAGACTTGCAGGGTCTGGGCACGAACCACGTTGGCGGCGCCCAGCAGATCGATGACCGCGATGGTCGAGGCCAGTGCCGTGGACTTCAGCAACATCACGGTCTCCCCGGCCAATGTCGGCAACAGCAACCGCATGGCCCGCGGTAAGCGCACCCGCAGCAGGGACTGGCGCGGGGTCATGCCAAACGCCGAGGCGGCTTCCATTTCACCCTTTGGCACCGCCAGCAGGCCACCGCGAATCACTTCGCCCACATAGGCCCCCACCGACAGCACCAGGGCGAACACGATGTACCAGTAGCCGTCACGCAGATAAGGCCAGAGAAAACTGCCACGGATCAGCGGAAACTGCGCAAACAGACTGCCAAGCCCGTAATAGAAGATGTAGATCTGGATCAGCAACGGTGTCCCGCGAAATACGCTGGTGTAGAACAGGCTGGCCTTGGCGATGACTTTATTCTTCGAGATCCGGGCCAGCGCCACCAGCACCGCGAGCAAAAAACCGAACGCACTGGCAAACAACAGCAGGGTGATGCTCGTTTGCAGCCCTCGGCCCAACAGCGCCGCATATTCAACTATCCACGCTGGAATCATTTCATTCACTCAGCCAAGGGCATCCAGCGACGCGTGCGTCGCTCAAGCCGTCCCGACAGGTAGTTGGACACCAACGTCACCACGTAGTACATCGCCGCGGCCGTGAGGTAGAACAACAGGTAATGACGCGTCGAACCCGCCCCTTGCTTGGCGGTGTACAACAGCTCGTTGGTGCCGACTACGCTGATCAATGCGCTGTCCTTGATCAGGTTGATCCACAGGTTGGCCATCCCGGCCATCGCATAAGGCGCCATGATCGGCAGCGTGACGCGCCGGAACAGTCCGAACCCGCTCTGGCCGAACGCCCTCGCCGCCTCGATCTGACCAAAGGGAATCGCCTGGATCGCCGCCCGAAAAATCTCCGAGGCATAGGCGCCTTGCACCAGGCCCAGCACCAGAATTGCCGCCAGAGGGCCGCTGACATCCATCGCGCCGTACCCCATCCGGGCCATCAGCGAATTGAGGAGCATGGAGCCGACGTAGTACAGCAACAGGATCAGCAACAATTCCGGGACGGCCCGGAACAACGTGGTGTAGCCACGCATCAGTGCCGCAATCGGTTTGGGCGCGTTCAACTTGAGACAGGCCACCACCAGGCCAATGAACAGCCCGACCACAAAGGCCCCGGCCGATATTTGCAGGGTCATCCAGAGCCCCTTCAACAGCGCACTGCCCCATCCTTGTTCGCTGAAATCGATCAACTCGAACATTGCTGGCATTTCAACTCTCCGGTTAGCAGGCGTGAGGACACCGCTGGACCTTGTGGGAGCGAGCCCGCTCGCGATGGCGGTGGTTCAGTCACCATAGATGTTGACTGTTGTGCCCTCATCGCGAGCAGGCTCGCTCCCACAGGATCTGTGTTCAGATCAGAACGCGGGCTTCACGCTGGTCCCGAAGTAGCTTTGGGAGAGGTCGTCATAGTCCTTGCTTGCCAGCAGGGTCTTGATCGCCTTATCGAGATTGGCCTTGAGCTCGGTGTCATCCTTGCGCAGACCGGCGCCCACGCCTTTGCCGAAGATCGGGTCATAAGGCACCGTGCCCAGGTAGGCCAGGTCCTTGGCATCCGGCGTCTTGACGAATGCCGCCATGGCCGTGCCGTCCGCCATCATCAGGTCGACGCGACCGGCAATCAGGTCGGCGTTGGCCGAGTCCTGGGTGTCGTAATACTTCACGTCGGCAATTTTCTCGTAGTAAGCCTTCAGGTAACTGGCGCTCACTGTCGAGTTCTGCACCGCGATGATCTTGCCCTTGAGGTCATCCGGGTACTTGTTCACCGCAGTGCCCTTGGGCCCGACAAGCGCAATCGCCGAGTCGTAGTAGGCCTTGCTGAACGCGATCTGTTTTTCGCGCTCTTCGGTCACCGACATGGACGAGAAAATCACGTCGATCTTCTTCGCCAGCAGCGACGGAATGATCCCGTCCCACGCCACTTCCTTGATCTCGCACTCGGCTTTCATTTCGCTGCACAACTTGTGGATCAGGTCGACTTCAAAGCCTTTCCATTCACCGTTGGCCTGCTTCTCGGTGTACGGCGGATACGGTTCGGCGGCGACCGCGAACCTGATCGGCTGGGCCTGTGCCGCGCTCATGCCGGCCAGCATTACGCAGGCCACGCCGGTCAACCAGTTTGCCAAACGTCGATTTCCCATGATTGTTCCCCGTTTTTTTTATGTTATTAGCGAGTCTGATGAGCGTTGACGAACTGCCGGCAACGTTCGCTGCGTGGGTGTACGAACACTTCGTCCGGCGAACCGGCTTCCTCGATCAACCCTTGATGCAAGTAGGCGACTTTGGAAGAAACATCGCGTGCGAAGGCCATCTCATGGGTTACCAGAATCATGGTCCGGCCTTCTTCGGCGAGAGAGCGGATCACCCGCAGCACTTCGCCGACCAGTTCCGGGTCGAGTGCCGAGGTGGGTTCATCGAACAGCATGACCTTGGGCCGCATGGCCAGGGCCCGGGCGATGGCCACCCGTTGTTGCTGTCCCCCGGAGAGAAACGCCGGGTACTCGTTGCGCTTGGCCGCAAGCCCGACGCGTTCAAGCAAGGCTTCGGCCCGTTCAGTGGCCTCCGCACGGCTTTCACGCAGGACCTGAGTCGGCGCTTCGATGAGGTTTTCCAGCACCGTGCGATGGGGCCAGAGGTTGAAGTTCTGGAACACCATGCCCAGGCTCGAACGGATCCGTACCAGCTGTTTGGCGTCGGACACCAACGGCGCGCCGGGACGGTCGAAGTTCAACTGAATGCTTTCGCCGTCCACCAGAATGCGACCCTGGTCAGGCACTTCGAGCATGTTGATGCAGCGCAGCAAAGTACTTTTTCCCGAGCCGCTGGCGCCGATCAGGGAGATTACATCGCCTTCGCGGGCCGTCAGGGAGACGCCTTTGAGGACTTCGATATTGCCGAAGCGTTTGTGCAGGCCATCAACCTCGATCATGGTCTTGGCCGCGACCGGCTCAGTGGCCGCTTGGCTGGTCACACGAGTGATCGCCGGTCGCGGCGCTTCGCCTTTCAACACCCGGACAAAATCGCGAATACGCTGGCAGGCCTGGGCCAGTCGTTCTTCACCGAGCGTGAACGAGAGCCGCACAAAGCCTTGTGCCGGTTCGCCGAAAGCAGCCGCATCGAGGACCGATACCCGCGCCTCGCGCAACAGACGCCAGGCGAACTCCAGAGAACTCAGGCCAGTGCCCCGCACGTCCACCAGCACGAACATGCCGGCATCGGGCGTGAGCACTGAAATACCTGGGCAATCGGACAAGCCTTTCACCACCAGATCACGACGACGGCGATAGATTTCGCGCATGCCGTGGGTCACCTCCTCGTGGGCCTGCACAGCCTTGAGCGCGGCCTCCATGACAAACCCCGGCAAGCCGTAGAGCATGCTCAGCATCAGGGTTTCGGCATGCGCCACCAGGGTTTCATCGGCGACGATCCAGCCGATCCGCCAGCCGGTCATGGCATGGGATTTCGACAGGCTGCCGATGACCACGCAACGCTCGGCCATGCCCGGCAAGGCCGCCAGACTGAGATGTTCGCGTTCGAACGCCAGGCTCTCATAGACCTCGTCCACCACGACCCACAGGTCATGGGTGATGGCGAGGTCGGCGATGGCTTGCAGCTCTTCGCGATTGAGCACCACGCCGGTGGGGTTGTTCGGATTGGAGAGGAAAATCGCCCGGGTGCGCGGGGTGATGGCCTTGGCCAGCACCGCGGCATCGAGCCGGAAACCCGAATCCGCCGCGCAAGGCACCCGCACCAGCGTCGCGCCGGAGGCCTTGAGCGTCGCCTCGTAAGTCACGTACATCGGGTCGAGGGCAAGCACTTCGTCGCCGGCAGTCAGCAGGCACAGCGAGGTGATGAACAGTGCATTCTGCGCTCCCGCCACGTTGATGACGTTTGACGCTTGCAGCTCACGGCCAAACAGTTGGCTGTACCGCGCGGCGATGGCTTCGCGCAAGGCCAGGCGACCGGCGATTTCGGTGTAGTGCGTGTCGCCCTCACGCAGCGCATCAACCGCGGCATCGGTGATGAAGTCTGGCGTGGGGAAATCCGGGTCCCCGACGCTGAGGATGATGACATCCTCGCCACGGCGCTGGGCGTCGAACGCCGCATGGTGAATATCCCAGGCGGCAACGCCCTGGCCCGAGATCCGCTCAACAAAGGGTGAAAACCGCATGCCAGTGCCTCGTTCGGGAAGAAGAAACGCAAGCCCGCAACCAGCCGGGGAGAAGGTGGGACGAACATAGTCCAAGCTGAACAGTCGTTCAACAGAAAAGTCACGAGGGTTCGCGTTCAGCGTCAACAGGTCGTTTTTACGACAGTCGAGGCACTTTCCAGTATTCGAAGGACAGGCAGGAATGAGGTTTGCGATGGCGCTGCTGGTGCGTTGGGCAATGCTGCGATAGCTTGGCCCCTTTCCCAAGGAACGGCGTCAGGCATCCTGGAGTTGCTCACGCAGGAACTCGATAAACCGTTGGGTATTCGCTGACAACAGCCGTGTTTCGATCAGGCGACCGCTGAGGCCTTCGCCGCGAAGGTCACGGCTGCGCAGCCACCGGCATTCGACACGCCGGAAAAGCCAACGGAGAGAGTGTGGATGTCGGTAAAGACGCTCATCCTGAACTCGCGCAAAACCTGCCGGTTGAGGGAATACCTGGATGAACATGGGAAAATGGCAGGGGCGGCTGGATTTGAACCAACGCATGGCAGGATCAAAACCTGCTGCCTTACCGCTTGGCGACGCCCCTGTAGCTGTTGCTGAAACCCCGTAAGGGCCTCTGCAAGAACGCGCGGAAATTTATCAACTTTCGCTTCGTCTGGGAAGCCCCCAAACCACATAAATTGTTTTTAAAACAGCCACTTGCTATTGATCGAATTAAGCAACCCTCCCCTGCCCGAGCCTGAGGCAATCGTTGCAAGGAAGGGACGCTGGCTGAGTTACTTCGGTTGCGCCACGGTGCGCAAATAGGGTTTCAACGTCTTGAAGCCCTGCGGGTACTTCTTCCTGGCCTCTTCGTCGGACACCGACGTAGGAATAATGACGTCCTCGCCCGGACGCCAGTTCACCGGGGTGGCAACGGTGTGTTTGGCGTTTAATTGCAGCGAGTCGAGCAGGCGCAACACTTCATCGAAGTTGCGTCCGGCACTCATTGGGTAAATCAGCATCGCCTTGACTTTCTTGTCCGGGCCGACAATGAACACCGAGCGCACCGTGGCGTTGTCCGCGGCGGTGCGTGAGCCGCCGCTGGCATTCGGGTGAATCATGTCGTAGAGCTTCGCCACGACCAGGTTCTCGTCGCCGATCATCGGATAGTTGACCGCATGCCCCTGGGTTTCTTCGATGTCACCGAGCCAGGCCCGGTGGTCACTGACCGGGTCGACGCTGAGCCCGACTATCTTGGTGTTGCGCTTGTCGAACTCCGGCTTGAGTCTGGCCATATAACCGAGTTCAGTGGTACAGACAGGCGTGAAGTCCTTCGGATGCGAGAACAGGATCGCCCACTTGTCGCCAATCCACTGGTGGAAGTGGATCGGGCCTTCAGTACTTTCGGCAGTGAAGTCCGGTGCTTCATCGCCAATGCGAATTGCCATGTTCAATCTCCTTGCAGTGACTGATAGGGAAGCTGTCAAAACCCTGACGGCGGGCCCGACGGCGTTGGGTGCCAGCGTTGGCCTGGCAACGCGAATCAGTATAGGAGACGTATCAAGACAGCCGTGACAATCGCTTGGCCCGGCCTCGCGGTGGCGTCGTTTTCATTTGACCAGTCGCGTTTCCTTGGATGGCCTGTATCCAAAGTACGAGCTGTAGCATTTGCTGAAATGACTGGGTGAAACAAAACCGCAGGCCACCAGCACATCGACCTGGGACAGCTCGGTGTGTTGCAGCAGACGCCGCGCCTCGGTGATACGCAGTTCCATGTAATACCGCTGCGGCGTCGTGCCCAGTTGCTCCTTGAACAAGCGTTCGAGCTGTCGACGGGAACGGCCGGCATAAACCGCCAGTTGCTCCAGCTCCAGGGGCTCTTCGAGGTTGGCATCCATCAGCTTGACCACCTCGCGCAATGGCGCGCTCACACAGATGTTTTCAGCCGGTTTGATGCGCCGATAACGAGACTCTTCGAAAGCCAGAATGTCCTCGATACCCTCGACCAGGGCTTTATCGTGCAGTCCCTTGATCCAGTCCAGCGCCATATGGAACGCCCCCGCGGGACTGGAAGCGGTGAGCCGGTCTCGATCGATGACAAAGGCTTCGCTGGTGACATGCGTCGCCTTGGAGATTTCCGCGAGTGCGGGGCGATGTTCCGGGTGAATGGCGCAACGATATCCATCCAGCAAGCCGGCGCTGCCAAGGAACCAGGCGCCATTCCACAACCCCGCCAGACTCACGCCACGGTCTGCCGCTGCTCGCAACAGGCTGATCAGCTCATCAGTCGCCTTCAGTTCTGTCCTGTAGCCGCCACAAATGACCAACAGGTCCAGGTCTTGAATGGCTGAAGAATCGAAACGCGCATCCGGACGAATCACCAGGCCGAGATCACTGATGACCTCCCCGTCATTCAAGCCGAACGTTCGGGAAGCGAACAACCCGGGGCGTAGCAGATTCGCGGTAACAATCGTATCCAGCGCCTGGGTGAACGCGGGCAGCGAGAAATGCTCGAGCAGCAGAAATCCTGCCCGGGTCATTTGAGCCGTCTCGCTGGGATTCTCATTCAGATAGCGAAGGTTTTTCCCCTTCATGCCTCCGCTAAATTGGCGTCGTTCGATCAATGTTCGACCTACTCGGTTGCGTTAACCCACCGGTCATTTGGTGCGTCGGTAAAGCGCAATGCTAACCGTATAAGTTTCAACACCACCAGCACCATTATGCAACTGCTCAGGCAAGCTGAAAGCCGTGGCGAAGCGGGTCTTTATCATCGACAAAAATGGTGTTGTGTCCGGTTATCTGCGCCCAGCCACAGATACTTGGCCTGATACCGTCGAACGGTCCGACTTTTACCGCCGACTCGACTTTCCCTTCGAAGATCGTCCCTATCAAGCTTTCATTGCGAAACGTATCCCCTACTTTCAAGCGTCCCTTGCCAAACAGTTGAGCCATCCGCGCAGAAGTACCGGTGCCACCGGGTGAGCGATCAATAGCCTTGTCGCCATAAAACACCGCACCGCGACCATCGGCGGCTGCGCTGTGTTCGTCGTCGCACCAGATGACATGGTGAACGCCGCTGATTCTGCCGTTCTCGGGATGCACCGGGTTACTGACTCCCGCCAGCGCCAAGCGCAGTTTCTGGCTCAGGTTGACGATGTCTGCCGTGGTCAACCCTTGCAGGCCGGCCCAATTTTCCTGCGGCTCGACTACCGCATAGAAATTACCGCCGTAAGCGATGTCCACAACCAGCTCACCGATGCCAGGCACATCAACCACCACATCGGCGCTATGCAGATAACTGGCCACGTTGAACAGGCGAATAGAGTCAACATATTCACCGCTCATGGTGTAGTCGACATCGACTCGCCCGGCAGGTGTCTCGATGGCCAGCGTGCCAGGTTCTCGAGGGGTGATCAGGCCTTCCTCGATAACGACGGTCGACAGGCCGATGGTGCCCGCGCCGCACATCGGCAGGCAGCCACTGACTTCGATAAACAAGGCCCCAAAGTCGCAATCCTCACGAGAGGACGGATAGATGATGACGCCAGACATGATGTCGTGCCCTCTGGGCTCGAACATCAACGCGGTTCGCACCCAGTCATGATCGCGAACGAAAATATCTCGACGCTCGGCCATCGACACCGACGGCAACAGCGGCCCGCCACCTACCACTACCCGAACCGGGTTACCGCACGCATGTGAGTCAATGCAAAAAAAACTGCGTCTCATACCGAAACCCTTTCAAAGGTGGCTGCTGGGTGAATGACGCTGCAAGGCGCCACGTGACAGTCGATCCAGCAGCAGTGCCACAGCAACAATCGCCAGGCCGGCACGAAGCCCCAGTCCCATCTCCATCCTTGAGAGGCCTCGGGTCACCTCGGCTCCAAGACCGCCAGCGCCGACCAGGCCTGCCAACACCACCATCGCCAGCGACATGAGGATGCATTGGTTCAGCCCTACCAACAGCGTTGGCGCGGCCGTCGGCAGTTCGATCTTGAACAAAATATCCTTTGGCGAAGCACCGGATGCCTGCCCCAGTTCAAGAAACTCTTTTGGCAACTGTTTGAACGCCAGGGTCGTCAGCCTGAGCATCGGCGGAATGCCGTAAACGATGGTCGCGATAATCGCCGGCACCCGCCCCAGGCTGAACAGAATCACCGCGGGGATCAGGTAAACCCATGGCGGAACCGTCTGCATGATGTTGAGGATCGGCAGGAACGCTTCATCCACCCGCTTCACACGGGCAGCCAGAACCCCCAGCGGAAAGGCGATGGCTACCGATATCAACACTGCGACGGAAACCAGGGCAATCGTCTGCATCGAGGCGACCCAGAGGCCAGAGAACAAGCAAAAAGCCAACATCAGCCCCGCAAATACGGCAACTCGCCTGTTGGCGAAAAAGAACGCTCCTACGACGACGATTCCGATGAACAGATAAGGATGGGGAGCCAGCAGCACGCCCTCCACCGCGCCAAGTACCGCCTCGATCACCTGGGTGATGCCCTTGAACAGTCCGTGCAGGTTGGCGTTCAGCCAGTCAACGCCCGGTGCGAGGAACTCGCCCGGGGAAAATTGGATGTCTGTGGTAGTCATTGGCTTTCTCCCATCCGCGAGCGTGCAGCGTGCTGCGCCAACCGATCCAGAATCATGGTCAGAATGACGATGGCGATAGCCGCATTGATCGACTTGGCGATATCCAGTGTACGAACGGCTCCATAAATCGACTCACCCAGCCCGCCGGAACCGACGATGCCGGCAATGACGACCATACCGAAGGCCATCATCAAGCTCTGATTCACCCCGGCCATGATGCTGGGCTTGGCGAATGGCAGGCGAATCTTGAAAAACATCTGCCAGCCGGTGACACCGCTGGCATCTCCCAGCTCGATGAACTCCCGCGGAGTCATGCGAATCCCCAAAGAGGTCAGGCGTATGGCCGGTGGTACGGCAACGATAAAGGTCGCCAACAGCGCGGTGGCCGGGCCGTAGCCCAGCAGCGCGATGGCCGGCAACAGATAGATGTAGGGCGGCAGGGTCTGGATCAGATCCAGCACCGGATCGACAACTCGATCAACCGACGGCGCAAGGCCCGCCAGCACGCCCAATGGAATCGCGACAACCAGCGCGAGCACGGTGGCCGTCAGCACCAGGGCAAGCGTACTGACTGTCTCTGGCCACAAGCCGATCACGTTGCAAAACAGCAACGCCAGGCCTGAGAGAATGGCGAATCGAACGCCGACAACCCGCCAGCCAATCAGCGCAATGGCAATCGCGATGACGTAATACGGGGGATAGGCAATGCACCAGAGAACACTTTTGTAAGTGCCCGTCAGCAGTACATTGAGGCCGTTGAACAAGAACTCGCCGTGATCCGAGAGCCATTCCAGACTCGAGTCGACGACCGAGTCGAACTGATTGGAAAAGTCCGGGATGCTCATGTCGACTCCTCCAGAACACTGGCAGCTGATGAAGCCGCGAACTCATTCGGAATGCCTTGGACGCCACGAAGCAGATCACGCAGCGTAATGACGCCGACCACTGTTCCGTTATCGACGACAGCAAGAGCGTCGCGGTCGGACTTCATCGTCAACTCGATCAGCTCGTTGATATCAGCGTCGAGCGAGGTCTTGGCAAGCCTGGTGATGTCGCAGCCAGGGTTCGCCACTTTGTAAGGCTCGACAGGCGTCATGACCGACTGAGCTTTAACCAGATGCAATCTGGAAATACCCGCCACAAACTCCGCGACGTGGTCGTCCGCCGGATTGAGAACGATCTCCTCGGCAGTCCCCACCTGGATGATCACGCCATCCTTCATGATCGCGATGCGGTCACCGATGCGGATCGCCTCGTCCAGGTCGTGCGTGATAAACACTGCCGACTTACCCAGCTCCTTGGTCAGCTGGCGAAATTCATCCTGCAGCTGCCGGCGAATCAACGGGTCGAGCGCACTGAAGGGCTCGTCCATCAAAATCACTTCAGGATCGGCAGTGATGGCACGGGCCAGCCCCACACGTTGCTGCATACCGCCAGACAACGCGCTCGGATAATGTGAAGACCAATCGCTCAAACCGACCTTGGCCAACGCCTGCTCGGCCACTTTGAAACGCTCAGCCTTGCCCACACCTTGCACTTCCAGGCCAAACGCCGTGTTCTCCAGAACCGTGCGATTTGGCAACAAGGCGACGCTCTGAAAGACCATGCCGATATGGTGTGCCCTGACCTCTCGCAGCTGCGCAGAGGTGAGGGATGAAAGATCCTTGCCCTTTACCAAAACCTTCCCTGAGCTCGGCGTAATCAGCTTGTTGAGTAGCCTGATAAGGGTGGATTTGCCACTGCCGGACAATCCCATGATGCAAAATATCTCGCCTCGGCGAACCTGGAGACTAACGTCAGAGACACCGACCACGCAGCCGTAGTTTTGCAGTATCTGGGTCTTGGTTAGTCCCTGCTGAACGACAGCATTCATCGCCGCAGGTGCGTTCTTTCCGAAGATTTTCCAGACGGATTGGCAATCCACCAGCACTTCGTTGTTGTCTATTTTGGCCGTTGTCATTTTCGTAACCCGTGAACCAGTTTTCTGGTTTCTCTAATGAATCAAAGGGCGGCAGTGGCAAAGCGCAAACGTGAATCAGTTCTTGATATTTTCCCAACGCTTCAGCAGCTCGGCGTGGCTGTCCGTCCAGCCCTTGATCGCCTGCTCCATGGTTTTGCCATCCTTCACTTCAGCATTCATCGCAGTGATGTCGGTGATCGGCACGTATACGCTCGCCATCAACTCGCGAGCACGTGGATTGCCTTCAGCAAAGCCTTTGTGGCCGATCCAGTAGTAGCCCTGCTGTGGTGGGAATATGGCTTTTGGATCTTTGAGGAATTTAAGATCGTACTTTTTGGTCATCCAGGACGGTTCCCAGACGGTGACGACTACCGGCTCTTTACGGTCGACAGCTGATTTCAACGCTGCCGTCATCGCGGTGGTACTGCCCTCGACCAACTTGAGTTTGAGGTCATAGGCTTTAACGGCGTTGTTAGCGTCGCTCATCAAGCCAGACCCTGGCTCGATACCGATAATTTTTCCGCCGAGTTTTTCCGAGTTGGCATTCAGCTGATCAATGGAATCGATATTGACGTAGCTGGGTACTGCAAGTCCCTGGTAAAGACCAAAAGAGACGGGAGACAGTTTCTCGATCTTGTTCTTGTTTTTGTTCCAGTAATCGTTCGCTGCATAGTCCGTTTGCGACGCCAATACTTGAACATCACCCTTGGTTAACGCAGCGTACGCAATGCCCCACTCGGAAAAATCTACAACTTTCACTGTGTAGCCAGCGTCTTCAAGCACCTTCTTGGTAATACCGGTGATAGGCGTTAAGTCCTCCCACGTCATGGTACCCATGGTGATGGTTTTTTCTTCGGCGTGAACGGGCAAACTCATTACACCAGCCACAGCGACAGCGCAGATTGCCTTTAAAATCTTTTTCATGGCGTACTCCGAACGACGGTTAAAACCAGAGATTAGGCTTTTACGAAATAAAAGCCGGTTGTGTGAAACACTTCAGCCCTCTCGCCCTGCTCTCAGCGCCTGCCAACGAATGACTGAGTTGACACCCAGCTTCGTTAATATCCTGGGTGGAAGCCTGCTTGGCCCAGGCGCTTGACTGAAACTTTCCAGAATCTTTGAACGCGTGCCTGTGGCCAACTCAGCCGCCATCACGCCCGCCAGAGTGCTCTTGACCGTTCCCAAGCCATTTTCGCAGCACGCCGAATACAGATTTTCTTCGATTTCCCCAAACGCCGCGGCGCTGTTACGGCTCAAGCAGAGGCGTCCGGCCCAGCTAAATTCCAATGGAGTCGATTTCAACTCGGGAAAGCGTGCGTCCAGTGAGTGCCGTTGTTCTTCGGCAATCTCGGCAACCCGTTTGAGGGTCACTTGAATACTGGGGTCATAGGTGAACTTTGTACGGATAACAATGCGCGAAAGCCCATTTGAAGTAATCTTGCGAACCGTCGCGCCCATCGGATCCGCGGGCAACAACGCCCATCGAGCCTGACCAGTCGCAGCCCGTTCAAACTCATCATGACTATAAGCAGCGGTCATCGAAGCGTACGTAAACACGTGCAACAGTCGGCCCTGAAAATGGCCGAAGTCTTCAACATGGCCATTGACCGCAAGAATCACCTTGGGCGCATTAACCACGCCCCGATGAGACCTCGCCTTCCAACTATTTCCCGACCGGGACAGTTCAATAATCGGCGAGCGTTCATATAGGCTGGTGTTCTTATCCAACCCGAATGCAAAATCCCTAATATATTGAGCAGGCTGAATCATCACCGCACCCGGCGTATAAAGCCCACCGTGGTAATAACGGGAGCCAGTAATATTCCGCATCTGCACAGCGTCCAGCATCTCAAACTGTTCACCGATGCCTTTTAACGACTTCGCATAGTTCTCATTGAGCTTCATCCCCCGCTCTGTTGCCGCCGCGTTGATCTTTCCGGACGGATCAAACGTCTCGGCAGACATGCCGTACTCGCGTGCGGCTTCAGCTGCAAAAGCGATCGCAAAACGGTTCTGGGTGATTTCCAGTGCCGTTGCCGACTCACCGGCAACCGAATATTCCCCGGATGAAAGACTGTGCGGCACGTCGATCATGAAACCAGAGTTTCTGCCTGCCGGGCCCTTCGCGACTTCATGGGCATCAACGATTGCGATGCTATCGCCTGGATGCAACTGGGCCAGCCTGCGAGCGGCGGACAGACCTGCAAAGCCCGCACCGATAATCAGCCAGTCTGCCGACACACTCCCATCAAGCATGCGGACAGGAGCAGTGCGTGTAGAAATCGCCTCCCAACCTGAAACCCCGGTGTCTACCGGTAGGCGCTTGATGGTATGGGTGCTCATTTTTCGGTCTCTTCATCCGACCGACCAGAAACATCGATCCAGATGGTTTTGATTTCGGTGTACTGATCGTGAGCAAAAATCGATTTGTCCCGACCGCCGAACCCTGATTCCTTGTAGCCGCCGAAAGGCGTGGAAGCATCGCCCTCACCAAAGCAGTTCACGGTGACGATGCCGGCGCGAATTTCCCGCGACAACCTGATGGCCCGGCGCAGACTGCCGGTATAAACAGAAGCGGCCAGGCCATAGACGGTGTCATTGGCCAAGGCAATCGCTTCGGAGATCGAGCTGAAGGTGGTGACCGAAAGTACCGGGCCGAAAATCTCTTCCTGGAACAGCCGGTTGTCCCGACCTACACCGTCAATCACCGTTGGCTCTACGAAGGCACCGTCTTTGGTCGCGCCGCCGTACACAACGTCGAGTTTTCCAGCGGTGGCGTGCTCAAGGTACGACTTCACTTTCGCGAAATGCTCAGGGCTGACCAGCGAACCTACGCGGTTTTGCGGATCCAGCGGATCGCCCATTTTCCATTCGCGGATGTAGGCGCCCATGCGTTGCAGCAGCTCATCTTTCACCGATTCGTGGACGATCAGGCGTGAGGTGGCGGAGCAGTTTTCGCCCATGTTCCAGAACGCACCGTTAACCACATGCTCGGCAACACGGTCCAGGTCTTCTGCATCGTCCATTACCACGGCCGGATTTTTCCCGCCGCATTCGAGGACGATGCGTTTCAGATTCGAATCGGCTGCGTAATGCAGGAAACGACGACCGGTAACAGTAGAGCCAGTGAAGCTCACCATGTCGACATCGTTATGCAAGCCAATCGGCTCTCCGACTTCCTTGCCTGTACCGGTAACGATATTGAGCACGCCTGCGGGCACACCGGCTTCGAACGCGAGCTGCGCAACACGCAACGTCGTCAGCGAGGTCTGTTCGGCGGGTTTGACGATCACCGAGCATCCCGCGGCGAGCGCCGGGCCGATCTTCCAGGCCAACATCAACAGGGGGAAGTTCCACGGCAATACGCAGCCCACCACACCAATCGGCTCGCGGACCACCATGGTCAGTGCGTCACTGCCCACCGGGGCGGTGTTGTCATAAATCTTGTCGATCAACTCCGCGTGCCAGCGCAGCGTGTGAATGGTGTCTGGCACATCGACCAACTGGCATTCACTGACAGGCTTGCCGCTATCGAGGCTCTCCAGGACTGCCAATTCGTGCTGATGGCTTTCAAGCAGATTCGCGAACTTCAGGAGAACGGCTTTGCGCTCCCTGGGAGAAATCGATCTCCAGCGCCCATCCTCAAATGCCGCTTTTGCACTACTAACCGCTGCGTCGACATCCTCGGACGAACACGCCGCGACGTCGGTCAAAAACTCACCCGTCGCCGGATTGGTGGTGGCGAACGTCTTGCCAGAAAGGGCAGGTTTGAACGCGCCATCGATGAACGCATTGGAAGGAAACGAAATACCTTTAGCGATGGCGGCGTATTCGGCCTTGCTCAGAAGATCACCCATGGCTGGCTCCCGAAGTGACGTTGGCAACGTTGCGTTTCACATCGTTGATGATTGCTTCAAGGCTTTTCTTCTCTTCTGAATCAAGCGGCTGAAGCGGTAGGCGCACGTCCCCTACTTTCAGCCCAGCCAACTCGCAACCAAACTTGATCGACTGCACGAACTTGCCGCCGTCCAAAGCATTCATCAGAGGCATCATCGCCGACATGATCTGACGGCCTTTGTCGAAGTTCTTTTCAATGACGCAGGCTTCGTAAAGCGCCACGTGCTCTTTCGGCAAGAAGTTGGAACCGGCACACACCCAACTTCTGGCACCCCAGGCAAAAAACTCCAGTGCTTGATCATCCCAGCCGCATGACAGTGCGATGTTGGGAAACTTACGTGCGAGGAGATGCACCTGCCCCATATCGCCGGAGCTTTCCTTGATGGCAATGACGTTTTTCGATTGGCTCACACGGGTGAAGTATTCCTCGTCCATCGAAACGCACATGCGACCCGGGTAGTTGTAAAGCATGATCGGCAGGTCGGCAGCGCGATCAATGGTCAATGCATGTATCGCGTTTTCCTCGGAGGTCGGCAGCGCGTACGGCGGACTGGTGACAAGAATGGCGTCCGCCTTGATCGCTTTGGCATCCTGCGCATACTGCACTGCATCTTCAGTGCGAATGGCCCCGGTGCTAACGATCAGTTGCACCCGAGTGCCGATCACATCTTTCGCATAAGCGGCAAGTTCAGTGCGCTCTTCCGAAGTCTGCGCATAATATTCGCCGGTCGATCCGCCGATAATAATGCCGTGTACTTTCGCTTCGATCAGCGACTCCAATACTTCGGAGTACACGTTCCAGTCGATCTCCCCATCAGGATTATAAGGAGTCACCGCGGGGGTATAGATGCCTTCAAATTTCAAGATGATTTCTCCGAAGATGAGTGACGTGGAAGGTCAATGAGTGCATCCGCCTTGATGCCTTGGGGCGCGATAAAAATCTCCATGTTTTCCCGGGACAGTTCCCAATGTTCAAACACGAGATCAACAACAGCTTCTTCATCGCGACGTTCAATAGCCTCGATAAAAGAATCATGGTGCCCTGCAGACAGTTCGAGACGCTCTTCCATGTCCTCATTTCGAGGTCGGAAAAATGTATTACCGATGCGGGAGTGATCAATCAGCAACCTTTCCAGACTGGGCTGGAGATACTGGTTACCGGCCATTTCGCCCATGATTGCGTGAAAGCGATTGTTCTCGACGACCATTGCCAGCGCATCTCTTGAGGTGGTGGCAATGCGGAACCGGTGCTGCGTGTCTTTCAAATCGATCAGTTGGCGTGGCTTGAAGTTTTGAACCGCCAGGCGGCCAATGGCTGCGTACATCATCGGTGCAACCAGGAAGAAATTGCGCAGTGTCGAGTGATTCATCGGAATAACCCGAGCGCCCCGGTTTTCTCGAATATCGACATAACCTTCACCGGCCAAACGACGAAAAACTTCTCGGACGGGCGTTCGGGACAAGCCATAACGTTCGCTGAGAATGACTTCATCCAGCGCTTCGTCAGGGTCCAGTTCCATCGTCAAGATTTGACGTTTCAGGTCTTCGTAGAGACAAGTTTTGCCGTTTTTCACAAACGACCTCCAAAGGTAGTTTCACTGTCAGGCGCGGCTGACTGATGAGTCGAGACTCGCACGGGTTTTGGGGATGGTCAATAGATTGTATTTCTTGTGTATACATAAGAAACACATGAAAAACACAGACTGTTTTTGAGTTTTTTTCTTTAAATTCATCCAGTTAGTTATTTGTTTAAAAAACGACGTAGTCGCTCACAGGAAAGTTTTCCGTCGTTTTTGGAATGTTTTTTCCTAGATCATTCCCTGATAAAGCTTATTCCCAAGCGCACTTATATATCGGGACGGTTGGCCCGGTACGACACGCCAGGAAGTGTTTGCGACATGCTGTCGAGGCAAGGGTGAGGCGCTACTGAAACTGAACATGGTCAAGCCGCTTCACAAGCGCTGAGTCATGTCCGTTCTCAGCCTCATCTATGCTTAATCCCACATCGCTGGAGCGGTCGAATACGAGCTTCGTTGCGTGAGCGCGAGGAGCAAAGGCAGGGAGATGAGGCAGCTATCTGAAAAGAGAATCGAATAATGAAAATGCTAATGATGGTCGAGTGCCCGAATGAACCCTTCAACGCGCTCGTCAGGGCCGGGAAGGTCGGCGAAGTCATCGGGCGAATCCTGGAAAGCATCAAACCGGAGGCTGCCTACTTTACCGAGCAGGATGGACTGCGCGGCGGGATTTTCCTGATCGACGTACAAGACTCCTCGCAGATCCCCAGCTTTGCAGAACCGTTCTTTCTCAACTTCGATGCCACCTGCAAGTTCCGTCTGGTCATGAGCCCACAAGACCTGCAAAGGGCCGGCCTGGAGGCACTCGGAAACACATGGGGCTGAGGGCGATCAGTGCGGGGTGGTTTTGTCCGCCCCACACCCTTATCGGGTCGCGACGAACCCGCTGGGCAATAGCGGTTGCCGATAGCTATGATTGGAGACCATGACAGCCTCTCTCCAGATTCGACAACCCTGCCCGCCCGGTGCCTGCGATTGCAGGCGCGAACAGTTGCTGGACATACCCAGCGCGGACTTGCGCATCCTGCACCTGACCCGCCAGGAGGAAAAGCGCCTGCTCGACCGGCTGGAGAATCTGCAGAGCCTGGCCGATCTCGAGCACATGCAGCGGCGGATGTACGAGCAATTAGGCATTCGCGTGCACATCACCCCCAGCGTGCACGAAGTGCGAAGCATGCGCGGCATCGGTATTCAGCTTCTGGAGCTGCCGGGGCTGTGCCGCAAGACCCGCCAGTCGATTCCGGCCGCCATTCGTCGCGGTCTGGAAAAACACCCCGAGATTGCCTACGAGCTGCTTAACGCTCACGACCTGTTGCGCGATGCCTGAGGCGCCGCCCGCCGTCTCTTGCAAAGACGCGGCGGGCGACAAGCGGTTATCGATAACGTCTCAATGGCGCAGCAATTTGCGCAGCGGCACGCCGTCCTTGAGCACGGGAGACTTGATGACGATGTAACTGAAGTACTTGGAGATGCCGATGTTCTTGTCCAGCAGGCTTTCGATCACTTCCTGATAGTGCTGAATGCTGCGGGTCATGAAGCGCACCAGATAATCGTAGCCACCGCTGATCAGATGGCATTCGAGCACCTCATCCACCAGGCGGATATTGGACTCGAACTTGGCGAAGTCTTCGCGCTTGTGATCGCTCAGGGTGATCTCGGTGAACACAGTGACCGAGTCGGTGATCTTGGCCAGGTTCAAATGCGCCTTGTAACTCGAGATGTACCCGGCCGACTCCAGTCGCTTGACCCGTTGCAGGCATGGACTGGCTGACAGCCCCACGGCATCGGCCAGGCTGACGTTGGTCATGCGCCCGTCTTTTTGCAACTCAACCAAGATGCTGATGTCGATCCGGTCCAGTTTCACTAAACCTTCCATTGCGTACCTCTTGATTGCCGTTTGTAGGACAATCTTCTAGCAAAATCAGCGCCGTAAAGACAGCTGATGCTGAGCCACCAGGTCAGCCATGCTGTTGATGCAGTAATCCGCCGCACACGACGTTGCAGGTTTTGCCCGCCCGCGACAAATCAGGCACACATCGCTGGTCGCCTGCCGACCGGCAGAAGGTCGGGTCACTTGCAGGATCTCCCGAACCTCAAGCCCATTGGCCTGTAACCAGTCCCGATCCAGCAAGGGATCACTGGCCAGTGAAATAAAGTCGTCGGGCATGACTCCCAAACGCTCACAGAGCAGCCCTCGATCTTCGGCATCCCGATCGCCCTGCACCAGCAAACGATAGAACTTGCGCAGGTACAACATCGCGCCGGGCGCATCCTCGAACAGCGACCAACTGGCCACCGAACGGGCAAAACTCATGCCCTCCTCCCAACTGGCTCGCAGCCCCCAGCGCTCGGCCAACTGGCGATGGGCGAAACACAGCAAGCCACTGAAGCCCAGTTCACCGAAACGCGGGTAGAGCGCACGCACCACCTCGCTGTATTCGGCCAATACCTGCTCCTTGTCCGGGCGACCGCCAAGGCCGTCTAGCAGCGGTTGCAGCGCCGTCCAGACTCCCGAATCGCGATCGACCAGGACTTCATCGCAATCGATGAGCAACGCTCGATAATCAGTCAGCCCCATGGTACGCCAAGCCTCCAATAATGCACTCCGTCACCCCATGCTCCATAAATGCTCACGGGCGATACCTCGCGGTACCGCCCGAAGCAGGCATGAACTCAGTTCAAGACGCGTGCCAATGCTGCTTCAAGAATCTGCAGCGCCTCGTCGATCTGATCCTCTGTTGTCACCAGCGGCGCAAGGAAGCGCAGCACGTTGCGGTAAACGCCGCATTTGATCACCAGCAGCCCCCCCGCTCGGGCTTCGTCGATCAGCCGCTGATTCAGGTCCGCATCCGGGGTACGCGCGTCGTCATCCTTGATCAGTTCGATCGCCAGCATGAACCCGCTGCCGCGCACGTCGCCGATTTGCCGGTGACGGGCCTGCAAGCGCAGCAACCCCTGACGCAAACGCTCGCCCAGCGCGTCGCCACGCGCCAGCAGCTGTTCTTGCTCGTAGGCTTCAATCACCGCCAGCGCTGCGGCGCATGACAGCGCGTTACCGCCGTAAGTACCACCCAGGCCACCAGGCAATGGCGCGTCCATGATCCCGGCCTTGCCGACCACACCGGACAACGGTAGACCACCGGCAAGACTCTTGGCGACGGTCACCAGGTCCGGCTGGATGCCGGCGTGCTGGAAGCCGAACCACTTGCCGGTACGGCCAAAACCGGTCTGGATTTCATCGAGAATCAGCACAATCCCGTGTTTTTCAGTGAGGGCACGTAGCGCCTGAAGGAACTCCACCGGTGCCGAGAGGAAACCGCCGTCGCCCTGGACCGGTTCAATGATGATTGCCGCGACCCGCTCAGGGGCGACCTGGGTGGCCAGCAACTCGTCCAGCGCCTTGAGGGCCATCTCACTGCTGACGCCGCGATAGGCATTCGGATACGGCGTGTGGAACACCTCCGGCGCGAACGGCCCGAAGTTCTGCTTGTACGGCTGGCTCATGCCGGTCAGCGTGGTGCCGAGCAAGGTGCGACCGTGAAACCCGCCACGAAACGCAATCACTGCCGAGCGGTTGGTGTGAGCGCGGGCGATCTTCACCGCGTTCTCCACGGCCTCGGCGCCAGAGGTAAAGAACGCCGCTTTATACGCCTCGTTGCCGCCGATCATTTCGCACAGGCGCTGGGCCAGATCAAGATAAGGCTTATAGGCCACCACCTGAAAACACGCGTGGGAGACCTTTTGCAACTGGGCCTGCACCGCGGCGACCACCTTGGGGTGGTTATGGCCGATGTTCAGCACACCAATGCCGCCGACAAAATCCAGGTAGCGCTTGCCGTCCACGTCCCACAATTCGGCACCTTGGGCGCGATCGATCACCAACGGGTGAGCGGTAACCAGGCCACGTGGCACGAATTGATCGCGCTGACGGAGCAAATGAGGGGTTTCGTCGACTTTGCTGTTCATGGCATTTCCCATCGTGAGTCCGGCAACCGGGAGGTGGTTGCGATGGTGTTCAGATTAAGGCTTGCGCAAAACGAACTACGCCGAACTTGCGCCCTGAGAAATTCGGATCGACTGTTTTCACCCCGCCAAACGGCAGATTCCTTCAGCCCGCCGAATCTGCCGGGGCATGCCTGATAGAAACAGGTGCAACGCGTTTAACCCGGCCCTTTCGACAGATCCTGCGCTGGCGTTGCGCGATGATGGACAGCCTCGTCCCCCTTCAGGAAATGCCCATGGCCCTGCTTTATAAAGCTGACCCGGTACGCGGCGAACAGTGGAAAGCGCTGTTCGCCGAGCATGCCCCGGATATCGAATGGCGCGCCTGGCCGGACATCGGCGACCCCAAGGACATTCAGTACCTCGCCGCCTGGCAGGCACCGGATGATCTCGAGGCGCTGCTGCCCAACCTGCGCGTGTTGTTTGCGTTGTCCGCCGGGGTCGATCAACTGGATTTGAGTCGCTTGCCGACAAGCTTGCCGGTGGTGCGCCTGTTGGACCCGGGCATCACTCGCGGCATGTGCGAATACGCCTGTTTTGCGGTGCTCAGCCTGCACCGCGACATGCTGCGCTATCGCCAGCAACAAATGGCCCGCTGCTGGCAGGCTCACTTGCTGCAACCGGCGGCCAAGCGTCGGGTTGGCGTCATGGGCCTCGGCACCCAGGCCCGGCAGATTCTGGCGACCTTGCAGCCCCTGGGGTTTGCGTTGTCCGGCTGGGCGCGCAGTGCCCATCAAGTCCCGGGCGTCGCTTGCTATGCCGGCAACGAGCAACTGCCAGCGTTCCTGAGCCAGTGCGACATTTTGCTGTGCGTACTGCCGCTGACCGAACAGACCCACGGCATCCTCGACCGCACGCTGTTCCAGCAACTGCCCCGTGGCGCGGCGCTGATCAACATGGGCCGTGGCGGGCATCTGGTGGAAAGTGATTTGCTCGAGGCGCTGGACTGCGGGCAACTGAGTGGCGCGGTACTCGATGTGCTACAGGAAGAACCGGCACCGGTGGATCATCCGTTTTGGGATCACCCGCAGATTCTGCTGACCCCGCACATTGCGGCGATGACCCAGCCGGAAAGTGCGTTTGGGGTGTTGCTGGAGAATATTCGGCGGTTTGAGCGGGGGGAGAAAATGGTGGGTGAAGTGGATCGAGCCCAAGGTTACTGACTAAAACACAGACCAAATGTGGGAGCGAGCCTGCTCGCGATAGCGGACTGTCAGTCAACATCACTGCTGAATGTCAGGCCCTCATCGCGAGCAGGCTCGCTCCCACAGTAGTTCGGTGGGTGACTTAGAGTCTGTCAGCAATCGCCTTCCCGACATCCTGAGTCGAGCCCTTGCCGCCCAGATCCGGCGTGATCGGCCCCTCGGCAATCACCCGCTCGATTGCCTGCAAAATCCCGTCATGGGCCGCGCGATAACGCTCATCACCGTTACCGAGGAAATCGAGCATCAACGCCCCGGACCAGATCATCGCAATCGGGTTGGCGATGTTTTGCCCATAGATATCCGGCGCCGAGCCATGCACCGGTTCGAACAGCGACGGAAAGCGCCGCTCCGGGTCGAGATTCGCTGACGGCGCAATGCCGATGGTGCCAGCACACGCCGGCCCGAGGTCGGAGAGAATGTCGCCGAACAGGTTCGACGCCACCACCACATCAAAGCGGTCCGGTTGTAACACGAAACGCGCGCACAGAATGTCGATGTGCTGTTTGTCCCAGGTGATCTCCGGGTACTGCGCGGCCATCAACGCAGTGCGCTCGTCCCAGTACGGCATGCTGATGGAAATCCCGTTGGACTTGGTCGCCGCCGTCAGGCGTTTGCGCGGCCGAGTCTGGGCCAGCTCGAAGGCGAACTTGAGAATCCGGTCGACGCCACGCCGGGTGAACACCGACTCTTGCAGCACGAACTCATGCTCGGTGCCTTCGAACATCTTGCCGCCGACCGAGGAATATTCACCTTCGGTGTTCTCGCGAATCACCACGAAATCGATGTCCCCCGGCTTGCGTCCGGCCAGTGGGCACGGCACGCCGGGGAATAACCGCACCGGGCGGATATTCACGTACTGGTCGAAATCCCGACGGAATTTCAGCAGCGAACCCCACAGCGAAATGTGATCCGGCACCTTGTCCGGCCAGCCCACGGCGCCGAAGTAAATCGCGTCAAAACCCTTGAGCTGTTCGAACCAGTCGTCGGGCATCATCTGCCCGTGCTCCAGGTAGTAATCGCAGTGCGCCCAGTCGAGCACCTCGATGCTCAACGCCAGCTGCCATTTCTTCGCCGCCTGCTCCAGGACTCGCAGCCCTTCGGGCAGGACTTCCTTGCCGATGCCATCGCCGGCAATCGCGGCGATTCTGAATGTCTTGCTCATCAATCGTGGCTCCCCGTGTCTGTGAGTTACAGCCCGCCAATGTGGAAGGCTTTGACTTCAAGGTATTCATCCAGGCCGTACTTGCTGCCTTCACGGCCCAGGCCCGACTGCTTGATGCCGCCGAACGGCGCGACTTCCATGGAAATGATCCCGGTGTTGAGGCCGACCATGCCGAACTCCAGCGCTTCGCCGAAACGCCACGAGCGGCGCAGGTCCTGAGTGAAATAGTAGGCGCCCAGTCCATAAGGCGTGGCATTGGCCAGCGCGAGTGCTTCGGCCTCCTCGGTAAAGCGCATCAACGGCGCCACCGGGCCGAAGGTTTCTTCGTTGGCCAGCAGCATGCCGGCGTGGGCATCACCGAGTACCGTTGGCTGGACAAACTGACTGTCGCCCTCGGGAATACCGCCGCAGAGCAAGCGCGCGCCCTGGCTCAGGGCATCGTCGATATGCCGGGCGACTTTGCTCACCGCCGCCGAATTGATCAGTGGGCCGATAGTGACATCGGCGTCGAGGCCGTTGCCGACCTTGAGCTTGCCCACCTCCTCCACCAGCCGCTGGGCGAAGCGCTCGTAGATGCCGTCCTGCACCAGGATGCGGTTGGCGCAGACGCAGGTCTGCCCGGCGTTGCGAAACTTGCTGAGCATGATGCCCGCCACCGCCTGCTCCAGGTCAGCATCGTCGAACACAATGAACGGCGCGTTACCGCCCAGCTCCAGGCTCAAGCGCTTGATGTGTTCGGCACTCTGGCGCATCAGCAAGCGGCCGACCGCCGTCGAACCGGTGAAGGAAATCTTCCGTACGCTCGGGTTGCCGGTCAGCTCTTCGCCGATGCCGGCGGGCATTCCGGTCAGCACGTTGAACACCCCGGCCGGGATGCCGACGCGCTCGGCCAGCACCGCCAGGGCCAGCGCCGACAACGGCGTCAGGTCCGAGGGTTTGACGATGATCGGACAACCCGCCGCCAAGGCCGGTGCGCACTTGCGGGTGATCATCGCGTTGGGGAAGTTCCACGGGGTGATGGCCGCACAGACACCCACCGGCTGCTTGAGGGTCAGCAGTCGGCGGTCGCCGCTGGGGGCCGGTATGGTTTCGCCGTAGACCCGGCGGGCCTCTTCGGCAAACCATTTGACGAAACCGGCGCCGTAGCGAATTTCGCCTTTGGCTTCGTTGAGCGGTTTGCCCTGCTCGCAAGTCATGATCAACGCGAGGTCATCGAGGTTGTCGATCATCGCCTGATACCAGCGCTCCAGCAGCGCCGCACGTTCGGCCGCTGGGCGTGCGCGCCAGGCTGGCCAGGCTTTTTCGGCGGCGTCGATGGCGCGGCGGGTTTCCGTGCCTTGCATCGCCGGTACGCGGGCGAGGAACTGGCCGTTGGCCGGGTCGATGACGTCCAGCGTCGCGGCGTTGTCGGCGCCGATCCACTGCCCGTCAATGTAGGCGAGTTCTGCCAAAAGGCTTGGGTCTTTCAAACGATTCTTGAGCATGGTCGAGGTCCTGATCCGAGACACTTGCCAGTCTAGGGAGGTGCCACGAATGAGGATGCTGAAAGCGCCTTGAGGGCAGCGTCGGATGCTGAAAATTGCGGTGGGACGGCAGGCTCTACCGAGGGGGATATGGTCCTTCAGACAAACACAAAACCCTGTGGGAGCGAGCTTGCTCGCGATGGCGGCGTGTCAACTGACATCAATACCGGCTGGACGGACGCCATCGCGAGCAAGCTCGCTCCCACATTTGATCTCTTTTGACACGGAACCTTTTACAACTTCAGGGAACCGAGCAACCCCTCAAGAAACCGCTCCCCGGCCTCCATCTGGCTGATCTCGATAAACTCGTCCGGCTTGTGCGCCTGTTCGATCGAGCCCGGTCCGCAGACCACCACCGGCACATCCAGGCGCTGCTTGAACAACCCGCCTTCGGTGCCGAACGAGACTTTGGCGGTGCCGGTATCCGGCGCGGCGAAGTTCTTCAGAAAGCGCACTGCTTCGACACTCGGATGGGTATCGAGACCTGGATAAACATTGAGGGTTTCGATCTCGATGTCCGCCACGCTGGAGAGCTTTTTGGCCTCGCGCACGATCACTTCCGCACGCTCTTGCATCTGCGCGAGGAACTGATCCAGATCGTCTGCCGGCAGGTTGCGCACTTCGAAGTCGAGGGTGCAGAGGTTCGGCACGATGTTCAGCGCCTTGCCGCCGACAATCTGTCCGACATGCACCGTGCTGTAAGGCACGTCGTAGTCCGCATCCTGAGCGCCCTGCTCTTGCAATTGCTGTTGGCTTTGACGCAGTGCCGCAATGAAATCGCAGGCCACGTGGATCGCATTGACCGAGCGCGGTGCCAGCGATGAGTGCGCCTCCAGGCCCCGACAGTACGTGCGGTAAGACCCCTTGCCCTTGTGCCCGAGCACAAACTGCATGTTGGTCGGTTCACCGATCAGACACAGGAATGGCCGTACCGGTGCCAGGTGCAACACGTCGAGCAAACGCCGCACGCCAACGCAGCCGGTCTCTTCATCATGGGACAGCGCCAGTTGCAGTGGCCGGCTCAACGAATGGTCGGCGGCGTCGAGCATGGCATCGATGGCCAGGGCGATAAAGCCCTTCATGTCGCAGCTGCCGCGCCCGTAAATCCGCCCCTCCTGCACCGTCGCCTGAAACGCCGGAACGGTCCAGGCCTGGCCCGCTGCCGGAACCACGTCGGTGTGCCCGGACAGCAGAATCCCCGGCAACTCCTTAGGGCCGGTGCTGGCAAACAGGTTGGCCTTCTTGCCGGTGGAGTCCTTGACGATCAGCGACTCGATGCCCTTGCTCAGCAACAAGTCGCGCACGTACTCGATCAAGGCCATATTCGACTCCGAAGACACGGTATCGAAGGCCATCAGGCGTTTGAGAATATCCAGTACACGGGGTTTCATGAGGCCTTGCTCCGTTGCTCGGCTGAAAGGGCGAACCGGCGAATGGAGAACGGCTCAATCGAAGTGCGGGTGCTGCCGGTGCTGATCAGTTCAGCCATCACGTCACCGACGCCCGGGCCAAGCTGAAAGCCGTGACCGCAGAAGCCGAACGCGTAGAACAACCCGTCGACCGTACCGCTGCGGCCCATCACCGGCAGGGAATCGGGCATGTAACCTTCGATGCCGCTCCAGACGCGGATGATGTTCAGGTTGCCGACACCCGGCAGCAGGCGCCGCATCTGCTGGATCTGGTTGAGGATGCTGCGCGGTTCGACCTGGGCCCGACGGTTCAGCATGTCCGGCTTGCTGCGGTAGCCACCGCCGATGACGATGTTGCCGCGCGGGATCTGCCGGAAGTAAATCACTTCCTCGGGAATTTTCGTGTACACGCCGATCACCGTTGGCAAGGCGTACGGCACCGGCTCGGTCACGGCCATTTGCGGGCCGTGAGTGTCCAGCGGCACCGGTTCGCCGAACTGCGCCGACAGCTTCTGGCCCCAGGCACCGGCGGTAATCAGCAACTGTTCGGCGCTGAACTGGCGACCATCGGTGGTGGTGACGGTGAACTCGCCGCCAACCTTTTGCACTTCGGCGACTTCGGTCTGCTCTTCGATCCGTGCACCAAGGCGCCGTGCGGCGCGGGCAAACGCCGGGGCTGCCAGACGCGGGTTGGCGTGGCCGTCGTGGGGCGCGTAGGAACCGCCCTTCACATCCGGTCCAAGAAACGGAAAACGCTGGTGCAGTTCGGCGCCGCGATAGATTTTCAGGTCCAGTTGCTCAGCCTCGGGGGCGGCGGCGTAGGCCTCCAGTTCGGCGATTTCATCTTCGCGGTAGCACACGCGCATGTGCCCGCTGGCGATGAATTCGAGGTCGTCGTCGATCAGCTCCGGCAGGCGTTTCCACAACGCCCAGGAGCGGTTGGCCAATTCCAGCTGCCCGAGGAATCGCCCCTGGCGTCGGACGTTGCCGAAGTTCACGCCGCTGGCGTACTGACCGATCTGGTCGCGCTCCAGCAAGATCACCGACTGCCCGCGCTGGCGCAGGAAAAACGCCGTCGCCGAGCCCATCAGGCCGCCCCCGACAATCACCACATCGGCTTTCTGTAGCGTCATGGCGACACCTCCTCGGTGAGCATCGAAAGCGGTTTGACCGGCGCCTGACCACGCTGGCGACCGACCAGTTGCACGTTGACGCCGGCCGCAGCGGCAATCACCTCGGCCCCCGCCTGGGAGCAATAACGGCCCTGGCAGCGGCCCATGCCGACCCGGCTGAACGCCTTGGCCCGATTGACTTCACAGGCGCCCTTTTCGCTGACGGTGCGCCGCAATTCGCCGGCGCTGATCATCTCGCAGCGGCAGACAATGGCCGAGTCGGGCAAGGCCTTGGCTTGTTCGGCAGGCCAGGGAAACGCCTGGGCCAGGCCGAGACGAAACTGGTCCATCAGCGCCAGGGCGCGGCGTTGTTCGTCGCGTAATCCGGCGTCCACCGGCTGGTGCAGATCCTCCAGCAGCGCCATCGCCACCAGGCGCCCGGCGTGCTCGGCGGCATCCGCACCACGAATTTTCGAGCCATCGCCGGCGGCATACACGCCATTCACCGAGGTCCGGCCTTCTTCATCGGTGGCCAGCCACCATTGACTGGACGCCTCATCGAAGCGCAAACGGCAACCGGCCAGATCCGCCAGTTGGGTTTCCGGGCGCAGGTGATAACCCAGCGCCACGGCATCGCATTCCACCGTCAACGTCTTGCCTTCGGCGGTCCGCACCCGCACACCACTGACACCGCGCTGGGCATCGCCCAGCACTTGCAGCGGAGAAATCCCCAGGTGCACCGGGATCTTTGCCCGGTACAGCTGCGCCAACAGTTTCATCCCGGTGAACAGCACTCCGGGGCGCGCCAGCAGCTTCGGCAAGGCGCCAATGCGCTTGCCCAGTGGCGAAGTGTCGAGCACCGCCGCCACGTTGGCACCGGCCTTGAGGTATTGACTGGCGACCAGGTACAGCAACGGCCCGCTGCCCATGAACACCACGCGATGACCAATCGACACCGCTTGGGATTTGAGCGCGATCTGCGCGCCGCCGAGGCTGTAGGTGCCCGCCAGTTGCCAGCCTTCGATCGGCATCAAGCGGTCGGTGGCGCCGGTGCAGAGGATCAGCGCGTCGTAATCAACCGTCGAGTGTTTGCCCTGGCTGACGCAGCACAGTTGCCCCGGCGTCAGGTTCCACACCAGCGTGTCCGGGCGGTAGTCGATCAACCCGCGCAAGCGATCGAAGCTTTGATGCAGGTCTTTGGCCTTGGCCGCTTCGGTGCCGTAGAGCGTGGTGTAATCGCGGGTAAAACCTTCTGGTTGGCGGCGGTAGATCTGCCCGCCATCGCGACGATTTTCATCGATCAGGATCGGTTTGCAGCCCGCCGCCAGCAAGGTTTCGGCGCAGCGAATACCGGCTGGCCCGGCGCCGACGATAACGACTCGATGAGTGCTCAGCCGTGCAGTGGCCATATCGCCTCCGGTTGTGTAGTGACGATATCCAGCCCATCACGGACTTCGTTGGAACAGGCACGCAGCCGTTCGCCGCTGCGGGTCCAGACCCAGCAATCCTGACAGGCGCCCATCAGGCAAAAACCGGCCCGCCGGCCCGAGTCGAACTCCGACTGACGCAGCGCCGAACCCTGGGTTAGCAACGCGACCATCAGCGTGTCGCCCTGCAACGCCTCGATGGGTGTGCCGTCCACCGTCAATTTGACGGTCGGCCGGCCCTGCTCGGCCAGCCTCACAAAACGCCCCTTCATGCATAGGCTCCCTGAATCATGCTGTTCAAATCCTGCTGGGTTTTCAGCAGCTCGGCACTGTCGTGGTGACAAAGGATTTCACTGCCGCCGACAAGCGTCCGGCGGTTCGGCGCGGTGCGATTGCACAGGCCATCGACCCGCACCGGGCAACGATTGAGAAACGTGCACAACTCCGGCACGTTAGCCTTGGCACCGATCGGCGGCAGCGTGCCGCAGGTGGTGCCGCAGTTCTCCAGCCAGCCCTGACGCAGTTCCGGCACCGAATGAATCAACAGGTCGGTGTACGGATGGAAAGGCGCCTGGGCAAACGACTGCCGACTGCCCTCCTGAACCTTGTAGCCGCTGTACATCACCACGATGTCGTCGCACAGCGCGCGCACGGTGGAGATGTCGTGGCTGATGAACAGATACGACACCCCCAGCTCCTGACGCAGGTCGCGCAGCAGTTCAAGAATCGCCGCGCCGACCACCGTATCCAGCGCCGAGGTCACTTCGTCGCAGAGGATCAGGTCCGGCTTGGCCGCCAGTGCCCGGGCCAGGTTGACCCGTTGCTTTTGCCCGCCGGAGAGTTCATTCGGCCGACGCTCGGCCAGGCTCCGCGGCAAGCGCACCAGGTCCAGCAGTTCGCCGATACGCTCGCGCAATGCGGCGCCCTTGAGGCCGAAATACATCTTCAGCGGCCGGCTCAGAATGGTGCTGATGCTGTGCATCGGGTTGAGCGCGGTGTCGGCGTTCTGGAAGACCATTTGAATGCGCCGGAACTGTTCGTCGGTACGCTCGGACAGGCTGCCGCCCAGTGGCTGACCATCAAAGGTCAGGCCACCCAACGCCGGCGTCAGCAACCCGGCCACCACCCGCGCCAGGGTCGACTTGCCGGAACCCGATTCACCGATCACGCCGATGGCCTGGCCCCTGCGCACCGTGAGGTCGATGTCTTCCAGCACGCGAATCGACGGCATGCCTTGGGTGTTTTTGTTACCGTAGCCAGCGGTCAAACCTTTGATGGTCAGCAGCGGCTGATCTTCGGCCACACCGCAGGGTGGACGGATCGTCGTATCCGGGCGCGCCGCCGCCAGCAGGCTACGGGTGTATTCATGGGCCGGGCCTTTGAGCAAGGGCGCGGTGGCGCTCTGTTCAAAGATCTGACCGCCATTCAACACGACGATCTGATCGGCCATCTGCGCCACCACGGCCAGGTCGTGGGACACGTAGACTGCTGTCGCCCCACGCTCACGCACCACTCGTTTGAAGGCGCGCAGCACGTCGATTTGAGTAGTCACGTCAAGGGCGGTGGTCGGCTCGTCGAGCACCACCAGCAGCGGATCGCTGATCAGCGCCATCGCTGCCATCACCCTTTGCAGCTGTCCGCCGGATACTTGGTGCGGGTAGCGTTGGCCGATGTGTTCAGGGTCCGGTAGCGCCAGGTCGCGGAACAGTTCGATGGCTTTGGCTTCGAGCACGGTCCGGTTGCCCAGGCCATGAATCAGCGCGCCCTCCACCACTTGGTCGATCAGTTTTTTCGCCGGGTTGAACGCCGCCGCAGCGCTTTGCGCGATATACGACACACGGTTCCCGCGCAGGCCTTGCAGTTCGCGTTCGCTCAACGCCAGCATGTCGTGTTCACCGACTTGCACCACGCCGCCGGCCAACCGGCAACCACGCCGGGCGTAACCGAGCAGCGCCAGGGCAATGGTGGTCTTGCCGGAGCCCGACTCACCGATCAGCGCCAGCACTTCGCCTTTTTCCAGGGAGAAGCTCACACCCTTGACGATTTCTACTTCGCCGCGTTCGCCACAGGCGACCACGCGCAGGTCCTGGACCCGAATCAATTCACTCATTTCAATGCCCCCCCGTACGTCGACTACGTCGGGACGACAGCCTGTCGATGAACAGATTCACGCCAATGGTCAGGGTGCCGATGGCCAGTGCCGGAATCACGATGGCCGGCGCGCCCTGATTGAGGCCGCCAATGTTTTCCCGCACCAGCGACCCGAGGTCGGCATCCGGCGGTTGCACGCCCAGGCCGAGGAAGCTCATGCCGCTGAGCAACAACACAATGAAACCGAAACGCAGCCCCAGGTCGGTCAGCACCGGGTTGAGCATGTTTGGCAGGATTTCCACACAGGCGATATAAAGCCGGCGTTCGCCACGGGTTCGGGCCACTTGCACGTACTCCAGTGCTTCGATGTTGACCGCCATGCTGCGGGCAATGCGGAACGCGCCGGGGGTGAAACTCAGCACCGCAGTGCAGATCAGCAACGTCACTGAAGAACCGAAGGCCGAGACCATGATCAGCGCCAGCATCTTGCTCGGGATCGAAATGAACGCGTCCATCAAGCGGCTGATGATTTCATCCAGCCATTTCGGCGAAACCACCGACAACAGTGCGCAGCTGGTGCCCAGACCACTGGCCAGCACGGCGGCAACCAGCGCCAGGCCGACCGTGAAACGGGCACCGACGAGGATTCGGCTGAGCATGTCGCGGCCCAGGTAATCAGTGCCGAAGGGGTACGCTGCACTCAGGCTGTCGAAGACATTATCAGAGACCACTTCACCGACCGGGTGCGGCGCCAGCCACGGGCCGAAGACCGCCACCAGCAACCAGATAAAACACATCGCTGCCCCGACCAGACCCAGCCAGGATGGCCCGTTTGACACCTTGCCAACCGACAGGTCGGGGGTCACAGGCATCGATTTCACAATGAGCTTGTTCATTGGTTTCTCAGCCTTGGATTGGAAAGAATCGCGCACAGGTCGGCAATCAGCACCAACCCCAGGTACGCCGTGCAAAACAGCATGGTGCAGGCCTGGACCAGCGCCATGTCACGGTTGGTCACCGCATCGACCATCAGGCTGGCGATGCCGGGATAGTTGAAGATCGTCTCGACGATCACCACCCCGCCTAGCAGGTAGGACAGGCTCAAGGCGATGGCATTGGCAATCGGCCCGATGGCATTGGGCAAGGCATGGCGCAGGACGATCCGCACCGGGCTCACGCCTTTGAGCCGGGCCATTTCCACATACGGGCTATCGAGTTGATCGATCACCGCCGCCCGGGTCATGCGCGCCATTTGCGCAACGATCACGCAGCAGAGCGTCATCACCGGCAAGGCGTAGGTGCGCAGAAATTGCAGCGGTGAAGTGATGTCGCTGGCATAGGACAGCGCCGACAACCAGCCCAGGTTCACCGCAAAAATCAGCACCGCCAGGGTTGCCACCAAAAACTCCGGTACAGCAACCATCGCCAGGGTGACAAAGCTGAGAAAGCTGTCGACGCGCCCGCCCCGGCCCATGGCCGAACCGATGCCCAGAATCAGCGCCACCGGCACTGACACCAGCGCCGTGGCGGCCGCCAGCATCAAGGTGTTGGGCACCCGACCGGCCATCAAGTCGCTGACCGGCATGGCGTTGGAAACAGACAGGCCCATGTCGCCGCTGAGCAGGCTCATCAACCAGTGCAGGTAACGCAACACACCGGGCTGATCGAGCCCCAGTTTCAGCCGCAGTGCCGCCACCTGTTCCGGCGTGGCGAACTGCCCGAGGGCCTGTTGTGCCGCGTCCCCCGGCAGTACCGCCGTGATGGCGAAAACCACCATGGACACGATCAACAAGGTCACGATCGCGGCGCCCATGCGCCGGCCGATCAACCACAGTGTGTTGCTATTCATCGCCCTGTTCTCCTGCAATGTTGCTACGGCACAAGCCTCGTCGGCGCATCAAGCATCCAGCCAGACCTGCTCGGCGAACATGTAGCCCATGAAGCCGCCCAACGGGTTGCTGCCATAGCCTTTGACGCGCTGGTCGACGCCGTCGATGTTGCTGATGAACACCGGGATGCCGATACCGCAGTGGTCATGCGCCAGGGTCTGCATGTCCGCGTACATCTTGCCGCGCTTGGCGTCGTCGGTTTCAGCCCGGGCGAGCATCAGCAACTGGTCGAACTGGTCGTTCTTCCAGCCCGATTCGTTCCACGGCGCGCTCGACTGGAAGAACTGCGAAAACATCACGTCGGCGTTCGGCCGCGGGTTGATGTTGCCGAAGCTCAACGGGTGCTTCATCCAGTGGTTGGACCAGTAGCCGTCGCTGGGCAGGCGATTGACGTCGAGCTTGAGCCCGGCCTGTTTCGCCGATTGCTGCAGCAGCACGGCGATGTCCACCGAACCGGTCGCCGCAGGTGATGCCACCAGCGGCATGTTGATGCTGTCCATGCCGGCCTTCTTCAGCAGGAACTTGGCTTTCTCCGGGTCATAGACGGTCTGCGGCAGGTCAGCGTTGTAGTAGCGCGAGCCGGGGGCAATCGGATGGTCGTTACCGACCACCGCAAAACCACGGAACACCGCGGATTTGATTTGCTCGCGGTCCATCAGGTACTTCATGGCCTGGGTGAATTCCGCGCTTTTGCCGGGCATCTGATCCTGACGGATGATCAAGTCAGTGTAGTTGCCCGAGGGTGCATCGACGACGCGGTGACTGGCGCTGGCCTTGATTCGCGTGGTGGAGCGCGGGTTGACCTCGTTGATCATGTGCACGTCGCCCGACAGCAGCGCGTTGACCCGCGATGGCTCGTCGGCAATGGCGATGAACTCGATCTCGTCCAGGTAAGGCAGGCCCGGTTTCCAGTAGCCGGTATTGCGCGCAGCAATCGAACGCACGCCCGGTTTGAATTCCTTGACCTTGAACGGCCCGGTACCGATGCCCTGGTTGAAGTCGGTGGTGCCTTCGGGAACGATCAGCAGGTGCGACACGGCCAGGATCGACGGCAGTTCGGCGTTCGGCGCGCTCAGGCGGATCTGTACTTCATTGGGGCCAGTGGCCTTGATCTCGGCGAACTGCTCCATCAGCGGCATGACCTTGGAACCGGTCAGCGGGTCCTTGTGTCGCGACAGCGAGAACACCACGTCGGCGGCGCTCAGGGTTTTGCCGTTGTGGAAGGTCACGTCCTTGCGCAAGGTAATGGTCCACAGCGTGGCATCGGTGTTGTCGATGCGCTCGGCCAGCTCCAGTTGCGGCACCAGGTGGCTGTCGAAACGGGTCAGGCCGTTGTAGAACATATAGTGGCGCACGTAGTCGGTGGACAGCGCACCCTTGGCCGGGTCCAGGGTATCAGCGGTGGAGCTGGACATGCCGGCGACGCGAATCCGCCCGCCCGGCTTGCCTTTGCCAGGGCTCGCGGCTTCGTCGGCGAACAGTTTGCCGGCGGCGCCGAACAGGCTGCCGGCGCCCGCTGCAGCCACCCCGGCGACACCGAGCAATTGCAACGCGTTGCGGCGCGACATGCCGCGATTGAGGCCTTCGAAGACTCTCAGGCTTTCCTGGCCGGAGATCAGTTTGGAGTCGATCTTGTTATCAGTCATATCAGTTGTACCTGTCGATAAAGAGAAGGCTCGAGTGTTCCGGTTGACCGGAACGTCCTGGAAACGCAAACGACGGTAAAGCCACAACATCAACTCAATGCAAATAGTCCTGGAACCGGTAATAAGCGCCCACCAGCGGCAGGAACCACGGCTTGCCGAAATGCCCGGGAATCGCCGGCCAGTCGAGTTCGCGCCAGGGATTGGCCTCGACCTTGCCGGCCATCACTTCGGCCATCACCTGGCCCATGTGCACCGACATCTGCACCCCATGGCCGCTGTAGCCCATGGAGTGATAAACCCCGCCGTGCTGGCCGGCACGGGGCAACCGGTCGGAGGTCATGTCCACCAGCCCGCCCCAGCAGTAATCGATCTTCACCGTGGCCAACGCCGGGAACATCTGCACCATCGCCGCACGCAGCACCTTGCCGCTCTTGGCATCGGAGACGCTGTCGGACATGGCAAACCGCGCACGGCCGCCAAACAGCAGGCGGTTGTCCGGGGTCAGGCGGAAGTAGTTACCGATCATCCGGCTGGTGACATAGGCTCGCCGACCGGGCAGCAACTGGTCGATCAGGCTCTGGGGAAGGACCTCGGTGGCGATCACGAAACTGCCCACCGGCACGATCCGCCGCCGATACCAGCCCAACCCGCCGTGCTGACAGGCGCCGGTCGCCAGCAGCACTTGCCCGGCGTGCAGCGACCCCTTGGCGGTATTGACCTGATAGCCGCCCGCCTGGGCTTTCCAGTCCGTCACGGGCGTGTCTTGATAGATCAACGCACCGTGCCGCGCCGCCGCTTCGGCCAGACCGACGCCGAAGCGCCCGACATGCATCTGCACACCGTTGCGCTGCAGCAATCCTCCGTGGAACTGGGCCGAATCGACTTCAGCGCGGATCTGTTCGGCGGTCAGCAACTCGACATCGGCATCGACCTCTCGGCGAATCAACTCGCAAGTCCGCGCCAGGCCCTCGTAGTGCATCGGCTTGGCGGCCAGCTTGAGCTTGCCGTTACGCTTGAGGTCGCAGGCGATCTGCTCCTGCTCCACCAGTGAAACCACGCTGTGCACGGCACTCTCGTAAGCCTTGTAATAGGCCCGCGCCTTGTCCGCGCCGAGGCTGGCGCTCAGGCCGGCGTAATCCTGGGCCACGCCGGTATTGCACTGACCGCCGTTGCGACCCGAGGCTTCGCCGATCACCCTGCCGGCCTCCAGCACTGCCACGCTGGCGCCCTTCAAGGCCAGCGCCCGAGCCGCCGCCAGGCCGGTGAAACCACCCCCGACGATGGCCACGTCGACCTGCCCGGGCAACGCGCCGGTCTGAGCCCCGGTGAACGCCGGTGCAGTGTCGAGCCAGTAGGATTCACTGCCCATGTCTAACCCCTTATGCTGCCGTGAAGAGTGCCTTACGGAGACGACTCAGAGACCGACCAGCGCGGCCAGCCCGCCGATGTCGGTGATCTGCCGGTACTCGTAGAAAGCGTTGGCCGGGACTTCGTGACCACGGGCGACGAAGGCCTTGTTCTTGATCTTCATGTCGTGGGCCGGCATCAGGTCGTAACGGAAGCTCGACGACACATGCAAGATGTCTTCCGGGCCGCAATTGAGGTTGTCGAGCATGTACTCGAACGCGGCCAGGCGCGGTTTGTAGGCTTGTGCCTGCTCAGCGGTAAAAACCTTGTGAAACGGTGCGCCGAGCTTATCGACGTTGGACATGATCTGGCTGTTGCTGGCGTTGGAGAAAATCACCAGCGGGATCTTGTCGGCGATTTTCGACAGGCCGGCCGGTACGTCCGGGTGCGGACCCCAGGTCGGCACGGCGTCGTAATACAGCTGACCTTCGTCACGGTATTCAATGCCCCAACGCTTGCAGGTCCGCGCCAGCGCGGTCTTGAGGATTTCGTCATACGGCCTCCAGTCACCCATGACCTGGTCCAGGCGATAGGCCGAGAAGTCCTTGACGAACTGCTCCATCTGCTCGGGCACCACGCGATCGGCGAACAGCTCGCGAGTCATCGTACCCATGTGGAAATTGGTCAGCGTACCGTAGCAGTCGAACGTAATGAATTTGGGGCGAAGAAAGCTCATTGAGTGCGGTCCTGAAGTTCGTTGAGGTCATGGCGTGACAAGCATTCGCTCCGTTCCGGGAGCCGTGATGCAACGCTGCAGCACACCGTCATTACACCACCGTGAAATCAGCAGATGGCGTTAAAAGCGACCTCTGCTCGATACAAACCACCGTTTTAGCGCCCCCCCTCAGCAGACTTTGCGGGTCGCTCCAGCCTTGGGCAAACCCCGTATTCATGCGCTCTTATGGGCCTTTATAACGCCGCAAGGCGCAAGCGCAAACGGATTGACCGCAGAACCTGCGCCAAGCAGAACGAAAACGGGCGCTTCCCTGAGGAAGCGCCCGTTTGGATGCTGATTAAAGCGTGTTGAAGATCCTGAGGTTGTATAGGACCTGTGAGAGCGAGCCTGCTCGCGATAGCGGTCTGACAGGCGACATTGATGTTGAGTGGACTGGCCTCATCGCGAGCAGGCTCGCTCCCACAGGGGTTCGTGTGTTACTGCACGATATCGATCAGCACACTCTTGAAGCGCAAATTGGCTTCGAACGCTTCACGCCCCAGGTCCTTGCCAATGCCGGAGCGTTTGTAGCCACCGGTCGGCAGGATGTAGTCGTTACTTCGTCCGTAACGATTGACCCACACCGTCCCCGCTTCCAGGCGCCGAACCAGACGCAAGGCACGGTTGATGTCGGCCGTGTGCACACCCGCCGCCAGACCGTAAGTCGCATGTGCCGCCAGGCTCAGCGCCTGCTCTTCATCATCGAACGCCTGCACTGTCAGAACCGGGCCGAAGATTTCTTCGCAGATCGCCGGGTTCTGGTGGTCCAGGCCAGTCAGCAAAGTCGGCTGGTAATAAGCACCACCAAGACCTTCGAACAGCCCGCCACCGGTCAGCACTTCGGCGCCGGCCTGACGCGAGCGCTGGACGATGCCATCGATGCGACTGGCCTGCAGCCGGGAAATGATCGGCGACAGCGTGCTCTCGGACGACCAGGTCGGGCCGGGGCGCAGCTCCTCGAAATATGCCTGCAAGTGCGCGATAAACGGTTCCATGATCGAACGCTGGATCAACAGCCGAGACCCGGACACGCACACCTGCCCGGCATTACCGGTAATGGCCATGGCCACCGTGCGAGCGGTTTTGGCGATATCCGGCACATCGGCAAAGACCAGCTGCGGGCTCTTGCCGCCGAGTTCCAGGGTGACCGGTTTCGGACCGACCAGCGCACAGGTGGACATGATGCTTGAGCCGGTCGCGGTGGAACCGGTAAAGGTCACCTTGCCCACCCGCGGATGACGGCACAAGGCATCGCCCGTGACGCGGCCATCGCCCTGAATCACGTTGAAGATCCCCGCCGGCATGCCCGCCTGCAACGCCAGCTCGGCAAAGCGCAGGCTGGAAAACGGCGTCAGCTCTGAAGGCTTGAGCACCACAGCATTACCTGCGGCCAGCGCCGGCGCGACTTTCCAGGAGGCCATGCTCAACGGGAAATTCCACGGCGCAATGGCAGCAATCACACCATAAGGTTCGGCGATCTGCATGCCCAGTCGATCGGTCTGGGTGGCGGCCACATGACCGCCATGCTTGTCCGCCAGCTCGGCAAAGAACCGAATGCCCTCGGCGACGTAGGGAATATCCCAGGCGATCACATCTTTATGGGGACGGGTCGAACCCACCGCTTCCAGCGGCGCCAGGACGGCGGCGTCAGCTTCGATCAGATCGGCCCAACGGCGCATGACCCGCGCCCGCTCCCGAGGTGGGCGGCTGGCCCAATCGCTGCGATTGAACGCCTGCCAGGCATCGTTGACCGCTTCATCCACCAGGTCGGCATCGGCGACCGGCAACTGAGCATAGACCTGGCCATCCGACGGCCGCACTACCTCAAGCCCCGGTTGAGCATCGCGGTATTGGCCGGCAATGAAATGAGCGCTGCGCACAGCGATAAGGCGAGGATCGAAGCTATCCATGGAGCTCTCCAGAAAAGGGACGGCGAGTCGTGAACTCAGGCCTCCATCGTAGAAAAAAAGCCCAAGCATTTGCTGCCGACCTTGCCGGGCAATTAAGTAGTAAGTGTGGTCTTGTGGCCCCGGGCGTGCGGAATCTGCCGAATGTTCCAGCCCCTCTTGTCAGGCCTTCGCGCAGATGGGATACAGGCACCATCGCGCCGCACAGCCGGTTGATTGCGCACACTGTCCAACGGAGACTCGCCATGTCCGCCCCGCACCCTTCTGCTTATGTCTATCGCCCGATGACGACCGCCGACCTGCCCTCGGCCCATGCCTTGTCCGTGCAATTGAAGTGGCCCCATCGCCTGGACGATTGGGCCATGGTGTTGCGCCTCAGCGACGGCGTTGTGGCACTCGATGGCGAGCGTCTGATCGGCACGGCGCTCACCTGCCCCCAAGGCGATTTCGCCACCATCGGCCTGGTGATCGTCAGCGACGACTATCAAGGCAAGGGCATCGGCCGCAAGCTGATGGAACAGGCACTTGATGCGTGCCAGTCACGCACCCCGGTACTCAACGCGACCCTGGCCGGTGCGCCGCTTTACGCGAGTCAGGGCTTTGTCGAGTTCGGGCGGATTCAGCAACACCAGGGCCCGGCGCAAGCCGTTGCACCTGTGCCGCTGGCCGACGGTGAAAGCTGTCGCCCGCTGCGTGAGGCCGATAAGGCCCGCGTGCTGGAACTGGCCAATGCGGGCACCGGGCTGAACCGGCAAACGGTGCTCAACGAGCTGTTCGATGTGGTGGAGCATTCAGCTGTCATCGAGCGCGATGGCCAAGTGCGCGCCTTCGCCCTGCTGCGTCCTTATGGCCGTGGTCGCGGCCTTGGTCCGGTGGTCGCCGAGAACATCGAACAGGCCAAACACCTGATCGCCGTATTGCTGGCCCACGTACCGGAGGCCTTCGTGCGCATCGACATTCCGGCGGACAGTGGCTTGAGCGAATGGCTGGACTCGGTAGGCCTCAAGCAGGTCGACACCGTGGCGCAAATGGTACGGGGCACACCGCCGCAAGCGGTCAATGGCGTCCGACAGTTCGCACTCGTTACCCAGGCCATTGGCTGACCCAACATCCTCCACACCCCATTTGCATGGAGCGTCACCTGCATGTCTCAACCTACTATCCTGCTGTTGGCTCGCGCTGACGGCAGCCGTGTCGCCACGCCTTTCAATGCGACATCCTTGAGCGCTGCCGACCCCTTCAGGGAACACCGTCAGGTCGCCTACACCGGACCCGATGGCATCTGCGCCGGGCTCGTGAACACCAGCGAATCACTCGATATCAATGACTTCCCGCACACCGAAGTGATCGTGGTCCACGCCGGCCACGTCGTGTTGAAATCCAAAGGCCAGACGCTGGAACTGGGGATCGGTGCCAGCGCGGTGATCGGTCGTGGGACCACGCTGCGAATCGAGGCGCAAGCTAATACGTGCTGGGCATTCTGTGCCGTCATCAGCTCCAACGCTGAGTCGACACCAGGGCTGACAGTGCTGGACCGATTAGCGATGCTCTCCCCTTCGGCCGCGCCGGAACCACAAATATTGATCGGGCCTACCCCGCAGTGCCGCTCACGCAATGCCTTCGAAGACAGCACCACCGACCTGCGCGTCGGCGTCTGGGATTCGACACCTTACGAACGCCATGGCCGGCCGCACAAACTCAACGAGCTGATGCACCTGATCGAAGGCAGCGTCACCCTGCAAGCAACCGATGGTACAAGCCTGACAGTCAACACCGGCGACACCGTGTTCGTACCGCAAGGCGCACCGTGCGCCTGGCAAAGCACCCGGTATGTCCGCAAGTTTTACGCCGTGAAATAAGCTCCATGGCACAACGCCGGCAACCGCGCCGGCACTGAACCCACCGACCGGTCGCGAGCCAACGCAGACCGGCCGACGGGGCAAGCCGCCTCGCTACAACGCGGTACTACGGCGCCTCTGGCTGATCGTAATTATCCAGCGCCCGATTCACCAACAACTCCCCCAATGAAATCATCTGCTGAATCGCCAACGCCACATGCCGGCGCGTGCCCTCCAGCTCGAACGCCAGATCGCTGGCCAGTACATTCAGCGACGCCAGGGTTTCCGAGGCGTGGGCCAGCAGGGTTTCGTTATCCAGATCGGGGATGACTGCGAAGATGTTGGAGGGACGTTTGTCGGGCAGGTTGCCCTTGTCGAACGGCGGCTTGAGGTAATGATCCAGCGCCCGCTCGGCGGCGTCGTGGAGTTTTTTTGAGTCGGTGGAAGCGTAAGGGGAAGTGCTTGGGGTTTCTGGTGGATTGGGGGTGACTTTGTGCATGGTTAAATTCCTTTTGCGGGTTGGAGCTGCCACTTTCGTTTCCAGGCGAAAGGGTGGCAGCTGTGCGCAGGCTGGAAAACCGAGGCAAAAGGAACCCGGTAGACCCGAAGGTCTCCCGCACACAGCCGCCATAACGTAGAACTGCTGGCGTAAAAAAGCGCTGCAGTATGTCATGAGGGGGGGCTGTTGTGCCCTATTGCTCCTCAGGTTTCCAGGCCCGGTCGCTGAATTGGCAGCGACACCCGGAGGTTATCCATTCACCTTCCCACCCGGCAACCTTGAAAAGTTGTCGGAAAATTCTCTTGAACACCTGATGTTTGTAGTCGTTTCCTAGGACTGAACCGATTGCTCTTGGATCGGACATCCACGCAAGCGGGTCATAGGTTCAACCGATACGTGGACTGCACCAACCCCGAAGGAAAGCAGCGGCTGGATACCAGTTTCAAATCAATGTCCTGCTCAAGGCCCCCGAATAATGGCCTTCCCGCCCCGATCAGCACAGGAACAGTGGTGATCACCATATCGGCGACTAACCCTTCGCGCAGGAATGATTGCACCAACTGCCCACCATCGACATAGACCCGACGCACGCCTTGCCTCGCCATTTCTTCCATCAAGTCTCTGGGTTTGAGGTTGGAGAAACGCAACTTGCCCGCCAGTGCCTCGGGCACCGCCGAATCGGCCAGCTGTTCAGACAACACCACGACGGGCCGGTCGTAGAACCATGTGTCGAAGGTCAGCGCCTTCTCATAGCTTCCCCGCCCCATCACGATCACATCCTTATCGGCGATGAAGGCTGAGTAGCCATGATCCTCAGCCGGATCATCGCGCTGCAACAGCCAGTCGATGTCACCATCAGGTCGGGCGATAAAACCATCCAGACTGGTGGCGATGAAAACATGTGCAGTGGCCATCAAGATCTCCTTATTGATACGACGTCAATTTATCCATGGTCATAAGCCGAATAAAAGGCTCGCCTTCGCTTGCTGTCACCGTGACTGGAGACGGGCTAATAGGAGTCCCCTTTTTCCACTCTGTTACAGGGGGCGTATGGTGTCGATTTCGGTCAGTCGTAACCGGCAGAAGTCGGCCAAGAGCTGACATTCAACGGGGGTATTTGCTAAATGGATGGCGGTCAGAAACTGCCCAGTTATGGCGAAGACACTTCCCTATACCGACCGGAAGATCACACCGTAGTACTGCATGTGCTGTTCAACCACTGTCAGCTACGCGGGCAAATCATTCTTTTACGCATTTACGAATCCGCAGAAGCTAAAAAAGATTGGTGAGGCCAGCCGGACCAAGGCTGGCCTCGTACCAAGCTTAAGCTGGTTTGAAGCAATAGGCGGCCAGTTTGTTACCGTCCAGATCACGGGCATATGCAGCATAGGCATTCGGTGCCCAGCCACGTGGCCCTGGCCAGCCTTCACACGTACCGCCAGCGGCCAATGCTGCGGCATGGAAGGCGTCAATTGCGGCACGGGTTGGCGCCTCGAAACTGACAGTGACACCATTGCCAACGCTGGCAGGTGCGCCGTTAGCCGGCTTCAGAACGAAGAAAGACGGTGCGTTCTCACCCCAGATAGAACCATTGTCTCCGAGATCTGCGATACGTTTTTGGCCAAGTTTGCCCAATACGTTGTCATAGAAACTGCGGGCTTTGTTCAGGTCGTTAGTGCCGACTGTAACGTGAGTAAAGACACTCATTTTATAGTTCTCTTTGATAGAAGCGAGGTGGGTTTGCGTTGCATTTTTGCCAGGGCAGGTTCGCCCTGGCGATTCATCGCCAGATCTGCTGACTTAGCGATCGAAATGAATGACAGTTCGGATGCTTTTGCCTGCGTGCATCAACTCGAAGGCCTGGTTAATGTCTTCCAGCGGCAGGTTATGGGTGATGAAGGTATCCAGCGGAATTTCACCGTTCTGCGCCTTCTCGACATAGCTCGCCAACTCCGTGCGGCCCTTGACTCCGCCGAAGGCCGAGCCACGCCAGACGCGCCCGGTGACCAGCTGGAATGGACGAGTGGAGATTTCCTGGCCAGCGCCGGCCACGCCGATGATGGTCGACTCGCCCCATCCCTTGTGACAGCACTCCAGCGCCGCGCGCATCAAATGCACATTGCCTACACACTCAAAGGAGTAGTCCACACCGCCATCGGTCATCTCGATAATGACGTCGTGAATGGGTTTGGATTGCTCCTTTGGGTTAACGAAATCGGTGGCACCCAACTCGCGGGCGATTTCGAACTTGGCCGGGTTGATGTCGATCACAATAATCCGACCGGCCTTCGCCATCTTGGCACCGATGATCGCCGCCAGACCAATGCCACCGAGACCGAAGATAGCGACGGTGGTCCCCTCTTCTACCTTGGCGGTATTGAGCACTGCACCGATGCCAGTGGTGACGCCGCAGCCGAGTAGGCACACCTTGTCCAGCGGGGCATCCTTGGGGATCTTCGCCAGGGAGATTTCCGGTAGAACGGTGAATTCGGAAAAGGTCGAGCAGCCCATGTAGTGGTAAATCGGCTGCCCTTGGTAGGAAAAGCGTGAAGTACCGTCCGGCATCAACCCCTTGCCCTGGGTGGCACGTACCGCCTGGCATAAGTTGGTTTTTCCCGAAGTGCAGTATTTGCACTGCCCGCATTCGGCGGTATAGAGCGGAATGACGTGGTCACCTACCGCGAGCGAAGTTACGCCCTCACCTATCGCCTCGACTATACCGCCACCTTCGTGGCCAAGAATGACAGGGAAAATCCCTTCGGGATCGGCGCCAGACAAGGTAAACGCATCGGTGTGGCAGACACCTGTCGCAACGATGCGTACCAGCACCTCACCGGCTTGCGGCGGCGCTACATCGATTTCGACAATTTGCAAAGGCTGGTTCGCCGCGAAGGCGACGGCCGCTCGTGATTTGATCATGGTCATGATTCCCGGACGCGAAGAGACGCCGCTTCTGTGTAGAAAGTAGTCAAGAGAGTGTGTTCATAGGGACGTTTTCCAGACTTCGCTGCGCTCCATCCACTCTTCGCCAAACACTTGAATGTCGTTGCTGGCCAGCGCGGTCTCGAGAACGATGGTGTTACCCACCAACTGATCCGTTGCACAGCCATAGCCTTCCTTGAGCACGACCATCATGATGTCGGTGAGGAGCATTCCGCTCTCCCAGTTCAGTCCGGCAAATTTCACCGGCTTACCCGATTCACACCATCCCGAAGCCTGGCTTGAAGCACTACCAACGAGCAAGCCAAAGGTAAGTAACGAGGCCGGCAAACTCTTCCTGTTTTTCATGATCAGACGCTCCGAATCATTATTATTTGGGGGCAGCGAACTGTTGTGTACGGCACAGGAACAAACGAGCCCATCATATTCTGCATGGACAGGTATCCGCGAAAACTGCAAGACGGTACGCCTGACTCACCATAACGGCCTTTCGCGGATAAATCGGGGTGCAGGGAACTGCTCCAGCATGAAAGGGTTAAGGCGCTATATCAGCCTTGAACCATTTCCCCGAGAGCTTCTTGACCGTCCCATCCGCCAAGGCATCGCTCAAGGCCTGGTTAAACCTGGCCCTCAAGTCTGCATCGTCCTTCCTGAACGCCAGCGCCTCACCCGGCCCCCAGATCGGCCCGCCAATCTTCGGCCCCACCATATGCACCGCTTGGTTTTCCGGATTTTGCAGCGTGGAAGAAAAGAACGTCACGTCATCAAAGGCAAAATCAATGCGCCCGGCATTCAGGTCCATCATGTGCTCACCGGACTTTTTGTAGACCCTGACGGTCGCCACACTTGCGAAATTTTTCTCCACAAAGTCCGTGTATGCCGTGCCCGACTGGATGCCGATGGTCTTGTCTTTCACTAGCTCCTTGAGTTTGTCGATGCTGGCTTGATCCTGTGCTTGATTACCGCTGAGCTTTATCGTCTGCTCGCTCGGCGCGCTCGAGATCACCTCAGGTGTGGCACTGACAAATACCCCCTGTGTGGCAGCATAGGGCTGCGAAAAATCAACCATTGCCTGGCGTTCCGGGGTGATCATGATGGCGTCCATCAGCATGTCAAACTTGCGGGCATTGAGCCCAGCGATCATGCCATCCCAGTCCTGGGCTTGGAGTTTGCAATCAAGTTGGACTCTCGCGCATAGGTTCTTGAGCAGTTCGGGTTCGAAACCGGAAATGTCCCCGTTGGGCAGCGTGGTATTCCAGGGGGCATAAGCCCCCTCGGTGGCCACGCGAACCGTGGTCCATTCCTTGGCAGTAGCCATGCCAGTGAACAGCAGGCTGCTCAGCGCGCAACCGACAATAAGGGTGCGGGTGAAGCGAGTGATGACGTGCATATGTTTCCCCAAAAAGTTCGAAAAAAGGTCGGCAGGGGCAGCAAGTATTCGGTGATCTTTTTATTTCAGTCGTAGGCGTGGGTCAGGCTGTTCGGCCATAGAAACCCTGTTGTTCCTCGGCGCTGAACCGCACGCCGGGTGTTTCGTAGTAGGAGAACACGGCCACCATCCGTTCCCGGGTGCCACGCACAGGGGTGACGCGATGGGCTGTGTTTTTGCCGCGAAACACATTGAGCGTGCCCGCGCGCAGCGTGAGTGTCTGCACCTGCGGGTCACGGCCTTCGAGCAACTCGGCTACGCCCGCGTAGTTGGGGTTATTCGCCGTGCGCAAGTCGCTTCGGTACTGAAACTGACCGCCTTCCTCTGGGGCTTGCAGCATCAGCGTGGTGGTAAATTCAGAGCGATCAAAGTGCCAATTCAAGGTCTCGCCATATCGATAGCTCATCACGTTGACGCGGGCCAACGGATCGGCCATGAGGTGCAATTGTGGCTTCTCCATCACCGCGGCCAAAAAGGCCAGCAGCGGTGGATACTCGTACACCTCGTTCACCAGGCTGTCCTTGAGCTGGTCTGCGCATAGCGTATGGCTTACGGTCTCGACCTGGCGTAGCGCCGGGTGATCCGCCGCCAAGCCTTCGATCTGCGGTTTGAAGTAAATATTGTGGGTGCGGCTATGGGTATGGGATTCGCGGTTCATGGTCGGCAGAATGCGCTCGGCCGCCTGACGCACCGCGTCGGCCTTGATAAAGCCTTCCAGGTTGAACATGCCGTTTTGATTCAGCTCGGTACGAGACTGATCAACCAGGCGGTTCCATGCGTCGCTGCCTTCGCGGTCCAGCGGATAGCGTTCAAGATCTATGACGTTGTTCATGATGACCCTCTCGTTGTAGATGGCTCAACGTACCCCACGAAAAACTCCGCAACAACGGCACAAATTGTTAGGCTTCCCCTAGTAAAACTTAGGGAGAGGCGCTCATGCACCGGTTACCACCACTCAATGCTCTACGCACCTTCGAGGTCGCTGCACGCTTGGGCAGCTTCGTGCTGGCGGGGGCCGAACTAGGAGTCTCTTCCGCAGCCGTCAGCCTGCAAATTCGCCACCTGGAAGACTACTTCGGCAAGAAACTCTTCGTACGCAACGGCAACCGTTTGACCCTGACGGATGCGGGCCTAGCGATGTACCCTGAGACCTCGCGGACGTTGGGCGACATTGCCGCGATGACCGTACGCACGCTCGAAGGTGAAATACGCACACGGCTCATCGTCAGCGTGCCGTTTTCTCTGGCCGAATGTTGGCTGGCGCCAAAGCTCGCCAAGCTTGTGGAGTTCTACCCTCAACTGTCGGTAGATATACGTGTGGAGGACGACCCCGTTGACCTCGCCCGGTACGACGTGGACCTGCGTGTCAGCTACGGGAACTATCACTATCCCGCGTGTGAGGCCATCCCCCTGTTCCATGATGAAGTGCTGCCGGTGTGCGCGCCGGACCTGTGGTATCGGCATGGGAACAAAGACTTCGACCTAGCTCAACTTCACGAGAGTCTGTTTATTCATACACAGTGGGGGGCCAACTATGCGTCCCATCCGACCTGGAGTGACTGGTTTGCGGCGCAGCGCTTGGGTAGCCCGCCAGACCCTGCACATGGGCGGCGGTCAGGGTTGTCGAGTTTGTCGGTAACGCTGGCCAAGCTGGGTATGGGCATTGCGTTGGGACAGAAGGCGATTGCCAGGCCGGATTTGGAGGCGGGGCAGTTGATTGCGCTTTCTGCGGCATCGTTGAAGCTTGGGCATGCGTATTGTGCCTTCGTGCCGGGAGCTAAGCGAGGGCGGGTGGATGTAGAGCGCTTGGTCGAGTTATTAGGTGAGAAATAGCAGGAGATATGACTATGCACTGCCGTCACCCGGTAAAACCTTGCCAAGTTCTCTAGTGAACGCGCTCAGTCTGGCTTTCAATGGCAATAATAGTGCCCGCACAAATGCGCCTTGCTTGCTATATGCCTGGGAGACCAGCAGATTTTGGCCAGCATCAATTATAAGAAATGAAGCCGTGGTGTTCTGGATACCGTGACAGTCCGCATTGGGTCGGAAGCCGCCCTTGCTGACAGGCAGAAATCGGCCATTTTTTGAAAAATCAGCGCTTTGAACAATACTTGGGGTTTGCCTGTTGATTTGCCAACGGCTGACTACGCGGCTGGAGTGAACGTATCAGACCTGATTCTGGAGAAGCAAAATGGTCAGCAAAAACACGATCTGCCTCTGGTACGACGGCACCGCGCAGGAGGCTGCAGAGTTCTACGCCCGGACATTCCCGGACAGCGCGGTCGTCGCCGTCCATCACGCGCCTGGCGACTATCCGGCGGGCAAGCAAGGCGATGTGATAACGGTCGAGTTCACGGTGATGGGCATCCCTTGCCTCGGGTTGAACGGGGGGCCGGGGATCAAGCACAACGAGGCTTTTTCATTCCAGGTGGCGACCGACGACCAGGCCGAAACTGACCGCTTGTGGAACGCGATTGTCGCAAACGGCGGCCAGGAAAGCGTATGTGGCTGGTGCAAGGACAAGTGGGGCCTGTCGTGGCAGATCACGCCCCGCGTCCTGAGCGCCGCGATAACCAACCCCGATCGAGCGGCGGCCAAACGCGCTTTCGACGCCATGATGACAATGACCAAGATTGACGTCGCGGCAATTGAAGCGGCACTTGCGGGTTAGTCGGCTGACACTCCGACCGCTTGATTTCAGACGCATGGACCGACTCACCAGCGGTCGCCTGTGCGGCAACGTGCTATTTATGGCAGCGGGCCTACCCTACCGGGTCGGCCTTGAACAGAATGATGACCGTCCCCGGCCACAACACTCGCAAGGAATGCACATGATCGATGGTCCCGCCGTTTTAACAGTCTTTTTGGTTTACCTGGCCGGCGTCCTTATTCCAGGGCCAAATTTCGTTGCAGTCGTCCACAAAGCGGTGGCGGCTACGCGGTCGGAAGCTTTGGCCCTGGTAGCAGGCATCGTATTGGTCAATTTATTCTGGGCCACCTGTGCAATCGCAGGTATCGGTGTTGTATTTGCTGCGTTCCCTTGGGCGGCGCTGATCGTAAAAGTTCTGGGGGCGGCCTATCTGATGTGGTTTGGATTCCGACTGCTGATCAAGTCCGGGAAGAGCGCGCATGCCCCTTATAACAATCTTGTCGTCGGAAACTTTCGGCAGTCATTCATTCAGGGGGTCGTTACGAACATTGGCAACCCTAAATCCATGGCCTTCTATGCCGCTATTTTTTCAGCAGCAGCCCCCGCCCACGTTTCACTCGGCACGTTTTTGTCGATGCTGGCAGTCGTAGTGGTGGTTTCGATGATTTGGTATGGAGTGGTCGCAATCGCTCTTTCGCAACCCAAGATCGCTTCAGCGTATCGAAGGAGGAAAAAAGCTATTGATCGGTTATGCGGCGGTTTGATTTTGTCTCTAGGGATCCGGCAGCTGGTTCAATAAGTCCATGATTGAGTATCTATCCGGCCCGAAAAACCTTGCTGGATCGATTTGGGTCTGTCGTGACAGGCAGCAATCCGACAAATGAAGACATTCGCCGAGCCACATGCAAGCATCAAGCAAGAGCCCCCTCCCCCTGTTGCCCCCAAAATAACAAAACCCAACACTGGACCGGGACTCAAGATGAGCGTGGATCACTTATCAAGTATTCATTGAAAGGATGAGCACGATGAACCGAACCCGTCATATCTGCCTGATGGCGACCTATAACGAGTGGATGAACGCAAAGATTTATGAGGCCGCCAGTAGCCTGCCAGATGAAGAACTCTCCGTGGACAGGAAAGCATTCTTTGGTTCAATTCTCGGGACGTTGAACCACCTGGTGGCCGGCGACACTGTCTGGCTAAAGCGATTCGCCAAGCACCCAGCGAGCTACCTGGCTCTGGAACCGATTCAGCAGCTTCCGGCGCTCAAAAGCCTCGACCAGTTGCTGTTCTCGAATATCCGAGAACTTTCGGCACATCGAGTGTGGCTCGATCAGAACATTGTCGAGTGGTCTCGCTCCATTGCAGAGCCGGATCTGGATCACACCCTCCATTACACAAGCATGAAGGGAATACCCGCTGACAGGAACTTTTATGGTCTGGTCATGCATTTCTTCAACCATCAGACGCATCACCGCGGACAAGTGACTACCTTGCTTTCACAAGCGGGTGTCGACATAGGTGATACGGATCTGGTTGCCCTTATTCCATCCGAGCCCTGCACACAGTAGAAAAGCCTGGCGCTAAACCAGGTATTGGCGAAACAGCTCAGCCATCGCTCCAGAGTCATTTGAACAATGTCCCGCAGGCTCTTTAGCGCCTATCAAGGTAGCGGAACAGTTCCTCCTCCTGATCGAAGTGCAGCTGCACGAGGGTATCCAGGCGAATTAACTGATGCTGAATCTCTTCGACAGGAACAGAGGTCGGGTCGGCACTGAAGTCGCTGCTCATGCGCGCCAGCAAATGGATACAGCGAAAAATCTCGCGGTGTCCGTGGCTCAGTGCCGACAAGGGGTCCTCGCCCGGCATGCTTCGGGTCAGCAGCGGGTACAGCGTGTTTTCATCGTCCCGTTCATGGCTGGCTAGCGAGACTTGCAGCTTTTCGACCAGTTCCAACAGATCTGTCCGCGCTTGCTCAAGCGGACGCCGGGCGAAATCGCCAGCCAGTTGATGCAGATCACTCAGCACGCTGGTGAGTTGGCGGTGTTCGTCTTGCAGGCGATCGATCTGTTCGCCGGCCAGTCGTCGTTGGCCCAGTCCTGGCGACGCCCCCAATGCACGCAGAGCATTAATGATGATGACCACGTCGATGACTTCCTGAACCACGGCGCCGGCGAGCGGCGGCAGGTAACCGAAGGCGGCCACGGTCATGGCCAGCAGTGACAGCGCCATGCCGGCCAGCACGCCTTGCCGGGCGATATGGCGGGTACGGCGGGCAATCTCCAGAGCCTCGACCAGACGATCCAGGCGATCCACCAGCAGCACAACACCCGCCGCTTGTGCAGAGGCAGTGGCACCACTGGCCCCCATGGCCACGCCGACGGTGGCGGCCGCGAGTGCGGGTGCATCGTTGATGCCGTCGCCGACCATCAGCGTGCTGGCGCGCGTGCAGCCCTCCTGTACCGCGCGCACCTTGTCCTCCGGAGTCAACCCGGCACGCAGCTCGTCGATGCCGGCGGACAGAGCAATCATTTCGGCAGTTTCCGGGCGATCCCCCGTGAGCATGACAATCCGTTCGATACCGCTATGGCGCAGCCGGCGAAGGGTTTGCGGGGTTTCCCGACGCAGGCTGTCCGAGAAGATCAGCAGACCCGCCAGAGCCCCATTCACCTCAATGAAGCTTCCACCGCAGGCCAAGTAGTCCATGTGGCGCAGCATTGCTGCGGCCCAAGTGCTGACAGACGCCTCTGCATGAGCAAAAGACAGTGTGCCGAGGCGCACCCGCTGACCATCGATCAGCCCACAAAGACCGGAGCCCGGACTTTCTTCAACCTCTTGCGGGGCGCAGAGCGGCAATCGGCGTTGGCGCGCCGCTTCGACGATGGCCTGGGAGATGGGGTGCACCGAGGCCTGCGCCAGCGAAGCGGCCAAGCCAAGCAGATGGTGTGGATCGACCTGGCCATTGACCTCAATCGACTGCAAACGGGCGTGACCACAGGTCAAGGTGCCGGTCTTGTCGAGAAACAGCTGTTTGCTCCCTGCCAGCGCTTCCAGGGTGGCGCCGTCCTTGATAAGGATGCCGCGCCGCGCCGCCTTCGAGATACCTGACATGATGGCGATCGGCACCGCCAGGATCAAAGGACAGGGCGTGGCCACTACCAGAACTGCCAGTGCCCGCACAGGATCTCCACTCAATTGCCAGGCCAGCCCGGCAATCAGCAAAGTCAGCGGAATGAAGAGCAAGGCATAACGGTCGGCCAGACGCACGAAAGGCGCGCGCGAGCGTCGTGCTGTCTCGGCCAGGCGCACTATCCCGGCGTACGTACTCTGCGCCGCCGTCTGCGTCGCCATTAGCAGGATCGGCGCACCAGCATTGGCAACGCCACTGAGCATTTGCTCGCCTTCCCGGCGGGTTACCGGCAAAGACTCACCGCTGAGCGCCGACTCGTCCAGAGTGGCCGTGGGGCTGAGTAGACGGCCGTCGACGGGGACCACCTCCCCCAGGCGTACAAGCAGTATCTGACCCGGCTGGATCTGCTCAACCGGAATCTGGCGCAAGTCGTTCAGCTCCTGCAGCCAGGCAAAGCGCGGTGCCCGTTCGACGAGCGCACGCAGCTCGCGTTCGGCGCGCTGAGCAGTGAAAAACTCCAGGGTGCGCCCGGTGGCCAGCATCAAGGCAATGACTGCCGCCACCAGCATCTGCTCCAACATCAGCGCCGCGCCGATCGACAGCAGCGCGATCAAGTCCACCCCAGCCTCGTGCCGGGCCAGACGCCTGACGATCTCGATCAACAGCACAAAAGCCATCACCAGGCTGCCGAAGGCCCAGCACACTGCCGCCCAATCAGGCTGCTGGGCAAAATGCGCAATGCCACCCGCCAGCAGTGACAGCGTGGTCAGCAGCAATAGGGTGGGATCCAGCCACTTGTTGAGCATCGTTGCGGGTTCCTCAAAAGGGATACGCCTTCACGCTCTGCAAAAATGCCTGCTGCTCATGAGTATGAACAGGAGACAGACTTATTGCTCTGCCGTTAGCCTTGACTGGAAAGCGGCAGATCATCAGCCACGGCTGTTACGTGCATGCGCTGAAACCTCAACCTTTAACGGGTCGTTCAAAACCTGCACAATCGCCGGCTTTTCGCGACAGGAAGCCCCCCCCTGCAACGGATTGTAATTCTGGGCAATACCGGTAGCGGCAAATCCACCCTCGCCCGCGCCCTCGGCAAGCGCCTGAATCAATCATTGTCGACCTGAAGCTCCTGCAGAAGAAACCCAAGTGAGTCAGGAGTTGAGCAATGACTTTTTCCCGAGCGTTGTTCATCCCATGGCATAGCGTCATCGGTGCAAAAATCTCCAACACACTCCATGCTCAGTTCGTCATCGAGAAGTCCAAGCGGAATCCAGAAGTAAGGCGTCTCGCGAAGAGCATTAGGCACGGTCGAGCCACATCGTGAGCAAAAGTCATTTCTGTACCCGCTGGATTTGCGCCAACTGGTGATCGCACCTGGCCCTTCTTCCCATCGAAAGTCGCGAGCTTTGACCACAGTGGCGAGATTATGGCCGACCCCGGTTTGCTTGCGGCACAGGCTGCAATGGCATCGATAAAAGAATCGTGGTTCAACCCCGAGGGAAAAGCGTACAGCCCCGCAAAGACACTGCCCTGATGTCATGGATATCTCCTTGAAGAACGATTCATCGGTATTCTGCCGGTTCGAGCGTTGGTACCGGAAAAGGGGTGGCCGTTATGTTACTGGCCTTAAACTGGAACATACACAACGAGGAGGCTCGCCCATTTCGAGCCTCCTCAGAAGCAATCGGTCAGTTACCGACCGTAGCGATTTGCTTCGCACGACTGTTCTGTTTGCCAATCATAAACACCAATAGCGAACCGATAGCGGTCACTATGCAGAGCGGCATCAGTGCAATTGGAAAGCTCCCGGTCTGATCACGCAGTACACCGATTACCGAACTCATGGCGCCCGTACCCAAGTGGGCAAAAGTATTGATCGCTGCAATGCCGGTGGCCAACGTCGCCGGCGGCAGGGATTCGGAGCACAGTGCCCAGAACGGCCCCTTGATCGCATAGTTGCCCATCAATACGAGCGTCAGCAGTACCAGGGTAATGGTCAGGGAGTCCGTGAACAGCGTGGCAGCGAAGCTCACCGCAGTAATGGCCAGCGGAATAGCAGTGCTCTTGATCCGCTCCCCGCTCTTGTCTGCACGCAGTCCCCAGAAAATCATGAACGCTGCGGCCATGCCGAACGGAATCATGTTCATCAGACCCGTTTGCATGTTGGTCAGATGGAAGGATTTGAGGATCTGCGGCATCCACAACGACAGCGTGTTGCTGGTTGCCGAACTGCCCATGTAGATAATCGAAAGCACCCATACATATTTGTTGGTAAACACGGCCTTGAGGGTGCCACTTATGCTGTGAGCGTGCTGAGGAATGCCACTTTCGCGTGCGGCCTTATCGTTAGTCAGTTGCTCGCCTAGCCAATCCTGTTCCCGCTGAGTCAACCATTTCGCTTCGCTTGGCCGATTGGGCAACACCTTCAGCGCGAGCAATCCCAGGGTGATGGCGGGAATGGCTTCAAGCATCAGCAACCACTGCCATCCCTTGAATCCGGCCAGACCGTCCAATTGCAACAGCAGAGCCGATACCGGTGAGCCGAGAAAGTTGGAGAGTGGTATCGCCACCATGAATAGCGCAACGATTCGAGCCATGTACGCTTTGGGGATGCATTGCGTGAGGTAAAGAATGACGCCGGGAAAGAAGCCGGCTTCGGCTGCGCCCAAGAGGAATCGGGAAACCGAATAGGATATCGGCCCGACCGCAAATGCCGAACAGAAACCGACGATGCCCCAGGTGATCATGATGCGCGCAATCCACCGGCGGGCACCGAAACGCTCCATGGCCATGTTGCTCGGCATTTCGCAAAGGACATAAGCGACGAAAAACAGCGTGGCGCCGAATCCGAAGGCACTGGCCGTCAGGCCGATGTCCTGGTTCATGGTCAGTGCAGCGAAGCCGATATTGACTCGGTCAACATAGGCGATGAAATAACACAGTACGAGAAAGGGGATCAGGCGAATGCCCAACTTGCGCATGGTCGATTTTTCAATGTCAGTACTGGATGGCTTGTTCATGGAAACCGCTCTCTTGTAGTTGTAATAGGCTGCTCTTGGGTGAGCTTCAGCCTTCGCGTTGTGCAAAACCGAATAACCGTTGAGGTGCTTGCACGAGCAACGAATGGCTAAGTTGCATCGAACACTCCAGGGCTTGCCGTTGATCGATCACTGTGCCGAAACCGATGCTTTTCTCATGCTGCGTGTGTGGCCAGTCGCTGCCCCATACCAGTTGGTGAGGGCCAAAACTTTGCTCCAACAGCGGTAATGCCGATCGGGCGAAATTGAGGTTTTGTTGCGGCGTACCTCCCAAACGATAAATTCCCGATACCTTCATCCAGATCGACCCTCTCGATCCCAAATCCAGCAACTCGGAAAACCCTGGCTGATCGACACCCGAATTGGCATCCGGCCGACCAAAGTGATCAATCACCAGCTTCAAACCGAACGGCGTCAATTGATGGATCAGTGCCGGCAGATCCTTTACCTCCCGATGCAATTCGACATGCCAGTCAAGGTCAGCGATGTGGCTGAAAAATTCTTTCCAGGCGCGACTGCGAAAATCAGGTAGCGCCTTATCCATCAGGTTCAAGCGAACGCCGACCACGCCGATGCGGGCCATGTCATTCAACAGGGCACGACTAACGCCCGGCTCCAGCACGACCACTCCTCGCAACCGCTCCGGCACTTGTCTCAGCGCCGCCAGCAGGTAGCTATTGTCGGTGCCCAGAAAGCTCGGCTGCACCAATACGCCATGACTCAAACCATGGGCGCCCAGGTGATTCAGATACTCCGCAAGCGTGGCATCGTAGTCAGGGGCGTAGCGCCGTGTAGCGGCCAGCTTCAGCCCCCGGCTAAAGACATGAGCATGGGAGTCGATGCCAGTGATCGATGTTGAACAGGTATCAGGCATGGGTTTCATCTATCGCAAGTAATGATCATCACGCTCGGGCGCTTTCGCTGCCTTGCACCGAGACGGAGGGGATCGCAGCGTCGAGACTGCGACCACGGGTTTCCGGCAGGCAAAGGGCCGCGATAACGGCCACGCCGTAAGCGACTCCGGCGTCGATGCCAATGGCCGAGCCCAGTGACATGGAGTCACTCATATGGCCGACCAGAAACGGGAATACCGCCGAGAGCACTCGGCCGAAGTTGTAGCAAAACCCCACGCCAGCACCGCGCACGTCCGCCGGGTACAGTTCGTTGAACAGAGCGCCGAGGCTGGCCGGAATACCCGCTGCGAAGAAGCCGAGCGGAAAACCGAGGAAGAGCATTTGGGTATTGGTCAGGGGCAGGAACACGTAGCACTGCACGGTAACGACGCAGCACAGGGCGAACAGCACGATGTTTTTGCGACGGCCAATACGGTCGATCAAGAATCCGCTGACGACGCAGCCACACCAGAAGGCAAGGATGATCACGGCAAGGTAGCCGCCAGAGTTCAGCACCGACAGGTTGCGTTCGGTCTTGAGGAAGGTCGGCAGCCACGTCATCACCGCGTGGTAGCCGCCGTGTGCGCCCAGGCCCAACAGCCCGCCAAACAGTGTCACGCGGATCAGTTCAGGGCGGAAAATACCGGCCAGGGATTTGAAAAAACTTTGTGGGATAACGTGTTCTTTTTGCAGACGCTGGAAGCTGTCGGGCTCCTCGACATTGCGCCGTACCCAGATGATCAGGAGTGCCGGCAACAAGCCAACGATGAACATCACACGCCAGGCCATGTCTTGCGGTACGAACGAATAAATCAACGCAAAAACCCCGACCGCCACGCCCCAGCCTACGGCCCAGGCACTTTGTACGGTGCCCATCACTTTGCCGCGGTATTTCGGGTTGATGGTTTCGGCCATCAGTACCGCGCCGGCCGCCCACTCACCGCCAATGCCGAAGCCTTGCAGCGCCTTGACGATCAGCAACTGCTGGAACCCGGTGACGAAGGCGGACAGAAAGGTGAAGAAGGAGAACCACAAAATCATCCACTGCAACGTACGCACCCGGCCGTAGCGGTCGGACAACGTCCCCCCTACCCAACCGCCGATGGCCGAAGTGACCAACGTGACGCCGCTGATCAGCCCGGCATCGCCCTTGGTCAGGGCGAAGGCGGCAATTAACGCCGGGATCGCCAGGCCGAACATTTGTACTTCCAGTGCATCCAGCGACCATCCACCGAAGCAGGCCCAAAACGTTTTGCGCTCCCGAGGAGTGACTTGGCGATACCAGCTGAACATGATTTCTTATCCTTATAGGTGGAACATGAGGCAGCCGAGAGCGAACCGCGCCGCTGCGAGGCCAGTCATGGCAAACAAAACGATGAATCCGCCGGCGATCGATTCGCCGGTGAGCGATCAGCTATCCGGGCAATGCGCTAGCGAATGTCCACGCTGTAACGGAAATGCTCGGCATGCCCACGGGAGCGCCGCCACTCCAGAGGCGTACCGGCGTAGTCACGCGCCAGACGCTCGATCACCACCACGGGACTGTTGACCGGTATTTTCAATAACCGCGCATGCACGTCATTTACAGATTCGGCGGTGAGTGCTTCTTCGGCAGAGGCGACGACCTGACCGCAGACCTCTTCGTAAATCGGGTAAAGCAATGGCCCTTTTCGATTCAGGTCGATCTCCAGTAGCGGCTGAAACCGGCTGCGAGGCAGCCAGATTTCTTCGGCAAGTACCGGCTGAACATCCAGAAGACGAACGCGGACAATGCGAATGACCGGTGCGTCGATTGGCAGCCCTAGCGCCTGGGCCACCGCCGAGGGTGCGGTCACCGGTTCGATAGACAGGATGCGACTCTCTGGGACCTGGCGTTCACCCGCAGCGGTCTGGAAGCGGAAGAAGCGGAAAAGCGAAGATTGAAACTGAGGCCGACGCACAAAGGTGCCTCGACCTTGCTGACGCTCCAGGATGCCCTCACTGACCAGCGCGTCGACCGCCTTGCGCACGGTGCCAGTGGACAGTGTGTACTCCGCCGAAAGCGCAGCTTCAGTGGGTATGGCCTCCCCCGGGCGCCAGCGATTGTTGGCAATCTGTTCAGCCAACTGATCACGCAGGCGTTGATAAAGCGGTAGGCGGACATCACTGGACAGGGAATTCATCGACTTTATTCACCTTGTTATCTAGTCATATATATGAATATTGGCCGAGTATTCTCCTGATGCATTTTTCTGTCAATAAGGGGTACCGAACCTGGCGGACGAACGGTGGCGGCAGTCCTTTACCTACGAGTGCGCGCGAGGGACGACGGTCGAGCGCATGATCGAGGCGCTCGGGATACCGATGTCGAACTGGTGCAGCAAAATGGTAAGTCGGTGGGCCTCGAGCGGGTGATCTTCGACGGTGACCGGTTGGCCGTGTATCCCAAGTTCGAAACGCTGGACGTCAGCCCGCTGCTAATGGCTTCGAGGATGGCGCGTCCACCTGATCCCTGCTCGCAAAACGCCTTGATCCAAAGCCCGACGGCTGGTGTATCGCGTCTCACGCGCCAGCTTGCGCAGCGCGCGCTTTCGCATGGCGCGCCAGACCAATCTTGATGCCGACCAGCATAGGCGCTGCGACCACAAACAGCAGGGCCACTGCGTAGAACGCGGTATCGAAAGCAATCACCGTGGCTTGACCTGACACGACCTTGCCCAGCAGGCTGGTCGCTGCCCGGCCAGCGGCTGCTTGATCCATCCCCTTCCCCACCAGCATCGCCGTGATGGTCGTCAGCCGATCGATGACGGCATTTCCCCCTGGGGTGACGTTGGTGCCGAGTGCCGCGACATTGATGACAATGTGATGATCGATCAGGGTTTGGAGCCCGGCGACACCCATTAAGCCGCCCAATTGACGTCCCGTATTGAACAGGCCAATGCCGCTGGCGAGGTTGCGGCTGTTGAGGTCGCTGAAGGCAATCAGCGTGATCGACAGAAACAGGAAGCCAAGGCCCAGGCCACGCAACAGGATGGCCGCCATCAAGTCGTCGGTGCCGCTTTCGCTGGTGGAACCGGACAGCATCCACATCGCCCCCATGATCAACAGGATGCCAAAGGGCACTGTCACAACCGGTGGAACGCGACGGACTTTGATAAGAAAGGCAGCGATGAGCAGCGAGCCAACAAAAAAAACACCACTGGGCAGCAGGAGCAAACCGGCATCAGTCAGCGTGAACGCAAGCACTGACAGGGCGAACGCCGGAATCAAAAACGCACTGCCGAACAAGGCGGCACCGGCGACAAAACTGACGATAAAGGCAAAGGTAAAATCGCTCGATCTGAACACCGTGAAATCGAGCAATCCCTGACCTTTGGCCAACGTTTGTTGGCCGAAAAATGCCAGCAGCGCGGCTGTGCCGATCATCGTCAACATCAGGATCCGAGGTTCCTCAAACCAGTCCCATCGGCTGCCCTGGCTGAGGACGTAGGTAACACAGATCAGGGCGGCCGAGATCAGAGAGAAGCCGAGCCAGTCAAAGGGACGCTGCCGGCCCTTGGCGGGCATGGGGTGGTCTGCGATGAGCAAAAGGCCGGTTGCCGCCAGGGCCAGCGGCATCACGCTGAAGAAAATCCAGGTCCAGGACTGACTGTCGATCAACCACCCTTGAAGGGCCGGGGCGAGAGTCGCCGGTGCGACCACGGAGCCCATGGCAAACACGGCTTGAAGGATCGGCTGAAGGGCACGCGGCCAGGCACGAAAAATCATCGTCTGGCCCGCCACCAGCAGGGTGCCGCCAGCGAAGCCTTGAATGATGCGAAGCGCGATCAGCAGGTCCAGCCGAGCGGTGATGGCGGCGATGCAGCACGCCAGGCCCATGGCCAGGGTTGAACCGACGATCAGGTTACGCGCAGTAAAACGCTGCATCAGCCATGGGGCCATGATGAAACCGATCAGCTTTAGCGCGGTGTAGCCGACGTCCAGCCAGGCGAACTCATCAGGTGTTGCGTAGGTGTCACCGATGATATGGCCGCGCCCAATCGATAGAACGGTGCCGGCGATCGCTTCCGTCAGCGTGGCCAGCACGATGCCCACGATGAGCAAGGCGCCAGTCGTAGCCTTGGCGCGGACAAAGGTGTTCATGAGCCTTCCCCTTGCGTCACCTCCACCCGCGCGGACAAGCCAGGCACGATGCGCCCCGGCAGTGGATTGTTGGCCAGCCGGATCTTGACCGGCACCCGCTGCACGACACGGACAAAGTTTCCGGTTGCGTTGTCGGGCGGCAGCAAGCTGAACGCCGCCCCACTCCCCGGTGCAAAGCTATCGACCACGCCTTCAAGTACCGTGTCAGGGTAGCCATCGACCTTGACGCGCACGTGCTGACCGGGACGGATATGTTCGAGCTGGGTTTCCTTGAAGTTCGCCACGATCCACACCTCATTGACCGGCACAATATCGAGCAAAGCAACGCCCGGCGTCACGAGCCGGCCGACACGAACCTGACGGTTACCAACGACGCCATCCACTGGCGCGCGTACCACGGTGTAGTCGAGATCGATTTGGGCGAGATCGCGCGCAGCCTGTGCTTGCGCCACGGCCGCCACGGCAGCCTCTCGCTCGGCCACATAGACGGCGATGTGTTGCTGTTGCGCCTCGACCGTTGCCGAAGCGGCCGATACCGACGCCTCGGCTCTGGAACGCGCCGTGCCGGTTTCATCGAACAAGGCCTGGCTCACCGCGTTACTGCCGATCAGTTTGCGACTGCGATCGTGGGTCTTGGTGGCCAGACCCATGTCGGCGTTGGCTGAACGTCTTTGGGCTTCGGCCTGCCGAATCAACGCACGCTGAAGCTGGGTCTGCGCATCGACATGGGTCAGGCGAGCCTTTGCAGCGCTGACATTAGCCTCTGCTTGCGCAAGCTTTGCACGATAGTCCCGGTCATCGATACGGAACAGCACGTCACCCGCCCGGACGGTTTGGTTGTCTTCGACCTCTACCGCAGTGACGTAGCCGGCCACCTTGGCGGCGAGTGAGGTTACGTCACCACGAACATAAGCGTTATCGGTCAAGGTTGAGCTGCTCGAAACAGCCATGGCCCCCCAGGCAGCCACGACCACCACGGCGCCAACGCACAGCAGTATGCCGAATATCTTGCGCTTGCTTTGCCGAGCCACTACGACGGGGATCTCGGCGCTTGCACCGGAAGCAATGGCGGTCTTGTCCTGGAGCGAGTTCATTTTTTCATTTCCCGTTCAATGCCATGCACTGCGGCAGCGCCGGGGCGGCGGTGGCCTGCCGCCCGGCTGTCGAGTATTTATGAGCGCGTTGATCGGCTCACTTTTTGATAGGTGTGACGAGCGTCTTTTCGTCGGTGTCGAGGACGAACACAGCCAATAAGCGTGCAGGTTCGGTGGCGCTGGCGTTGGCGCTGACTTCGTGTACGGAGCCCGGCTCCTCTACGAAGTTTTCGCCGGCATGGTAGATCTTCTCCGGCTGGCCTTTGACTTTGATGCGAAACGCGCCCTCAAGGACCGTTGCATAGATGAAAGCCGATTTCGGATGGGTGTGGGACGGCGATGCGGCGCCCGGCCCATACTCGACGACCACCCCCTTCATGCTCTTGCCAGGGATGTTGGGAATGGGACGGTCAAACACGACTGTCACCTTGCCGGCGGGTGGCTCAGTGGCCGACGCTGTGCTGATCGACAGTACTGCGAAAGCAGCGGCTAAGAGAAATCGGGTAACCATGGCAATACTCCTTCGTGGGTAGGTGTTATGACGGCGCGCCCCATTACCAGGGCAACGCCTTCCTGAGTTGTCCCTGGAAACCTCAGCGGCCCGCTTCGGCCATTGACTGGCTGAGCCAATCTTCAAAACGGATCGCGCCCAGGCGCGGGTTCTTGCCGGGTGTCAGCGATTGATCGTCAAGCACGGCGCCGTAGTAGCGCGCGTGTACGTCCGGTACGACCTGGCGAGTGTCCTGAGTGGCCCGCAGAAAGCGCCTGATCAGCTCGTCGAGCGGCATGGCCTCGGGCCCCGCGACTTCGACGGTGCCATTCACCGGCGCTGCAAGCACGACGTCGGTAAGTGCCGCCACCACGTCGTCGGACGCCATCGGCTGGATCAGCGCCGGCGAAACGCACAGCTCTTCGCCGACGGTAAACGAATGGGCAATGCCACCGACAAATTCGAAGAACTGCGTAGCACGCAAAATGGAGTAAGGAATGCCGGATGCCTTGATAAGGTTTTCCTGTGCGACCTTGGCCCGGAAATAGCCGTTCTCGGGAAGCCGTTCGCTCCCGACAATTGACAGTGCAACGTGATGCCGAACCCCGGCGGCCGCTTCCGCGGCCAGCAGGTTACGGCTCGACGTTTCGAAAAACTCGAGGACGGCCTGGTCCTCCCACGACGGTGCGTTCGCCACGTCGACAACGATGTCAGCACCATCCATCGCCTGGGCCAGGCCCTCGCGGGTGATGCTGTTTACGCCCGTGCTGGGGCTGGCTGCGAGCACGTCATGGCCGTGCTCGCGGAGGCTCTTCACAAGTTTCGATCCGATGAGGCCGGAGCCTCCGATGACGACGATCTTCATGGGCTTTCTCCACGTATCGACTGCAACCATTGCGTCGGTGTAAGGGGAGATTGCCTGCGCGCGAGAACGAAGTCCTTGTGCCTGCTGTGGCTTTCCCTCCATGAAAGCTTGGTTTTATGTCCAAAGACGCCGCAGTTCGACGTCGTCTCTGCCGCAGACGGTGCGGCGGGTTTAGCGCTGCCGTATCATCAATATCAAATACTAATCGCCAGCCGCCTGGGACACGGAGTTGAGGGCGCGTCGCCAGGGGATCCTCACTTTGCCATTCGTTTTTGAAGACTACCTGCTCGATGAGGAGCGCCGGGAACTCACCTTGCGCGGGCAAGTCGTGGCCGTCGGGCCGCAGGTTTTCGATCTACTGCTGCTGTTCGTCAACAACCCCGATCGCGTCATCAGCAAAGACGACCTGCTCAAGGCGGTGTGGAACGGCCGGATCGTCTCGGAGTCGACGATCACCAGCCACATCAATGCGGTGCGCAAGGCCATTGGCGATACCGGTGAAGAACAGCGCCTGGTGCGCACCGTCGCCCGCAAGGGCTACCGCTTCGTCGGCCAGATCAAGGTCGGAGGGATCGGTGAAGCGCAGCAGCCTGACCGGCCTGCCATCGACGAACGCTCAGCCACAGACCCAAAGGAAATGCCCTCCTCCCTCGTTCTCCCGGACAAACCCTCGATTACCGTCTTGCCCTTCCAGAATTTGAGCGGTGATCCGGAGCAGGAATATTTCGCTGACGGCGTCGTGGAAGATATTATCGCTGCCTTGTCGCGTATCCGCTGGCTGTTCGTCATCGCGCGTAATTCGAGCTTCACCTACAAGGGGCGGACGGTGGACGCCAAGGGCATCAGCCAGGAGCTGGGCGTTCGCTACGTGCTGGAAGGCAGCGTGCGCAAGTGCGGGAACAAGGTACGCATCACCGGGCAGCTCATCGACGCGACGAACGGGACGCATATCTGGGCGGAGCGCTTCGAAGGCGCGCTCAACGACATCTTCGAGCTGCAGGATCAAATCACCGAAAGCGTCGTCGGTGCCATTGCGCCGCAACTCGAGCGGGCAGAAATCGAACGCGCCAAACGAAAACCCACGGAAAGCCTGGACGCCTACGACTACTATCTGCGCGCAATGGCAAAACTGCACAACGGCACCCGTGAAGCCATCGACCAGGCACTGCCGTTGTTCTACAAGGCTATCGATCTCGATCCGGAATTTGCATCGGCCTATGGCATGGCAGCCTGGTGTCACTTCTGGCGCAAGCTGAATGGCTGGATGACCGATCGGACGCAAGAGATTGCTGAGGGCGTACGGCTTGCGCGTCTGGCAGTAACGCTTGGCCGGGATGATGCGGTCGCGTTGACGCGAGGTGGACATGCATTAAGCCATCTCGCCGGTGATGTTGACGGCGGCATTGCCTTGCTCGATAGAGCACGTCTGCTCAATCCCAACCTCGCACCCGCCTGGTACCTGGGCGGTATCCTGCGCGCGCTGCGCGGTGAAACGGACGCCGCCATCGAGCATCTGGCCCATGCCATTCGCTTGAGTCCGCTGGATCCGGAAATGTTCAGGATGCAGGTGGGAATGGCGCTTGCACATTTCTTCGCCGGGCGCTTCGATCCCACGACGGAATGGGCGGAAAAGGCGCTGGGCAACCTGCCCAGTTTCCTGGCCCCGGTGGCCCTGGTGGCGGCCAGTCATGCCCTCAGCGGACGAATGGATAAAGCGGGGTTGGCGATGCAGCGTCTACGCGAACTGGACCCCTCTTTGCGCCTCTCCAACCTGAAAGACTGGCTACCAATCCAACGGTCCGAGGATTTCGCGCGCTTCGTCGATGGACTGCGGTTGGCCGGGCTGCCTGAGTGATCGTGGAACGGATCCATGTACTCACGATCAACGGGACACTACAACCGCACAATGCCTCTACGACTTGAAGCGCCCCACCAGGCCGTTCAGTTCATTCGAGAGGTGCGAAAGCCGGCCCGAGTCTTCTTGCGCAGAGCTGGCCAGGCTTTCGACCAGACGCGCCTCGTCGTAGATCTGCTGGATATGCCGATTGATCTCTTCGGCCACACTGTGCTGCTCTTCCGCCGCCGCCGATATCTGCAGGTTCTGATCCCTGATTTCATTGACCGACAACTGGATGCCTTCAAAGCTGTCACGTGCACTCTCGATCGAGGACACACTGGCACGCGACAGGTCCAGGCAACTCTCCATCTTCTGCGAAACTTCCTGGGTCTTGCTGCCGAGCGTGTTGAGCAACTGGTCGATTTCGCCGGTGGAGTCGGACGTGCGCTTGGCCAAGGCCCTGACCTCATCCGCGACCACGGCAAAACCCCGGCCCTGGTCACCCGCCCTGGCAGCCTCGATCGCCGCGTTCAGCGCCAGCAGATTGGTCTGCTCGGCGATAGCGCGGATGGTGCCCAGAATCTGGTTGATGCTGCGGCTGCCTTCTTCCAGCTCCACCATGGCCTGGGAAGACTCGGTCAAGCGACGACCCAGGCGGTTGACGTTCTGGGTGGTCAACTCGATCTGCTGTTTGCCTTCGGCCACACGGTGGTGTCCGTTCTCGGCGGAGTTGGCTGCCGTACTGCACGAACGGGCCACTTCGTTGGCGGTAGCGACCATTTCGTTGAATGCAGTGGACACCAACTCCACTGCTTCGCGCTGACGACCGGCCGCCTGGTTCATGTTGTTGGCCACCTCGCTGTTAACGCGTGAGGCATCCTGCAGGTTGGTCGATGCTGCGCCGATACGTTGTATCAACTGGCGTATCGCGGCGAGAAACTTGTTGAACCAGCCTGCCAGCTCTGCTGTTTCGTCCTTGCCCTGCACCTCGAGATCGCGGCGCAGATCGCCCTCGCCCTCGGCAATCGATTGCAACCCCGTGCTGACCTGGCCGATAGGCTTGACGATCACCCTGGCGAACGCCGCAGCGAGCAGCGCAAAAAGCAGCACCAGCACTGCCACGATAGCCGCCGTCAGGTAGGTCATGCGAGTGGCCGCACCCATGACTTCGCCATACTCGATCAAACCGACATAGCGCCAACCAAGGCCGGGCGATGTCCAGATATTGGCCATGTACCTGACCCCGTTGATTTGCACCTCGGTGGAACCCTGCGTGGTGGCAGCCAGTTTGGCGTAGGGCTCGCCCAGGTCCTTGAGCTGCTTGAAGCTGTGCCCGGCGTCACGCGGGTCGACCAGCACGGTGCCGTCCTCGATCAGCATTACGTAGCCGCTTTCGCCGAGCTTGATGCTTTTGACCAGTTCGGTGAGGTTTTTTAGCGAAACGCTCACGACCAACACGCCCTTGGCCTTGCCAGTGTCATCGAGCAGTGCCCTGGCACTACCGACCAGCGCCACAGCGTCCTTGTCATAGTAGTAAGCAGGGGTTCGCACCGTTTTACCGGGACTGGCCATGGCGGCTTTGTACCAGGGGCGCAAACGCGGGTCGTAGTTCGACAGCTGCGGGTCGTCCGGCCATTTGGCGTAGCTGCCATCTTCCAGGCCGATGGAAAGGATTGTGGCGGCCGGGTGCATCGAGCCATAACGTGCGAACGCATCGATGACATGCTGGGCAGCCGGTGGCAGAGGCTGGCTGGCGGCATCGGCGGCCTCATAGTGCTTGAGGCTGGCGACCGTTTTGTATACAGGATCAGTGGCCATTTGATCGACATTTTGCTGTGTACCGTCGAAAAACTGCCGAATATTACCGTCGATCTGGCGTATTTCACGGGTGCTGCCATCAAGAAACTGATCGACCGCCTGAGCCCGAATATTCAGCACCGATATCACAGCCACCAGGCTTACCGGAATGAAAGCGACCAACACAAAAGCAAGGACGAGCTTGTTTTTTATTTTCATTATGACGATCACCATCCGAGGAAGTGAGGTACAAATAGCCGAATCACACGGATTAATGGCGATTTGCCGTTTAGTCTGTTTCGGCTGATTTTGTCGGATCTTTAGCGTTTATTCGTGCACAAAAAAATCAACGATTGCTCTCAATGTTTTCGCTAATCAAGAGGCTTCTATCTTTATGCCGCAGCGTTGGTGAGCTGATTCCTGTATCAGCTCAAATCAGCTCACCAGGATGCTGGTCGAGCGGGCCCTTCAGACCGAAATGATCGAGCACCTGACACCGCGTGCAACGGCGATCCTCCAGTTGCTGACACATCTATGGGTGCCTGTCGGAGTAGATCTCCGGACTGGACTCGCCCATCCTGCAGCCCTGCCATACTGTTCAACATGACCCGTGCAACCTTCCGCTTCTACGAGGAGCTCAACGATTTCCTGCCGGCCGAACGGCGGCGGCAGTCCTTTACCTGCGAGTGCGCGCGCGGGGCGACAGTCAAGCACATGATCGAGGCGCTCGGGATACCGCACACCGAGGTCGAGCTGGTGCTGCTCAACGGCGAGTCGGTGGGCCTGGAACGGGTGATCTTCGACGGTGACCGGCTGGCGGTGTATCCCAAGTTCGAAGCGCTGGACATCAGCCCGCTGCTAAAGGTACGCGCGCAACCTTTACGGGTGCTGCGCTTCGTCGCTGATGCGCACCTTGGCGGGCTGGCCAACCTGCTGCGCATGAGCGGCTTCGACACCCTCTACGACAATCGCTTCGAAGATAGCGAGATCGCCGAGATCGCGGCGCAGCAAGGACGCATCGTGCTAACCCGCGACCGCGAACTGCTCAAGCGGCGGATCATCAGCCACGGCTGTTACGTGCATGCCCTGAAACCGTCGCTGCAACTGCGCGAGGTGTACGAGCGCCTCGACCTGGCGCGTAGCGCGCGGCCCTTCAGCCTGTGCCTGCATTGCAACCTGCCGCTGCACGAGATCAGCCCGGAACTGGCCCGGCCACTGGTGCCGCCACGCGTTGGCGCGCTCTATTCACACTTCCTGCGCTGCGACGCCTGCCAAAGGATTTACTGGGAGGGTTCGCACTGGCGTGGCATGTGTGCCCTGCTGGCACCTCTGCTGGACCGATAGTCGAGTGCATCGGGCAGATAACGGCCAAAAGCGCTCAAGTGCACACCACAAGGCTCTGGCCCGATATTTAAGCTGATATCATTCGAAAACGTACAAGCCGAGTAGAAAAGATGAATCGTCGTAAAAAAATAAATCAGTTATTAAAGGCTAACGCCAAAAAGGCCAGCGCCAAATTGGCACCGAAAAGCAAGTCTAAATACATTTGCAAAGCCGACCGATTGAAGCTGGCGGCTGAATCCAGTCTCGACTCAATCACTTCTTCCGAGAGCTGATCTGTGTCGCTTAAGCACCACCTGGATTTACACATCAGCAGGCAGTGCTGTCGGCGGATTTATCTCGCGGCTACGCACTAGCGACGATAGTAGCGGTGATCGTCATCGTAGCGGTGCTCATGATGGCGCTCCCAATCACGATGGCGTTCGGCTTCCCGGCGCGCTTGTTCTCTGCGCCATTCCTCTCTACGCCATTCGTCTCGGCGCCAATCTTCTCTACGATCGTGCCAGCGGCCGTCATGCCAGTATCGGTCGTCATGGGCAAGCAACGGCCCTGGCTGCTTGCCGGCCATACTGGCCAAGCTCGGCCAAGGGTTGCCGGCAGCGTGGGCCGGAGCCTGAACGGCTGCGACTTCAGTTGCGAAGACAGGGTTTGAGGTCTTCATCTGTGATGCTGATGCCGAGCCCACTGCCGCAAACGCGAACAGGCTGAGGAGCACCATCCGTGGGACATAAGATTTCATGGGCGAAGACAACCTCTGATTGACAATTGGACGTGTCGCCATTTGGCTGCGGGAAACCTTCAGGTCGCGCTTACCGAGCTTTATGTGCGTATCCACATAGACCAATAAATAGGGAAAAGTTCTAGGAAGCCGCCGCATAAATAGCCGACGGCCTCAACACCTGGCACGCTGCGCAGTCAATCCGATGGTGGCCAAAAGGTACTTGCATTGCAGCAGGCGCCCTAAGAGTTGCAGGCCGGTGTCAGGACGACGACTGCAGTGAACAAGCCCACTTCTCAAAAAGTGCGGCTCAGGTTCGCTTACCCCAAATTAGTTCTGAAGTTTTCGCCAACTTAGCCGACAACCTCGGTTGTGGTCCGATGGCACAGGAAAATTCCGAATTACCGTGTACCCATCGCCATCGTTCTGAAGGGACGTTGTGGGCACCCGTATCAACCTTGCCCACATGACGCTGCGGAAATTTCGTACCTTGGGAACGACGCTGCCGACACATCAGACCGTCAAAAACCCCGGTAAAAATCCGGCCTATCGATGTACACCAAGCGTCATATAAAAATGAAAAAAACAGTGACACCAGAATAGTCCAACACCACTTTATTGATTTAAAAAACAAAGCACCACCTTGCTGCGCTCTTTAAATCGCACACAGCTTAAACGTTGAATTGGCCAGGGGCTGGATGAAAATCCAGAGCAATATGAGTAATGAGCAATTGAGCACGAAGAGCGACTTGTTTCGTCGAGACATTAATGGACTAAGGGCTTTAGCGGTCACTGCCGTGGTACTGTATCACTTCAATGTTGGCAGACTGACCGGAGGATTTGTTGGGGTCGATGTCTTTTTTGTGATCTCCGGCTTTCTGATGTCGGGAATTATTGCCAGAGGCTTGCAGAATGGTAATTTCTCCGTATTAGCATTCTACTGGGCGCGAGCACAACGCATTATTCCCGCACTGGTCTTTGTCATTGCAGTTTTATTAATATTGGGCTGGTTCTTCCTCGCACCCTCTGAGTACAAATTGCTGGGGAGACATGTTCGTCAATCCTTGGCCTTCATCTCCAACATTGGCTACTTGCAAGAGGCAGGATACTTCGACAGTGCGAGTCATGGTAAGTGGCTGCTCCACACATGGTCATTGTCCGTCGAATGGCAATTTTACCTGGCATTACCCATTTTACTGGTGGCTACCTGGAAACTGTTTCCAGGCAAAAAGGCAATGATCTTTGTTCACCTTATTGTGCTGGTTTACTCTTTGTTAACCTGCATGGCGCTGACCGATACTGCGCCGCAAAGAGCATTTTATCTTCTACAGTCGCGATCTTGGGAAATGCTGCTCGGTGGCCTGTGTTTCTTGCTGGTGTCGGAACTGAAGTTGTCCGAACTGGCTCGCAGAGTACTGGAATTTGGAGGGCTGCTGTTAATTGTAAGTTCCATGTTTTGTTTGGAATCTTCTGACGCATGGCCCGGTTTTCTGGCGCTGCTCCCGACACTGGGCGCAGTCATGGTGTTGGCGGCCAAGCGGGAAGGTTCTCTATGGAGTAACAATCGAATTACCGAATGGCTAGGGACACGCTCTTACTCGCTGTACCTATGGCATTGGCCTCTGGTGGCCGGGCTATTCTATTTTTATGCTCAGGACAACACACTCTGGATAACCGGGGCGATTCTGTTAGCCCTGCTGATCAGCGAACTTTCCTATCGAATGGTCGAACAACCGGTTAGACGCGGGCTACAGCAATTGAGTCTACGCCGTGCTGTGCCGTGTCTGGTCGCCATGGTGCTATTGACTGGAGGCATGGCCCAGTTTGTAGTGAACAAGGACGGCTTATCTTCCCGCATGTCTCCAGACATTATCGAAATGGAAGCGAGGGCTCATGCCGGTAATAATCCCCGCAACGATGAATGCCTGGTTAAAGGAGCTCCCTGTGTGTATGGGGGGACAGACATCGAGGTAATGATCGTCGGCGATAGTCATGCGGCGGCCCTGGTAACAGTCGCACAAAGCGCCCTGCCCACGCAGGATCAGGGAATATATTTTCAAGCCGCACCCGCTTGCCTGCCAGTTTTCGGCTTGAACATCAGAGAACACCCTAGCAAAGACAGTGATGATCCTTGCATCCACATGAAAAATCAGTTGGTAAAAACGCTCGAAACAGAAATGAGCCAGGTGCCACTGATTGAGATCAATCGAACGTCCATGTATCCCCTTGGATACAACGGTGATGAGCAAACGCAGAAACGCAAACCCCAAGCGTACGTCACTACGCCGGTTGATCAGCCTTCTACTGACTCGCTAAAGGAATTCGCTCACCTCTATATTGAGAACGTGTGTGCAATAGCCAAAAACCGCCCGGTCTATCTCATGCGCCCAATACCGGAAATGAGGAAAGATATTCCGGATGCAATGGGTAAAGAGATGCTGTCGGGCAAGCCGCGTGATTTCACACTCAGCCTAGAAGATTATAGAGCGCGCAATACTTTTGTCTGGAGCATCCAGGATCAGGCCCACGAGCAATGTGGTGTGCACATTCTTGATCCATTGCCCTACCTCTGCGATGAAAAAGTTTGCTACGGCAGCAAGGGTGGTGAGGCGCTGTATTTAGATGACAACCACCTTAATGCCCTTGGCAGCAGCCTGCTGGCACCTATGTTCTCCAAGGCTTTTGCATCCATGCCTCACATGCAAGGTCATGTTGGTGCTGCCGCAGAGAGTAAGGCCACACCTGGACTCGGAGCAAAAAACACTGTCACAAACACCGCAGTGAACAAGCCAGCGTGACCCTGACCGAAAAGCTTTTCGCCAACGTGTCGAAGCCCGTGCCGATGCGACGGTGCTCTTTCTGCCAGCCTGCGCTGTAGCAACAGCCAGGGTTGACCCGGCGGTGGCCTCGGACACCGCCGCTCTCTCCCCTCTACAAACGTTAACCCCGCCCTCCTTCCGTACAGATTCCAGAGCAGGGATAATGCGCCCTCCCAGTTAATCGGGCGACTTGATCGCCCCGCACAAACAGCCGTCTGTATTCGGCTAGCACACTCCAGGGAGGAGCTTTTACATGTCATACCGACTTGTCATTTTCGACTTTGATGGCACGCTCGCTGATTCATTTTCGTTCTTTGTTACCGTGTTCAACCAGGTCGCCGACAAGCACGCATTCCGTCGGATTCACCCGCAAGAGTTGGACTCTCTGCGCAAGCAGGGAGCTCGGGAGATCATGACGCATATCGGAATGCCCCGCTGGAAGTTGCCTTTGGTAGCACGAACCTTCATGGGCTTGATGAAGAAACATCGAAGTTCGATCCCGCTCTTCGAGAACATCGCCACTACCCTGACCGATCTTGACGAGAAGGGACTGATTCTGGCCGTGGTGTCTTCTAATTCCCGAGAGAATGTCACGCAAATTCTGGGCTCCAGCTGTCGACATATCCAGGCCTTCGAGTGCGGTGCCTCGATTTTCGGCAAAGCGTCTCGCTTGCGCCGTGTCATGCGCAAATTCGGCGTGGCGCGAGAGGACGTGATCTACATCGGCGACCAACCTACGGACGGTGAAGCCGCAGCGACTGCCGGTATCGCTTTTGGCGCGGTTGCCTGGGGATATGGAACACATGATGCATTCCACACCCTTCAATCCCATGAGTGGTTCGCCGATGTCAGCGATTTACGGCGACTGGCTCTCAGAAACTCAACCGCGCACCAGGTAGGCCCCTAACGGAACCCGATGTCGCAGCTTCTTGCAGCTACCGGGTGCGGGCTGATGCCCCGGCGGGCGATCAGGAAACCAGATTCGGCATTTACCCGGAGGCGGCAAATGGCCGCGGGGAATCTCGACCTCGTCGTACTCGTACTCGTACTCCGGCTCTGGCTCTGGCTCGACGGAAGTCATTTGCAATTGTCCTTCGGGCCGAGGTCTGCCAGCTGTCGGTGAATCCGATACCCCATCTGCCTTTGCGTAAGCGAAGTTGCCAGCGTCGCGCCCAGCATCCCGAGTGGATTGTTCAGCTGCAGCCATTTCTGCTTCGCGGCGCCGTTGGGTCTCCTCTTCCAGCCCCTTCTGTACGGCGACCTGGTCCGCTTTGGCGTTGGGTGGGGTATTCGAAGCCTGGGCCTGCTGCGCCGCCTGGATCAATTGGAAGTTGCGGTTGCGTAACGCGACGTTGCTACCCACCCGCATGTTCGAGCGCACCGCCAACGTTTCAGCCTGCTGGTACTGACCCTGCTGAAGACGCAATACACCGAGGTAATGCAGGGTCGCGGGGTTGTTCGGCTGGATATGCAGGGCACGCTCCAGCGTGGCAGCGGCTTGGTCCAACTGGCCATCGCCATACTGCCGCGAGGCCGTTTCGATCAGGGTGGTTGATGCGCTGTTACTTTGCGAGGACGCTCTTCGCTCGGCAGCCACCGAACAAAGCGATGCGACGGCGCAGAACACCAGGATAAGACCCGGCAGAAAATTCTTGGTTGGCATCAGGGGGCGGACTCGACTGATCTTGGACGGCACTGCCGTAAAACAGCTCCCAACTGACCTGGCGAGTACCCTGAAGTTCCCGCAGCATCAGCCTTGGAACAAGGGATCTGGCCCTCTTCAACGCGGCAATCGTCAGTGAGTCCCTGCCCGCACCGACCGTCTGACCTCAGCCTGTATGGCGTAAGCCGGCGCCTCCACAGCATTGAAGTCTTGTGTATACCGCTGGGCAAATCCTTCTACCCCCCATTCCTGATACTGCTGCACATGCTTGAGTTCGTGAGCCCAGAGCGCGACGTCCTGTTCTGCGGTTTGAGCGTCCCGGAAGAGGATGATGTCGATCAGCGTCACGGCACCGACATCGGGGTTTTGCAGCATGGCAGTGGCGGAACTGAGTTGGCCGTTGTCGCTAACTGTGTAGCGCGCGGCATCGAGGACACTGGGGTCGTACCAGCGCAGCAACTGCTCCCGGATATGCGGCGGAATGGGCTGGACGCTGCCGTTGGCCGCTTCAGCACGGGCTTGGGTCAGCCACAGCGCGAGGGCGGGTGCCGCGATCTGGTCGATGCCATCAGGCATCTGCCCCAGATCCGGCAGGCAGATGCAGCCGTCCAGGCACACTTGCTTCTCGCCAGCTGGGCAGGTGTTGGCCTGGGCTGGCACTGCAAGAGTCAGGCAAAGAACAAACAGCGCTACCAGGTGCGTGATGATGGGCGGCATTGAGCGCTCCAGGGACGGACGCAGCACGAACGGTGGGTCACCATTGATCGACGACCCGCATAACTTTAGCGTATCCCTATCGGTCTCTTTTCGATGACTGCTTCAGGTCCAGTTCGAATAACGTCCAGTCACAGACTCCCCGGTTTTTCATTTCACACTGCGCGCGGCATCCCAGATGTCTCGCGTCCCCAGGCTGGCATGCCATGCTTCGAATTGGGACCGCCATTGTTCAAAGGGAGGCCCCAAAGGATGACGAGGGTCACCACTCAGTGAGTACGCCATACCTTCGATCAGCCATTTTGGCTGGGTGGCGACTGCCAGATTTCCGAGCGATTGCGCCTGTCGAAAATGGATCAGTTCGTGAGCCAGATAAAACGCTTTCCAGCCGCGAGGGGCGACGATCAAACCAACATCGCCAATGGCAGCTGCCGCGCGCTGTCCAAGTCCAAAGGATTGAGCACAAGAGTCAGTCGCGCAAAACACGACGCGAGGGACGTTTTGAAATGGCCCGACGGCAGTGGCCGCCGTTGCATATCCCGCAGCGTACAGTTGTTGGGCGTCGCCCAATAGCGCCACGCTGTCTATGCAGATATTGGCAAGCGGGCAAGTTACTTCCGGAACGAGCAAGGGGGCAACGACTCGGAGCGGTTTCACGAAAGCCAGCACGGCGGCTGGTAACGTCAATGCGGTGATGACCGATATCAGGATGATGCGTTTGAGCTTCATCACTGTTCAGCGCGTTGGCATGAGTTGATAGTTGAACAGATAGAAATGCTGCCCATCACGGATATCTATTTCCATCGTGCCGCTGAGTCCCTCCAACTCGCCGGTACCCGAGTCAGGTACGACCTGAATGGTCAGTGTTCGCTGGCCTCTGTCCATCGTTCCAAAATGCATCAACACAAAGCTGCCTGCCCTTCCCGCCAGATTGCCCTCAACCCGCTCCATTGCCACATAGCCGGCAGATCCCGGGACTGTCGAGAGGGAGGCAAGCATCTCTCCCAGACTACTGGCCACCAAGTCTCCCTGAAACGTTTTGTGTATGGCCTTTCTGCTCAGTTGAGCGGCCTCGGTACCGGTCGCAACAGAGTGGACGGGGAGTTGGACGTCAAATGTTCCCTTGGCTTGCATGCTGTTATCTCCATTAAAAATCCAGGTAATGCCGTACGACCTAAACCAGGCGCATTTGTTGTCGACGCTGATCCCTCGACTGTTTACAGTCCGCCTATACCGAGATCAGCGGCTTATTTGACAGGTCCACACAGTCGGACCTGTCCCTGATTTGCATTGGAGCAAATGGCGACCGAAGATGATTGGAAAAACACGACCAGCCTCTACTGTTATCCTGCAGCCCGCACGAGGCGTCCTTAATCAGCGATTGACGAGCCCGCAGTTCACTCACATTCGCGAGGCCCCCTCAGTCCAGTTGGCACCCTGGGTTGAACATTATTGGCATGTCAGCTGGAATCTCAATGATCAGCCTGCACAGCAACAGGAAACCCTGCCTCACCCCAATGTGCATCTCGTTGTGGAAAGGGGTCAGGTCCATGTGTGGGGCCCCCGTCGCTCCCGCTTCAGCAAGACGCTGTCCGGCAATAGCTGGGCGTTTGGAATCAAGTTTCGTCCCGCTGCCTTCCAGCCATTTCTGCGCGGACCTGTCAGCCGGTTGGCCAACCGATCGATCCCGGCCGCTGAAGTTTTTGGCGCGGTAGTCGACAGGTTGGCCGAGCATACTGAATGTCCGGGGATGGCGAGCCTGTGCGAGCAATCAGAAGCGTTGCTGTGTCCCTGCTTGCCGCAACCCGACGAGCGTGTACAGCTGCTCAATGACCTCATCGCCCAAATCGCGTCAGACAACAGACTGACAACGGTGGCACAACTCAGTGAGTTGTCCAGGGTTAGCGAGCGGCGGTTACAACGCCTCTTTGCCCATTACGTTGGCGTAAGTCCGAAGTGGGTGATTGCCCGATACCGGCTACATGAAGCACTGACCCTGCTGCAGCGCGGCGAAGCCAGGCCGGGGACGGATCTCGCGCTCAAGCTGGGTTATTTTGATCAGGCACACTTCATCAGGGACTTCACCCGGATGGTCGGTCTGGCACCTGCAAAATATGTCCACCTGATGATCAAAGCCCCGTGACATTACCTTAGCGGACATGCGCTTCAAAAAACTCAAGCGCCCTTTGGTTAAGCTGCTTGTGAACGGCAACGCGATCGAATCCCTCGGCATCAACGCAGAGCTGCGGTGCGTCCCGCTTCAACGGCGCAGGACACGGGGCGAGAAAGGCAAAGTGTGCTGCGTCGGGAACGAGGTGGAATTGCGGTCTCTGGGGAAGTGCATTGGCGAGTGCGGGAAGGGTTTCAGGCAACACGCCATCGCCGCCAAACTGCGAAGCCCAAAGCTGAATCGGTGCCTTCACATTTGTCAGGTTGGCCGGGCTGGGAAACTCGTTGAGCGGATCCGCCAAGACAAAGGCTTTGATACGTTCATCACGGGTCAACGGCTGGGTGGGGACCTCTTTGTTGCGCAGTTGTTGGCAAATGGGCAGTGCCGGATCCGGACAAGGAACATTGGCGTTGAGGAAATCCGGGGTGCCACCGGCCAGTACGAGACCTGTGTAGCCACCGCGTGAAAACCCAAAGAAACCTATCCGCTGCGGATCGATCCTGGCTGCGTCCGGGGCGGCAACCAGCATGTAATCGATAAGGCGCTTTATATCGGTCGGACGCTCAACGAACGCGGAAAGATCGTCCGCGTGGCTCATATCAGAAAAGGTATCCCCGGGATGATTGATGGCCGCCACGATGAAACCGGCATTGGCCAATGTCTCGGCAAGGTCATGATGGCCAAGGAAAGAGCCACCATGACCATGGGAAATCACCACCAAGGGGCGCTTGTCACCCACTATCGGACAGTCACGCCGCCCCATCAATACAAAAGGTCCTACCGGTACTTCCTGTGCAGTATCGGCGCAGGGTGTCCAGATAATCGCCTTCAAGGCCGGACCGTTGGTATCAGATGGAATTTGCGCCATCTTTATTCCGGCTGCCTGCGTCATCGCCGCAGACAAGCAGAGCGATACCGCCAAGGCGAGTTTTCCCAGGTAGTTTCCATAAGCGAACATTTTGTTTTTCCTCCTTGAATCGCAGCTTGCCAAGGATCAGGCAAACCTCTCCCACATCTGAACCCGTCCCATCAAATGGACGACACCAAAACCGACACAGACTGCTGAATTGATCACGATGAACCGATTGCTTCGTCCAGTGCCGCCCCACACGAAGGGGCCCGCCAAAGCATAGACGGTTGAATCCACACCCCAAAGTTGACTTTCGGGTCCGCGCATCAAAATCGAAGTTCTACCGAAAATCTGCTTTGAATGAGCCGCCCCTCTACACCGCGTCCACTTCATTGACCGGCAATGAAGCAAACATTTCAGCGCGGCACACCTCAAGGATCTCATCCGCCAGCGCGGAATCATCCGGGCAGGCACGCGACAAAATAATCGCACCGACAGCACGAGACAGCAGGTCGATCATTTTCTTTCTGCCCTCACCCGGAGCGGCATCCGGCCTGGTCGGATATTTGTCCCCCAGTGTTTGCAGGATGTGCTCGATCCCTTCGGCAAACGTCGCTTTCACATCGTCCGATTGACGCGCCGCGTCGCCACACAACGCGGCCATGGTGCAACCGCTGCCACGTCCGTCCCGATGCTCCCTCGTCACATAGACGTCGATGAAGCCCGGAACATCGAGCGCTTCCGCGCCCACCTGCGATTTGGAAAGACTGCAGGCCGAAGCTTCGGCCATCAGGTCGGCCTTCGAACCGAAATGCTTGTAGAAACCTCCGTGGGTGAAACCGGCAGCCGCCATGAGATCCGACACACCGACGCCGTCGAAGCCGCGCTCACGGAACAGCTCAGAGGCCGTTTCAACGATGTGCTCCCGATTGGCCTGCGCCTGGGCCTTGGTCACTCTCACGTGCAATACCTCATGTCCACTGGGAAATCATGCGCCCAATGATACATAGATGTTGGTCATAATCAAATTTGTTGACAGTTTAGATTTCGATCATCATCCTAATTGCACGTACAACCGATCTCCATCAACGGGCACGGAAGAAATACCAAATGACCGACCAGAATCTGTTCACCCCTTACACGCTTGGCGTCCTCACGCTGTCGAACCGTGTCGTCCTCGCGCCACTGACACGCAACCGCGCAGGCGAAGGCTTTGTGCCAAGCGAGTTCGCGGCCACCTATTACAGCCAACGTGCAAGCGCAGGCTTGCTGATCAGCGAGGCCACGCAGATTTCCCAACAGGGTCAGGGCTATCAGGACACCCCCGGGATCTACACGCAGGCGCAGATAGATGGCTGGCGCAAAGTGACCGATGCCGTCCACGCCAAGGGCGGAAAAATCTTCCTGCAACTGTGGCATGTCGGCCGTGTGTCGCACGTTGATCTGCAAGAAAACGGCGCCGCACCCGTAGCCCCTTCTGCGCTGCGAGCCGCGACAAAAGTATTCGTCAACAACCGCTTTGAAGACGTCTCCGAGCCGCGCGCACTGGACATCGGCGAACTATCGGGGATCGTCGCCGATTTCCGCCGGGCCGCGGCAAACGCTGTCGCCGCCGGGTTCGATGGCGTGGAGATTCACGGCGCAAACGGCTATTTGCTGGATCAATTCCTCAAGGACAGCGCCAACGTGCGCACCGATGCTTACGGCGGTTCGATTGAAAATCGTGCGCGTCTGTTGCTCGAAGTGACGGCAGCCGTCGTCAATGAAATCGGCGCGGATCGTACCGGGGTGCGCTTGTCGCCGGTGTCGCCGGCCAATGGCGTTTCCAGCAGCGATCCGCAGGCGCAATTCGATTACGTCGTCGATCAACTCGACGCCCTAGGCGTCGTTTATCTGCACGTGGTCGAAGGCGCGACCGGTGGCCCGCGTGACGTGGCGCCATTCGATTTCGGCGCCCTGCGCCAGCGCTTCAAAAACACCTACATCGCCAACAACGGCTATGACCTGGACCTGGCGACGTCGCGGCTCGCCGAAGACCAGGCCGATCTGATCGCGTTCGGTCGCCCGTTTATTGGCAACCCGGATCTGGTGGAACGCCTCAAGCGTGGCGCGCCGTTGTCCGCCTTCAATCCCGCCACCCTCTATGGCGGCGGAGCAGCAGGCTACATCGACTACCCGACGTTGGCTGAATCGAGCGCCACTGCAAGCTGAGCAATCAATGACCGCGTTTTCTGTTTTCACACACACTGAAAGAGAGATGACCCCATGAGCACTCGCCCTACTGTTCTCATCACTGGCGCTTCCACCGGCATTGGCGCCGTCTACGCCGAACGCTTCGCTCAACGCGGTCACGACCTGGTAATAGTCGCCCGCGACCAGGCACGCCTGGACGCACTTGCAGCCCGATTGCGCAGCGAACACGGCGTCGCCGTCGATGTGATTCCTGCGGATCTGACCCAGCTCAGCGATCTGACAACCGTTGAGTCCCGCCTGCGCGACGACGCCCGTATCGGCATCCTCGTCAATAACGCCGGCGCCGCGCTGTCCGGCAACTTCATCGACCAAAGCACCGACAGCGTTGCGCAACTGGTCGCCCTCAACACCACAGCGCTGGTACGGCTCGCCAGTGCCATCGCCCCACGCCTGGCCAAAGCAGGCGACGGTGCGATCATCAACATCGGTTCGGTGGTGGGTCTTGCGCCGGAGTTCGGCATGTCGGTCTACGGTGCGACCAAGGCCTTTGTGCTATTCCTTTCCCAAGGCCTGAGCCTGGAACTTTCGCCTCAGGGCGTCTACGTGCAGGCCGTGCTGCCGGCCGCCACTCGCACGGAAATCTGGGGTCGCTCCGGCGTCGACATCAACACCTTGAACGAAATCATGGAAGTGGACGATCTGGTGGATGCCGCACTGGTCGGTTTCGATCGTCGCGAACCGGTGACGATCCCGCCGCTGCAAGAAGCTGAACGCTGGGATGACCTGCAAATCGCACGTCAGGGCCTGCTGGGGCAAATCCGCCAGTCTGCGGTTGCCAAGCGCTACCACACTCAACAGTGATCTTTTGGTAGCGAGCATTCGCGCCGGATTCGATGCAGGCGTGCCAGACGCCGCATCGAATCCGGCCCGCTGTTCGGAGTAGAAATGAATCCAACGAAGACAAATACCCCCTCGGGTTCGCAAACGTCGTTCATCAACGCGGCGAACCAGTCGATCACGGTCAACGGCATTCCCTTTGCCTATCGCGATATCGGCCCCACGACCGACGTGCCCCTCGTACTGTTCAACCATTGGGGCGCGGTACTGGACAACTTCGACCCCGCGATAATCGATGGCCTGGCACAAACACGGCGCGTCATTGCCACCGACTATCGCGGCATCGGCGGCTCTGGTGGAACCGCGCCACTGACGGTCGGTGAAATGGCTGACGATGCCATCCAGCTGATACGTGCGCTGGGTTTCGAGACCGTCGACGTGCTCGGTTTTTCACTCGGCGGCTTCGTCGCCCAGGACATCGCCCTGAAGGCGCCCGAATTGGTGCGCCGATTGATTCTCACCGGCACCGGGCCGGCCGGCGGCACCGGTATCGACAAGGTCGGTTCGGTGACGTGGCCATTGATGATCAAGGGCTTGCTGACCTTGCGAGATCCCAAGTTCTACCTGTTCTTTACTTCGACGCCCAATGGCCGTCGAGCCGCATCGCAGTATTTGCAACGCCTGAAAGAACGCAAAAAAAATCGCGACAACGGCCCGACGCCCAGCGCTTTCCTACGGCAGTTGAAAGCCATCACCGCGTGGGGCAAACAGGCGCCCCAAAACCTCGGGCGCTTGTGGATGCCGACGCTGATCGTCAACGGCGACAACGACATCATGGTGCCCAGCGTTAACTCGATTGAGCTTGCTAACCGTATTCCCAACGCACAACTGGTCATTTATGAAGATGCCGGGCACGGCGGCATTTTCCAGCACTACGCTGACTTTGTGACCAAGGTACTGGCGTTCGTTGATGCCTGATAACGCGACGCAGCAACGCCGCAAACGCTCCGCCCACCCTCATTCCAACCGACAAGAGCCGCACAACGATGAAGGCATTTTTAATTGATCGCTATGGCAAGAACACCGGGCGCATTGGCGAAGTGCCCGCCCCCGCGGTGGGCGCCCACGACGTCTTGATTGAGGTACACGCCAGCAGCGTCAACCAGCTGGATTCGAAGATCAGCAAAGGCGAATTCAAACTGATCCTGCCCTATTCATTTCCGCTGGTACTGGGCAATGACCTGGCGGGCGTCGTGGTTGAGGTTGGCGCGCAAGTGAAACGCTTCAAACCGGGCGATGAAGTCTACGCTCGCCCGCCCGACGCGCGGATCGGGACGTTCGCTCAATTGATCGCCGTAAACGAAAACGCGATCGCCCTGAAACCTGCCAATACCAACATGGCACAAGCCGCGTCCATCCCCTTGGTCGCACTGACCGCCTGGCAAGTGCTGGTCGAAACCGCCCAACTGAAAAAGGGCCAGAAAGTGCTGATCCACGCCGGCTCCGGCGGTGTCGGCACCCTCGCCATCCAACTTGCCAAACACCTCGGCGCCTTTGTCGCGACCACCACCAGCACCGCGAATGTCGAATGGGTGAAGGCGCTGGGGGCCGACCTCGCGATCGACTACACACAGCAGAATTTCGAAAGTGTCTTGCACGACTACGACGTGGTGTTGAACAGCCTCGGCGCGGACATACTGGAGAAGTCACTCAAGGTCCTCAAGCCCGGTGGCCAACTCATTTCCATCTCAGGGCCACCCACTGCGCAGTTCGCGCAGGAGCAAGGGTTGTCATGGCCATTGAAGCAAGTCATGCGCCTGCTGAGCCTCGGTATTCGGCGCAAGGCCCGCAAGCAGGACGTCAGCTACGCGTTCGTGTTCATGCGCGCAAATGGCGCCCAACTGCAACAAATCACCGCGCTCATTGAGGCCGGAATCATCAAACCTGTGGTTGACCGCTCCTTCCCCTTTGAATCTACGGCAGAGGCATTGAAATACGTCGAGCAGGGACGAGCCAAGGGCAAGGTCGTTGTTACGATCAAATGACTACGCCACCTATCGATGAGTCGACCGCAGAGGCTGCGCAACGTTTGCCGCTTCAGCAGTCATCATCCGGGGTGACTTCGCCAGAGTTGCAAAAACAGGAAGAGCTGTACCTGACGTTGAAGTGAAACAGGTGTAAACCTATTTCAGGACTAGACACAGTGCCGACCCACAGGAAGGGGCCCGCCGAAGCATAGGTTGCCCAAACCAGCAGGACCAACGTAATCACGGCCGGGGAAACTCTTCCTGCCTCCGCTGCGCGGGCGAAACGTTCGCCCCGTCCGGGCAATACGTCTTGTTGATCCAGCGCTTAGGGCGTTGGTGTATCACACCATATCGTCTGCATGGACAAAGCACAGTTTGTTACCCTCGGGATCGCGGCAATACGCGCCAAAGTAGTCTTCCGAATACTGTGGCCGTAAGCCCGGCGCTCCTTCATCCTTGCCGCCCATCGCCATCGCGGCTTCCCAGGCAGCTTGCACCTGTTTTTGTGAGTGGGCTGCAAAGCTGACTTGTGTGCCGTTCCCCCACGTAGCCGGCAATCCGTTAAAGGGCAACTGAACGAAAAATTGTGGCCATTTTCTTCCAGGGAGCCGCCAGCCTGCTCCAGCAGGGCCACCGTCATCTTCATCAGGCATACGCACCAACCCCAAGGTCGTGAGAACCGCATCGTAGAAAGTGATCATGGTAGCGAGGTCACGAGCGCCAATCTGAATGTGACTGAACATGTCTTCTCCAAAAAAATATATTTGAAATGTCTAGTTCTGAAACAGGTGTAAACCTTATTCAGGACGGGACAGGGTATTTATGGATCTTCCTCCAACTCGCTCGGCATCGTGCGCAGGTGCCGGGGATAGGGATGCACAGTTGACGTTTGAAGAGGATTTGCTGGCAGTGTTTAATTTGTAGGCCAACGGATAAACCGCAGGCTACAACGCCTTGCGTCGCGGCCTACACCTGCGCCAGAATCCGCCGGCTTGTGCGCTTTGGTCGTCGTCTCTATTGTTTCCGTGTCACTGCTCATCAGTGATCGGGTCTGCAAGCCCGCCGGAAATAACCAGTCGCACAGCAACCCCATAAGCAAAGGACGACTTTTTTGTGTTCGCTTTATGGCGGCTTTGCGCGGGAGACCTTAGGGTCTGCCGGGTTCCTGGTTTCCCGGTCTTGCAGACCCGCGCATAGCTGCCACCCATCATCTGCAAGTGATATTGGCAGCTCCTTTGGAACAATCAGGAGCATCACCATGTTCAAAGCTACTCCAAACCCTCCCGAAACCGATCCGGTTTCCCCCTACGCCTCCCTCGACTCAAAAGAGCTCCACGCCGCCGCACACCGTGCGCTCGATCATTACCTGGTACTGCCTGAAACCAAGGCATTGTTAGCCGACCGACGCCCCGGCTGCATTTTCGTCATTGCCCCCGATGTCGACAGCGAAACCCTGCTGGCCCACGCCTGCGAAACCCTCGCCTCGGCCAACGTCATGGCCAGTGATCTGGCATTCGACCTCGACGGCCCCAAACGTAATACCGCACTGGCGATTCAACAGATGATTTCGCTGGCCGAACTGGCGGTGAATCGCGCACTGGATCACCTCGATCCACCTGAACCGGCGTAGTCGCCGGAGGTTGGGCAATGATCGCAGCCTTCGGCAACTCCTACGCGGGACACGTCATTCGACGTAGGAGCTGGCGCAGCCTGCGATCTTTTTGGCCTTGCTCCTGTCGATGCCTCATCCGCCGCGAAGATCGCAGCCTTCGCCAGCTCCCCAATCGGATACACCCGCAGTGTCGAAGCCATACGCAAATCCGTAGGAGCTGGCGCAACCTGTATGCAAAAAGGAGACACCCATTTTCTTCTGATCAGGTATTTTTTGTGCCTACAGGCCCCGTCTTCAGTTGCGAATTCTCAAATAACTGGGGATCTTTCCAAACATCCTCATATTGCTCAGTAATGAGAAATCTCCAACCTAGGGGTAACCCAAGATATGGAATGACCAGCGGTGCCCATTCAAAAAGGTGTGATGCATGTAAAGGCTGGAAAAAATCCGGAGCCTCGGAGAACTGCTCACCTGTGAATAAGGGGACAGATTTATTTTCAACGACTAAAATCGTTTATCAATAAATAAATCTGTCCCCTTTTCAGGTCGCTGTGGAGACTGGGCTTGGAATACTGGCGCAGCGGGCGCGGCTCAAACTCCCGAAAAACCTTGGAGAGACTTGAGCTCGCGTTGCGAAACGAGGTACATCAACAGGCGCAGGCGTTGGAGTAGATTTGTGGGGATCTCTCAGAATCTGTCCCCTTTTCTCGCCGCCGTATCTTCAGCAGCACTTGCCGCACTATTCGCGCCTAGAACTCAACCAAAACAAATTCTAAAAGCAAATTTTTATCTGGGATATTTTTTATGAATTCCCTAGCAACACTTATCGATTTTTTTGAAAATTCTTTTTCTGAAACCTTTAATAACCCTGAAAAATCAGCAATGCAATTCATGTCTGGAACCCTACCTCCATCAGACACTCGAAAGCCCTCAATTCCGAGTACCGAAAAACCATACTTTTCACAGCAATCCAACAATTTAAATGCATCTAAAATACTAAACAAAGCTGTATCACCCCACAATTTTGTAGGTACAAAAGGCAGCTGATTGCTTAAAACCTCTTTCACATCATTAATCCCAAAACAAGAAAGGGGACAGATTTATTTACAACGACAAAACTCGGTCACCCATAAATAAACCTGTCCCCTTTTCAGTCATAAATAAATCTGTCCCCTTTTCAGCTGGGTTTCCGGAGATACTTATTAACTATTTCGACTTAATGTATCCAGAAGCTTTTCAAATGCTTTAGGGACAAGATCTTTCTCCTCTGGAGAAAGCAAAATATTCATGACCTGCTCATCACAAGCACAGTCATATATATCAATGCCTATCCAGCCTTCAGACCAAAATTCTACGGTCGCCAGCTTATTAAAGCCTTCCAGCTCTATCCGCTCAAGGTTACCAAAATCCCCGTTGGCGAATGCTGAATACTCTACGGAGTAGCCTTTCAATAGAGGCTTAACTTCTTTATTAAACTGAAAAGCATCCATAACCCCTCTCACTTACTATCTAGCACAGTAATATTTTTTACCTCAGGGAGATGTTCTCCACCCTGTTTATTAAGCAAATACTGCTGGGACTTACTTGCGTCCGGACCAATCATTTTATACCAGCCTTCCTTACCACCCTGCAATAATCCACTACTTGGAACATCAAACTCGACATAGACGGAGCCTTTAGACGCAGCCCCCTTAAAATCAGCGGCACCGTTAGTTGAGATAAAGGTTTGCCCGCCGCCTCCCTGAACAATTTTGTTACTACTTTGCATCTGTGCCAGCTCATCAGGAGACATCCATCTCCCGACACGAGTCATGCTTACATCATTAATAGTTTGGGTTTCGCCAAGCTTCAATGCGGTATTAGCAGTTCCTTTTGCACCTTCAGATCAGCTTCAAGATTTTCAGATCATGTCGAAACAACTCTGCTTCGCCTGCAGGCACTCCGACCAAAAGATTATCAATTCCATTCTTGATGATTTGATCTGCGATCAGTTGACGCGCTTGAGAATACCAAGCTTGATGCCACCCACCAGATAGAATCAGCAGGATCACTCGCCACATAAAATCCTCCACTGGACGCTCAAAAACGTTTTCAAACTGATAATCGACATATCCCATGATCTGCTCATGAGGCCACCCCTTCATCACCGCATGATCTCTACACCCCTCGTAATAGCACTCCAGAGCCCACAGCTTAAGGGTTTCATACGTCACGCGCTCTTCGTGCAGCATCTCAGAGTCCTTTTTTGGTCGGACGAATTACACCGCCATTATCGAACACATTGACAGTAATGTTTGGATACTTGGCTTTGAATAGATCAATAATATTTGAGCAACTTGCGCATGGTGGTCGCTCTGTCAGCAAATTAATAGCTCCCGTCACCGATGTGTTGCCCCCTAGTTGCGCGGCGATATTGTTCAAAATTTTCGCCTCCGAATCTACCGCTCTATTGAGCATTTGAGGGGGGGTGCTCCCAGTCGGTACAACCGAGCTTGGAAACGTCTCAGGGACCTCGCCAACAAATCCTAACGCCTGCTGATCGGCAGTGGTTACACCGATACGGCTGGACGCTGCCATTGTCGACTGAATGCCGGGAATGTCGATCTGTGCAACACCCACATTACCGCTGGTCTTAGCACTGCCTGTCAACATGGCACGCAAGTCTGCAACCTGCTGCGTCAATGCTGTCTGTGTGTCAATCGATACAATTTCTTTCGCACCCCCCAATGCCCCTCCAACGAAGGGCGGCGGGAGATCAATGTGCAAGCTGTCGTCACCCTGCGCCTGCTGCTCCGAAGGCACATGCTCCCCAAGCGTCTTATTGAGCTCAGCCTCTGCCTTCTGTATATCGCTCGGATGTCCCTGCGCGTTGTACTTCTCCCCAGCCCCGCCAATCAGGCTTCCGGTCGCCGCATTTCCCCCGGCCATCGAAGCGGCGAGCAAACCAATAATTTGCGCCGTCGCGATCTTGTCTTGGCTGCCTTGCAAGCTTAAATCGTACGGATTGAAATGCGTACTGACATAGTCAGCCAGCATTGCATTCGCGAGAGGTGCTAGTCCCTCAGCCACGCCACCCGCGATGGCACCGCTAGCAAAATCTTGCCCCGAGGCCTTTGATATCAATCCACCCAATACCGCGTGAAGAACCAGTTTTTCAGCGAGGGCCGGGGCGACTTCCAACCCCTTCGCCAAATCGCCAATGGCGTTGTTGCCCGCAGCAGCAGCGAGGTCTATTCCCTCGCCCACGGCCGCGTTGCCAAGGTTGGTGCCGAAGCTACCCCCATTGATGGCTGTCGAGATCCCGCTGTTGATCAACGCATGCGTGCCACTGCGCAGGATGGTTTGCCCAGCATTGCTCCAACTGAGCATGTCCTTTGAATAGCCAGGGTTTTGGATGGGACCAGACCCCGTGACTTCAGATCCACCATTGGTTGCGCCACTCGCACTTTCGAACCAATTGCTATCCGCGTAATCCATGGCTCCTGCCGCCAGACCGGAAACGGCAGCATTTTTCAGGCTCTCGGAGCTAAACGTATCTTTGAAAACCGCCCCTAAATTGCCTTTATTGCTAATAGCGCTGTTAGCAGCAGTAGCCTCCAGACTTATAAATGCAGCATCTGCAATCGCCGCCGTAACGGACCCTTCAGCCGCTCCGACAAGAGCAGCACCCGCGCCACCTGTCACAACCGCGAGCAGGATCGCCAAAATAAGCTGCGAAGCCGCCCCGAGCCCAGAATGCTGGTACTTAAAGCTCTGGTGGATCTCCTTGACCTGCTTCCAATCCACATCCCCACGCGCCTCGGCATCCTTCAACCACGCCAACTGAGGATCGGCCTTGACCATCGCGTCAATGGTCTGACTGACGGTTTGTTGATCGACCTGCTTCACATCGATATGCAGCCCCTCGACGGCCTTGATGACGGTCTGCCCTTTGGCCATCAGTTGGCTCTGACGCAGGGTTTCATCGGTACTGCCCTCGCCCGACATCGACATCCAGGCCATGTTGCTGTCGCTCTTGCTATGGCTCTCCTGATGCAGGTCCTTCACCGCCTCAAAGGTGATGCTCCCGCCGCTGTCGAGGGTCAGGTTGTTGCCGCTCTCCAGCTTCGCGCCCTGGTAACGCTGGTCGCCGCCGCTCTTCAGCGTCAGGTTGCCGCCCGAGGTAATTGCGCTGCCGATGTTGGTGACCTGAGTCACTTCGTCGTGCTGGGTCTGCTTGCTGCCCCAGCTGCCGTCTTTCTCCATGTCGTACAGCGAGTAGTCGCTGTTTTGTGCTGCCAGCACGTTCAGTTTCCCACCCGCCACCAGATAGGCTTCGCCCCCGGCGTTGACCTTGCTGGCGACGAGGGTCAGGTCCTGGCCGGCGCTCAACGCCACGTTGCCACCCGCCGTCAGCGAGGTGGACACCTGGCTGACATGGTCTTCCTGGCTCGTCACCGTTTTATTCTGGAAGTACGAGTGCGATTCGTCCGCCGCCGAGGCCAGGGTCAGGTTGCCGCCGGCTGCCAGGGCGACGTCGCGCTTGGCGTCGATCTGACTGGCGATGGCCGTGAGGTCGCGGCCGGCGCTGATGCTCAGGTCCTGCCCGGACGTCACGCTGGAACCGTACTGGGTGATCGTCTGATCGTGGCGGTCGGCGCCGTAGTTGTTACTGACGATTTGCTGGACGGAGGTGAGGTTGACGTCGCGCCCGGCCTGGAGGGTGGTGTTGGCCGCGCTGCTCAGGACGCCGCCGCTGTTGTTGAGGTCGCGCCCGGCGCTGATGGTCAGGTTGTTCGCCGCTTCGATGCGCGCCGCACTGTCTACCACGTCGGTCTGCTGGGTGTAATTACCGTTGCTGGCGTTGTGGGAAGTGACGCTGCGCTCGTTGATCACATCGCCATTGACCGCCGTCAAACTCACATCGCGCCCGGCGATGATGCCGCCGGCCTTGTTGGTCAGGGTGTTACCCGCCAACAGGTCCAGGCGACTACCGGCCTGCACCAGGCCGCTGTTGACCAGGTTGTTACCGGCGACGGCCGACAGGTTGTTGCTGGCTTTGAGGGTGCCAGCGTTGTTCAGGTCCTGGCCGGCGATCAGGGTCACGTCGCTGCCCTGGATCAAGGCGCCATTAGGGGCCAGGCGGTTTTTGGCGTTGGCCAGGTACAGCACCGGCACCAGCACGGTCTGGCCGTCGACGACTTCGTTTTCCATCCAGACGATGTCGTGGGTCAGCGCGGCGACCTGTTCGGCGGTGAGGCTCACGCCGACGGACAGGTTCAGCGCGTTCTTGCTGGCGATGGCGTTGTCCATCAGGTACTTGAACTCGGCCTCGTTCGAGGTCTGACCGTCGATGAAGCGTTGGCCGGTACTGGCGACGACGGCTTGTTGGACCAGACGCTGTTCGTAAAAGCCGTCACCCAGGCGCTTGGCGCTTTGATCCGGGTTATAGCCGAGACCGGACAGCAGGTAGTCCGAGCTCATGAACTGCTTGAGGTCGGTGAGCACCGGGTTGGTTTCGATCAGGTATTTCTGCGGATTGGACGGGCTTGCGCTGCTCGGCAGGCCTTGAACTTTGGCGATGCTGAGTGGACCCGCGCCAGGGACCGGCCCCAGCGTGATCGTGCTCGGCTGCCCGCCCGGCAGTGACTGCTGGCGCTGAGTTGCGCTGATACTGGCGCCGCCCAGGGTCCAGCTTTGTGGGCCGGAGCTGACCGGTGTGGCAGTGCTCGCTGCGCTCAGGCGAAACAGACCGTTCTGGCCGCTTGGCAGAGTGAAGCCTGGCAACGCCGTGGGGTTGACTTGTTGCTGTGCCAGGTTGGGCGGCAGCTGCGCGTTGATCTGAACCCGCGTGGCGTACGGACTGCCCGCACTGGTGTCGGTGTTGGTATGGCCGGCGGTGACATAGGCGTAATAAGCCCGGACCACGCTGTTATTGATGTTCTGGGCAGCATTGAGATTGACACTGCCACCCGCCTGGATCACCGCGTCGTAGGATTGACCGCTCGTATTAGTGGTCGTGCTGGTTTGAGAGATCAGGCCGCCGCCCATCCAGCCGAGAAAGGTACTCAGGTCTGCGTCGACAGTGGCCGAAGGCGTAGGGCTGTTCTTGGCGTTGAAGTCGGCAGCCGCCGCCGTTGCCTGGTCAATCTGCGTCACGAAGTTCCAGTACTTGCGCGCGGTCGTAATGTCCTGGGGCTGCAACCCGTTGTTGTTGATGGTCGTGGCATTGACGCTCAGGTTGCCGCTGGCGGCGATGGTGCTGCTGATGTTGTTCAGCGTCTGCGCATTGATCAGCAGATTCGCACCACTGGTGAGGCCGGACGCCGCCGAGCTGGCGGTCACGCGCAGGCTGTCGGTTTCGTCGACTTCCCACAGTCCGTTGATACCGCCCCAGTTACGTTCATCGCAACCGGGCCCCGGGATCTGCGCACACGGCAACTGGGTGATGGTCGCCGCAGTTTTGGTGTGATCGGTGTATTGCAGAACATCCATGACGTTGTTGACGGTCATGGCGTTGATGGTCAGGTTCTGTGCGCTCTCGATGTTGCCTGAGCGGTTGTCCAGCAGGTCCGCCATCCCCCCCTGCGAATTCCGGCCGATCAGCACATTGCCAAAGCCGTACACCTGCGCATAGGAGTTAGTGAAACTGCTGGCCAGCAGTTGCATATTCCCACCGCTGGAGATCAAACCGTTGTTGTTGAGCAATGCGCCCGTGTTGACCGTCAGGTCGCCACCGGTCCCCAACGTGCCATAGTTTCTCAGCCCGCCCGCCGTCACCGTCATTGCGGCCATGGAGGTCAGTCGACCGGCGTTGTCCAGCTGGCCGCCGACATTGATCGTGGCGTTTCCCCCGCTCGCGATGGTCGACGTCACGCTGCTGAGGCTCACTTGCGCGGCGCTCAGGCCGAGGGTCCCTTGGCTACTGAGACGACCAGCGCCCCAATAAGCACCGCCCAGGTTCAAGCTCAGGCTGCCATCACTGGCGAGCAGTCCGTCGTTGAGCCAATTGACCCCGCTACCGATAAAACTGTCGGAGGCCAACAGTTGGCCGCTGGCGGTTTGGGTGAAGCTGTTGACGTTGACGTTCAGGCGCCCGGCCTGGATCACGCTGCTGTTGGTCCAGCTGTCGGCGTTGAGGGTCAGGCCGCCGCGGGTGACGAGCGTGCCGCCGGCGCCCATGACGTTGGCGGTGGAGATGTCGAAGGTGCCGGTGCCGGCGTGCAGCAGGCTGCCGCCGGTGTTGAGGAAACTGCCGGCGCCGAGGGTCAGGTCGGTGTTGGAGGTCTCAATCATACCGTTGCGGTTGTCGAACAGGCCGCCGATCTGGAAGTTGGTTTTACCGCTGGTGCCCAATGCACGCAGCTGGCCGGTCTGGTTGTCGATACTGGTGGCGGTAATCGCCAGGGTGCTGTCGCTTTCGATGATGCCCAGGCGGTTGTTGAGGGCACCGCTGAGGGTCAGGTCGATCTGGCTGCCGGCGATCTGGCCGTCGTTGCTGCCGCTGTTGTCGAAGTTATTGCCGGTGACGCTGACCCGACCTGTGGCATAGAGGCCGCCGTTGCGGTTGTCGAAGTTGCCCGCGCCCGTGGCGATGACTGCGTCGCCGGTTTGCGCAGAGATGCGCCCGCCGTAGTTGTCGATGCCGGCCAGCGCGGTGATGTTCAGGCTTTGCGCCTGGGTGATGCCGCCTTGGCGGTTGTTGTTCAGGTCGTAGCCGTTTCTCAACACGCCGGTGAGGTGTGCGGTGAAGGCGCCTTGCAGGCTGGCCAGGACGCCGCCGCGGCTGTCGAGATTGCCGGCGTTGACGTTGAGGTCACCGGCTTGCGCGATGATGCGGCCGCTCTGGTTGTCGATGTCACCGGAGACAGTGAGCGCCAAGGCACTCTTGCTTTGCAGCGTGCCTTTGCCGTTGGCCAGGCTGGCGGCTTGCAGTTGCAGGCCGGCGTTCTGGCTGTAAATCAAACCATCGGCGTTGTTCTGCACGGCGCCAGTGGTGGTGAGCAGGAGCTGACCGCTGGCGGCAACAGTCCCGCGATTGCTGTTGTCGAGACCGCCGGTGAACAGGGTCATCAGACTTTGGCTGGCCAGTTGGCCGCCCTGGTTGTTGATCTGGCTGCTGCGCTGGATCAGCAACGGGCCGGCGCTGGCGAGTTTGCCGTTGGTGTTGGTCAGGACGCCGAGCAGGTCGAGGGTGACCGCGCCGTTACCGGCCACGCTGCCGGATGTGTTGTCCAGCGTACTGCCGGTGAAGTTCAAGTCCTGTTTCGCGTTGATCACACCCGCCGCGTTGCCGAGTGTCATGGCTTGCACGATAAGTGCCGCACCGCTGTCGATCAGGCCGTTCTGGCCGTTGTTCAGCAGGCCGCTGACGGTCAGTGTCTGGCCGGCGCCGCTGGACAGAATGCCGCCACTGTTGTCGAGGCTGGCGGCGTTGACGGTGAGCGCATTCTGGCTGACCAGTGCGCCCGCACCACTGTTGAGCAGCGCGCCGCTGACGTTGACGCCCAGGTTACCGTTGCGGCTGGAGAGCGTGCCGTTGTTGCGGTTATCAAGGCTGGCGGCAGTGACGTCGAGTCCCTGCCAACCGGAGATCAGGCCGTTCTGGTTGAGCAGGCTACCGCTGGCGTTGAGGCTGAGCAGGTTGCTGCTGATCAGTTTGCCGCCTCCGTTGTCGAGGGTACGCCCGGCCAGGCTGAAGCTCTGGCTACTGGAGACTTCGCCACCCTGGTTGTTCAGGTCGCGCAAGTGGTTGATGGTCAACTGGCCTGCGGTGGTGATCAGGCCCGCCGCATTGTTCAAATCGCCGTTCGTTGCGCTGAAGTCGAGGGCAATCGCACTGCCGAGCAATGAGCCATTCTGGTTGTTCAGGCCGGCGCTGCTGATGTTGAGCAACGTGGCCGCATTGATCAGCCCCTGGTTCTGGTTAACTAGCTGGCCATCGACGTTCAGAGTGAGGTCAGCGCGGCTGGTCAGGGTGCCGCCGCTGTTGTCCAGGCTGCCGACGTGACTGTCGAGACTCGCCGCCGCGATCAGGCCTTTGACGTTGGTCAGGGCCTGATTGATCTGCAGGGTCAGCGCCTGGCTGCCGAGTAACTTACCGCTGCTGTTGTCGAGGTTATTGGCCGTGATCGTGAAGGCCTGCGGGCTCGAAATTTCGCCGTTCTGGTTGGCTACGCCATTGAGGTTTTTCAACAGCAGAATCGGTGCATTGATCAGGCCGTTCTGGTTGTTCAACTGGCCGTGGTTCAGGTCCAGACTCAGACCGGTGTTGCTGAACAGCTGGCCGCCCTGCTGATCCAGACCGGTGACGCTGGCGGTCAAGGTGTCAACACTGGCGATGCGACCGTTGTCCTGGTTGGTGACTTGCCCGGCGCTGAGATTCAGGGTGCTGCCGCTGTTCAGCTTGCCGCTATGACTGTTGTCGAGCGTGCCGGTGGTGATGCTGACAGCGCCCTTGCCGCTGAGGTTGCCCGCCTGGCTGTTATCAAGGCTGGTGCTGTGCAGATCGATACCGCCGTCGGTAACCAGTTGCCCGCCCTGGTTGTCGATCAGCCCGGCGCTGGTGAGGCTCAGTTGCCCGGCACTGGACAGGCTGCCAAGGCGGTTGGCCAGGCTGGCGGCACTGACCGTGAGCAGGCCTTCGCTGCTGAGCAGGCCGGCGCTGTTGGTCAGGTTGCCCGTAAGCGTGACGCTGAGATCTTGCTGGCTACGCAGGCTGCCCGCGCTGTTGTCCAGGCTGATGCCCGACAGGCGTACAGCGGTTTTACCCGAGAGCAGGCCCAGGGTGCCGTTGACGATATGGTCGACCGTGAGGCTCAGCCCTTGTCCGGCGATTACTCGACCGCTGTTGCTGTTGTCCAGTTGGCTACCGAGCAGCGCCACGCCGAGCGTACTCGACAGTTCGCCACCGCGGTTATCGATAGCCCCCACATTGACGTTCAGCGCCTGGGTCGCGCCGACCAGGCCATTCAGGCGGTTGTCCAGGGTCGATCCGCTGAGGCCGAGGGTGCCTTGGGCAATCAGTTGGCCGCTCTGGTTGTTCAGCGTGGTGACCTGAGCACGGAGGTTACCCTTGGTGGCAATCTGGCCGGCCGTGTTAACGAGGTTGCCGACGCTCAGCTGTAAATCGCCGTCCGCGATCAGCGTACCGCTCTGGTTGCCGAAGTCGCCGAGCACACTCAAGCCCAGACCGCCGGTGCTGCTGATCAGGCCTTGGCTATTGAGGAGCTGGTTGGCGTTCAGTTGCAGGCTGTTGCTGCTCAGCACCCGGCCCTTGTTCTGGTTATCCAGCGTCCCGGCCGTGATGTTTGCGCTTTGCTGCGCGCTCAAGGTGCCACCCTGGTTGAACAGGGTCTGCGCCACCGTTGCCTGCAGCGCGCGGCTGGCGATGATGCTGCCGGTGTTGCTCAGGCTTTGCGCAGTCAGGCTGACATCGCCCGTGGTGTTGCGACTGTTGTCGGCATTGACGCCGGCTTCGATCACCGCCTGATTGCTCAGTGTGCCGCCGCTGGAAAGGCTGATGCGATCGCGGGCGGCGAGGTTTTGTTGGGTGCCGAGATCACCCGTGGTAGTGATTGCGAGGCTGGTGCCGGCGTACACCGGTCCGCTGGCATTGAGGCTCGCGGCATTGACATTGACCGCACCGGCGGCGGAAGTCTGGGCCATGCTCAACTGGCCGTTGGCATCAATCCGGATATCACCGCCACTGGCCGCCAGGTTGCCCGCCAGCCGGACCCCGACACCGGCCTCGGTGCCCACCAGTTTGATTGCCCCGGCGTACATCCCGCCCAGGGCCGAGGAGTCGATGGCGAGTGCCGGTGCATCGCCGGGGCTGGCGGCACGCGGCGTGGCGTTGAGGCTTTGCGCGTCGACGTCGTTGCGCCCGGCGACAATGGTCAGGTTGTTCGCCTGAATGGCGGCGTTGATCTTGGCCGAACGGGTGATGATTTCGAAGCTGTCGACGTTGTTGGCATTGAGGCCGGCGCCGTCAATCGAGACGCTGCCCTGATCGACCTGGAAGTGATCGAGGCCACCCGCGCCATTCAACACGGGGGTGCCGGTGGTCAAGGTGACGCGCGGGGTGTTGATGAAACCGCAACCGTTGCAGCCGATGCCATACGGGTTGGCAACGATCACTCGCGCCGACTGCCCCGCCACTTCGGTGTAACCGTTGAGTTGGCTGGGGCTGCCGCCATTGACTTCGTTGAGGATGGTTTGCGCGGCGACCCGGTTGGTCATGTTCGGGTTGCCGACGATGATCCCGCCCAACTGCGTCGCCCCGGTCTGCGCCGCGACGTTGTTGAGAATCAGGCCCTGGGTGCCGACGTTGTAATCGTGAAACCGGTTATGCGACAGACCGCTGGCGTTGGGCGTGGCGATGTTGACGATCGGCACACCATTGCCCGCCTGACCGAGGCTGGTCCCCGGTGCGCTGACCACGATCCCGTCCGCCTGCGCCAGCAACGGCTGCCAGAACATCGCGTTGGCCAGGATGAACGCCAACCCGCGCTTGGGCATGCCCCAGAAGTGCTCACGGTTTTTCAGGGCAGCAGAAGGCTGGCGAGCCAGGAAGGCAAAGTGGCGAACGTCCATGTTGGAGGTCTCAGGAAAACGCAAAAAATTAGAGGAAGAAATCCACGCGGAAATAGATCGGCGCTTCGCGCTCGGTCAGCACATCCGGGCGTTCCAGGGAATGGGCGAAGGTCACGCTGGCAGACACGTGCTGACCACGGGCGAACAGTTCGATCGAGTCGCTCGACATCCGCCCGTGTTGCTCGCCGTTGTAGCGGTCGTGGCTGATCACGCCCTGGTCGTAACCGAGGCTGCTGCCATATTCAGCGAACACCGGATGCAACCAGGCCCAGGTCACCGGACGGCTCCAGCGCAGGTCGTTGCGCCAGTAGCCACCGCTGTCACCGGACAGCATCTGGTCCTTGTAACCACGGATCGACGACAACCCGCCGAGGCTCATGCGTTGCGGGCTGAACAGCACATCTTCGCTGTGCTGGCCAGTCATCAGGCTGCTGAAGCTCAACGACTCGTCCCACAGCTTGAACGGTTGCAAGTAGCTCAGGGTCCCGGTGTATTTGCGGTACCGAGAATCCGGCTCGCCGGGTCCCGGATCACCATTGCTCTGAGCATCAAAGGCGCCGATACCTTTCTGCATGCCCAGGTCCACGTTGACGAATGCCGAGCCGACGCGCCGTCCATGGTTGATGCCGAACTGCGCTTCGCTCAAATGGTTGCTGCTCAAGGCCAGCTTGCTTTCTTCGACGAAGTTGTTCAGGCGCATGTGGGACACGCCGACGCTCACGGACGTCTTGCTCACGGCATCGCGGTAGATCACCCGCTCGGCTTTGAGTTGGTGGTTCTGGCTGTCGCCGGTCTGCTTGAAGTTGAAGCCATTGGCCTGCGCCTGAGAGCGGTAATCGCTCTGGCTGTAGCCGTAGCTGAAATTCCACCAGCCCCATGGCAAGTTGTAATTGAGCGCGGCGCTTTTCGAGGCGCGCTGGGGATCGCGGTCCACATCGTGACCGCCACGCAACGACAGCTGATCGGCCAGGCCCAGGGGGCTGTCCCAATCCAGCGTGGTGTCCCACTGCTGTTCGCCGGTGCTGCGCTGGCCGTCGTTGCTGCGCGACAGACCGGCGCGCCAGGGCTTTTGCGGGGTGTTCTTGACCAGCACTTCGCTGCCGCCGACGGCTTTACCGGGTGCCAACTCCATCTGTGCCTGATTCGAGGGCAAGCGGTTCAACTGATCGACCAGTTGCTCGATCTCGCGCAGGTTGACCAGCTCGCCGTTCTTACCAGGGAAAGCCATGGCCAATTCACGGTCCGACAACTTGCTGCCCTCCGCGCCTTTCAACCCCTCAAGCTTGCCCTCAACCACCAACACGCTCAGGTGGCCGCTGGAAAGGTCCTGTTGCGGCAAATAGGCGCGACTGGTCACCAGGCCTTTTTCGATGTAGTGATCGGTGACGACCTTGAGCAGTTCGTTAAGCTGGGTGACACCCAGGCACTGGCCGACATAGGGTTTGAGCAAGCGCTCGCGCTCAGCGGCAGACAGGCTGTCCGCCCCCTTGAGCTCGATGTCTTTGATAAGGAAGCAACGGGTGTCGACCGGGGCGGCAGGTGCTGTAGGGGCAGCGGCCTTACCCGGCAAGGCCTTGAGTTCTTCAAGGCGCTGACGCTGTTCTTCAAGCAGGCGATCCTGGCGGTCGCGGATAAGCTCCTGTTCGCCGGGAGTGGGAGCTGCATAGGCACTGATGAAAGGCCCATGACCAATAATCAAAAGCGCTAGAGAGGTGCTCATCCTGAGAGTTGAAACGCGCATGCCAGATCCTTCCAGATGGCACGGTGCCATCAATCGGCGGCGATCCTATGGTGGCATTTCAATGGCGTCAATTTTTCAAACATGAAACATTTTTCATGATGCGCGACCGTCAAGCTCTCCTCGTGGAGCAATACTCCACAATGAGCTGAGTAACCGCTGCCACAATCGCCTGATCCGCTTCAGGCGAGGTGAACAACCGAAATTGCACATCCGGCAAATCCGGTAACCCATGTTCAGCCCCAAGAGCCACCAGTCCTTGCCCCAACTGGCTGAGTGGCATGGGCGCGACTGCAAAGCCTGCAAGCGCCGCCGCCCGCAACCCGGCGGCGCTGCTGCATAACATCGCCGTGCGTTGGGCGATCCCCGCCTGGGCCAGCCGCGTCAGCGCTGTCTCTCGATAAGGGCATGGCTCGGGGAACAGGGCCAGCGGCAACGGCGTCGGTAATTGGGTGACGGGTTGCGCTGGCCAGGCCCACACCAGCGGCTCTTGCCATAGCAGCAACCCCGCTTCGCTGGTTTCGCATAGAGAACCGATGACCAGTTCCAGATGGCCTTGCTTCATCAGGTTCAGCAACGTGCCAGGAATGCCCACCTGCACGTCGATTTCCATGCCCGGGTACTGCGCCGCGAAATCCTGAACAGTGCGCAGTAACCGCGACTCGACAAAATCCTCGGACACCCCGATGCGCAGCCGTCCGTGAAACGGCGTGCGCGTCAGTTCTGCCCAGGCATCACGGTTCAGCACAAGGATCGTGCGCGCATAAGAGACCAGGCGCTCGCCATCGGGAGTCAATTGCTGGGAACGGGTGGTACGCGTCAACAGCGGTTTACCAATCTGCTCTTCCAATCGCCGCACGTGGCCACTGACCGCAGACTGAGTGAGGTGCAGCTTCTGGGCGGCACGGCTGAAGCCTTCTTCATCGACGACAGTGACAAATGTCTTGAGCAGTAGCGTATCGAACATAGTTTTATTCGTGATCAATGGCGCATTAATTTACGATTTATATTTCAAATCCAACTATGTTGCAATGCGCCCACTTGCCCTACCCCCCACACTACTCGAGGCGCACCATGACGACTCTTCTGCATATTGAATGTTCTCCACGCAAGCAGCGCTCGGCCTCCCTTGAAGTCGCCCGCAGCTTCATTTCGCGTTACCAGGAACACGCCCCAGACACCGAAATCATCACGCTCGACATTTGGAGCATGGCGTTACCGGAGTTCGATGATCTGGCCATGGAGGCCAAATACGCCGGGCTCAATGGCACGCCCTTGACCGCCGCACAACAAGACGCCTGGAACACGCTGAAAGAGCTGGCAAGTCACCTGCATCGCTCGGATGTGCTGGTGATGTCCGTACCACTGTGGAATTTCAGTATCCCGTACAAACTCAAGCACTTCATCGACCTGGTGTCGCAGAAAGACATCCTGTTCAGCGTTGACGCGGAGCGCGGCCTGGAAGGCATGCTGGTCAACAAAACCGCGGTGGTGATGTACGCCCGCGGCCTGGACTTTTCGGCGCAGTCGAGCACCCCGGCAACACGCTTCGACTTTCAGAAGCCCTATGTTGAAGCCTGGCTGAAATTTGTCGGCGTGACGGATGTGCATTCGGTGATCGTGGAGAAAACCATCCTGGGCGAAGACGTTGATCGCAGCGCGCGTGAGGCCGCGACTCAGCAGGCCAGGCGATTGGCAGACAGTATTTGTCGCTGACGTTTCAGGGGCGCTGGCTGGTGGATGGCATCAGGAAAAAGAGCAGTGGCTGCCGTGCGCTCATGTCCGGCTGGCGATAGCATTTTTCCATCCTGCCGCCCTCTTCCTTGAACGCAATCGGTCTAAAAAAGCCCAGCCTGCGCTTTGGACTATTTGCTATCCTGAAACTGTAGGTGAAGACGCAGACTGATGCGCAAGAGGATAGCAAGGAAACGTGGGGCGACGTTCCGAAGGGTACACGGTTAGAAAGATCTCCGCGCTGAGATCCAGCCCTTATGCCGTGTGAAGCAGAAGAGCCTATTTTTGTTCCCGGGTAATTCTGTGAGAGGCCTGATAAACCTTGTAAGCCGGGGACCAGCGCCGGCCACCTACTCGATTTTCAAAGCCCGCCTTGTGCGGGCTTTTTCGTATCTGCTGGTGCAAGAAAGGCCCCCTCTTCAACCGCGCTCGTGTCCAATGCCCGCTCATTGCCCGGCTGCGCGCACACCTCCCGAAGGCACCCGCGCAACCAGCGATGCGCCAGGTCGGCATCCAGCCGTGGATGCCAGAGCATTGAGACGGTGAACGTCGGCAGGGTCAGTGGAAGTGCAAAACTGTGCATACCGGCGCGCAGGTTTTCAGTGTGCCGCTGCGGAACGCTGGCGATCAGGTCGCTGGCCCGGGCGAGCGCCACTGCGGTCGAAAAGCCGTCGACGATAGTCACCACTTCCCGCGCAAGCTCCAGCGACTTCAGGGCCTCATCGATAGGACCCTTGTCGAGCCCCCGCCGGGAAACGTAAATGTGCCTGCCCGCTGCGTAACGAGCCGGCGTGATCTCGCCCTGACTCAGCGGATGCCCCTTTCGCACAACGCCAATGAAACGGTCCCTGAACAGAGCCTGCGTACGCACCTCGGGGCCTTCACTTTTCCCCACCACCCCCGTTTCCAGATCGACGCTCCCGTCGCGAAGTGGCGTGCTGTCTTTATCGGGTTTCTGCACAAACCGCAGCCGCACACCGGGTGCTTGCTCGCTGACGCGTGCAATCAGCTGCGCGCCGAAACTCTCCACAAAACCTTCACTGGTGCGCAGCGTGAATGTGCGGACCAGTTGTTTGAGGTTGAGTGTTTCAACCGGACGCAGAACCGCCTCGGCATCCTGCACCAGCTGACTGACCTGCTCGCGCAGTTCGAGTGCTCTCGGGGTAGGCACAAGACCGCGTCCGGCCCTGACCAGCAGCGGATCGCCGGTGGTTTCGCGCAGTCGCGCCAGCGCCCGGCTCATCGCCGACGGGCTCAGCCGCAAGCGCTTCGCGGCGCGGGCAACGCTGCCTTCTGCGAGCAGCACATCAAGGGTGACCAGCAAGTTGAGATCGGGTGTCGACATGGATCGCCCCTTGGTACGGCGTGAGGATAATAAGGCGTTAGATGCACGAATTAAGTGCAAATGCTGCGTCTTCCGCCATGTTATGCGCCAGCGTAGATTTCTGACAGCTCCGTTTCGGAAGTCGCCAAACAAAGGGAACAGGATGAAGCCAATCAGTGCAGCACGAGATGAGGCCGTCGCCGGCAGTGCACCACGAGTACCCTCGGTTCGCTGGGCGCTCGCCAGCCTTTCGTTATCCATGTTGCTGTCCTCGCTCGGCACCAGCATCGCCAATGTCGGCTTGCCGACGTTGGCACAGGCGTTCAACGCCTCCTTCCAGGAGGTCCAGTGGATCGTCCTCGCTTACCTCCTCGCCATCACCACCCTGATCGTCAGTGTCGGACGCCTCGGCGACATCACCGGCCGTCGACGACTGCTACTGGCCGGTATTTTCTTGTTCACGCTGGCCTCGGCCCTGTGCAGCGTCGCGCCCACGCTCTGGCTGCTGATTGCCGCCCGGGCGCTACAAGGCCTCGGCGCGGCCATCATGATGGCCCTGACCATGGCCTTTGTCGGCGAGACGGTTTCGAAGGCAAAAACCGGTAGTGCCATGGGCTTGCTCGGGACGATGTCTGCGATTGGCACCGCGCTGGGGCCGTCGCTCGGCGGCGTGCTGATCGCCGGCCTCGGCTGGCAGGCGATCTTTCTGATTAGCGTACCGTTGGGCATCCTGACGTTTCTGCTCGCGCATCGTTACCTGCCCGCTGATCGCCAAGCGCCGAAGCCTGAGCGCGCCGGCTTTGATCCGTTGGGTACCTTGCTGCTGGCGCTGACGCTGGCGGCTTATGCACTGGCCATGACGATTGGGCGCGGCAGTTTCGGTCCACTCAATGTGGCCCTGCTGATGGCGGCGGCCTTCGGTGTCGGCCTCTTCGTGCTTGCCGAAGTGCGCGTTGCCTCACCGTTGATTCGATTGGCGATGTTCCGCGATCCGGTGCTGAGCGGGAGTCTCGCCATGAGTGCGCTGGTCTCGACGGTAATGATGGCGACGCTGGTGGTCGGGCCGTTTTATCTCTCGCATGCCCTCGGGCTTGATGCCGCTTTTGTCGGGCTGGCCTTGTCGGTCGGACCGATTTTCGCGGCGCTGACCGGGGTGCCCGCAGGTCGCCTGACCGACCGTTTTGGCGCGCAACGCATGACCGTCTTCGGGCTGATCGCAGTGGCGAGCGGTTGCCTCATGCTCTCGCTGATACCGGAGACGCGCGGGATCGCCGGCTACATCGCCCCGATGGTCGTCATCACCATTGGCTACGCACTGTTCCAGACGGCCAACAACACCGCGATCATGAGCGATATTCGCCCGGACCAGCGCGGCGTTATCTCCGGCATGCTCAACCTGTCGCGGAATCTGGGGCTGATCACCGGTGCGTCCGCGTTGGGTGCGGTGTTCGTGCTTGCATCGGCAACAAACGACATCACCACGGCGCCCCCCGAGGCCGTTGCCAGCGCTATGCGGATCACGTTCGCCGTCGCCCTGGCGCTGATCGCCGCTGCGCTCGTCATCGCGCAGGGAAGCCGCGCGCTGGCACCCCGCCCTTCTCTCCCCGCCGACGTCTCGTGACGTGACAAAAAACTGCACATCTTTACGCTCCCCCCGTAGCAGCTGCCGAGCCCGCGAGGCTGCGTTCGAGGACGAAGTCCTCGCCAATCCTGTGTACGTGGTTTGCTTGAAGGAACGCGTTGTCGGATTTTACGACCGCTGCGCCCGAGCGCGGACCGAGCCGAACGCAGCCTCGCGGGCTCGGCAGCTGCTACGGAGGTAGTCGATGGTCATGAGGTAGTCCCTGGTCATGACGCGGAAAACAAAATTGGCTTCAGCCTAAAAAGGCATTGCGCTGGGTGGGGCTAATTCGCGCATCATGAGCGCAGTCAGCTCAAGGAGAGTTCCATGCGCGTCCTGTCATCCGTTATGCGTCTTGCCACGTTGTCGCTGGGGCTGGTGTTCGCCGCCAGTGCCGTGGCCACCGAAGAGTCGCAGCTGGTCGAGTCGATCAACACCTACCGCAGCCAGGTGCAGCGTTGCGCCAGCCTGGTGTCTCAGGAATTGCCACCGCTCGCGGCCGATCCGCGCCTGATCTTGCCCGGCAACAATATCGGCGACCTGCAGCAGGCGCTGGCGCGTACGGCTTATCCGATGGTCAGCGTACAGGCGATCACCTTGTCCGGCCCGCGAGATGCGCCATCGGCCATGAAGGCAATACGGGAGAGCTTCTGCCAGGTCGTGCTGGACCCGCAGTTCGTCGATATCGGTGTGAGCCACGAAGGAACCGCCTGGCGCATCGTGCTCGCGCGCCCACTGTTGGCCGGCCGCCTGGGCGACTGGCAGGCCGAGGGACAGAAGCTGCTCGAGATGATCAACAGCGCCCGCAAGCAAACGCGCCAGTGCGGTGCTCAATCCTTTACCGCCACCCAGCCGCTGGCCTGGAACGCCACGCTGGCGACAGCCGCCCAGGCGCACACCCAGTCCATGGCCAATCACAACTTCTTCGACCACAAGGACCGTGATGGCCGCACACCGGGGGATCGGGCTGAACTGGCAGGCTACGCCGGCCAGCAGATCGGCGAGAACATCGCCGCCGGGCAAGACACCGTGCGCAAGGTGGTCGATGGCTGGCTGTCCAGCCCCGGCCACTGCGCCAACCTGATGAACCCGCAGTTCCGCGAGCTGGGCGCGGCGTATGCGGTTGATCCGAAGAGTGATGCGGGCATTTACTGGACGGCGATGTTCGGTACGCCGTAAGTACTTTGGCGATCCGGTGATCGACCTATACTGTGTGGATTACCACACTCGATGCGACGCGCATTCGTGTTCGATGGGCTGCGTGACGTGTCGAGCGGTCCGTTCACGCAGGCGCAGGCCTGCCTTCGTATGAAGGAGAACATCATGTCGCGTAAATACATCGATTGCCGTGAATTCCCAAGCGGAATCAAGTGCTCTGTCGCACTGTCCGCCGATTCCGAAAAAGAATTGCTGGAGGCCGCCGCGCAGCATGCGGTCAGCGTTCACAAGCACGTCGATTCGCCAGAACTGCGCGCGCAACTGAAGACCATGTTTCACGATGGCACTCCGCCGCTAGAAGCCCGACGCACTTGATGCAAAAGACCAGGTGGGGGATTCAGAGTCGTCTGTGGGGCTCATATCGATGAGCCCCACAGTTTTAACGCGTCTATCGAAGTCAGTCGCCCGCCTCGCTCAACCCACTCAACTACAGGTTCTGTCGTGGCGACCAGTGATCCCCTTCGAGCCGTCATTCCAGCGACTATGATGAGGGGGCAACACCACCGAGGAGTTGAACGATGTCGCTGACTCTTTATTACCATCCGCTGTCGTCGTACTGCCACAAAGTGCTGATCGCGCTTTACGAAAACGCTACCGAATTCGAAAAGCGGATCATCGACCTGACAGACGACGCAGACCGCGCGGAGCTTCAAGCCCACTGGCCGCTGGTCAAGTTCCCGGTCATCAGTGACCACCTGCGCCAGCGCGCTCTGCCAGAGGCCACGATCATCATCGAGTACCTGGATCACTACTATCCGGGTGAGCAACCGTTGGTTCCGAACGATTGGGAGGCCGCGCTGGAGGTGCGTCTGTGGGACCGCTTTTTCGACAACTATGTGCATGAGCCGATGCAACAGATTGTCGGTGACCGCCTGCACGGCACCAACGCTGATTTGAGCAAACAACGCTCCACGCTGGAGACGGCCTACGCCATGCTCGACCATCGAATGGCATCGCGAATCTGGGTGGCCGGCGAGGACTTCAGCCTGGCCGATTGCGCCGCAACCCCGGCGCTTTTCTACGCCAGCACGCTCGTGCCGTTCCCGAGCGAATTCAAGCACTTGAGTGCCTATTTCGACCGGTTGACGCGCAGACCGTCCATCCAGCGAGTCATCGACGAAGCCCGACCTTACTTTTCGCTCTACCCGTTTGCAGACGCCATTCCCCAGCGGTTTCGCCAGGCACCGGACATCACTTGAGAAGCGGATACAAGCCCCGGCGACACTCGACTAACGGTACTTGAGCGCACGCTCCCACCTTCCTAGGATAGTTCTGCGCAACGGTTAAATGCTCCAACAGTTGCGTAGGTGGTGAGTGATCTGAACCCCTATCAAGCTCACCACTTGCTTCACGTGCATCTTGAGCCTCTGGGCTCTACTTCCTCCCCATCAAAGAGCTTTGAGGCTCTTTTTTTGTCTGAAAAACCCAAAAGCCGTTACGCGACCTGTAGCAGCTGGCGAAGCCTGCGTTCGGCTGCGCAGCAGTCGTAAATCCAGCGTTCGCGGTTAACCTGAAAAAACATGGTGTCTGATTTTACGGCCGCTGCGCAGCCGAACGCAGGCTTCGCCAGCTGCTACAGGGAATGTGTCGAGTGTGAAATTCATTCACTTGCCGACTGAATCAAAGTAACCGCCTCGCGAAGTCGAACGGCCGAGCGGTTACTCATCGTCAATCGCGGTGCAGGGTCAATCCTTTTGGGTTCGTGGTGGGTTGTCCTGACGATAGGTATGCTGGGGATTGATGACCAATTGCCTGACCTGACTGTCCAGCTCTTTGCTGTGATAAAGGTCCAGGCATTTGAGCAGTTCAAAGCGAACGCCTTGACGCTCTGATTCGACCAGTGGGTTGTGATAATCACGAGCCAGAAACTGGTCAATCAGAGGCCTACCGGCTTGAGGTGCTTGCTCCAGATCGAAATAGGTCCAGTCCATAAGCGCACTGGCACTGCTTCCGGCATCCTGGGCGGCTTTAGGTTCGCTCTTGTAGGCGGTAGCGATGCAATCTGCCAGTACCATATCCTTGTAGTTTTGCGCGTAGGTACGTTCGCCTGCCTGTGGAGAGTGTTTCGGGGCATCCTTGGACCAACTATTGGAAGGGGCGGCTGCCCAAGCCAGTACCAAGACCGCAGTTAAATATTTCATCAGGACAATCTCCAGAAGCTTGCGCGGTCGGTTTGATAGTTCACACCTGGCCCATTGAAATAGCAGTGGTCATAACACATTCTGCCGTCAAACAATCAGGACCTCATACTTCGGCCCTTGGCGTTACGACCACCGGGGGAAACTGAACGGTGTACATCTGAGTAGGTAGCCATAGCCCGAAACCATGTCCTGGCTTTGCGGGGCTGGGTAGATGACTTGGCCGGATGCATACGAACAAACGCCAGAAACGATAAAGCCCGGCACGAGTCCGGGCTTTATCGTTTCTGATCGGTCCAGCAACAAGCCCCGCCAAACAGTGTTTGGCGGGGCTTCGTCTTACAGGGCCATATCAGTCGCTGGGTTGCTTTCTTTCTGTGGTTGCGCTGGAGCTGGAGCAGCTGGTTGCGCGGCCGCTGCCTTGCCAATCACAGGCGGTGTGGCAAGTTGCAGAATTTGACTGGTGTACGTCCATTCCTGGTAAACACGCTCAGGACTGTCATTCAGCTTGGTGCCGTAGCTCGGGATGATCTGGTGCAGTTTTTCCTGCCAGGCCGGGGTCGCCACCTTGTCCTTGAAGATCTTCTCAAGCACGCCCAGCATGATCGGAGCCGCGGTGGACGCACCTGGCGATGCACCCAGCAGACCGGCAATGCTGCCGTCCTGGGAGCTGACAAGCTCGGTGCCCAGTTTCAGGATGCCGCCCTTCTCTTCATCACGCTTGATGATCTGAACGCGCTGGCCGGCTTGCCACAGGCGCCAGTCTTCCTTCTTGGCGTTCGGGAAGTATTCCTTCAAGGCATTCATGCGGTCGTCGTCCGACAGCATCAGCTGGCCGGCCAGGTATTCAACCAGTGGGTACTGCTCGATGCCCACCTTGGTCATAGGCCAGATATTGTGCGTGGTGGTGCTGGTCAGCAGATCGAAGTAAGAGCCTTCCTTCAGGAACTTCGTGGAGAAGGTCGCGAACGGGCCAAACAGGATCACGCGCTTGCCATCCAGCACGCGGGTATCCAGGTGCGGAACCGACATCGGCGGTGCGCCAACCGACGCCTTGCCGTAGGCCTTCGCCATGTGCTGTTCAGCGATTGCCGGGTTATCGGTCACCAGGAACGAGCCGCCGACCGGGAAGCCTGCATACTCTTGAGCCTCAGGGATGCCCGACTTCTGCAGCAGATGCAGTGCACCGCCGCCCGCGCCGATGAACACGAATTTGGCGTCGGTCTGGGTTTCGGAACCGTCTTTCAGGTTCTTGTAGGAAACGCGCCAGCTGCCATCTTCATTGCGCTTGATGTCTTCCACTTCGCTCGAAAGCTTCAGCGCGAAGTTCGGCTTGGTTTGCAGGTAGCCAACGAACTGGCGGGTAATCTCGCCGAAGTTCACGTCCGTACCAATCGGAGTCCAGGTTGCCGCAACCTTTTGTTTCGGGTCACGGCCTTCCATCATCAGCGGGACCCATTTCTTGATCTGCTCCGGGTCTTCCGAGTACTGCATGCCGGCAAACAGCGGGCTCGCCTGCAGGGCTTCGTAGCGTTTCTTCAAGAACTGGATGTTGTCATCGCCCCACACAAAGCTCATGTGCGGAGTGGAGTTGATGAACGAATGGGGATTCTTCAACACGCCATTCTTGACCTGCCAGGCCCAGAATTGACGCGTGATCTGGAAGCCTTCATTGATTTCAACGGCCTTGGGGATCTCGACTTTGCCATTCTTGTCTTCTGGCGTGTAGTTCAGCTCAGCCAGAGCAGAGTGACCGGTGCCGGCGTTGTTCCAGCCGTTCGAGCTTTCCTCGGCGACGCCATCAAGACGTTCAACCATCTCCATGGACATGCCAGGCTCAAGCTCATTGAGATAAACGCCCAAGGTCGAACTCATGATGCCGCCGCCGATGAGGAGCACATCGACTTTCTTTGTTTCAGCTGCGTGCAAAGGCATGAGGACCATCGACATGGCCAGGCCGAGTAGCCCTGTGTTGACTTTTTTTAACATTCAGTAATACCTAGGATAGAACGCCATCCACCCACCACTCTTGATCATGAGTTGCCCGGGCTCACCGCATGCAATGCCGCATGCCGTCGAACCCTGTACTCAGAAAGACTGATGGGTAGACATATAAGACCGACAGACACCATCGGTCTCACGTTTAGGCCCCTCCCGCGCTGACTTTTTATTAGTCATTGGCTTCAGCTACTCGGGTGACACTAATTCTGTTTTTAAAATATCGGACGCAGAAATGAACAGACGTGCGTCCAGAGCGCGACATTCTACCTCAGTGTGCCGAATCGACGAAGACGCAAAAATTTCTCATTCTTCAACGGCTGCGGCACAAAGGGCCTCGCGCAGCACCTGTTCCAAAATGGCAAAAAAACCTTTGATGTGGGCCTGCTTCAACGCTTGCGGCCGGGTCACCAGATAGACCTCCATATCCGGCAGCTGGATATCCGGAAACACCGCGATCAGGTCCTTGGCCAAAATACGCGGCAGCACTGCGACGCCCATCCCGCGCCTTACCGCTTCGATCTGTGCGGCGAACGAATTCACTCTGATCTGCGCACGCTCCAGCCCCGCGGCCCTTGCCGCACGCATCTGCGGCAACATGTCCAGCGGCGGGAGCAAGGCAATATTCACCGCGGTGACCGGAGTCACGGCGGGAAAGCGCTTCAGATAGGCCGCATCAGCGAAGACGCCATAAGCGAGCTTGCCCATGGGTCGATAAACCAGCGACGGCTCACCCAGGTGCGCTGTGCGGATAGCGATATCCGCCACGCCGCGGACGATCTTGTGAAAGTCGGCGGTGACCAGCAACTCCACCGAGCAGTGTGGATGCACAGACGTAAAGCGATGCGCGGCCTCCAGCACACAAGACGAAAATCCTTCGCCAACGCTGACCAGGACACTGCCGCTAAGCTCCGTCGGCAATTGCGATGCGCCGGCAGCGGCCTGACGCCTCAAGCCCTCCTCCGCAGCCAGCGCAACTTCAACCAGGGACTGGCCCCGCGAGGTCAGCCAGCAGCCTTCAACGCCACGCTCAACGAGTGGCTCGCCGAGTGAACCCTCAAGCTGAGTGATCCGTCGGGACACCGTAGACGCCGCGATGCCCAGCAATTGGCCAGCCTGAAGAAAGCTGCCCCTTCGCGAGACGGCCAACAACAGACGCAGATCGTCCCAATTCGCTTCTGAACTCATGTACATGCCCGCTGCTTTGCAAATGTGCAAAACCATTATGCAGCAGTCGCTGTTTTTCGGGAGTGACGGCAACGGTATATCTACCCGCTTTAGTCAATGTAAGGGATGACACATGCGCAGTACATTCGTCACCGGCGCAACCGGTTTGCTGGGCAACAACCTTGTGCGTGAACTGGTCGCCGCTGGCTACGAGGTCAAGGCCCTGGTTCGTTCACGAGCCAAAGGCGAACAACAGTTCAAAGATCTTCCGGGCGTGAGACTGGTCGTGGGTGACATGGCCGACGTCGATGCCTTCGCCGCATCGATGCAAGGCTGCGATACGCTGTTTCACACGGCGGCGTTCTTTCGCGACAACTACAAGGGCGGCAGCCACTGGGAAGCGCTTGAAAGGATCAACGTGACTGGCACGCGCCGCCTGCTTGAGCACGCCTACGCAGCCGGTGTCCGCAGCTTCATCCACACTTCGTCCATTGCCGTGCTCGACGGCGCTCCCGGCACATCGATCGATGAGACGTGCCTGCGCAACGAGGCTGATGCGGATGACTACTATCGCAGCAAGATCCTCGCTGACCGTGTCGTGTTGTCATTCCTGGAAGACCATCCCGACCTGCATGCCTGCATGGTCCTGCCCGGCTGGATGTGGGGCCCTGCCGATTGCGGGCCGACTTCCTCGGGGCAGCTACTCAACGATGTCGTGCGCAATAAGCTGCCCGGGCTGGTTCCCGGCAGTTTTTCTGTCGTCGATGCTCGCGATGTGGCATTGGCGCAAATCGCCGCAGCACAACACGGGCGACGTGGCGAACGTTACCTGGCGGCGGGACGCCACATGACGATGGCTGAGTTGGTGCCCTTGCTGGGCAAGATCGCGGGCGTCAAGACGCCGCTGCGGCAATTGCCGCTGTCGTTGCTGTACGCCTTGGCGTTTACGCAAGAGCTCTATGCGCGCCTGACCGGCAAACCGATTCTGCTGAGCATGGCGACCGTGCGCCTGATGGTGCGTGAAGCCGGGCGCACGCATTTCAACCCTCACAAGAGCGAACAAGAGCTTGGCCTGCGGTTTCGCCCCGTCGAACAGACCCTTACCGATACGCTGGCCTGGTACCGCGATCATGGCTGGTTTGAAAAGCCCTAGCGCTGCACTCGCGCCATCGCGGATCAGGCAGATTCACCTTGCACGCCAACAGCGGCGACACTCAGGCGATTTCTGCCCTGCGACTTGGCCAAATACAGTGCTCGGTCGGCCAGATCGATCAGGGCCTTTTCATCATGCTCGCTATCGTAGGCGGTAAAAGTCGCCAGCCCCAGGCTGGCGGTCACGCTACCGAAAGGGCTCGACAGGTGTTCAAGTCGCGCCTGAGCAATGCCGAGGAGAATGGCCTCGGCAACCGAGCGGGCACCCGACTCGTCTGTGTTGGGCATCACCACAGCGATTTCTTCACCGCCGTAGCGGGCGGTCATGTCCGCTGGACGGCGCACGAACTGCTTGATCAGTTGACTGATGATGCGCAGGCATTCATCTCCGGCGAGATGCCCATAGTGATCGTTGTAACGCTTGAAAAAATCCACATCGATCAGGATCAGCGACAAAGGACTTCGCTGGCGCTTGGCGCGCTTGAATTCGATATCCAGAAACTGATCGAAATGCCGGCGATTGGCAAGACCGGTCAGCTTGTCCTCGCTGGCCAGAACTTCCAGCGTCTGGTTAAGCTCGATCAGCGTAGTCTGGGTGGTTCGCAGCTCTGCCTCTGCCCGAATACGATGACTGATATCGGCAATCAATCTGCGCCCAAGCGTAATCAGGAGTCCCAGCAACACCATCACCACCGCAACCGATTGCCTGGTCTGGCTCCACCACGCTTGCATGGCCTCGTCCTGGCCCACCGCGACCGTCGTGACGAGGGGATATTGATCGCTTCTGGTGAACGCGTAGATTCGATGGATGCCATCGACGTTTGAAACAAAATCCACGGTACCCGACGACATCTTGCGCAGGTACTCGGAAAATATCGGCGCACGAGACAGATCACGCCCGATGTCCTGCTCCTGGAAGGGATACCTCACCAGAAGACGCCCTTCGGATGAGGTCAGGCTGATCGCGCCATACTGCCCAACGGACATGGTTTGATAAAGCTTGAGGAAATGTTCGAGACTCAAAGTGACGGCGATCACCCCGGCAAAACTCCCGTCCGGATGATCGATGCGCCGACTGACCGAAATAACCCAAGCACCGGTCGTACGGCCGCGAATCGCCGGACCGATGAAGATGCCGCGGTCCGGATTATCGCGGTGATGCTGGAAGAACGCTCGATCAGCATGGTTGCTGTTGGGTGAGACACGCTTGTTGGTCGAGAATATCCAGTCCCCCTGAGCGTCATACAGCGCCACGCTGTTCAATTGCTTCAGTGCACCCTTCTCCTGAGCGACCAGTACTTTCAGGCGTTCGAGCTGCTGCGGGCCGGTGCCGTCTTTCTCGATCCTGTCAGTCAGCCCCAGCAATACCACTTCACTTTGCTTGAACGTGCCCTCGGTGTACGTGTTGAGCGCATTGGTCAAATTCAACGTATCGGTTTCAATGTCTCTCAGGGTGTTCTCACGGGCTGTCCAGATCTGCCAGGCAGTCAGCACCACCACGGATACACACACCAGAGAGGTCAGCAAAGTGGCAAGTCGGAGGTCGCGTTTCAAGTAAGTACCCGGGCGGTTGAGCGCGCATTGATCAAAAGCCCGCGCAGTATAAACGCCTTCGAACGGTACAAATGACTGAAATGAAAGCTATTGGCCATCTTTCTTTCACGCCAGAGCCTGCTTGCGTTGCTTCAAAGCGGTGAGAGAGTCGCCATTCAGTGGAGCCCTGAAACAGGGCCCCGCCTCTGACTCAATAGCCCAGCGACAGCACCAGGTCGAAAGCAACGTGCGCCACAACCGCTATTGCAACGGAATATAAATATCGGTCTGCCACTGATCGTGCGGTGTCTCGGGATAGACGCTCAGGTAATCGAAGTACAGCGGCTGGTCACGAAGCTCCTCACCGCTGGCAGGCAGCCAGTCGCGGTAGATCGGATAGATCGTTTCGCCGATATGATCCGTCGAGCCCACGTGTCGCACCACCACGCAGCGGCCGCCAGGAATGACGAGCTCGCGCACGCCAAACTCATTCGGCGCCACGGCCTCGTGAATCTCGCCGCAGATTGCGAAGCGGAATTCTTCCGGCGGTGTCGTATCGGGGTTGCCGTAGGGAATGCCAAAGGTGCGACTCGATGCCACCGGCGACTGTCCACTCTGCGTACGCCACTCGATGAACTTGCGCACGCTTTCATTGACGAGCCCGGTTGGCCCGCAGTGCTCGAGCGCTGCGACCCTGACTTCGGAAAACTCCACGATTCGTACCTGCATGATGATGCTCCTGGAAAAATGAGGAATTGCAAACACCGCACCCCAGACCTGCCAGTTCGGTTGCTTCCTGAATGCACTCGGCGTCATACCGAACGCCCGCCTGAACGCCCTGGAGAATGCCTCGGGACTTTCAAAGCCGGCACCGAGTGCGGCGTCCAGTACCGAATGATCCGCAAGGGAGGCCAGGCAATGCGCCGCGCGTCGTAGCCGCATCAGTTGCACATAACGCGAGACCGGTACGCCCACAAACGCGGTGAATTGCCGATGGAAGTGAAACTCCGAAAAGTTCGCCACACGGCTCAACGTTTTCACCGAAAGGACACCTTCGAGGTTGGCGTCAATGTAGGCGAGTACAGCGTTGAAGCGTTTCGCGTAGGCGGCGTTGGTCGGCATGTCAGACACTGGATAAAGGCTCCGGGAAGTACGGTAGGCACAGGATCGACCATGCTGGCATGAACGCGCCTAGCCGCGTTTGCTCAAAGCGCTTGGGTAGCCAGTAAAGCCGCATCCCTTTACGATCAGGCGACCACACGGAAGGCGTTGCCCTCGGTGACAGAAAAAGGAGCGACCTTATGAAGCCCATCAGAATTCGTACCCTGCAAAGTGCTGATACTGAGGCGTTGCTGACATTTGAACTGGAGAATCGCGAATGGTTTGAGCGCCACATTGACGCGCGCGATTCTGCTTTTTACTCGGTGCAAGGTGTCACCGACCACATTGCCGCTTATTTATCCGATTTTGCCGCTGGAATCTGGCACCCGTTTGTCATCGAAGGTGCTGACGGAAATATAGTGGGTCGAGCGAACCTGAAAGGCATCGACATAGCCGAGCGCTCGGCAGAAGTCGGCTATCGGATCGCTCAAAGCGCTTGTGGCCAGGGACTGGCAACGCAAGCGGTGAGGCATCTGATCCAGGAGGCGCAACTGCATTGGAACCTTAAACAACTGGTTGCCAACGTATACGCTGGCAATATCGGCTCGGCAAAAGTACTGGAACGGTGTGGCTTCTCGATCGAACATGCCTTTCGGCAAGAAGGGACAGAGCACGAATATCGATTTGGCCTTTCGATTTAGACCAGTGAATGATTGGCCAATACCTGTAGAACGGGCGCCTTCAAGGCCGATGCAAGTCAGTCAAGAGACCGCGCAGGCAACACATGAGCCGTAGCAGCCGATGCAAGTTCGGGGAACTCAACCAGCAGTGCCTTGTTACCCCTGGCGATGTGCTCCGTCACCGCCATGGCGATGTTTTGACGCACCACTCCGGCCGAGACGTAATACATGGCCCAGGCTTGTTCGGGCGTGCAATGGGCGATCTGTTCCTCAATTTCCTTATAGGCTTTGTATTCGTCCGACTCCAAGTGGCATTGGCAATCACCTTGGCGCATGACTTATCTCCTTCCCTGGAACTGCTGTGACAACCCTTTAGTCAGTCGACTGATAAAGGCAGCCCCTACTCCCTACGTGATGACCAACATTTCAAATAAACGCTGGTTATCGCAGGAAGCAGGAGCAACGCTTCAATAAAGACAACACCCCAGCCAGATCAAATGCCCGTCTTAACTTTGCTCCAGACTCGGGTGCGGACACGCTCCAACTTCAATGGCAGCGGTTCAAGTGGAATAAGTGTAGCAATCGTCTTTTGATCCGGGTAAACCCAAGGATTGTCTGCCAGCTTCTGCTCGACAAACTCAGTGGCATCTTTATTAGCGTTAGGGTACAGCGTGTGGTTTGAGGTCTTGGCAATAACTTCTGGTCGCAACATATAATTAATAAACGCCAACCCTTCCTTCGGGTGAGGTGCGTTTTTTAGCAGAACCAGATTTTCCGACCACACCAGCGCGCCCTCACGAGGAAGGCTGTAGGCAATCTTGCGCCCAGTGTTGGTTTTCTCGTTTATGGCCTGCGCAGCAAGGGCGCCATTAGCCCATCCCACAACCGCACAAATATTGCCATCCGCCAGGTCAGCGTCGATTCTGGATGAGTCGAAATAGAGGACGTAGGGGCGGATTTTCAACAGCAGGGCTTGTGCTTTCTGGTAATCATCCGGGTTCCTGCTGTTGCTGGGGAGCCCAAGGTAATGCAAAGCAATCGAAACGATCTCACTGGGAGAGTCGAGCATCGCCACACCACACGACTGGAGTTTGCTGATGTTTTCTTCTTTGAAGATCAGATCCCAGCTATTCACCGGAGCATCATCGCCCAATGCCGCTTTGACTTTATCAACGTCATAGCCAATGCCGGTAGTGCCCCATAGATAGGGCACAGCGTAGCGATTACCAGGATCATTGACCGCGACCTGGGACAAGATCTCAGGATCGATATGTGACAAATTACTCAGTTGATTACGATCCAGGGGCTGAAGGACTCCCGCCTGGATCAGGCTTGGCAACACATTGGAGGTAGCCACCACCACGTCATACCCCGTGCGCCCCGCCATTACCTTACTCTGCATGATTTCGGCACTGTCGAACGCATCCATATGCATTCTGGTGCCGGTTTCCTGCTCAAACTCCTTTGGGGTCTCCGGTGCGATAAGCCCGAACCAGTTATACAGATACATCCCAGGCTCTACAGCCGCCACTGATGTGCTGATCCCTACACAGAGAAGCGAGGCTGAAAAAATGCTTCGCAAAGGTGATTTTCTCATGCAACTATCCTTGTCAAGACGATGTGCCTTCATGGCCATCCTAAGCCCTGACCGTGAATATACCGGGCATTAGCGAATAGTAAATACCTACGAATACTTACCTCTGACCTACGAATCCCTAACCCTAAAGGGGTAGAAAATGCCACTCGACCTTCATAGCCTGGCCTGGCACCGATCGATTGGAAAGCTGATCATGCAGTTGAACCGTCCAGAATTCTGGAGCTCGCTTATTCGCACATTAAATGAATATGTGCAAATCGATAACTGGGTTGTATTAATCTTCAGCAATCAACACGTACACGTTATCAGTCTTCCTGAAGTAGCTGATACCGAAGAGATAGACGCATTCATTCATCGTTATGTAAAAGGGCTTTATCTGCTGGACCCATTTTATATAGCCAATCGAGAGAACCCGCAGAGCGGCTTCTTTCATCTGCTGGATATTGCACCGGAGCACTTCCTTAACACCGAGTACTATCAACAATATTTCGCACAGTACATTTCCGTAGATGAAGCGCAGTACAATGTCCAGCTCGACGCCGACAGAACGTTATGCATGTCCTTTGGCAGCAACACTCATTTCAATCAAGAACAAATAACACTACTTGACATTATCAAGCCATGGGTCATTGCATTAATGCACCAACGCATGTGTTTTGAGATTGACCTAGAAAAAAATCTCGCCGAGCCACCGGCATGGCCAGCAACGATTAGCCCGCCTGGAGCACAAATAACAACACGCGAAAATGACGTACTCAAATTGCTACTGAGTGGCTTTTCCAACAAAGAGATAGCCGGAAAACTTTCCCTGTCGACAGAAACGATAAAAGTGCACCGCCGTAATATTTACGCCAAATTAAATATCAAATCACAATCCGAACTATTTGCTCGTTTCTTCATGCCAAAACAGGATGCTCTCTCTACAAATTGAAGTGTGTGCAGGTCGCGTGATCTTCGAACGCGCAGACAATGCAATCAATCATTGCGGCGATGCGCGCGGCGCTCACGAGCTGTGCGCCGCACGCGTTCAGCCACTGCGGCGCTATTGGCTCAGCGACGGCGGGCGTCGAGGCTGAAGCGACCGGCACCGAATGCGACGACCTGCAACAGGCCACCCGCCATGGCGATGTTCTTGAAGAAGTGGATGAACTGGTTCTGGTCGCCCAGGTTGTTATGGAATGCCAGCGCGGTGACCACGCTGAACAGCGCAAGCACCAGCGCCACGGTACGAGTGCGGTAGCCAGCGATCAGCGCAATACCACCCCCGAACTCGATGATGATGGCCAACGCCAGAGCAAGTTGCGGGAACGGTAAACCCACCGAACCGATGTAGCCGATCATCATCGCCGGGGCGCTCAGCTTGGAGATGCCCGAGAGGATAAAGATGGCGCTGAGGAACACACGGCCGACCAGTGCCGCCGTCGCGGTGGTAGCGACAGTGCTGGACAGTTCATGGGTATCTTTGGAGGTTGTAGCTGCAGATTGGGACATGGTCGTTCTTCCATCAAGTAGGGCGCATCCACCATTGGAGCACCGCGTTGAAGAAAGTCTGCCACCCACTCTACAATCGTAATAGCCGACTAATTTCGACGATTACGTTCGAGTAAATAGAAATGATCTCAGACCCAGGCACTCCCACTCTCGATCAACTGCGTGTGTTCCTGACGGTTGTCGAGGTCGGCAGTTTTGCAGCCGCCGCCCGAAAACTGCACCGAGCCACTTCAGTTATCAGCTACTCGATCGCCAATCTTGAGATGCAACTCGGCGTGTCGCTGTTTGACCGCCATACGACGCGTAAACCCCAACTCACCGACGCCGGCCGCACCGTGCTGGCCGAAGCCAGAACCATCGCCAATGGCATTCATGGATTACGCGCCAAAGTAAAAGGCCTGCTTCAGGGGCTCGAAGCTGAAGTTCATGTGGTACTGGATGTGATGCTTCCCGCTGAGCGCGTGGTGGACGCCCTCAAATCATTTCGAGAGGAATTTCCTACGGTTGCACTCCACTTGCATATGGAGGCGCTCGGCGCAGTGACTCAATTGGTGATCAACGGCGGCGCGTCCGTCGGCGTCAGTGGCCCGATGAATGAGGGGATTGATGGTATCGAAAGAATTGCAGTCGGCAGTGTTGAGCTGATTCCGGTGGCAGCCCCCAATCATCCACTGGCTTCAAGCGCGTTGAATATTCCAGGTGCTGGACGTGAGTTCATCCAGCTTGTGCTGTCCGACCGTTCGCTCCTGACAAAAGACAAGGATTTCGCAGTCCTCAGTACCCGCACCTGGAGGCTGGCCGACCTGGGAGCCAAACACATGTTGCTGCGTGAAGGCATTGGCTGGGGGAACATGCCGATCACGATGGTCCGGGAAGATCTGGATGCTGGCCGACTCGTCCACCTGAAAATGCCGGAATACAAAAGCGGGATGTACACCTTCGACGCCATCTATCGCACGGACCTGCCGCCAGGCCCAGCCGCAAGGTGGTTGATTGATCGGTTCATTCAACAAAGCTCAGCGGGCGATGCGCCCGCTCTTCGATAGCCCCGGGATAACCTGCATCACTGGGGTTTCAGGCCATCGCGCCAGGCGATTGCTTCAAGTTCGACCCGGACCGCGTCCTCAACGGCAACCACCGGGCGCGCCTGGAACTCGAACGCAGGAAACGTCGAGCAAACCTTGTGAACCGCCAGCGGATCGTCGCACTCCACCAGCATGTGTCCACCCCACTCGCCCACGCGCACGACAAACACCTCGATCTTGAAATTGTCCGGGGCCTTCCATTGACCGAACACCTCCAGGATCCGCTTCTGTGCACTCTCGTACTCCGCAGGCGAACCTTGTGGCCGTTCGAACCAGCTGATCATGTACTTCATCGCCATCCTCCTCTGGAGAGGTAAGGATAGTTCTCGATGCAACTTCTCGCTTCAATCGCCTCAGTAACCCGCCCTTGCATTACAACTTTGTCATTGTGCTGTTGGTCGGCTGTTGGAGTTGCCTTGTTACCTTGAACTCACTGCCAAACAACAGGCAGCCCACTTCAGACAAGGAGATACTGCCATGAAACTGTTAACACTCGGACTCGCCGCCCTCCTCGCCACCGGCTCAGCCTTCGCCGGTACCAGCGACACCTCGGCGGTGATCCACGACAGGACCGGTTTCTTCGTCCACCTGGATGTCGCGAAAGTCCTGTCCATGACTGAAATTCCGGACCAATGTGACGTCACTCCAGCCCGTCTCGATTACCTGGATCATCAGGGTCAGGAACATGTGCTGGACTATTCGGTTCAAGGACGTTGCACCAACGGAAACTGATGGGATGCGGTATACACATGACTGTCCGGGAGCAGGCAATACGCAACAAAACCTGATGATTGGGCTAAAATTGCGCGACCTGCTCTCGGCGTTCAGACCCGTACTTTTGGGTTGAAGGCCGACACCGAACCAAGGTCATTCTCATGAACATCCTTGTCGTGGAAGACGAGCCCAAGGCGGGCAATTACTTACTCAATGGCCTGCAGGAGCAGGGATACTCCGTCAGCCTGGCCCGCGATGGCATCGAGGGTTTATACCTGGCCCTGGAAACGCCTTTCGACGTCATCGTGCTGGATGTGATGATGCCGAAAATGGACGGCTGGGAAGTACTGCGCCGACTGCGCAAGGAAGCCGATACGCCGGTACTGTTCCTGACCGCGCGCGATGACATCGCCGACCGAATCAAAGGCCTGGAGCTGGGGGCCGACGACTACCTGATCAAACCCTTTTCTTTCGCCGAACTGGTCGCACGCCTGCGCACCCTGACCCGTCGGGGTCCGACCCGGGAAGAAGAGCAACTGCAGATCGCCGACCTGCAGATCGATGTCATCAAACGCCGCGTCACCCGCGCCGGCGTGCGAGTGACGCTGACAAACAAAGAGTTTGCCTTGTTGCACCTGTTCGCCACGCATCAGGATCAGGTGCTGTCGCGTTCACTGATCGCCTCCCGGGTCTGGGACATGAACTTTGACAGCGACACCAACGTGGTCGATGTGGCGGTGCGACGCCTGCGCCTGAAAATCGACGACCCTTTCCAGCTGAAGCTGATCCACAGTGTGCGGGGCATTGGCTACCGCTTCGATACGCAACCATGAACCGTCGCCATTACTCCCTCACCCTGCGTCTGGCCGTAGTGTTCGCCTTGCTGGCCTTCGCCCTGCTGGCCACCACCGGCGTCGCACTGTACCGCGATCTTGAGCGCGAACTGATACGACGCGACGAGTCCACGCTGGTCTACCGCATCGATCAGCTGCGTAATTTTCTCAATGGCAGCAATACGCTGGATCTGATCAAGACCAAACCTGTGCTGTTTCAGAACATGCTGGGCAATCGCGAGTACATCCTCACGATTGGTGTTCCGGGGGAAGCCCCGTTACTGCAGGTCAATCCCCGGCATATCGATATTCCCGACCTCACGCCCGTGGCCATGGAGCAATCCCTGTCACTGACCGATGTACAGCATCTACCCGCCGTGAACGGAACCCCCTTCGCGGCCCTCTCCGCGAGTATCGACTCGGGTACGCTGAAACTGACCGTTGGCTGCCTGATGACTGAACGAACCGCCGTACTCGCCAGCTATCGTCTCAGCGTTTACATCCTCGCCAGCCTCGCGGCGATTGTCCTGGCGCTGGCGGGATATGCCCTGGTTCACCGCGGGTTGTTGCCCGTCAGACGCCTGGCGCAGCAAGCCCACGGTATCGGCATTGGCAACCTGACAGAGCGACTCGACAGCGAAGGCGCCCCGAAAGAGTTGCTGCCGATGATCGACTCGTTCAACACCATGCTTGAGCGACTCGCCAAGGGTTTTGCGCAACTGAGCCAGGTCTCGACCGACATGGCCCACGAACTGCGCACGCCCATCAACAACTTGCTGGGTGAAACCCAGGTCGCCATGCAGCAGAACCGTAGCGTGGAGCATTACCAGCAGTTGCTCGCCTCCAACGTCGAAGAACTCGAACGCCTGGCACGCATGCTCGACAATATCCTCTTCCTCGCTCGTACGGACCCCGGCAGCGCTCGTGATCAGCGCCAGGAACTGGGCGCCGCCGACGAGCTGGAACGCGTAGCCGATTACTTTGAAGGCCTGGCCGCAGACGTCGACATGACCATCCGCGCGGAAGGCGACGGCCTTATCTGGGCCGAGCCCATGCTGCTACGCCGCGCCTTGGCCAACCTGTGCGCCAATGCGATCAAATATGGCGCCCCGCATTCCGAACTGTTGATCCAGGCCACACCGTCCGAGGACGGCATCAATCTGCGCGTGCGCAATTACGGAACCACCATTCCGGCGGAACACCTTCCAAGATTATTCGAGCGTTTCTACCGCGTTGATCCATCACGCGAGCGCTCGGCCCAGTCCAATGGCCTGGGGCTTTCGATCGTCGCCACGATCATGCAGCTGCACAGTGGCCGCTACAGCGTCACCAGTGAGAATGGCGTGACCTGTTTCGATCTGTTTTTCCCGATACGGGAACAGTAAGGGCGTCAGTTCGGTTTTCTGCTCCTGACACACTAGACTGCGACCGAACTCACCCACTGGGCACAACCGAGCATGAACCAACTTTTAGCCATTCGCGTGTTTGCCCGGGTCGTCGAAGCAGGTTCATTTACCAAGGCAGCCGACTCTTTGGAAATGCCAAAAACTTCGGTGAGCAAGCTGATACAGGAGCTGGAAAGTTTTCTGCGCGTGCGCTTGCTACAACGCACCACTCGCAGCGTGACCGTCACCGCAGACGGGGCCAAATATTATGAGCAAACCGCACGAATCATCCGGGACCTGGAGGAGATTGATGCCGGTTTTCAAAGCACGCTGTTCAATCCTCGCGGGAAAATCCATGTCGATGTCGGTAGCTCCGTGGCGACCGCACTGATCATTCCCGCCCTGCCTGAATTCTTTGCGCGTTTTCCCGACATTGAGATCGACTTGGGCGTGAGCGATCGGCATGTCGATTTGATCAGCGACAACGTCGACTGTGTCATACGCGGCGGCCCCCTCATGGAGCAGTCCCTGGCGGCCAGATTCCTGGGCCAGGCATCCTGGATCACCTGCGCCACACCCGCCTACCTGCAACGTTTTGGTGTTCCCGCTCATCCACGGGAACTGGAAAACGATCATCGCGTCATCTGTTATCAATCGGCTCGAACCAATCGAGTGATCCCGGCAGTATTTCAGCGAGGTGACGAGAAATTCGAAGTGATCGGCAGCGGTGTACTGAGTGTCAATGAAAGCAACGCGCACATTGCTGCGGGACTAGCGGGGCTGGGGGTAATCCATACGTTCAACTATGCCGTGCAACCCTACATCGAGACCGAAGTACTGGTACCCATCCTGCAAGACTGGCGCCCAGCCCCGTATCCCTTTCATGTCGCCTACCCGCCCAACCGCAACCTCAGCAATCGGGTTCGCGTGTTCATCGACTGGCTGGTGGAGCATTTTTCCACGTTGAAATGAACAGGCTCACTCGGGTCAAAGGCGTGGTACCGACATGCCGCGCTGATGAAAGAGCAATCGTCGAAACACCGCGCAGGTGCTTCGACCCAAGCCATGGCTATCAGATTTGTGCGGCACCACCGTCGACGAACAATTCGATGCCATTGATGAAGCTGCTGTCATCGGACGCCAGGAACAACACCGCTTTAGCGACCTCTTTCGGATCACCCAGACGCCCCATCGGAACGAGGCTGGCCAGATGCGCGTGCAGGCCGTCGAGATGTTCTGCTGGCACCAGGCCTGCCAGACCCGGCGTGGCGACCGGGCCAGGACTGATGGCGTTCACGCGAATGTTGCGAGGCTTCAGGTCAAGGAGCCAGGACCGGGCAAAGTTTCGTACAGCGGCTTTGCTCGCACTGTAAACACTGAAGTTTTCGGTGCCTTGGGTGGCCGTGGTAGACGCCGTCAGGATCACCGAACCTCCGTCTTTGAGCAGTGGCAGCGCCTTCTGTACGGTAAAAAGCAGGCCTTTGACGTTGACACTGAAAATACGATCAAAATGCTCTTCAGTGATCGAGCCCAGCGGCAGCATGTCGCCGCCACCCGCATTGGCAAATACGATGTCGAGATGCCCGGCTTGTGCGGCGATGTGTGAAAAAACCCGGTCCAAATCGGTCAGGCTCGCCACGTCGCCCCTGATCCCGACCGCTTTTTCGCCAATCAGCGTGACGGCCGCATCCAGCTCGGCCTGACGACGGCCGGTGATGAAGACCGTTGCGCCCTGTGCTGCAAGCTCCTGCGCGGATGCCAGGCCAATGCCGGTGGTGCCGCCAGTGACCAATGCAACTTTACCCGCCAGTTTATTACTCATTTTTGAATCTCCGATTGACTGCGTAGTGGGGTTTTCAGCTCGGTGTTTAAAACCGGTGAAGCCACTCTATGCCTGCGGATTTCACAGAAAAATGAGGTAAATCCGTTATGTCTGTCCATGTGCATGGACAATGGAAATACACGGGCGCATCAGTAGTAACCGCTACGTTGAAGCACTTGCATGGAAAGGGGGATAGACTTATTTATCTGCCATCAGACTCGACAGCAATGAAAAATAATTCTGTCCCCTTTTGCGCCGTCCCCTTTTGCGCCGGCTGGATCTGCGGCGCGGTCGGAAAATGCCCTGCACGCTGGGTTAAGTGAACTCGCCGGTCCTTTCCCGTCTGCTATGCGTGCGAGGCTTGCGGGCATTCGCCGACGGTTACGTCAGCTTACTGCTGCCACTGTATTTGCTGGCATTGGGCATGCAGCCGCTTCAAGTCGGGATGATCGCCACCGGCACGTTGTTAGGCTCAGGTGTATTGACGCTCCTGGTTGGCCTCTATGCTCATCGTTTTACCTACCGTCTGTTGCTGCTGATGGCCTCGCTGCTCATGACGGGAACCGGTTTTGGTTTTGCGACTGTCACCGATTTCTGGCCTTTGCTGGTGATTGCCATCGTCGGGACATTGAATCCGTCCAGCGGCGATGTCAGCGTATTCTTGCCGCTAGAGCATGCCGTGCTTTCCGGCTTGGTGGACGAACGTCAGCGGACGGCGGTGTTTGCCCGCTATAGTCTGATCGCTGCGTTGGCTGCCGCATTGGGGGCGCTGGTCGCGGGGGCGCCTGATTGGATAGTCGCGACATCCGGGCTCGACAGGAAGAAAGCGCTACAAGCGATGTTTCTCCTTTACGGCTTATTAGGACTGGCATCGGCGCTGATTTACTCCACGCTACCTCAGGCGATCGGCACGGACGAGCACAAGGCACCGGCTGCGCCGTTACAAAAATCGAAACGGGTCGTTTATACCCTCGCAGCCTTGTTTAGCCTGGATGCATTCGGGGGTGGCTTCGTAGTGCAATCGATGATCGCCTTGTGGCTTTTCCAGAAATTTCAGCTTTCCACCACGGTCGCAGGGCAGATTTTTTTCTGGACCGGAGTATTGACGGCGTTTTCATATCTGGCAGCGAATCGCATTGCCGATCGGTTTGGACTCGTGAATACGATGGTGTTTACCCACTTACCCTCCAGCCTGTTCCTGATCCTCATTCCTCTGATGCCGACATTGAGTCTGGCAATCATCCTGCTGCTTGCACGCAGCGCGTTGTCGCAAATGGATGTGCCGACCCGTAGCTCCTACATCATGGCAATCGTGCCACGTGGGGAGCGCGCAGCGGCGGCCAGCATCACGACAGTCCCACGAAGCCTGGCGTCGGCGTTGAGCCCACTGCTCGCTGGTTATTTGCTGGGCTTATCGACGTTTGGTTGGCCATTGGTGATCGCGGGTGGTTTGAAGATCACCTACGACTTACTGCTGCTGAGCCTGTTTCGGGATATACGGCCACCAGAAGAAAGCGGTCAGAAGCGCTAGATAGGGGCGTGCCGAGACAAGGGGGGAATTCGTTTATTCGGATGTAAAATGATATCTCGGTACAGAGGGCCCGAGACATGAAACCGATTATCTACTTGATCATTGGAGTGCTTGCGTGCCTTTCAACTCCCATGACCTTTGCTCAGGACCAGTTTGCCTACACCGTTTCCAACAGCGTCCTCAGAACCGGCCCGGACCTCGCCTATCCGCCCATCATGACCGTACCTCGGGGCTCGAGGCTGACGATCTACGGCTGCCTCAGTGACTGGCGGTGGTGCGATGTCAGCTGGCATGGCGAACGCGGTTGGATAGCCGGCAACTTACTTGAGTACGATTACGCCGGGCGGCGCGTATACATCCCCGACTATGGCGCCCAGATAGGTATGCCGATTCTGATCTTCGGCTTCGACAGCTACTGGAACCGCCACTACCGCGATCGGGACTGGTTCCGCCATCGTGCTCACTGGCGTCACATACACATGCTTTCACGGCCACAGCAGCCGCAACCGTTGCCGCAACAGAGACTGCCTCAACAACAGCACGAGGCAGGACAGCTGCCGCATCAGCCGCAACAACAACCCCAGCCGATGCAGCAACAGAGACTGCTTCAACAGCAGCACGAGACGGGACAGCTGCCGCATCAGCCGCTGCAACAACCGCAGTCGCTGCCGCAACAGAGACTGCCTCAACAGCAGCACGAGACGGGACAGCTGCCGCATCAGCCGCTGCAACAACCGCAGTCGCTGCCGCAACAGAGACTGCTTCAACATCAGCACGAGGCGGGACAGTTACCGCATCAACCGCAGCAACAACCCCAGCCGATGCAGCAACAGAGACTGCTTCAACAGCAGCACGAGGCGGGACAGTTACCGCATCAGCCGCAGCAACAACCCCAGCCGATGCAGCAACAGAGACTGCTTCAACAACAGCACGAGGCGGGACCGCTGCCGCATCAACCGCAGCAACAGCCGCAGCCGCAGCCGCAACAGAAACCGCAACGCCAGCAGCATCCGTCTCAGCAGCAAGGGGCCCAGCAATAAAAATGGCGCGTCATCCATCACTCGAACAAAGAGGGCTCGCGGACGTTCACCGCAGCATTTGCCAGGCAAACGCAGCCTCGACAAATGTCTCCAGCGCCTTGTCTTCCAGGATCCCGATAAAGAAGTGCCCTAAGCGCTTGGGTTACCAGATGATGCGTGCCCCGGACGGGGATTGCAGGTTTGTGCGTAGCAAGAGCAAGCACAGGCTTCGTCAAGATTATTGCCTGGAGTTTGGCACCTGCCGCCAGGAGTGTCCGTGATCCTCCCGGTAGACGTCGGGTCGCGTAATCCGTGCGCGACCCGACGGGGTTGATACTTACTTAGATCCGGATGATCTGGGTGACATACGGCTTGCCGTTAATCGGCGCGTAAATTTCCACGACCGCTTGCCAGCTGTTTGGCGAACCAGGCTGCGTGGCTTTCGCCTGATAACGATAGTTGGTGCCGTTAACGACCTGGGTCGAAACCAGCTCGGCGGTGTAGTGCACACCCACGAGCCCGGCCAGGGCTTCATCGAATACTTCCTGATCCTTTGGAGTCAGTACGTGATAAGGAGTCCATCCGCCAACGAGATTTTCTTGAGCCGACATACGATATATCTCCATATATAAGTTCCTACTCGTCTGGCTTTTCGGAGTTCGCCCCGTTTATTTAATGGTTTCCGGAATCCATAGTGCTGAGTGGTTTTCCGCGCCGCCCTGTTTGCGGTGAAGCCGGGCATCTGGAAAAACACCGGTACGCGCCGCACGTGTCGAGCAATGCGGGCCGTCACGTGGCAGGCGGGCTCGAGCGTATGGTCATGGAGGACATGGACAGTGGTCGTCAGCTTCAGATCCTTGTCCCTGACAAAAACGGTCATCAATGCATGACGACTGCCAGACCTCCGTGTCTTGTCTGCGCGGTTTTGCTTATTGGGCATGCCGCTGAATGGCTTTAAGCTATCAAACCCAAGTGGAAAGTATGTCCGTATTTAACCATGCAAGATGTAAGGCATTGGCTATTCACAGATGAATCATCGCGTCAGGGGATTAGTACTTACACATCAGGCCATGAAGAACGCCGAACCTTAAGAGCCGATAGTCTGCTGCCAACCGAGTGCGCGATAACGACGTGCAACTTTTTCAAACTGTAGGGTGGCCACCCGCTCAGCCTCGAGGAGCGCTTGAGCCGTGATACCGCCGCCCTGAAAGTAACGTGCGCCAAAGGTGCCGCTGCCGATGGCAATGCTCTCGGTCAACAGGGGGTGAGCACCCTGCCCCAGAATCAATTCAGTGGAGCCACCGCCGATGTCCACGACCAGTCGCATGCTCTCTGTCCCCGGTATCGTGTGGGCAACACCAGGCCAACCTTCATGGATAACCGCGATGCTCCGACACACCCACCCTGACGCTGCTAGGCTTGCCTTTTCATGGTCGACGGCGTCACTCCATCCACACTCCGCCCGGCGTAGCACATTGAGGAGTATCAATGGACCTCAAAAGCATTTCCCGTGCGAATATCTTTCAGGTGCTGTGGCGGCGTCTGAAAGAGCATCCTCTGTCGAAGCTCGGGCCTGGGCTGATAACCGGCGTGGCCGACGACGACCCCAGCGGCATCGCCACCTATTCACAGGCAGGTGCTCAATTCGGCCTGAACATGCTGTGGGCGATGCCACTGACCTTTCCTTTGATGGCCGCCGTTCAATTGATGTGCGCAAACCTCGGCAGAGTGACTGGCAAGGGACTCGCCGCCAACATTAAAACGGCATTTTCGCCAGCCGTGCTCAAGAGCGTCGTGCTGCTACTGCTCATCGCCAATACGTTGAACATTGCCGCCGACGTGGCTGCCATGGGAGAAGTTGCGGAGCTGGTCAGCGGCATCAACCGACACCTGATGACCACGGCCTTCGTGTTCGGAACGCTGGCGCTCCAGATGTTCGTCCCTTACCACCGCTACGTCTTTTTCCTGAAGTGGCTGACGCTTTCGCTGTTGGCTTACGCAGCCGTGCTGTTTACGGTGCATATCCCGTGGGAGCAGGTCGCCTTGCGTACGGTCTGGCCCAGATTCACCCCAGACGCTACCGCCGCCGCGGTCGTCGTGGCACTGTTCGGCACGACCATCAGCCCTTATCTGTTTTTCTGGCAGACCTCTGAAGAGGTCGAGGACATGCAGAGAAAATCCCACAGTGCACCGCTCAATCAAGACGCGCGTAGCGCACGCAAGGAACTGCGACGCATCCGCTGGGACACCTGGAGTGGCATGCTCTACTCCAACATCACCGCCTACTTCATCATTCTGGCGACGGCCGCGACCCTTCATGTGGCGGGCGTGACCGACATCAACACTGCGGCGCAAGCCGCCAGCGCATTGCGGCCACTGGCCGGTGACTTTGCCTACCTGCTCTTCGCCCTTGGCATACTGGGCGTGGGCATGATCGGCGTACCGGTGCTTGCAGGTTCTGGCGCCTATGCCCTTTCCGAGGCCATGGGCTGGCACGAAGGCCTCGAACGCAAAGTGCGCAACGCCCGGGGCTTCTACAGCATCATCGCCATCAGCGTGCTCGCTGCACTCGCCATCCAGTATTCGCCCATCAGCCCCATGAAAGCGTTGTTCTGGAGTGCCGTAATCAACGGGGTCGTTGCGGTACCGCTGATGGTCGTCATCATCATGACGGTTTCGAAGAAGTCGGTGATGGGTGATTTCACGGTGAGCCGGCCGTTGATTATCCTGGGCTGGGTTGCAACGGCCGTGATGGGTGCGGCGGCGATGGCAATGTTTATTCCGGGGTAGGATTGGTCAACTCATGACAAACCCGTTGTTTGGCGGCAGCTGCGCCAGACCGACCCATTGAACCTCAGCTTTTTCAAGGGTGATGGTCGCAGAAGGCAACCCGCCATGTGCTAACGTTCGCGCGTCATCACCTTGAAGTCATACGCCGATGTCTATTGCTGATAACCTCCTCGCCTTTACCTTCGCAGCCACTCTGCTAACACTGACGCCCGGCCTCGATACTGCTCTGGTTTTGAGAACCGCAACGGTGGAAGGTAAGCAACAGGCGTTTCGCGCTGCGCTGGGTATCAATGCTGGCTGCTTACTGTGGGGCGCCGCTGTCGCCTTTGGCCTGGGTGCTCTACTGGCGGTATCGGAGCTGGCGTACAGCCTGTTGAAATACTGCGGCGCCGCTTATCTGGCATGGCTCGGATTGAACATGTTGCTGCGCCCGCGTAGCTCACTGTCGCCCGTCGAAGATGACGGTAAGCCAAATGCAAACTGGTTCCTGAAGGGCATGATGGGGAACGTCCTCAATCCCAAAATCGGCATTTTCTACGTCTCTTTTCTCCCTCAATTTATCCCCCACGGGCACAGCCTGGTTGCCTGGACATTTGGTTTGGTCAGCATTCACGTGGTGCTGGGTTTGATGTGGTCTTCGACGTTGATTGGCGCGACTCAATCCCTTGCCGGGGTTCTGCGGCGTGAGAAAGTGATCAAGTGGATGGATCACACCACAGGCATGGTCTTTGTTCTGTTTGCAGCGGGGCTGGCCTTTAGCAAGCGCTGATGGCGACATCCCCACCTGGCCGTGATTAACCTCTAGGCTGATTGCGGCCTTTCTCGATAGGCAGTGATCGGCCAAAAGCAGTCAGTCGACTGTCTTGATTGAGATGGATAAGCTGGCGTGTTTTCACGTTCTGGGTTGGGCGCATGACAGAGGTATACAAAGGAAGCTGCCTATGCGCAGCCGTCAGTTACGAGCTACTCACGCCACCAAAAGCAGTGAGCCATTGTCATTGCAGCCAGTGTCGCAAAGGTCACGGGGCAGCATTCGCTTCGTACGGCAGCGTTCCCCGCAACGCGCTACGGATACTTGGTGGCGCCACCAGCATCAAAACCTATACCTCCTCAGAGACGGTGTTACGCGAGTTCTGCGCGCACTGTGGTTCGACGTTGTTCTGGTCACGACTTCAAGGCGAATTTGCCGACTGGGTTTCAATAGCACTGGGCACGCTCGACACACCCTTCTTGCCTCAAAAGCAAAAACACGTTCATGTCGACTCCGCAGTCCATTGGTACACGCCATCCAAATTATGTCCCCAGATCGACTGACTGCTTCGCGTCGCGAGCGGCCCTTCACTACCGGCTGCTCTCCTTCCGAAGTGGCCATCGAACCTTGCGGCATCCATATTTACCCTCCTGCTGACTCTTTCAATCCCACCTTCAAGGACCGAACCTGTGATTGCATCTCCCGCCAAACTCCTCTTCCTGCCCGGAGCCTCAGGTAACACCCGGTTTTGGTATCCAGTTGCTGAGCGCCTGGCCCACCCGGCGCAGCAGGTCCATATCGGCTGGCCCGGCTTTGGAGACACTCAGCCCATGCCTGGCGTGACCGGCATGGATGATCTGGTGACTCGCGTGCTGGCCGAGATCGACCGGCCCACAGCGCTGGTGGCGCAGTCCATGGGCGGTATAGTCGCTGTGCTGGCAGCGCTTGAACGCCCAGAGCTGATCACGCACCTGATACTGACCGTCACCTCTGGCGGGGTAGATATGTCTGCTCTGGACGCGCATGACTGGCGCCCGGATTTTGCTGCCGCCAACCCGACACTGCCGAGGTGGTTTCTCGACGACCACACCGACCTCACGCACCGGTTGGTCGAGTTGCGCATGCCAGTCCTGCTCCTCTGGGGAGATTCTGATCCGATCAGCCCCGTTCGCGTCGGCCAGCACCTTGCTCAACTGTTACCCCGCGCGGAACTGCACGTTTTCCCTGGCGCCGATCACAGTCTGGGCTTTACTCACGCAGCCGAGGTGGCGAGGTTGATCGAGAGACATCTGGCTTGCGGGTGAGCGGAACACTGGTTGCCACCGCAGATCGTGCCGCCCCGTGCGTTTCAAAACATCTCGGATGTCTAGTCCTGAAACTGGTGTAAACCTTATTCAGGACGGGACATCAGCCCCCTTTTTCCCAGTCCCCTTTTCCCACTTTTCCCAGCTACTCTCTTGTATGTGAGATCTCGCCAGCGTAAGCGACCCATTGGGGGGAACCACCAGCTACTTCACCGATAACGTGGGTCGCGTCATGGCAATCGCTGATGCAACGGGGCGCCGTACCCTGAGGGATTATGAGCCGCTGGACCGTAAACCAACATTACGTACCCGCTAGGAAGCGTTACCAGCTTTACTTACGACACGAATAGCAATCTCCTGAGCGTCACCGACGCCAACAACGGTATGCATGTGTATACGCTGAGCGCTCCTGTGAGTGGAGTATTGGGAGGAGCAGTTGGGGGGGCGGGCTTAACGGCTGGGGGGTCAAGCAGGTCTCAAGGCAGGAAATGATTGCGGGTGTGGCAAATGAAGACAAAATCAAAGTACTTCCCAGACATTGTCAGAACATTAGTTTTGGTCGTGATTGGCTGTCTCGTGGCTGTAAAAGGTAGAGATTGGCTTATTGAGTGGTGGGGCATACGACTTTCGCCGGGACTTTACTTTTGCATTGCCTATCTATTTGTAGCCTTCGTAGTGTGGATAGCGACAGCAAAGCTACTTAATGAACTGCGGACTGAATCGATGGATCTACAAGAGCGACAGGTATCTTTCAGTGACATTCCGATTCGCGCCAAAAATGAGGGGAAGGCTGTTTATCGATATCCCCTCCGCGTTGTATGTCTGGCAGTTGCCATTTCTGCGATTTTCATAATCATTCCAGCTATTTCAGGTAATCCAGCGAGACCGATTTCGTTGGTCGGATACCTGATGTGCTTTGGGTTTGCCACGATGGTAATCATATACGCAGCCTATCTTTTCAAATTTTCAGTTCGCATTGATGAGACAAGTGTGGAGGTTCACGGATTCACAAAGAAAACCTTCCTATTGAAGGATGTGTTGGAGGTTAAATTACGCCGAGATAAAGGCAGCCTACGCGCGGTGGTAAAACTTACCAATGGGGGGACATTTTCTTTTTCTGGAATGCTTAAAGACTTTTCCAGCTTGACACAAACATTGCGAGCGAAATTTAGACAGGACGAGACTGTAGCGACCTAATGAAACCGGACACCCATTTAGACGAGAACTCTCTCCCAAAGGAAGCAGGCCTAATCTACCTTGAATGAAAAATAAATCTGTCACCTTTTTCGAAACTGTTGGTGCGACATGCACTTTGATAAAATCATTGTGAACAATGGACGACCAAAAATCAGAGAGACTGAAAAATGAATTTACTTAGAATCATCATGGGAGTACTGGCCTTAGGCTTTTGGTTTTCTTCATTTTTTGTCTGGAAGTACTTTGATGCTCACGGACTGAGAACACCGGATCCTCAAAGTGGAAAAGTATACCCGCTGGATACACACGGATCGGTTGTATATCTAACATACCATGAGCACTGCTTTTTGTACGGTTTGATGCTCGCTGGCATGGTGCTATTTCTGCTCAGCGTTGTTTTCTATTTTGCTGGAAAAAAGCAAGCATAGTTTGTTCGTCCAGGTTGGCTTCGGCGATCTAAACCAGTGACGCACGAGAATGCGCGCAGAAGTACTCAACGTGATGGTGCCTATCGATTTTATCTCGGGATCTTGGCAGATTAGAAAGGCCACCCACTGGTACATTCTGGTCACTATCTACCAGGTATTGATCGACAGCCATAAGCAGTCGGTGAACAGATTAGGTACCTGGATGAAAACCCCACGCTATTCCAACCGGGAAAGCTCCGTACCTCAAGGGCTGCATTGGGGAAAATGTCAGATTAAATTCGTTCTGGCGCTACAAAAGGAACCTCACTACACAAGATAGTATTTTATATATTGTTCGCAGACATCAACTTATCGAACATGGAATTACGCGTCTTAATTAGTATATTATTTTTATGAGCGTACACATTAATCAGCCTTATTAGCTCCGAGTTATTTTCAAGCTGATCCGTAAAGTCCATTTTCCCTGACGGGGTCATTCGGTATTTTGGCTTCACCTTAGGAAATATATTAACCCCTCTTATAGCAGCCTTACCGTACTGATTGGGTATCGGAAATGCTGTAACAAGCTCTATATTACTCCATTCGAATTTTTGCCAGACCCTGCCAAAAATACGTCGAGAGATAAAATGCTCATCAATCACAATATCTGAGCGTCCGCGCAACACCAATCCCGCGCAGAATATCGTCAAAGGTATTGATATCAGCAAATAAATCACCCCTCCAGTATGAGGTGATCTAGCTATCCATATTCCGCCCACCACAACATGCAAGCCCAACATAAACAAAAGCCAAATAACCACCCATACCTGCCCACGAAATTTAAACTCGCTCTCCCCGTCCATTAATTTGTCTCCCAAATAAAACCAGAGCTCACATTTTCACTTATTGGACAGTTCATAGAGTGCGCACTACAAAAATCATTCTCGGCTCCTGAAGAGCAAGCGACTGAACTAGGTGCTGGTGATTTTTATACCAGGCCTTCATAGAGAGCTACTCGCCTGCTCAAGCTATGGACAGCAAACCTCGGCATGCTCAAACCAGTTCAGCACCAGTCAAAGTAACGCTAGTAAATGGCCATCACTTTGTCAAATGACTGCGTTGGTTGATTGCTGAATGAAAAGGGAACAGATTTATTTCTCTGTCACGAGCCTCGACGCATGTCTAGTCCTGAAACAGGTGTAAACCTAGACATTAGACACCGCATAACTGGATGCCCGTTTAACCACGCGCAGTTGATAGAGCACAATCGTATGGGCCAGGAGAAATGCTGTCTAAACCAGCGACTTTTGAATTTGATGATCAAATGTATCCAGAAAATCGTGCATGCTGATGTCTCCGAGATCTACAGCTTTAGCGCCGCCGGCTGCAATAAAGGTGACATCGGTGATACCTAGGACGTTCAGGATCAGTTTCAAATAATGGGTCGCAATGTCACGGTCTCTAATCGGGGAGTCGCTGGTGTATACACCTCCCGAGGCGAGCAGCACCGTTGCCTTTTTACCGGTCACCAGCCCTTTACCATCAAAGCCCAAGGTCAGGCCTTTACGTACCACGTGATCCACCCACGCCTTGAGCGCCGCAGGGACGTTGTAGTTGTAGACCGGCGTTGAAATAACCAGGTGATCGGTTTCCAGCAACTCGGCCGCAAGCTCGTCGGATAGCTGCAACACGGCTTTCATTTCAGGCGAATGTTGGATTTGCGGGGTGAAGTAAGCCTGTAACCAGGGGGCCGTCACGAACGTAAGCGAAGTGTCCGTTAGATCCCGAATTTTGATGGCGCCCCTAGGGTGTGCAGCTTCCCACGCGGCCACAAATCGGCGAGTGAGCTGCCGGGAGATTGAAGCATCCCCACGTGGGCTGGTTTCAATGGTGAGAAGCCTGGACATGTAAGTAACTCCTGCGCGGTGACGCGGCGGTATGTTTTGCGTTGTCGCTTTAGGCGATGTGCGACACACTCTACCCAATGCGATCTATACGCAGGAGTGATGTAAATATGATTGAGTCCATCTGCTTAAGTGATGGGTCATGATCGGAAGTCTCAGCCTGGATCAGCTGCGGATCCTTGTAACCATTGCTGATACAGGCAGTTTCTCGGCAACGGGACGTCAATTGCGGCGTGCTCAATCTGCCATTAGCCAGTCGATTGCCACACTTGAGTCAGTTCAAGGTGTGAGGCTGTTTGATCGGAGCGGCCATCGTCCAACGCTCACTGAGATAGGTAGAGTGCTGGTGGTTCAAGCGCGCGCAGTGCTGGCAAGCGCTGACCAGTTTGAAGCAATGGCCTCAAGTACGGCAGCAGGGGTTGAGCCGGAGTTGGCTCTCGCCATAGACCCTTTAGTCCCTAGCGCACCGCTCATCGAAAGCCTGCACGCTATCCGTGAGGTTTTTCCGCATCTGGCAGTGAGTTTTTCTACAGAAGGCTTAGGCGGCGCAGAGCGCCGATTGCGCAACGGCGATGCGGCACTGGCGCTTTGCACATTGATTCCGACAGTGCCCGACGATGTCACCGCACTGCCGCTGCTCAGCGTCGACTTGAGGCCAGTAGTAGCCAGCGGGCATCCCCTGGCTACGTTAGGCCGTCGGGCAACAAGTGCAGACCTCAAGCCTTATGTGCAACTGGTACTTTCCGACCCGGTTTCCCCCGACGGCCCTAGCTACGGGGTGACGGGCAGTCACCAGTGGCGGTTTGTAGATTTGGCACGGCGGATGGATTTTTTGCTCGCCGGGTTCGGTTGGTGCCGAATGCCAGAGCATCTGATTGCGGATCACCTGGCTTCAGGACGCCTCCTGCCGCTTGAGTTAGCCGCCGAACTTCAGCGCACACCAGACACACTTACGATCTACGCAGCGCACATGCAAAATCGCTCTTTAGGGAAAGCAGGCCGATGGCTTCTGAATGATCTGACCCGTCGTCTGTGCATGCCACAAGCTGACCCGACCTAAACCAAAGGCTGATGACTGGTCACACAGTGGATGCCGCCACCCCCAGCGGCGATGGCGTCGATATTGAGCTGCACCACCTCACGGTCCGGGTAGAGCTCGGACAACAGATCAAAAGCTTTGGTATCTGCCGCCTTGTCACCGAACTCGGGGGCAATGACCGCGCCATTGATCACGAAGTAGTTGATATAACCCGGCGCGAAGTCTGGGTTGTTTTTGCTGAACCGGCTCTTTCGTGGATTGAGCGGAGGCGACACGGTGTGCACCTGCAGCGCGCGGCCATCGGCATCGGTGGCCTTCCTGAGAATCTCCAGATGGGCAAGCGTCACGGCGTGGTCATAGGATTCGGGGTCGTTGTCGAGGTTGGCGATCACCACACCCGGCTTGACGAAGCGGGCATAGAAGTCGACATGGGCGTCGGTGATGTCCTTGCCTTTGATGCCTGGCAGCCAGATGATTTTGCGCAAGCCGAGCCTGTTCTTCAGTTCTTCCTCTACGTCTGTTTTGCTCCAGCCGGGATTGCGGTTGGTATTGATCCAACTGCTTTCGGTCATGATCCCCGTGCCGTGGCCATCCACTTCGATAGCGCCGCCCTCGCCCACCAGCCGGCTGCGGATGTAACTGGCGCCAGCGGTCCGGGCGACCGAAGCGGCAATCTGCGCATCATCGGCATGCTGCTGTTTGTTGCCCCAGCCGTTGAAGTTGAAATCCACGGCACCGAGCCCGCCTTCGCCATCGATGACGAAATTGGCCCCGATATCGCGCATCCAGATATCGTCCAGCTCCGTGACAACAAAGGTGATGTTGCTCGTACCACACTTTTCTTCAGCCAGATCCCGCTCGCTCTCGCGGCAGAACACGGTCACCGGCTCATGGTTGGCAATGGTGCGGGCGATCCGGCCCAAGGCATCTTGCACGTCAGGAGTGAAGTCCTCGTGGATGGCCTCCTGTGCACCAAAGGCGATAAAGGCCCGCCGATGTTTGTCGCCCTCATCCGGCATATGCCAGCTGCCCTTGATGGCTGCTTGCACTCGGGGGGCATTCAGCCCCATGGACGCGGCGACGCCCAGACTGGCAACCACCGATACCTGCTTGATGAACTCTCGACGTGTCGACATGCGGATCTCTCTGTTCATTTAACGGAGGCTGTCTTGAATTTGGTCCACGCCCGCATGCGCGCACGCATATCCGCCTGGGGAATGTCCTTGCCCGGGATCAGTCGTTGGTAAGTGGCGTCATCGAGGTAGATATCCGGGTTGTTACGCATCGTTGCATCGACACTCGGCCGTGCCTTGGCGTTGGAGGTGGGGTAACCGGTGAAGTTAGTGATGGCGGCCATGTTCTCCGGGCGCATGATGAAGTTGATGAATGCATAGGCGTACTCTGGGTGCCTGGCGTCGACGGGGATCGCCATGGTGTCCATCCACACCGTGGTGCCCTCGCGCGGGATGTGATACTGGAACGTAGCTTTCTTGCCGGCGGCATCTGCTGCCCGTTGCGCCTGGGTCATATCGCCGCTGTAACCGAGCGACAGGCACAAGTTGCCGTTCACCAGATCGGTCACCGGTTGCGACTGGAACTTGCGGATGTACGGCCGCAGTTTGAGCAACAGTTCGCTGGCCGCTGCCAAGTCCTCCGGCTTGGCGCTGCGCGGCTCACGGCCGAGGTAATTGAGTGCGACCGCCAGCACTTCGTCTGGCGAATCGATCAGGGAAATACCGCAGTCCGCAAATTTGGCGGCCAGTTCCGGTTTGAACAGCATGTCCAGGCTATTCACCGGCGCATCCGGCATGCGCTTTTTGATTTGCTCGGCGTTGTAGGTCAGGCCGATGGTGCCCCACGTGTAGGGAACGGTGGCCTTGCTCGAGTAGAGATAATGCGTACGCAGTTTCTGCAGGCCCGGCTCAATGTCATCCAGGGCAGTGAGCTTTGACTTGTCCAGCGGCTGCAAGCTGCCCGCGTGCATCAGACGCTCGCCAACAGTGTCGCCCGGAAAGATCAGGTCATAACCACTGCCGCCAGCCATCAGCTTGGCTTCCAGCGTTTCACTGCCATCCATGACGTCGTAGATCACCTTGATCCCGGTTTCGGCGGTGAATCTGGACAAGGTGTCCTCGGCGAAGTAATCGGCCCAGTTGTACAACCTCAGGGTCTTCTCCTCCGCCTGCGCCGACGACAAGGCACCGCTCAACGCCAATCCCAAGGAGCAGAGCAAAAGCTTTTTGGTCACGTTCATGTCAAACCCCTTGAGTATTCCAGCGAGCATTGATGTGACGACCATCCAGGCTCAACAGCGCCCCGTACATGTCGGGACGGCGGTCGCGGTAGATGCCCCAGGTCAGGCGCTCTTCGCGCATGGCCGACAAGTCCAGGCTGTGTACCAACACGCCAGTGCTGTCGCGGTCCGCTTCGGCGAGGAGCTTGCCTTTGTGGTTGCAGATAAAGGACGAGCCGTAGAAGTTCATCTGCAGCGTTGGATCGGTGGTTGCCACCTCTCGGCCGATGCGGTTGGCGGCCACCACCGGCAGGAGGTTTGCGGCGGCATGGCCGCGCATGGTCATCTGCCAGTGGTCACGTGAATCCAGTGCTGCGCAACCCGGTTCAGAGCCGATGGCCGTGGGAAACAGCAAGACTTCGGCGCCCATCAACGCCAGGCAGCGGGCGGTCTCGGGGAACCACTGATCCCAACAAATGCCCACACCGATACGCCCGAACGCAGTGTCCCAGACACGAAAGCCGGTATCGCCGGGGCTGAAGTATTCCTTCTCCTGATAACCGATGGCGTTGGGGATGTGCGTCTTGCGATACACCCCCAGCAATTGCCCATCGGCATCGGCCACGCTCAACGAATTGAAGTAGGCATTGCCGGCCTTCTCGAACCAGCTCAGCGGCAGCACCACACCCAACTCCCTGGCCAGCGCGGCAAAGCGTTGTAGCACGGCGCTGTGCTGATATTCCTCAGCCAGTGCCAGGTGTTTGTGATGTTGCTCGATGCAGAAATACGGTGTGGCAAACAGCTCCTGCAGCAGGATGACCTGGGCGCCCTTCGCCGCCGCCTCGCGTACCAATTGCTCGGCCTGATCAAGGTTGTGTTTCAGATCCCAGGTGCAGGGCATTTGGGTGGTAGCAACCGTCAAAATGGTCATGGCATTACCCCTTCAGTGGCCAGGCCGGCTGTTGCTGGGTGATGCAATGCACCCCGCCGCCGCCATGGGCCAGATGATTGATCCGCACCGGCACCACCTCGCGTCCGGGGAACGCCTGAGCCAACACTTCGGCAGCCACGTTGTCGGCATCGATGCCATAGGCCGGCATGATGACGGCGTTGTTGGCGATGTAGAAATTGGTGTAGGAGGCACAAAACACCTCAGCCTCGGTGTCCACGGCATCGGTGGCTTCATACAGGTCGATCAGCTCAAACGGTCGACCGTGGGCATCGGTTGCCAGCGCCAACGCGCGACGGTTTTCGCGTACCACCTCGGCATACACCGAGTGCTTGTCGTGAGTGGCGTCCACCAGCAACACACCAGGGCGGGCGAAAGCGCACACGCCATCGACATGGCCGTCGGTCATGTCGCCGGTCACATGGTCGGGATCGCCCGGCAGCCAGACGGTCTTCTTCACGCCAAGCAGACGCGCGAAGATCTCCTCCATCTCGGCCTTGTTCATGCCCGGGTTGCGATTGGGGTTGAGCAATACCGACTCGGTGGTGATCAGCGTGCCCTCGCCGTCCACATGAATGGCCCCGCCTTCGTTACTCAACGGAGTACCAAAGCACGCCACGCCCAAGTGATTGAGTGCACGGCGAGCCAGGCTTTCGTCCAGGTCATGGGCCGACTTCCCGCCCCACGCGTTGAAGCGCCAGCTCACACCGGCCAGCCCCTGTTGCGGGTGGCAGACGAAGCTCGGGCCGGAGTCCCGGCACCAGCTGTCGTTCACTGCCAGCTCAATCAGTTCAATGTTTGGCCCACACAACGCTTTGGCACTCGCGACAGCAGACGGATCAACGACCATCTTCACCGGTTCAAAACGGGCAATGGCGTTGGCCACACGAGCGAAATCCTCTTGCACCAGTGCCAAGGTGACACCCCACCCCGACTCCCAGAGCGCCTGGTTGTGCGGCCAAACCATCCAGGTTGCGGCGTGCCTGACCCACTCCGCCGGCATCCACCAACCCTTGATTTGAATTTCATTCTGCTGCATGACAAGCACCTTTAAGTTAAGTCATTGTGTTCAATGAAAACTGCCTATGCGGTCTTGGCATGCATGCTACGGCTGCAAAAACGGGCAAACAAACGATGGATTTTGTAGACAAATGATTAGAGGAACTTATCAGCATGCTCAAACACTGGCCGCCGCTCGGCACCCTTCGCGGCTTTGAAGCCGCCGCCCGGCTGGGCAGTTTCCACAAGGCCGCCGAAGAGCTGCACCTCACCCAATCAGCGATCAGCCAGCAGATTCGCAGCCTTGAGGCATACCTGGAACAACCCTTGTTCTTTCGCAGTGGCCGCAGCGTCAGCTTGACCGATGCCGGTCACGACTTGCTCAGCACCACCCAGGCATTGCTGCAGCAACTGGCCGTCGGCATTCGTCGCCTTGGGCAGTACCAAAAACCCAACCAACTGGTCCTCAACACCACCCCGGCGTTCGCCCGTCACTGGCTACTGCCACGCCTGGAAGATTTCCGCCGCCAGCACCCGGAAGTTGACCTGTGGATCTTCAGCACCGACGAAGTCCCGGACATGACGACCCAGACCATCGACCTCGCCGTGCGAGACGACATCAGCTCCCAGGCCGAATGCAGCTTCAAGGTGCTACACGCCGACCGCCTTTACCCGGCGTGCCACCCCAGCCTGTTGGCAGTGCCCAGCGCACAGCGCACCACCCTCCATGGCGAGCGGGAAATGGACTGGAGCCACTGGGCGGTAGAGGCCGGCATCGATGTAGGCCAGAAGGATCAAGGGCTGAACTTCTCCGACCCCGGCCTGCTGCTGGACGCCGCGTGTGCAGGGCTCGGCATCGCCTTGGTCAGCCAGTTATTGAGTCAGCCAGCGCGCGCCAATGGGCTCTTGCAACCGTTGGTTGAGGAGACGATTCGCGGTCCTAACTGGGCGCTGCTGACCCATCGTGATAGTGAGAATAATCCGATGGCGCGGAGTTTTAGTGAGTGGTTGCTGGGCAAACTGGTGGCGGGGAGTCGGGGGATGTAAGGGTTTTGGGTCAGGGCTGAAGGGTGTCGGCCTCTTGGTTTAGTGCACTTTGATTTGCGGATGCATGGGATGCTGCTTTTGGGGGTGGATTTCGGTCAGTTGGGACGGGCAGGAGTCGGCCAAGAGCTACCCTGCCCAGAACCACTTGCCTATGGCAAAGCAGCTTCGGATAAACTAGCGCTAGCTCAGCAGAGACGCTCTCTAGCATTCACGGACGAGACAAAACCCACATGTTAATGAAAGTATCATTCATCGCTTCGTTAGTAACTTTATCGCTGATTCAATCACCACTATCCTTCGCGGACAATGCCAATGGGAAAAATCTCTACTTACAGAGATGCGTCATGTGCCACGGAGTAGATATCAAAGCAACAGGACCATTGGCTAACAAAAGCAATCCTCCTACACCTGACCTTACGACATCCGCTTTCAAAAAACGGCTAAATGATTATCCGGGCGTTATTGTGTCATCGATAATACTTCGCCCAAATGGAGACTTGATTCCAAAAACGTTGCGAGAGAATGCTGTAAAGATTCCGCCACACGCTTGGAGCATTAAGGATCTGCGCGATTTAAATCAATACATGAGTGGTGTGATTTCAAAAAATCGATAATTTTGAGATGGGCGTTGGGCACGGAAATCCAAGAACCATTTCAGGGTTGGTTATAAACACAATGAAAACAGGACAGACTTATTTATCTGCCATCAGCCTCGACGCAATGAAAAATAAATTAGCCCCATCTTTCTTCGCCCTACAGCTTTAGCCTTGGACAATTCGAGACAGAAAACATGAGTTATATCGACACGATAAAACATGAGCTGGTCGGACACATCAATGGCTTAGCCATATATCACCCTCTTGAGCTTATTGAAGCAGGAGGATGGGGAGACCGTAACTTCTCATGTTCTCCCGACAATTTGGTTATCGGGGGCGGAGCTGGCGAACATCCGGCAATAGTCGTCCACGGACTAGGATCATTAGCGGCATCGTATATTCTTTTTTGCATTGAAAAGAACACAGAGCACTTCCCGAAAACTTATACAACTCCACCAGAAGACACAATTGTTCGTCTCAGTGACATTGCGTATGGCACAGAAGAAAATTTAGAGTTTTGCGGTTGGTCGATGACAAAAATTCGAGATTTTGTGGAGCTGGCAAAATCCCCCTTACACGTCATGCCTCTTTCGGAGAAGCAGAATCCAGAAGAATGGCTGAAGGAATCCATTGGTGAATTTATTTATTTTTCACTTCCTGAACTCAATCCATTTCATGCAGAGATCAACAGCCTTCCCGGCATAGAAAATTGGCATCCTGGTTACTTTATGCGCAACGTAACATGCCCACCACCTAACTACTTTAAAAGCAAAGAAGAGTCACTTCGCGGCGCTCATTTCCAAGAGCAAGGCTTTTTTCGCTGGGACTATAGTTATCCGCCAAAGGAATAAGGGTCATGTACCTCAATGAAAATGGGACAGACTTATTTATCTACCATCAGCCTCGACGCAATGAAAAATAAATTTGTTTCCTTTTCCCACGGCAAAAACGCGACACAGCATCTCACTAATTAGGTACAGGCACCATGCATCACGTAATCGGCTTATATACCTCAAAAAAAAAACAGAGCGATTGTGGCTGCTAGACCCACACGACCGAATTATTTTCAGATCTGATTGCTTTCATTCGTCTGGATATTTCTCCCTTATAGCTCCTGCTTTTGAGAAATATGCTCAAAGAGATGCACAGATAAGCATTACATCAATAAATGTAATGACCTGCCTAAGAAGTGACGATCTAAATGACGCATTGGCAATTTTGAATAATCTCGAAATTGAGCTAAATCAGCAACCAACAAGCTGGCGGGAATACCTCGGTGAAATTCAGTACCCAAGGCAAGCAAGGCGGCCCATTCAACCGCTGTTATTCAGGTGTCGGGCAATTCGGCTTGTCCACATGCTGCGAGAGTTAGTGCTTAAAGCTCAAGCCCAAGATAAATGCTTGGTATATGGAAATGGTGTTTGCTACCGCTCTCTGTGCGGCATAAAAATGCCGCCCGGCGTCGTGTACTCCTAGCAATGAAAAGTGGACAGATCTATTTTTCATTGTGCCGAGGCTGATGACAGACAAATAAGTCTTTCCCTATTTATTCTTTTGTGATTGCAGTTGCCTCGGACAGCTAATATCGGCTACAACGCTTTGCTAGCGTGTTATCGCCTCATTTTTGGTTCCTGTTTTTCACTAGGCTTCCCTATGTCATTAGCGACCGTAGTGCTACTCAACTCTTGGCCACAGCCAAGTACATCGCCCGAACCCATCGTGTTCGCCACAGAAACACAGTTGTTTTTGCGGTACTGCACGGCTGGAGAGGAAATTACTGTAATCCATTTTCCGCTAGTCAAAAAATTTCAATTTGGCTCACCAAACGATGAGGCTCTGGGAGGCCATCCGCTAATCGGGCTCGGCCTCAAGCATTACCAAGTTCATCGTATAGATAATTCGCCCTGGGTTGCGGAGCTTGAGCAAAGAAACGCCATTCATCCAAGACATGATAAAGAACGATTCCTGAAGGATGCCGTCCACTATGCCTTTACATTCCAAGACTCTACGCTGGAATGCATCGTTAATGAGGGACAATTTTGGAGTCCGAAAATACAAGTATTTACGTCGAATGAGGAGGCGAAGATCGTCTGGCACGAACTGATCAATGATGCAGCCCCTTGATGTTGTCTAGTCCTGAAATAGGTGTAAACCTTATTCAGGACGGGACAGATATTGTAAAAAGGGGATAGATTTATTTCTCTGTCATGTCCCGTCCTGAATAAGGTTTACACCTTCTGATCTATTTTCAGGAGGGAGTAATGGAATCAGCAAAAAGGCGTAGTCAGCGAGACTACACGCTGACTTTTAAATTGTCGGTCGTCGACCAGGTCGA